>ERZ773136.10-NODE-10-length-210371-cov-11.023488_pt1 | contig 210371 bp, 151 predicted proteins | sample MGYA00580855_ERZ773136 | MGnify/ENA primary metagenome ERZ773136 (study PRJEB29015, sample SAMEA2737860) | human gut metagenome | biome: human gut; feature: human-associated habitat; material: faeces | place: China | collected 2012 ... | reverse complement strand
TAGGATACAAGATTCTCAATCTTGGCATAGGGGTTCGATTCCCCTATCCACTACAAAGAAGGCCCGGAGTTTCTTCGGGCCTTTTTATTTCACTATGTCCATATATGCAGAACGAAACAATTTCAAGAGCAAAACAACTATTAGGCGATGCGGCCATAAAGACATTGGAACACTGCCGTGTGGCTGTGTTCGGTGTAGGTGGTGTGGGCGGCTATGCCGTTGAGGTGCTTGCCCGTAGCGGTGTCGGCCAACTTGACTTGTTTGACAATGACCGCGTAAGCCTGTCTAACATAAACAGGCAAATCATAGCTTTGCATAGCACCGTTGGGAAACTAAAGGTTGATGTTGCCAAGGAGAGAGTTATGGACATAAACCCTGAATGCTCAGTTTTTGCCCATGCCGTATTTTATCTGCCTGACAACGCAGACAACTTTGACCTGACAAGATATGATTATGTGCTCGACTGCATAGACACGATAGCTGCCAAAGTCGAGCTGGTGAAACGCTGTAAGTCGCAAGGCATACCTGTTATCAGTTCTATGGGCGCTGCAAACAAAATGGATCCTACCGCATTTTGCGTGACCGACATATTCAAGACAAAGATGGATCCGATAGCAAAGGTAATGCGAAAGAAACTGAAAGAGCTTGGCATAAGAAAACTGAAGGTTGTTTGCAGCTATGAGCAGCCAATAAAGATTGTATGTGACGATGGTGACAATCCGTCGAGGCATGTTCCGGCAAGCAATGCTTTCGTCCCTGCCGCAGCAGGGTTGGTGATGGGCAGCGAGGCTGTCAAGGACCTGATTGGCTACAATATGAAATAATGATTTGTGGAACAATCAATCACGAGCGCCATTGCAACTATGTAATGGCGCTCGTAATCAATATGTCAAGGATGGCTGTTTTGCAGCAGCAGTAATGGTTTATGTCCGCATAAAAGCTGTTGCTCAAAATATAAGAATAGAATGCCCGAGGATTCTCTCCTCGGGCATTCTATTCTTATACTCCCAAAATGTGGCAACCGTTTTTATATTCTCTCAACCTGTTTCACCCCCTTTACAGTGCGCAACCTCTTTATTAGAGACTCAAGGCGCGAGGTGTCTTCAAGCATAACCACCAGGTTGCCCCTAAACAAGCCATCGTTACTGTCGATGCTTATAGAGCGCAATGTCAGTCGTTCGTCTTTGCTTATTATGCTTGTAAGGTTGTTTACGATGCCTATGTCGTCATTTCCAATAACTCTGAGTGTGATTGAATACTTCGACGAACCTTTGCCGCTCCATCGGGCTTTGACAATACGGTAGCCGAAACGCTTTCTCAACTCTGCCGCATTAGGACAGTCGGTTCGGTGTATCTTTATTCCGCCGTTGACTGTGACGAATCCGAAGACGTCGTCACCATAAATCGGTTGACAGCAACGGGCAAGTTGATAGTCGATGCCCTTAAGGTTTCTGTCTATAACCAAAACATCGTCATTGGGCACAGACATCTCATTGGCAGCATTGAAATTGAATTCCTCCGCACTTCGGGCAGGCTGGTCCCCTGCCCCACTCTTTTCCTTTGACTGAAGCTCAACGTACTTGTCGATAACCTCATTGGTGTCCAATTCGCCATCTGCAATCTGCCTATAGAAATCGCTAACCTCTTTGAAGCCCATCTTTTTGATAAGCCGGGCCATGGTTGACTCATCGAATTCAATCTTGCGGTTCTTGAATTTCCTCTCTATGACTTCTTTCGCATACTGCCCTTCCTTCACCTGCGTTTCTTTCAAGGCCAGCCTTACCTTAGCCTTGGCGCGCGATGTCTTCACGATGTTGAGCCATGCCTGCTTGGGTTTCTGGGTGCTTGAGGTCAGTATCTCAACCTGGTCGCCACTGTGCAGTTCTTCGCGCAAGGTTACAATCTTGTTGTTTATCTTGGCCCCTGTGCAGCTACTGCCTATCTTTGAATGTATGTGGTAGGCAAAATCCAATACTGTTGCGCCTTTTGGAAACTTAAACAAATCTCCTTTTGGGGTGAAAACGAATACCTCGTCCTCATACAAATCCATTTTAAACTGGTCCATGACCTGCAGGTCATCGCTCGTTTCGAGGATGTTGCGTATGTTTGTAAGCCATTCATCGAGCCCGCTTTCACCTTTTATGCCCTTGTATCTCCAGTGTGCCGCCACTCCCCGCTCGGCTATCTCGTCCATCCTCTCGGTTCTTATTTGCACCTCAACCCATTTCTGTTCAGGCCCGAGCACCGTGATATGCAGGCTTTCATATCCATTTGACTTCGGCACAGACAACCAATCGCGCAAGCGCTTCGGATTTGGCTGATACATGTCAGTGACAATGGAATAAGCCTGCCAACACTGCATTTTCTCCTTGTCTTGCGGCGAATCGAGAATGATACGTATGGCAAACAAGTCGTATATGCCTTCAAAGGCACACTTCTGTTTCTTCATCTTTTGCCATATCGAATGAATGCTTTTTGTCCTGCCTTTCATGTGGAAGCGCAGTCCAGCATCCATAAGCCGTTTCTGTATCGGTTCGATGAACCTGCTGATATAGGCATCACGGGCCTGCTTGGTGGCATTCAGCTTGTCCTTTATCATGTAATAGGCATCGTGCTCCAAGTATTTCAACGACAGATCTTCAAGTTCGCTTTTCAGCTTATACAGGCCAAGCTTGTGGGCCAGCGGGGCGTAAAGATAGGCAGCCTCTTCAGACACCCTCATCTTGGCCTCTGTGTTCTCCGTGTCGCGTATTTGCCTCATGAGGTTAACCCTGTCTGCTATCATTATTAGAATCACCCGCATGTCTTCGGCGAAAGACAGCAACAGGTTGCGGAAATTCTCACTCTCAATGACAGGATTCTTGGCATACAGGTCGGCTATCCTTTCCAGCCCGTGGAGTATGCGGGCCACGGAATCGCCGAACTGCTCACGCACTTCGTCTATTGAAACATAACCGTTAGACACGCTTGGGTGCAGCAGTATCGCCAGCACGGCATCTCTTTTGAGCCCGATCTCGTCGACAACAATCATGGCTGTTTGGAAACCGAACAATACCGGGTTAAGCCCAAACACATCACGCTTGATGAGATTCTGCTTTACAGAGTCAGCAAGGTGGCCACGTATCTTCTTCTCGTCATCGGGAAGAAGTGACGGCCCAATCTTTTCCTTCAGCGTGGAGTATAATAGCAAAGATGCTGCTTTTTCCTGATGTGTAAACTCAAATCTATCGGCCATAATTACTCTCTGTGTGTTAATATATCATTGCAAAGGTACAACTTTTATCTCATTATTTCAATTTTTCGGCGGAAAGTTAGTATATTTGTGACGAAATTACTTTAAATTCAATATATATGTTATCACAAGACGACTTGAAACAGATTGCCTCCAAGGGCATTTCAGAAGAGCAAATCAAGAATCAGCTTGATGAGTTTAAAACAGGCTTCCCATTTTTGAGATTAGAAGCAGCTGCCGGCATCGGCCATGGAATCATGGCTTTGACCGACGACGAATGCAAACAGTATGAGGCTGCATGGGAGAATTACAAGGAGCAAGGCAAGCAGATAGTGAAGTTTGTTCCTGCCTCTGGTGCCGCAAGCCGTATGTTCAAAGACTTGTTTGCTTTCCTTGACGCTGATTACGATGTTCCAACGACAGATTTTGAAAAGCATTTTTTCGACGGCTTGAAGCGGTTTGCTTTCTATGATGCGCTTGACAAGGCTTGCTTAAACAACGAAGGCAAGTCTGTCTGCGACTTGATAGCCGACGGCAACTATAAGGCGATTGTGGCCAACCTACTGGAGAGCAAGGGGCTGAACTATGGGCAGCTGCCTAAAGGATTGTTGCTTTTCCACAAATATGATGACGGTGTTCGCACTCCCATGGAAGAGCATCTGGTTGAGGGCGCCCTCTATGCTTCAAGCAAGGGTAAGTCTCGCATCCACTTTACAGTAAGCCACGAGCACCTGCATTTGTTCAAGTCGATGGTCGAGGCCAAGCTTGGATATTACAGTGAAAAATTCAACGTAGACTATGACATCTCGTTCTCTGAGCAAAAGCCCTCAACTGATACGATTGCCGCCAACCCAGACAACACCCCCTTCAGGACTGAAGACGGCAAGCTGTTGTTCCGCCCGGGAGGCCACGGCGCGCTCATCGAGAATCTTAACGAGATAGAGGCCGACATCGTATTCATAAAGAACATCGACAATGTAGTGCCCGACAGGCTCAAAGGCGACACAGTGCTATACAAGCAAGTGATTGCTGGCGTGCTCGTAACGATACAGGAAAAAGTGTTTGAATACCTCAACCTTCTTGAGACAGGAAATTACTCACACGAGCAGCTCGAGAGCATCATACGTTTCGTGCAGAACGACCTATGCTGCCGAAAGCAGGACATCAAGCACTTGGAGGATGCCGAACTGGTGATATACCTCAAAAACAAGCTGAACCGACCGATACGCGTTTGCGGTGTGGTCAAGAACGTGGGTGAACCCGGCGGAGGCCCGTTCCTTACATACAACCATGACGGCACTGTGAGCCTGCAGATACTTGAGAGCAGCCAGATAGACAAGTCTAACAAGGAGTATGTCGAGATGTTCACCAAAGGCACACACTTCAATCCCGTCGACTTGGTCTGCGCCGTAAAGGATTACAAGGGCAACGCGTTTGACCTGCCTAAATACGTAGACAAGACCACCGGCTTCATCAGCAGCAAGAGCAAGAACGGCAAAGAGCTCAAGGCCCTCGAACTGCCCGGCTTGTGGAACGGGGCCATGAGTGACTGGAACACCGTTTTCGTAGAAGTTCCGCTGACAACGTTCAATCCTGTGAAGACTGTCAACGACCTGCTCCGCGAGCAACACCAGTAACAACCAACCTGAATAAAGCGAAGTGGCAAGCCCGACAACCGGGCTTGCCACTTCGCTTTGCCATTCTTAAAACTGGAAATATATGAACGGTTGGATGGTGCTGCTCTTTATCTGGATAACTATATAGATGACAGCTGTTATAAGCAATGCGTCGACAACTATATTGCCCCGCTTCAGGCAATATATCATGCGCTCCTGCCACGAGTCTGGAATGAAGTGGGTCAGATAGCCCAAGGCGATCAGCATGAACACATATTTGTAATTGACGACAACCTGCCAGAACAGTTCGGGGTGGAAGTCGGTGAATATTTGCTTCAGCATTACACCACTTGCCTCGAACGTTCCGTTTCTGAAAAATATCCACGTGAAGCATACGAAATGGAAAGTGATTATGCACGCCAATGCCTTGCGCAAGCCGTGTGAACGGTAATTCCTGTCGTGGTGAAGCACATCGGTGCGGAAATACTTATGAGCAGCCAGCGCCAAACCGTGCATGCCGCCCCAAGCCACGAAATTTAGGCTTGCGCCATGCCACAATCCGCCAAGAAGCATGGTAACCACCAGGTTTACATACGTGCGCAGCTTTCCCTTGCGGTTGCCTCCCATCGATATGTATATATAGTCGCGTATCCACGTAGAGAGCGAAATATGCCAGCGCCTCCAAAACTCCGATATGCTGCTGCTGACGTATGGTGCGTTGAAGTTCATTGGAAAATGGAATCCCAGAAGCAGCGCCAAACCAATGGCCATGTCGCTGTATCCGCTGAAGTCGCAATATATCTGCAGGGCATAGCCATACAACCCGAGCAGATTCTCTATCCCGCTGTACAATCCGGGATTGTCGAATATACGGTCAACAAAGTTGAGGCTGATGTAATCGCTTATCACTGCTTTCTTGAAGAGGCCTATGGAAATAAGGAACACGCCCTTGGCAAACATGTTGCTTGTAACGACCAACGGATGCCGTATCTGGGGGGCGAAGTCGCGCGCCCTGACTATGGGGCCGGCAACGAGTTGGGGGAAAAACGACACAAAGAACGCATAGTCAAGCAACGAGGGCAGCGGTTTGAGCTGTCCGCGATACACATCTATCGTATAGCTGAGGCTTTGAAACGTGAAGAAGCTTATGCCAACGGGCAGGAAGATGTCCCACGGCTGAAAGTTGAAGTCAACCATGCGGGCAATGAGACCTGCAAAGAAATTGGTGTACTTGAAATAGCCCAGCATGCCCAATCCGATGCAAAGGCTCAGCGCAACCAGCACCTTTGGCAACAGTCTGCGCTCGGGGTGGCGCTGCCTGTAGTTCCATATTCCGGCTGCAATGAAATAATCGCTCACGGTGACAATGGCCAGAAGCACAAAGTAAACACCGCTGCTCTTATAATAGAAGTAGTATGAAAAGGCCGTGACAAACAGCAATCGCAGAACTCGCTGCCTCTGCAGGAGCATGTAGACGAACGAAAAGCCCAGGAAGAGAAACAGGAAAAGGCCGCTGCTGAATATCAGAGGCTCGTCTGGATTGTATGCCAACAAATGTGAAATACTGTCAAGCATTGTTCTATTTAATGTTCTTTCGACGTTTATAGTTTTCAAATCCGGCCATGAATGATTCAAAGATGTAGTTGGCCACATGCTTCCCACCGGCAAAGCTCAGGTGGGTGTAGTCTTTGTTGGCCCATCCTTTGTCCACCATGGCTTTCATGCTCTCGCGCCCTCCCATGGCCTCGAACAGGTTGAAATAAGCCACACGGCACTCCGAGGCCATCAGCTGTTGGTAAGCGGCGAGCGACTCAACCCCGTTCATGGTACGTATGCCGGCAGCCGTGCGCTGGTCGCGGTCGGGCACGCTCACTATGAGTATCGATGCCTCGGGGAATGCCTTGCGCAGGTTGTCGACAGCCTTCTGCATACGCTTTGTGTATGCCTTGTAATTGGCAATCTGGCTTTTTTCATTCAGCACGTTGAGTCCGAAATGCAGCACGATAAGGTCGTATGGGCGAAGCCTGGCAAAATCTCGCAATGTTTGCTGCGGTATGCTTGCCAGCGTATATCCTGCCGACCCCCTCATGCTGAAATTGTCGAGCACCACCCCTCCGGCCGATTCGAGCGCCATGCCGTAGACATAGGTGTCGCGGCCAACGCCGGTGAAGCTGTATGATATACTGTTGGTGGTGTCGGCCATGGTAAGCATCTGTACCGACGGCGACGACTTCACGTTGTACGTGTGCCGCCTGCCGTTGCCCGTCTGTGCCGTCACTGTAAGCGTCGTGTCGGTACGCAAGAAGAGGCGGGCCACTTGCCACGAAGCCGAGTGCGGCTTGTATGTCGTGCCTTTAGTTGTGACAAAAGCCCCTTCAGACGGTATGAAGTATCGTTGGTTTATGCCCTCCACCCTGTGTGAGTATGGTTTCTTTACCACCTCATACTCTGCAAAGCCTCCGAAATTTTGTGTTATCGTGCGCCGGAAACCATTTATTTTGCTTCCGCAGTCAACCCACCCAACTCCGTTTCCGCCAAACGCCTGTTGCAGTTTCTCGCGCAAGTCGCACGTAAGTATGTCGCCCTCGATGAACGAATCGCCAAAGTAGGCAATACGCACCGGACGCCCAGCCGCCCCCGCACCGGCAAGCATGTGGTAAAAATGATCCATTCCACCAGCCTCGCCTGCAGAATAGTCGGCAATCATGGTAACACCATCAGGGTGCACCTCCTCCACCCTTGCTGCCGTACTGTCACTGTCGGCAACGGCAACGGGCGCAGGTGGAGCTGGTGGCGCAACTACTTCGGCTGTGGCGCCGTCGGTTCCATAAGGTTCGGGCAGCACGTCGCTCAGTATGTTGACGTGGCGCAATTCAATGTCATTGACATATAATGTGGGCAACATGTGCATGGCCAGCAGTATTGCCACAACAAGGCCGGTCAGCACAAATGCCCGGGAGCATTGGTTCATGATTTGATGTTTATGAGGAAACCGTCCAAGACTTCTATGCCCTTGTTGGTACAGATGCCGCGCAGAGAGATAAATATAAGGTTGTAGAATATTTCTTCCATAGAGTACATGTTATAGAGTTGCGACATCATTATATATCGTTCTTGCGCGCTTAGTATATATATAATAAGGTCGTAATTGACGTCTTCACGAAAATATCCCTCACCAATGCCCCGGTGGAGGAATTCGCGGAATTGCTTTTGCGACTTTTTCTTGTCTTCCTCGAAATACCTCATTATCCTGGGATATTTCATCAGGTCGGAATAGAATACAGGGTTGGTAAACTTGAATTGCTCTATTGTGAGCCTGAAAGAGTGAAGTACGATATCCATAACGTTGTCGGCCCCTTCGGCAAATTCGCGCAGTGCTTCCTGCTGGGCACTCTTGCGCTTCTTGACGCCTTCAAACAGCAAGTCTTCCTTGTTCTCGCATATCTCGTAGATGGTGCGCTTCGAAATCGACAGCGAATTTGCAATGTCATCCATCTTCACCGCCTTGATTCCTTTCTCTGCAAACAGGGCCATCGCAGCAGACAGTATTTTCTCCTTGAGCGATTCTTTATATGTTGTTATATTTTTATTTTCAACCATAATCGATAATTTAATTTGCAAAGTTACTAAAATAATAAAAAAAGCCGATAGTTTTCAATTAGTTTTTCTTACCTTTGCATAGAAGTTAATATGCATCAAGCACCATTCTGCATGCTCACCGGGCCAGCCCGGATGGGAATCGCGGCCGAGCGTTTTCTTTACAGAAACGGGGGCGCGGCATGCCGGGCAAGGGCCCAGTGGCCCATACGGCCCATACGGGCATGCCGGACAGGCCGTTTGGACATCCCGTACAGGGCGTTTCGGGGCGGCAAATGGCGCATGTTGCAACATGTTGAACCATAGTTTGTTACATACAAATGGCAGGACAGGTAATCTTAACGTACGAAACGGGGCTGCTCAGCCAGCCATGCAACAACATAAAAACGAATTAAGGAGTAACTATCATGGTGAAAATTTCAAAGGAGGCCGCATTGCAGTATCATGCCAATGGCAGGCCGGGAAAAATCGAGGTCAAACCCACAAAACCCTATCGGACGCAGACAGACTTGAGCTTGGCGTATTCTCCGGGCGTGGCATATCCGTGCCTGGAAATACAGCAGAACAATGAAGATGCCTACAAATATACCGACAAGGGCAACCTTGTGGCCGTGATAAGCAACGGCACCGCCGTGTTGGGCCTCGGCGACATAGGGGCAATAAGCGGAAAGCCGGTGATGGAGGGCAAGGGCCTGCTGTTCAAGATATACGGCGGCATCGACGTGTTCGACATAGAGGTGGCCGAAAAAGACCCGGAGAAATTCTGCGAGGCCGTTGAGCGCATAGCGCCCACTTTCGGAGGCATCAACCTTGAAGACATCAAGGCACCCGAATGCTTTTACATTGAGGAACGGCTGAAGAAGAGCCTTGACATACCTGTGATGCACGACGACCAGCACGGCACGGCCATAATATCTGCCGCAGGCCTGAGGAATGCCCTTGAAGTGAACGGCAAAGACATCAAGGACGTCAAGATTGTGGTCAACGGAGCCGGCGCGGCTGCCATATCGTGCACCAAGCTGTACATGGCGCTCGGCGCACGCCGCGAAAACATAGTGATGCTCGACTCAAAGGGAGTGATAACCAGCGACAGGGCTAACCTCACAGAGCAGAAAAAGATGTTTGCCACAGACCGGCGCGACATCCACACTCTCGAAGAAGCCATCAAGGGAGCCGACGTTTTTGTCGGGCTGTCGAAAGGCAACGTGCTCACGCAAGACATGATAAGGTCGATGGCCGACCAGCCCATCGTGTTCGCGCTGGCCAACCCTGTGCCGGAGATTAGCTACGAAGAGGCTATGGAGAGCAGGCCCGACGTGCTCATGGCCACGGGCCGCTCTGACTATCCAAACCAGATAAACAATGTGATTGGGTTCCCTTACATATTCCGCGGAGCGCTCGACGTGCATGCATCGGCCATCAACGAGGAAATGAAGATGGCCGCCGTCAACGCCATTGCCGACCTGGCCAAGCAGCCGGTGCCCGACGTGGTGAACGACGTTTATCACGTCAACAACCTCACTTTCGGCCCGTCGTACTTCATACCGAAGCCCGTCGACCCGAGGCTCATCACCGAAGTGTCGGCGGCTGTGGCAAAGGCCGCCATGGACAGCGGAGTGGCTCGCACGTCGATAACCGACTGGGCTGCCTACAAGAACCAGCTCAGGGAGATGCTCGGACAGGAGACAAAGCTCACGCAAAAGCTCTATGACACCGCGCGCAACAACCCTCAGAGGGTGGTTTTTGCCGAGGGCATTCATCCCACCATGCTAAAGGCTGCGGTGCAGGCCAAGGCCGAAGGTATATGCCAGCCCATAATCCTGGGCAACGATGAGCGCATTGCCAAATTGGCAAAGGAACTCGACCTGAACCTCGACGGCATAGAAATTGTCAACCTAAGGCACGACAACCAGGCCGAACGGCGCGAGCGCTACGCAAGGATTCTGGCCGAGAAACGCCAGCGCCAGGGCTATACTATCGAAGAAGCCAACGACAAGATGTTTGAACGCAACTATTTCGGCATGATGATGGTGGAGACAGGCGAGGCCGATGCGTTCATCACAGGCCTCTATACAAAATACTCGAACACCATAAAGGTGGCCAAGGAGGTCATAGGCATACGCAAGGAGTACAAGCACTTTGGCACGATGCATATCCTGAACTCCAAGAAGGGCACGTTCTACATTGCCGACACGCTCATCAACCGCCACCCCGACAAGGAGGTGCTCGTCGACATAGCAAAGCTCAGCGCCATGACTGTGAGGTTCTTCAACGACACACCGGTGATGGCAATGTTGAGCTACAGCAACTTCGGAACCGACGAGGCCGGAAGCCCGCTGCAGGTTCACCAGGCTGTTGAAGAGCTGCACAGGCAATGCCCCGACCTCGCTGTCGACGGCGAGATGCAAGTAAACTTTGCCCTCAACAAAGACTTGCGCGACAGCAAGTACCCCTTCTCGCGGCTCAAGGGCCTCGACGTCAACACGCTCGTGTTCCCCAATCTGAGCAGCGCCAACAGTGCCTACAAACTGCTGCAGACGCTCGACCCTGACACAGAAATAATAGGCCCGATACAGATGGGGCTCAACAAGCCTATACATTTCACCGATTTCGAATGCAGCGTACGCGACATTGTAAACATCACAGCCGTGGCAGTGATAGACGCGTATGTAGACAAGCTGAAAAACAAATGCTGCATGGACTGATGCCGGCATAGCCACATCGCAGTCAAATAAATCCAGCCGCTCACTAAGACTGACGCTTCGTCAGGCTGTAGTGAGCGGCTTATTTATGTTGTCAATCGTGCAAAAGAACTGTGGGCACGATTGTTGTTTACGCACACATTTTACAGTACAATTTTGTCATTTTTCCTCAAATTAATCATAAATTAATGGCAAAAAGATAATATTTTCGCAAATATTTTGATAAAACGCTTGCAATTTCAAGAAAATGCTTTATCTTTGCAAGCGATTTTCGGATACACAAACACAATTAGAACAACCAACTAATAAAACAGAAGATTATGAATGCAGCACAAGTCGTAGAGAATCTTAAATGCAGATTCCCCAATGAGCCTGAATACATCCAGGCCGTAAGCCAGGTACTCCCGACCATAGAAGAGGAGTACAACAAACACCCTGAATTTGAGAAAGCCAACCTCATCGAACGACTTTGCATTCCTGACAGAGTTATCGAGTTCCGCGTTACATGGGTTGACGACAAAGGCCAAGTGCAGACCAACATGGGCTACCGCATCCAGCACAACAACGTGATAGGCCCTTACAAAGGCGGCATTCGCTTCCACAAGTCAGTAAACCTGGGCATATTGAAATTCCTTGCCTTCGAGCAGACTTTCAAGAACTCGCTTACAACATTGCCAATGGGAGGCGCAAAGGGCGGCTCCGACTTCTCTCCGCGTGGCAAGAGCGATGCAGAGGTGATGAGGTTCTGCCAGGCATTCATGAACGAATTGTACAGGCACATAGGCCCGGACATCGACGTGCCGGCCGGCGACATAGGCGTTGGCGGACGCGAAATAGGCTATCTCTTCGGTCAATACAAAAAGCTTACCCACGAGTGGAGCGGTGTGCTGACAGGCAAGGGCCGTGAGTTTGGCGGTTCGCTCATCCGCCCGGAGGCAACAGGCTATGGCACTGTTTATTTCTTGCTGTCAATGCTCAGCACCAGAAACATCGAGCTGGCCGGCAAGAGCGTGCTCATCTCCGGGTCGGGCAACGTTGCACAGTATGCTGCAGAAAAGTGCATACAGCTCGGCGCCAAGGTTCTCACCCTGTCAGACTCTGACGGCTATATCTACGACCCGGATGGAATAGACCGCGAAAAGCTTGACTATGTCATGGAGCTCAAGAATATAGAGCGCGGGCGTATCAAGGAATATGCCGATGAATATCCCAACGCCGTTTATCACGCCGGCGAAAGGCCTTGGGGCGAAAAGGCAGACATTGCGCTGCCATGCGCCACACAGAACGAAATCAACGGCGACGAGGCTCAGACGCTTGTGGCAAACGGTGTAATAGCTGTTGCCGAGGGCGCCAACATGCCTTCGACTCCCGAAGCCATCGAGGCATTCCAGAGTGCCAAGATTCTTTATGCACCGGGCAAGGCTTCAAACGCCGGCGGCGTGTCGGTGTCGGGCCTCGAGATGAGCCAGAACTCGGAAAGGCTCAGCTGGACAGCCGAAGACGTTGACAACCGACTGAAAGTCATAATGAAGGACATTCACGACAACTGCGTGAAATACGGAACCGAAAGCGATGGCTACATCAACTACGAGAAGGGAGCAAACGTTGCCGGATTCATGAAGGTGGCCAAGGCCATGATGGCCCAGGGCATCGTATGATGAGACCACTACAAGACAACACAAAAGCTTGACATTTCCAAGAAACGGGGGCGCACCTGCAAGGGGGGCGCCCCCATTGTTTTTTCACGGCCCCCGATGCCTGCCCCCAGGGGACACCGGCACCATCGTCGCCCAAGCCAGCCTGTCGGCGGCCGCAACAGAATAATGCGTCGTAAGCCAGCAAAATTGGTTGCTGTTGCCCAAAAGCCTGCGATAAATGCTCACAGAAGCCCCTCCCATTTGGCCATCTCGGAAAATTATATTAATTTTGCGCTAAATTTACAGACAGTGTTGTTTTTACAGTAAAATAATAAGGCAAAGAGATTATGATCACAGTCACAAACTTGGCTATTCAATTTGGGAAGAAAGTACTTTACAAGGATGTGAACATCAAGTTCACCAATGGAAACATATATGGCGTCATCGGTGCGAATGGCGCGGGCAAGTCGACATTGCTGCGGGCCATCAGCGGCGAACTCGAACCCAACAAAGGCTCGGTGGAACTCGGGCCGGGCGAGCGCATGTCGGTATTGGAGCAGGACCACTTCAAATACGACGGCTACAGCGTGCGCGACACCGTCCTCATGGGCCATGCGCCTCTGTGGGAGAACATGAAGGAGCGCGAAGCCCTCTATATGAAGCCAGACTTCAGCGAGGAGGATGGCATCAGGGTAGCCGAACTTGAGGATAAGTTTGCACAAATGGACGGATGGAACGCCGAGAGCGACGCCGACCAGTTGCTTACCAACCTGGGCATCAAAGACGACCTGCACGACAAGATGATGAGCGACCTGTCAAACAACGAGAAGGTGCGTGTCATGCTGGCCAAGGCTTTGTTCGGCCACCCCGACAACCTTTTGCTTGACGAGCCTACCAACGACCTCGACCTGGACACGGTGATGTGGCTTGAGGAATATTTGAGCAACATTGAGCAGACCGTACTGGTGGTGAGCCACGACCGCCACTTCCTCGATGCCGTGAGCACACAGACCGTAGACATAGACTTCGGCAAGGTAACAGTGTTTGCCGGCAACTATTCGTTCTGGTATGAAAGTTCGCAGCTGGCCCTGCGCCAAGCCCAGAACCAAAGGCAAAAGGCAGAAGAGAAACGCAAGGAACTCGAAGAGTTCATCCGCCGTTTCTCTGCCAATGTGGCAAAGAGCAAGCAGACGACAAGCCGCAAGAAGATGCTTGAAAAGCTTAATGTTGAAGAAATACGCCCCTCATCAAGGAAGTATCCCGGCATCATATTCCAAATGGAGCGCGAACCTGGCACACAGATTCTCGAAGTCAACGACCTCAAGGCTGTAGACACTGACGGCACCGTTCTGTTTGACCACGTTAATTTCACAATTGAAAAAGGGCAAAAAACGGTATTCCTCAGCCGCACGCCAAAGGCCATGACGGCCTTGTTCGAGATTATCAACGGCAACCGCAAGGCAGATGCCGGAGATTTCAAGTGGGGCGTAACGATAACAACAGCATATCTGCCACTCGACAACTCGGAGTTTTTCGACAGCGACCTTAACCTCGTCGACTGGCTCAGCCAGTTTGGCAAAGGCAACGAGGTGCAGATGAAGAGCTTCCTGGGCAGGATGTTGTTCAAAGACGAGGATGTGCTCAAGAAGGTTAACGTGCTGAGCGGCGGCGAGAAAATGCGTTGCATGATAGCAAGGATGCAGCTGAAAAACGCCAACTGCCTGATACTTGACACACCGACAAACCACCTTGACTTGGAGAGCATACAGGCATTCAACAACAATCTCATAAACTTCAAAGGCAACATTCTGTTTGCCAGCCACGACCACGAGTTCATACAGACTGTGGCCGACCGTATCATAGAGCTCACTCCGAACGGCACTATAGACAAACTGATGGAATACGACCAGTATATATACGATGAGAGCATAAAGGAGTTGAAGGCCAAGATGTACGGCAACAATTAGGCATGGTTTTTGCAGTACTGTTTTGTAATACAACAAAAGACAGACAACTATTATGGAAGAGAAGGAAAAGGAAATAGAAATAGAGAACGGCGACGGGAAGGTCTGCGAAGAGCAGGCCGGCGTTAACGGCGACGAGACTGCAGCAAGCCAGACGGAAAATGAAACCACTGCCGATAAAAAAGAAGCAGAGAAGAGTCCGCTTGATGTTGCCAATGAGCAGATTGCCGAACTTAAAGACAAGTATCTGCGCTCTGTTGCCGAATTTGACAATTACCGCAAACGCACATTGAAAGAAAAGGCTGAGCTGATATTGAACGGTGGCGAAAAAGCCATATCTGCCATTCTGCCAGTCCTCGATGACATGGAACGTGCCATTGCAAACGGAGAAAAAACGGAAGACCCAAAGGTTCTCAGGGAAGGCATGGAATTGATTTATGCAAAATTCCAAAAGGTTCTCGAGGGCTTGGGAGTGAAGAAGATTGACACGGAAGATGCAGATTTCGACACTGATGTGCATGAAGCTGTCGCCATGGTTCCTGGCATGGGCGATGACAAGAAAGGCAAGGTGCTCGACTGCATTCAGACAGGATATATGTTAAATGAAAAGGTAATACGCCACGCCAAGGTGGCCGTAGGACAGTAACCATCAACGACTCTGGCAAAGCAAATGGCAAAGAGAGACTATTATGAAGTGCTGGGCGTAGGCAAAGACGCATCTGAGGATGAAATAAAAAAAGCCTACAGGAAAATAGCAATAAAATATCATCCCGACCGAAACCCAGGCAACAAAGAGGCTGAAGAAAAGTTCAAGGAGGCTGCCGAGGCGTACGACGTTCTCCATGACCCGCAAAAGCGCCAGCAATATGACCAGTTCGGATTCAATGGACCGGCAGGCGGGGGCTTTGGTGGATTCAATGGCGGCAGCATGAACATGGACGATATCTTCTCTATGTTTGGCGACATATTCGGAGGACGTGCCGGATTTGGCGGCTTTGGTGGCGGACAGCGCCGCCCACAGCAGTATCGCGGTAGTGACCTCAGGCTTAAGGTTAGGTTGTCGCTGAACGATGTCGCCAACGGTGTGACAAAGAAATTCAAAGTCCGTAAAGACGTAGTCTGCTCACATTGCCATGGAAGCGGTGCTGAGAGCGGTAGCGCTGCCGAGACCTGCCCCACCTGTCATGGGTCGGGAGTGGTAATGCATACTACGCAAAGCTTTTTCGGAATGGTGCAGACGCAAGGCGTATGCCCGACCTGCGATGGCGAGGGAAAGGTAATAAAGAACAAGTGCCACAACTGTGGTGGCAGCGGTATTGTCAAAGGAGAAGAAGTTGTTGAAATCAACATCCCAGCCGGTGTGGCCGAGGGAATGGTCGTCAACATTCCAGGAAAGGGCAACGCCGGTAAGCACAACGGGATTAACGGCGATATTCAAGTTTATATCGAAGAAGAACCGAACGACACATTCGTGCGCGACGGTAACAATCTGATATACAACCTTTTGCTTGATTTCCCTACAGCAGCACTTGGCGGTGAGGTCGAGATACCAACCATTGAAGGTACCAAGTTGAAGGTTAAGATTGAGAATGGAACGCAACCCGGTAAGACACTGCGACTTAAGGGAAAGGGACTGCCGGCCGTGCAAGGCTACGGACGCGGCATTGGCGATTTGGTCGTCAACATCAGTGTATATGTGCCGAAGACGCTGTCCAAGGATGAGAAAGAGGCCTTGTTGAAGTTGCGTAATAGCGACAACTTTAAGGGAGATTCTGAAACCAAGCAATCAATCTTCCAGCGATTTAAGAATTATTTCAATTAAATATCAACGATGGGGTGCTGATATCGAGGCACCCCATTTATTTTAGCAGACCTATGACTTATAAAGAAACGACAGAGTACTTGTTTAACCAGATGCCCATGTTTGAGAGGCAGGGCGCGTCAGGATACAAGGAAGGATTGTATAACACATTGATGCTGGATGCCCATTTCAACCATCCCCACAGACATTACAAGACAATCCATGTTGCAGGAACAAACGGCAAAGGGTCGTGTTCACATACAATGGCTGCATTTTTTCAAGCCTGTGGATACAATGTAGGACTATATACTTCCCCACACTTGAAAGACTTCCGCGAACGTATAAGGATTAACGGCATGCCAATTAGTGAAGAGTATGTTGTTAAGTTCGTAGAAGACGAGCGCAACTTTTTTGAACCTCTACACCCATCTTTCTTTGAAGTTACGACTGCTATGGCGTTCAAGTATTTCCGTGATGAGCAAGTTGACATTGCAATAATAGAAGTAGGGCTCGGCGGTAGACTTGATTGCACTAATATTATAACGCCTGAATTGTCGATAATAACCAACATCAGCTTTGACCATACCCAGTTTCTTGGCAATACACTCGCGCAAATCGCACGTGAAAAAGCCGGCATTATAAAAGATGGGGTACCAGTTGTAGTCGGTGAATATAACGCAGAGACTCGTCCTGTTTTCGAAGAAGTTGCCAAGAGCCACGGCTCTGCTATCATCTTTGCAGCAGACGAACAAGAGGTCATGGCTGCCCAACCACTGAACAACGGTGGCATGATGTATAAAACAAAGCATTTTGGCGAATTGCTCGGCGACTTGAGCGGACTATATCAAATTAAAAATGCGAGCACTGTATTAACGGCCATCCGCGTATTGAGCGAATCAGGTCAATATCCACAACTTGATGCCAATACAAATCCGAACATGATTGTGGCGCATGCAAGGGAGGCATTTAAGCAAGTTGCAGCATCGACAGGACTGATGGGAAGGTGGCAAACCATAAGCACCAACCCGCTTGTGATATGCGACACCGGGCATAATGTAGGAGGCTGGAAATATCTGAGCGAACAGCTCAAACGTGTGGACTGCCGTTCCAAGCGGATAGTTTTCGGCATGGTTAATGACAAGGACATTGATGGAGTGTTGGAATTATTGCCCAAAGACGCAGTTTATTATTTCACAAAAGCCAACACTAAGCGGGCCTTATCCGAAATTGAGTTACAGAAGATGGCAATCCGTCATGGGCTGGTCGGAAATACATATCCGACAGTGAAACAAGCTTATGAAGAAGCGAAACAGTCTGCATCACAAGCAGATTTGATTTTTGTTGGTGGCAGCAGCTACGTAGTGGCAGATTTCCTATGCGCATTCGTTTAGTTGTTTTTAACACTGATGTAAACGTTTTTTTCCGCGTTTAATTTGTCGATTCCGTTTTTTTTCGGTTACTTTGCAATTAATACGATAACTAAAAACAATGGAATTATGACGAACACAGCAGAAAACGTGAATCTGTGTGGTCTGAATCGGAAAGATTTCCAGACCACGATTAACGGGAAGAAAACCGACTTATACATACTTCGAAACAGGAAAGGCTATGAAGTTGCCATAACCAACTATGGTGGTGCTATTGTTGCTATTATGGTTCCCGACAAGGATGGCAACGTGGCAAACGTCATTCAAGGCCATGACAATATTCAAGATGTAATAAACAGTCCGGAACCGTTCTTGTCAACATTGATAGGCCGTTATGGCAACCGCATCTGCAAAGGCCAATTCACACTCAACAAGAAAGAGTATCAGTTGGCGATAAACAACGGGCCCAATGCACTGCATGGAGGTCCGACTGGATTCCATGCGCGTGTTTGGGAAGCTCGCCAGATGGGTCCCCGCTCCCTTGCACTGCACTATGTTTCAGCCTACGGTGAAGAGGGCTTTACTGGGGAATTCAGGGTTACAGTTGAATTCACATTCACTGATGACAATGAGCTAATTCTGGAATACCTCGCCTGTACAAACAAGAAGACCATCATGAACCTTACGCACCATGGCTTTTTCAGTTTAGCTGGCATCGCAAACCCAACTCCGACGATTGATAATCTTGTTTGCGAAATTAATGCAGATTATTACATTCCAATCGACGTCAATTCAATTCCTACCGGCGAGATTCGCTTTGTCAAGGACACCCCGTTTGATTTCCGTACTCCGAAGGAAGTGGGCCGTGATATCGACGCAGACGACGAGCAAATCAAGAATGGCGAAGGGTACGATCACTGTTTCGTGCTCAACAAGAAGGAAGAAGGCGAACTGAGTTTTGCAGCCAAGATAAAGGAGCCGGTAAGCGGTCGCACCATGGAGGTTTATACGACAGAGCCTGGTGTGCAGGTTTACACCGACAATTGGGCCGACGGATATTCCGGGCAACACGGGGCAACATTCCCACGCCGCAGTGCAATATGCTTTGAGTGCCAGCACTTCCCCGATACGCCAAACCATCCGTATTTCCCGTCGGTGGTATTGGAGCCAGGCGAGCAGTACAAGCAAAAAACGATATATAAATTTGGAGTGGAAAAATAAATGCACTAACAACAATAGTATTTACAAACCAACCACATTATATTCTAAAAAGAAATGAACCCAAGTCAAAGACCGAACTACACGTTCGCACTTATCGTCGTGTTCATTGTATGTTTCCTCATCGGATTCATAACAACAATGAACAACTCTATGATTGCTTTCTGTTCAGAAGCCTTCAAACTCACTGCACAGCAAGGCCAGTATGTTAACACCGCTTTCTACGGTGCTTACCTATTGTCCATCCCATTCGCGTTTTTAATGAGTAAAATCGGCTATAAAAACACGCTCATACTGGGTCTGGCAATATCAGGTATTGGCTTTATTGTCAATTCTATCGGCATAAGGTCTGCAATATCAGCAGGCATCAATGTCTACGCCATCTTCCTGGCGTCGATGTGCCTCGTAGCAATGGGTGTGGTGATGCTTCAGAATGTTGCCAATCCTTACGTCATGGTATTAGGCTCACCCGAGAAGGGAGCTTTCCGAATGACACTTAGCCAGGCTCTCAACTCAGTTGCCACAACGGTAGCCCCGTTGTTTATCACCTACGTGATAATCAATGGCAAGGCTCCCGCTCCTGAGCACGTTCCCGGGCCGTTCATGGGTCTTGGCATCTTTGCAATCATCATTTGCGTTATACTTGTTTTCCTCAAGTTGCCGCAAATCGACGAAGGGAAACAGGCTGAAGAAGCCGGCGAACACCATGAGTATAAGAGCAGTGTATTCAAGTATACTCACGTTTGGTTGGGTGCCCTTGGAATATTTATGTATATGGGTGTCGAGATTGGTGTGCCCTCAATGCTCCCCTACCGTTTCCAGATGCTGTATCCAGACATGGACAGTGCCGCATTGGCAGCATTGGCAACGCAGTACCTGGCATTCTATTGGGGCGGCATGATGGTGGGCCGTTTCATCGGCGCCGGCATCTTGACAAAGTTTGAGCCCCGCAAGCTCCTGTCTGCATGCCTCTGCCTTGGTGCTGCTTGCATTGCGCTGTCGTTGATAACAGCCAGCAGCATGGTCGGCATTTGGTTCATGCTTGCTGCCGGACTGTTCCACTCTGTGATGTGGCCACTGATATTCAACCTTGGACTGCAGGGCCTTGGCCCGCACACCAAAGCTGCGACAGGCATTATCAATACCGGTGTCATCGGGGCTGCGTTGTTGACCCCAATAATGGGTATCGTCGTCGACGCCACAAGCGTCATCGTGGCCCTTTGCCTTATGTTTGTTTACTATGCATATATCATCTGGTTCTGCAACTTCGGTAGCAAGATTGGAATCAGCAAATAATAACCAACAAAATTAGAAGACTTATGGATATAGAATTTGTTAGAAGTAGATTCATCAAACATTTTGATGGTAAGGAAGGCAACATATATGCTTCTCCGGGTCGTATCAACTTGATCGGTGAACACACTGACTATAATGGCGGCTTCGTTTTTCCCGGTGCTGTTGATAAAGGTATAATGTGTGAAATAAGGCCAAATGGCACCAATACGATAATGGCGTATGCCATCGACATGAAGGATCGCGTAGAGTTCAAGGTTGACGACCCGCAGGGCCCGCGTGCAAGTTGGGCACGCTACATCTACGGCATCGTTCAAGAAATGCGTAAGCTCGGCGTCGATGTGAAAGGATTCAATACAGCCTTTGCCGGTGATGTGCCTCTCGGAGCAGGCATGTCGTCTTCTGCAGCCCTCGAGAGCTGCTACGCTTTTGCCCTCAACGACCTCTTTGGCGACAACAAGGTGAGCAAATGGGACATGGTGCTGGCAGGCCAGGCCACAGAGCACAACTACTGTGGTGTTAACTGCGGCATAATGGATCAGTTCGCCAGCGTGTTCGGCAAGGCAGGATGCCTCATGCGCCTTGATTGCCGCAGCCGCGAATTTGAATACTTCCCGTTCAACCCTGTAGGCTACAAACTGGTATTGCTCGACTCTGTTGTAAAGCACGAGTTGGCCGGATCGCCCTACAACGACCGTCGCAACAGCTGCGAGAATGTAGTAAAGCACATTGCAGCCAAGCATCCGGAAGGTAAATTTGAGACACTGCGCGACTGTACATGGGAGCAACTTGAAGAGGTCAAGGCCGAGGTTGGCGACGAAGATTACCGCCGTGCCAAGTTCGTGCTTGGTGAGAAAGACCGCGTGCTTGCCGTTTGCGATGCATTGAACGCCGGCGACTACGAGACAGTGGGCAAGAAGATGTACGAGACCCACTACGGCCTTTCAAAAGAGTACGAAGTTTCTTGCGAGGAGCTCGACTACCTCAACGACATTGCCAAAGAGAATGGCGTTACAGGCAGCAGGATAATGGGTGGCGGCTTTGGCGGTTGCACCATTAACCTCGTGAAAGAAGATTTGTATGACAAATTCATTGCTGATGCGAAGGCTAAGTACACCGCCAAGTTCGGCCATGCACCCAAAGTGTATGACGTTGTCATCAGCGACGGGGCACGTAAAATCTGCTAATCTCTGAATTGACAGTTTAAATTAAGATTCCAATCCCCAAAGTTCGGATGGCAATCATTCGGGTTATCAGTTTGCCCGGTGACTTTGCCGGCTGAGCTTTGGGGATTTCCGTCTAATATGTGCATCAGGAAGTGCGGCTCTCCATTTACGGCTCTAAAGGCAGCCGTAGAAAGCAACTGACTACAACATTATATTAAAACAATGAAAACGATATTTACTTTGATCCTTACTCTTTGTGCTGCATTATGCCAGGCTAACGGCCGGAACACCATATACGACACCAATGTCAAGACTCTGCAGGTGGTCGTAAATAAAGACTGGCTGTCGCCTGCCGTGATGGAATTGAAAAGCAGCGACGTGCTCCACATCAGTTTCGACGAGATGTCACACGACTATCACCGCTTTGTATATAAGATAGAGCATTGCGAGGCAGACTGGTCTGTATCGGATGGGCTGTTTGAAAGCGATTACATTGAAGGATTCAACAACAACCCAATAGAAGACTACCAGAACTCCATAAACACCACAGTATTGTATACGCATTACAAATTGGACATTCCCAACGACAAGTGCAGGCTGAAAATCAGCGGCAACTACAGGCTTACTGTATACGATGAAGACAACGACAACCGAAAGGTGCTTACCGTTGAGTTCATGGTGGTCGAGTCGGACATGAACGTAGGCTTGGCCGTCACTTCTAATACAGACATCGACCTGAACGAAAGCCACCAGCAACTGTCAATGACTTTAAATTACGGAGAATTCAGCATAACCAATCCCACCGAGCAAATACATACCGTAATCACGCAGAACAACAGGCCTGAAAGCGCCAGGGTAAACGTCAAGCCAAACATCGTGAACAACAAGGGACTGCAATGGAGCCATAACAAGCAACTCATTTTCGACGCCGGCAACGAATACCACAAGTTTGAGGTGCTGGCCCTGAGCCATCCGACGATGGGCATCGACCGCATTTCGTGGGACGGACACAACTACAACGCCTACCCTTTCGTGGCCGAACCGCGCAAGAACTACCTGTATGACGAAGACGCAAACGGGGCTTTCTACATACGCAACAGTGACAACATAGAAAACGATTACACCTGCGATTACGTTTATGTACACTACCGGCTCAGGTCGCCGGAACTGACAGGATGCAACATTGCCGTCAACGGACAGTGGGCAACCGACGAAGACCAATCGGCCTATGTCATGCAGTACGACCAGGCAAATGCCGAATACCAGGCCACAATATTGCAGAAACAAGGCTATTACTCCTATCGTTTCATAACTGTCGACAACAATGGCATGACAGGCATTCCGCCCACAGAAGGCAACTTCTATCAGACCGAGAACCGCTATCAGGCATACGTTTACTATAAGGGAACAGGTGAAAGGACATGGCGCCTTGTGGGCTACAGGCAAGTTGAGTTCAGGAGCGACAACCCGTCGGCCGTCTCTGTCGGGCTGTAGGCTTGGGCGTATGCCGGCAAATCGTAGATTGCTCCAACACCATGCACAGCAATGCCAATGCCACCAAAGGCGAAGGCGCCACCGGCAGCCATCGGCAAACCAAATGCACAGCAATGCCATGGCAAACGTGTTGCACCGCAATACCTTGGCAGTCTTATCAAGACAAAAGGCGCAACCACACATATTAGTTATGGTTGCGCCTTTTGCGCTTATTCATACACTTAGCCAACCGCCAGCCGCCAAGCTCTGCCAATCAGCCGACTGCCTGCGCGGCACGTATGCCAACTGGGCGCATTCGGCAGACAAGCCGGTAAGACTAAAACTTTTGCCTCTCGCTGTGAGGCAAAAGTTCAAATCTTCAGTTCTTTCATTATCTCACTTAATTTCTGAAGCGTAGATATGCGAGTAGGCACGAGCGGCAGTCGCAAAACGTTTTTTATCATGCCCATCTCGTGCAGCATAGCCTTGACGCCAGCCGGGTTGCCATCTACAAACAGCAAACCGAAAAGGTCGGTAAACCGATGGTGTATCTCGCGCGCAGCTGCATACTCCCCATTAAACTCGAGCCTAATCATCCGCGAGAACTCCTTGGGAAGCGCATTGCCAATGACGCTGATCACTCCCACCGCCCCGCATGAAATCATGGGAAACGTCAGGGCATCATCACCACTTATCACATCAAAGTCGGCCGGCTTGTTCTTTATTATCTCATCCACCTGCTCCAGATTGCCACTGGCCTCCTTTATCGCCACAATATTCTTGCAGTCGCGCGCCAGCCTGACCGTCGTGGCAGCTGTCATGTTGACCCCAGTGCGGCCCGGAACATTGTATAATACCACAGGCAACTTCGTTGCACCTGCAATAGCCTTGAAGTGCAGGTAGAGACCTTCCTGCGATGGCTTGTTGTAGTAAGGGCAAACGCTAAGTATTCCCGATATTCCATTAAGGTCTGCCGACTTCAGCTCTTCAACAACAGCCATTGTGTTGTTGCCGCCAAATCCCATCAATATAGGAACGCGCCCGCCTACTTTCTCAACAACTAAATCCTTTATGCGACTCTTTTCGTCGGAAGTAAGACATGGGGTCTCGCCTGTCGTGGCCAATATGCAAAAGAAATCGGCACCATTCCGCAGCTGGTAGTCAATCAGCCTCGACAAAGAGGCATAGTCAACCGAACCGTCTTCGTTGAATGGGGTTATCAATGCTATTCCTAAGCCTTTAAAGATATTGTGAACCATAAAAACGTTGGTTATTCTGTTTCTACGCGCAAAATTACACAAATTAATTGTAATTTGTCACTTCGTTGAGCTTTTTTTCACTTCTTTGCTCTGATTTAATTCATTATTGATGCCATTCTATCATTGAAACAGGTCAATCTGACAGCACCGCCAGATGGGTTTGCCTGCATCCCGGACGGATGATGTGCCGGGCAGGAAAAGGCAAGCCCGTGATGTTAAAAACCAACATCGCCAGATGCTTATAAAATATATTTCGTATTTTTGCAAACCACACAAAGACATTGTTGTAGCAGAACTTTGCAACTGTTGCCCATCGGTGTCGCCATTCTACCGCATTTAAGCAACTCGTCATGTGGTGCCCATGTCCTAAAGCATCATAGTCCCCGTTGAATGGCTTAGTGGCCCTCAATGCGAAATTATGCATGTAGCCAACAGCGGCAATGGTATGGCCTCATGGCTGTTTTGCTTGACTTGTTGCAGTTTTGCACTGCACTGTAACCGCGTTATGTCGGTTTTTTGGCTCGAAAAATGTGCATGAAGGCTTCATAGACATTGCTCCATTGCAAGTTGCAGACTGCAAGTTTGCTCAAGCAACATGCTGTGATGTCCGTGCCACCCCACCCAATCAGCAGTCATAGATGGGCCTACGCTTAATTCAAAGACAATCAAAAGAGAATAATAATAAATGCTCGATGAACCATGAACATATTAAAATCAATTGCCGTTTGGGCTTGCTTCATCCCGTTGGCAATACTCAACGGTGGATTGCGCGAACACGTGCTGACCGGAATCATGGGAGACCTTCGTAGCCTAGCGGCCAGCGGTGTCAGCTTGAGCGGGCTCATATTGTTGGCCACTTGGCTGTTGCTGCCAAGGCTCGTCGAACTTACCCCCAAACTGTCCATGGCCATTGGGGCAACATGGTCTGTGCTTACGGTGTTGTTTGAATTTGCTTTCGGGCTGGCGTCGGGCATCCCCGTCTCGCAATTGGTCGCGTCTTATAATCCGTCTACAGGCAACTTATGGCTTTTGGTTCTGGCCACAACAGCGCTGTCACCCGCCATCGTATGCTTTGCAAAAAAGAAAAAACAGCCATAGTGGCCGCGTGTGATTATGGCCACGAAATATTGCAACGCCAAACAGATTTCGCAACGCTTTCCCACCCATGACGCCAGAAGCCCGCAACCCACAGTCATTCAACACATTACGAAACGGCCCATATCACAGTGCAAGATAGCCCGTATGGCACTGCAAAACGACCCGTTCCGCCTGGCAAAACAGGCCGTATTGATTCACCATTATTCATATTCTGCCCTCAAAACGGCATATTCGTCAAATAATATTCTTGCAATTTCGGCAACGGACGTGCGGGTAACAATATTGCAATAACGATTGCACCCAAAAACTTCAACCATTTAAACACAAAATCATACCGTTTAATCAGCATATTCATTTCTTTATGCTTAAAATGCCATAATAAAGGAAACACGTAGCGTTCAGAATGACAATATTTTTAGTATATTTGCATCTGGAAAATTCGCTTTATACATTATGTATCATAATAAATGCTCAGTAGTTGCCAAACAGACATTCCACACACTCATAATATGCGTTGCATCGGTGTGCGCAATGTCGTGCGGCGGCCACAAAAGCGGAGATGCAAGAACGGAATATGAGCAGGCTCAATTTATTCGTACAAACGACTCGATACTCAGACTCGACTCTCTGTCATTGCGACTCTGCGACAGCATCATGGCTGCAACAGACGACAGCCTGACATATTATGACTACTACATACTGAAAGGCCGCTATTATCTGCTCTCGGCCACACCCGATTCGGCCCTGCATTACGCCAGGCGCACGAGAGACTTTATGGAAAAGCAGCCTTCCACATCGCGCACGAGAGGAATCAAGGCAATAGCCAACAGCACCGAAGCGTCGTTCTACCACCTACTGAGACACAACCCTCAGGAAGCCATAAGGCTGAACACACTGGCCTATCGGCAAATAATAGACAGCGACCTGAAATACTATGCCCCCGAGATAGCCGCCAACCTGGCCGACGCATACATATCTGTCGACAATCTGCCAGAAGGGGCAAAATGGTACAGGCGCGCATTGCTGCTGGTCGACTCGCTCGACTTGCCCAAGACAAAGAACATTACTCTGTATATGGGCCTGGGCCAAATATACACAAGCATGAACGACTTTTCATCGGCAAGGTATTATTACGAAATGTCTGAACGCCAGTTTGACATGATGAAACCAAACATGCAGTCGTATTTCCTCAACAATTATGGCAACTATTTCTATTTCAAGCACGACTATGCCAATGCGCTGTCCACGTTCAGAAGGCTTCAAAAGCACATCAAAGACTCAGGCGCCGGAGATACGTATGACATGTATCTGTGCAAGGTTAACCTGGCCGACATATTCCTGAACATCGGCCAGGTGGACAGCGCCGAGGCCTATGTGAACCAGGCCGCCGACTATTTTGAGCGCAACGGCGTAAAGATTGGTGTGTATTATGCCAACACCATACGCATAGGCATAGCCCTGAAACGGCAGGATTACGCAAAGGTGGCCGGCATACTTGCATCAGAAGGCAAGGTGGGAGAATACAACCAGAGCATTAAGAACATACGCAGCAGGTACATGAGATGGTATTATGAGAAGACAGGCAACTACAAAATGGCTTATGAAGACCTGCTGAAGAACATTGCGCAAAACGACAGCCTGGAGCACAACCGCACGCACATGAAAGCTGCCGAAATAATGATGAGGTATACGGAAGACACCCTCAAGCTGCACCACCAACTGGAAATAAACGAGAAAAACGCCGAGGTGAACAAAAGCAAGGCCACGCTCTGGCTCTTCGTAAGCATTGCCCTGGCTCTCGCCTCATTCATAGTGTGCGGCATCATAACCCTGCGCAAGCGCAAGTTGCAAACCCGCATGGAGATTCTGACGCTGAGACTGAACAATGCGCGCCAACGCATTTCGCCGCACTTTGTGTTCAATGTGCTCAACACGCGCATCGGCCCCACAGCCAACGAGGAGACGGATGTGCTGTTGCGGCTTACCAAACTGATACGAAGCAGTCTGGACATGACAGGAAAGTCGTGGGTGACGCTGCGCGAGGAATTGCATTTCATTCGCGATTACATTGCCCTTGAGCGCACGCTGGTGGGCGAGGATTTCGGCCTAACCATAGTTGCTCCTGATGAAAAGACGCAGGAAGAAGTAAAGTTGCCGGCAATGTTCATTCAGATTCTCGTCGAAAACGCGATAAAGCACGGACTGAAGTGCATCGCAGGTCACAAGCAGTTGGACATAAGCATCAGTTGTTCCGACGCAATGACGTATATAGAGGTAGATGACAACGGCCCCGGATTTGACATCCGCCGGACAGACAACAAGCGCACAAAAAACGGCCTTGACATAATAAGGCAGACAATATCGATAGTAAACCAGGAAAACCACGGAACAGCCAAGATGCACTTCAGCATCAGCAACAGGGAAGATGACAACGGCAACATCTGTGGTTGCAGGGCAACACTGAGAATACCAAGGAATATAAAATATATATAAACAAACTATAATGAAAACTATTATAATCGATGACAACGGGCCGGCTATCGACGTACTGGCCGAAAAACTGAAGAAATACGACGACATTCAAATTGTCGGTACGGCAACCAACGGCACCATTGGGCTCAATCTGGCCAAGGAGGTGTGCCCAGACCTTGTTTTCCTCGATGTCGAACTGCCCGACATGTCGGGTGTCGAGTTTCTCGAACAGCTCAACATCATTCTGCCCGAACATTGCAACGCAGTCATGTATACGGGCCATCCGCAATACATGTTGCCGGCGTTCCGCAACAATGCATTCGACTATCTGCTGAAGCCAATAGACGACAGCGAACTGGAAAAAATAATCCATCGCATACATTCGGCAAAGAACAAGCAGGCCGAACAGCCCTACTCTGACGGCATAATAAAGCAGAAGAACGACAACAAACTGCTTTTCTACACCAACTCGGTAGACTTCAGGCTGGTTCACATCAGAGACATCGGCCTGTTCCAATACAACCATGAAATAAGGGTGTGGGAGGTTGTGATTGCCGGAAGGAAGACCCCGATAAGGCTGAAGCGCAGCGTCAACAACGAAACTCTGCTCGGCATAGACGAGAGGTTTATCCAGGTGAGCCAACGGTATGTGATAAACATCAATTACCTTTTGGAAGTAAACGACAACAAATGCCAGTTTTATCCACCGTTCGACAAGATAGATTATGTCAAGGTGGGGCGTCTTTTCCGCAAGAAGCTGATTGAGCGCTTCTGCTCGCTTTAGCCTTGCCGACAGGCTATTACAAAGAACCGTGGCATCTGCTTGCGCTGCAAGCCGATGCCACGGTTGTCTTTTCTGTCTCTGTCTTGCTACTCAGACTTGAACAGGTCTTTTATTCCTCCGATGCTGCCCATAAGGTTTGTGGCCTCGTAAGGCAGGTAGACAGTCTTTGTCTTGTCGCCTTGTGCCACCTCTTGCAGCATCTGTATGTATTTCTGGGCAAGCAGATAGTTTGCCGGGTTGGTGCTCTTGCCAACAGCCTCGGTTATCTTCTGTATGGCAATGGCTTCGGCCTCGGCTTTCCTTATGCGCGCCTGCGCCTCGCCTTCTGCATTCAATATGGCCTCCTGCTTGGCTGCCTCGGCGCGGTTGATGATGGCCGTCTTCTCGCCTTCCGACTGCAATATGTCGGCAGCTTTCTGGCCTTCGCTGGTCAATATGGTGGCACGCTTGTTCCTCTCGGCCTGCATCTGCTTCTCCATTGCGCTGAGCACGCTTGCCGGCGGCGTAATATCCTGCAGCTCAACGCGGTTGACCTTGATGCCCCATTTGTTGGTTGCATCGTCCAGCACCGACCTTAGCTTGGTGTTTATCGTGTCGCGACTGGTCAGCGTCTGGTCGAGTTCCAACTCTCCTATGATGTTTCGCAGCGTTGTCTGCGTCAGCTTTTCTATGGCATTGGGCAAGTTGTTGATTTCATACACAGCCTTGAACGGGTCGACAATCTGGAAATAAAGCAGCGCGTTTATTTCCGTTTGTACATTGTCTTTGGTTATGACGTTCTGCTTAGGAAAGTCATATACCTGCTCACGGAGGTCAATCGACGTCGTGTAAGAATACCTTCCACGCTGCAGTACGACAATCTCTTTGGCCCTGTCAATAAACGGGATGATGAAGTTTATGCCAGGTTGCAGCGTTGCATAATACTTGCCAAGACGCTCTATTATCTTCGTCTCGGATTGAGGGATGATTACCAACGCCATCTTGGCGAAGAGAAGGATGCACACTACGCACCCGATTAATACATAAATCATAGGCTAAATTATTTTAATTTGGTTACTTTCACAATCACGCTTTCCCTGTCTATTATCTTGACCATGGTGCCTGCAGGCAGCTCTTCCGTGTCGGAAGAACAGGCCTTCCAGTCGTCTCCGTCGAGGGCCACGCGCCCGTAGCCGCCAGCCGGGATGGCCTGGCTGACCGTCCCCGTACGACCTATTATTGCGTCGGCGTTGCTTACACGCACGTCGTCATGCCTGTGGAGATACTTGAGCGCCAATGGCCGCACCATGACAACGCTCAATGCCGATATCAATATGAAAACGCCCAGCTGCACGTATATGCCCGCAAATGGTGCCACTATTGCCGAACATACAGCACCGACAGAAAAACACATGATAAAGAAACCACCTGAGCACAACTCTACAATGAGCAGAACGACGGACAGAGCCAGCCACATTGCCCACAAATTGGCAGCTAAATAATCTATCATAAATCAAAAAGTTAAATGTTATTTCTTTCTGTTTGTAAAATTAAGAAAAAACATTTAAACCACCAAATATATAGATGTGAAATATATAGCCGGCCATAAAAACAGCCCATGCCGCCCCGGCAGATGCCGTGGAATGCATGGGCTGCATGGCCGCCGGAACGCCTCCGGCATGTAATGTCAGCGCGACCCGATGTAAAGGAATACCATGCCGAGCAGCACCAAGGCCAGGTCGACAACCTTGGCCTTGAGGTTTTTCTCGTGGAAAGCCACCGCGCCGAAGAGGAAACTAACCACCACGCTGCCACGGCGTATCATCGACACGATGCTTATCATGGCCCCGGGTATAGTCAGGGCATAGAAGTAGACAAAGTCTGCTGCGCTTAGAAAAATGCTCACGCACACTATGCTCCAGTGCCAATGGAATGGCGTGGTGCGCTTGCGTGTGGGCCACCATATCAGAAGCAGCATGGCCCCCATCATGAAAAATTGGTAGATGTTATACCAGCTCTGCACAATCATCTGGTTGAGCCCTACCCCGCCGGCACCCACCGGGGCCATCAGGTACTTGTCATACAGCCCGCTTACTGCCCCCAAGGCGGCCGCGGCAACTATCATCCATATCCAGCTGTTGGTCTTGAAGTCTATGCCTTCCTTCTTGCCGCTGCGGCTTAGCATGAAAAACGAGGCCACGGCAAGCAACACACCTATCCATTGCCAAACATTGAGCCGCTCGCCAAAGAACAGGAACGCGCCAACAAGCACCATCACCGGGCGCGTGGCATTGATTGGCCCGACAATGGTCAGCGGCAGGTTCTTCATGCCGAAATATCCAAACACCCAACTGCTGAGCACTATGCAGCTCTTCAGCAGTATGTACTTGTGAACCTCCCACCCGGCTGTTGGCACGTAGAACACCGACCCGTCGAGCAAGTCGGTATAGGCACTGGCCAGTATCAGCGGCAAGAAAATAACGGAACAGAACATCGTGTTCAGAAACAATACAGGAAGGACGGCATTGCCCGACAACGCTTCTTTCTTGAAAGCGTCATAAAACCCCAGCAATGCTGCCGACAAAAATGCAAAAACTAACCACATGATAAAAATTAATATTTAATGTCTTCCAAGAACAATGCGTGTCCGGGCATCGACTCGCCGGCTTCCGTGCGGGCCTTGCCTTCAACCACCTTACGGAATTCGGGCAGCGTCATACGGTGGCGGCCCACCTCTATAAGCGTGCCCACCACGGCCCTCACCATGTTGCGCAGAAAACGGTTGGCACTTATTTCAAAATACCATGAGCATGGCGACACCTGGTGCCAGGCAGCCGACCTGACGTCGCAAAGTGTGGTCTTGACGTCAGAGTTGCTTTTGCAGAAAGCGCCGAAGTCGCTGTATTCCGTCAGCATGGCGGCAGCACGGTTCATCAACTCAAAGTCCAGGTCGTAATGGATAGCGCAGGAATATGCCCTCACAAACGGGTCTTTACGCAGGTGAATGTAATAATGGTAGGTGCGGAGCGTGGCGCTAAAGCGCGCGTGCATGTCGTCGGGCACATGCTCGACGCTGCATACGGATATGTCGTAAGGCAAAAACCTGTTCAGCTTGTATACAAGATTACCGCAGTCTATCTCGGAGTCGAAATCGAAATGTGCCACCATCTTCCGAGCGTGCACGCCTGCGTCGGTACGCCCGGCCCCCACTATGGATACGGGCTTGCGCAAGAGTACCGTCAGAGCCTTTTCCATTTCGGCCTGCACCGAATTGCCGTTGGGTTGCACTTGCCAGCCATGATAGCGGCCGCCGTCATAACTCAATGTGATGAAATAGCGCATAGTGTATTGATTTTTGGGTGCAAAATTAACAAAATGCCTGCAAACAAGAGACGGTTGAAGCGGAAAAATCAGGTGTCGGCTTGAGCCGGATGCCAAAAGCCACGCTAACGCACTGCCGCAAAGTCCCTGCCGAAGCACGCCCTGCACAGGGCAGGTCCCACACATGCCGATTGTGATGGCATGACGCAATCACTGTATAACAAATTCGGAAAATCAAGCGCCTTGCACGACCCTCTGTTACAGAGCATGTTACGAAATGCACGGTTTGGCTTTGCAAAACGGCCCGAATAGCACGCCCAAACGGCCTGTATCATACTATAATATAGGCCATACTGCAACATGAAACCGCCGAAGGCCACCGGCATGACAGGTGCTTGTAAACCATATTTACCGATGCACGCCAACCTGTCCGCTTCGGTATTATCAGGCATAAACACTGCCGTAAAGCAGCAAAAAACAGGGCGAAACAAAGAAAAATGATGGTCAAAGTAAAAAAAATCGGCAAAAAGTTTGGTGGAATAAAATAAACTGCGTACCTTTGCACCCGCAAAACAACAAACGATGCGCTTGTAGCTCAGTTGGTAGAGCACCTGACTCTTAATCAGGGTGTCCAGGGTTCGACCCCCTGCAGGCGTACAGAAGATGAGAGGACGGCCACAAACGGTTGTCCTCTCATTTTTATGTCAGGCATTTGCAAATTCCATTCCGCCAATTTCCACAATTCAATTTTAATGCTTAACTTTGCAACTCGAAAAAATATAACGATTCTAAATGGACAACAAACAAAATAAGTCTTTCTCAATGATTGCAGACATCGAAGGCGATTACAGCGAATTGTCCAAGTCGTCTGACATGCCAACCTCCCTGCCTATACTTGCCGTAAGGAACCTTGTGCTGTTCCCGGGGGTGGTATCGCCTATCCTCATTGGGCGAGAAACAAGCATGAGCCTGGTGAAGAGGGCTGAAAAAGCCAACATCATGATAGGCATTGTGTGCCAGAGAGACCCCGAGGTTGATGAGCCCGGCAAGACCGACCTGTACGAATACGGCGTATATGCCCGCGTGGTGAAGATACTGTCGCTGCCAAACGGCAACATCACCGCCATAGTGCAGGGCTTCGGAAGGCTCAAGCTGAACGAGATAACACGCAAGAAGCCGTATCTCTACGGCAAGGTGGAGCCTGCGGTAGAGATAGTGCCGGAGAAGGAAGACAGCGAGTTTGTGGCCGCAATGGACGACCTGCGCCACATTACCAACGAATACATCAAGCTCAACGACGACATACCCGAAGAGGCATCTTTTGCAATAAAGAATGTCAACAACAACATTATGGCGCTCAACTTCATCTGCTCCAACATGGCTTTCACCATCAAGGAGAAGATGGACCTGCTGCAAAAGGACTCCATCAAGGAACGGCTGTTCAGCACAATGCGCATAATCAACAGGGAGCTCTCGCTGCTGAGCCTCAAGCAGGACATAAGGAACAAGACCCGCGACGACATTGACGAGCAGCAACGCAACTACTTCCTGCAGCAGCAAATAAAGAACCTGCAGGCTGAAATGAGCAACGGCGAAAGCTCGCCTGAAAAGAGCGAGTTGCTCGAAAAGGCCGAGAAGAAGAAGTGGCCGCAGGATGTGGCCAAGACATTCTATAAGGAAGCCGACAAGCTTGACCAGTTGAACCCTCAAAGCCCGGAGTATAACGTGCAGCTTACTTACCTGCAGACACTTGTGTCGCTGCCATGGGGTGACTACACCAAGGACGACCTGAACCTGAACAGGGCACAGAAGATGCTCGACAAAGACCATTATGGCATGGAAAAGGTGAAGGAAAGGATACTGGAATATATCGCCGTGCTGAGCCTCAGGGGCGACTTGAAGTCGCCTATACTCTGCCTCTACGGCCCTCCGGGCGTAGGAAAGACGAGCCTCGGCAAGAGTATCGCAGCAGCCATGAGCAGGAAATATGTCAGGGTGTCGCTCGGCGGACTGCACGACGAGGCTGAGATACGCGGCCATCGGCGTACGTATATAGGTGCCATGCCGGGCCGGATAATAAAGAGCATACAGAAGGCAGGCGCGTCAAACCCCGTCTTTGTGCTCGACGAAATAGACAAGGTGACGCAAAACACCGTCAACGGCGACCCGGCGTCGGCACTGCTCGAAGTGCTTGACCCCGAGCAGAACTCGGCGTTCCACGACAATTACCTCGACGTTGACTACGACCTATCGAAGGTGTTGTTCATAGCTACTGCAAACGACCTTAACACCATTCCAAGGCCCCTGCTCGACCGTATGGAGATAATAGAGGTAAGCGGATATATCACCGAAGAGAAAATAGAGATTGCCCGCCGCCACCTCATTCCCAAGGAGAAAGAAAACACCGGCCTCGACAAAGAAAAGAAGCTGACTTTCAACAAGGCTGCCATCGAGAAGATAATCGAACAGTACACTCGCGAGAGCGGCGTAAGGCAACTGGAGAAGCAAATAAACAAGGCATTAAGGAAACTGGCCTTCATGAAGGCCAAGAACCAGGAACTGCCTTACACTAAAATCACTCCCGACGAGATAGAAGGCCTGCTTGGCAAGCCACCTTTCTACCGCGACATCTACCAGGGCAACGACTACGCAGGCGTGGTCACCGGTTTGGCATGGACAAGTGTGGGCGGCGAGATTCTGTTCATAGAAACGAGCCTGAGCAAAGGCAAGGGTTCCAAGCTAACACTCACCGGCAACCTGGGCGATGTCATGAAGGAATCGGCCATCCTCGCCCTCGAATATGTAAAGGCACACGCCAACTCGCTCAACATAGACTACCGCATATTCGACAATTGGAACATACACATACATGTGCCGGAAGGTGCAACGCCCAAGGACGGGCCGTCGGCCGGGATAACCATCGCCACCTCCATAGCTTCGGCACTGACCCAACGCAAGGTGCGTAAGAACACTGCCATGACGGGCGAAATAACGCTTCGTGGCAAAGTGTTGCCTGTAGGCGGGATCAAGGAAAAGATTCTCGCTGCCAAGCGTGCCGGCATCACGGACATACTGATGTGCAAGGACAACAGGAAGGACATTGACGAAATACCAGACATTTACCTGCAGGGAGTCAACTTCCATTACGTAGAGAACGTGCAGGATGTGTGGGATTTTGCCTTGACAAACGAGCTTGTGGCCAACCCGTTGAAGTTTGAAATTGAAGAAGAAAAGAAGTAATGACATTTGAACTTACACACACCGACCCCATGTCCGACGCAAGGGCTGGCACCATTACCACGGCCCACGGCCAGATACAAACGCCGATATTCATGCCCGTGGGTACTTGCGGCAGTGTCAAGGGGGTGCATTTTTCTGAACTGAAAGAACAGGTGAAGGCCCAGATTATACTGGGAAATACCTATCACCTTTACTTGCGCCCGGGCCTCGACATACTGAAGTCTGCCGGCGGACTGCACCGTTTTGGTGGCTGGGACCGCCCGATACTGACCGACTCAGGTGGCTTTCAGGTGTTCTCACTCACCGGTATCAGGAAACTGCGCGAAGAAGGGTGCGAGTTCAGGTCGCACATAGACGGCTCTAAGCACATATTTACCCCGGAGAACGTAATGGACACCGAGCGCGTCATCGGGGCCGACATCATGATGGCTTTCGACGAGTGCCCGCCCGGACAAAGCGACTATTCGTATGCCAAGAAGAGCCTCGCCATGACGCAACGATGGCTTGACCGATGCATCAAACGGTTTAATGAGACAGAGCCGTTGTATGGATATGAGCAGAGCCTTTTCCCCATTGTGCAGGGATGTACGTACAAAGACCTGAGGTCGGAAGCTGCAAAATTCGTGGCCGACAAGGGAGCCGACGGCAACGCCATAGGCGGATTGGCCGTGGGCGAACCAACAGAGACGATGTACGAAATGATTGAAGTGGTCAACGGCATACTTCCCAAGGATAAGCCTCGCTACCTAATGGGGGTTGGCACACCGCAGAACATACTCGAAGCAATAGAGCGCGGAGTGGACATGTTCGATTGCGTAATGCCCACAAGAAACGGGCGCAACGCCATGCTTTTCACCTATAACGGCACGATGAACATGAGGAACAAGAAGTGGGAAAAAGACTTCTCACCAATTGACCCTGATGGTTGCGAGGTCGATTTGGTATACACCAAGGCCTATCTTCACCACTTGTTCAAGGCTGGTGAGCTTCTCGCCATGCAGATAGCAAGCATACACAACCTTGCATTCTACTTGCGCCTGGTGTCTGATGCTCGCCGGCATATCATGCAGGGTGATTTCACCAAGTGGAAGCAAGGGGTGATAGATAACCTCGGGCGCAGAGTTTAAGCAGTGAAAAAGAATTAGGTCAGCCACCTGTAATATATGAAATACAGCACTTTAAGAAAACGTCACAGGGCCTTGAAGCGGTTGCGTTCGATCAGGAATCGGACGGCAGGCGCATCCCGTTTCTTTCAAAAAGTGGGACGGGTGCTCAACTTTGCAAACCCGCTGCGGTACATAAAGAAGATTGATGCCTACATCATAAAGAAGTTTATCGGCACATATATATATTCGATAGCATTGATAATATCAATCTCTATCGTTTTCGACATAAACGAAAACTTGGCAAAGTTCAGCACCAACAACGCCCCGCTGCGAGCCATAGTCTTTGACTATTATGCCAATTTTGTGCCATACTTCGCCAACCTTTTCAGTCCGCTGTTTGTCTTTATCGCTGTAATCTTTTTCACATCGAAGCTGGCCGGCAATTCAGAAATCATAGCCATGATGGCCTGCGGCATGAGTTTCAAACGGCTGTTGCGGCCATACATGATATCAGCGGCCCTCATCTCGGCTCTGAACTTCTACCTCGGCGCCTACGTAATACCCCAAGGCACGGTGGTAAGACACAATTTTGAATCGCTCTACAAGAACAACACGAAGAACACTTCGGCAAGCAACGTGCAGTTGCAAGTGGGCCCCGGGGTCATTGCATACATAGCCCAATATGACAATGTGCACAAAACGGGGTACGGATTTTCGCTCGACAAGTTTGAGAACAAGAAGCTCGTAAGCCACATGACGGCAAACATCATACAATACGACACCATTTCTGACAGCAGGTATCATTGGAAAGCAATCAACTACAAGATACGAACGTTGAAGGGAATGCGCGAACAAATCACCACAGGAATGGAGATGGACACCACCGTTATGATGGAGCCTATGGACTTGGTATTCAGCAAAGGCCAGCAGGAAACGTTCACGAGCCCAGAGCTAAAGCGCTACATATCGAAGCAGAAAGACCGCGGTTCGGGCAACGTCGTACAGTATGAGGTAGAATATCACAAGCGCATTGCAACATGCTTTGCGTCGTTCATCCTTACAATCATCGGCGCAAGCCTGAGCTCCCGCAAGCGCAAGGGCGGCATGGGATTGTACCTCGGCATCGGGCTGGCGCTCAGTTTCTCTTACATACTGCTGCAAACCATAAGTTCAACATTTGCAATCAATGCCAACACTCCGCCGATATTGGCGGCATGGATACCCAATATACTATATTTCTTTATTGCATATTTCTGTTACAAAAAAGCACCAAACTAATGAGATTTGAAGAAACTTATCTGAACGATAACATACTGGATGCGCTTTACGACATGCATTTTGACGAATGTACACCAATACAAGAAAAGTGCATACCGGAAATTCTTGACAAGCACGACATCATAGGAGTGGCACAGACTGGCACCGGCAAGACAGCCGCCTACCTTCTCCCAATACTCAGCATGCTTGATGACGGGGGCTATCCGCAGAACTCCATCAATTGCATTGTGATGTCGCCAACGCGCGAGCTCGCCCAGCAGATAGACCAGGCCATGCAAGGTTTCGGTTATTACCTTGACGGGGTGAGCAGCGTTGCCGTGTATGGCGGCAATGACGGAAACAGATATGACCAGGAGATGAAGAGCCTGAAGCTGGGTGCCGACGTGGTCATAGCCACTCCCGGCCGACTGCTGAGCCACATCAGGATGGGCAATGTAGACTTGAGCAAGGTCAGCTTCTTTGTCCTTGACGAGGCAGACAGGATGCTCGACATGGGGTTCAGCGACGACATAATGCAGATTGCGAGCAAGCTGCCCGCCACAGTCCAGACAATCATGTTTTCGGCGACGATGCCCGAAAAGATACAGCAACTGGCCCGTACACTGCTGAAGAACCCGGTTGAAGTGAAGATAGCAGTCAGCAAACCCGCAGAAAAGATAAAGCAATCAGCATATGTTTGCTATGAGTCACAGAAGATTGGAATCATCAAATACCTATTCAGTACCGACCAGCTGAAGCGCGTTATAATCTTCTCGGGCAAGAAAGACAAGGTAAAGGAAATAGCCCGCGAGCTCAAGCACCTGAAGATAAACTGCTGCCAAATGCACAGCGACCTGACCCAGCAGGAACGTGACGAGGTGATGTATGAGTTTAAGTCGGGCCAGAAAGACGTGCTTGTGGCCACCGACATTGTTGCTCGAGGCATCGACATTGACGACATCCTAATGGTGATAAACTACGACGTTCCGCACGACGCCGAGGATTATGTGCATCGCATAGGGCGCACTGCCCGTGCCGACCGCGACGGTGTTGCAATCACGTTTGTGAGCGACAAAGACATGTATGCGTTTGGCCTGATAGAGAAATTCCTTGAGAAGGAAGTGGAAAAGACCCCATTGCCCGATGGCTTGGGTAGCGGGCCGCAATACGTAACGACCAAGAAGAGCGGCGGCAACGGCAAGGGCAACAGGCATGGCGACAGGAAAAAGAAAGGCAAAAAGAGCAGGTCCAAACCAACAGAAGACAAGGGCGCACAGGGGAAACAGGAGCCCAAAAAGAAACACAGGAGGAAAAAGAAGCCGCAAACAGCCGAAAGCAAGAAAGCAGAACAACAATGACAACAGAGTTGGCAATGGCACTAACCATTGTCAACTCTGTTGATTTCGTCGTCGGTCTTGAGCTGTGGCAACGACACATGATACCTTACGGCAAGAAACCTGATGGCACATGTGATGACGAAACTGAGCAGGGCTGTCAGCTGTATGGCCACATCCAGCTCCGACAGCCCCCAATATACAAAGCCGCCGGCGACGCTTGCCATGGCGTAAATCTCTTTTCGAAGTATCACGGGTTCGTTGTTGAGCAAGATATCGCGTATCACCCCACCGGCAGAACCCGTGATGCACCCCATTATTATCGCAACCCAAAACGGCTGCCCATAGTCGAGGCTTTTCTGTATGCCGGCTATGGTGAACAGCGCCAGGCCCAAGGTGTCGAACACAAACCAGGCATTCTGGAGCCGCTCCATGCGCTTGGAGCACAGTATCACCATGCACAATGCCAAAGCCGTACATATAATATATATGGGATTTGTCATCCAGAACGGCGTTGCCCCGAGCATGACGTCGCGTATTGTACCGCCGCCAATGGCCACGGCAATGCCACACACGTAGCCGCCAAACCAATCGAAGTGCTTGGCCGCCGCATGCCTGATGCCGGAGATGGCAAAGGCAAAAGTACCCAGAAACTCGATGAGTTGCTGGGCAGTGGCTATGGTAACGTCGTCGTTCATCACCCTACCACATTGATGGGATCACCGTTGGCGAACGCCTTTATGTTTTCGACGGCCGTCTTCATCAATCGCCCACGGGCCTCGAGAGTGGCCCATGCCACGTGAGGAGTGATGAAAGCGTTAGGCGCATCAAACAGCGGGTTGTCGGCTGCCGGCGGTTCCTGGCACATCACATCGGCGCCATAACCGCCCAGTTGGCCGCTTTTCAGGGCGCAGGCCACATCATATTCGTTGACAAGCGGCCCCCTGCCGGTGTTGATAAGTATAGCCCCGTGCTTCATCCTCTTTATGGTCTCGGCGTTTATCATCTCCCTTGTGTCGTCGTTGAGCGGGCAGTGCAAGGTAAGTATGTCGCTGACACCGAGAAGCCCTTCCAGCGTAGTCTTCTGTATGCCGTCGGGCAACGAGGCCGAATGCTTGCTTGTGTAAGCAAACACATCCATGCCGAAGTCGCGGGCTATGCGCGCCACTTTCTTGCCGATATGCCCAAGCCCGACTATTCCAATCGTCTTGCCAGCCAGCTCCGTCAGCTGGGTGTCCCAATAGCAAAAGTCGGCATTGCAGCTCCAGCGCCCCTTGCGGTTGGCCTCGGCATAGTGGGCCACACTGTTGGTTATGTTCAGAATGTGGGCAAACACCATCTGGGCCACACTGTCAGTACTGTATGCAGGGATATTAGTGACGCACACACCGTGCTCCTTGGCAGCCTCAATGTCAACCACATTGTATCCTGTGGCCAACACCCCGATATACTTCAGGTTTGGCAACTTGCCCATTGCATCGGCGTCGATTACCACCTTGTTGGTAAGCAGGGCGTCGGCATCCTTGCTCCGTTCCAGCAACTCATCGGCAGAGGTGCGCGGATATACCACCACCTCGCCCATCATTTCAAGCTCACCCCAAGACAAATCGCCGGGGTTGACCGTGTGTCCATCCAAAACAACAATCTTCATCTTCAAAAATAAAATTAGCGTTATTCCATAAATCGTTCTCCCCAGCAATCAATCATCCTCTTGATTAGCTTGTCCTCGTGAGGATTGTGCTGGCCATGCCACAAGCGTTCACGGCCGAGAGCGTCGGGCAGATACTGCTGCCGGGTGAAGTTGCCGGGATAGTCGTGGGGATATTTGTATCCGTCATGATAGCCCAGGTCTTTCATCAGCTTTGTCGGTGCGTTGCGCAAGTGCAGCGGCACGGGCTGGTTGCCTGTGCGCCTTACCACCTCCAAGGCCTTGTCTATGCCAAGGTATGCAGAGTTGCTCTTTGCACTCGTAGCCAGGTAGACGGTGGCTTCCGCCAGCGGTATCCTTCCCTCGGGCCACCCTATCTTCATCACAGCGTCGAAGGTGGCGTTAGCCAAAAGCAGCGCGTTGGGATTTGCCAGGCCTATGTCTTCGGCGGCACTTATCACCAGGCGGCGCGCGATGAACTTGGGGTCTTCGCCCCCTTCGATCATCCTCGCCAGCCAATACAGGGCCGCATCGGGGTCGCTTCCGCGTATGCTCTTGATGAACGCAGAGATGATGTCGTAGTGCATCTCTCCGTCCTTGTCGTAAGCCAGCGGGTTTTGCTGCAAGCGATTGACCACAATGTCGTCGGTGATGACCACCTCGTCGGTCGGCGAGGCTTCAACCACAAGCTCAAGTATGTTGAGCAGCTTCCGCGCATCGCCGCCGCTGTATCGAAACATGGCCCCCGTCTCTTTCAGTTCTATCTTCCGTTGCTTCAGCTCCACGTCCTTGGTTATGGCTCGGTTGACAAGCTCCATCAGGTCTGACTCGTCGAGCGGCTTGAGCACATATAGCTGGCAGCGCGACAGCAATGGCCTTATTACTTCAAAAGACGGGTTCTCGGTAGTTGCGCCGATGAGCGTTACCACCCCCTTCTCCACTGCCCCGAGCAGCGAGTCTTGCTGCGACTTGCTGAACCTGTGAATCTCGTCGATGAACAATATTGGCGAGGCCGAGTCGAAGAAACGGCTGCGGCCGGCCTTGTCGATGACCTCACGCACATCCTTAACGCCGCTGGTGACGGCGCTGAGCGTGAAGAAGGGCGTGTCGAGCCGGTTGGCTATTATCTGGGCGAGCGTGGTTTTCCCGACGCCCGGCGGGCCCCATAAAATGAACGACGGCACCCGCCCTGCGTCAATCATCTTGCGCAGCACGGCACCTTCTCCTACAAGATGCTTTTGCCCTATGTATTCATCGAGGGTGCGAGGCCTTAATCTCTCAGCTAATGGTTGTGACATAATCTGTCTACAAAGGTAATAATTTATATCGAATTATAAGCAGCATGAGAATATAAAAAAACGCTAAAAACATGTGACAACTTGCCATTGGCAAGCTTGCTCAAACCATGTGGCAGAACAGCAGCCACTGATGAGTAAAGTAATAAAAAGCGATTGGCGCCCTACTTTCTGGCCACTTGCATAACGCGCTGTGCCACAATGCATTGCCACCGGCACGATTAAGCCGCCCGGCGAGGGCCGTTTCGACGACCCAAACAGCACGTATGGGGGTGCCGAACAGGCCGTTTTGGCCGGTGGCGACGGCCTTGCGGATGGCGGCCGCGGTCAGTGTAAAGTTATGTTACCGCCCTGCCCTGCCCCGCTCACGTGCAGACGCCACCGGCAAAGCTCTGCGACGGGGCAGCGGGAGAACAAAAAAATTTCAAGCAAAAACTTGTACATGACAAATAAAGTATTTACATTTGCAGCATCAAAAACCATACAGTAACACAGACAATGAAACAATCAGGAGCTAAAAAGGCACTCACTCTAAAGACATTGACCAAAAACAACGTTTGGGATTTGCAGGAAAACGACATTTTCCGAATGCTTGATGGCATCGACAAAGATGTCGACATGAAAGACAACCTGCGGCATTACACAGACTTGATGCGCGGAGCTTTCACCATAGAGGAAATAAAAGACGATTCGGCCCCTATAAAGAATAAATATGAAAAAATGGGCTATAAGGTCGGGCAAATCAGACTCGACGACAACTCAACTACTGTTTGGGCTGTGAAAAAGCGCCCGATAATGCGCGTGACCGACCTTACCTACGAGAACATACACCATATCTCCGCCGCCAAACTGATGGAGGTGCTCGACAGAAACTTCGGCGGCGGATGGGAATCATTGTCGCAGAGCATCAAAGACATCATCGAGAGCGGATTCGACATCTCTACGACCACGCTCCCCAAAGACAGGCTCCATAAGCCCGGCGGCATGTTCGACAAGAAGGTGGCCGACGGCTATGAGGTGCTTGAGATAGCCAAAGGCACATGGGTAGAGGCCATTTTCGCGAAGGCCAAGCCCGAGATGGAGAAACCGCGCCTGCAATTCCAAAGCAAGGACGAAGACGAGATACCGGAAGACGACTACGACGACATGGACGAAGATGACGATGAGCCCGATGACCCGGACATGTTTGACGAAGACGACATCAACGAAGACAACTATCGGACGACGTTCGACATTGAGGCCGACCCCGACGAAGAAGCCGGCGACCTGTCGGATTTTGACCCCGAAGACTAAGCCTAACCATACGCCAACACGGGCCGGCAACAGTCCGGCCCGTGTGAAATACTACCTTTAGACAGAACATACCCAATAACTTAAAACATTCACTTATTATGAACATTCCATCGGTATTTTGGATTATCCCGCTGGCATCAATATGTGCACTCGGGATGGCGTGGGTCTTCTTCCGCCAGATGATGAAAGAAGAAGAAGGAACGGCAAGGATGAAAGAGATTGCCGGTCATGTGAGACGCGGTGCCATGGCTTACCTGAAGCAGCAGTACAAAGTTGTGACGCTCGTATTCATCGTGCTCGCTCTCATCTTCGCATTTATGGCTTACGTGCTCCACGTTCAAAATCCATGGGTGCCTTTTGCATTCCTCACTGGCGGATTCTTCTCCGGCCTTGCCGGTTTCTTCGGCATGAAAACAGCCACTTACGCATCGGCACGCACTGCCAACGCCGCACGCTCTGGGCTCGACCGCGGCCTTAAGATTGCCTTCAGGAGCGGAGCTGTCATGGGACTTGTCGTGGTGGGACTGGGCCTGCTCGACATTGCCTTGTGGTTCATAGTGCTCAGCTATTTCTATAGCGGCGACCACATGGCCCTTGTCACTATAACGACCACGATGCTTACATTCGGCATGGGAGCGTCGACCCAGGCGCTGTTCGCCCGTGTGGGTGGCGGAATATATACCAAGGCAGCCGATGTAGGCGCCGACCTTGTGGGTAAGGTTGAGGCCAACATACCCGAGGACGACCCGCGAAACCCGGCCACCATTGCCGACAACGTGGGCGACAACGTGGGCGATGTGGCCGGCATGGGAGCCGACCTGTACGAAAGCTACTGCGGAAGCATACTGAGTACGGCTGCCATCGGCGCCACGGCCTTTGCCATCAATGCCGACATGCAGCTCAAGGCCGTCATTGCACCGATGATCATTGCCGCCGTGGGCATATTCCTGTCGCTGCTCGGAATATATCTTGTGCGCACAAAAGAAGGCGCGACGATGAAGGAACTGCTCCACTCGCTGAGCCTCGGAACCAACGTGGCGGCAGTGCTCATAGCCATAGCTACGTTCTGCATACTTTACCTCATGCAGATTGAAAACTGGGTTGGCGTTTCGTTCTCGGTGCTGAGCGGACTTGCCGCCGGCGTGGTGATAGGCCAGGCTACAGAGTATTATACAAGCCATAGCTATAAGCCTACGCAGAAGATAGCCGAGGCTTCGCAGACCGGCCCTGCAACGGTCATCATCAAGGGCATAGGCACGGGCATGATATCAACCATGATTCCTGTGGTAACAATATCTGTGGCAATAATGCTGAGCTATCTTTTCGCCAACAACTTCGACCTCTCCATGAGTGCAGAAAGCATTTCTAAAGGCCTCTACGGCATTGGCATCGCCGCCGTGGGCATGCTCTCAACGCTTGGCATAACGCTGGCTACCGATGCTTATGGGCCCATTGCCGACAACGCCGGCGGCAACGCCGAGATGAGCGAACTGGGCGAAGAGGTAAGGCAACGCACCGACGCGCTCGACGCTCTGGGCAATACCACCGCCGCAACCGGCAAGGGCTTTGCCATTGGCAGTGCTGCGCTCACCGCTCTCGCCCTGCTCGCCTCTTATGTCGAGGAGATAAAAATAGCCATGCAGCGCGCTGTAAACGAAGGCCAGACCTTCATCGACAATGCCGGCAACATGTTCAACCCGTCTACTGCCAACATGATAGACTTCATGGATTTCTTCCAGGTCAACCTCATGAACCCCAAGGTGCTGGTGGGAGCCTTCATCGGTGGCATGGCGGCATTCCTGTTCTGTGGCCTGACAATGGGCGCCGTTGGCAGGGCCGCCCAGACTATGGTCAACGAAGTGCGCAGACAATTCAGCGAAATAAAAGGCATACTTGAAGGCAAGGCCACGCCCGACTACGGCCGCTGCGTGGAGATAAGCACACGCTCGGCGCAGCGCGAAATGGTTTTCCCGAGCCTCCTGGCCATCATCATCCCCATTGTCGTAGGCGTGCTGCTCGGCGTTGGAGGTGTAATGGGCCTGCTTGTTGGCGGTCTGACCACGGGCTTCACGCTGGCTGTATTCATGGCCAACTCGGGCGGAGCTTGGGACAATGCCAAGAAGATGGTGGAGGAAGGGCATTTCGGCGGTAAGGGAACCGAATGCCATAAGGCCACGATTGTGGGCGACACCGTGGGCGATCCGTTCAAAGACACATCCGGTCCGTCGCTGAACATCCTCATCAAACTGATGTCGATGGTGAGCATCGTAATGGCCGGCCTTACGGTTGCATGCATCTGACGAGCGCCGCAAGCAATAACAAAAGACAATCCCCCTCGCACCATACATGTTGTTTCTGGCGACGAGGGGGATTGCCATTTCTTGATGTAACAAGCCTATTGACAGCCAATGCGGATATGACGTGGCATCCTGAATGGCGCAATCCACGCTGCCTCACAAGGCATGGCAGACAGAAGCGGCTGTGTCATTTGTTTACCGTCAGGTGGAAGCAGCCCTGCTTCACTTCATACTTGATGTAGCAACGGCCCCTCTCCCTGAAGTCGCGCAACACCTCGCTGAGCACCCACTTCAGCGTGTCGTTACGCACCTGCCGGCGCTCAGGGCCATCAGGATCTTCTATTGTCTTGTATCGATTGTAGCAGATGTCGAAAGTGGTTCCATACAAATGGCAACTGTTTTCGGTTGCATTGCCGTTCCTTGTCCTCAGTTTCCTTACGTCTTCCTTGGTTCGGAGAACGCTCGTCACTATTATCTGGTGCAACGGTATCCCCTTGATGTAAAGGCTGTCGAAATACGCCCTGCCTATATCCTGCAACAGAATAGCCGCCTTGGGCACAAGGTAAGGTATGCTGCTGTTCAACTTGTCTACATAAAAATAGGGATTGCTGCCCACATACACAAGCTCTTCCATCCTGTGCTCCGCTTCAGCGCGGTTGGTAACCGGCGGCACACCATTGTGCCTTGCCGCCACAAGCTGCACGTCGTTATTGTCCGGAAATGTCTCGCGGAACGAAGGAACGCTGTAAATCCTGTTTTTCACCGGGGTGCCGTCCGGCCTCAAATACCGCCTGGCTATGGCTACATTTGTCATTGTGTCGGCCCGTACCACTGTGCCCACGCTGTCGGCCGGTTCGTCCACCTGGCCATAGGCATCGCCCGCCTTAGGCTTGGCGACATCCGGAAAAACACAACGGACAACAGCCAGCACGGCCACAACACTCATAAACCCAAGTAGATATCTGTTTTTAGAAACCTTCATCAGTTGCTCAAACCATTGTTTACCGTGCAAAGATAACATTTTTATTCCAATTGAAATTATGGTTGGGGCAAAAATAGCATACGCCATATTAATGCACCGGACAAAACTTGCCGGATGGATTCATTTTAACGGCAATGACACCGTTGCGCATTAAAAAGAGAATAAAAAATAGCAAGATATTAAAAAGTTTCTGTAATTTTGCAGATGGAAATAAAGGAAGCATAAAATTGATAGAGAAACATATCGTACTTGAGGACATTGACCCGGTGATATTCTACGGCGTGAACAACGTTCACCTGCAGATGATCAAGGCGCTTTTCCCTAAGCTTAGGATAGTAGGACGCGACAATGTCATACGCGTACTGGGCGACGAAGAACAGATGTGCGCCTTTGAAGATAACATCGAGGCAATGCGCAAGCACATCATAAAATTCAACTCTCTGCGGTCGGAAGACATCCTTGACATAGTCAATGGCCACAAGACCCAAGACGAGATACCCGAAGGGGTGTTAGTATATAGCGTAAGTGGCAGACCGGTGAAAGCGCGCAGCGAAAACCAGCAGAGGCTGATAGATGCCTACAACAAAAACGATATGGTGTTTGCCGTAGGGCCGGCCGGTACGGGAAAGACCTATCTCAGCATAGCCTTGGCAGTAAAGGCGCTGAAGGAGAAGGCCATCAAGAAGATTGTGCTAAGCCGACCTGCCGTCGAAGCCGGCGAGAAACTGGGGTTCTTGCCCGGCGACATGAAAGACAAGATTGACCCTTACCTGCAACCACTATACGATGCACTGGAAGATATGATACCGGCGGCGCGCCTGCAGGACATGATGGAGAAGCACATAATCCAAATCGCCCCGCTTGCGTTCATGCGCGGAAGGACACTCAGCGACGCCGTGGTCATATTGGATGAAGCGCAGAACACCACACCGGCACAGATACGGATGTTCCTGACGCGAATGGGATGGAATACCAAGATGATAATCACCGGCGACTTGACACAGATAGATTTGCCACGCGAACAGTCTTGCGGACTGAAAGAGGCGCTCAACATACTGTCGAACATCGAAGGCATCGGGGTCGTGACACTCAACAAGAAAGACATCGTTCGCCACAAGCTCGTAACGCGGATAGTGAACGCTTACGAGGCGTTTGACAAGGCTAAAGAGAACAAAGAAACGAAACTTAAAAATAGCAACAATGAAAGCATTAACAAAAACTGATTTCCATTTTGAAGGCCAAAAGAGTGTTTATCACGGCAAAGTACGCGACGTGTACAATATAAACGATGACTTGATGGTCATGGTGGCTACGGACAGAATTTCAGCTTTCGATGTAGTACTCCCCAAAGGCATACCATTCAAGGGGCAAGTTCTTAACCAAATAGCAGCCAAGTTCCTTGACGCTACAAGCGACATCTGCCCAAACTGGAAACTTGCAACGCCCGACCCTATGGTGACTGTTGGGCTAAAGTGCGAAGGGTTTCGTGTCGAAATGATTATCCGCTCCATACTGACAGGGTCGGCATGGCGCGAATACAAGAAAGGCTGCAGGGAGATTTGTGGCGTCAAGTTGCCTGAGGGCATGAAAGAGAACCAGAGGTTCCCCGAACCGATAATAACCCCGACAACAAAGGCCGACGAAGGCCATGACCTCAACATATCAAAGGAAGAGATCATTGCACAGGGCATTATGAGCGCCGAAGACTATGCCGTTGTGGAAGACTATACAAGGAAACTCTTTAACAGAGGCCAGGAAATAGCTGCCAGGCAAGGGCTTATATTGGTTGACACTAAGTATGAGTTCGGCAAGAGAGACGGCAAAATATACCTCATCGACGAGATACACACACCCGACTCAAGCCGCTATTTCTACGCCGACGGGTACGAGGAGAAATTTGAGAAAGGCGAACCACAGCGCCAACTGTCAAAGGAGTTTGTACGCCAATGGCTCATAGAGCACAACTTCATGAACGAGCCCGGACAGCAAATGCCTGAGATTACCGACGAATACGCAGCAAGCGTGAGCGACAGGTACATTGAGCTTTACGAGCATATCACCGGCGAGAAGTTTGACAAAGCTGCCGAAGAAGGTGATATTGCCTCACGCATAGAAAAGAACGTGAGCGCTTATCTCAAGACCAGATAAGCAGGCTCAGCACCCCTTTCCAAACATTCCCGTATATAATAATGTACAGACAAGAGGAGATAAAGCCGTATAGCGGACGTGAGAGCAAGGGCAAACAGGTCGAACAGATGTTCGACCAGATTGCCCACTCTTACGACGCCCTCAACCACCGCCTGTCATGGGACATTGACAAATGTTGGCGACGCAAGGCCATATCGCAACTGAAGCCTTACGCCCCCGGCACAATACTCGACGTCGCCACAGGCACGGGAGACTTCGCTATACTCTCCGCAAAGATGCTTAACCCGTCGAAACTTGTCGGGATAGACCTGAGCGAAGGCATGATGGAGATAGGCCGCAACAAGGTGAAACAACAAGGCTTGGGCGGCACAATATCTTTCACAAAGGGCGACTGCATGCATTTGCCGTTTGGCGATGAAAGTTTCGATGCCGTCACGGCAGCCTTTGGCATCAGGAATTTCGAGGACTTGGAACAGGGACTGAGAGAGATGCAACGTGTGCTGAAGAAAGGCGGCGTGTTGTGCATCATCGAACTCACCACCCCGGTGAGCTTCCCAATGAAGCAACTATTCCGCGTCTATTCGCACACAATCCTCCCGATGTACGGAAGGATGATTTCTAAGGACGACAAAGCATACAGCTATCTGACGGCCACGATAGAGGCTTTCCCACAGGGGGAGACTATGATTGGCATACTCAAGGGCGCCGGCTTTACGTCTGCGTCGTTCAAGCGACTGACTTTTGGTATATGCACCATGTACATGGCTAAAAAATAAACAACAACGTTATGGATAAATATGGCCTCATAGGGTATCCGCTCGTACATTCGTTCTCAATAAGTTATTTCAACCAGAAATTCATCGACGAGAAGATAGATGCTGTTTATGAGAACTTCGAGATACCCACAATCGACTTGCTCCCGGAAGTCATTGATTCTAACCCTGACTTGCGCGGGCTCAACGTGACAATCCCATACAAGCAGAAAGTCATGCCTTTCCTCGACGCCATAAGCCAGGAGGCTATGGCCATCGGGGCTGTCAATGTGATCAAGGTGACCAGGGAAGGCGGCAAAAGCAGATTGAAAGGCTATAACTCCGATGTGATTGGATTTACCAAGAGCATAGAGTCAATGCTTGAGAAATTCCATAAGAAGGCATTGATACTCGGAACGGGGGGCGCCTCAAAAGCCGTGGACTACGGGTTGAAATCCCTCGGCCTGGAAACAGTGTTTGTCAGCAGATACCAACGTCCGGGCACCATTCAGTATGAGGACATAACACCCGACATAATAAAGGAGTACAACGTAATAGTCAACTGTACTCCGTGCGGCATGTATCCCCACACGGAAGAGTGCCCCAAACTGCCCTACGAAGCCATGGATAACCGCACAATCCTATATGACTTGATATACAATCCCGACACCACTTTGTTCATGAAGAAAGGTGCCGAGCATGGCGCAAACACAAAGAACGGGCTTGAGATGCTGCTGCTGCAGGCCTTTGCCAGCTGGGACTTCTGGCACGGCAAGGAACAGGACTGACCATAAGCCGGCCCGGCCGACAAATAACAATACACAAATTAAGGTATATGGAGAATAGCAACCGATACATGATGCGCGGTGTCAGCGCCGCAAAGGAAGATGTTCACAACGCGATAAAGAATATAGACAAGGGCATCTTCCCGCAAGCATTTTGCAAGATAATACCCGACATACTGGGTGGCGACCCTGAATATTGCAACATAATGCATGCCGACGGGGCCGGAACAAAATCGTCGTTGGCCTACGCATATTGGAAAGAGACTGGCGACCTCGGAGTTTGGAAGGGCATTGCACAAGACTCACTCATTATGAACACCGACGACCTGCTGTGTGTCGGTGCCGTAGACAACATATTAGTGTCAAGCACAATCGGCCGCAACAAGATGCTCGTGCCGGGCGAAGTAATCTCGGCAATCATCAACGGCACCGACGAACTGCTCAAGCAGATGAGGGAGATGGGAATCGGAATATACGCAACCGGAGGCGAAACGGCCGACGTTGGCGACCTTGTGCGCACCATCGTCGTAGACACCACGGTGACATGCAGAATGAAGCGGAGCGACGTGATAAACAATGCCAACATCCGTCCGGGCGACGTCATTGTCGGACTGGCTTCTTTCGGCAAGGCCACATACGAAGACAGGTACAACGGCGGCATGGGAAGCAACGGACTGACAAGCGCCCGCCACGACGTATTTGCGAAATACCTGGCAGAGAAATACCCCGAGACCTACGACCATGCGGTGCCGTCCGACCTGGTGTACAGCGGCCACTACCACCTGGACCAAAGGATAGACGGCCTGGATGTCGACGCCGGGCAGCTTGTGCTGTCGCCAACGCGCACCTACGCCCCCGTCATTAAGAGGATACTCGACAAACACCGCCACGACATCCACGGCATGGTGCATTGCACCGGAGGGGCCCAAACCAAGGTCCTGCACTTTGTCGGCGACAACTGCCATGTGGTGAAAGACAACATGTTTGCCGTACCACCATTGTTCAGCATCATTAGAGAAGAAAGCGGAACCGACTGGAAGGAGATGTACAAGGTGTTCAACATGGGGCACAGGATGGAAATATATGTAAGCAAAGAGCTTGCAGACGACATCATCTCAATAAGCCGGCAGTTCGGCATAGAGGCACAGGTAGTGGGCCATATCGAAGAGGGAAAGAAGAGCCTTACGATAAAGAGCGAGTTTGGAACATTTGAATACGACTGACATATATGCCAGAAAACAATAGCATACTTGAGAAACTTGACGGATTGGTGAGCAGGTACGAGGAGGTGGCAACGCTCATCACCGACCCTGCCGTCATTGCCGACCAGGAACGATACGTCAAGCTCACACGCGAATACAAGGAACTGGGCGACATCATGGATGCCCGAAGGCGTTACGTGGCGTGCCTTAACTCCATAGCCGAAGCAAAAGACATACTGGCCAACGAGAGCGACCCTGAAATGAAAGAGATGGCCAGGGAGGAGCTCTCGGCAAACGAAGCGCTGCAGCCGAAAATTGAAGATGAGATTAAGATGGCCCTTGTCCCAAAAGACCCGGAGGACGCAAAGAACGTGCAAATGGAAATAAGGGCCGGTACTGGAGGCGACGAGGCCGCCTTGTTTGCAGGCGACTTGTTCCAGATGTACAAGAAGTTTTGCGACTCAAAAGGTTGGTTGTTGGCCATAACAAGTGTCAGTGAAGGGGCTGTCGGCGGATTCAAGGAAATAGACTTTGCCGTCAGCGGCGACAACGTTTACGGCACATTGAAATATGAGTCGGGCGTGCACCGCGTGCAGCGCGTGCCGGCCACCGAGACCCAGGGACGCATGCACACCAGCGCAGCCACTGTGGCCGTACTCCCTGAAGCCGACCGGTTTGAAGTGAACATAAACGAAGGTGACATCAAGTGGGACACGTTCAGGAGCTCGGGCGCAGGAGGACAGAATGTCAACAAGGTGGAATCGGGTGTCAGGCTGCGTTATCCGTGGAAGAACCCGAATACCGGCGAGACGGAGGAAATACTGATAGAGTGCACCGAGACGCGCGACCAACCCAAGAACAAGGAGCGCGCCCTGTCGAGATTGCGCACATTCATATATGACCGTGAGCACCAGAAATACATAGACGACATAGCCAACCGCCGCAAGACGCTTGTGTCGACAGGCGACAGAAGCGCCAAGATACGTACTTACAACTTTCCGCAAGGCCGTGTCACCGACCACAGGATTGGATATACCACCCACGACTTGCAGGGATTTTTGGGCGGCGACATACAGGCACTCATCGATGCACTGACTGTTGCCGAAAACGCTGAGCGAATGAAAGACAACGAACTATAAACATCAATATCCGACAAACGCCATGAACAGAAAAGAACTGACAGAGCAGATTTTCAAGAAAAAGACATTCTTGTGTGTCGGCCTTGACACTGACATAAGCAAGATTCCAAGCCATCTGCTGGCAGACGACGACCCTATATTTGCATTCAACAAAGACATTGTCGACGCTACCGCACCTTACTGTGTGGCATACAAGCCCAACCTTGCATTCTACGAATCGGCAGGGCTGAAAGGCATGGCTTCATTCGAGAAGACGGTGGGCTACATCAAGGAATCATACCCCAACCACTTCATCATTGCCGACGCCAAGCGCGGAGACATAGGAAACACATCGGCCATGTATGCCAGGACATTCTTTGGCGAGTATGATGTCGACGCCCTGACCGTGGCGCCATACATGGGTGAAGACAGTGTCACGCCGTTCCTCACCTACGAAGGCAAGTGGGTGATACTGCTTGCACTGACAAGCAACAAGGGCTCGCACGACTTCCAGATGACACCCTTTGCCAACGGAGAGCGTCTGTTTGAGAGCGTGCTGAAGACCTCGCAAAAATGGGGCAACGACCAGAACATGATGTATGTGGTAGGCGCAACACAAGGCAGGATGTTTGAAGACATACGCAAGGTGGCCCCCACCCACTTCCTGCTCGTTCCCGGCGTTGGCGCCCAGGGAGGCAGTCTGCAGGAAGTGTGCAAATACGGCATGACCAAAGACTGTGGCCTGCTGGTGAATTCATCGAGGGGAATAATATATGCGGGCAGCGGCGAGGACTTTGCGGCCACGGCTGCCGAAAAGGCCCGCGAGCTGCAGGCAGAGATGGAAACGGAGCTGGCCCGGCTGTGAGCGGCAGCATTAGCCTACCCCAACATTGATTAGACATGCGACAAAAGAAGGAGTCGGCAGGCTCCTTCTTTTGTAATGCAATAGGAAAGAATGGCACAAGCGCGATAACGATATCATTTACAACTACTTACAAACGGGCCATCGTTAAGTGCCGAAATGGCCCTTGCGGCCACCTCATACAGCCCGTTTAACGATTCAATATGGCCTGTTTCGGCTTGCCATACAACCGCCGGGGGCCCATGCCCCACCCTTTTGTAACGAAAAATGCGCCCCACATGCCTGCATGGAGCGGTAGCGGCAGCCGCTGACAAGCATGGCCCAAGTGGCGGCATACGGCAATCCTGCCGACGGTGCAGGCACAATGAAGGATTTGAACATATAACCCACATGAACGACTACAAGATAATCAACGACCCTGTTTTCGGGTTCATAAAGATTCCGCGCGGACTGCTTCTCAACATAGTGCAGCATCCGCTCATGCAGAGGCTGACGCGGATAAACCAACTCGGCTTGGCTTCTGTGGTCTATCCGGGGGCAAGGCATTCACGTTTCCAACACTCGATAGGGGCGTTCCACTTGATGAGCGAGGCCATTGCCACACTGAGGCAAAAGGGCAACTTCATTTTCGACAGCGAGGCAGAGGCCGTCGAGGCGGCAATACTGATGCACGACATAGGGCACGGCCCGTTCAGCCATGTGCTTGAACACACACTGTTCAAGGGCATATCCCACGAAGAGATATCGCTGATGATGATGGGAAAGATAAACCATGAGCTGGGCGACCAGCTTAACCTGGCCATCAAGATATTCAAGAACGAATACCCCAAGAACTACCTGCACCAACTCATAAGCAGCCAGCTCGACATGGACAGGCTCGACTACCTGCGGCGCGACAGTTTCTTTACAGGTGTCAACGAGGGCAACATCGGCAGTGCGCGCATAATAAAGATGCTGAACGTGCATGACGACAACCTCGTGGTGGAGCACAAAGGCATATTTTCAATAGAAAACTACCTCACCTCGCGCAGGCTGATGTACTGGCAAGTCTATCTCCACAAGACAGCCGTCGGCTACGAGAGCGTGCTCATCAGCGCCCTCAACAGGGCCAAGGCCCTGGCACGCAGCGGTTGCACTGTGTTTGCGCCGCCGTCATTGAAGTTCTTTCTCGACAATGACGTTGATGCCAAATGGTTCGACGAACACCCAGAAACGATTGATGTCTATCGCGAACTCGACGACAATGACATATGGTGCGCACTGAAGGTGTGGATGCACCATGACGACAAGATTCTGTCGACACTTGCCGACAACATGGTCAACCGGCACATCTTCAAGGTCGAGGTAAGCGACACCCCGTTCAGTGAAGAATATGTTGAAGAAATATCACAACATGTAAGCGGCCACCTTGGCATCGACAAGAATGACTCCAAATACTTTGTCGTGGTCAATACAATACAGAAAGACATGTACGACATGGACGACGACAACATAACCATAATGTATGACGACGGAACAACCAAAGACATTTCAAAGGCTTCCGAACTGCTCAATGTCGAGCTGCTTTCTAAAAAAATAAGAAAATATTACCTCTGTTATCAACGTATCTAAATAAATATTGCTATATTTGCAGAATTAATTAGGCCAATATAACTATTAAGATGGAATTTACAGCGAAACAAATTGCAAGTTACATCGGCGGAAAAGTGGAGGGCGACGACAATGCCACCGTCAATACTTTTGCCAAGATTGAAGAGGGCAAGGCGGGAGCGATATCGTTTCTTTCCAACCCCAAATACATTCACTATATTTATGACACAGAATCAAGCATAGTGCTGATAGACAACAGCATGGTGCTTGACAAGCCCGTAAAGGCCACACTCATCAGGGTAGACAATGCCTACGAGTGCGTTGCCAAGCTGTTGCAACTGTACGAGTCGGCCAAGCCAAAGAAGAAAGGCATCGACCCGCTGGCATCAATCTCGCCGTCGGCAACAGTCGGCAACGACGTTTACATTGGTGCCTTTGCTTGCATAGGCGACGGCGCCACCATAGGCGACGGCACCCAAATCTACCCCCATGCCGTGGTTGGCGACGGGGTCACGGTGGGCAGCGGATGCATAATATATCCCAATGTCACGATATACCAGGGATGCCAGCTTGGCAACAATGTAGTGGTGCATGCCGGCGCAGTGATAGGTGCCGACGGTTTCGGCTTCGCCCCCAATACCGAGTGCTATGACAAGATACCCCAAATAGGCATTGTCACGATTGAAGACAATGTAGAGATAGGCGCCAACACCTGCATAGACCGCTCTACCATGGGCAGCACGGTGATACGCAAGGGCGTTAAGCTCGACAACTTGATACAAGTGGCTCACAATGTCGAGATTGGCGAGAATACGGTGATGTCTGCACAAGTGGGCATAGCCGGCAGCACAAAAGTTGGAGCTTGGTGCATGTTCGGCGGCCAGGTGGGCTTAGCCGGGCACATTCATATTGGCGACAAAACATTCCTTGGCGCCCAGTCGGGAGTTCCCGGCAACATCAAAGGCGACCAGACGCTCATCGGTACGCCGCCGATGGAACCCAAGGCTTACTTCAAGTCGAAGGCCATCTTCCGCAAATTGCCTGAACTTTACAAAGAGATAAATGAACTGAAGAAACAAGTAGATGAACTAAAAAACAAATAAAATCAACGTATGATGAAACAGATGACGCTGAAGGGCAGTTTCTCGCTCTGTGGCAAAGGGCTGCATACAGGACTCAGTCTGACGGTTACATTCAACCCGGCTCCCGAAAATACAGGTTATAAAATACAACGCATCGACCTTGAGGGCATGCCAACCATCGACGCTGTGGCTGAAAACGTGGTCGATACGCAACGTGGCACCGTGCTTGGCAAAGGCGATGTGAGGGTGTCTACAGTTGAACACGGACTTGCAGCGCTCTATGCACTGGGCATAGACAACTGCCTCATACAGGTTAACGGGCCGGAATTCCCCATCCTCGACGGCAGCGCCGCAATGTACATTGACAAAATCAACGAGGTCGGCATAGAGGAGCTGAACGCCCCGAAAGACTGGTACGTGATCAGAAAAAAGATTGAAGTAAAAGACGAAGAGAGCGGTTCGTGCATAACAATCTTGCCCGACGACGAATTCAGCCTTACGGCCATGTGCTCCTTCAACTCAAAGTTCATTAACAGCCAGTTTGCAACTCTCGACAAGGTTGAGGATTTCTCGAAGGAGATTGCCCCTGCGCGCACATTCGTGTTCGTACGCGACATTGAGCCGCTGCTTAAGGCAAGTCTCATCAAGGGTGGCGACCTTGACAACGCCATCGTCATATACGAAAAGCAGATTTCACAAGAGCAACTTGACAAATTGGCCGACATGCTCCATGTCGAGCACCGCGACGCCACCGAGCTTGGCTACATACAGCACAAGCCCCTGGTGTGGGAAAACGAATGCACACGCCACAAGCTGCTTGACATTATAGGCGACATGGCCCTGATAGGAAAGCCCATCAAAGGACGCATAATAGCCACGAGGCCCGGCCACACCATCAACAACAAGTTTGCACGCCAGATGCGTCGCGACATACGCAAGCACGAGATACAGGCACCTATTTACAATCCGAACGAGGAGCCTATAATGGACATAAACAGGATAAGGGAGCTACTGCCCCACCGCTATCCCATGCAGCTTGTCGACAAAGTCATCTATCTCGGCGCAACAAGCATCGTTGGCGTCAAGAACATCACCAGCAACGAGCCGTTCTTCCAGGGCCACTTCCCTCAGGAACCTGTCATGCCGGGTGTCCTTCAGATTGAAGCGATGGCGCAATGTGGCGGACTGTTGGTACTCAACACGGTTGATGAGCCGGAGCGTTGGTCGACATATTTCATGAAGATTGACGACGTCAAGTTCCGCCAGAAAGTCGTTCCGGGCGACACATTGCTGTTTAAAGTCGACTTGCTCGCCCCTGTGCGCCATGGCGTATCGTCAATGAAGGGCTACGGCTTCGTGGGAGAGCGCGTTGTCGTTGAAGCCACTTTCACGGCCCAAATAGTTAAGAACAAATAAGCACCAAGCACATGAACATAATAAGCCCAATGGCTTTCGTTGACCCGGAAGCTAAATTAGGAGACAACAATGTCATCGGACCGTTCTGCTTTATCGACAAGAATGTGGTTATAGGCAACAACAACAAGCTCTATAACAGCGTTACCATACACACAGGGGCACGCATTGGCGACAACAATGAGTTCTTCCCGGGGGCAAGCATAAGCACAAAGCCGCAAGACCTGAAATACAAAGGTGAAGACACTCTCTGTGAGATTGGCAACAACAACAGCATCAGGGAGACCGTCACCATAAGCCGCGGCACTGCCAGCAAGGGCAAGACAACCATTGGCTCAGGCTGCCTGCTCATGGAAAACGTGCATATCGCCCACGACTGTGTCATAGGCAACGGCTTGATAATGGGCAACTCCACCAAGATGGCCGGCGAGGTGGTCATTGACGACAATGCCATTATCAGCGCAACAGTGCTGTGCCATCAGTTCTGCCGGATAGGAGGTTATGTCATGATTCAGGGCGGTTGCCGCTTCAGCCAAGACATCCCTCCATTCATAATTGCAGGAAAAGAGCCCACAAGATACTGCGGAATAAACATCATAGGGCTACGTCGTAGAGGGTTTAGCAATGAGGCTATAGAAACAATACACGACACCTACCGCATCATTTATGCCAACGGCATAATCAAAGATGGCATTCAGGAAGCACGCGCAAAGTATCCAGGAGTAAAAGAAGTAGAATATATCTGCACGTTCATAGAGAATTCCAAACGCGGAATAATCAGGTAATGGACACGCTAATAGTAGTCACAGGCCCAACAGCTGTTGGTAAGACAGAGTTATGCTTGGAGATTGCCAGCAAGTACAACATACCGATCATAAGCGCCGACTCACGGCAAATGTATGATGGTATGCGCATCGGCACAGCTGCCCCGACCGCTGAGCAACTGCAGGCGGTGAGGCATTACTTCATCGGTAACCTGAAACTCGCCGACTACTATAATGCCGCCATGTACGAGCAAGACGTAATCAGTTTGTTAGGCAGGCTCTTCAGGCAAGGACACGAAGCCCTTGGTGCCAAACACGGAGCCAAAGCCCTGATGACAGGAGGGAGCATGATGTACATCGATGCCGTTTGCAACGGCATCGATGACATCCCCACCATCGAAGCCGGCATACGCTCAATGATGAAAGAACGCCTTGAAAAAGAAGGCTTGGATGCCTTGTGCAAAGAGTTAGAAAAGCTTGACCCACAATACTATGAAATAGTAGACAAAAGAAATGTCCGCCGTGTTTTGCATGGCTTGGAGATATGCATACAAACCGGAAAACCTTATTCTTCATTCAGAACAAGCGTGACAAAGAAGCGCAATTTCAATGTGGTAAAGATTGTGTTGAACCGCCCACGTGAAGAATTATACACGAGAATAAATGACCGAGTAGACAAAATGATGGATGCGGGATTGCTCGATGAAGCCAAGGCCCTCTATCCTTTCAAGGATTCAAACGCATTAAACACTGTCGGATACAAGGAACTCTTCGCTTACATCGAAGGCAAATACACGCTCGACGAGGCTGTCGAGCGCATAAAGGGCAACACAAGGCGGTATGCACGGAAACAACTGACGTGGTTTAAAAAGTACGACGATGCCCATTGGTATAACCCTGACGACAAAGACGCTATAATGCAATACATTTCTCAAATATGAACAGGACAAAGAATAAAAGTAATGCAGTAAGACGCTGTTTTGACTTTTGCAAAGATGCAATGGGCAAGGCTTGGCGTTGGTACAAGAGCCTATACAAAGGAAGACCATGGTATATCAAGACCATATCGGCATTGATGTCTTTCATTGTGGCATTCATCTTGTATTTAGTTGCGGTTGACATTAACTTCCTGTGGCTCTTCGGCAAGTCGCCAGACATGGCCACAATAAAGAATCCTATCACCAACCAAGCAACAGAAATATACAGTGCCGACAGCGTGATGATAGGCAAATTCTTCAGCGAGAACAGGACTCCTGTAGAATACGAAGACGTAAACCCGGTGTTCTGGAAGGCGTTGGTAGACACAGAAGACGAACGCTTTTACAAACATTTCGGCATAGACATCCAGGGTGTCTTCGCAGCAATCAAGGACTTTGCCCTGCACAACGACGCCAGGGGAGCGTCGACCATTACGCAGCAATTGGCCAAGAACATGTTCAGGGTGCGCACGCAATACTCCACGGGATTGCTCGGAAAGATACCCGGACTGAAGATTCTCATCATGAAAAGCAAGGAGTGGATTACGGCCGTAAAGATAGAACAGCTATTCACCAAAAAAGAAATTCTAACCATGTATGCCAATACCGTCGACTTCGGTTCGAACGCTTTTGGCATCAAGACGGCTTGCAAGACATATTTCGGCAACACTCCCGCCGAGCTTACCACAGAGCAAGCGGCCGTCCTTGTGGGCATGCTGAAGGCAACAACTTATTACAATCCACGCCTAAACCCGGACAACAGCCTCAGAAGACGCAACACAGTGATGAACAACATGGTGGTTCACGGCGACCTGACAAGTGCCCAGTACGACTCCCTGAAGAATTTGCCCATAACGCTGAACTACAGCGTTGAGAGCACATACGACGGCCAGGCGACCTACTTCCGCGAGGCTATTGCAAACTACTTGCGTGACTGGTGCAAGGAGAACGGGTATGACCTATACAACAGCGGACTGAAAATCTATACGACAATAGATACAAAAATGCAGAAATATGCGGAGGAAGCAGCCCGCAAGCAAATGAAAGTCGTACAGCGGAACTTCGACAACCACTGGGGCAACACAAACCCCTGGCAGGATGAAAACCACAATGAGATTCCCAATTTCATAGAAGACATTGCAAAGAAACTGCCTGTATACAAGTATCTGTCAGAGAAATATGCCGACGAGCCGGACTCCATATCATACTGGCTCAACAAGCCGCACACAGTGAAACTGTTTGATTACGACAAAGGCACGATAGAGAAAGAGATGAGCACTCTCGACTCCATTCGCTACATGGAGCGCTTCATGCATTGCGGCTTTGTGGCAATGGAGCCCAACACAGGCTACGTTAAGGCATGGGTTGGCGACATTGATTTCGACACATGGAAGTATGACAAGGTAACAGCCATGCGCCAGCCAGGCTCGACGTTCAAGCTCTTTGTATATGCGGAAGCCATGAACCAGGGCCTCACGCCATGCGACAAGCGTCGTGACGAATACTTCAGCATGCGCGTGTATGACAAGTTCAAGAAGAAAGAAGTTACGTGGGCGCCTACCAACGCCAATGGTTATTTCACCGGCGACTCTATGCCGCTGAAGGCAGCCTTTGCCCAAAGCATCAACTCTGTGGCAGTGAAGCTCGGGCAAGAAGTCGGCATTGACAACATTGTAAACACAGCGCACGCCATGGGAATAAAAAGCCCGCTGGACAATACGCCATCGCTGGCATTGGGCTCAAGCGACGTCAACCTGCTGGAACTGGTAAATGCATACAGCACCGTGGTTAACGACGGCAAGGCCCACGACCCTGTGCTGGTGACAAGGATACTCGACCGCGACGGCAATGAAATATACGTTGCGCCGTCAGAACAGCGCCAAGCCATACCCTACAAGAGCGCATTCCTCATGCAGCAGTTGCTTCTCGGAGGCCTGCGTGAGCCAGGTGGCACGAGCATGAGCCTGTGGCGGTATGTCAGGGCATACAACGATACTGAATTCGGAGGCAAGACCGGCACATCAAACAACCACTCCGACGCATGGTTTGTCGGTGTCAGTCCAAAGATTGTAGTTGGAGCATGGGTCGGTGGCGAGTACCGTAGCATACACTTCCGCACCGGCGCCTTGGGCCAGGGCAGCCGCACGGCACTGCCCATCTGCGGCAATTTCCTTGAGTCGCTATTGGGCGACCCGGCCTTCAAACGGTATCACGGCAAGTTTGCCAAGCCCACCGACGAGATTGAATACGAGATGTATAACTGTAGCAGCTACTACAGGAAGAAAGAAAATCCCGACTCCAGTCTCATCGACAGCATAGGCGCTGCCATCAGCGGAGTGTCCATATCACTCGACCCAGAAATCAACCCGGTGAGCCGTGACACAAGCCGCAACCACGGTGGCACGCACCCAACGGCGCCCCACAACGACAAGCAGCGCAACAAAACCGGCCACAACAATGAAGCTGGCAAGAGAAAGCCATCATACGAGGACGTCTACTTTTGATTGGTAACGGCAAACCAATGGAATTAGACTTGAACAATCGCGAATGGCAGTCGGCACTGCGCATCATCAACACAACCCGTCGCTCGCTTTTCCTGACAGGCAAAGCGGGCACGGGTAAATCTACATTTTTACGCTATGTTGCCCAGAACACCCAAAAGAAACATGTGATACTTGCCCCAACGGGCATTGCGGCCATCAATGCAGGTGGCAGCACTCTCCACAGTTTCTTCCGCCTGCCGTTCCATCCCCTCATCCCGACGGACAACAGATACAACACCCGCAACATAAGGAAGACACTAAAATACAGCAGCGACCATTGCAAACTGTTGCGCGAAATCGACCTCATTATCATTGACGAGATAAGCATGGTGCGCGCAGACATCATTGATTTCATAGACAAGGTGCTACGGATATATTGCCGCAACATGCGCGAACCGTTCGGGGGCAAGCAGCTCTTGCTTGTCGGCGACATCTACCAGCTGGAACCCGTAGTAACCGAAGACGACCGCAGGCTGCTGCAACCGTTTTACGAATCGTTCTATTTCTTCTCGGCCAAGGTCTTCAGGGAGATGCAGCTGATTAGCATTGAACTGAAAAAGGTGTACAGGCAGACCGACAGGACATTCATTGACATACTCGACCACATACGCAACAACACCGCCGGAGAAAGGGAACTGAGGATACTCAACGGGCAGGTGGGCCGCAAGTTGCAATCCGACGGCAATGCGCTGACCATCACCCTGGCCTCGCGTCGCGACACCGTAGACTATATAAACGAGCAACAGCTCAGCAAACTCGAAGGCGCGGCTACTGTATTCCATGGCGAGGTGAGCGGCGAGTTTCCGATAACATCGCTCCCCACCCCAATCGAATTGCACTTGAAGCCTGGTGCCCAGATAATATTCATCAAGAACGACAAAGACAAGAGATGGGTCAACGGCACGCTCGGTGTGATAGACGCCATAGACGAGACACAGGGAATAATAAGCGTGATAACTGAAGATGGCAACGAGCACGACGTTGAACGTGACATATGGGAAAACATACGCTACACATTCAACGAGAAGGAGCAGAAGATAGAAGAGCAGCAACTTGGCGTCTACCGACAGTTCCCCATGCGACTGGCATGGGCCATTACCGTACACAAAAGCCAGGGACTGACATTCAGGCAGGTCAGCATCGACTTCACCGGAGGGGTGTTTGCCGGAGGCCAAGCCTATGTAGCCCTGAGCCGTTGCACGTCGCTTGAAGGCATCAGCCTTACCGAACCGCTCAAGCCAAAAGACGTTTTCGTAAGGCCGGAAGTGGTGCGCTTTGCCCGACAGTACAACAACAACAGCATATTTGCTAAAGCACTGAGCGAGAGCAAGGCCGACATTGAGTACCGAGAGGCAGTGAGGGCCTTCAACGACCACGACTTCGATGGTTTCATAACAAACTTTTTCAAGGCCATACACAGCCGTTACGACATAGAGAAACCGGCAGCCAAACGACTCATACGGCGCAAGTTAAGCATAATAACATCGCTCATGGCCGAAAACGGCAGTCTCAGGGATGAGTTGCTCCGCAAGGAAGAACAAATGAAGAAGCTGGCCGTGGAATACACCATGCTCGGCAAGGAGTGCGAGAACGAGCACATGACCGACGCCGCCATAGCCAACTACCGAAAAGCGCTTGAGCTCTATCCCGATGCTTACGAAGCACGGCGCAGGATAAAAGCATTGAGCAAGCAATAGAATGCGTGCCTCAGCGACCGGCTGACGGCACACAACCACCGAGCCCCCTACTGGCAACCAAGATGCCAGAAGGGGGCTCAATGCGTATTGACCTGTAAGCCATGCCCACTTGGGGGCGGGCAGACGGCGACTCGCAGTGCTACAGTAGCGCCTGCACCATGCGCGGCCAAAGACAACGGCTGGCTGTCGCGGCACTGTCACGCCGCCCTTCCACCACCATCTCACCTCCGGTGCAGGTCACGGCACCGCCCGACGTAATGCCCCAAACAGCACCGGCCGGGCTCATTGCAGACGCCGGAACATGCCCGTCTGCGGGAAAGGGGCAAGGGTCAGACAATTGCCGGCACAAGATATTTCACCATGCCATATCCGGCAAAAATAAGCCAGACATACAATACGAGGGCAAGAACAAAAGGCTTGGCACCGGCTTTGCGGAATTTGTCGATGCTCGTCTCGGCTCCCAAAGCCGTCATTGCCATTGTAAGCAGGAATGTGTCGAGAGTGTTGATGAAGCCGACAACGGCTTCGGGAAGCAAGTCGAACGAGTTGAAACCGATGACCACAAGGAAGAGCACCGCAAACCATGGTATAGCTATCTTTGCCCTGCTCGAGTCGCCAGTGCCATTCACGGCAGCGCGCGCAACGAAATAACCTATGATAAACAAAACCGGCACCAGCATCATCACCCTTATCATCTTTACGATGATGGCCGGGTCTGCCACAGCCTTGCCCATGGCGTTTCCGGCCCCGACCACATGGGCAACCTCGTGGACAGTGGCCCCGGTGAATATGCCCATTGCTTCCGGCGACAGGTCGATGAGCCCGCTACGGTAAGCTATCGGGTAAAGAAACATCGACAATGTGCCGAATATCACGACTGTTGCCACGGCCACGGCCGTCTTATACGGCTTTATCCTTATAGTAGATTCTGTGCCCAGCACGGCCGCAGCGCCACAGATGGAGCTGCCAACGGATGTGAGCAGGGTTATGCCCCTGTCCATCTTGAGGAGCCGCCCCACAGCCATGCCCACGCCAATGGTCGTGGCCACGATGATGGCGTCGACCAATATTGCCGGCAGGCCTACCGCCGTTACATCCTGGAACGTAAGCCTGAAGCCGTAGAATATGATGCCTATGCGCAACACGCGCTTTGAACAGAACTGTATGCCGGGCACCCATGTATCCGGAAGGTTGTTTCTCAAGCTGTTGGCATAGAGCATTCCGAGGATGATTCCGACAATCATCGGACTAAGCGACAGAGCCTTGACAAAGTCCATGTCACCGATATAAAAAGCTGCACAAGAAAAAAGCGCAATCAACAAAACGCCATGCAGCATACTGCTTCTCTGTTCTGATAACTTCATAATGATAAGAATTTAGTTAAGAAAATTAATGATTTACAGATGACCAATGCCACTGTTTGTAATAATCAATTACCATCGGCATTCGCATCATGCCGTTATCCCAATTACATTGACAGACAACACATTAGCCGGCCTGCGCCCATTGGCATTCAAAACGGCCGCCATCACGCCGCCAAACAGGCCATATCGCTTTTAGAAACGGGCCGTTTTGCCATGCAAAATGGCAGAGGCAGCCCCACATTACATACTTTTGTCATGATTTAATTCCACTCCCATGGCGTGCCGCAGTCTACATCGAGCAATGTGCCCGCGGCAAGAGTGCTCTGCCCCACTCGCTCTGGCCACACGCTCATTCGGCCAGATGGCTTACCAATATCTTTATTCCTATGAGCATCAATATCACCCCTCCCACCAACTCGGGCTTCAGCTTCTTTGCTATTGCCTTGCCAAACTTCACCCCGAGCGCATTGCCTGTGATGGCCATGACAAACGAGACAAGGCCTATAACGAGCAACGGAACTCCCAACTGTCCGGCGTTTTTGTATCCAAGGCAGGCAAACGAGATGCCCACAGCCAGCGCATCAATGCTGGTGGCTACCGAGAGCACAATCTGAGTGCGTAGCTTGCGCGGGTTGAAATGGTGGCATTCTTCTTCCTCCACAAATGCGTCTCTAATCATTTTTCCGCCAAGAAAGGCAAGCAGGCCGAATGCTATCCAATGGTCGACAGACTGCAGATAGTCGCTGAAATAATTCGTGCCGAGCCATCCCAGGAAAGGCATGAATGCCTGAAACGCCCCGAAGAAAACAGCCATGCGTATCGTAACACAAAAAATGAAACGCCGCATGATAACCCCGCTGACCATAGACACAGCAAAGCAATCCATAGCCAAGGCCAGTGACAGAAGGCAAATGTCAAACAGACTCATAATCATTGATTCATAAAGCGAATGCAAAGTTACTCAAAAATTCTTTATAATTGCCGTTTCGGCATATACATTTTAGCTATCCACATGAGTTGGACACCTTTGCCGCAATGAATGTACAGCCACAAAAGCATGCCCTAACCCGTGCCGTCAAACCGCACATCTTCCTGACGCAATGGAAGTTATACGCCCGAAGTTAAACCTTAATTCTGCATTATATCCACCGGCACTTGCATGCCACCGCGATACTGATTGGCCGGAGTATCATGCCGAGGAGCGGCTTGCTGCCTATGTACAAAGCGGGAAACAGCATGCCGGCATGTGGCGGTGGAAGTTTTGAAAGTACATATCAGATGCAAAATACGACACTAAGCGGCTTGCCAACCTATTTGTGCCAAAGTGCCACAGCAGTAACATACCGACCGGACAGAACCATAGTCTACTATCCATTTGGGGTGAACCGCGACCTCTTCGACCAACGCAATGCAAGATTCCCGGCGCTAAATTGCATTTTCTCGCCCATTTTTAGTAAGTTTGCATTCCATTAGACATAATTACACCACATGCTAACACACACTATAAAAAAACAAGCCGCGAAAGCCGTGGCACTGAGCCTGCTTGCCGCGTCGTGTCTCTGGGCGTCTTGCGGCAATGAAGAAAAGGCCGATGTCGACTTCAGTGAATTTGAAGTCAGCATGTTGGCCCCTCTCGACAAAGCGCCAGATGCACCGGCGTGCAAGATTGACATGACTGTGGCTTATGCCTCAGCCGACGACTCTGTAGGGATAAAGATAAACAAACAGATAGCAGCCATGCTGTTCGACATGCAAGGTTTGAGCCTCAGGCAGGCAGCCGACTCGTTTGCATCGTCATACACGCACGACTATGTTGACTACCTGACACCGTTCTACAAGGTAGACCGCTCTGACCCCTCAAAACGCCCGTGGTATGAGTATTGGTATAAGCTGGGCACCGAAGTGCGCCACGAAAAAGCGGGGACAGTGGCTTACATAGCCACAAGGGAATATTTTGAGGGTGGAGCCTACAGCATCAAGACCCAGACTGTGACCAATTTCGACTGTTCTACAGGCAACGCAATAAGGCTGGCCGACGTCTTCGTACCGGGATATGAAAGGCAGCTGACTGACCTTCTGCTGCAGGCATTAAAGGAAAAGGCCGGGGCTGCCGACATCGACGCGCTGCGCGACAAAGGCTATCTTTGCTCGTCGGACATGCATGTCTCTACCAACTTCATACTCGGCAACGACGCCATTACCTTTGTTTACAACATCTACGAGATAGCCCCCTATGAAACGGGAACAACAGAACTTACAATCGGCTACGACGACATTGACAATTTACTAAAAAAATAAGTTTATGGAAGAAATACTGAAATACTTTCCTGAGCTCACGGAAACCCAACGCAAACAGCTGGAGGCCCTCGGAGCATTATATACAGAATGGAACGCAAAGATCAACGTGATTTCGCGCAAAGACATTGAAAACTTATACGAACACCACATACTCCACTCTCTTTCAATAGCCAAGATGGCAAACTTCCGCCCCGGAACGACCATACTCGACATAGGCACCGGAGGCGGATTTCCGGGAGTGCCGCTTGCCATAATGTTTCCTGAGTGCAACTTCAAGCTGATTGACGGCACCGGCAAAAAAATCCTTGTGGTACAAGAGGTGGCCAAGGCCATTGAGCTGAAAAACTGCACCGCAATGCAACTGCGCGGCGAGATGGAAAACGGCAAGTACGATTTCGTTGTCAGCCGGGCCGTGATGCAGTTGCCCGACTTGATGAAAATAATCACAAAAAACATTTCCAAGAAACAGCGCAACGCCCTGCCTAACGGACTAATTTGCCTGAAAGGCGGCGACATACAGCAGGAGGTATACCCCTACCGCCACATAGCTGAGGTGACACCCATCAGCAACTGGTTTGACGAAGAATGGTTTAAGGGGAAAAATGTCATATACGTACCAATTTAAACAGATGGCTTATGCTTAACATACAGCGTTTTGTAGTAAACCCGTTTCAAGAGAATTGCTACATTGTTAGCGACTCTACCGGCGAGGCCGTGATAGTAGACTGTGGCGCGTTCTACCCCGAAGAGCGCCAAGCCGTGGTCAACTACATTCGTGACAACGGCCTCACCCCCGTACACCTCATTGCCACCCATGGCCACATAGACCATAATTTCGGCAACGACACCATATTTTCTGCCTTTGGCTTGCAACCAGAAATACACTCAAAAGACTCAGGCCTTATGGACAGGATGGCCGAACAGGCCATGGCTTTATGCAACTATAAGATGGACAACGAAAGCATCCCGGCCGTCGGTCGCCTGCTTGCCGACGACGACACTGTGGAGTTTGGCAACCATAAGTTCACCATGCTGCACACGCCAGGCCATACGCCCGGCTCGGTGTTCTTCTACTGCAAAGAAGAAAAGGTGGCGTTTTCGGGCGACACGCTTTTCCAGATGAGCATTGGCCGAACTGACCTCTGGCAAGGCAGCTATGCCGACATAATGTCGAGCCTGAGGCATGTCAGCCAGCAACTCCCTGCCGAAACGACCATATTGCCGGGCCACGGGCCGCAAACAACGATGGCCGACGAGTTGAGGTCGAACCCATACCTGAAATAAGGAAACCAGATGGAGCATGGCAGCCACGGCAATTTGGATTCTTTAACCACAACAACTTGCTCCGCCCTGCCATTTATTGTACATTTGCATTGTCATGGAGAAAATCATACTTGGGATTGACCCCGGAACTAATCTCATGGGATATGGCGTGCTAAAAGTCTTGGACAACAAGGCACAAATGATCACCATGGGCGTCATAGACTTGCGCAACTTTAGTGACGCATATATGAAATTAGGCCATATTTACGAACGCGTGACGGGGATAATTGATTCGTACCTGCCCGACGAAATGGCCATCGAAGCCCCTTTCTTCGGCAAAAACGTGCAGTCGATGCTCAAGCTCGGCAGGGCACAGGGAACGGCAATAGCTGCCGCCATACGCCACGGCGTACCCATACACGAGTATGCACCGATGAAGATAAAGATGGCCATCACGGGCCAGGGGCAGGCCTCGAAGGAGCAAGTGGCGGCAATGCTGCAGCGCATACTTAAGATTAACGAACGCGACATGTGCGATTTCATGGATGCCACCGATGCCCTTGGGGCAGCATACTGCCATTTCCTGCAACTTAACAGGCCTGTATCGCAGGCCCACTACAGGGGATGGAAAGACTTTGTCAACAAGAACCAGGAAAGAATATGCAAAAACTCATAGCCATACACAATGGTGTTGCGCGCCTGCCGGAATGGCGGATGGCCTCGCCTGTAAGCTTTGAGCTTCTCGAGGGAGAAAACATTGCCATCGTAGGGCCCAACGGCGGAGGCAAGACTATGTTTGTCGACATGCTTACCGGAAGCCATCCTTTGTTGGGCGACAACCCCACCTACGATTTCGGCCCAGGCAGCAAGCCGCTCGTTTCGGACAACATCAAGTACATACAGTTTACCGACTCCTATGGCGAAAATGACTCAACATATTACCTGCAGCAGCGTTGGAACCAACAGGAGATTGACGAGAGCACGCCCACAGCAAGGCAAATACTCGACAGTGCTATGCAACTGGCCGGGGGCGACGCCCAAAGAGCACGGTCGTGGCAAGCCCATCTGTATGCCATGTTCGACATTGAGCACACGCTCGACAAGCACATAATACTACTGTCGAGCGGCGAGTTGCGCAAGATTCAGATAATAAAGGCGCTGTTGTCTATGCCGCGCGTGCTTATAATCGACAATCCATTCATAGGGCTCGACGCCACTGCTCGTGGGCAGCTTGACGGTTTGTTGGGCGAGCTGTGCCACGACGGTGCACTGCAACTGATACTAGTGCTGGCAAAATACAACGAAATACCACCGTACATCACCCATGTTGTCAACGTGGCTGGCATGAAGGTGAAGGCAAAAGTAGAAAGAAGCGTCTTCGCAAGCAGCTGCAACCCTTCGGTCGTCCGTTTGCCACGGGAGGTCGAGCAAGCTCTGCTACAGCACCCTTACAGGGCATCAGAGCATTCGGTAGACGAGGTTGTGAGAATGAAAGATGTGAGCATACGATACGGCTCGCGCACAATCCTTGACGGCCTCGACTGGCTGGTACGCAACGGCGAGCACTGGGCTGTAACCGGAAAGAACGGGTCTGGCAAGAGCACTCTGCTTTCGCTGGTATGCGCCGACAACCCTCAGAGCTACGCCTGCGACATCTCACTTTTCGGCAACAGGCGTGGCTCGGGCGAAAGCATCTGGGACATAAAGCGCCATATCGGCTACGTGTCTCCCGAGATGCACCGGGCTTACAAGAAAAACTTGCCCACAATAAATATTGTAGCGAGCGGCATGAAAGAGTCTGTGGGCCTATACAGCAAGCCCACGGAAGCCGAGTTGGACAATTGCAGGTGGTGGATGTGGGTGTTCGGTTTGCAGGGATGCGAAGACAGGCCGTTCCTCAAGCTGTCCAGCGGACAGCAACGCCTGGCCTTGCTTGTCCGAGCATTCGTGAAAGACCCGGAACTATTGGTACTCGACGAGCCATTGCATGGGCTCGACGACGGCAACAGGCAGAGAGTGAAAGACATAATAGAAACTTTCTGCCGGCGCAAAAACAAAACCCTGATAATGGTTACGCACTATATGGAGGAGCTTCCACCATGTATTGACCACACACTGACATTAGAGAGAAAAGTATAACATTAAAACAACGTTTCATGAAGAAGCTGATATTATCAATAGTTGCTTTGCTATGCATGAATGTTGGCAGCAACGCTCAAAGCGTTTACAACGAAATAAGGGAAAAGGCCAAGGCCGAGGTAGAAAATTCTGATTCAAACGGACTAATCAGGCAAATCAATCAGTTTAAGCTCGACGCCCTGGATTACCTGATGATGAAGATGAGGGAGCAAATGCCCGACTCCACCACTGCTTTCTTGGACAGGCAGGCTTATGCCATGAACAGCTTTATAAACCATTTCATAAAAAACATACTCGAAAGCAATGACAAACCCGAAAAGCAACAGATAGAGATGATAAAGCAATTTATGGATGCGTCATACTCAAATCCGCTTTTCAACGATACTGACACCGAACTGACACTGAGTTATTACTCTAATGCAGCAAGCCCCACCCGATTCTCATTAGACACCGACTGGCGCAAGGCACTTGTAGCAATAGAAAGCCGGCAACAGTAATAAACTTGGGCCATGCCTCACTCTCTGGCATTTTCCAATGAGTGAAGCATGGCCGTCGAGGAACCAACAGTCTGATAAACAGCACGCCGAAGAACACAATATAATTTTCAACGTGGCGTGTGGCAATGCAAAGGCTGACGCCGTCAGCCGCAGCGTGAGGCACGCCCATCCTACCGTTGAGCAGCCAACCTCCATCGATAACATGGGCCTGTATCGATATGCCGATAACAAAAAATCGACGCGGGCCTACATACCGATGACCATTTTTGCCTCGTCGGTCATTGATTAAAAACTAACAGTCATTCACATTTTGTTTTCAATACCAACTTTCAAACCACAAGCCAATTGCCTTCTGCTGTCATCTCCTGCGGCATTTATGTTTTTAATGTTAGTCAGTCAGCAACCGCGCCTCATAGCATATGACAACATGCCTTAATACAAATTGCAGATAGATTAATGATGCTTCCAACATAGTTGATAGCAAAAAAGCCCATAGCCAATTGTTCACTATCAAACATTACCTTGTTGCTTGTTCGCAATTATTGCATCACGCTATAAATGCGGCTAAACCGATAGGCACCGTATGAAATAATATACGTATATTTGCAATAAGTAGGTGTTCAAAATTAATTGCCATCAAATTATGCACTATTTCGGAGATGCATGCCAAAGTCCCAAAATAGACCGTAGCGGGCTACGCGACCGATGAGACTTTGGCATGCCGCCCGAAAGAGCACACAAGATGGTGCCAAAGATTTAGAGGACATCTACAAGGCCAATTGTATCGATTAATTTCGAACAGATACTTATATCATTTAATTCCGATTAATATGAACAAATTGCACTCCATCATGGCCATGTTAGTTACTATATTGTTTAGCATGCCTTCTTTTGCCCAAGAACAAAAGCTCAACCCCGAAAGAGTCAGAAACCAAGAAGCCATTTACAACGCATCTGAGAAGACTGTAACAATTACAGCCGAAGCCCCAACACAAACAGAGTATGATTGGGACACGTATGTGCAGTATGACCTGACACATATTTCATACATCACAATCAAGAGGCATTTTCCTGATGATGAATGGCCGGATGAAGAACTGGGCCGAATAAACTCACCGAAGCCGGGGGCTGTAATTGCATTCGTTGACAACAACATTGAAGTCGACAGGCAATATGAATACTCTATCACTGTGTTCGTGGACGATTTACACAGTCAGCAGTCATATCTCCAACTATATACAGGATTGACACCTAAAAGCCTAACGTCGTTTACAGCAAGCGTACCCAACCACAAATCAAATTTTGTTGACTTCACATTCACAGCCCCAGAGAGTGCAGAGACAGGAGAATCTCTTGATGGCAATCAACTGAGCATACACCTATATAAATATGAAGGTATGTTTGAATACTCAGATGTACATACCATAGAAAATGTCACTCCGGGCCAAACTTATTCTTGGCGACTGGATGAATTGGACTTCGACAAGGCTTATTCTTTCCGAGCCGTGCCATTTGTTGGAAAAGAAGGAAAAGGAGATTTCTCAGAAGCCAATGTGTACGTAGGTCTTGACTATCCGGGGAGTCCACAGAATTTGCAATGCCGCAGACAAGGCGATGGTGCAATAGTAACATGGGAGGCTCCTGCTTTGGGAGGCCGCGGAGGAAACTATGACCCCAATAACACAACATACACACTGTCGCGCATATATTCAGACGATACAGAAGAAGTTGTTGGTCAAGGCATAAAAGAATTGGAGTATTCCTGAATTTGACGAGGAACATTCCATCAGATACAAATTGATTGCTGAAAACAGTGCAGGACAATCGCTCAATGCAGCCAAATCTGAAGCAATAAGTATTGGTAAACCATCAGGCATGCCGTTTTACGAAACATTTGCTAAAGGAAATCTGCAACATAAAGGATGGGGAACAGAGACTACACAGAGCGATGAAGCATACACTTATGAAGCCTGGGATTTCCTGAGCCAAACGTCAATTTACTATTTCCCTAATGACGATTACATTTCAGTATTTCCTAAAACGGAAGACGAAGGCATGGCATGCTGCAAGTTTTACGGATACTCAACAGACGGACAGACAGAGAGTTTGGTGTCGCCGCACATTAATGTCAATAGCCTCAATAACATAACAATAAAATTCTGGCTATATTTCATACCTGATGACGGCTTGAAAAACGAATTGCAAGCTTATGTAAATCGCGATGACGGAGAATGGGAACAGGTATTCACCTCTATGAGTCTCGAAGGAGAAGAACCAGAATGGCGCGAAATTTCTTTGGACATAGATGTAAATGGAGCACAAAGGGCACAAATGAAACTTAGTGCCATCGCTCACGAAGGCTCACCAATTAGCGTAATTTTAGACGACATCTCTATTGAGAAATCAAACATCAGTGCAATTAGCCGACATGGTATGCAAAATGGAAACGATGGCACGACAGAGTATTATTCAATAAACGGACAGCGCATAGATAAACCGTCAAACGGATTGTACATAATACGTAAAGGTGGACTATTCACAAAGGAAATCCTGAAATAGCCATTGTCTACCATACAATAAACGCTCTGTCACTTATAGCGCGAATGATAAAACGTGGCAAAAAAAACAACTGTTGGTTTATGAGATATATTATATTCTTGCTATTTCCTATGATGGTTTTCGTCAGTTGTGCGAATAAATATAACTATACCTACGAAGTTTTCTCAACTCAACTACAATGCAATGATAGTATCATAACTATTTCTATGCAGTGGCTTAATAATAGACGAACTCCTATGATTGGTGAAATAGTGGTAGAGGTTAGTGATACCGTTGGTCTTATAAGTATAGGAAAATATGTATTTTTTCAGGAAGACGATCAAATTATATTGAGTAGCGAATCTGAAGATAATATCTGTATGCTTAACTTAACACCGTATTCAAAGGACTCCATAAAAATTAGTAATAATATTGCACCAATATTCTATGTAAAGTCTGATAGCATCGTGCTTTATAAAATGGAACTATAATATTTGATGGTGCGAAATAATCAATGAGCATAGGGGGGCATCCAAAATATGATGCGCTCCCTTTTGTTTGTATCAATTCCACGCCAAACTTGCGCTTCATCAGCTCCACCAACTCGGCATTATAGTCCACGTAGCTTTGGAACTTTGCAATAATAATAGCCCGAAGCCTACGGATGTCCTGCGATGCTCCTTTTCTATCTTCCTAAAGCGAGAGTGGTTATCTCTTCCTATGATAACGTGAGTTCGATGAATTTAGAAGAGTGATAATAGGGTGTCTTTTCTTCTTTTCACTTGTATGCATGGTTTCTTGGGAAATAAGCAGTAAGCAGCCAACCCTGCTGGTAAGTTGACGACGAAATTGTCAAATGAACGATGTCTTGAATGCAATATTAGCAATTGACTATTTCCAACTCTATTATTTACATGGACTTCAAATCAAGTTACTTCGTTTATCTTGATTGTTACATATAAAATGAAATGTATAGATGCGTTCAATAAGTGCGTACGCACACAAATAAAGAAGATTGCCACATTTAAAATAAAGGAGTACCGTTCGCCTTCGACGGCATAACGATACTCCTTCTTGTTTTAAGCGCTACAGATTCAAATAGGACTTGAGCGTCGCAATATACTCTTCCATTGCCAACTTCCCTTGCTCAGTGAGGCGACAGGTTGTACGCGTCTTTTTTCCCACAAATCCTTTTGTTATCTGAATATATCCGGCATTGCTTAATTTATCCAACTGCACACTGATATTGCCAGATGTGGCATTGGTCTGCTCTTTCAAGTAGCTGAAATCCGCTTCCTCTACCGAGACCAGCAATGTCATTATAGCCAACCTTAGTTGGGAATGAATAATCGGATTCAGTTCCTTCAGCATGACGTTAACATTTTACGATTAAGCGAATGACCAGGTATTATCATCATCACTAAAAATGATACACCAAACAACAAGTTCCACCAATCAGACACCTCCTTGCCGGTAACCATAGATGCCAGCATATATATAGAAATGGCAAAGGCTACCAATGGAGAATATACCATCAGCTTAAAATCTGAAATGATTCCGGTAATGGCTACACCAATGCCTGCATACAACAATGACAAAGGCAACATGAGTCCAAAATTGCATTTCCCTGCCAGATATCCAAACAAGGCCAGGCCAATCACTGTTAGGAAAAAGAGTTGTCCCAAAATGCGCCAAGTGCTGTTAATTGCTTTGTCCATGTGGGTGATGACACTAACATCTATTTTCTTCCGAAATGCAATCCATAATGAAGGAGTAAACATGAGAAACCAAAGAGCAGCCCATACGGAATTACCGGTTGTATGTACAAGAAAATACACAACAACTGACAATATGACTGCAGGATAGCCATAGCATAGCAAGATATTACCGTTACCCACTTTCATGTTTCGCTTGCTCTGCTGAATCATTTGAGTAATCAGTTCTAAACTGTCTTGCTCGGTAAATTCTTTTTCCTTCATTTCATTAATGATTTATAGGTTGATTATTATTGGCATGTTTCTTACGCACATCAACTAACTTAATCTCGAAAGTTTGGCCATCTTCGGTTATCTGCACATTCTGTACAGCACAAAACTCGATTGGCAACTTGTCATCGGACATGTCCATTTTGAAGTTGCCGTTTGCATCATGGAAAACATAGATGGCCTGCTTTCCAAGAGGAAACTCATTCAGACAAATTGTAACAACACTATCGGAAGCCTCCGCCATACCGTAATGCTTGCCATTGGCTGTTGCAAGTAGCACATTTCCTTGCTTATTCGGAATATTCGAAATTCTAAAGGAAACAGACTTGGCTGTTTGAGCAAATAGTGGTCGCACTCCCACTATTGAGAACATCATGACCACGATGGATAATAACTTTTTCATACACTTTAATTTTAACTGATTTATACTACAACCTGTCGACAGACGAAAGAAATGGAAACATTATCCATATCAATTTCTGCACAAATATTAATAGATTTATTTTATAAACCAACTTATATGATGAGTTATTTGACGTTATATTGAATTAGGCGTGATTTCGATGAATTAATCTCCCAAATGAGCGCGACAATCATTATCTCAATATAGAAAAAGCCCTTTTCATATCTATAGCTTGGAATATATGCGCCCGGTTTTCGCGTCGCTCGGCTTCAACGTCGAGGGAGGGGAGTTCGTCTATGCCAAGAAGGACAAGGTCAATCCGTCGCAGCAAATAGACATCGTGCAGAAGCTCTCTTCCATGGGGCTGCCCATCGACGACGACTATCTCTACGATACGTTCTGTGTCAAGAAGCCCGACAACTACGAACAGCTCAAGGCAGAGAAACTGGCAGAGAAGGAAGCCATGCGCAAGGCCTTGGCTTCTCTGCCATCCCAAGACTCCCTGCCATCACGGAATGCCAGTCAAAAATCATTCAAGCAGCGTTTGAACGGTTTTTTCGGCATCGCCCCGGAGCATCCCGGGGCTTGACAGTCCAGGACATTGACGGCCTGTATTATGTCGAGGGGCACTGCTCCTGCTGCCATCCCCACTTCCCCTCCCCACAGGGGAGGTCGGCAGGGGCTTCCTTTTCTTTCTCCGCCGATGTGCTGGCCGCGTTCATGCGCAAGGTATATCGGGGATTCGATACGGCCGCCGGAGTCGAGCCGGCCATGTGGCGCGAGGTCTTGCGCATCGTCAACTCCGCCACGGTGGAGGGGCTTGCCGAAGCCGGGGCGCCGCCTACCCACGAAACAGGCTTCTATGCCGCGCTGAGGCATTCCAACGAGGTTTTCGCCGCGTTCAAGGTGCACAACATGGGGCGGCTCATGGCATCCAGGCTCATCGGCGCGGACGGAAAGCTCAAGCCGTTCGGCAAATGGGCGGAGGAAGTGGCCCCCATCACGTCGCACCATGTCGGGGCATGGCTGCGCACGGAGTACGACACGGCGCTCATACGGGCACATAACGCCGCCGACTGGCGAAGGTTCGAACGCGACAAGGACGTGATGCCAAACCTGCGCTGGATGCCTACCACGTCGCCAACACCCGAAAGCTCTCACCGCGCCTTTTGGGAACGACGCCTCACGCTGCCTGTCGGCGACCCGTTTTGGAACGAACATCATCCAGGGAACCGCTGGAACTGCAAATGCTCGCTTGAGCAGACCGACGAACCGGCAACGCCGGAACTCAAGGCGGAATTCGACGGGCTCAGGCCGCAGCGCAGACTGGAAAACAACACCGGGCGCGACGGACACACTTTCAGCGACAATCACCCGTATTTCCCTGAATCGTGCGCCAAGTGCGGCTTCTACCGTAAGGCCAACATCAAGAACCGCATCCTCGGAGGATTCACCAACCGCCAAAAGGACTGCTACAACTGCCCGTACATCGACGGCTGCATCGACAGGGAGAAAGGCATCGAGGTTGCAAAGCAAGAGGTTCAAAAGGAAAGAAAGTCTTTGCTCAACATACTGCCCATAAAAAAAAGACAGTCATGATATTTTGGAAAATTTACAAACCAAAGAATTGCTAAGGAGCAAAAAAGCATTGATAAGGCTTATAAACCATTGCCTGTCACTTGACGAACTTGATGCTGCAAGGTTTGTATGGCTCAATCCAGACAAGCTGCATTTCGTCAGAAACAGCCCAATGGGAGAAGGCAAGAACATGGATGACCCAATGGTGCAAAAGAACATCGCTAAAAAGCTGGAACGTGGCATAAAAAGCTATAACCTGTATACCATTACATACAACAAAAGGAAATGGAATGTGAAACTCGAAGTGCACAAGGACGGTTTTGAACAGCCATATTTCTTGCGCGAGCAATAAAATAGCCTTCAATCAGTGCGGCCATCACAACGACCGTTGCACCAAAAGAAGGCTCTGCAAATATAACGCTTTTTTACTAAATGGCAAAAGAAACGACAAAAAAATACATCAATGGACGCAAAAGAAATACAAATGCGCATCGAGCGCGTAAAGACCGACATTGAAAAGGAGGTGCACGACCGGCTGCCGCGTAAGGTCGGCATAACGGCCGTAAACCATTTCCGGCAGAACTTCCGCGATGCCGGGTGGCGAGACAACGGACTGCATCCCTGGAAAAAGACACTTAGGCAGCAGGGCGGCGGCCCTGATGCAAAATACACGCCTCTGACTTCACGGCGCGACCACCTCATGCGCTCCCTCCAGTACGAACAGACCGCACCGGGGGAGGTCACCGTCACAGACCCCGTGCCATACGCGGCCAGTAGAAAAGAGATTTTTAGGAATAAATAGTCATAAATAACTATTGCTGGTTTTACACCTAAATACTTATCTGTTTCTACTTATGATTACAACAGATGTAACCTTCCTGGTCATATGCTTTTCTTTCTTTATGAATTAATTCTATTAACCTTTGCAATTCAAGTATATCTGATTTGATATCCTTAAAATGTTCACACTGTTCATCATATCTTTTACGAGAACCAGACTTCAAACGGGATTCAATATCATCCGGAATTAAATAGGAAGAACGCTCTTTGCCTAAATATTGCCAAAACTCAAAGAGATATATGCTGATTCCAGCCAGATCAAAGTCGCCGAAGTGAAGATAATGGTTGGAAATAGTGCACAGCCATCTTCTAAGGTCGGTCGACTGAGGATACCGGGATACAAACAGCACTTTGTCTGAAAGTCCATGAGCATGAAGATACTCCTCAAAGAATCTGCGCTGCCTACGGATCATCCTGAAATTTTCCATATTCTCGACACCAATTACTACGACATCTTCGGGAATTGTAAATTTCTTCCAATCTGAGACAAAGAGGAAGCTTCCTTCTTGCGGATTTACCGGGAATGGTTCTCCACCAAGGAAGCACTCGACACGTTCATAACTGTTTACAGGAAACCCAGGGCAGGAACGAATCATAACAAGTTTGGAGTTTCCTGTTTCCGTTGCCATTAAAGCACGGGAATCGTAAGCATTTGCTTCAAAAAGACGAAAACGCTCATCCTTATCTACAAGAAATCTTTTCATTGCCTCAGTATCACGGGCACGATACGTTTTTCTTGAGCCACGTGATATTACCAACAACAGACCTTCTGCCAGCAATTCGTCAAGCAACTTACTGTTCAGCCTCGACCCGGCAACTTGTTCACCGGCTAGCAATGCCTGTATAGACGCACTTATTGCCATATTATCCGATTAATTTATTCGTTTCAACAATTTCTCTACTCTTGTCCTTACTCCATGCTTACTTAACAGGTATGTATAGCGGTAGTCGTATGGATTATACGATGTAGGTGAACTGTTGATAAGATAGATATTGCGTGAATTTGCAAACTGCAGAATGCCTTTTATATTGTTAGGATGCAAGCGACCTATCTCATCCATCATGCAGTGTACGATGAAATCTCCACTTTTCTTCACTGCCTTTTTCTTAAACACATTGATGAGCATGATATTAACCATTGCTTTCACAAGAATATCCGTACCATCCGATCCTACATTATTTATACGTTCAACCCAACCGGTGTCATTGTCGTTCTCTTTCACACGGAACTGTAAACGGAAAGCGTCCCCCAAAGATACAGTCGGACGATTCGGTTCGTTCTGCAACTGATGAGACAGGCTCTTCAGATAATCTACGACCTTACGGTTCACTTCATCCCGATTATTATTTGAAAAAAGGTTCAGTTCGCCAATAGAAAAAGCATTCTCTATAGCATAATCATGAATTGATATAAGCAGTTTCATGAGTTTGTCGGATGACTCATCTGCCCTGAGTTCAATACTCTTGATTACTCCTGCAAAATTCTTTTCTATAAAATCACGGTTTATATCTTGTATCACCCCATCCACATCCGATCTGCGTTTCATCAGTGAACCGATTTCCGCCGAGATACGTCCCAAGATATCTTTATAATGTTCGCTGGTACGTCTGCGGAACTCCTCGATTTTATTATTATCCATAAAGTCCTGCAAATCCGTAGCAATCACCAAATAGTCATTGTCTGTTACAGGCATTGTATTGAAATGGAAAGCATTTTGGGGCTTGAAGTTACGATTAAAAATCACAACTATAGATTTAAGCCTGTCTATCGTTTCACGCTTCTGATTGACTGTGCCTCGAAGCTGACTTAAAAGTTGCAGACAATCCAGTCCGGTCTTCTTCATCTTGTCATCAGAGAGAAAAGCATCTGGTACAAGATGTTCATTTTCGACCATCTGACGGTAAAGCGTCAAGCCTTCTATCCTATGCGTCAGTTCCACACGAACCTTTTTCCGATGCTCCTCCATTTCTTTACATTTTTTCCCTATACGTGTCCGCCTGTCTTCATAACGCTGACGTATCATAGCGAGTCGCTGCTCAATTGCCTTAATTGCCTTTCTAATTTCCGGCTCCTTGGCAAAAAGATTTTGCTCTGTGTCGCGATATCTGATAACAATTGGACGTTCTTCATCAATCTTCATCAACAGAGCCTTTAAATCATTTAAAGCCCTGCGGTATTTCTCGAGCAGGTTCGTATCAACGCCCTTGCCTGCAAGTTCGGCTTTCTGCTGTTCGTTGAGTTGTTGCTTTTGTGCGGCGAATTCCTGATTACGCTCGAACGCTACAGCATCTTGCGATTTCTTAAATAAACGCAATTCCTCATCAAGTGCTTTGGTTGCTTTGTTAAACGATGAATCGAGCTCCTTAAGATCTTTTTTATACTTCGATTCATACTTATTGCGCGCCTCCTTCTCCGAATTCACATGAAGTACTGCCTCATTAAAGGAATGTTCACGAACGTCTTTTTCGCGGGCAATATGCTCCTGTTCTTCCATCTCCAGCTTATGCCGCAGGTTATGCAGGTTCTGCCGCTTGGCTGGCACCTGTTCTTCTTCCACCTTCAACGATGTCATTTTCTGACGAAGCGGGTTGACCTGTACTGCATATTTCTTTCCAAGTTTAGCAATCTCTTCCTGAAGAGTAACAGGCAATAGCATAAGCTGATGGTTAATCTGCCTTACCTGCTCTTCCAGGTTCTTCTTCTCCAATCTATATTCATCAGGCGTACGATGCACAGAGGCAATATTATCCAAGTTTAACTTTATGCCAAACATACCATTAGCCACTATGTCCAACTGAGGGTCAAGCCCTTGAGCATATAGAATCCTCTCTTCGTCAACGACTTTGCCTATCGTGTTCTCCCAGCCTTCAGAGTTTTCACAAAGCCACTTGTAAAAAGAACCGTCTAAACGAACCAATAAACCATCAATCTTAGCGATTTGTTCACGCATCTGTGTACGGTCAGCGTCAAGACGTTCCTGTTCACGCTCGGATGCTTGTTTAATCTCCGTTTCTTTCATCTCATACTCGGCAGTAATCCGATCAATCTGACTTTTTACCGCTGTCTGTTGAGCCGCATTCTCTTTCTCCGTAAAATTCAATTGTTGCAGTTCCTCATCTACTTGCTTTATTTCATTAGCCATAGGATGCCACTGACGAAGTTCCTTCAGCGCATTTTCAGTCCTGTTCTGTTCAGTCAACAACATTTGCAGACGTTCGTCGGAGTCGTGCCGCCAGCTGTTGAAAGTCTCCATAACCTGATTCCTGTTTCTGGTACGTTCTTCTTCCAAGCTCTTACGCTTTATCTGAAGTTCGGTCTGTTTCTGATAATATGCCTCTTTCTGCATGTTCCCAAACGCCAGACGTGCATTTTCCAGTTTACCTTTTGCAATGTTGTACTTTTCCTCTATCGACGCATAAGCTTTCAACAAATCATCCAATAGCGTTTGTTTATCAGCAGCCTCCTGTCTGATTGCGGACTCACGACCGGCAAGAGCGAGTTTGTCATCAATACCCTCGTCAGCGAAATACTTTCTTGCCTGTGCTATTTCCTTCAGTTTACCTTTTTTTGCACCAAGGTCCTGATTGAGCGCGTCTTTTTCTTTATCATATTCTGCCGTAAGTTCTTTTTCACACTTATGCGCTTTATCTATTTCCGCTTCAACTTCTGAGGCTTCGATCTCCAAAAGAGGTATCTGCTTTTCACTATAAGCTACAGCATGATTGAGCATGTGCCATACGTCAGACAACTGCTGGTCGAGTGCAACAATTGTACGGCCCTGCTCAGCTATTTTCAATGCTTGCTGACGCACAGGGTAATTGCCATCACGTGTTTGGCGGAACCAACAGTCTATCTCGTCATACTCTCGCTCAAAATCTGTAACAAGTCGTCTGTATGTCTGCAAATCAATCGGCAAATCCTCATCAGTCATGGATTGTATAATCGTATTCTTTACAAAGTCCGCATCAAGTTTGGTATTCAGAAAGACATTCTGAATGCTTCGTGGTATATTCTGATAATGCGAGCTCTGCACCAATGCATAACGCGCATATTTATGGTCATGAGTGTTGCCGAAGATTATATCCTTAAACATCACACCGGACTCTATTCTTGCAGAAACAGCTACGTCTTTGTCTATACGTTCGCGAATCTTCACCCAGTCACTCAATACCCGCTTGTCATCGTCTATTAACCATTCACGCTGATAAGGTGCATCAATAAACCGCCATGAAGCGCGTCCTTGATATCTGCCGACAAGTATCGTATATGCGCCATTGTCTCGCATCACTTCATAAAGTATATAAGAGTTTGACTGGCGAAAATAAAATTCATCAAACGATTTCTGTCCTTGTTGAATACCCAAATGCTGTTTATCCGCATTGTAGAAAAACAGCAGTGCCCTCAATACCGTACTTTTACCGACACCCTGAGTCCCTGTGAAATGCACATTCCCGTCTACAGATATCTCTGCATACGGAATATTGGCACTATTGATAAAAATAATCTTATTCAGGTATTTCATCTTCATTTGCAATTTGAATTATTTCAACCAATTCTTCAGCATAACGGAATGCCGAAGTAACCTTAAAAGTCTCATCAAGTTCGCTGATACACTCTGCAAAGCCCATGTTCTGCATTTCCTGAAGCAGTTTGTTTACTATTTCAACATTGGACCCCACACCATATTTCTTGAACAGATGGCTTGCCTTTTCCTTCAGTTCGATATCCAGACTGATCTGTTCTACCAAATGGCTTTTGCGAAACTGATATCCTGCAGCAAATGACTGGTTATAGCATTTCAGAAAATCCAGATAGTCAAGCCATTTCGAAAAGCTGTCCAATTTCTGCTCTATCGTCTGCTTACCCTCTCCTATTCTTGAGAAATAGAAGTAACCATTACCAGATTCCAGTTGCAGGCCTATTTCCTTGAAGTATTCTGTATAATCTTCCAAATTCTCCTCGATATCCTCATACAGATGACGGACAGAGGTATCTACACTGTCTACCGAAAGAAACTCTCCCCGGCTTAACCGCTCGTATATTCTTTGAGTATTATTTCGCATAAATTATAGGATATTCTATGTCTTGATAAATTGCATATTCGCCTGTTATCCGGCATTCATCAGGATGCAAGATAACCATCTGACAGAAGAGGGTAGCATGTTCTTCTATGCTACGTTTCACTTTATAGTCATACTTCAGAATGAAATCAAACAGATTATAACTTGATGCTAAAAATGCATTCCAGACTTCGGCAGAATCCACCTCCTTCAGTTGCCGGATATGTTCTTGCAAGTCTTCATCTGCCAGAGGCCCGGCTTCCGTTCTGGCTGTTTTCTGTATTCCATTCCGTTCGGCAATTCGTCTCAGCAACTTTACTACCAGATCGTTTTCCCTTAGCATTTCTAAAGACAGCCGAATCTTATTATATTGGCGGGATTCCATCCAAAGAGGATTCCTTTCTTCCAGAACATTTACCAAGTTCGTATCAGTCTTGATAAGCAACTGATCTTGCAGATACTTCAACTTCCGTATCTTTTTGTAAAGTTGATTTTGCAGGTCTATCTGATTGATATAAGAAATAATCTGCCTGTCAATTTCCATCAGCGCATGATAGGCTTCTACAAAATCATGCTTAACATCGCTACAGGTCTTTGCCATGTGCGGATCATTGGCCATGATGAAAAAGGCGTGTTCATTATCCATCAGTTTTTCACATTCACGTATCATGGCACGAATGCTATGGCTTTTTTCATCCAGATTCTCCAGCTTCTTCTTTTTGATGACATAATTGGGTTCCTGCTTATAGGCATTGTCCATATTACGCTTCAAATCCACCACATTCCTTAGGGTCCTGAATCCGGTCTTCTTTAAAAGTTGCCGCACACTATCCTGATATCCGGCTTTGCGGTTGGGATTAGTCTCCTGCAGGAAATAACCGATATTCTCTTTCAGGGTGTTGATGCACTCTTGTACGCTCAACACGCTAATTTCCTCATTGACATTAAGCACTTCCTCAAAAAAGTTCAGATAGTCGCTCTCTATCTCAACCGTATTTCCGGATTCCACCAGCACACCATAATCGACCAGCTTTCTCAATCTTTGTTCATTTCCACCAACAAGGTCAATGGCAAGACTCGACGGAAACTTCATAAGCTTCCGCTTCTCAAACATCTCACTCAGCAATCTTTGCTCGCGTGAGAGCGTCTTGGTCAGTTCTTCTATACTTCTGAAATGCGTCAGGACATCCATAATTTCAAAACTCTGTTATTAGCACTAATATCAGAAAAATATCACCCTCGGTAAACCTTACACCATTCGGCTACGATATGCGTCAACACCGCTCACGGCTGCAAAAGCTCCTATAAACAAATGAGCTAACGCTTTCTTCATGCCCGCCCTCTTGTGCTCGCTCTATTCGTACAGCTTAACCATTCTCTCAACCATGCCCTTCATATCCATTCGTAGCGAAGCCGGGCTTACAACTTCAATGCCATCCCCCAAAGAGCGAATCAGCGACAGAAGCTCATAGTTCACTTGCGCTTTCAGTGTCACTTTCCATTTGCCATCCTTCAGTTTCTCGGGCCTCGCACACTGCGACTCATGCAGAGGTTTGGTAACGACATATCCAATGGTCTGGTCGTTGACATGCAGTTCTATTTCCTCAACCGGGCCACTGGTAACAGACACCCCTACTACATCGCTGAAATACTCATCAAAGTCGAAACCGGCGGGGAGTCCTTGGTAAGCATCCGTAGTTTCTGTTATATTGTCAATGCGGTCGATAGCGTAGTTAGACAAATATGTGCATCCGTCGTGCTTACCTATAAGAAACCACCTGTTGTTGTATTGCTTCAGATAATACGGGCTCACCCTGACCTTTCGCGCCTCCTTCCCGAAAGGGTGGTATTCCACCTCGACGACCCGCTTGTTGACTATCATGTCAAATATCGACTTATACCATTTCATCCCCTTCAGATAAGGATTGTGCTGGAAGCTAACCACAGAGTCTGTATCCTCACCAAGCTTACTGGTAGTATACAGTCGTGACTCCACTTCCGAAAGCCAGTCAAACTGAGGAACGCCATCAAATCGTTTAAGCAACATGATGGCATCATGAAGCATGTCTACCTCTTCTTGCCTGATAGGCAAGTCCTTAATTGTCTTCGATCCGGCAGCATAACGATAGTATGTCTTGCGCCCATCTTTTATCCTATCTATTGTGACATCATACCCCAACGGGTCTTCCATAAAGTTCAGGTCGTCGAAAATCTGGCGGCGTTGGACACCCTCAGCACCTTTCACACCACGAGTACCGTTAACCTCTGCAAGCGCTTTGTTGCAAGCGTCAATCAGGTCTTGCAGATAGAATCTGCGTTGGTGGTTGCGTAAGCACCTGTCTAATGCCAGATACCTTATGATTGCGTTTTTAGTCCTTGGCATAATGATTAATATTAAACACTTTTGCACATGCACGTTCCACCTGTACTCTGTGTGCGCAGGTGAAACAATTTGTCAGATATCTTCCAAAGCCACGTCAAACTTTATATCGTTGCGTCGCTTCAAGACTATCACGTCTCGCGTGTCTGTATCGTCGATATGGTAGTGTTTTTTGTTAACGCTCCTGTCACGCAGAATATCCCATCCATTGGCAAAGCCTCCGTCAGGGAATATGGACAAGCGCTTTCCACCACACTCCATGTTCAGCACACGCCAGTGGGTCAACGTGTTGTACTGCTGAGATTGTATTGGCCTCAATTCTCCGTCTATGCCATATACATTACGCAGGTCATTGAGCCAGCCATCTGTGAGGTCATGCAAAACCCGGTCGCGTTGCATGCTGCTCTGTAGATTTGCCGTTATCGAACCACGATAATTTGCATCATAATAAACCTCCAGCAAGAACTCCAAGTCAAATCCCTTTCCAATCTGCTTGACAAAATGCCCTATGGTCTGCAATGTCATCACTATTCCCATCACGCTCTTCAGATGCTCATCCTGATAAGTTACAGAAAGTTTGCTTTCGCTGTTCTTACAATGAGCTATGAACCTGTCGACGATACCTCCAGAATGCTCCTGAATCACCCTGCCCAGTTCGTTGGTCTTTATCTGCAGGTGGTCGCAACCATGAAGGAAGAAAAACCTGGTTGAGTCCTTGTATGAGCAATCCACCGTCGTCGGGCTCTTTACGATATTGCCCATCCTTGCGCAGTAAAGCGTGCCGTTGCCCCATTTGTCATTCAGGTTGGCGGTCTCTCTGTCGTTGGTGAAGTACAGTGTGTCACCAATATAAGCAATAGGCCATACTGCCTTGTCGCCGAATGGCGATGGCATCTCTACCACATCAGTTCCCCATGCCGCCTTTACGGTGCGCAATATTTGCATGGTCGGCTCCGGATAGGCCTCATGATTATTCCTTATTGCACATAGCGATGTCTTGACATGTGCTTTCGAGAAATTGCCATAGCAGTGGGTGCGCCATCCATGTTCTGTTCCGTCATAGTCCCATCGGCCAAAGTCGTCGTTGACAAAGAAGGTGCACTCACGCACAGCATTGCAATACGCCTCCTGCATACTCGCAATGCATGTCTCCGACGCGTCTTTCGACACAAAGGCTATCTCTTCGGGCAAGACGCCCCTCGACTCTTCCTCTTCACATATCCATGCCAGTGCCGCATCAATGTCAATCTTGTCGATGTAGCGCAACGTGAATTTGTTCAACAGGAAGTCTTTTGAGTTCTTGCGTTTGGCTTCCTCAAGCATAGCCTTGGATGCGGCGATGATTTTTTTCATCAATGGCCCGTCCGTCATTTGGTTTGAATAACCGGCACCGCCGGGATTGGTGTCGAATATACAGAGATGGCCGTTAGGCATGATGGCAAAGTCAACCGCCCCGCGCTCCTTGCCCAGCACGTCGAGCAATGCTTGCGTAAACACAATGCCAAGTGTAAAAATCAGGTTCTTTTCTGCCGACAGGTTGTTGAGCCACTTCTTCTGATTCTTGTGGCGGAAACGTATCTCGGCAAAGTCTGTCTGCAGCAAGTCGCCCAATATGACATTGCGCCTGATGGCCGTCTTGTCATTAGAGCCACAGCAATGAGTAAACAGTTCCTTGCCATTGATGGCGAAATGGTAGTTTGGGCGCCCTTCCTTCTTCGACCTTCTTGGATTCATGTCCAGCGGCATGTTGCTTAGCTTATCCACAGGGTCTGCAGCCTCTGTCTCTAATACCGCACGTCCGCACTTTGCGCACATACAGTAGCCAAAGCCCACTCCCTCGTTGTAATATAGTATCTTGGCATATCCGGTGTCTTTGTTGCTCCTCACAGAAAACAGGTGGGGTTCTTTCGCGTTTTCATCCCAGTCGGTTGTCCCGATGAGCTGTGCGCTCACGTGTGTGTACTTGTTGTTCGCCATGATGCGGCTCTTGTCTTCGTTCATGTCAGGAACGAAGCCCACTGGCTGCACCAACTCAATGGCATACTGGTTATTGGCCTGCCACTTCAGCTTTCCGTCAATGCTGTTGTCGTCTACCACACACTTGTTGCTGTTGTGGTATATCTTCTTGAACGTCTTCGAGTCCTCATACATGTTGGCAAACTCAATGCCGCGAACCACATAGACCACGCCGTCCACCACGATGCTGTTGCCCGGCGCGTACTGCGATATAGCCTCTCTCAGGCCGTACGACGGGTTGGCAGAGTTCATGTTGGCATACCCCTTTGCAACAGCGTTGCAGTTCAAGTCAAGAGTCAACACGTTAACAGGCATGTTGGCATTTGGCGTAAACCTGCTTGTGGCCCAATAGTTGAGGAGCCTGTTTTTCAACACATCCCTGTACTGCATCTTAAGCAACGTGAGAAACTTGTCGTTCTTGGCATCTCCGTAAACCAGTTTTATATCCTTGAGTTTCGTGCCCAGTTCCGCATAGCAGCGTTTGTTTTCGTCAAGGGCCTTGGCCACAACTGTCTCAACAGCATTGTCGAATACGGTTCCCTGTATCAGCTGCTCCAACTCGTTTCTCACCTTTCCGTCGAGCGCTTCCAGGCATTTATTGTTGAAAAGCTCAAACATCGTTCCCTTTGTTTCCAGCTTTGTGTTCGGTGTGCATTCGTCGTTTGTTTCCGGGTCAACTATTATCATTCTGTTTCCATTTTTGCGGCCTTCATAATTGGTGTAATAGTCGAAGACGGCTTGTGTCAGCTTGCCGCCATTGTCACCGCCGCTGAACACGCCAAACGAGCGCACAAGGAAAGAGTTGACATGGCGTTGCACAACCTGCGGACTTAACAGGTCTACCTTAGGCACACATACCGGGCGACTGATGATGGTTGCAATGGGGTTGAAGAGCGTACGCAAACCTATGGCGTCACTGCCACAGAGGGTTATGCAGGCGCTCTGCACCTTGTTGTTTCGCCCGCTTCGCCCGGCGCGTTGCTTATAGTTGGCCGGAAGTGGCGGCACGCTTGTCTGCATCACCACCTCAAGGCTGCCCAAGTCTACGCCCATCTCCATAGTTGTCGAACAAGCCAGTATGTTTATGGTGTGCTCCTTGAAGTCTTGTTGCAGAGTGCGCGAAACGTCCTTATCAACCTGGGCCGTATGCTCTGCCTGGATAAACAGGTTAGGCAAAGCATGGATGTTGGTCAGACGGTTTTCAAACACACCGCCTTCACCCCAGATGCGATTGTCCCAGAGCAGTTTGCGGTTCTCTCTGGCCCAAGCCCTCACTTCCTCTGCAGTCACTTGCTTGCCACTATCCTTGTAATATGGGTAAACGGTCCATTGCTCGTGCAGCTTCTCATCAAGCACACGAACCTCATTACCTCTCAGGTAAGGGGCAAAGCCCTTAAAATTGTTCTCTATGGGGCGCAAACAAACAGTGTGGCGTACAGATGCATCAGTGTTGGTGTTGCAAAGATATACATCTTCATAGAGCTTGAAGCACAGGTTCTTCAAGTTGAAACGCAGGGCCTGAGTATAACCTAATTCCTGATCCTTCTTGCTTACAGGGTCCAGGACAAAGCCGCCACCCTCTCGATCCCAATGCATTGAGGGCTCAACGAGATTGTGAGATTCATTTGTCACGTCGCCCCAAAGTGCTTCTACCAAGTTGTTGATAAGCGTAAAATTCTCTTTGTAAAGTTCAGCCACACCTCTTCCTGAATCCAACTTCAGCAGCTCGCAGATATAGCGGACGACACGGGAATTGGAAACCGTCTTTGCATCCAACTTGGGTTTCAAGGCTGGACGACGGCGCGGCTTCTCGGTGGCAAAACGCTCGCAGGCGAATATGTCAAGTGGATTCTTGTCTGACAACTTCAAGAACAACGACTGGTTGGAACGCACCGTGTAGTCCATGAATATCTGTATGAGATGGTGCCAGTCGTCTTTGCTTATCTTGTATTTCTCATTGCGGATGGCATCGTTGAATGCCTTTACAGCCTCCGGCAACTCTATCTGCTCTATCTGGGGATAGCATGCACAGAAGAGCCCTAATGTCTCAGGAGCCGCTGACGATGCTGGACGGCTCGACAGGTACATCACCATGATGGAGTGAACATACTTTTCCATGACGTCGTTGGGGATACGACCATTTGCATCCACCTCATCACTGTCGCCGGAGCGCTTTACAAACTGCTCACAGAACACCCTGCAGAGCTTGTCTTTCTTCAGCAGGTCGGCAATCTCCATCCATGTGAGATAGGTCTTGGCACTCTGCAACACCTGCATCTTGCCGACTATCGCCATCAAGTTGTCCGGGTTGGCTGCAAGCTCTGCCGCCAGCCGGCCTTGCTCTGCCTTGATGTCTTTTTCTTTGTCCTTGCGCCTGCAAAGCTCATGGAATACCGTGCTGTAGAACCAGTCGCGCTCCTGCTCGAGGTTCTGGTTCATCGTTGCCTTGGCAGCCAACTGGCGGCTGTCGGCAAAGCTGATATACTGCTGGCCGCCATGAAGTATTATTTTGTCGCTGTCGGTCGTTGCCACGCGGTCAAGGTTGTCGAGCACCGACGGTGCCATCACCCTCGAAATAAACTCGGGCGATGTGCGGAACTTCATGAGATATGAGCTGTCGGCACTCTCGTGGGCGTCTGCGTCGGTCTCCTCGTCGCTGTTCTTCCGCTTAGTCAACTTGCTGTTGCAGTAAGGACACTTGCACTTGGTGTTCACCACGAGGTGCCACTGTCCTTTGGGGGTTGCAAGGCCAAGCGCCGCCACCAGCCGGCCTTTCTCCGCACACATGGCCACATTGTTGTCGCCTCGGGCATTGCGGTCTTTCGACAGCCCTATGATGGCAAGCACCTCGTCTTTCTCCGTGTCTTCGTCGTCAACCAGGTCGAAGAGGTCGCTGTCTTCCCTCTCAACGGCCTTATACTCGCCAAACGTGTCGCCTGGCGCCCTGTTGAACTGGGCCAATGCCACATATTCGCCACAATGCTTACAGCGACAAAGCTCAAGCAGCGGGTTTTCCTTTTGGTCTTCAGCGGCGTTGTTCAATGAGTATATCTTGAACGAACCGCCATCGTGCTCGGTCAGGCGTACATACAAACCATTGTTTGGCACACGGAAGAAATAGTGTACCTTTACTTTCAGCAGCGGATTGCCGTTGGCATCAGTGGGCACGCGCCGGCACATATCGTCGAGCAGGGCGAGCTTATGCCCAATGCTGCCTTCGCCGGGGAAGAGCGCGTCGAGCGCCACATACTCCTGCTTGAACAGCGTCATCCACTTCGCGCCGTCGGCATTGACGGGCATGACCTCTTCGCCCATGCGCCGGCCGCCTATCACCTTCACTTGCCCGGTGTCTACGCCTGTGATGCCGCTGATGAAAGCCTGAAGCTGGCGTTCTTCCTCCTCAGGGTCGGAGCCATTGCCGAAGGTGGCCGACGACGTGGCAAAGCGAACAGAACCGGCCGTAACGCCAAAAGCCAGCAGCACACGGCGCAAGAGCATGGCCAGTTCGGCGGCTCCAGCCCCGGTGTAGGTGTGCGTCTCGTCGATGACAACCCACGACAGGCTCTTCTGCTCTGCATCGATGAGCCTTGCGTCTGTTCCGCGAAGAAGGATATATTCGAGCATCGTGGGGTTGGTGAGCAAGATATTTGGCGGAGTCTTCCTGACCTTCTCGCGGGTGTATAGCATGTGCTTGTATTTGTACTCGTGTTTATCCGCATCCCAACCACGAATCAATTCGATGCGCTTACGCGTACGCTCGGCATCAACCGAATAGTCGTTGGCTGCCGGCTCACGCTCCGGCAGGTCACCGTTATAAACGGTATATGTAAGGTCTGTGCCCTCAAGCAGTTCTTCCAGACGCTCTTTCTGGTCTTCCATCAGAGCGTTCAAGGGATAGAGGAAAAGCGCCTGCACCTGCTCTTTCTTTCCCTTGTCAATGAGGTCTTTCACAAGCGGCATCATGAAGCACTCGGTCTTTCCTGAACCTGTACCCGTGGTGACGCAGATTGACATGGGCTTGCCTTCTGCCGTCTTTTCCTGCAACAGGTATTTCCAACTCTGATACTGGTGCTCGTATGGCTGGAACTTCGTGTTTTTCCACAGCCCACCAACCAAGGCCTTGGCGGTGTCGGCAGACACCGTGTGCACTGCTTTGTATGAGTTCATGCACTGCACCACAGGCATGGCGTCGTCTGGGGCGAAGATGTGCCTTATCTCCTCACTTAGTTTCTTTGAGTATTGCAACTGGCTCTCGTTGCCGCTCTCGCCACACCACATGGCTATGAGAGCTCGCTCCACTGCCTCGCGGCTGTCATTGTATAAGTTGGCAAATCTCATGTTCAATCGTTGATTAATAAATTGTTTGTGTCTAAACGAAACTCGTCGGCAAAGCGAATCAGCTCCTTTATGTCGCCTTCTGTCAGCATGCCGCCCCGGGCTTCCTTCAAGGGCGCTATCAGTTTCTCGGCAGTCTGGCCTTTATGCGCAATAAGACGCAGGCTCCTGAATTGGCCGAAGTAGGCTTGATACAGCTTGGCTGCCTCAAAGCACCTTAGCTCTACGCCTGCCAGTTTCTTTCCTTTTGCAAATGGCGATGGCGGAGCAGGCTCTACATAGTGCAATGACATGTCTGTGTCGGGATAGCGCATATCCATGAAGAAAGTCTCGCCACGCTGCTTCTTGTAGCCCTCTTCGTAGATTATTGGTTGCGGTTCTGGCTCTGTGCCTGGGTTCCACTTCATCAATTTGTGTTGCAATGCGGCGCTTGGCTTTGCCAACGCCACCCTCAACCATAAGGGGGCATTGGCGTCAAGGGCTGTTGCCGGCATCGACTTATACTCTTTCAACCAAGTAAGCTCAACATTGTCGCCACCAGCAGCGAAGGTGGAAAACACCGACCCTATGTGCGAGCAGTCGTAAAGGCGATAACCCTGCCGGCTGAAATCGGCTATGCGCACGCGGTCTTTGAGTATATAAGGCAAAACAAACTCCTCGCCGTCGGCAACATAACGATGCAAGCGCCCATCCAGATACAGCTCCTTGACAAGCGTCGGGCGGTATACCTCTATCTCGAAGTTGCCGATGGACAATGCGACCGTGGGCTGCAATGGGTGCCGGCCGTCGCACACTATGTGGTCCTGGCAGGTGGCCTCTGTGCCATCCGGCTGACGATAGTGTATGGCACCTGCGGCAAAGTCGCGACAGATTTCACCCAGATAGGCAACGGTGAGCCGGTGGGCTACCCCTTTTTCGCTGACGCGCAAGTCTACCAGACCGTATGCCGGCTGGCTTTCTTCCGTCCACGGCAGGAAGCGCCCTCCCTCTTTGTATTCCACCTCTTGGCAAACGCCATCGCTCTCAACACGGGCCTCGGCAATGGCGTCGCGGGTGGCAAAGTGGCGCATACGGATGTCTTCTTTATGGAATATAAGCGGATAATATTCGTCTATCGCCCCTTCCTCTTCGTCCTCTTCCATATACTTCACGAGCCCGCCGTCTGCATAGTGTATGGTGTCTCTGTGCAGCAACGTGTAAACCTGGTCGTAACCGTTGCGGTTGTAGAGCGTCACGCTGTCACCACTACGGTTGCGCAAGGTTATGTCGCTGAGGATATAAGCCCAGTTCCATTCCGTGCCCACGCCATGGGCCTTGTCCACAAAAGGCTTGCGTGCGTCGGCTTCTGCGCCTGCCTGCCAATAGTCGGTATATGCCACAGCCGTCTGCTGCTGTGCGCCCTGACGGCTGCTCCACCTATGGTTGCCGTCATCCATGCGCCACAGCTGCAACCAGCCCGTGGCGTCTTCCGTCTGGGCAATCCATTCGTTGCCTAAGCCATCGAAAGCCACAATCTCTATTTTTGTAAAAGCGCATGCAGGCACGTCTTTGCAGATGGCGTATCTGTCTTCGGCCGACCAGAACACAAAGTCGTTGCCCGTGTTCGAATAGGTCAAGAGCGATTTGCCCTTGTCGAGTTCCTTCACGGTGTGCCCTCCGTTTTTCCACCGCAGACCGAAGTATATGCTTGGCATCTGCTCGGGGTGGGCCACACCCCACAGGCGCAAGCGGTCGTAGCGAAGGTACTGGTGAAGCCCGCCTCCCACCTCTTCTGGCTTCAACCATAGGCGCAACCAGCGGGTCATGTACGGTGATGAAGGCGAATTGGTGACAATCCACTCTAAGGAAAACTTGCAGCGCAACACCTCATCGTTGGCTTTCCTGATGGCTGCCACCAGGCGTGCTGTCGCTTCGTCGCCACTCTCGCCCCCGCCATTCAGTATCCATGCCAGGTATTCATACAGACTGTGCTTCTTTTGTATAGACTGCCTGAAAGCCACGGTCCGGCCGGCGTCATCCAGGTTTTCCAGCGTATAGTTCTCGCCATGCAGCATACGGCACAGGGCCTTGACAAAGCGGCCGTTGTCGCCACGGTTAAGCTCGTGGCGCGCGCCCAAACCGCCAAGCACGTAGATGGAATATTTCCACAGGCGGTTTCCGGCATCAGATGTGTATACATACTTGTCGGCATTGATGCCCGATGCCTCCCACACTTTCTTCAGGTCGACATCCTGGACGGCATTGGCCTGTGCGTTTTCGGCACCGCAATAGCAACGATGATACCACTCTGCCAGGTAGACAATGACCAAGCGCGAAAGGGCCCTGCCGGGAGCAGCCTTCTCCTTGGCATCGAGAGCGTAGAGATATGCTTCCAGTTCATCAAACTCGTCGGCCGTGAGGCGCATCCGCCAAACGTAAGGCCGGGCCACATCCAGACGATCTGTTATCTTTATCAGTTCAGGCGTCATTACTTGTTCTTTTGATGCTGCCGGTATATTTCTTTCAGCTTCTCGAGCCCCATGGGTTGCCCATCAGTGCCACCTCGATGTATCATGGAATGGCAGTTGCTGCAAAGCGGCACCAGTCCGTTCTCGGGGTCAAGGGCGTGCTCGCCGTCGGTATTGGCAATGGGGTTTAGGTGGTGAACCTCGATAAAGCAGCGGCCTATCTCGCCGTATCGCTCTTCAAAGTCCATGCCGCAAACTTGGCACACATAGCCATACTTTTGCAGACACAGTTGGCGCAAGGCCGGGTTGCGCTCGTGACGGGTCACGGTGACCTGGCGTATGCGGCCTTCGGTCTGCCCTTCGCGTTCGTCATCAAAAGGCTGCAGCGGGTCGGGCCGGGGCTTAGCAGACTGCGGCCCGTCAGCGCATTGCCCGGACGGCTTCTTTACCTTTGCCTTTTTCAAGGCCTTCTCGTGTTCGGTCAACCTGACCTTTTCGCGGCCCTTAAACGCTTTGGAATCGAGAAACTTGGCATAAAGCGACAGAGCCTCCGTAAAGGCGTCGTTGTGCAGAGCGTCTTCGTTTGTGGCGGCCTGGTTGCCGAATATCTCTCCTATCACTTTATCATAGAACCTATGGTCGGTGTTTTCGTAGAGCTCGCCAAAGTCTGGCCGGAAGTGCCTACGTATAAAGCCGGGCAGCTCGGTCTCGGCAAACACTGCGAGCTCGATGCTTTTCCCGAGCGGCTTCCTCAGCGTTTTCTGAAGGTATCCGATAAACTTATCATGCGTTGTCTTGCCTGCCATCTGTCTTGTGTGTCATTTTAACGTTGTCAATCTGTATGTCGGTGAATGGAATACCATGGGCACTCTCATCACCTCGCCACCCCACCCGCTTCACAATAGCTATGGTTTTAGCTTGCAAAAGCTGCCATTTCGCAGCTTAAAAGCTATCGTTTCGCAAGCCCAAAACGGCCATTTCACTCCATGGGCTTAATCATTCGTTCAATGAAGCCCGTCTCCTCGTCCGTCAGACCGTACTTATTGTAGAGCTGACGGTCTATCTCGGCAATGCTCTTGCTCCAGTCTATGTCGGAATTAGGGGTAAAGTCTTGGAGGGGAACATTAGACCAAGTATCTCTTGGATTGTGCTGAGTGGCTTTTAGTGTGCCAAGCATTGTGCGAGCAAACTTAGTTTTTATATACTTCAAGCAAGCTTGTGCTTCACCAACATTATCAAACTTGCCTACACTGATGAATGTATCTGTGTGACCAATCATTGGCATACCGATGATTGGGGTGCTCAATACTTCCCCAAAAGACCCTGTTCCATTGGCTTCTGGAACAAACACATTGTATTTTGAAAAATAATCATTGCTTTGTATATATTCCTTCTTAATCCACCTATAAACACGTTCATTACCTATCCGACCCAAGATTTTATAACTATCAGTTTCACAACCTCTTTCTTTGAATACGTATGGCATCAGTTCTAAGGACTTCGGAGTAACTTGCAAGCCACTCCCATTTCCTTGAACATAAGAAGCTTCAGGGAAATCCTTAAATAATTTCTCTGTAAACTTATACATACCTCTTGAAGATATAATAGCACAAATGTTCATTATTTGTTTCTTTCTGACTTTATCCAGAATTGATACAAGTTCCTTGAACTCAGAGAAGAAACCAATCTTTCCAAAGTTTCTGTAACTATCATAATAGGTTATGGCCACACCTCCCTTAATATCAACAGAGGGGAATACTTCTGTTGATTTAGGGAAATATCTTACTACTTTAAAATGTGGATCTTCTAATATTTTATCCATCCACTCATCCGGTGTTTGTCCTGCTTTGTATAGGAAACGAGCGGGCGTAATAAGCGTAACCTTATCTGACAAGGAAAAGGCAAGCTCATAAAATATATGGTAGATGGGTGATTTACGTGTACTTATTCCTTCTATTTGATACGGCGGATTACCCACCACCGCTGAGAATTTCAACATATCGTTATTTCTATTGTCGCCCCGCCAGAAGCCAACGGAGAGGATATCACTGACGAGTGCCTCCCTGTCGCCTATGGCACGGCTGATTAATTTTTCTGATTTAATATTCACTTGCTCCGTTCCGTTCTTCTTCCTTAGGCTACGGAACCCGAGTAGCGTGCGGCGTGTGATGCGGCGCGCCATGGGCGTATTGCAGATGACATAGATGTTGTTGGCGAGGATATCGTCCCATATTACTTGCTCCTCATCGACAGAGTAGTTGTCTGGGTTGTCTATGAGGCCCGCCTCAACAAAGTCGGCGCAGCGGCGTCGGTAAAGCGAATATGCCACATATAGCGGATAGAGACCCGTCTTTGAGTTTATCTCCAGTATCTTGGCGTCACTGCGGCCAAACACCTCGCGCGTCACTTCGCCACGATCAACAAAACGAGGCTCCATGGTTGTCACCCAGTCGAAGAGCTGACCGTTGGTGCCCTTCACCTGCTTTTCGCAAGGCCCTGTAAAGCTCTCGTTGAAGAACGTATATCCCCCGAGGCAGTCGCTCATGTGCATGTTGACCACGGGCCACGGTGTGAGCACAGTCTCCTTGTCGGGGTTGTGGAAATAAGAGAATATGGCGCTGATGCGTCGCACGCGTTCGTCCACATGCATGTTGTCGGCCTGGCGCGCCAGCTTGCGGTAACGCTTGCCCGCAGCAACGAAGACGGTGGCATTGTAGCATTTCTTAAACTTGCGGAATGCGGCTTTGTCGACACCGCGCGGCATAAACTCTTTCCACGAGTCGTCGTCAACCACACGGGTGAAGTTGTCGAGCGTTATGCCCTCGTCCTCATTGTCTATCTCCGCCCCAAACATCATGAGGGGTATGCGCAGCGAGATGCCCCGAAGCACGGAGATGCGGTTGTCGCGCTCCTTGCGCTCCTCAGCCTTGCGTTCCTTTTCGGCCTCAAGGGCGGACTTCTCCTCGTCGGTGAGCTCTTGGTTTTCCCGCCTCTTCCTCTTGGCACGCTCGGCAGCCGCCTGCTGTTTGGCGGTGAGCTTGTTGCTTGATATATCTATGTTCTTCACTGGCTTGGGCTTGTCCATGTTTGTGGTCTTGCCAATCTCTTTGCCCAGCGAGTCGAGTTCTTCAACCTCGTCAGGAGCCAGCGCCATGAGTGCCCGTATGTCGTATAGACTGTTGTCGTTGAAGCCATTGCGAACCACGCGGTCGACATACACATGCTCCAACTGCTCGAAGAGCCGGTCGGCCTTAAACTCGACCATCTGTCCGCCCTGCATGGCTATTACGGGGCAGAGGCGCAGAAAGTTAGCCATGTTCTCTATGTCCTTTTCGCGGGTAGTGGCGGCCGAGGCATATTTCTTTTGCTTCTGGGTGAGCGTGGCAAACTTGGCCGTCTCGGCCACCATCTTAAGCGAACGGTCGGGGGCGAAGTCAAACACGTAGCATTTCGTTTTCATGCGCATCTGTCCCTCGTCGTCTTCATAGCAATAAGGACTCTGCACACGGAAGATGGTCTGCATGTAGGTGGCGGCCGAAGTGTTTTCAGAACCTTTCAGATAGAAGACAGCCGTCCATGGCTTTACTGTAACCCCAGTGGTGAGCCTGCCACAGGATATGGTGATGGTGTAAGTCTGCTCGGGCTGGTCGCCTATGCGTTTGAGCACCTTGTCGAGGGCATCCTCACGCGTCTCGTCGTCGTCGTTGGCGCCTGCCACATTGATTATTGCATCGAAACCGCCGAACACCTCGTGGTCGTTCAACAGGCGCTCAAGAGCCTTGGCCTCCTTCACGCCCGGCACCACCCAAAGCGTGTGGTTGAACTGCTCGCGGTATTCGTCGGTTGAGAACGGATAGTGACTCTGCTCGTCGTCCTTGCACAGCAGGTCGAGAAACAGCCTTACATCATCCTCATGAACGAAGCGTCCCTTGTCTGCCGCGGGAACGTCGGACCCCTGCTTGGTACGGAAGAACTCCCTAAACTGAAACGTGGCATCGTCGCCCAAGCTCGACTTGACCAACTTGCCAAGGTCGTAGGTTCGTATCTCCATCTCGGGCAGTTCGCGGTAAGGATTGTTGGCAGCAGGCTCGTTGGGGTGTTCCTTGGGCCACAGCTTCTTTGCGGTTTGCTCCTTGATGTAGTCCCAAGTGTATATCTGGTCGTCATCAAAGTCTTCGTATAGGTTGAATGGCGTGCCCGATAGGTGGAGCGTGTTTATGCGCCCGTCTTTCGTCAGCATGTCTATGACGGCCTGCCCAAGGTTGGTGCGCGTGCCCTCATGAGCCTCGTCTATTACCACGAGGTCCCAATCGGTCTGCAGCAAGTCCTTCTTCAGCTGCTCGTCGTTGTCGCCACCCACAAGCGACGAGCGGCGCAAGTATTGCATTGAAGCAAAGAAAATGTAGTGGTTATCGGGATTGTCGAGCGACGTCTCAAGGTCGTAGAAGTCGCCCTCGCCGCCCTCTTCGCTCTTTGTGCCATAACGATAAGTGGTGGCGTGGCCGCCGAAGATTTTCTCAAAGTCATCTTTCCAACTCTTGTTGACCACCGGGCGGTGGGTGACGATGAGCGTGCGACGCACACGATGGCCTGCATCAAGCTCACCCATGCGCCTCGCCAGTTCGAGGGCGCACAGCGTCTTGCCAAAGCGCATCTTCGCATTCCAAAGGAACTTGGGGTGCTTAAGCCCTTTCTTGAAATACCTGAAAGCCACCGAGACGGCCTGTTCCTGCTCGGGTCGCAGCACGATGCCGCGACCACCAGGCGGGTTTAGCCGCGTATTAGCCTCTACAGGCTCAATGGTTGTATATACTGCCATGCCGATGTCTCCTATCTTTTCGCAGTGTTGTTCATCAACGATGAGAAACGGGGCGTGAGTTTCTCTTTGTCTTTTCCCGTGTAGTGCCAGTCCTTGACACGGCAGGGTATGCCTATGTGGCCTGTGCGCTCGCCTTTCTTGCATGCCAGGCACTCCACCTTTTGCCGGTCGCCGAAGAGCCCGCCCTCGTACACCATGTCGCAAGAACCCGGTATGACGTAACGAAGACCGTCCATCTGCCACAGGTTCCACGAGATGATATAAGCTACGCCAGGCAGCGACTGGTCGGGCACCTCCCTGCCGAACTTTGCACGGTAATAGTCGCAGAACGTGTAGAACACAGCTTCGCGTGCCAGCAACAGGTTGTCGCCCTGCCATTCGAAACCGTAGGTAGCCTTCAGTGCCTCCTTTGCCCATTCAAGCCAGTCGCCACTTGTCGTCGTGTTCTCGCTCACCACGCGCAGTTTTCGGTCGAGCATGCCTATGCGGCGGTTTAGGTCTATGATGGGCTCGCCTGTCACGGTGTCATACCGGGAGACAAGGTAAGGTGCCTCGCCACACGTTATCTCCAGCCGCTGTTCGCGCACATAGTCAACCCACGTTTTCCCCCTTGCCCCTTCAGGAAAGTCAATCTTCCCCTCGGTAGGTGTCCAGTCGTGAGAATCGGGGTGCTCTGTGTTGAAAACATCACCGCGGCCAAACCACGCCTCGTCGATAAGATTGTTTTGGGCATTGCATATCCATGCCGGCGTAAACACCTCGGCCATATCCTTGGAACGCTGCGTCTGCACATCGCGTTCCTTTACGGCGCGAGGCCTGATGACAAGACCACATTCACCGGTAATATGCTCGATGGTTATCTCATCGTAAAACGTGTAGCCGGGCCCTCTGTCGGCATAAGAGTCGGTGGCCCAAAAGATATTCTTATGGGTGGTATGGTCTAATAGGAGTTTCGCCAGCACCTCTTCGTGACGCAGGAGCAGGTCGTTCTCGCTTATGTCAACCTCATTCGTCATTTGTTACATTCACTGTTTTCGCGCAAAACTACGCACCACGCGTGCGATGTTACTGCACAGGTTAATATGTTTCTTAGGCTTCAGCATCTGATGCCAGTAAGTACCGAACCGCAAGCCCCGGCAACTTGTAAATCCGAAGGAGTGCCTCAAGGCTTGGCTGCTTGTCGTTGGCAGACCTATGAAATACCGTTGCAACATTACAGCGTAACTGCCCGGCATGCCGTTTACTGGTTCATCCCCTATCAACGGGCACAACCTTCAGGCGGTTGATTTTCTTCGACATCGTATCATCATCCAAGTGATTTGATTGCAAATTTAACTAAACGCATCCACATTAAAGAATAAACAGTAGGAAATATTCATCCATTGCATAATTTATAAGTATGAAGTGAGGGTGAATGTTTCACGTCTGTCACAGAGCAGACACGCCGCCAAACCGGCGCAAACCATCTGTAGCATCAGCAATTATCACGACGGAAACAAAGATATAGGGTAAGCAGTGCAGAAAGGATGCACGCATCATTACAACCTTTGCACCATGAATTGGAAACCTGATTTAATTAACTTAAAACGATATCAGTATGAAGAAGACTCTGTTTCTTTTGCTTGCCCTCATGTCGGTAAGCACTGCAGTGAACGCTCAACTCCTGAGAGCTGAAGAACTGGAAAAGTATGCCAAAGAGAAGTATGGCGAGAAGTGGGTGGACGCGGCGAGCAACCTTGGTGCACAAGTGACGCTCGACAAGAACAACGCCATCACTTATGTACACGTGATTGAGGCTCCGGGGAAGACCAAAGACAATCTTTATGTACTGCTAAACTATTGGTTTACTGCGACCTTCAACGACGCAAATGCGGTCATAAAGTTGAACGACAAGGCATTGGGCACCATCATCGCACAGGGCCATGTTGCCGACATCGCACAGCATGCAGGCGGCACCAGCGCCTACAACGTCAGCATCAGTCCTGTAATCAAGTGTGACATAAAGGACGAAAGAGTCCGTGTCACCTACACCGTACCTTACTACAAGGTTGTACGCACCATCGGTGGCGGATGGATGAGTGCCCTGGGCGGCGGCAATAGCCGCCAGACTCAAACTGATGAGAACTGGGCTATAGACAAATGTTTCCCCTTTGCAAAGAAAGATTCTCACAAGAAAACCTCATGCAAGGCCCTTGTCATGGCTCACGCTTACTCAAATGTGGTGATGGACAAGATTGAAGAGTGCATAACGAACGGACTCTCCGGCAACGAAGGGAGCGACTGGTAGAACCGTAAAAGCTACCGCTTAACATAATCAGGGAGATGCATGCCATGAGTATGCACCTCCCTTTCTTTTTGTTTTTGCCGCCTGCCATGACACCGCCCACAATGCAGCATGGAGCTTGCGAGGGTTACATCGAGCCTGAATAGAATGATGTGATAAAACAAGATCATACATCTTAATATATAATGAATGTTATAAGATTTCGTGAAGTCAAGCCAATTCCGTAACTTTGCATTATCATCATGAACGAAATTCATATCATACTTACAATATATCTCATTGCCATCAACATCGCAACCTTCTTTGTATATGGCATTGACAAGTGGAAGGCAAGGCGTTCCAAGTGGCGCATCCCCGAGTCCACGCTGCTCACGCTTGCGGTTTTGGGCGGCAGCATTGGCGCTTTTATCGGCATGAGAACATGGCACCACAAGACGATGCACAATAAATTCAAGTACGGTGTGCCATTGATTATCAATCTGCAAGTGGTCTTAGCCGTATATATTTACATAAGATTTCATTGAAATTGCGGAAAGCATGAAATACATATTGGCAATAGACTCATTCAAAGGCTGCCTGTCGTCAGCTGAGGTTGAGGAAGCCTTGGCACGCTCGCTGCATGAATATGGTGCAGAAGTGGTTTCCATTACAATGTCGGATGGTGGCGAAGGAATGCTCGAAGCATTCACGGGGGCAATGCATGGCAATATCGTGGAGGCACAGGTGCACGACCCGCTCATGCGACCCATCACGGCACAATATGGCATAGCTAATGACGGAACTGCATTAATTGAGACTTCAAGGGCTTGCGGACTGACACTGATGACGGAAGAAGAGCGTAACCCGATGGTGGCAACCACCTACGGTGTGGGCGAACTCGTAGCGCATGCCGTGAAGCAGGGCGCTCAAAACTTCATCATCGGTCTTGGTGGAAGCGGAACAAGCGATGTTGGCATAGGCATGTTGAAGGCAATGACCGATATCTTTGCAAAAGGAGAAACGATAGACCGGGTTATTAAACACACATTGAAGGATTGCAAATTCACGCTTGCCTCCGATGTCCGCAATCCGCTTTACGGTGAGAATGGGGCCGCGCAGGTCTTTGCGAAACAAAAAGGGGCAAACGATGAAATAATTGCCAAGCTTGATGAGAGAGCGCAGCGCTTTGCCGGTTTTTCATACCGCCACTTCGGCTTCGACCGTTCAAACGCGCCAGGGGCAGGGGCTGCTGGCGGGTTGGGCTATGCTTTCATGCAATATTTTGGTGGAAAGGCCGTGTCTGGAGCCGACCTCCTACTCGACATCATTGACTTTGACCGACTCATTGCCGACGCCGATGTCATCATCACGGGTGAGGGCCGTGCCGATGGGCAGACGTTGATGGGCAAACTACCTGAACGCATACTGCAAAGGGCAAAGAAACATAAAATACCCGTATGGCTTGTTGCCGGGCAAGCAAAAGACAAAGAACGCCTGCTTGCTGCCGGCTTTACAAAAGTGGTAGGCATAACGCCAGAAGGAATGGACATGGACGAGGCAATGACCCCCGACGTGGCAAAAGACAATATACGCCGATGGGCAGAAACAGTGAAACAATAAACAAAGACTATGGCAAACAAAAGAGAATACGCGGCAGCCAACAAGCGTTGGCTGGAAGAGAAATCACAAGAGGAAGGAGTGAAAGCGCTCCCAAAGGGGATCTACTATAAAGTATTGGCAGAAGGAAAGAACGATGGCGTTCACCCCTCTCCAAGAAGCATTGTGACAGCTCACTATACGGGGCGCACAATCGATGGCAGGCTGTTTGACTCCAGCCGTGGCGGTGCTCCACTCGCCGTACGCCTTTGTGACCTCATCGAAGGGTGGATCATAGCCATGCAGCATATGTGTGTGGCCGACAAATGGGAGGTGTATATCCCGTCGGATATGGGCTACGGCAAGTTTTCACAGCCTGGCATCCCCGGTGGCAGCACGCTCATCTTTGAGATAGAGTTGTTGGGAATAGCATAGACAATCGCCACCAGGGAGCCAATGGTAATATGTTTGCCCAATAAACAAATTCTGGCTATTGTCGTCCGGAATGACTTCCGACTTTGTATAAGGCGCTTCGAACTGCTGCAAAGCAAAGTCGGCAGCCAATCTGACGACATCAAGAGCGGGCGTTCGGAATGCATTTTAGGAATGTCATAACGAACGTCCGACGATCGGACAATTGTTGGTAAAGCCGCAAAGACAATGCGAGCAACAAACTCAATCCGGCCGAGAGGGAATGACATTTCCTCGCCTTCCCTTATTGTTTCTTACGGCCATTGCCATATCAATCCGTAGAATCATCTTTGGACAATGCTTCACTGGTGTTAAACAAGTTTGCAGCATCGCCCCACAAAAACATCTCCACATATCGTGAAAGTTCCCTGTCGGCAGCAAGGGTTGCTTTAAGTCTGCTCAAGTTGCTTAGCAATACATTAGCCGGCAGATACGGATAATCGGAGCCGAACAGGATATGTTCCGGCGAAATGATGGTAAGCATGGCACGGATGACTTCAACCGTGGGATTGCCAGCAAGGTCATAATAGAGTCGCGACAGGTTTCCTTCCCAATCTACAGGCTGCATATACCCGCTACCAACCATTGCCGGAAGAATTGATTTCATGCGTGGGATAGCAAGCGGCAGGAACGAACCGCAATGCGGCACAACAACCCTAAGGTTCGGATAGCGCACCAGAACGTTCCGCGACAGCATATTCACTATGGCACGAGTTGTTTCCGCGGGATACTCGTACATGGCAAGTGGTGTGATGCGGATGATGTTTTCCGGGTAGGGAGTGGGCCGGTGAGGATGGACAATGACTACGGCATGGCGTTCATTCAACACCTCCATCAACGGGTCAAGCTCCGGGTCTCCCAGATACTGCCCGCGGCTGTTGGTTGCCAGCTTGATGCCGTCGGCACGCAAGGTGTCAAGCGCATAGATGGCCTCACGTATGGCAGCATCCACATCAGGCAAAGGAAGGGCAGCACAGAACAAGAAACGCCCCGGGTGCTTTTCCTTTGTTTCCGCCGCCACCTCGTTAACATGACGTATGCAGGCAGCACTCTCCACACCATCGCCGTAATACGGTTGCGGGGCAGGCATGGTCAATACGGCGCAACCAATACCAGCGCTGTCCATGAAGGAAATATGGTTTTCTGCCTCCCATTCGGGCAGCGGGAACGTTTCCTCAAGCTCTGCGCCATGCCTACGCAAAAGTTCCTTGTATTCCGGCAGTATGATGTGCGTATGTACATCTACCGCCATCTGCGCATGAACCATGATGCTTGACATTAAGGCTGTCAGCCCGATTATGATTCGCTTCATTCGCATAAGCCTATTTGTTGGTCAGCGCTTCCTGGTCGGCGGGATATCGTGCGCCAATGATTTCAATGCTGCCAAGATGCCGACGTATATCGGCCAGTTCCTCAGCAGTAAAACAAACGTCTGCCCCTCCTATATTCTCTTTGATGCGTTCTATTCGTTTCCTGCCTGGGATAGGAACTATCCACGGCTTTTGTGCCAGCAGCCAGCCGATGGCAATACGTGCGGGAGTCGTTTCCTTCTTGCGAGCCAGATCCTCCACATATTCCACCAAAGCCACATTGTGTTGCATGTTCTCGGGCTGGAAACGCGGGATGGTGGAACGGAAATCCGTCTTTTCAAACGTTGTATTGCGGTCGAAGCGCCCTGTCAGCATGGCTTTCCCCAGCGGGCTGAACGGCACGAAGCCTATGCCCAGTTCCTCAAGCGTGGGCAGCAGCTCCTTTTCCACCTGGCGATACCAAAGGGAGTATTCGCTCTGCACGGCCGTTAGCGGACAGACGGCATGGGCGCGTCGCACCGTGGCGGGTGCCGCTTCCGACAATCCCCAATGCAACACCTTGCCCTCTTTGATGAGCGAGGCAACCGTATCAGCCACCTCCTCTATAGGAGTGTCGGGGTCCACCCGATGCTGATAATACAGGTCGATGTGGTCGGTACGGAGGCGTCGGAGCGAGCCCTCTACCGCCTTGCGGATGGTGGCAGGCTTGCTCGACAGGCTTACGGGACGTGCCGATGTATTGAGGTCAGGCATGTTCACCAGGTCGTAGCCGAATTTTGTGGCGATGACCACCTTGTCGCGTACCGGTTCCAGTGCTTCGCCCACCAACTCTTCATTCTTGAACGCGCTGTAGACCTCTGCCGTATCAAAGAACGCAACACCCAAATCCACTGCTTCACGCAAGGTAGCTATGGCTTCCTTCCTGTCGGGATATGGCGGATAGCTCTGCGTAAACCCCATGCAGCCAAGCCCTACTGCCGAAACCTCCAATCCCTGCTTGCCCAATATTCTCTTTTTCATAACAATAATAATTTTAAGTTGTTTCCTTATTGCAAAAGTAAAGGGATATCATGAAAAATCACATATCCCTTTTACGGATAAAACAAACGTGTTTACTGTATATGGCAGATGATACACCACACGGCAATCAACATCATTTCTGTATATCGCGCATACCAAAGTGACGCCATAGGCCAACTGCCACATTGTTTACATTGCCAAACACATTCAGCCTATTGACGAATTTTCAAAGCGTCGGCTCCGGATTGTTCAAACCTGTGGGCACAGCTAATCATTCGATGAGAGTGTAACCGTCACATTGCCTTTTCCCAACGCTGATTTCAACCGTGTGCCGTCCGCATTGTCTATCCGCCCAATCCGGGTAAAGTTCCACGAATTGGTGGAATAATAAATCACCAGATACTTTCCCTGGTAAAGAATGATGTCACCGGGGCCTGTTGTTGTCTGCCTGTCATTGCGGGGGAGGTTTGTGCCAAGCGGCCCAACTTTTTCCATGTTACCGTAATCTTCCATTTCAACGGTTACGTCTCCTTTAGACAGCAACGCCATCAAAGCGTCAGCTGACGAATTATCCACCAAAGTGGCTGTGAATGTCTCGCCGCCTTTGATGGCCAGTCTGATTGAATTTGTTTTCATACTCTTGTCATTTTCATTTGATTGTCCGAATATCGGTAATGATACCAACATACAAGTCAACAGTTGTACGACTTTCCTGACTTTCATATTATATATTTGATTCTGTTTTCCGGCTCCACCATTTTTACATGGCAAGGAAGCCAATGAACCCACTTAAACTTTCTCCGAAAAGTCTTTTTTGCCTCATTCCGAGGTTCTTTTCGGCCTGTTTCTTCCCCGTCATTCGTCATGTAGCCCGCTGCGCTCTTCTTTCCGGCAAAGAAACTGCCACGAAAACATTACTCGGGCTAAAGTCGCAAAAAGTTTAAATGAGTCCAATAATCCGTTTTGTAAATGCCTTCATTGCGACGCATTATCATACAGAGAAGAATAGACAGAAGGGATGAGGACTGTGCTGTTCCTCATCCGTCTGTTTTTACTACTTATAAGATTCCTCATACACATTCACGATGTCTGCGTCAGACATCTGGACACGGTCACTGGTGAACATGACGCCCATCACTTCGCGGGTGTTGCGCATCAACGTTTCAAACTCTTCGGGAACTATACCATAATCCGACATCTTCAAGTCGGCTACCCCACAGGCCTCCTGCAGTCGGGTCAGTGCAGTAAGGAAGTCTTCTGGCTTAGAGGCTTCCGTCATGCCCATTGCCTGTGCCATGCGGATGAATCGGTCATCGCATGCATGGTGTTCGATGAAGTATTTGTAATAGGCACGGCTCACCATTATCAGTCCTGCGCCGTGAGGCAGGTTGGGATGATAGGCCGAAAGCGCATGTTCCAATGCATGCTCACTGGTTATAAGCGTCAGGCACATAACACCGCCAGACAATGTGTTGCCAAAAGCAACGCGTGTACGGGCCTCAATATCATTTCCGTCCTTAATGGCACGGGGCAAATATTCGGCAATATTACGGATGGCCTCGAGGGCATACATGTCGCTCATCAGATTGGCACCTTTGGCTATATATCCCTCTGTGCTGTGGAACAAAGCATCGCAACCTTGATATGCAGTGAATGTGGCCGGTACGCTTTTCATCAGTTCAGCATCGACAATGGATAGAACGGGGAACAGCGACGCGTCTCCCACAAAAGCTTTTTCAAACGTATCTTCCTTTGTGATAACGCCCGAGCTGTCGGTCTCCGACCCCGTACCCGCAGTGGTCGTAATGGCTATGATTGGCAACGGCCTTACGGCAATGGGCTGTCCTTTTCCTGAACCGATGGGCACATAATCCCACAGTTCGCCTTCGTTCGTAGTCATCACGGCAATGGCCTTGGCACAGTCCATGACACTTCCGCCACCTAGCGCTACGAGAAAGTCACAATCATTGTCGCGTGCCACCTTTGCCCCTGCATTGACATTACCGACAGAGGGATTGGGAGCGACACCGTCGAAAACGAATGTTTCCACGCCCGCCCTGTGCAATTGCTCTTCCGTGCGGGCAAGGTAACCGTTGGCACGGGTCGATTTTCCGTTTGAGATTATTATCAGCGCACGTCTGCCCGGCATTGGTTGATCACCTAATTTGTTCAACATCCCTTCACCAAACATCACACGTGTTGGGATGTACATGTCGTAATTGTTGTTTGTTTCCATATATTACTCGTTGATTAAATTGTTGCAATGTCACTCAAATTTCCTTCCGCACAGATTCCGACCTTGCGTGCATAGAAGTTCAGACAATGGTTTGTGGCCCACCCATCCGCATCCCGGCAGTTAGAACAACTGCGCAAAGTATCTATGCTGCCACTCATAATCGCTTGTGAAGTAATTTTGGTGCAAAGATAACAGACTGCCTCCGTAAATGGGATAACGCATTTACGGAGGATTGTAACCGAATTACAGATTGTTTCCCACACCCCGTTCTCACCATAAACAAGGTGAATTATGAATTGCCTCACCTACATGACTTTGTTAGGAATGCAACACATTGCACAGCGAGGCATCCAACAACGAGAAAAACAACAATAATCGTGCAAACCAGAGGCCGACCATCGCGACAGGACATCGGCGCCATATATGCCACACGCCGCCACGGCACAGCATACAAAGAAACATAAAAGGAACAAAAGGCAAACGTAAGTTGTTCGCGGCAGCAAGTGCCTGACGATAAGCAGAGCGCACGATTTCCTTAGGCGAGGGAAACCGTGCGTATGCAGAGCCTTTGCCACCTTGACCGGTTTGACGCAGAAGAGCGTTGAGTAAAGCCTCTTGCCAAGCCGAATATTCGCAACGTGCATGTGGCTTTTACAGATTCATGCAAAACCACAAATGCTTACGCTTGTCTACTTAACCACCACAAGCCTGCCAATCACCTCAACTGCATTCGATACTCATTAGGGGTGCATCCGGCAACCTTCTTGAACAGACGGCTCAAGTGATGGGGATATTGAAAACCAACTTCATAAGCTATCTCGCTGACAGTTTTGTTTGTTCCCAACAGCCGGTCTTTCACTTTGCTGATTATTGCCTGGTGAATGTATTCGATGGCCGACTTTCCCGTCTGCTTCTTAACCAGGTCGCCAAAGTAGTTGGCTGAGAAATGAAGCTGGTCGGCGCACCAGGCCACAGAGGGCAATCCGAGCTCTATTGGCTTCCTGGAGTCGAAATATCCATTCAGCAAAGCTTCAAACCTTGTAAGGACATCAGAATTGATAACCTCGCGGGTTGCAAATTGCCTGTCGTAGAAACGAAGGCAATGGTTAAGCAAAACTTCTATGTTGGAAATAATGATGCTGCGGCTGTGCTTATCGATAGGGTAGCGAAGCTCCTCCTCTATCTCTTCGAAACAATTGAAGATTGTCTGCCGCTCACGCTCCGACATGTGCAACGCCTCATTCACTTCATACGAAAAGAAGGTGTATTCCTTCATCTTGCGGGCAAACAACGTACCGCGTATCAAGTCAGGATGGAACAGCAACGCATAGCCTTGCGGGTGCAGGGTCTCTCCGTCATCATCGATACCTCCCACTTGTCCCGGGGCAATAAACACCAGAGTTCCTTCCTGGTAGTCATACTTATTGCGCCCGTAAGAAATGGGACCGTGTATTTTCTCTTTCAAGAAGATGGCATAGAAACCGAAACATTTGCAACGGTGCTTCAAAACCTCCACCTTGGAAAAATCGACTATGCCCACCAAGGGGTTCAGTGTTTCCAGTCCCAGAAACTCATTATAGTCGTTGATTGTCTGCAAGTCTAATATTTCACCCATGCTTTTTCACCTTTTTCGTTTTACTGCTCAAAAGTACGGAATTATTCCCAAAGCCAATTCAGTTTTGCAACCCATTCTGTAAAATAGGTAGGAGATTCTGTGAAATTGGTTCGCAACGCTTCGCTTGCAGTGCTGTTCGCCCAAATTGGTGCATCAATCTGTATTTTATGTATAAGCAAAAACAGCCAAACAGTATAATTTTGCACACGAAAAATAACACATCAACAATATGAATACATTCATAAGATTTCTTAAAAACTGGACCTTGCCTATCGGCATGACATGCGGCGTGATGGGATTTATGGCATTCCACTATATACCTCAACTGTCGCCAATCAAGCCCGAAGCCCAACAAACAGCCGAATTTCTGATGCCGACAGTGCTTTTCGTGATGCTGCTGTCCACATTCTGCAAAGTCAATCCCCACGACATGCGCCTCACCCGATGGCATGTCTGGCTTATACTGTTCCAGATGTTGTCATGTCTGGCAATAGCCATGTTTCTGCACTTCCTCCCCTCATTCAGCCATGCCCTGCTTGCCGAAGGACTGATGATTTGCCTCGTATGCCCGACGGCAGGTGCTGCCGCCGTGATAACAGGCAAGCTCGGAGGCAGCGAGACATCGCTCACCACATATACAATACTGAGCAATCTGGCGGCAGCAATAATCATACCGTTGGTTTTCCCCATGGTTGAGAAGCACACCGAGACATCATTTCTCTGCCAATTCCTCACAATACTGCGCCGTGTGTTCCCACTGCTCATATTCCCGTTTCTCATAGCCTGGGGACTGCGTGTGTTTTTCCCCAAGGCCCATGCTGCAGTCGTTAGGCATACCGGTGGCCTTGCCTTTTACCTATGGGGGTTCGGCCTAACACTGTCTGTGGGGCAGACATGCCGCTATTTGGTCGACAGCCCGGTTAGCACCCACCTCAAATGGCTGCTGTCGCTCGTCAGTCTCGTTGCCTGTGCAATGCAATTTTTCATAGGGAAAACGGTTGGCGCCGCCTACGGCGAGCGCATAGGCGGTGGCCAGGGCCTGGGACAAAAAACACTATCTTCGCCATCTGGGTATCATACACCTACCTGTCGCCGGTCTTGTCTGTTGCTCCCGGTACGTACATCATTTGGCAAAACCTCTTCAACTCGTGGCAGCTATGGCGCAAGGAGAAGCAAAGTGACAAGAAACCTAAACGGCAATGACAAAGCCAACATCGGTTGCCAACCACTACCGGCCACAGACAATGGCAGCAGGTGTCGGTTGCCGCCCGCCACGGCGCCACGCTAACGCGGGCCGGCCTGCAGTCTGTAAAATGGGTGCAACGTTCTGTAATGCGTGTATGGTGGCAATGGCCATTGTTGATTAACTTTGCAACATCATATAACAACGTCAAAGACATATACATTAAATTATGGAGAATATCAAATTAAGAAATGGCGTGGAAATGCCAATATTGGGCTATGGCGTCTACCAAGTGTCACCTTCGGAATGCGAGCGATGCGTGAGCGATGTCATCAGCACTGGCTACCGCATGATAGACACGGCCCAGGCTTACAGCAATGAAGAGGGCGTTGGCAATGCCATGGCAAAAAGCGGAGTGCCGCGCAACCAACTGTTCATAGTCAGTAAGATATGGATTTCAAACGCTGGATATGAGCGCGCAAAGAACTCTATCGACGAGTCTCTCCGCAAACTAAAGAGCGATTACATAGACCTGATGCTTATTCACCAGCCATTCGGCGACTATTACGGCTCATACCGTGCGATGGAAGAGGCCTACAAAGCAGGCAAACTACGTGCAATAGGTGTGTCTAACTTCTATCCCGACCGTTTCATCGACTTGGCAGAGTTCAGCGAAATACCGCCTATGGTCAACCAGGTTGAAACCCATGTATTCAACCAACAAATTGTCGCCCAGCAGATAATGCGGGAATATGGGGCACACATCATGGCATGGGGGCCGTTTGCCGAAGGCCGCAATTATTTCTTCAACAACGAGGCTTTGGTTGAAATAGGCAACAAGCACGGCAAAAGTGCTGCCCAGGTGGCATTGCGATACCTCATACAGCGAGGCGTCGTTGTCATCCCAAAGTCTGTCCACAAAGAGCGCATGGAGCAAAACATCGACGTATTCGACTTCACTCTCGACAGCGAGGACATGCAGCGCATACGCCAGCTTGACTTGGGCCGCAGTCTGTTTTTCTCGCATTACGACCCGCAGACAGTGAAATGGCTGGTTCAGTATGGCAAAAGCAAATGACGGCATGAGCCGTTTTCAACCCTCGGCCATGAGCGTGCCGCAAACCGACAGCCGGCCGGCCTAACATGCAATGGCACCGACAGCCGGCCCTGCATGAACGCTACAGCAACCTTTGCCACGCCACCACAAGGCCCCGCTTCACTCTCACAGGCAATAGTAAATTTGGGTTAATACGGATGATATGGCCTTCGGCGGCATGTTCCGCACAACAAAAAGCTTGCCAAAGCTTGGTTAGATGGCTGTACCGATGGCAAGACTAAGGGGGGCCTAATGTGGCGGCGGGCATCGGCCGGGCTCAAAGGCGACAAAGCAACTTACTGGCACCGACAATGGCAAACAAACTAAATCGGAACGATATGGACAAAAGAAACAACAACGGAATATCCAGACGTACGGCCCTGAAACGGATGGGGATGCTCATGGCAGGAGCATCCTGTCTGGGCTTGCCTACCTTAACCTCATGTGACATGGAAACAAAGAAACGTATCATCTTGTATTTCACTGCTACCGGCAACTGCCTCTATGTGGCGCGCGAACTGGCAGACAAACACACCGAGCTGCTCAGCATACCACAAATGATGAAACAAAAGCGCTACACGTTTGAAGCAGATGAAATAGGCATTGTTTACCCGGTATACGGCCACATGCCACCAAACATGGTGAGAGAGTTCATCAACAAGGCACGGCTGACGGCAAGGTACAAGTTCGCCATACTGACCTATGGCAACCGCAAATGCAGTTCGGTGGAAATATGGGACGACATTTCGCGTAAAGCCGGTTGTGCCTTCGACTATATCACCACGATGATAATGGTCGACAACTGGCTGCCCAACTTCGACATGAACGAACAAATAAAGATTGACAAGCACATACCTGAAAGTCTGGACCGAATCACCGCCGACATCAACAGCCACAGGCGTTGGCACGAACCGGTCACAGAGCTGGAACGCCAACAACACGCCGGTTTCCTCAAATCATCAGGGGTGAACACAGAAGTGGGCTTCAAGATGATGAGCCAAGAGGCGTTTGCCGTAACCAACTCATGCATAGGCTGCGGAATATGCACAGAGGTTTGCCCGCGCGGCAATTACACACTGACCTCAACGGGCGTAAAGACCGAAGGCGATTGCGAGTTTTGCTTCGCCTGCATACACAATTGTCCGCAGAAAGCCATTGTCTTCAAACAGCTTAAGGAAGTAAACCCAAATGCCAGATATCGCAACGAACACGTTTCGCTGTGGAGCATCAAAGAAGCCAACAGACAAAACAAACCCACAGAGTGAAGCCTGCGGAAAATACCAACTGTGCTAAATGGCGTGGCTGACAGCCCCCTGCCCCGAGCCTCATTTCGCCATGCCCAGGGCCCGAATGTCAGTATATTGTATGACCGTCGGGCCGCGACGATGATGCCACAACGCGACAAAACGCCGCGAAAGGCCAGCGCACACTTGCCGCAAGGCACTGTTTTAGAACACAACACAACAACTTTACCAATATAATATAACTGCAAATAAACAAAGGGCACCGCCATTTTGCATGGCGGTGCCCCCTTCTTTCATGCCCCAAAGCAGCAAAATGGGCACAAAATGTTTGTCAGGGCATTTACAATATGCCATGTTCGGGTTAAAAAGCACTAAATGAATGGTTTATCCATATTTTCATGCCTGTAAGGCATCGAGCCTTAAAACAAAATTCGTATTTTTGCAAACCAACCAATCAATGCAATGCGATGGAAAGACTTGACGTATTCGATTGCTCTGACATACTTATTGCAAGCTACTTCTCCGACGACCGGGGCTGCGCCCACGAAAACCGTGAACATACACTGATATACATTTGTTCGGGCATGCTCGAGATTGACGACAAGGGCACCAAGACTATACTGAAGGCCGGAGACTGTGCCTTCATGAGACGCGACAACCGCATGTGGCTGCAAAAACACATTGTCGGCGGAAAGCCGTATCATTCTATCGTGCTTAAATTCTCGAAGCCTTTCCTGCGCAAGCATTACCAATCGCTCAACAAAAAAGCACTGCCCGATGATGCCAGGCGCGACAGGGCAAGCCTTAGAATCCTGCCCGGAAAACGCCCAGACATACGCAGTCTCTTCGAGTCGGTAGCGCCTTATTTCAATGCTGGTGTGAAACCGGCGGACGAAATACTGGAACTGAAGATGACCGAAGGGCTTTACATACTGCTCAACACCGACAAGAACCTGTATGCATCGCTGTTCGATTTCGTTGAGCCATGGAAGATAGACATACTTGACTACATGAACGAGAACTACATGTACGACCTGTCCATGGACGAGATAGCAAGCTATACAGGCCGCAGCCTTGCCACATTCAAACGCGACTTTGCAAAAATAAGCGACGTGACACCACGCAAATGGCTGATACGACGCAGGCTTGAGGCAGCCCACCGGCTTATACTTTCGGGCAAAGCCAATGTCACGGACGCCTGTTACTCGGTTGGCTTTAAAAACCTGTCGCACTTCTCCAAGGCATACAAGGCCATGTACGGCACGTCGCCAAAAAACGAAACCTGAGCCGGCCGGCAAAGCAGGTTGAGCCAAACAACAAAGCCGGCATCTGATGTTTGCATTACCTTTGCACCGACTATATGACTTAACAAAGCAAAGGAATCATGGACAACAAATTGAAGAACGAAAGCAAATGCAGCCGCCGCAGTTTCCTCAAGGCTACCGCTGCCATGGGGGCGGCACTTGCTGTAGGCCCGGCTGTCGACAAGGTAGAAGCAGCTTCGCGCGCCGTAACAGCCAACGGCAGAAAGGCAAACATGCCGGAGGGCGCAAAATCAATTGCACACCGAACCCTTGGCACGGGCACTGCCGCCTTTGAGGTGTCGGCATTGGGCTTCGGCGTGATGGGCATGACTTACAACCGCAGCCAGCATCCCGACAAAAAACAATGCATCCGCCTGCTTCACGAGGCCGTCGACCGGGGCGTCACCCTGTTTGACACAGCCATCATCTACGGCCCGCTCAACAACGAAGAACTGGCCGGCGAAGCCTTGGGAGAATTCAGGGGCAGGGTCAACGTTACCACCAAGTTCGGCCACGAAGTTGTCGACGGAAAAGCCACCGGCCGCCAAGACAGCCGCCCGGCAACCATACGCAGGTATTGCGAAGAGTCGTTGAAGCGCTTGCGCACCGATGTCATACCGATGTTCTACCAGCACCGCTTCGACCGCAACACGCCTGTAGAAGAAGTGGCCGCCACGCTCAAAGACCTTATAAAGGAAGGCAAGGTGCTTCATTGGGGCATGTGCGAGGTAAACGCCGAGACCATACGCAAGGCACACGCAATATGCCCACTGACAGCCATACAAAGCGAATACCACCTTATGCACCGCGAGGTTGAGCGAAACGGGGTGCTCGATGTGTGCCGTGAATTGGGAATAGGCTTTGTGCCTTACAGTCCAATGAACAGGGGATTCCTGGGTGGCGACCTCAACGAATACACCGTGTTCGACGCCCACAACGACAACCGCAACACCTTGCCACGCTTCACCCCCGAGGCTATGCGGGCCAACTACCGCATTGTAAATGTGCTTCAGCGCTTCGGACGCGAATATGGCATGACGTCGGCGCAACTGGCTCTCGGGTGGCTTTTGCAAAAAGAACCGTGGATTGTGCCTATACCCGGAACGACAAAATTGGCGCATCTTGACGAGAACCTGGGCACATTGGCCTTTGCCCTTGGCAAAGATGAATGGAAAAGGCTCGAAGATGAAGTTACCGCCATACCGGTGACAGGCGACAGGTATAACGCCGAACAACAAAAACAGGTGCAATGACACAAAAGCCATGACCCCATTTTCCATGGCCGCCGGACACTTTCCTTGTTGCATGCTATGTAAATTTTTTATCTGCTACCTACAACATTGTGTCCTCCCGCCTGCCGTACGGGCTGCCCAGACGGCGCGTTTCATCTGATGAAACGGCCCTTTCGGCCTGCCCGTACGGCCTTTTCGGCAATTCGGTAAGAATGTGGCATGCGAGCAACCCAAACAAGCTGGCTGCCAGAGCGTTGCAAAGCAGAAAGACAAATGCATGCCGATACAAATGAAAATGGCCGTGTATGATTTTTTGATAAGGCAGTCAATATTCAGCACACAGCCCGAAACAAGCAGCATCGCGATAAAGCCACCATAGCCCAAAGCCAATGCCTGCCTTGCCGGCAGGCCATGTTTGGTGGCACGGCAGGCATTACCCGCCAACGTTCATCAAACCCGAAGCCACTTCTTTATGTTGCCTGCATGGTTGCCTTCGGCCATCGCCGATGGCACAGCGGGCTTCGGTTGAACATCGAGGCAGGCAAGATTCCAACAAGATTCTGCAGGCATTAGCTGTGCATGTGGTAAACGAAAAACACCCTTCCGGCGGTATGGCCAACCGCTTTGGCATAGCCCTCAATATACATCGTGGCAGTTCAAATGTGCCATTCGTTGATATTGGTGTATCTATCCGTAATCTGTCTATGCACATGACGCGGCATTAACAGTAACTTTGCACCAGAAAAAAACATCCGGTTGCTTACGACCACAACTTTATGTGCAGCCATATCCACCTGCCTCATGGGCGTAAACTGCATGGACGGATAACACAGCTGGAGATGGAAGCGGCAAGAGCAAGGGCAAACTACCGACATGGCACAACATGGTAAAGCTGGGCGAGGCTGTAGGCAACTGCCGCCTGAAGACACAAACGCTAACAGAAGCCTTGGCGGCACACGGCAAGCAGGCTTGGCCAAGCAAATGACTGAAGACAATAAACGATTAAAATAAAGACAAATGAAAACAAAGATTATCACTCTCATTGCCCTGATCTTGATGGGCGGTATGCACGTATTTGCACAAAAAGGCAAAACCCTGATTGCGTATTTCAGTTGGGGCGGCAACACGGAACATGTGGCCAAGTACATTGCCGGGCAAACCGGGGGGGGCGCTGTTCCGCATCGAACCCATGAAGCCCTACCCCACGGCATACAACCCTTGCACCGAGGTGGCCAAGGAGGAAAAGGAAAACAACGCCCGCCCGGCAATAAAAAACAAGGTGGAAAACTGGAATAGCTATGACACGATATTCATAGGCTGTCCCGTATGGTGGTGGACGGCACCGATGATTATCAATACTTTCACGGAAAGCTACAGCTTCAAAGGCAAGACCGTGGTTCCGTTCTGCACATACGCCTCAACCTACCGCGACGAGACCCTCAGCAAAATTGTCGAGCTTACCCCGGATGCCAACCACCTGAAAGGCTTCGGAGCTGTGGACAGGAACACGGAAGGCATAGATGAATGGCTCAAAGAAATCAACGTAAAGAAATAAATACAGGAGGACAAGCAAGTGAAAATGTTATTTCTGGCGGCATTGGCGTGCGCCACAATGGCACTCGGAGCATGCTCGGACAATGATGACAACGATGCTGCATCTGCCACAGAAGATGTGGTGCTTGGCACCAACCACAAGGTGCTCATAGCATATTTTTCAGAGCCGTTGCCCGACGGCACCGATGCCAACACATCGGCCAGCCGGGTCGTTGCCGGCAACAGGCTGTATGGAAGTGTGGAATATATGGCAACGGTTATAGGCGAGGCCACTGGCGGAGACATGGTCAGGATACAGACAGAAACGCCCTATCCTGGCAACTTCGACGACTTGGCGGCGCAGGCAGACAATGAGCGCCAGAACGGCATACACCCAACACTATCTACAAGCATCGAGGGCTTTGACAACTACGACGTGGTGTTCGTGGGATACCCAATATGGTGGTACCAAATGCCTATGCCCATGTATTCGTTCTTCGACAGGTATGATTTTTCCGGGAAAACCATCATACCGTTCTCTTCGCACGGCGGAAGCGGATGGTCGGGCACCATTGCCGACATTGCGGGCCTGGAGCCCGAGGCAACCATGGTCGACGGTTTCAGCACCTCGCGCAGCAACGTGGCTTCATCGGCAGGAGAAATACGCAACTGGCTCAGGGACATCAACATCATCGAATGACGAACGGCGGCCATGGCACACATGCCTATGCTTAGGCCCAATGGGCCTACCGGCGGCGGCAAGGTGCCAGTCCTGCCACATCCGTCGCACGTAGGCAAGCCGCAATGAAGCCTTTTCGCAACAAACAACAATAAACAGTAAAAACTCAACATGAACAATTTCACTTTCCAATATCCCGTACGCCAACACTTTGGCAAGGGGTGCGCTGAAAGCGCAATAAAAGAAGAGATGAACCACACGGGCACAAATGTGCTGCTGGCATACGGTGGCAGTTCGCTCAAACGAACGGGCTTGTACGACAAGATACAAGGCTGGTTGCACGAATGCGGCAAAAACGTGTTCGACTTTGGCGGCATCATGCCCAACCCAACCTATGCCATGGTGCAGGAAGGGGCAAAAATGGTGCGCCAACACAACATTGACTTAATACTGGCCGTGGGCGGCGGATCTGTCATTGACTGCTGCAAGATAGTGGCAGCGCAGGCCAAGCTTGACGCAGACATCTGGGAAATGCAATACGCCAACCATCTGTTTCCGACAGAATTTTTACCTATGGGGGCCGTTGTAACGGCATCGGGAACAGGTGCCGAGCAAAACAACGGGGCTGTAATCACCAACACCGAAAAGAAACTGAAGCAACCACTTGTCGGGGCATACAACAGTTTCGCAATATTAGACTGCGAACTGACGAAGACAGTGCCGATGAAGCAAGTGGTCAGCGGGGCCTTCGACACGTTGAGCCACTGCATGGAGACATACATGGGCAAACCGATGGCCGACAACATTTCAGACGAAATCAACGAGGCTGTGATGCGTAATGTAATCAACAACTTGCGCGCCATCATAGCCGACCCGGACAACGATTACGCCCGCGGAGAACTGATGTGGGCGTCGGCCATGGCCGAGAACAGCCTGCTGAAACTGGGCAAACAAACCGACTTTCAGTGCCACATGCTTGAGCACGCCGTTGCCGCCTACACCAATTGTAACCACGGGCAGGGGCTGGCCGTAATACACCCAGCGCTGTACCGCCACATGCTGGGCGAAGGAAACGAGAAACTGGCACGTATGGCCGAGCGGGTTTGGAACGTGGAAGGCAGCACTACCGAACAGACGGCAGCCCTCGGCATAAACGCGCTCGAAGCATTCATCAGGGAGATTGGGATGCCAACCCGCTGGGCGGAGCTGGGCATAACAGACGAGAACGTGCTACGCGCGGCCGCCGACACATGCTTGCTGATGTCCGGCTGCTGCAAACAGTTTTCAAGAGACGAGCTGTTTGAGGTGCTGAAAGAATGCATGTGATGACATGCCGGCGCCTATGCAGCCCGACTACCACGCCGCCACGGTGAGCCCGGACAAGGCGAGACCGTAGGCGACAGCCACACCGATGGCAACGCCCAGAGGCGCAACGCTCGTAAACAATAGACAATGTAACAAATGTGTATAAACATAATATGTATTAAAATGAAAAGGATTTCTACATTATTCGCATTAATATCATTGCTTGCCATTTGCGCAAATGCCCAAAACAATTATTTCGAAGGTGCCCGCGTATTGATAGCCTACTTCTCTTGGAGCGGCAACACGCAAAGGGTGGCCGAAGAGATTCACAACATCACCGGCGGCGATTTGTATAGAATAGAGCCTGCCACGCCATACCCTGACGACTATACCGAATGCACTGAAGTGGCCTTGGCTGAGCGCGACAACGACGCACGCCCCGCAATAGCCGCGCCCGTGGACAACATGGACGACTATGACATCGTGTTCATAGGGTGCCCCGTATGGTGGCATACGGCACCGATGATTATGTCGACATTTGCCGAAAGCTATGACTTCAGCAATAAAACGATAGTTCCTTTCTGCACTTATGCGTCGACGTACCGCGACGAGACACTGCAAAAAATAGTAGACTTGACTCCAAACTCAAACCACTTGACTGGATTGGGGGCAAGGAGTGGCAGCACGAGTGGCGTAAGGAACTGGCTCGAACAGATTGACGATGAATGGAACAACAACATACAGTCGGGCATCAGCACAGCCAAAACGCCCACGGCAGGGAGCGATGCAAAGGTGTACGACATGTCTGGCAGGATGGTGACCGACGACAATACCGCAAACCACAAGATTTACATCATAAAAAAATACAACCGAACAGTGAAGACAATGACAACAATATGACTACCTGTCATAAACCAAACTACAAAACATTATGAAGCATTATTTACTTGCACTGTGCCTTTGGGCATTGCCCTTCTCGGTCGGCAGGTCACAAAACCCGGCCAATGTGTATTTCACATCAGAAATAACCGCAGAGTCTCTTCTACGCATATACCACTCGCTGGGCATGGAAGCTACAGGGCGCGTGGCTGTAATAATCAGCACAGGCGAGTCGTCGCGCACGTATTATTTGCGCCCTGAACTCATCGGTAGCCTGGTGAGAGAGGTCGGGGGAAATATCGTTGAGTGCAATACGGCATATACCGGCAACCGCTCAAACACAGAAAGCCACCGCAGGGCCATTGCGGAAAGAGGCTTCAACGACATTGCCACTGTCGACATCATGGACGAGGACGGAAGCCTGGACATACCCGTTGCCGACAACACCCACATACAGTTTGACCGTGTGGGCAGCCATATTGCCAACTATGACTTCCTTATCAACATCGCCCACTTTAAGGGGCACGCGATGGGCGGCTTCGGCGGTGTGCTGAAAAACCAAAGCATCGGGATGGCTTCGCGCGAGGGCAAGACACTGATACACACTGCCGGCGACTACGAAAACCCCAACCAGGTATTCAACAACCGGCAAGGTCAAGACGCCTTTCTCGAATCGATGGCTGCGGCAGCACAGGCCGTTCACAACTATTTCGGCGGCAGGGTGATATACATCAATGTGATGAACAACCTTTAGGTTGACTGCGACTGCGACGGTAACCCTTCGGCACCACAGATGCGCGACATCGGTATACTGGCCTCGCTCGACCCCGTAGCCCTCGACAAGGCGTGCCTCGACCTTGTGTTCAACCACCAGTCTACGGCCAACGATGACAGCAGGCCGCTGATACAACGCATCAACCGGCAGCACGGCACGCACATTGTTGAATATGCAGAACAGATTGGCCTGGGCACGACCTCCTACAACCTGATAGACATTGACGAAGAAAGCGGCATACACAATGTGGCCGATGAAAACTTAAGGTATAATGTGTACACCACAGAAGGGCAGAAAGTGCTCACCAATGCCAAAAGCCTCGGTTCACTGAAACCCGGTATATATATAGTAAACGGGAGGAAACAGACCGTAAGGTGAATTGCAACCGATATGAAAGGGCTGGCAGAATGCCGCCCGGAATGTTTATAATCCATCCCCGCCCGCTTTCGTTGCCAATGGTTGGACAAACTGAAAAGACAGTCCTGCCAAGCCACAACGAAAGCGGTTTTTGGTTTGTGCCAATCACAAATGCAAAGAAACGGACACACAACAAGTGTGTGCATTGGCTGCCGATGAGGGGATGGGCACTGCCGACGGCCGACGGATGATAAAAAAGACAACACGTTTTCAACCCAACAGGGCAACATTACGCATAGCCATGGCATCAGAGCGCACCGGCCATAACGTCATAATGGATGTACCAAGGCGTGCGCAAGCAGATAAAACAAGTGAAACGTTAGGCTTTTCCATTAATTATTTGTAACTTTGCCTTCACAACAAACACAACGACACAAATGATTAAGATATATGGAATGGCAACCTGCCCAGACTGCACATACGTAGACGAGCAGGTGAAAGGCAACGGTAAGTATGATGTGATAGACATTGGCGCACACGTTAAATACATGAAAGAGTTTTTGCGTTTGCGCGATGCAAATCCGGCGTTTGACGCAGCCAAGCGCTCGGGAGCGGTGGGAATACCCTGCTTCGTGCTCGAAGACGGAACGGTGACGTTGAGGCCAGAAGATGCAGGCTTGCGTTCGCGCTCAAACGAATATGAAGGTGCTGCATGCAGCCTCGACGGCAGCGGTTGTTGAACAAGACCGGTTGGTTTGCATATTCACTATCGATAAATAATATTTTGGGGCATGAACAATGCTGACAAACCAAGGTGCAGCTGGTGTAACTTGGACAACCCGGTTTACGTTGCATACCACGACGAGGAATGGGGAGTGGCTGTACACAACGACAACAAGCTCTTCGAGATGCTGCTGCTTGAAACATTCCAAGCCGGACTGTCATGGGAGTGTGTCTTGAACAAACGCGAGGCTTTCCGCAAGGCGTTCGACGGTTTCGACTACAACATCATTGCCAACTATGACGAAAACAAACTGGCAGAACTGCACAACGACAAAGGCATAATACGCAACCGACTGAAAATTAAGGCTGCCGTAACCAACGCCAAGGTCTTCATAGGCATTCAGCAAGAGCATGGGTCGTTCGACAGATATATCTGGGAGTTCACCGACGGGAAGACAATTCATGAGACAGGCTGTGCTACATCGCCTCTGTCTGACCGAATCTCCAAAGAACTTCGACGATTGGGCATGAAGTTTGTTGGTAGCACGATAATATATTCCTACCTGCAGGCCATAGGGATAATAAACTCACACGAGCCCACGTGCTGGTGTGCCACATGATTTCCGCCAAACAACATGGCTTGCCCAAATGGCAGTGATGGCGTGATGGACAGACAGAAGTTATGATACGGGGGCTTAACTCTTTGATTTCCATCATGCTCTCACTCTCCACATGAAATATGGGATGGCAGAGATAAACACCGCGCGGGCTTCCAGGCATTGGGCCGTGGAACCAGCACCGTAAACTCAGCCCGGAACGCTCGCGTTGCAACGCGCATCTATATAGCTTTTGTTATATATCACAGAGAATACATAAAGCAGAGAAACAAGCTATGGGTCATTCGTCTTTCAGGATAAAAATCTGATAGCGAAACATTCTCGACGTTTATAAAACGTCTGGAAGAATAGATATCCAGGTTGGATATGCCATACCCCAACCCAATTGCAATGTCGTTGAAACTAAGATTGACACCTCCCTTAACGCTCCAAAATATCCATTCACCCTTATTTGTAGATTTATATTTTGACTTGCTGCCAAAAGTGTTATAATTGAAATAATCAATATACACACCTGTATGAGGAATCAGAATTTGCGCTCCACATTCACCCTGAAAGGATATTGCATATTTGCCTAATTTAAACAAAGACGGTGTAGACAATAGAATTGAAGGGCGCAAATAGACTTTCCCTATCTCTTTGTCCGACTCACTTAACTTCCAAGAAGTCCACTGCCCGGAAGCTTTACCGTGAGGAAGATAGTCATTGTACCATTGATTGAAATAACCGATTCCGCTACCAATACCTAAATATGGAAGCAGCATATAATGATATGAAAACTCCCCATCATACGCATCATTAGTATTGAGTCCTGTCGTAAATGCAATGCGCGACCTTTTCATCGAGGGTTGAGCATAAGAGCAAATATGCAAAAGAAGCAATGTTACAATATAAGTAAACTTTTTATGCATGTCTGTGATTTTATGTATAAACCGCTTAATTAACACTTACCTGGAAAAGAAACAATTAAATAGCCGGACCATCGTTTGGTATTACCTGTTTCTATTCAGACTCTTTTATGTTCTGCGACACCCACATTCCGATGTCCTGCTTGCCCAAAGCCGCAGCCATCAAGTCGGGAAACTTGTCAGGCGTACAGGCAAAAGTCGGCACCCCCAACGATGCCAGGAACTCTGCATGATGCTTGTCGTAGCTCGGAGCTCCATCATCATTCAAGGCTGGCAGCACTATCAGCTGAACCCCACTGGCTACAATGGAAGCGAACCGTTTGCGCATCTCGATGTCATTGCCACCTTCGTATAGGTCGGTCACCAATACAAGCACAGTATCCTGAGGCCGTGTAATGACTCCCTGACAATATGCCAACGCACGCGCTATGTCCGTGCCCCCACCCAACTGCACGCCAAAAAGCAGTTCGACGGGGTCTTGCAAGTCGTCGGTCAGGTCGACCACAGAAGTATCAAACACCACCATGCGGGTGCTCACCGACGGTATCGATGCAAGCACCGAGCCAAATATGCCGGAGTAGACAACTGATGTTCCCATGGATCCACTCTGGTCAAGACACAGTATGACATCTTTCAAAGCCCTGCGTTTACGGCCATAGCCGATTCTCACTTCGGGTATTATTGTCTTGTAATCCGGTTGATAGTTCTTGAGGTTCTTCACTATGGTTGTCTTCCAATCAATCTCGTTGTAGCGCGGATTGCGGCGCCGCGACGAGCGGTTTAGCGCTCCCGTGACAGCTTGCTGCATAGGCGACGACAACTTGCGCAGCAGCTCGTCAACAACCTTGCGCACTACCTGGCGTGCCACTTCTTTGTTTTTTTCGGGGATGGCACGCCCCAGCGACATCAGCGTTGCAACGAGATGGACGTCGGGAACTACCGTTGCCAGCATCTCCTTCTCTGTCAGTAATGAATCGATGTGCAAACGCTTGATTGCATCACGCTGTATAACCTGGACGACAGTCTGGGGGAAGAACTCCCTGATATCGCCGAGCCAGCGGCTTACCTTCGGGGCCGAAGCCCCAAGGCCGCCACGCAAACCGCCATCGTAGACGGCTTCAAGCGAACGGTCGAGACGTTGCTCCTCGACGGTCAATGCTACACCTGTACCGTCGGCCTCATTGCCTCCGAGTATCAAACGCCAACGCTTTAAGTATTCAGATTTCATATTACAATAAGATTACTTTATCTCCAATCCCAACAAACTACATACCAACGGCAATACCTTTTGCGCTTCGGCATCGTTGCACGAAGTGCCGACAGAAACAGACGAGGCCTTACTGTTTTCTTCATACCCCCTTGCCTTCTCGCCCAGTTTACGGCGTTCAACTGAAGTAAACAGACTGAAGGTGCGCCTGATGATGGGCAGAAGTTCTTTAAAATCGGCATCAGACAGATCACAAACCCAGCCATTGACCAGTTCCCACAAGTGGTCATCAAGCAACAGCAGCGCCCCCGACGACCGAAGGAATCCCTCGAACCAGTATGCAATATCGGCCGTGGCATTTCCAACAGAAGAGTAAAAACGAAGTGCATCGTGCATCCGTTCATGCGAAACGAGACCTTTGTCATGAAGCAGCCGTGTAGCGTAACCGGAAAGCAACGGATGGACATTTGACGCACTTCCGACCTTGCCAAGAAACTCACACCACATGGAATTAAGCTCGCTGTCGTTCAGTGTGGCAACGGCATAATCTGTTGCAGCCAGATGTTCAAGCAAATCAGAAGCAGCATCTTCGTCGATGTTGATGCAAACAAGTAGCCCACCTGCCAATATTCTGGCTATCATGGCCTGCAACATATTGGCAACCTGAGAGAAGTCAAGGTTGCGCACATTGCCATAGCGCACAATGCCCACAAGGTCGGGCACGGCTTCCAGCATCTCGACAATGTCTGTAGAACCGGCCGACAAACCGTCAAGTCGTGTTGTCATAGCCCCAACGACATCGGGCAAGTCGGCAGGGATTACCAAGTTCAACAGATGGGTCAATTCAGGCATATAACGTATGTCTTCCATACGGTGCAACAGATATTTCTGCACGGCCTCATGCAGAGTGTTGCCACATATTGCCCTTTCAATTATGCAGACAATATGCTCCGGCTTATGGTATAGCGTCCATCGCTCCTTGAATGTTCCCTTTCCTTCTGCCACACCCAGTGTTGCCCAATCTATTCCGAGCAATGACAGCCGATGGAAAAACAGGCTGCGCTCCAAGTCGTTTGGCTTGCGAAGGTCGAGCGTAAGTTCCTTTATCTCGGCAGTGAACGGCACGCGCAGACGCTTTTGCTGGCGCTCGACATCAATAAGCAACGGCACCTTTGGCACAGCGTCGGGCACATGGCCCAAACGGTCGCCTACAACCATCGACTCGCCGATGAGCCTCAGCAGAATGTCATCGCCAAAGCCCATTACAGCCACAACAGCCTCATTGTATTCGGCGAGGCTCGGTGAGGACAGCCCCCGCAACGCCGCCGAAGCCTGGGCCAGACGCACGGCCTCAATGACATGGGCAACGGAAATGTCCATGTTCTTCTCGCGAAGCAGGCCGGCCACACGGCTTACCCATAACGTGCCGTCGTCATCAGGATGCTTCCATATGTAATCATACCATCCCGGCGACGAGATGCCGGCACCGTATCCGCTTCGCAACATGAGCCTGTCGTATGTCCATGGAATCCAAGTACATTCAACCTTAACCTTTGAAAGACCTTTAAGCAACTGATTGTCGTCCTTAACCTTAGCCTGACATGCCAATGCCGGCAAATGCCACGCTCCGCACACAACGGCAATACAGCCAAAGCCATCTTTCTGTGCGGCGCGAAGCATACGCCTCATCCATGCCTCACGGATAAGGTCACGATGTGAAGCGTTGTCGCTGTCGGCCGCACCACGCAGGGCTGTAACGGCCTCTCTGACAGCATCGAACACACCGGTGTTATCGCGCCGCTGCTCGATTGTCATATCCCACCATGACTCTCCATCGGAAAAACCGGCTGCCACAGTAAGCAGGTCGAATGGGTCGGACGGCTCTTCCGCCTGCTGTGCGCCATCGTCAGACATTGCCAACGAATAAGACAACGGCAAGTCGAAAAAGCGCAACTCAACATTCTCACGCAGCGCATAACGCATCGTTTGCCATTCCGGCGAAAATTCTGCAAACGGATAGAATACCGCACGCTGTGGTGCATCAGGCTGATAGCCCAACAGCGCCACCGGCGGTTGCATTCCGACATCGCCTACAAATGGCATCATGGCGTCAGCCTCGGCCGGTCCTTCGAGCAGAATCAAGTCGGGGCGCAATTGCTCCAGTGCCCCAACTACGTTACGGCACGACCCCGGCCCGTGGTGCCTTATTCCCAATAGATGAACGTCTGCCATATCATTATCAACTATTTTTTTAACAAGCAAGGCCACTTACATCATCTCTCTTGACGCGCGGTAGATATCTTTCCAGCCGTCACGGTTTTTGACCACGGTCTCCATATACTCCTGCCAAACCACCTTGTCTTGTACAGGATCTTTCACCACGGCTCCAAGTATGCCCGAAACGAGGTCGGAGGCATGTATCTGTCCGTCGCCGAAATAGCCGGCCATGGCCAAGCCGTTGTTAACCACGGAAATGGCTTCGGCCGTGCTCAGCGTACCGCTCGGTGACTTCAGCTTTGTCTTGCCGTCTGCAGTGACTCCCTGGCGCAACTCCCTGAAAATGGTGACCACACGCCTAATCTCGTCCAACGCAGGCTTCTCTGCCGGCAGTTCCATCACCTTTTCAAAACTTTCCACCCTGCGCCTCACTATGTCAACCTCTTCGTCGATAGTGTCGGGCAATGGCAAAATAACAGTGTTGAAGCGTCGCTTGAGGGCACTCGACAAGTCATTGACACCTTTGTCGCGGTTGTTGGCCGTGGCAATGATGTTGAACCCCTTCACAGCCTGAATTTCACGGTTAAGCTCAGGTATGGGCAATGTTTTCTCTGAAAGTATGGTAATGAGCGTGTCCTGTACGTCGGAGCCGATTCGCGTCAACTCTTCGATGCGCCCAATCTTGCCCTCCTGCATGGCTTTCATCACTGGAGTCTGGACGAGAGCCCCCTCTGTGGGCCCCTCTGCCAACAGGCGGGCATAGTTCCAGCCATAGCGTATGGCCTCCTCGCCCGTACCGGCCGTGCCCTGAACAATCAGGGTAGAGTTGCCGGATATGGCCGCAGCAATATGCTCACTCACCCAACTTTTGGCCGTGCCAGGCAAGCCATAGAGAAGCAAAGCCCGGTCTGTCACAAGCGTTGCGACAGCTATTTCCATCAAACGTCGATTGCCAATGTATTTCGGAGTGACTATAAAGCCATCCTTCAATGTGCCGCCCATCAAATAAGTGACCACAGACTGGGGTGACATTTCCCAGTTTTCGGGCACCGGGTAGGCCTCGTTCTTTTTCAATTCATGCAGTTCCTCAGCAAACTGCTGCTCGGCATGTTGCCTTAATAATGTGCTCATATCATTCAGTTTAATTATTGCTTTGCATAAGATAAGCTGCACTCAGGGATGTGCAAGCCAGCTTGCATTCCTCTCGTTTGCATTATCTTTGAATATTTTGTCTATCTCTTCTTTCAAGTCCATGCATTCCTCCAGCTTCATGCAGAATTCGCTGACAGACGGCAATACGCCCTGAGGCGTTTTGGGAGCCAGGCTGAATATATCTGGGCGAAGCTGCGGGTCAAGATACAGAGCCAGAAGCTCGGCTGTGTCTGAAGCGAAGCTCAGCCATCCGTTGTGGAGAAGCCACGACAACACAGCGCGCGAAAACCGTGGCCCCCACGCCTCGTAATTGGCGTCAAACCACGACCGTGGCACCGTGTCAAAGCCAGTCTGCTTGTCAATCCATTTTATTTCTTCGCGCTGGGCGGCTGTTAGCAACCCCACCATATCGGTCACCGACTGATATGATGCCGACTCCTTTAGGGTGTAATAAGCCCATTGCCTGTCTGAATAGTTACAGATTGGCACACTAAGCTCGAAGAACTTGCCAAACGGACGTTTGCGAGCCAGCAAGATTGCGGCACGCTCCTCGTTGCAATCAAGCAGTTCGCACCAAAACGCCAATGGCATGCGTTGTGCCAATTGTCGCAACACATACTCGTTGTCGTTCTCCCGCTTGTCGGGACTAAGTTCCTCAAAGCCCATCTGTTTCATCTCGGGAGTGAACTCAACTTTGCCGTACGACCACCCCAAGAGCCTGCCATATTTTATTTTCCCGCTGAGTATGGCCCGGCAGCGCATGACAAGCTGGGAATCGGGCATTCGGAACATGAGATTGCGCGCCGTTTCCTTTACCGCCGAACTGCGGTCTGTCTGTGAGACGTCAATCAGAAACTGTTCGTCGGCCTTGCCGAGGTTGACCTGCAAACAGGCAAGCAACTCGTTGCGGTGTGCGGCCGACTCATTCTTCCAGTCGCCCTTGAGCATCTCCAATGCAGCGACGGGATTGTCGCGTCTGCACGACCTCAATATTGACTTCCTTTCACCGTGTGATGCCGTCGACCAAGCCTCAGCCCCGTCGGCACTCGTATCGGAACATCCCATTAGCCCAAGCAGCCAACGGGCGCGGTTGCCACCGAGCACAGAAAGCAGCTCCCGCTCTTCACTGCCGGTGGAATTGTTGCGGTCGTAGGCGCGCCGCAACAATGGCGGCAATACTTCCGGGGATATTATTCGATGCATAGCGGCAGCCTTACGGTAAGCATAAGGCAACAGGAAACGCATTTGCAAGAGCCGAGAGAGCATGGCGTTCTGCCCATCGCCAAGATACGGCAAATCCTCGCCGGGGGCTTCGCCTGCCGTCGCCACCACGGCGGACGGTTGAGGCTCCCACCCTGCCCGCCTGTAGGCAAAGGCCACGGCAGCAGCCTGATAGAAAGCTTCCTCACGGTCGTGTGCCGCACGTTGTATTGCCTGCATCACTCCGTCCAGCGCCTCAGGCAGACCGTCGAAGTCAATGTCTCTGTTTGCTGTACCAAGCAACGCCGCCTGTATTATATTGTCAGTTATGTTCATCTCTCCAAGTATGATATTCATTATTATACCACATAGCCACCAGTCGCCACCTGCCATCATTTGCAAGCACAAAAGCAGAAAATGGTTTTCCACCACTAATGGCAAGCACATCTATGCGCATTTCGTCGGAAACAACCAATGGCACAGCATTGCCGGCCATGTCGACCAGGCAACACGCCCCGCCACTGCCGGCCAGCAAAACATCGGATACCAGCAAAGGTATGTCTTCGGCCAAAGGATTCTCTGTGGCATGCTGTCTGTAACGCAGTGCAGCCTGCGACAAGTCGGCACAGAAAGCGGGCACGACCCTGCCATCGACCAAGATTAGTTCTTTTGGCAACGCACGACGGTTGGTACCCGCCCCTGGATAGTAACACATGCTGCCGTCATAGACACACCCCGGAACCCAGCCTGCATCGGCTATGCTGCCCGGTACAGAGAAACTGAGATAGAGGGCACAACGGCCGCTGTGCTCCCCATAAAACCAGTATGAGTCGGTGGTAAGTCCGTTTGCCGTCTGCGAACGCTTGCCAAGCACAAGCCAACGGTCAACCAAGGGCTCACCGCCCAACACCATGTCACGCGATTGCGAAAAGCCGACTTGTGTGCGAATCTCATCCTGCCAGTCGGCCGGCAGCCGGTCTACATTACGATAGGCGCTTATCACCATGAACAGCTTGCTTAGCTTGTCGGTAAGCTCATGTTTCCAACTCTCGGCACCATAATCAATGTCGGCCATCGCCCTGAGCCGTGCGGCAAGGCCAGGTGCCTGGGCATCGACCATGCGCTTGGCCATGGCCTCAAAAACAGAATATGCACGTTCGGGAACATTGACAAGACCGTTGCGCAACAGGTCTTTCATCCACACTTCCAAGTCGGCCATGCCTTCCATCACATTCTGGTGGCGCTTGGCCAAACGCTTGGCCTTGGCTTCCTCGTCCACCGGGGCTGCCTCAGTACCTGGCTTTTCTTTTTTCTCGGCCCTGACAGCTCGCTTGTCCAGCCATGACTTCACCCAATCGGGCTCGTCGGCCTGCTCAAATCCATCGGCATGGCTTTCGTAAAGGAAAAGCAGCCCAAGGGCATGTTTGCAGGGAAATTTACGGCTCGGACACGAACATTTGAAAGCTATATCGGTAATGTCAACCGCTGTCTGGTATGGATTTTTGCCGCTGCCTTGGCAATGCCCCCAGATGCAACGGTCGCTGAATTGCCTGACACTCCACTTGGAAGTGGTTGCCAAACCCTTGGCAGCCTTAACGGAAGCCTCGTCTGGTGCGAGCTGAACTATCTGTTCTTTAGTTAATTTCAAAGGCATATCGTTGTTTAATTTATAGCATATATGTTTTTACAAACACTGTCTAAAACCCACAATCGGGCCATATCTTTCGGCCTTGCCATGTGCCCCAAGACCACAAATGACAGCCAGCCAGTGCTTTGTGCCGCCTTGCCTCAATGATGTGGCTGTGCACCACCACTTACAATTATGCATTCATTCTCATCATAAACCATTAACTCTAAAATGACGCATTTACGTCAATAGATTTTGGCTGTTTTAGGTTGGCAATACCAAACGACATGTAATCATTCATGCTGTCATTGACTGAAAGCCATATTCACCGTCTGGATGGCACTTACAGACGTTACCTTGATTGACGTCTACACTGCCGATGCCGATTACTCCGTATGCGGAAAGCCAGAAAAACATGTGGCAACAATACAATAGCCTATGGCTGCATATGCACTTACCGGCCACTATTTCCAACATTCGCCGCCACACATTCTGGAACATACCCATGCCGACTGTAGCTACATGTCATTGATTTGACGACAAATATCCATGATACGTCCATTTTGCAAAATACAAAGTTAATGCATTTAATGCATTGTTTGGTATTTTTTTTGCAAATAAATGTTATATTAATATCCGCAATATTCACCTACTTGCAAATATGCGGCTGAAGACATCCTTTGTTTTCTTTATTTCCCGTATGCGCCATATCGCGACACCAAACGGCATGTTTTGCTTCGCGATATGGCCTGTTTCAGCCAGACAAACGGCACATCTTGCAACTCTCTGAATGGCAATGGGTTAAGGGGGAAGCCCCTTGCAGGTGTACTAAACACCAAAATGCCGTCGGAGATGCGCGCATGCCGAGTGCAAAATATGGCATGGGCTGTTTGCAGATATGCATCAACGCTACCGACAAACGTATGTACGGCAACCGGCAGGCATCGCTAAAAAAAGTTTAACGGCCTTTTCGAAGATTGCCAAAAATTGAAAAAACATCCCGCCAATCCGCATTGCTCAATCCTATCGCCTATATTCATTATGTATAAGGACAACAAGTTTAATTATTCAAAATCAAAACCATCATGACGTCATTAAGATTAAAATTCCGGCCTTCCACAGCCAACGGAAAGGAAGGAACGCTGTTCTTCATCCTAACCCACCGCAGGGCAACGAGAACAATATATACCGAGTTTCATATCAAGCCAAATGAATGGAACGATTATTCGTCTGCCGTTAAAATATCAGGCACGCCAGAGCGGCAAGCGCAATTGCAGTTGATTGCATCAAAAGTAAACTGGAGTTACAAACTGCTGAAATCCATTATTGCAGAAAAAGAAACGTCGTGTGTTGAGTACAGCGCAGACGACATCATCGAGGCATACAGACGATTGCCGCCATACCAAACGTGGTTCTGCTTCATAAGGGATATGGTTGAAATGAAAATAAGCACCGGACGTATGGGAACGGCCAAAACATATCGTGACGCCCTGAGCAGCTTTGCCAAATTTCGCAATGGGGAAGACATTACCGCCGACGCCCTCGAACCAAGGCACATTGCTCAATATGAAGCTTGGCTGAAAAGCCGAGGGCTAAACCGCAACTCGTCGTCATGCTACTTGCGAACCCTACGCACACTCTACAGAAAAGCCGTTGAAACAGGACTAACCATGGACAAAGACATATTCAGGCATGTGTTCACCGGGTTTGCCAAAACGGCAAAACGAGCCATTACTATCGAGTCGGTAAGAAAAATAAGACAAATAAAACTGGATGACGGCTCGCCGATAGCATTCGCCAGAGACATGTTCATACTGAGCATTTACCTGCAGGGCATGGCCTTTGTAGACTTGGCATACCTTAAAAAGACTGATGTAAGGAACGGGCTGCTGATGTACAAACGCAAGAAAACCAGACAAAACCTGGCCATAGGCTGGGAACCGCAAATGCAGGAAATAGTAAATCTATACACGCATCTAACTAAAGAAAGCCCCTACTTACTACCTATCATCACTAAACCGGACGGGACAGAACGGCAACAGTATGAGAAGATGGAACACAACGTGAACAGAAACTTAAAGAAACTTGGCTGTATGGCCGGCTTGAACATTCCACTGACAACTTACGTAGCCCGCCATACGTGGGCAAGCACCATGCGTGATTTGGGAGTAGACCTGTCTATAATAAGCACAGGCTTGGGGCACGACAGCCTTCGGACTACCCAAATATATCTTTCTACGATAGATAATGCGTCGGTAACAAAAGCAAATCAGATGATGATAAACAAACTATTGGCAGACTAAGGCGCTGAGATAAATGGAAAGCATCTTCTGAGGCAGTTGTACAATATGAAGCGGCAAGCCACGGTAAAGTGCTATATATCAGTATGTAATACGAACGCCAAGTTCGTTTTTGTAAAACAAACTTGGCGTGTATTAAAATATTCATCAAACTTTTTCATGGAAAAGAGCCGCGGTTAGATTGTTTTTATTAATTTTGCAAGCAAATTGCCGCTTCATATTGTAAAACGCTTTAAAGGTGGCACCCATATTTATACGTAAACAAATGATTATCAAACATATCGTGGTATGGAGAGTAAAAGATTAAAGTGTTCGCCACTTTATCCATCTGACCACATAACAACGGTAGAACATTGCTGCTGAGTATCGTCCGGAATGCTATCGTTAAACCTGAAAAAAGGTACTTCATAACCCTCATGCGACTGTCGTGAGGGTAACATAGAGAACATCTTTTCGCGAACAATGCCGCTTACAGACAAGCTGAATCACATAGACTACAATTGGTATCTTGTCAGAACCAAACCTGGACACGAAAAGGAACTGTGTTCTATTATTGAATGCTGTAAGTCTGAAACCAAAAACATTTTGGAAGCGTATTGCCCCACCCACACAACGGTAAATGTTTACCACGGAGGCAACGAACGCAGGATGCCTCTGTTTGACGGTTATGTATTCGTGCTAGCAACACAAAAAGCACTTGCTGACTTTATCAGAGATAAATATCCTAACGCATCCATACGTTACAACCGTAAACAAGCGAAAGAAGACAAGGCCACCCCTTGCACAATACCCGAAGTACAGATGAAAGCGTTTATGGACTTCAATGAAAACTATGCAGACAAGGTGGTTGTGCTGGAACGACCTTATGCAGACTACGCAAAAAATCCCAACGAGCATAACATACCGAACGAAATAGTGCGCGTGCTCGACGGTCCACTGGCTGGATGCGAGGGTTACGTTTGTCGCTTCCGCCGCAAACGCGGACTTGTCTTCGAGGTGCAAGGCGTTATGCCGGGCAGTCACCTGACCGTTTACTACCCCAACATATACGAACTGCACGTTGTTCGCCTGCACAATGCAGAGGGCGACCGCTTGTCAATAGGCACAGAGAAAGACCGTGCGGCCGACCTGCTGGTTGGCGTTCTTCAAGCCTGTGGATGTGGAAAACGTACACTCTCTATGTTACATTACATCATAGAACACCTTGCGGCCAACTTGTCGTTAACCTCATTATGCCTGGATTTACTGAAACAAAACCACAAGGCCTTGAGCCACAGGCTGGCAGAAATGACAAACGAAGAAGCCGGACAGCTGTTGAACTTAGCCAGATATGAACATGACAACAATGGCTATGTGCGCAAAGCTTATAGTAAACTTATAATTAGGCCATTCCTTACACCGACGTCAGGCATTGGCATGGAAGGCAAAGGTGAAATTACATTTAAGCATGATGAGTTTACGGAAATAATACGGAGAGTGGATATTTCCGAAGAAATATATTACCCAAGCAAGAAAAAGTCTGCCAAAGTTGCGGAAACATATTATGCCCACATCGGCCTCGTTGAGAATCATGACAGTAAGGAATACACCCTATTTGCCAACTGGGATTATTTCTTGGGAGAATACTTTCTGACATCGGGCAAAGCCAACGAACAGTTAGTAAAAGGAACTGTCAAGCGTGTTGCATGTGCTACTCAAGGCGCATGTGAGAGCTCCACCATCAATGGTAAATTAAAACAAGATGAGAAAGAAAAACTCATTGAGTCTTTTCGAAATTACTCACCTACTCTATATAAAACCCTCACCGACGAGAGTTCTCCTGTTAAGGCCATTTCCGGGTTTAAGATTGGCGACAACTGCTTGAACGTCTTTGCCATCAAGTCAAAGCCAAAAGAAATGGCAACCGCAACGGACACGTTGATACACACCTGCATAGGCATATGCACGGAAATCAATACCACAAACCACCTTGCATTGTGGCGCCGGTATTTGCAGACAGTTTGGTTGCACAAGTAGATTTGGACAAGAAACAATACCGTGACATCGGAGTTTCCCACCTGCTTAATACAGCAAACACTCAAAATCAGTGAATTATACAATGTCTGATACTATCACAAATACAACACTCATCGGACAAGCAAAATGTGAAGACAAGCCCGGCTTCGTAGCTTATGCAAGCTCACACGTTGAAAAGCTACAGGATGAGGGGCGATATTCGCACGCGACATATTTCGATTGACAAAAGACACTATCCGGGACGGCAGGCTCACTTACAACCAGCGACTCAAAGGCAATAAAATTTCTATCTGGTGGGAAACTTTGCTCCAGAAAATTACGAATAGACACACACCCAGACAATCCCACCTTATTTCTGTCATTTCTGCGGAAACCCCTCAGGAACGCTGGAAACAGTATGACTCATACCTTGCGGCAGCATCAACCGCAACCTGAAAAGGTAAGCGTCCAAAACTGACGTATTGCCCGTTCAGATAGATGTAGCTACCTTCGCGCTGTCAACCTAAAAAGTTTATTGATATGTACAGCAGTGAAGATTTTGAAAGGCTATTCATCCGTTACAAGAGTGAGTCCTATCCGAAGGGCGAAAGCATACAGACGTTCTGCCACAGGAACAACGTCCCTTACAACCTGTTTGAGAAATGGTACAAGGATACCCGGCACAAGGTTGCGGAAGTAAACATTTCGGGCCGCCCTTCCCTGTCGGAAACGGACAATGCGAAAGACTCGGTTCCGCAAGAGGCAAAAGAACCGTCCCCCAAAATGCGCATATTGGTGGACCTGCGCGTGAGCAACGGCCTGCGTCTGCGCCAAGGGAATTTAAGCTACGGGCAGCTGAAACGGCTCGTGGAGAAGCTGGAGGGCCTATGTTGAGCATCAGCGAACTCGGCAGGTTCTATTACCTGCGCAATTTCCATGACATGAGGTGCAAGTACGCCCGCGTCCTCTCCGTGATACACCAGCAGATGGACAGGGAGCCGCAGGCCGGGGAGGTGTACATCATGATGTCGAAGGACATGCAGACGGTGCGCCTTTACAGCTACGAAAAACACTCGTGCAGCCTTTACGAGAAACGTTTCGACAAGGGATACAAGTTCATGAGGGTGTTCCATGAAGGTGACCGCAAGGTGTTTTCGATAAGCTGGGACGACGTGGTGGTATTGCTTGGCTCTCCAGTTGTTAAAACATTGAAAATCAAATAATTACATTCGTTCTCCCTTGGCTGCGTCAGATATTTTTATTACCTTTGTATAGTAATGAACGTATCGGCATGTCCAATGGAAGACAAGGATTTAATATTAGAATCAGCCCACAGACTGAAGCGTTGGGAGGAGACTCCCCGGCGCGTGGCTGACGACTATGCCGACATGAACAGGGACGAATTAATCAAGCTGGCCAATTACCAGAGGGAACGCCTGGAAGAGGCGGACCTCGCCCGCAGGGAAAGCGACAGGAAGAACGCCGAACTGTCGGACAAGCTCACGGAACTGACGGAACTGCTCCGCAAGAGCAACTAGGCCGTGTCTGCAATGGCCGTGCAGGTGTCCGAGCTGACGAGGCAGCTCAAGGCGGAAAGGGAGGAGTCTGCGAAACTGCGGAGTGAGGTCAAGGCCGGGCGGAAGCACCTTTTCGGAAAGAAGTCGCAGAAAGGCACGAAGTCCAAGGACGACGACATGCCCACTCCGCATACGGACGTGAAAGGCGGCTTTGACGGCACGCCGGAATCACTGCCGGACAACCTTGACGTGGATGTGGTGAAAAATACAAAGGACGCATCCGGTGAACCGGCAGCATGCCAAAAGGAATGCAGGCTCTACCGCCTGGGCAAGACCTATCGCACGATGGATGCCGACAATCACGTGTACCACAGGAGCGACCTGGGCAAGCTGCCAAAGGGGGCTGTCGTGATAAAGACGTATCCACGCTACACATACAACCAGGAAACCGTCGTGACGGAGCACGAGTACGAGATAGTGGAATACAAGGACAAGGAAGGCAGGCTCATGCGCGGCTACTTCCCGATGGACGGCGAGAAGGACGAGCCTGTAATTGAAAGCGTCCCCGGCACGCACGCCGCACCCGGCATGATGGCATACCTCGTGTTCAACCGCTTCTTCCTCGACACTCCGGTCTACAGGGAGACGGCACGCCTGTTGCAAGAAAGGATGCGCCTGTCGAGGCAGACCGTAACGAACTGGCTGGAGAAAGGCTCGCGGTTCTTCAAGGGAGTGATAGAATACCTGAAAGGCCATTGCATGGAAAAAGACTCCATCGTGAACTGCGACGAGACGTGGTGCCGCGTGAAGGTCGACGGGAAGTACCGTAAACGCTATGTCTGGTGCTTGGTCAACAGGTTGGCAAGGGTGGCAATCTACTGTTACGAGGACGGCTCGCGTGGGCGCAAGGTGCTGAAGGACATCCTTGAAGGCCGTGAACTGCGCGCCCTGCAGACCGACGGTTACAACGTGTACCTGTACCTCGACGACGAGATGCTCGACATCGACCATGTCTGCTGCATGGCGCACGTGAGGGCGAAGTTCAAGTACGCAGCCGAGATAGAGCACGACGTCAACGCCCGCAAGTTCCTTGAATACATCGGAAGGCTTTACGCACTGGAGAAGAGGTATGAAGAGGAAAAGCTCAGTGCGGAACAAGTGAGGTACTTCAGGAACTCCGCCGAAACGACGGGGATAATAATAGAAATGAGGAGCCTGCTCGACCTGGTGAAATCCGAAAACGCGCCGAGGCACGGAAACCTGATGGAGAAGGCGGTCAGTTACCTCGACCATTTCTGGAACCAGGTTTTCCTGTACAGGAAAGACGGGGACTACACGATAGACAACAGCCTTGCCGAGCGGTGCATCAGGCCGCTGGCGAACGAGAGGAAGAACTCGCTTTTCTTCGGAAGCGACAAGATGGCGCGTGTCAGTGCGGCCTACCACTCCGTCGTGTCCACCTGCAGGCTGCAGGGGTATTCGATATTGGAATACCTCAAGAAATTCTTTGCCGAGATAGTCGCAGGCAACCGTGACTACGGAAAACTTATGCCATCAACCATCGGCATAAGTGCTAACAAATTATAAATATAATCTGAATTTTAATCTTATTTTGGACATACCGCCTGAAAAGCAGGGGGTACGTCAGAATTGGACGCTTACAATAATTTTATGGATAAGGAGAATATGTGGATTCATGAACAGATAATGAACAAGTTGGGATTGAATGTAATCAGGTTTGAGACGTTTGAGGAGTTTCCAGAATTGTTGGAACTGATATTCTTGAAGAAGAATTAAGCGCAAAACTAAACTTATAAAGCATTACTGAATTTGAGGCTGAAGATAAATTATTAGCATGATTTAATATTTTATGCAAGCAAACTCTAATAATAAGCGTATAGCCAAAAATACCCTGATGTTATATTTTAGGATGCTGATTATTATGCTCGTAACACTTTACACGAGCAGAGTAGTTTTATCGGCTTTGGGTGTAGTAGATTATGGTATTTACAATGTCGTGGGAGGTCTTGTAACAATGATGGGGCTTCTCAATGGAGCTATGTCTGTTTCTACTCAAAGATATCTTACCTATGAACTAGGAAAAGGTGATATGCTTCGTTTGAAACAAGTTTTTAGCACTTGTATGACCATTTTCATGATACTTTCATTGATTGTTATCGTTTTAGCTGAAACAATAGGGTTATGGTTCTTATTTAATAAAATGGTAATACCGGAAGAGCGAATGGATGCTGCCTGTTATGTATATCAATTTTCCATATTGGCTTGTATACTTTCATTAATAACTAATCCTTTCAATGCAACCATTATTGCGCATGAGAAAATGGACGTCTATGCATATGTCAGTATCTTGGAAGTTGCGTTAAAGTTAGGAATTGTATATCTTTTATTAGTTATACCAACTGACAGGTTGATAACATACGGTATTTTGATTTTAGCAAGTCAGTTTGCTATAGCACTATGTTATGTAATATACTGTTGGAAGAAATTCTCAGAAACACATTATCATTTTTATTGGGATAAGCCACTATTTAAGGAGCTAGTTTCATATTCTGGCTGGAATCTTTATGGTTCTGCTGCAGGGCTTGTTAAAGGACAGGGGTTAAATATCCTGTTAAATATGTTCTTCAATCCAACAGTAAATGCAGCCCGTGGTATAGCATACCAAATAAACTCAGCAATAACGCAATTCTTTACAAACTTCTATACGGCAGTTAGGCCGCAAATAACAAAGTATTATGCCACAGGTGAAATCAACGAAATGATTAAACTTGTTTTCAGAAGTTCAAAGTTTTCGTTTTACCTAATAATGCTTATTTCCTTGCCTATAATATTGGAGGCTCCATACATAGTCAATTTGTGGTTAGGACAATTACCAGAATACGTGGTTCCTTTCACAAGATTGATTATAGCAATTTCTGCTATTGATTCAATGGCTAGCCCATTGATGACTACAGCGCACGCAACAGGAAAGATTAAATTGTATCAATCTTCTGTAGGAACGGTAATAATACTTAATCTACCTATTTCATATTTATTATTAAAATTAGGTGGATCTCCCATGACCGTATTCTATATTTCACTATGTATATCTGTAGCCTGTCTATTTTTACGATTATGGATAGTACGGAGACTGGTGAAATTCCCGGTTAAACAATATATTATTGAAGTCATTGGAAAATGTGTAACTATTTGCGCTCTATCACTAATTATACCATTGGCTGTTCATATTATGTTGCCTCAGTCTTTCGTCAATATAGTCGTTATATGCTGCCTTAGCGTTACTGCAAGCATAGTGACGATATATTATGTCGGACTTGACGGTCATGAAAAAGAACTTATTCACAATTTTGTCAAAAAAACGATATTCCATAACAAATAAGATAATGCCACTTGTAATAAAATATTTTAAGTAAGGAATATCCATATTGGATGTTAATAAAAAAATGCAATTTATACGGAAAGGATAGATCCTACAAAAATTGTAATAAAATGAATAATATGAATCGTTTAATTATATTCTTGTGCTATTTCATTTTTCCATTTTGTATCGTTTCATGTATTGATGACGAATTAATAAAACAAAAAGTAACAAAGTGTGGGGTAACAATAAATGTTCAAGATTTCAAGAACGAAAACAATGTGACACGTTCATTATTAACACCTGGGGAACAGGGAACGACTTTTGAATGGGAGAAAGATGATGTCGTGGCCGTATATTCTGCCGCAAAAGGAATGACAAACTTTTTCATTGATGAAGCTTCTATATCTGAAGATAAGTCTACTGCAGATTTTTATGGATCAGGATTTTCTTTGTCCCCAACAAGTACATATTATGCGTTTTATCCCTATGGCTCTGGACAGGCTTTAGACAAGTGTGCAATTCCGGTAAACTTTAAATATCAAAAACAGTATTCTAATGGTGATTTCAGCGATTTGGGGAATTTTGACTATATGTGTGCTAGTGGCATTTCGGATGAAAATAGTCATGTTGGATTTACATTCAACCATTTAGGGTGTGTTGTGGAGTATAAGATTACTATTCCTAAAACAGCAGTTTACAACAAGATTCGTTTGGAACTTAATTCAGATGACATGTCGTTAATTAAGAGTGGTATAGTGAATTTGACTGAACCTGAACCTAAAATCATTCAAAATGAAGACGAACGGAAGGATTCTATATTATCAGTCATATTGAATGGCACAGAAGGGCTTAAACTAACCCAAGACTCTATAATGACTGTATATATGATGATGGCTCCGCAGGATTTATCTGGTATGAAATTGACAATCAGATTGGTAGATGTTGACCAGAATTGGTATTCAGCTTCTGTTAATGGTAAAAACATGAAAGCTGGTTATACATACCATTATACTATTTCTCAATCTGGGGATGGTGGATTTACAGGAAGTGGTTCTGGATTACCAGACGATGAAGAACTCGTTTTAGAAAAAATGTCAACTTTTACTCCGCCCATCTATAATTATTTAGAGGATTTTGCATACGAAGATAATATATTGTATGCAGTCGGCAATAATGGGATATTAAAAATTGATTACAGCAACTATTCTGTTCCATATCTATTGGAATTTAATGACATAACTGACACTGGAGAAAGAGGGAGAGGCATTTGCGTTAATGGGGATTATTTGTATGTGTCAATGCGTCAAAACACTGGTGGGTTAGATGAAACGAAAAAACCAGATATAAGACTGGATTTTGAAAGTAATATTTCTAAGTTTACTTCATCCAATCCCAACCAATCCAACACAGATATATGTAATAACGAGGTTGTGAACAATTTTTTTAAAAGATTATTTCTTTGTTCTGAAGACCCTTCACTTTTCAATATTGTCTATGTATACAAAGCTGCTAATGTTGATGGAGGTTACAAAAATAGCATTCTCTTAAGTGATGGTAGCGGTTCTTCACTATCGCTCTGTAGTAATACATATTCAACAAAAGAGGAAGCGTTATCTTCTCTTCAGTCACTTTACACATTAAAAACAGGTGATTACTGCCTAGTGAATTGGTCTATAATCCCGGAAGGTAAGAACATTTTTCGGTCTGTAGTGTTTGATTCTAATCAAATTATTAATGATACAGGCATCACCAATAATACTTTGTGTAATATGTTTTTTCAGGAACTTCGTATCACCTCAAAAAATCCATCTATGTTCAACCGATTATATTTATATAAGGCATATTATACGGGTGGAGTTTATCGCAATAGTATTTCATTTAGTGATGGTGCAGGTACAAATTTAAGTTTTATTGGAACAAGTTATTCAACCGAGGAGGAAGCTCTTGCTGCACTCACAGATGAATATGTAACATTGAATGGTGATTACTGTAAGGTAGATTGGTCTGTTCTAACAGAAAGTTGTAATATTATAAGGGATTTGTCCATTGAGATTCAGTTAGGAGAGTTCGATGAATATTTGGCAAACGGAAATATTTCTATTTCTGAAACAGGTTCTCCATGTCCGAACATAGGTGTATTTAGCGCAAGTCTGATTTCAGGAAATAGTGTGCAAAATGATGACTTTGCAATTCTTTCAAAAAAAATAGGCAAAACATCAAGTAATGCAGAAATGTCTTTGTGGGTAAATGCACAGAATATAGGAAATTCTGATATATACTTGCCATTGTTACAAACAGCTAAGGGAGAAGAGTTTTCCATCGTAATAATTCCCGGAAGTTCAGGATTCTCATTTGGGATTGCAGAAGGTGACGAATCAAGCAGACATATTATAGCAAGCAGTAATACCACTTTTGAAATAGGAGAATGGTACAATTTAAAAATAGTGATTAATTCTACTGTCTCTTCTTTGTATTGGCGTGAACCGGAATGTGGAGAATGGAACATTTTTTTGGAAGCCAATCTTTCCCAATCAAATGAATATTCTTCGTTATTACTCGGAATGAGGACACTCTCAAGCAATGTTGAGATTTTGGTGGATGATTATTATTACCATCCAACAGACATAGATCAAGTGTCATATATAAATGGTAAACTCATTGTTGCAAATAAATCTAATTTAGATGTTCTCACAGAGTATAACCTTGATTTGAAGGGAACTGATATCTATATCTATAATAACCATCTAATTTTAAATTGCCTTAGAGGTTTTAACATCTATGATATCAGCAATCCTGTTAAGCCAATTTTGAAGTTCAGTCACAGAGATTATGATTATACTGAATATCAAGGTGCTGACTTCTTTACAGTTTCAGGTCGAGATTATATGGCTGTATCAAATTACACTCGTGGTCTCTCTATTTGGGATATAACAGAAATGTCCAATCCCACATGTGTTGCCAAAAAAACATTTGAAGGTCTGACCGCAGAGGATGGGACTCCGTTGCAAGGTACAGGCTACAGTTTTGATATAAAAGTGGATTATCCTTATGTATATAGTACATGGGCAAACAATACTCCATATATGAATACGGCATATTGGCATATAGGTTTGTTGACCTATGACATTTCAAATTTTTCTAACATAACAATGAAACTTACGGAGATACCACCATCAGATAGATACTCTATAACAACAGACGGTGATAAGAGACCGACACGGATTGCGAAGCTTGGCAAACGACTTATCTTGAATAATTCCAATAAAGGTATTTCAGTATTCAACGCAAATAGTGCACCTACTATTTATTATGAGGGTACAATTGGAACCAACGATGATGCTTCCACAAATCCTATATATGTTACTACTGATGGGAAAATCTTTGTTGGAGATAATGAAATTCATTTGTTTATGCCTGTCAGATAGGACATTCATGAAATTGAAGCAAGTAAATTAAATTGGTATAGGATATGAATAGAATTGGAATAATAACTATACATAACTCCCCTAATTATGGAGCATGTTTACAATCATATGCGTTATATAAGTATATTGTAAATCAAGGATTGGAATGTGAGTTGATTGATTTGAAGCGTCCAATACACACTGGATATATAGAAAGTCCTGATTTTAAACCGTACTATATTCGTAAAGAATCTGTTTTGGGAAAAACGAAGGGGATTGCCAGGAGACTTTTGAAGCCACGAAGTGTTTCAAAAGAATCCACTAATTCCAAACGAATTGCAAAATTTGATGATTTCAATAAAGCAATAAAACTTTCTACTCCTTATTACAGCATAGACAGTCTATATGATAACCCTCCACTATACGATGTCTACATTTCAGGAAGTGATCAATTATGGAACCCTGAGCAACCGTTCCCAATTGAGCCTTATTTCTTGACGTTTGTTCGGAATAGTAGCTCAAAGAAAATTTCTTATGCCTCAAGCATTGGTATATCTTCATTAGAACCTTTACAGGTTCGAGATTTTACTCGTTGGCTTTCTTCTTATGACGCAATATCTGTACGAGAACCGGAGGCGGCTAGGATATTACAGCCTCATTTGAAGCAGAAAATAGAGATTGTAGCGGATCCGACATTCTTGCTTGATGTTAATGAATGGAATTTGTTAGCTCACGATTATCCAGAAAGAGGGTATATTTTGTGCTTTATGTTGGCTTTTCAATCAGTTTTGTTAACTGAAGTCTTACGTGTTTCTAATGATCTGGGTAAGAAACTTATTGTTATAGGACAGCGTGGAATTCCTAAAAACAAGAGATACACACTGATAGACGATGCGGGACCTCGAGAATTCCTTGGGTTGATTAAATGTGCCGATTGTGTATTTACAGATTCATTCCATGGTACTGTATTCTCCATCCTTTTAGGCGTGAAAAACTTTTTCTCCTATGTAGCAATTGGGAATAGACGGGTGTCACGTCTGGAAACCTTGTTATCTCCATTAGGACATTTAGATCGAATTATCAGAAATGATGATTTTTCTAAAGTGGATGGCTTGTTAAAAGAAGGCGTTGATATAGAGAAGCAGAATGCCATTGTAAGAGCGGAATCTGTATCTTCTCGACTTTTTTTAGACAGATACATCAAATAGTTACATATTATGAGTATAAGAACAAAACTTAAAAAGACAATAATAAACATATTGTCACAAGTTCCAATCAAGAAACATGTTACAGCTAATATAGTGAATTTAAGTCCTAATGAATTGTTAAATGGACGATGTGCTTTGATAACAGGAGGAACTAGTGGTATTGGATACAGCATCGCTGAAGCTTTCATTAAGGCCGGTGCGTTTGTTATCATTACAGGTCGGAATAAGGATAAGATACAGACTGCCTGCGATGCTCTCAATGCACAGTATGTGGATAAAAAAGCTGTTGGTTGTGTTATGGATATAACAAAAACAAGCGAAATAGCCAATTCATTTAATCATATGCTACAATTGTGCCATTCCCGTAAAATTGATATACTAGTTAATAATGCTGGCGTAATGGGAAGTTTTGGCATTGCAAATGCAGATGAAGATATGTTTCAAAAAGTGGTGAATACAAATTTGAAAGGTCCGTTTTTTTTGTCTGGAGTTGTAGGAAAATATATGCGTGACAACGGTATTGAAGGAAATATTCTCAATATTTGTAGTAGCAGCAGTATTCGTCCCGCAAATTCAGCTTATGGTATTTCTAAATGGGGACTTCGAGGATTTACATTAGGACTGGCAAAATCTTTACTTCCTTACGGCATTACCGTAAATGGCTTGGCTCCTGGTCCAACAGCAACGCCAATGATATTGAAGGAACCAAAGTATGGTATTGGTAGACAAGGGTTGATGGAACGACATATAATGCCCGAAGAAATTGCAAACATGGCAGTTGTATTGGTAAGCGGTATCGGTAAAACAATCATTGGAGATGTTGTCTATATGACAACCGGTTGTGGAGTTATCACCTATGATGATATTCCATGTGAGTTTTAATAACTAGCAAAAAACAGAAAAAAATGTATACTATTCAAGAAAATGTAAGAATAGCCATTGCTATATTGAAAGAATATGGTGTGAGAAAGTTTGTGGTCAGCCCTGGAGGTACAAATATTCCTGTGGTACAAGCTGTTCAGGGAGATCCATTTTTTGATTGTTATTCAATTCCTGACGAGCGCAGTGCATTGTATTTTGCCATCGGTCTACATATGAAAACAGGTGAGATTATTGCAACATCTTGTACCAGTGCTCAAGCTACCCGCAACTATGTTCCTGGCTTAACCGAAGCATACTATAAACATGTTCCGATTATTGCACTGACCACTTCAAAACTTGAGCGCTATAATTATCAAGATTATATGCAGGCTCCAGATCAGTGTTCTTTACCAAAAGACTGTGTGAAACATAGTTTTGATATGCCTCCCATAACAGATGAGAACACAAGAGCTTTGTGCGTTTTGAATGCAAAGAATGCAATACTTGAAGCTTTGCATGGAAATCCAGGTCCTGTGCAATTGAACTTACGTATATCGGACAAACAACAAGGAAAGTTTGAGGACGTATCATTACCAATTTTCCCAAAGGTAAAACGATATATGGCATGGGATAATTGGGATGATATTGTTCTTGATGGAAAACGCGTACTTATTGTTATTGGAGAACATCGCGCTTTTACAGCCAAACAACAATCTTCTTTAGTGGATTTTTGTGAAAAGCATAATGCAAGTGTGTATGTCAATAACCTCTCGAATTATAATGGAAAATACACTATCCAAGGCAACCTATTGGTGTTTTGTGGGGGATTGTCCAAACTCCAGCCGGAAATTGTAATCACTATTGGTGGCCAGACTGGTGATTATGGCTTATTTGGTGCATTATGTAAATTGAATGGCATAGAGCACTGGAGAGTTAGTGAGGATGGGAATCTTGTTGATACTTATGGAAAGTTGACTAAGATTTTTGAGTGTCCAGAATTTTTCTTCTTTGATAAGATCAGTATACATAAGGATGTGATTAAAGAGCATACATATTACGATGAATGGAAAAGGCTAAATGATGGAATTGAATATGAAACTGATTTGCCATTCTCTAATTTGTATGCGGCGCAACAGCTTCGCAAGCTATTACCGGAAAACAGTACAATAAACTTTGCGATTCACAACAGTCTGCGTAGCTGGAATTTTTTTCCATTGAATGCTAATGTACAAGGTTACAGTACTGTGGCCGCTTTCGGAATAGATGGAGGTACATCTATGCTTATTGGGGAAAGTATGTGTACTGATGAACTGTGTTTTATGATTACAGGTGATTTAGCTTTCTTTTATGATATGAATTCTTTGGGAATACGTCATATCAAAAATAATATTAGGATTCTTCTTGTGAACAATGATGGCGGTGTGGAATTTAAATTCCTGACAAATGGATGGAATGAGGATGTTCATATTGATAAATACATTTCGGCAAGAGGACATAATGGAACAGCCAAAGGATGGGCTGAAACTTGTGGATTCAAATATATTAGTGCCAGGACAAAAGAAGAATTCAAAGGTCTGGAAAAAGACTTTGTTTCAAAGAATGGAAAGCCTATACTATTTGAAATTTTTGTTTCTTTTGAGGATGAGGTTGCAGCACGTAATAAGCTTTCTTCCATTAATTCCCAAAATGCAGGCAAAGCAAAGCAGATACTTAAGAGTATTATTGGGAAGGAAATGATATATGAGATAAAAAGTAAGCTTAAGAAATAATATAGCCAATGCTATTCAACAGTTTCAATTTTTGGATTATATTTCCGTTCATATTTATCATATATTGGATAATACCAATTAAGTACACATCGGCCAAAAGATGGTTCCTGATTCTTGCTAGCTATTTGCTCTACATGAATTTCAATCCTGCCTATGCACTGATATTGCTTGGAATTACAATAGTGACCTATGTGGCTGCATTATATCTGGAATCTACCTTTGCGTCAGCCAATATAAAGAAGCGTAAGATAATAGTCTGGACTGGTGTGGTTTTGGCTGCGCTTCCTTTGCTCGTGTTCAAGTACTATAACTTCATCAATGACTCAATATTCAGTGCAATGGAGGTCATAGGAATAAAATTCAATCTGCCCGGATTAAATTGGGCAGTACCGGTTGGTATCTCGTTTTTCACATTTCAAGCTTTAGGCTATATGCTTGATGTATATTTTCACAAGATAAGGGCTGAGAGAAGTTTTTCTGATTATTTGCTGTTCTGTTCGTTCTTTCCTCAGACAGCGAGCGGTCCAATAAGCAGAGCATCCGAATTGTTGCCGCAAATCAAGTCTCCCAGTCAGTTCAATTACGGGAAAGCCCGAGAAGGATTGCAGATATTGCTTTGGGGTATGTTCTTGAAAGTAGTTTTTGCCGACCGTCTTGGATTATATGTAGATACGGTATATGACAATGTAGAGTATTATAGTGGGGTAACCTGCCTTGTGGCAAGCATATTCTATTCGTTTCAGATTTACGGTGATTTTGCTGGATATTCGTTAATGGCTATTGGTATTGGAAAATTAATCGGGTTTGATTTGGTCAACAACTTTAATCATCCTTACTTGGCCACAAGCATCACCGATTTCTGGAGGAGATGGCATATATCGTTGACCCGTTGGTTGACATCCTATATTTATATACCATTGGGAGGAAGCCATTGTAGGAAAATCCAGCAATATTGGAATATCATGGTCACTTTCCTTGTCAGTGGAATCTGGCACGGGGCAAACTGGACATTTATTGTATGGGGGCTTATTCATGGAGTACTCCAGGTTATTGAGAAATTTTTGGGATTTGACCCAAAGGGGAAATACGGCCATTGGGGTAGTCAAAATACCATGGTAAAGGCGATAAGAATAGGCGTGACTTTTGGACTTGTTACACTTGCGTGGATTTTTTTCCGGGCTCAATCAATTGACACCGCCATTTTAGTAATTAAAAAAATCCTTACTAATTCCGCAGGTGTTTGGCAACCAATCAGTTTTGCTTCTATCGTGATAGGCATGTTTATGATGGTTGTCGGACGTGAGGTTATAGAGGAGTTCTTTCAGCGACATTTTTCTTTGTTGAACAATCGTTTCTCTATGGTCCGTTGGTGTTCATATTTGTTTCTGTTTGCATTCATTATTCTATATGGCGTCCTTGATTCCACCCAGTTTATCTATGTTAGTTTCTAAGTGGCGATGAAGAAGTTTTTATTGAAACTCTTGCTGTTTGCTGTATTGTTCGTTACAGTAGACAAGGCTGCAGGATTGGTGGCGGCTTATCTTTTTGACCATGCCAAAAGTGGAGCGACGGAAAAGAACAAATATATAGCCAACCGGACAAATGAGGACTTGCTGATATTTGGTTCTTCCAGAGGGGTACACCATTACGATCCCAGGATAATAGAAGACAGTTTAGGTATATCTTGCTACAATTGTGCTTATGATGGATGCGGAATCATCACGGCATACGGTTTGCTCGTCACACTTACGGAACATTATACTCCCCAAACAATCATTTACGATGTTATGCCTAATTTTGATTATTTGGTAGACGGAGAGCCTAACGCGAAGTATCTTGGTCCGTTAAAACTCCTTAAATTGGGGGGGGGGGGGAAAACCGGAGGTTGATTCCATTTTTATCAATATTTCACCTTCAGAGCAATGGAAAATGATGAGCGATATGTACAAGATAAATTCTAAACTCATCCAGCTCATAACCGAGAATCTTACGGAAAGAAATGCTACGATAAGCGGTTATTTACCGATGGATAAAGAAATGTTACAAGAGCCAGAGGTGAAAGAAAAGGGTCTTCCAACAGCGATTGATGAAATGAAACGGTATTACCTTATAAGGTTTGTGCAGTTGTGTAAGCAAAAAAACATACAGCTTGTGTTCTATGCTTCTCCATCATTTAGAAAAACTTTGGACTATCAATTTGATTATATCAAAGAGTTGGCCCAAGAAGAAGACATCCCATTTATCAACCATTATTGCGACAGTTTATTCGTTTGGAACCGTGATTATTTTTATGATTCTGTCCATATGAACCAAATAGGAGCGACTGCATATAGTAGAATTGTTGCTTCGGAAATGGGACATTTATTGAAAAGCTCTAAAAATTAATTCTTTATATTATAATGAAGATAAAAACCATCACTTGTCACGATGTGTATAATTATGGAGCATCGTTGCAAGCCTATGCGCTTCAGCAATATCTGACTGAACTTGGACATGATGTCCAGATTATTGATTATTTCCCGGATTATATGGATGTGAATTACCGCATAAGATGGAAGAAGTATGTCATTCCTGAAGTGTCAAGTTTGTATAAGATACGGTATATACCAGGAATCAAGTCCCTTTACCGTATTAAAATGAGTATACAGAAAATGAAATTCATTTGGGAAAAGAGCGGAAGAAAAAAAGCCTTTGACCGTTTTAAGATGCAATATCTGAGATTGACACCAGAAAGATATAGGAATATAGAAGATTTGCGGGGAGCAAGGCTAAGTGCAGATGTGTTTATTGCTGGAAGCGATCAGATTTGGAATCCCCTTTTTAATAATGGCAGGGATCCGTCCTTTTTCTTGCAATTTGGCGAAGGGCACAAAATATCGTATGCCGCAAGTTTCGGTGTGTCAAGCCTTTCTTCTACGGATAGAGAGAATATGCAAAGGTGGCTTTCTTCGTTCAGCAAAATATCTGTGAGGGAGAAAACTGGTTTGAAATTATTGGAAGGGTTGGGTATAAAGGAGGGTGTACAAGTACCTGATCCGGTTTTTTTACTAACTAAAGAATATTGGGGCAGATTGGCTTCATCAAAAATAGGGAACGAAAAATTTGTTCTGGTGTATAATCTTGGACCATTGATGCAAGATATAAAAGACTGCGCCCTGCAATTGTCACAGCATCATGGGCTGAAAATTGTGGCAGTTGAGGAACTTGCTAATATATCGTATGCTGACATGAGGATAACAGACGCAGGACCATGTGAGTTTATCGAATTGTTTACCAAAGCTTCCTATGTTGTGACCAATTCCTTTCATGCCACATCTTTCTCTATCTTATTCAATATCCCATTCTTCGCATATATTAAGAACGCCACAAGTTCACGAATTACGGATTTGCTGAAATCTTGTGGTTTGGAAGCAAGGCTTAACAGTAAAAACTTAAATGCAGATATTGATTGGTGTGATGTCAATGCCAAGATGGCAAAATTAAAAAAAATTGGAACTAATTTTTTAAATAGGATTTAAATCATGGATACGGCAATACGATTAGTCGAAAACATACTTTTCCTACTCGTTATATATAAGTTGATTTTTGAAAAAGACAAAGAAAAGTGTTTCTATTGGTATGTATGCGGTAGCATTCTCTTATATCCTTTGATGAAATTGCCTGTCATTCCACAACCTCCTATCCTATTGCCATTAATTTGCATTATCCGTGCTTATAGAGCCAAAGAACTAAAAGAACTGTGGAAAATTTACCCTTTGCGCATCCTTACATTGGCGATGTTGGTTTATCATATAGTGCATCCCTTCATTGCTTCGTGGATGCCTTTAATTTCAGCCATCCGCTTTGAATTGTATGGATTCTCACAAACATATCTTGTCGTATTAGGAGGCTACCTTGTGGCCCCTACAATCTTTACACGCAGCCACTTCCAACGGTGTTTGATGTTCATTTCTGTTATTTTGATTATTACAGGTATGATGACTTGGATGATGAGCAACAATTTCATTGCTGCCGCATTTAGCACTACTGGCGATTCGTTTTTTGGGTCAGATAGAGTTGGAACAGAACGTGGTTTTAGGGCAACAGGTCCTGCTTTTTCCCCAAATAGTTATGGAAACTCTTTGGTATTATGTATTTTACTTGTCAATCATTACATTAAGAAACCCACTCTAAAAATACCATTGATTTTAGGTCTATTGCTTTGTATCGTGTTTACCGCATCAAGAGCACCTGTATTTATATTAGCTGTGGGATTGTGTATTTACTATCTTTTCCAGAAAAAATCGAAACTGGTATTGGCAGTGGCAGTGGTGTACATTGGCTTTATTATATTTGGTGAAGCTTTGTCTAATAATGAATATATAGGCAAATATGTCGCAGGAATTACCGACCTTATTTTGACCGGAGGTCAAAACACAGATGGCAGTTCTTCCGAGTTAAGAGAATTTCAATGGCTGACAACATTAAACTATCTAGAAGAGGCTCCTGTTTGGGGGCATGGCGAAGGGTATACAATGGAATTGGTCAATGAGTCCGGTCGATTCTTTCACCTTAAAGATGCTTATATAGCTGGTGCAGAAGGTTATCAATACATTACTTTAATAGATTACGGTGTCAGCTATATGATTCTTGCTTTGGCCTTTTTTATCAAGCTCATCTGTTACTTTGCAAAAAAAATCCGTAATAGAGATTATACAGAAATGGCATTGTGGGGGTTGTGCTTTACAATGTGCTTATTTGTTTTTCTTATGTCCTCTCGTCCCAACCAAATCTGGCAGGTATATTTCCCTTTTGTCGGATTATGTTTGAAAATAATAGTTTATCACCAAAATAAAAAAATAATTCATGAACATAATATTAGCATGCGATGACAAATTTGTACCATTCTGTTCTGTGGTTATTAGCTCAACAGCTAAGTATAATAGTAATGTGAATTTCTATATTTTCACAGAAGAACTGACAGAGAATAGTCGAATTATGCTACAACGGCAGGTGGAAGGAACAAGCTGTACACTTTGTATTAAAGTTGTAAATAAAGACATTGTTAAACGTTTCCCACTGCCAAAAGGAGAAGGACTTTCCCATATAAGTGTCGCAACCTATTTCAGATTATTTTCCACAGAACTGTTACCCGAACTGGATAAAGCTATTTATCTAGATTGTGACATACTTGTACGTGATTCACTTGAAGAATTGTGGAATACCGATATGAAAGGCAATTATCTTGCCGCAGTATACCATCCTAATTCTCTATCCATAAACAATGGGGCTTTTAAACGTCTTGGCATCCCCATTAGTCAAGGATATTTTAATGCAGGAGTACTTTTGATGAATCTAAAAAAATGGAAAGAGGATGGTATCTATCAAAAATGTATGGATTTTATTCGGAATAAGTACGCTGATATCCGTAATCATGATCAAGATGTACTTAATGCGGTCTGTGGCAAGCAAACACTCATCCTATCCTGCAAATGGAATATGCAGAATATCTTTTATAAAGTACGATTTTGGTATAGGACAAATGACCCCTATAACAAACGCTATCAATCGGAATTGATAGACGCTGAACGTATAATTGAGAAAAGTGTAATCGTACATTTTGCAGCAAGGCCAAAGCCATGGGAATGGTATTGTACTCATCCGTTACGTAAGGAGTTCTTAGCCGAGTTAAAATCGAATGGATTTAAAGTAAAATTAAGCGATTGGTCAAATTGGACCGGCTTTTTGGGACACATGAAAGGCACACTTATGGGATTCGGGCGATATAATGGTAAATGCTATCCTAAGAATTCTATTTGGCATTGGATTATTCCTATACTAAACTTGCTAACAGAAAGAAAAAAGGCAAAACTTATTTGGGACTAAACATACTAAAAATATGAAAAAACTTAAGATTGCATGGATAACGGGAGATTATTTCATTGACGTTGACTTTTTGCTTGTTCCATATATGAAGGAACATTATAAAAACGAACTGGAAATCCATTGGATTGTAATCAAAAGTCATAATAGTAATATACAGATAGGCAACAGTTTGAATTGCAAAGTCCTTAGTTTAGAACATAGAAATAAAGATCCTAGGGTAATTAGAGAATATTATCAGATTGTCAAACAACTAAAAGACTCTGTTGATATTATATATTCCGATTTTGTCGGCGCACCATTCTATTATCCCGTTATGTTAAATACAGTCAGAAATAAGCCGGTAATACATGCTGCCCATAACGTCATTCCTTATTCCGTATGGCCGTTAATACTTAAAGTTTATGTGAAATATGTATTTAAGCATAATAAGCATTTTCAACTATTTTCAAAATTTACGGCTCATTATTTCAAGAAACATTATCCAAACAAATCCTATTTTTATTGTCCAATGACCTTGAAGGGTTATGGAGAAGTTACAACTGATAACTATCAAATAGATAGTTCTAAACTTAATTTACTATTTTTTGGTAATGTCGTACAAAACAAACGTCTGGACTTACTAATACAGGCAGTAAAGGATTTGCCTGATGAAATTAAGCAAAAAGTACACTTGACCATTGCAGGAAAATGTAATGTTCCACAGCCATATTTGAATCAGATTGGCGAAGATGCAACAATTTCAGTGTTCTTTAAGCGTATTGATGATTGTGAAGTCGCTGAATTGTTTACTAAGCACGACTTTCTGGTTTTGCCTTATCAGGATGTTGCACAAAGTGGCCCCCACATGATAGCATACTATTACAATCTACCGGTCATTGCCAGCAACATAGACGGATTTAAAGAAAGAATTATTGATGAAATAACAGGTCTATTATTTACGAATAGAAATGTTGAGGATTTAAAAGATAAAATAATAAAAGCAGTGAATATGACAGCAGAAGAGCGGTTAAATATGCGGAGGAAACTCAAAGTGTTTGCCGATGAAAATTTCGGCTTGGCGGCTGTTTGTGAAAAATATGTAAGATATTTCAAATCCATATTACAATGAACATAAAAGATTATCTGAAGAATTCGAGGGCGATCTTGTTTCTTAGACTTCTGCATGAAAAATTTCAAGAGGTAGTTTTGTTGACTAAACACATAGCCAATGGCAACAGATACAATGACAAGGATAAACTATTAACAGACTTGGCCATCAGAACTCATGCAATAGAAAAAGGAATGTCTATTGGCAAAGTGAAAGTTGGATTTGGACAACCTAAGGTAATCTCATTATTACGAGATTTACGACATTATCTGGCTATTGGTGGTAGCAGGGTATTTGTGTCGGAAGTTTGTTCTGTCATAAACAAATACGTTGCTTTCAATGAAAGCCTGGGTGCTGACATGACAATAGTTAAAACCGAGTTTTGTTCATTTTGTGAAAAGAATAGCATTGAGATAGTTGATAATGCAGGCATTTATTTATTAAATAGAATAGAAACAGAAGCAAAATTAAAAAGTTCATTCGACATATTTTCCCAAAGTCGTTTTTCAATTAGGGACTTTGGAACAATCAGAATTCCGATAGAGAGCATTAAAAGCGCATTGGTTTTGGCAGAGAAAACCCCATCTGCCTGTAATAGGCAAAGTTGGAGGGTGCATATCTATTCTGACGAATCTATCCGAAACAAGATATTCTCCCTACAAGGAGGTTGTAAAGGCTTTTGGAAAGATATGCAATATGCTATTCTTATATGCGGTGACATTAGAGGGTATAATATCAATGAATTGTCACAAGTCTATGTGGATGGAGGTATTTATGCGATGAATTTGCTTTATTCATTGCATTTTGAGGGAGCCGCAACCATTCCTTTAACAATGGGGCATAAACAAAAGACCATGCGAAATATTAAGAGGAAGATGAATTTGCCAGACAATGAAGTTCCTATAATTTTAATAGGAGTTGGTTCATATAAGGACAAATATAAGGTTGCTGTATCGGCGAGACATGAATATAAAAGCTATACAAACATAAATAAATAACACTAAATCAAGGTAATAGCTATGAAAACTATTCTTAAGTGGATAATAGTTATATTGGGGGCTATTGTCTATCTTCCCCACTTATTAACATTTCTGCTTTTTAGGAATACTGGGGGGGGGTAAAATTAGTAAAGATTTAGCTATCTATAAATCTCGCAGAGGCATAAAAATGAATAATGGTCTTGCTTTCCTTTTTTTACTGATTTTCTACCCGGAATATAGGAATGTGTTCTATTTCAGATTGCCTATAATTATAAGATATTTTTTATACTACCTTCCACCAAGGGCAACATTGCATATTTGGACAAAATCTCGCAATGTTGGGGGAGGACTATACATTGGACACGGATGGGGAACGGTTATAAACGCCAAGAAAATAGGGGAAAATTGCATAGTTGGACAGAATGTAACAATTGGTAGTAGAAATTTGAAAGAACCGATGTTAGGAAACAATGTCGGTGTTTATGCTAATGCTGTGGTTTTAGGTGACATTTCTATAGGTGATAATACTCAAATTGGAGCTGGTGCAGTTGTTGTAAAAAGTGTTCCAGCAAACTGTGTTGTAATTCCTGCGAAATCTAATATTATCAAGAAAGACGGAAATAGAACTAATATTCCACTATAATAATTATGAAAATAGGTTTGTTAACTTATTATGGAGATTTAAACTGCGGAACAAATCTTCAGGCATACGCTACATACACAGCTATTAAAAGTGTATATCCAAATGACATTGTAAACATCATTCCTTTTCATGGATTCAAGCCCGAAATAAGGCCCTACAAGAGTTTTAATCCTGCAAGTATTTTCCGAGATATCATAAGGGTAAGGAAGTATAGGAAATTCAAGTATAATGAATTAAATATAGGCGGTAAAGACCCCGTTATAAATGACATAAATGCAGCTTTAAAATATATTGCATCATTTGAATTTGATAAAATATATGTTGGAGCGGATACATTACTTGAATTAGACAGAATTAAAACAGACGGTTTGTCGGCATATTGGCTTAAAGACATAAGAGCTGATAAAATACTCATTGCAGCATCGTCAAAGAATGTGTCTTATGAGAATCTTTCCTCTCGCCAAAAAGAAGAGATGAAAGAAGCTGTCGAACAATTCAAATATATTGGGGTAAGAGATAATGCCACCATAAAACTATTTTCCCACTTTGTGCCAAAAGAAAAAATCTACCATGTCCCTGACCCGACATTTACCATGGAACTTGATACTGACGTGACACGCCGATATTTAGATAATAAGCAACAGCATATTCCGAAAAAATCTGTGTTTATGCATCTGTACGGGAATGATGTTTGGGCCGATGGACTTGCCAAACATTTTAAATCTTTAGGTTACATGATTGTCACTCCAAGACCATATAAATTCAGCGATATAGTCCTGAATGATATGGGGCCCTTGGAGCAATTAGGAGTTTATGCTTACTTTGATTTAGTAGTCACCCATCGTTTCCATGATTGCGTTTTCTGTCTAAAAAATGGCACCCCGTTTTTTGTTTATGTAAAAAGCAGAAAAACATTCATGACATCTGACAATGACTCCAAACATGTGTCCCTGCTTAAGGATTTTTGCCTATACCCTTATGCTTTTCTTGGTTGTGTTGACGATGGTATTTCTATTGAGGGCATAGATGAGCAATTAGAAATACTAAAACGTAATTTTGAGAAGGAAGTAATAAGAAATCGTTTGTCAAAACTGAGACAAGAATATTTAGACTTCTTGAAAATGACAGTCTAATTATCTATAGTAATTGGCAACAATTTTTCTTCGTAAATTTCACGATTATTCAAACATCATATATTATTATGATACGTTGCGTCAATTTGCTTTCACGAAATTTATTTGCCTTGTGATGCTATATTTAACAATTAGACAAATAATGCGTTACAATTGATTGGAATTGTGTCATCGTATTCAGATATGCTTTTTTGGGCAGAGGCATTGATACAAAACAATACTGTCAAGTTCGGATATTTCATCGGCGGACTGAAACTTTATTCAATATTGTTCGTACAATCGTTTTGCATATCTTGTCATAGATAACAAGTATTCTAACTAGCAAAAAGCATTGCAGCTTTTTTGATATTTTTCCATTAACAAAAATCTATGAATGGATTTTTTGTAAGGAAACATAGTTTCATAATAGAATGCAACTTCATTACTATGATAACTATGAGCTGAAAAGCTATTTTAATATAAAAAAGATGACAAGCAGAAGCACTTAAAGAACAATAAATTTTCTGCAACGTCTCCATCTGTTTTGAACAACAAGACAACCTTGATTCTTACTCCTTCAAAAGGAATTGAAATGGATTGTTTAATGTTATAAGCAAAAAATATGCGAATCTTACTATCTAACAAATTTTATTACCGCCGGGGCGGCGACTGCATCTATATGCTCAACCTTGAACAGCTGTTGAAAGCGCATGGGCATGAGGTGGCGGTGTTCGCTATGGACTATCCAGACAACGAGGAAACTCCGTGGAAGAAATATTTCCCTTCAAACATGAGCAAGCTGATGGCTTTCACAAGACCTTTCGGGGCACGCGAGGTGAAAAACAAGTTCGGCAAGCTGCTTGATGACTTCAAACCTGATGTAGTTCACCTTAACAATATCCATACTCAGCTGTCGCCCGTCATTGCAGAACTGGCGCACAGGCATGGCGTAAGGACGGTGTGGACGCTGCATGACTACAAGCTGCTTTGTCCACGTTACGACTGTCTGCGTAATGGCAAGGAAATTTGTGAGTTGTGTTTCAACGGCGACAAGTCGCAGTGCAAGACTTACCGCTGTATGAAAGGTTCAAGACTTGCATCCGAAATCGGGTATCGTGAAGCAATAAAGTGGAACAGGAAGCGGCTTGAGGAATGCACCGACTTGTTTGTCTGCCCGAGCCGTTTCATGGCCGAAAAGATGGCACAGGGCGGTTTCAGGAAAGACAAGCTGAAAGTGCTGTGCAACTTCATCGACATTGAAAAATGCCGTAAGGACAATTACGCGAAGGACGACTATTGCTGTTACGTCGGCCGTCTGAGCCATGAGAAAGGTGTCGGCACACTTGTTAAGGCCGCTGCACGGTTGCCGTATAAGCTGAAAATCATCGGCGGAGGACCATTGCTGGAGCAATTAAAATTTAAAAATGAAGAGTTAAAGGGGAATGTCGAGTTTCTTGGTTTCCGTCAATGGGATGACATAAAGGACATTGTAGGGAAAGCGAGGTTTACCGTGATACCTTCCGAATGGTACGAGAACAACCCCTTGTCGGTAATTGAGGCCGAATGTTTGGGTACGCCCGTGCTTGGCGCCCGTATCGGCGGCATACCGGAATTGATAGACGAGGACGTGAACGGAATGACTTTTGAGAGCGGCAACGCAGACGACCTCGCGAAAAAAATCAAGGCGATGTACAATGCTGATTTTGACTATAAGGCCATTGCCGATGCTGCGATGAAACGGTACAACGCCGAAAGCTATTATGGAGAAATAATGAAGTGTTACCTTGGCCGTTAAAGGACACTTTGCAAAAAGCCGTATATTGCCCTTCAAAAGGGCACGTTTTGCACCGCAAAAGGGCACGTTTCATCTTGCGATATGCGGCGAACCGGAAAGCAGACAAAATTCTTTTTACCGCAATGTGTTTTTAAGCATATTGCCCAAACCTATAATCATCTTATTCTCAACGATTTAAATATTAAAGAAACAAGATAAAATGGCTAACACAAACATTCCGCGTCCAACCGACGCAAGCATCATCCTGACGTATCGCTGCCCGATGCGCTGCCAAATGTGCAACATCTGGAAGAACCCGACAAACAGGCAGGAGGAGATAAAGGCGGAAGACCTGAAGACGCTGCCGCAACTGAAGTTCATCAACCTTACGGGCGGAGAGCCGTTCATCCGCGAAGACCTGGCCGAGATAGTTGAGGAGTGCTACAAGCATACCCCACGAATTGTAATCTCCACCTCGGGATGGTTTGAGGATAGGGTTGTCGCATTGGCAAAGAAGTTTCCGAATATTGGTATCCGCATTTCCATTGAGGGATTGAGTCAGAAAAACGACGAGCTTCGAGGCCATGCAGGAGGATTCGACAAGGGCCTGAGGACATTGCTTACGTTGAAACACATGGGACTGAAGGACATTGGCTTCGGCTGTACAGTGTCAAACCACAACTCGAAGGACATGCTTTCGCTCTACCAACTATCGCTTTCGCTCGGAATGGAGTTCGCCACGGCAGCGTTCCACAACTCGTACTACTTCCACAAGAGCGACAACGTAATCACGAACAAAGACGAGGTGACGGGCAACTTCAGGCAGCTGATAGAGTGGCAGCTGAAGGAGAAGCACCCGAAGAGTTGGTTCCGCGCATGGTTCAACATGGGACTTATCAACTATATCGAGGGCGGGCGCCGTATGCTGCCTTGCGAGGCCGGCATGGTAAACTTCTTCATTGACCCGTGGGGCGAGGTTATGCCCTGCAACGGACTGGAGGAAAGGTACTGGAAAGAGAGCATGGGCAACATCCACGACAAGCCTTTCATGGAAATCTGGGAGAGCGAACAGGCGCAGAAGGTACGGCAGATGGTACGCAAATGCCCGAAGAACTGCTGGATGGTGGGCACGGCAAGCCCCGTAATGCACAAATACATCAAGTATCCCGCAAAGTGGGCGTTGCAGAACAAGCTGCGCTCCATGCAGGGCAAGCCGGCTTGCATAGACCCGAAATGGTGCGACGTAGGCCAAGACCCGTGCCAGGGGGATTTGAGGGAGAAGTTCTGATTTATATCAGTTGACAAGTAGACAAGCATCCAAGTGGACAAGGAGGTTTGCCTGTCCACTTGTTATGCCTTATATTCAATCGGACAAAACAATGTGTAACAAAACGTTAATTACCCCCCCCCGAAAGCCAAAATAAGGTTAAGAGGATTCTTTTTATTGACGTAGCGAAAGCATTTTGTATAATATTAGTCGTAATAGGTCATTACATTCCCGATAATTCTCCTGACTGGTATGTGGCCATTCATGACATCATTTATACCTTCCATATGCCGCTGTTCATGTTTGCAAGCGGATATGTGTATATTGCAACGGTAAAAGATATACCATACGGCCGATTTATCTTAAAGAAAGTAAGGCGCCTGATGGTACCGTATTTTACGACGTCCATCATTGTTATATCCATAAAGATTCTTACAGAGGGGAGCATGAGTGTTGACAACCCTGTCACGGCGGCATCTTATTTACGGATGTTCTATTATCCCGAAGCAGGGTATTTCCTTTGGTTCATATGGGCTTTGTGGTGGATGTTCGTGATAATACCGTTGTTCAGGACAAGAAGCGCCAGGCTTGCACTGTTTTTCATCGGTTTGGCATTGCATTATACGCCATTGCCACTGACGGATATATTCTGCCTTGCGCAATTCAAGAATATGTTGGTGTTCTTCATGCTTGGGGTAATTGCGTTTGAACACGCCAGGTTGCATTCTATTATCAAGAATTTCAATGTTAAGCAATCGGTGGTAATAACTGCATTGTTCGGTGTCTGCCAATACATTCGGTTCGGAATGGATGAACAAGGTACAATCACTTCGGTAATAAATATCTTATTGCCTTATTTAGGCATTATTTTCATTATCGAGATTTCAAAAATGTGGTGTCACGTTGCCATGTTGAACAAGAAAAGTGCAATCCTGCTTGTATCGGCATCGTCATACATCATCTACCTGTTCCACACAACGTTTGAGGGTTTCGCCAAGGCAGTGTGCAAGAAGCTGCCGTTTGATTCAGACTTATGGTATGTGTTTGTTCCAGAGGCTTTGGCGGTAATAACCTGCGGCGTTGTCGTACCTATAATCCTTTTCAAGGTGTTCAGACGTTACAAGACTACAAAAGTGCTGTTCGGGTTATGACATGTCACTTTATCCTCTTCCCTGTAATCAGCAACCACAGGGCGGATAACAAGGACAACACTATTGTCCCAATATATTGCAACGACTCTTTTATTGATTTTGGCTTGACATGCATCGGAAAGTCTTTAGGTTTACCGGATTTATATCTGTGCTTGTTTAAATGAATACCGTTAATGTCTTTATGTTGGCAAAGTTACAAAAAACAATTCATATAGAACCATAATCGTGGATTTGTGCTCTCCATATAGAGCATATTTCCCACATTTGAGCAAAAGTAAATTGTATTTGAATAAAACGAGAACCTTACAATCCCAGAAATATGAAGATAGTAGTTACCGGCACCCGTGGCATCCCGAACATTATGGGCGGAGTTGAAACCCATTGTGAGGAGCTGTTCCCGAGGATAGCCGAACGGGGCTTTGATGTTACCGTGATACGCAGGACGAATTATGTCAAGGACGACCTGACAGAATGGAAAGGCGTGAAGCTGGTGGATGTGGACAGTCCGAAGAAAAAATCTTTTGAGGCCATCATCCACACGTTCCGTGCCATAAACAGGGCAAAAAGGCTTGGCGCTGACATACTGCATATACATGCCATCGGCCCTGCGTTGCTCGTGCCATACGCCAAGATGCTCGGAATGAAGGTCGTTTTCACCCACCACGGGCCAGACTACGACCGCGATAAGTGGGGATTTGCTGCAAAGACGATGCTGAAATTGGGTGAGCGGATGGGGTGTATGTTTGCCGACGAAGTGATAGTGATATCTGATGTCATACGTAATTTGATAAAGAGGAAGTACAACCGTACAAGCCACGTTCATCTGATTTACAATGGAGTGTCGCAACCAGAAATATGCGATTATCCCGAATACTTTAACGAGCTTGGCATAGAGAAAGGCAAGTATATCCTTGGCATGTGCCGCTTCGTGCCGGAAAAGAATTTGCACCACCTCATTTCTGCTTACGCTCAAGCTAAGAATGAAGAATTAAAGGTGCAGAAAGATAGCGGAATAAAGCTGGTCTTGGCTGGCGATACAGACTTTGAGGATGATTATTCACGCGGTTTGAAGGAGATGGCGAGGAAGAACGGCATTATCCTCACCGGATTCATCAAGGGCAAGAAACTGCATTCATTGTTGACTAATTGCCGGGCATACTGCCTACCGTCAAGCCACGAAGGACTACCTATCGCCCTGCTTGAAGCAATGAGTTACGGTGTAAAAGTTGTTGTGAGCGACATACCGGCAAACCTTGAAGTGGGTCTTCAAAAAGATGACTATTTCCCCGTTGGCAATGTCGGGGTATTGGCGGAAAAACTGAAAGCTGTCATCGAACAACCGCTGCAGCATATTGATTACGACATGAAGAAATATGACTGGGAGAAAATCGCCAGCCAAGTGGCTGACGTGTATATCGGCTCATCTGATAAAACCATCATAAATCCATAGTCAGCCAGGATACGCCCTGCCATTCTGTATACACATGTCTTATAAACAAATGAGATGACGAAGCATACCGGAATCTTACTGCGCGACTACCAGAGTGACATAATAAGGCGTGTAGTGGATAGTTGGGCATCAAATAATTCCGTTTTGGTACAGATGCCAACCGGTACGGGGAAGACTGTAGTGCTGGCTTCGCTCGTAAGCGAACATCTGAAACTTAAAAGTGATAAACATGGTTGCTCCGTCTGGATAGTCGCTCACCGCCGTGAGCTTGTCGAACAGATTGAAGAAACAGTGGCAAGATATGGCATACGGAAAGAGTATGGAGTTATCAAAGTACTGTCAATCCAATGGCTTGCGAGACATTGGGATGACGTGCAAGGCGAACAACCTGGGCTGATTGTGATAGACGAAGCCCACCACGCGCTTGCCGAGACCTACAAGGAACTTTGGCAGCGCTATCCTGCTGCCATGAAGTTGGGCATGACCGCCACCCCATGCCGGCTGAATCGTGTTGGATTCACCGACTTGTTTGATGTGCTGGTCACCTCATACAGCATTGCAGACTTTATCAGGCAAGGATGGCTTGCAGCCTTCGACTATGTGTCTATACGCCAAGGCAGCGAAACCCAAAAGCTGATAGAGAGCCTGAAGAAACGCGGGGCGGACGGCGACTTCCAAGTGAAGGAAATGGACGCCGTGCTTAACAAACGCCCAAGCATAGAACGGTTGCATGACAGCGTAAAACAATATGCCGGCGGAAAGAAAGGCATAGTGTATGCCATCAGCATCAGCCACGCGCGGAACATTGCCGACTATTACGGACATAAAGGAATAACGGCCGCGGCCATAGACAGCAAGACGCCGGCAAAAATAAGGAAACAGCTTGTAGAAGACTTCCGTCATGGCAACATTCAGGTACTGGTTAATGTTGACGTTTTCAGCGAAGGTTTCGACTGTCCCGATGTCGAGTTTGTGCAACTGGCCCGCCCTACTCTGTCGTTAGCAAAATACCTGCAGCAAGTTGGCCGCGGACTTCGAGTGGCAGAAAACAAACAAAGTTGTGTGATAATAGACAACGTCGGACTGTACCGCTTGTTCGGTCTGCCTGCAGCAGATCGCGATTGGCAGGCAATGTTTGAAGGACTGATGGCGGGTAAGGGCCACGATGCCACAAGCAGAAACGAATGCTGCTACCCCGCCATGGCAGATTGCAGCACCAATGGCGAGCCGATAGGGCCAGACCCGGCCATGGAGATAGTATTGACACATGAACGGTTGCTGGAATACCTTAAGGAAAGCAGAAACCTTACAATGCATCTTGAGCAGGGAAAGCTCATGCCGTTTAAAGACAGGCGGACTGGACTTTACGGGTTAAGGCGTGGCGACATGGTGACGACCACACCCCAATTCAAGAAAGTGTATGCCACTGAAAACAACATGGCTGCTGTATTGCTCACAAACGGAAGTGCGGCTGTATGCGATTGTGGCGGCAAAATAATCATGGCCTTGGGCAAATGCCGGAAGCTGGCATTCACCCCAAAAGGATTTATTGCTACAACCGCTATAGACGGTAAAGTGGAATACACAGACCTTGCCACAGGCCACAAGCATGACGCCAAGCCCAAAGTGAAGGCGTTTGGGCAAGTGGAAGTGGTTGAAACGGATAGAATGTATTGCAGTCGCACCAAGAGGGAATTGAGATGGAAACCAGACGCAGGAAGCATTCAAACGGCCTTTGGTGGAAAGATGCTGTTTGTTCACGACTTCGGGTCAAGGCCCCAGTGCCATCAGATATTGCGTGAAAACAACTTCATAGGCCACAGATGCAGCGTGCTGGTAGCCGGAGACAAATCTACATACTACAACCTGTCTGGCATATTGCCAGATGGGAACGCCATAATTGAAGACACACAGGGCACCTATTACCTGACCTCCGACGGAGCAAGATTGCACAAAATATACTTTGAAAACCAAACGTCACCCGAAGGATTTTATTCTATGATGATAAGGCTGCTGACTAAAGCCGAGGCCCGCAAAGCCGCCGATGAAGAAAAGAAAAACAGGTTGATGGAAGAAAGACGGCGGCGCAGACTAGACTCTCTGCAAGGTGTGATACCGTTTATGTCGGGCAATAAATGGGGGCTCCGGCACGGGCAGATTATTGTCGTGCCGCCTATCTACCGCAGCATACAGGCACCCGTTGGCATGTATTGCGCAGTGGAAGAAAGACCAAGCCAGTGGGGAGTCATCATGATTGACGGTAAAATCATTGTCGAGCCCAAATACTCCAAGGTTGAAATTGAGCAGAACGGAACAGCCCACCTCACATTGACAAAAGGCAAAACCCAAACCGTCAAGCTGGGCACATGACATTTAAACAGGCTTGACAACAATGCCGACGTCGTTTCTTTGTTCATAGAAACGACGTCGGCATTGTTGTTTGTAGGGGCTGCGCGCTGTCGGTTACAATATAACAAACAATACCTCGACATCCATGCACAATAAGAACTTCCTCATCAGCCATAGACTGCAAACACGCATAGACATGCGCCACATCCAAACGGCCATACACAACGACAGCCTTTTATACCCCGTCAAATGGCCATTGGTCAATGATACTGCCAATCTCCAATCGCATCAGACCAAAGAACTTCTGCACCGATATTTATCAATATGCCCCAAACTATTATCCATGTTCCGGCGGCATCAGCTTACGAATTTGCCTCAACACAGCCAGTTACGACTTCAACAAAGCTGACAATAAGCCTGCCCGGCAATTGGATATAATTACCTTGTACTCTGATGGCCACATTGTGTTAAAGCCAAACAGCACCACGTCGCCAACCACACCTTCACGACGCGAGGCCTTCTGCTCACACACACATCTCACCCCTGATATTTCTGTTGAGGTAATGCCTGATCTTCTCTGGGTCGGAAAACCTTGCCTGCAAATACATCAGTTTGGTTACAGCGCTTTCAACTGTGCTGTCATGACCACTGATGACACCGGCCGACTTCAATTGATAGCCAGTGTCATAACGTCCCATCTCAACACTTCCAGCCATACACTGGCTAATATTAATTATAGTCTTGCCATTAGCCGACGCTTCTTTCAACGCCTTGATAAGCCATGGCGACTGTGGGGCATTCCCACTGCCAAAGGTACGCATGACAATGGAGCGCAAGTTGGGTGTGGCAATGACATGGCGCACCAAATCTTCACGTATGCCGGGGAATATAGTAAACACTATGACGTTGTTGTCCAAACGAAAATGCGGGGTCATAGGCTTAGAGTAGTCCGGTTTTAAAATTAGGTCTTCCCTATACGAGATGTTAACCCCCGCGTCAGCCAGGTGCGGGTAGTTAAAACTCTCGAAAGCGTTGAAATTGTCGGCGCTTTGCTTCGTTGTACGATTTCCCCTCATGAGGTGGCCATTGAAATATATGCCCACTTCAGGCATTATGGCCCTTCCATCGGGATGCTTGGCAGAAGCAATCTCAATGCTGGTGATGAGATTCTCCTTCCCGTCAGTCCGCAATTGTCCTATCGGCAACTGACTGCCGGTAAGTATTACGGGCTTTGTGAGGTTTTCAAGCATGTAGCTCAACGCAGAGGCGGTGAAAGCCATGGTGTCAGTGCCATGCAATATCACAAACCCGTCATACTTGTCATAGTTATCAGCTATGATATGGGTCAACTCAATCCACAGCCGGGGCGACATATTGCTACTGTCGATAGGCGGCGTGAATTGATACGTGGCAATGTGTGTCGAGAACTGCGCAAGCTCAGGAACGTTACTCAAAAGATGTTCAAACTTGAAAGGCTCGAGCGCCCCGGTCTGAGGATTGCGGTTCATTCCAATAGTGCCACCTGTGTAAATCAATAGAACATTATTGTCGTACGTCATCGTTTACGTATATTTTTGTTGCAAAAATAAGTAAACTTTTCGACATTGCAGAATTATTTTATTACTTTTGCACTATAGATATCCATACGGTATGAACACTTCATACAGAACAGTGTGGTGCCAGATGGCGAGAACAACGATTTGACAGACCTATAAAGCATACAACAATTAATAAACAACTAATTATGAAACAATTCAATGACGAGAACTTCTTGTTGGATAATGAAGTTGCCCAAGACCTGTTCCACAACCATGCGGCAAAGATGCCTATTATCGACTATCACTGCCACCTGATACCTGAAATGGTGGCAAATGACCATAAGTTTAAAAGCATCACAGAACTTTGGCTGGGTGGTGACCACTACAAATGGAGGGCAATGCGCACCAACGGCGTTGACGAAAAGTATTGCACAGGCAAAGACACGTCAGACTGGGAGAAGTTTGAGAAATGGGCCGAGACAGTGCCTTACACTTTCCGCAACCCACTTTACCATTGGACACACCTCGAACTCAAGACTGCATTCGGCATCACTAAGCTGCTGAGCCCCAAGACCGCTCGTGAGATATACGACGAGTGCAACGAGAAGCTCAAGCAGCCGGAGTACTCAGCCCGTGGCTTGATGCGCAGATACAACGTTGAATGCGTATGCACAACCGACGATCCCATTGACGACTTGCGCTACCACAAGCAAACCAGGGAAAGCGGTTTTGAAATAAAGATGATACCAGCATGGCGCCCAGACAAAGCCATGAACATCGAGAAGCCCGACTTTGCCGAGTATGTAAATAAGCTTGGCGAAGTAGCAGGCGTGACCATCACGACCTTCAAAGACATGGTGGACGCATTGCAGAAGCGCCACGACTTCTTCACAGCCAACGGCTGCAAGCTGTCTGACCACGGAATCGAGGAGTTCTACGACGAGGAGTATACCGACGCACAAATTGAAGCCATATTCGCCAAGGCAATGAGCAAGAAAGAACTCACTGCCTATGAAATACGCCAATACAAGAACTGCTTCCTGACCAAGATGGCAGAGATGGATGCCGATGCCGACTGGACACAGCAGTTCCACTATGGCGCAATCCGCGACAACAATACAAAGATGTACGAGCAACTTGGCCCCGACACTGGCTTTGACTCTATTGGCGAGTTCAACACGGCAAAGGCTATGAGCAAGTTCCTCAACAAGCTGAACATGGAGGGTAAGCTCACACGCACAATCCTCTACACCCTTAACCCGTGCGCCAACGAGGTGATTGCCACCATGCTTGGCAACTTCCAGGGTGGTTGCCCGGGCAAGATTCAGTTTGGTTCCGGCTGGTGGTTCAACGACCAGCTCGACGGCATGACCCGCCAAATGAACGCCCTTTCTGTGCTCGGCCTGCTGAGCCGTTTCGTAGGCATGCTCACCGACTCACGCTCTTTCCTGAGTTATCCGCGCCACGAGTATTTCCGCCGTCTGCTTTGCAATATTCTCGGAACCGACGTAGAGAAAGGTTTGCTGCCCAATGACCACGAAATACTCAGCCGAATGGTTGAAGACATATCTTACAACAACGCACGGAATTATTTCAAGTTCTATTAAAACGAAATGTTGCCAGAGAGCTCTGTTCAGAACCAACAGAGCGACAACAAGCGACAACGCCAAAACACAGCGCCCGCAAACGCCCACGGCCAAACAGCCGGCGTTTGCGGGCGTTTTTACAAAAATCTTCCTTTTTTCATAAAGGAGATTTCTTAGTCGGACATTTTCTTGCTTATATGGAAAAATAGGTGTAAATTTGCAGGCAATTAAAAACGGTTTCACAAAATGATAATTTCAAAGAAAATCATCTTGCCTGTGGCTTTTGCTGCCGTCATAATGATATTTGGCAGTTGTTCTAATAAAAATGTTGCTTATTTCCAAAACAGTAATATTGTAAACCTGGAGCAGTCTAGAGTTCTTTACGACGCAAGGATTATGCCTAAAGATGTGCTAACAATAACAGTCAGCACATCAGACGCTGATGCCGCCGCCCCATTCAACATGACAGTGCCCACCCCACTGACACAAAGCATGCGCACAACGACTTCACAACCCTTACTGCAAAGCTATCTTGTTGACAACGACGGTTACATCGATTTTCCGCGTGTAGGCCGCTTGCACGTCGGAGGCCTTACTAAATCTCAGGCGGAGCGCGTCATACTGGAAAAGATAAAGCCATACATGAGCAAAGCGGAAACTCCGATTGTCACCGTGCGCATGTCAAACTATAAGATTTCTGTCCTCGGCGAAGTCACCCGCCCCGGCATGTACACCGTTACCAATGAAAAGATTTCCATATTGGAGGCTCTTGCCCAGGCGGGCGACCTCACCATATACGGTGTTCGCAACAATGTAAAGCTGATACGCGAAGACTCAACAGGCATGAAATCCATTCATGTGCTAAACCTTAACGATGCAAACATCATTAATTCACCTTATTATTATTTGCAGCAAAACGACATTGTATATGTTGAACCCAATAAGGTGAAGGCACAAAACTCAAGTGTGGGTAGCATGACTACATTATGGTTCTCGGCGACCTCAATATTGATTTCGCTGACCTCACTATTGTATAACATCTTGAACTGATTAATGTATGTAAATGGCAGGCGCTCGTTGCGCCTGCCGTTAATTGTATAATATAGAGTAGATATGTGTGGAATTGTAGGATATATTGGTGATAAGGATGCATTCCCTATACTAATTAAAGGGTTAAGAAGGTTAGAGTATCGTGGATATGACAGCGCTGGTGTCGCATTGATCAACTCAAGCGGCAACCTTAACGTATACAAGAGCAAGGGCAAAGTTGATGATCTGGTGGCCTTCTGTGCCGACAAGAACACAACAGGCACTGTGGGCATAGCCCATACACGATGGGCCACCCATGGCGAGCCATCCTCTGTCAACGCCCACCCGCATTATTCCCAGTCGAAGAACTTGGCAATAATTCACAATGGAATCATTGAGAACTATGCCTCGCTGAGGAAAAAACTGATGGAAAAGGGCATCACATTCCGCTCTGACACAGACACCGAGGTGCTCGTACAATTGATAGAATACATACAGCAACGTAAGAACCTCGACTTATTGACGGCTGTTCAGCTGGCCCTGCACGAAGTGATTGGAGCATACGCCATAGCTCTGCTCGACAAGCGCAACCCAAACCAAATCATAGCAGCACGCAAACAAAGCCCTTTGGTTGTAGGCATTGGCGACAATGAGTTCTTTCTGGGTTCCGACGCGTCGCCCATCGTAGAATACACAGACAAGGTGGTGTATCTCGAAGATGGCAATATCGCAGTGATAAGGAAAGGCGAAGACCTGAAGGTAGTTAACATACAAAACCGGCTGCAGAATCCAGAGATACAGACAGTGGATATCAACCTCGGAGAGATTGAGAAGGGCGGATATCCCCATTTCATGCTCAAAGAAATATTCGAGCAGCCGGAATGCCTGACCAACTGCATGCGCGGCCGTGTCAACGTCGACACAGACAATGTTGTGTTGAGCGCCGTCATCGACTACAAGAAACAATTGCTCAATGCCAACAGGTTCATAATAATCGCTTGCGGAACGTCGTGGCATGCCGGACTTATAGGAAAACAGATACTTGAAAGCCTGTGCCGCATACCGGTTGAAGTAGAGTATGCGTCAGAATTCCGCTATCGCAACCCGGTGATAACGAGCAAAGATGTAGTCATCGCCATATCCCAAAGCGGCGAGACGGCCGATACGCTTGCGGCGATAAAGCTCGCCAAAGAAAACGGCGCATTTATTTATGGCATTTGCAACGCTATCGGATCGAGCATACCACGTTCTACGGACACCGGTTCATACATACATGTAGGGCCAGAGATAGGAGTAGCATCGACAAAGGCTTTCACCGGCCAGGTGACAGTATTGTCAATGCTTGCCTTGGCTTTGGCAAAGGAAAAAGGCACGATAAGCAACGAAGCCTATCTGAGCATAGTAAAAGAATTGCACGCAATACCCCAAAAGATGGAGGAAGTGCTGAAGCTCAACGACAGGATAGCCGACCTGAGCCGCATCTTCACTTACGCCCGCAACTTCTTATACCTTGGCCGTGGCTACAACTACCCTGTGGCCCTTGAGGGAGCGCTAAAGCTTAAGGAAATCAGCTACATACACGCCGAAGGCTATCCCGCTGCCGAAATGAAACACGGTCCCATAGCCCTGATAGATTCAGACATGCCTGTCGTTGTCATAGCCACGCACAACGCCATGTATGAAAAAGTGCTGAACAACATACAAGAAATAAAAGCTCGCAAAGGCAAAGTGATTGCCATTGTGACAGAAGGCGACAATACGATAAGCCGCATTGCCGATGAAGTGATAGAACTACCAGACACAATAGAATGCCTTGAGCCCCTATTGTCAACCATTCCGTTGCAATTGCTTGCTTACCATATCGCGGTTTGCAAAGGCAAGAACGTGGACCAGCCACGCAACCTTGCAAAGTCTGTAACCGTTGAATGACCATGTGGGCTAATCATTTAGCCCACTTAGTTGTGTTTAACCTACAAGTTGCCGTATTATTATATTGGCTTATAATGACAACCAAATAGAAAATAGTTTAGGATATTCGGATGGAACAATTAAAACACGAATGTGGAGTGGCAATGATTAGGCTACTAAAGCCGCTCGATTATTACCAGAAAAAGTATGGAACATGGATGTACGGGTTGAACAAGTTGTACCTCATGATGGAGAAGCAACACAACCGAGGCCAGGAAGGTGCCGGCATTGCATGTGTGAAGTTGAATACTCTGCCTGGTAATGAGTATATGTTTCGTGAGAAGGCTTTGGGAGCAAACGCCATAACAGAAATATTCGGAAGTGCTCAAAAAGAGTTTCGCAACCTTTCTAAAGAACAGTTGGCCGATGCAGAATACGCAAAGGAGAACCTTCCTTTCGCCGGCGAATTGTATATGGGTCACCTCCGCTATTCTACGACAGGCAAGAGTGGCTTGCAATATGTCCATCCATTTCTGCGCCGCAACAACTGGAAGGCCAAGAACCTGTGCTTGTGTGGCAACTTCAATATGACTAACATCGATGAGATATTCAGCAAAATCACCTCGCAAGGACAGTGCCCACGCATCTTCAGCGACAGTTATATCATGCTGGAATGGATGGGCCACCGACTGGACAGGGAAGTGGAACGCAACTTCGTCGATGCCAAGGAAAACGGGCTGCAAGGCACTGACATAACCGACTACATCGACGACCATGTACGCATGAGCAATGTGTTGCGTACCACGATGCCCGACTTTGACGGCGGCTATGTGGTTTGCGGTCTCACCGGCAGCGGTGAAATGTTTTCAATGCGCGACCCGTGGGGCATACGTCCGGCCTTCTATTATAAGAATGACGAAGTGGTGGTCGTTGCCAGCGAGCGCCCCGTCCTCCAGACAACATTCGACATCGAATGCGACCAGATATGCGAACTAAAGCCTGGCGAAGCTGTTGTCGTAAACAAAAAGGGAGAATTCTCGCTTGAAAAGATATTAGACCAACGCGGCGACTCTGCATGCTCATTTGAGCGCATATACTTCAGCCGTGGTTCCGACCGCGACATATACCGCGAACGCAAGAAGCTTGGCGATTTGTTGATGAAGCCCATATTGAAAGCTATCGACAACGACGTGGAGCACACAGTGTTTTCATTCATACCCAACACGGCAGAGGTAGCATACTACGGTATGCTGGGAAGCTTCAAGCGATATATCAACGAGCAAAAAATACAAGCCATAGAATCGCTGGGGCACATGCCGACGCACGAAGAACTGGAAAAGATACTCGAACAGTTTGTCCGTTCTGAAAAGGTTGCCTGGAAAGACATCAAGTTGCGCACGTTCATTACAGAAGGCAATTCGCGCAACGACTTGGCATCACACGTTTACGACGTGACATACGAAGTGTTGGAAAAAGGCGTCGACAATCTTGTGGTCATAGACGACAGCATCGTGCGCGGAACCACACTCCGCGAAAGCATCATCAAGATACTTGACAGGCTCCACCCGAAAAAGATTGTCATAGTCAGCTCGTCGCCGCAGATACGCTATCCCGATTATTATGGCATCGACATGGCCAAGCTTGAAGAGTTCATCGCTTTCAGGGCATGCATAGCACTGCTGCAAGACCGTGGCATGCAGAGCCTTATAGACGAGACATACAAAAACTGCATCGACGAGTTGAAGAAGCCCAAGGAAGAGATGCAATGTTGTGTCAAAGCGCTTTATAAGCCATTCACGGTCGAAGAGCTCAACACCAAGATGGTGGAACTGCTGCGCCCTGCAGAGGTGACCACCCCCATCGAACTGGTTTACCAAAGCATCGAAGGGCTGCACACTGCCATACCCGACCATAAGGGCGACTGGTATTTTACAGGCAACTACCCCACTCCCGGCGGGATGAAGCTTGTAAACCAGGCATTCATCAATTACTATGACAACGTGTATCAGTACGAACAAAAGTTTTAAACACTTTACAACCATATATGATGAAGAACGTAACATTGGTTCTTGAAGACGGAACAGAATTTCGCGGCAAGTCATTCGGTTACGAACAACCAGTTGCAGGCGAAGTAGTCTTCAATACAGCGATGATGGGTTATCCGGAGAGCCTGACCGACCCCTCATACGCCGGACAGTTGATGACACTGACTTACCCACTGGTGGGAAACTATGGTGTTCCCCCTTTCACCATTGCCCCTGACGGCATAGCAACGTTCATGGAGAGCGACAAGATCTACGCATCGGCCATAATCGTTGCAGACTACAGTGAAGAGTATAGTCACTGGAATGCAGTCGAGAGCCTGGCCGACTGGCTGAAGCGTGAGCATGTGCCCGGCATCACCGGCATAGACACCCGCCAGCTGACCAAAGTGTTGCGTGAGCACGGTGTAATGATGGGAAAGATTCTTTTCGACGACCAGCCCGACAACATACCTCAGGCAGATTACGAAGGCGTTAACTTTGTTGACAAAGTGAGCTGCAAGGAGGTCATACGTTACAACGAAGGCGCCGGAAAGAAAGTCGTACTGGTTGACTGCGGCGTAAAGAACAACATCATACGATGCCTCATCAACCGTGGTGTGGAAGTTATCCGCGTGCCATGGAATTATGATTATACGGGCATGGACTTCGACGGTCTTTTCCTCGGCAACGGCCCGGGCGACCCGGACATGTGCGAAGACGCGGTCAACATCATACGCAAACAAATGAGCCTTTCACGCAAGCCTATATGCGGAATATGCATGGGCAACCAGCTTCTGGCCAAAGCCGGAGGCGCAACAATATACAAGCTCAAATACGGTCACAGGTCGCACAACCAGCCGGTGATGGAAGTTGGAACCACAAGGTGCTACATAACAAGCCAGAACCATGGCTACGCTGTCGATGCCAAGACGCTCGGCAGCGACTGGAAGGAACTGTTCGTTAACATGAACGACGGGTCAAACGAAGGCATATGCCACAAGGAGAACCCCTGGTTTACAAGCCAGTTCCACCCGGAAGCCTGCTCAGGCCCTGTCGACACTGAATTTATGTTTGACCGTTTTGTTGAAAAATTGAAGTAACAGTAACTATGAGAGACGAAAATATAAAGAAAGTCCTGTTGCTCGGCTCAGGCGCATTGAAGATTGGCGAAGCTGGCGAATTTGACTATTCCGGTTCACAAGCGCTGAAGGCACTGCGTGAAGAAGGAATATATACCGTATTGATAAACCCAAATATCGCAACCGTCCAGACATCCGAGGGGGTTGCCGACCAGATTTATTTCCTGCCCGTACAGCCGTATTTCGTAGAGCGCGTAATCGAAAAGGAGCGCCCCGACGGCATACTGTTGGCTTTCGGCGGACAGACAGCCCTCAACTGCGGTGTGGCGTTGCACCAGAGCGGAGTGCTTGAAAAATACAACGTACGCGTGCTCGGCACACCCGTCCAGGCTATCATGGACACCGAAGACCGCGAGCTTTTCGTAGAAAAACTCAATGAGATTGGCGTCAAGACCATCAAGAGCGAGGCGTGCGAAAACATAGAGCAAGCCCGCAAGGCCGCCAAGGAATTGGGCTACCCCGTTATCCTCAGGGCCGCATACGCCCTTGGAGGGTTGGGCAGCGGATTCTGCGACAACGAGGAAGAGCTTGACAAACTGGCCGAAAAGGCTTTCTCTTTCTCGCCTCAGGTTCTCGTAGAGAAGAGCCTGAAAGGCTGGAAAGAAATAGAATATGAGGTTGTGCGCGACCGCTATGACAACTGTATCACGGTATGCAACATGGAAAATTTCGACCCATTGGGCATACATACAGGCGAGAGCATAGTCATAGCACCATCTCAGACCTTGACAAACAGCGAGTACCACAAGCTTAGAGCGCTGTCTATCAAGATTATACGTCACATAGGCATAATCGGAGAATGCAATGTGCAGTATGCCTTCGACCCCCAAAGCGAAGACTACCGCGTAATCGAAGTGAACGCCCGCCTGAGCCGTTCGTCGGCGCTCGCATCCAAAGCCACAGGCTATCCCTTGGCTTTCGTCGCCGCCAAGCTTGGCATGGGCTACGGTCTGTTTGAGCTGAAAAACTCGGTCACGAAGACGACAAGCGCCTTTTTCGAGCCTGCCCTCGACTATGTGGTCTGCAAAATACCACGGTGGGACCTCAGCAAGTTCCGTGGCGTTGACAAAGAGCTTGGCTCATCCATGAAGTCGGTAGGCGAGGTGATGGCCATCGGCCGCAACTTTGAGGAAGCCATACAGAAGGGTTTGCGCATGATAGGGCAAGGCATGCACGGCTTTGTCGAGAACAAGGAACTTGAGATACCCGACATCGACGCTGCATTGCGTGAGCCTACAGACAAGCGCGTGTTCATCATCTCGAAAGCCATGCACAAGGGTTACACCATCGACCAGATACATGAGCTGACGAAGATCGACAAGTGGTTCTTGCAGAAACTGAAGCACATCATCGACATCGACGAGCGCATGAAGGCCTTGAAGAGCATAAACAACCTCGACAAGGAACTGCTGCGCGAGGCCAAGGTCTACGGATTCACCGACTTCCAGATTGCCCGTGCCGTGGGCTTGGAAACAGAACTGAACAGCATGGCCAAGGCCGGCCTTGTGGTGCGCAACCTGCGCAAGAGCTACGGTATACTGCCATATGTCAAGCAGATAGACACCCTGGCTGCCGAATATCCGGCACAGACCAACTACCTGTACCTCACCTACGCCGGCGTTGCCCACGACATTACGTTCGAGCGCGACAAACGCTCAATCATTGTGCTTGGCTCCGGTGCCTACCGCATTGGCTCGTCTGTAGAGTTCGACTGGTGCGGTGTGCAGGCCCTGCAAACCATACGCAAAGAAGGCTACCGCTCGGTGATGATAAACTACAACCCGGAGACTGTTTCCACCGACTATGACATGTGCGACCGCCTCTACTTCGACGAGCTGACCTTTGAGCGTGTGATGGACATAATCGACCTTGAATGCCCACACGGAGTGATTGTCTCCACAGGAGGACAGATACCCAACAACCTGGCAATGAGGCTCGACGGACAGCACGTGCCCATTCTCGGAACATCAGCCAAGGACATTGACAATGCCGAAGACCGCGCCAAGTTCTCGTCGATGCTCACCCGCAACGGCATAGACCAGCCGGAGTGGAGCGCCCTCACCACGATGGAAGACATCAACACGTTCATATCAAAGGTGGGCTTCCCCGTGCTGGTACGCCCGTCATACGTATTGTCGGGTGCAGCCATGAACGTATGCTCCAACCAGGAAGAGCTTGAAAAGTTCCTGCGCCTGGCAGCCAATGTAAGCGAAGACCACCCCGTGGTGGTAAGCCGCTTCATAGAGCATGCAAAAGAGGTTGAGATGGATGCCGTGGCCCGCAATGGCGAGATAATAGCATACGCCATCAGCGAGCACATTGAGTTTGCCGGAGTCCACTCTGGCGACGCCACCATACAGTTTCCCCCGCAGAAGCTGTATTGCGAGACTGTGAGGCGCATCAAGCGCGTAAGCCGCAAGATAGCAGAAGAGTTGCACATCAGCGGCCCGTTCAACATACAGTTCCTTGCAAAGGAAAACGACATCAAGGTGATTGAGTGCAACCTGCGCGCATCACGCTCGTTCCCATTCGTAAGCAAGGTCTTGAAAATCAACCTGATTGAACTTGCAACCAAGGTGATGCTCGGACTTCCCGTAGAAAAGCCCAGCAAGACTCTCTTCGACCTCGACTACGTGGGCATCAAGGCAAGCCAATTCTCGTTCAACCGACTGCAGAAAGCCGACCCTGTGCTCGGCGTTGACATGGCTTCAACGGGCGAGGTGGGCTGTCTTGGCGATGACACGAGCACGGCCTTGCTCAAGAGCATGCTCTCTGTTGGACAACGCATACCTGAAAAGAACATATTGCTTTCTACAGGTAGCGCCAAGCAAAAGGCCGAGATGCTCGATGCCGCACGCATGCTCGTTGAGCACGGATACAAGCTGTATGCCACCAGCGGCAGTTCCAAGTACCTGTCGGAAAACGGGGTGGAGAACACCGAGGTGTTCTGGCCATCGGAAGACAAGCAGCCGCAGGCCATTGACATGTTGCACAACCACGAGATTGACCTTGTGGTGAACATACCCAAGAACCTGACTGCAGGCGAGCTTACCAATGGCTATAAGATAAGGCGCGCAGCCATCGACCTGAATGTTCCGCTGATAACCAACAGCCGTCTGGCAAGTGCCTTCATCAATGCATTCTGCCGAATAAAGCTCGACGACATCGACATTAAGAGCTGGGCTGAATATAAGTAGAATAGCAAATTACGTGTATTAGCAAAGGGAGTTGCCAAAAAGCAACTCCCTTTTCAACCCAAACAGGCCCTTTAATGCTCGATGTTTGTTTTCACGGTCGTTACATGCGTCACAAACTCATCGCCCCACCCGGCCGCATCTTGTTTGCGCTTTGTCGCTACGCAACCCGCTATGCCACCCGCAACGGGGCAGACCGATATTCACGGCCAGCGGGATGGAACAGCCTGATTGTTGAATGACCGATTGGGGATAAATGTTTACTTTGAATCATGATTATCAGAAATGTTTGCAATACCGACGCCACTGCCATAGCCAACATATACAACGAATATGTAACCGGCACGACTGTTTCATTTGAGCTGGAACCGGTCACAGTTGAAGAAATGTCGAAGCGAATAATTGAAATATCGGCGTCGTTCCCCTATTTTGTATGCGAAGACAAGGGCAACGTCGTCGGCTTCTGCTATGCGCACAGATGGAAAGAACGCAAAGCGTATGAAAACACTCTCGAGACCACGGTGTATATATCACGTTCGCACCACGGGCATGGCGTTGGCCGACAGCTGATGGAGCGCCTCATCGACGCATGCCGCACAAAGGGATGCCACGCCTTGATAGCATGTATTACGGGCGACAATGAGCCGAGCATCAACTTCCACGAGAGGCTTGGTTTTACCAAGGTGTCATGCTTCAACCAGGTAGGACGCAAATTTGGCCGTTGGCTCGACGTGGTCGACTACGAACTGCTTTTGACCGATGGCCAAATGCGATGACAGCCAACGAAAGATATCAGAACAGGCACAGGCATATCAATTGCAGCATGTGCCTGTTCCGATTGCGCCATACATCCAGTAGCGTCAGACAGGCGGCAGTATTCGCCCCACCGCCGTTCACCCCCACCCTGTATGCCTGCAAACATTTGCTTGCGGCCTAAAGACAACCAGCCGGGCTGACTTGGCCTTAGTGCCTAAGCCGGCAAACAAATCAACTACAAGGATTCCCACCACCACGCTTTATCCCAAACCGACTGCCGGGAGCCATAAACGCATACACCCGATTGCCAAATCCTCTGTTTGCAGTGTCCGCGAAGTCGCAGCATTCTGCCGTAGGCTGCATGGGCCTGCAAGTTGCCGTAAGGAGCAATTAAGCATTTGGCACACAAGACATGAATGCCCCAACCATCATCTGCAGGCATCATGCTTAAATTGGGATTAAAATCAGGCAATGATGTTTTCCGGCACGGCTGATTTCTGCACGCAGCATTTCCGACTGCAACAAACAATCCAGCACGCCACCCCAACTATCTGGCATTCAGCGGTTTGCCGTATGGGTCGTTTTGGTTGGCCAAACGGCCCATACGGCAATGCAAAACGGCTGTCGTCGTTTGGCCATACGGGCCGAATCTCACCCAAGAACGAACCTGCCCTACTACCAACATTATTCCAGACATCACCCATTGCCGCCATGCCGGCATGCCGATAAACAGTTGCTGACCAACTGAAAAGCCAATCTGCCAGACGAAACAAACACTAAACACTCCCTTACGTCACCTTGCCGGCGCAGGCAGCCCAAGGCAGTATGCTACTGATTATATTAATTAGGTGTTCAAAATTTATTGCCATCAAATTGTGCGCTATTTCGGAGATGCATGCCAAAGTCCGAAAATAGAGCTTAGCGGGCTACGCTACCGATGAGACTTTGGCATGCGGCCAGAAAGAGCACACAAGATGGTGGCGAAGATATTGAGGATACCTGCAAGGTCAATTGTATCGGTTTATTTTGAACAGCTACTTAAGACGGCAAACAAATTGAATGTCAATGTCATGGAATCATATAGGCTGCTTATGGCCGACAGATGGGTAAGTAAAAACAACTACCATCATGGCATACGATGCGTACCCCCAAACGATAATACCGATGCACTGTTTGCCCAACCGGCATCCGCCACAATCCGGCACTGTTGCAGACGGCAATCCACCTGCCAATAGGGCGCATCTATAGGCGCGTTACATTACACAAGGCCCTGGCCGCAGCATGAAATAGCCTAAACGCGTACAGGTACAGACAACATTTGCAATTGGGTTGCAAAACATCTTATATACCTTTGCAACCTGAAACAAAACAAACAAACACTTTATGAGACTACATCATTTCACTATTGGGGTCATGGCCTTGGCTTTGACGGTTTCGTGCGTCAATGATAAAGAAAGCAAAACAACAAGCAATGCAACGCAGAAACAAAAGTCGGACGCAAAAAGCCATTCAGACGAAATAATAATAAGCGCAGAACAAGCAAAGAACATTGGCTTGGCAGTAAAGACAATCAAGCCGGCATCATATTACGGGTCGATACCCGTGGGAGGAAAAATCGTTGAAGCGAGTGGCGACGAACGAACCGTTGTTGCCAGCACTTCGGGCATTGTTTCGCTGAACAGACAGCTCACTGAAGGCACCCGTCTGAACAAAGGGGTTGCGGTGATGAACATCTCTGCCAACAACCTGCAAGGCGGAAGTCCGACGCGCAATGCCCGGATAGCGTTTGAGACAGCAAAAAAAGACTATGAACGTGCCACAAAAATGGTTGATGACAACATCATATCCAAGAAAGAGTTCAATGCCATAAAAGCACAATACGAATCAGCTTTAGTAGCCTACAAGGCCCTGCCCGACGACGGGAAGGGAGGGGTTAGCATTGTCGCCCCTATCTCAGGCTACGTGAAGTCATGCAACGTGAAAGACGGAGACTATGTCACCGTTGGGCAACCCATGCTGAGCATAACGCAAAACAAACGCCTGTACCTGCGGGCCGAACTGCCTGAAAAGTATTATGACATGCTCGACATCATATCGTCTGCCACATTCAAACCTTCGTACAGTGACACCGTCTACGACCTAAACAAGCTCAATGGCAGGATAGTGGCTGTGGGCAAGACCACCACAGCCTCGCCGGGATATATACCGATAACCTTCGAGTTCAACAATGCCAAGGGAATCATGCCGGGTGCTTTCGCCGAGATATGGCTGCAGACCTCTGCCGGGAAAGAGGCGTTGGCAGTACCGGTAAGCGCCATAACCGAAGAACAAGGAGCCTATTTTGTATACATAAAGACCGACGCCAGCTGCTATAAGAAGCAAGAGGTGAAGATTGGCATGACTAATGGCGAGCTTACAGAAATAGTAGACGGACTGAAGGGAGGCGAACAAGTAGTGACCAAAGGAGCCGTTAACGTAAAGCTTGCAGCATCAAGCAACGCAATACCGGCCCACAACCACAACCATTAAAACAGTCAGAAACGTATGCTTAACAAAATAATCCGATTCTCACTGCACAACCGCCTGATTGTCCTTGTGGCGGCTGTAGCACTAATCATACTCGGCGGATTCACGGCCCACAACACAGAAGTAGATGTTTTTCCCGACCTGAACGCCCCGACAGTGGTAGTAATGACAGAAGCCAAGGGCATGGCCGCCGAAGAGGTGGAACAGCTCGTGACATTCCCTATAGAGACTGCCGTGAATGGCGCCACAGGGGTAAGGCGCGTACGTTCGTCGTCGACAGCCGGCTTCTCAGTGGTATGGGTAGAGTTCGACTGGTCGACAGATATATACATAGCCAGGCAAATAGTTTCAGAAAAACTGTCGGCAATGGCCAACGAACTGCCCGACAATGTGGGCACGCCAACGCTCGGCCCACAGTCGTCGATACTGGGCGAGGTGCTTATAGTTGGCCTCACGGCAGACAGCACCTCAATGTTAGACCTGCGCACCTTGGCCGACTGGACCATCAGGCCAAGGCTACTGTCTATAGGCGGCGTGGCCCAAGTGTCGGTATTGGGCGGCGACATAAAGGAATACCAGATACTGATACATCCGCAGAAGATGAAGCATTACGGCGTCAGCCTGTCTGATGTGCTCAACGCAACAACAGGCATGAACCAAAACACCAATGGCGGCACCATATACGAATATGGCAACGAATACATCATCCGTGGCCTCGTTTCGTCAGACAACATAGAGGACATAGGCGACGCTGTGGTGAAATCGACAAACAACATACCCGTGACGCTCGCCGACATTGCCGAGGTGAAAGTGGGCCCGCAAACCCCACGGCTTGGCGTAGCGTCGGAAAAAGGCAAGCCGGCGGTGCTCATGACCGTCACAAAGCAACCTAACACAGGTACGATAGAACTGACCGAAAAACTTGAGGACGCCCTGAAAGACCTTCAGAAAAACCTCCCTTCAGACATCAATGTGTCGACAGACGTGTTCAGGCAGTCGCGTTTCATCGAGAGCTCTATCGACAATGTGAAGACATCGCTGTACGAAGGGGCCATCTTTGTGGTTATAGTGCTGTTCCTTTTCCTGGCCAACACCCGCACAACAGTGATTTCGCTCATCACGTTGCCGGTATCGTTGCTTGTTTCAATATTGGTAATGCACTATATGAACCTGAGCATCAACACCATGAGCCTCGGCGGACTTGCAATAGCCATTGGCTCACTGGTGGATGACGCCATAGTTGATGTGGAAAACGTATGGAAGCATTTGCGCGAAAACAGACAGCTGCCTGAGAACCTGCGCAAATCCACGCGCGAAGTTGTCTTCAATGCTTCAAAGGAGGTTCGTATGCCCATACTCAACTCTACACTCATCATTATAGCCAGCTTCGTGCCTCTGTTCTATCTCAGCGGCATGGAAGGACGAATGCTGATACCGCTGGGAATAGCATTCATCGTGGCACTTCTCGCATCGACAATTGTTGCGCTTACTCTGACTCCTGTGCTATGCAGCTATCTGCTGAGCAATAAAAATGGCTCCGGCAAAGAAGACAGGGAAGCATTCATGGCCACATGGCTAAAGAAACACTACCACACTGCGCTGCTGTGGGCCTTGGCAAACAAGAAGAGCGTACTGGGAGGCTCGGTGGCTCTCTTCATTGTTGCCGTATGCATGTTCTTCACCTTAGGCCACAGCTTTCTTCCATCGTTCAATGAGGGTTCGTTCACTATCAACGTAAGCTCGATGCCGGGCATCTCGCTTGAGGAGTCGGACAAGATTGGCAAAAGAGCCGAAGAGCTGTTGCTGTCAATACCCGAAATAAAGACCGTTGCACGCAAGACAGGGCGCGCTGAGCTCGACGAGCATGCGCTCGGGGTCAATGTTTCTGAAATTGAAGCCCCCTTTGAGCTAACGGACAGAACGCACAAGGAAGTGCTGGACGACATAAGGCACAGGCTATCAGCCATCAGCGGGGCCAACATAGAAATAGGCCAACCGATAAGCCACCGCATAGATGCCATGCTGAGCGGAACGCAGGCAAGCATAGCAATAAAGCTTTTCGGCGACGACCTGAACAAGATGTTCGCAATCGGAAACAGGATAAAAGACGAGATAGCCACCGTGGACGGCATAGCAGACCTCAATGTGGAGCAACAGATAGAACGGCCGGAATTAACCATCAGCCCCAAACGCAAACTATTGGCAAAGCACGGCATCACCCTCGCCGACTTCAACTCGTTTGTCAGTGTGAACTTGGGAGGCGAAACGGTTTCGCAGGTTTATGAGGACAAAAAGAGCTTTAACCTGGTGGTAAGGGCCGCCGACAGCGACAGGGGCTCAATGGAACGGATAAAAGACTTGATGATTGACACGCCCGACGGCGGCAAGATTCCTTTGACAGAAGTGGCTGAGGTAAAGTCGACCACTGGTCCAAACACCATCAACAGGGAGAACGTGAAACGAAAAATCGTTGTCTCTGCCAACGCCAGCGGCCGCGACCTGCGCAGTGTGGTCAACGACATTCAGGCACGCATTGACAAAAACATCAAGCTCCCCGAAGGCTATCACATTGAATATGGCGGACAATTTGAAAGCGAACAGAGCGCCAGCCGAACACTTATGCTGGCATCGGCGGTGAGCATAGTCATCATGTTCCTCCTGCTATACCTGCAGTTCAGGAATGCTCTTGAAAGCGGGGTAATATTGCTCAACCTGCCACTGGCACTGATAGGCGGGGTTTTCGCACTATGCCTTACTACCGGCGAGGTGAGCATACCGGCCATCATCGGCTTCATATCACTGTTCGGCATAGCAACGCGCAACGGCATGCTGCTAATAAGCAGGTACAACACCCTGCAACGTGAAGAAGGGCTTTCGCTGAAAGAAAGCATTATGAAGGGTTCGCTGGACAGGCTAAACCCTATTGTGATGACTGCATTGTGCTCTGCACTGGCGCTGATACCACTGGCACTGCGCGGCGACTTGCCGGGCAATGAAATTCAAAGCCCGATGGCAAAAGTCATATTGGGTGGACTGCTTACGTCGACATTCCTCAATGCGTTCATCGTACCCATCATATATGAACTGCTAAACAAAAAGAACATAACCAATAATAAACCGACAAAATGAAACAAAAGATACTGATGGCTTGTGCTGCAATGTGCATCGCTTGCACCATGGACGCCGCCAGCATTGACAGTGTTCTACACTGCATCGAACAAAACAACATTGAACTGAAGGCTCTTAAAAAAGACTACGAAGCCGGTTGCCTTGAGATAAAGTCACAAAACAACCTCGAAGACCCGTCGGTTGAATACAGTCCGTTCTTCAACAAGGCTGTCAATGGCGTTGCTAGCTCCGAACTGGTGGTATCCCAAGGCTTTGACTTCCCAACCGTTTATGCCGCACGAACAAAATCGGGAAGACTGCAACAAGAAGTCCTCAGGCAGGAATATAACAAGTCGAGACGCGACATTCTGTTCAATGCCAAGACGCTGTGCCTGGATTTCATCATGCAAACAAAAAAGAAAACGCTGCTGAAAAAAAGAGGTGACAACGCTCTCAGGCTGTTGCAAATGTATGAGAAAAGACTGGAAGACGGAAACGCCAATATCCTTGAGGTAAACAAAATCAAGATGGACTTGATGAATGTAAGGACTGAAATAGCGCAAGCCGAGGCTGAACGCATTGCCACGATAAACTCGCTCTCGGCCTTGAACGGCAACTCGCCACTGCCACTAAACGGCATGGAATACCCCGCAACGTCCGACGGCGATGGTGAGGCGCTGTTGCAGAATGCACTCAACAACGACAATGACATACATGCTGCGGCTGCTTCTGCCAAGGCATCGGAACAGGATGTGAAGGTGAACAAACAAAACTGGATGCCAAAACTGCAGGTGGGATACCGGAGAAACACCGACGGCAGCGATGCCAGCAATGGTTTTCTGGTTGGTGCATCATTCCCGCTGTTTTCGAGCCGGAACAAGACGAAAGCAGCAAAAGCCAAGATGGAGAACGCACGGCTTAATCTTGAGAATACAAAAGCAATGACAGAAAATGGCATAAAAACCAAGATACAGCAAATGAAACAACTCAAGCAGGCAGCACAGGCTTACGATGAAGACTTGATGATAGAAACTCTAAGACTGCTGGACAAGGCTGTGGAAAGCGGGCAGATATCGATTGTGGAATATTACTCTGAGGCTGATGTGATTTATCGGAACCTGCAGGCGAGCATCGAGGCAGAACGCCAATATCAAGGGGTGATGGCCGACATTTGCAAGAATGACATCTGACGCAAGCTGGTGCAACGGCTATTGCGGCTATATCGAAAGACTACGACGACATTATTATATTGATTTGCAACCCCTGTTACATCTTCTGAATTAGAAAACAAATGTCAGTTGCTGATGAATAATGGGACGATGCACCATTTCATGATAAAAGGTGTATCGTGCCATTGTCGTTCACGAGTATTTTAGTAACTTTGCGGCAACAAATAAACTATACGACAATGAAAAGAACGATGTTTATGTTACTCTTGTCCGGATTGCTATTATCCTGTCAGGAAAGCCTTGAAGATAAATGTGCCCGGGAAGCCAAGGAATACACAGAAAAGAAATGCCCGGCACCTATAGGCGAAAACATTGTGATAGACAGCATGAGCTTTGAACGCTCCACACACACACTGCATTATTATTACTCCATCAAAGGAGCAGCAGACAGTAACCCCAACATCAATACTTCTGAGGCTTACAACCTTTTGCTATCACAAATAAAGAATGCCACTTCAATAAAAGACTACAAAGACGCAGGTTATAACTTCGCCTACACTTACCGCTCAGGGAAAGACAAAAACAAGGTTGTTTTCGAGGCAGTATTCAAGCCTGAAGATTATAAGTAACACACATCATGGCAACAGGCTTGGCCCAATAAGATTATTTTAATATAATGAAGCGAGGGCAACCCGGCCTTCCTTGTTCCGGGTAACCCTCGCTATTCTTGTATTGATTGTGCCTCGACAAATATGATTTTAGGCCTCTTCGGGTTTCATATTTGTATATACGTTCTGCACATCGTCGTCATCCTCAAGCAGGTCAACCATCTTGTTGATTGTCTCACGCTGCTCCGGCGTAACGTCCTTCAGGTCATTAGGTATTCGGGTAAACTCGGCACCGGTGACCTCAAGGCCCATACATTCAAGATGCTTCTGTATGTCGCTGAAGCTCGTAGGCTCTCCGTAGATTGTTATTTCGCCGCTCTCTTCATCTTCATCATACTCGTCATCGACACCAAAATCAATGAATTCGAGTATCAGGTCGTCCATATTCAGCCCGTCTTTCTTCTTGAATGTAAACACGCACTTCTGGTCAAACAGGAATGAAAGCGAACCTTGTGTACCAAGATTGCCGCTGAACTTATTGAATACAGCGCGAACATTTGCAACCGTCCTGGTTGTGTTGTCAGTGGCAGCATCAACGAAGATGGCTATGCCGTGAGGGCCATATCCCTCGTATGTCACCTCCTTGAAGTCTTTCTGGTCTTTCCCCAATGCATTCTTGATAGCACGCTCTATATTGGCGTTAGGCATGTTCTCGCGCTTGGCTGTCTGTATGATTGCGCGCAGATGAGGGTTGTTCTCTGGCTCAGGTCCACCAGCCTTGACTGCTATTGCTATCTGCTTACCAATCTTTGTAAATGTGCGGGCCATGTGCCCCCATCTCTTAAGCTTTGTTGCTTTACGATATTCAAATGCTCTTCCCATCGGAGTGTTTATTAACGGAGCTCTGCCCCTAGTTTATTCTTTAAGTTTGTTATCAGTTTAGTCATTATCGAATCGATCTGCTTATCGTTGAGAGTCTTTGCCTCGTCTTGCAGTATGAAGTTGACTGCATAACTCTTCTTTCCTGACGGAAGATTCTTTCCTTCATACACGTCGAAGAGCTCTACTCCCTTAAGCAGTTTCTTCTCCGTCTGCCTTGCCACTTCTTCTATAGCGGCAAACTCTACTCCGTTATCAACAAGCAGAGCCAAATCGCGGCTGACAGCGGGGAACTTGCTAATCTCGGCATACAAGACTTGGTTCTTGCCTACGGCCTTCATAAGGGCTGTCCAATCAAGCTCGGCGTAGTAAACCGGCTTTGATATATCTACGGTTTTCAGCAGTTTGGCGCTTACAACGCCCATCTCGGCGAGCTTTTTGCCGCCACGGTTCTCTATTGTTATGCCGTGGGCAAAAATATCATTAGTGCTTTTCTTCCGCACTGTCATGCCTTGCTTCAGCCCTATGCGGTCGAATATGTTGCGCACATAGGCCGCAAGCTCAAAGAAGCTGCTGTCTTCGTCGGGATGAGCCCAACTGCCATCGACACGCTTACCGGTAAGCCACAAACCGAGATGATAGCTTTCCTTGTATGCAGCAATGGGATTTTCAGTGTTTTGCTTTGCCGGGTCAAAGTGATAAACATTGCCAAATTCAAACAAGCGAAGATTGGGATTCTTGCGCTTTGCATTGTGCTCTATGCTTTCCAAACCACCAAAGATGAGAGTCTGGCGCATAACATTGAGGTCTGTGCTGAGCGGATTCATTATCTTAACGCAGTTTTCCTGCTTGTAAGCATCGAACATGTCGTAATAAGCTCCGCGCGTCAACGAATTGTTTAGAATCTCATTGAATCCGCATCCCACAAGCTGCTCACCGACAATATTGGCCAGTTTGTGCTTGCGGTCTTCATCCCCTTTAACAGCAAGACAGCCTTTCAACTGCGATGGTATTTCAACGTTGTTGTAACCATATATACGCAAAATGTCCTCTACAACGTCGCACGGGCGTTGAACATCGACCCTGTACGCCGGAACTTGCAGTTCCAAACCGTTGTCAGACTCAGACAATATCTTCATGTCAAGGCTCTCGCAGATGCTCTTGATGGTTGCGTGTGGGATATCCTTGCCTATAAGTCCGGTTACATAATCGTAGTCCAAGTCAACCGTAAATCCATTCATTGGCTCAGGATATTCGTCCCTTATCTCCATGGACACACTTCCACCGGCGAGCTCTTTGCACAATATTGCAGCCTGCTTCAACGCGTATATAACTCCTTCCGGGTCAATGCCGCGCTCGAAGCGGAATGATGAATCAGTGCTTAATCCGTGGCGGCGCGCGCTCTTGCGTATCCAAGTCGGATGGAAATAAGCGCTCTCCAAGACCACATTCCGCGTAGTCTCGTACGTGCCGCTGCCCTTGCCGCCAAACACTCCGGCAATGCACATCGGTTCTTCGGCATTACATATGCTTAAGTCATGGGTGCCCAACTCGTGCTCTACGCCGTCGAGCGTAACAAACTTTGTACCTTCCGGCTGTGTGCGCACCACTATCTTGTGGCCTGTCACCATATCGGCATCAAAGCAGTGCATGGGCTGCCCATAGGCCATCATTATGTAATTGGTAATGTCTACAATGTTGTTTATCGGCCGAAGTCCTATCACCCGCAACTTGTTTTGCAACCACTCAGGGCTCTCCTTCACCTCGCAACCGGTTATGCTTAGGCATGCATATCGTTTGCAAGCGTCACGATTGACAATCTCCACGTCGATAGGCAAGTCATGATTGTCTACAGAGAACTTTGAACAATCGGGGCGATGCAAGCTCGTCTCATAGCCATTGCACTTCAGCCACGCATACAAATCACGGGCAACACCCCAGTGAGACAATGCATCGGCACGGTTGGCAGTGATGTCTATCTCTATCACCCAGTCGCTTTCCAGGTGATAATATTCTGCGGCAGGCTGACCGACAGGCGCATCGTCGGGCAGCACGATTATACCGTCATGGCTGTTTCCGACCCCAATCTCATCCTCGGCACATATCATGCCATAGCTATCAACTCCTCTTAACTTGGACTTCTTGATGACAAACTCCTTGTCGCCATCGTATAGCACGCACCCCAAGTCTGCAACGACAACCTTCTGTCCAGCAGCCACATTGGGAGCGCCGCACACAATCTGCGACGGAACATCACGCCCCAAGTCAACCGTTGTGACATGAAGATGGTCTGAGTTAGGATGAGCTTCGCACGTCAAAACCTTGCCTACGTACAAGCCTTTTAGGCCTCCTTTAATGCTTTGAACCTCCTCAAGCGCATCTACCTCAAGCCCTGTTGAGGTCAAAGCATCACAAACTTGCTGCGGAGTAAGGTCAAAGTCAACGTACTCTTTAAGCCATTTGTACGAAATATTCATTATAGTGAATCTTTATTTTAACCAAATTTTGGCGCAAAAATACTACTTTTCTGCCACTTATGCAAATTTTTCTTTGCTTGTTTCTTATTATTCTAATGTGCTGCAGACAGAAGAAACGACCAATGACGTCATCTCGCCGCCAAATATTCATGGCACATCTCTGCACACCTCTCGCCATCAATGGCGGCCGACACAATTCCTCCGGCGTATCCAGCGCCCTCGCCACAGGGGAAAAGCCCGGCCACACCGACGTGCATGAGCGACGCCGGATCGCGCACTATGCGCACCGGGGCCGACGTGCGTGTCTCTATAGCAATCATGACTGCATCGTTGGTCAAGAAGCCGCGGCTCATGCGCCCGAACTCCTTGAACCCTTCACGCAATCGGTCTGCCACCTGGGCTGGAAGCCAGAAATGAAGCGGCGAGGATATCAAGCCGGGGGAATACGAACTGCGCGGCAAGTCATAGCTGAGCTTTCCATTGACAAAGTCGACCATGCGCTGCGCCGGCGCGGTCTGCCGCATATTGCCTTGGATCCAACAATCATGTTCGAGCCTTTCCTGCCAGTGCATCATTTTCAGAGGATCGTCACCTTCGACGTCCTCGACTCGCGTTTCGACAACCATGCCACTGTTCGACCATTTACCCCCTCTATTGCTCGGGCTCATTCCATTTACAACAATCTGCCCATCAGATGTGGCGGCAGGTATCACAAATCCACCGGGGCACATGCAAAACGAATAAACCCCTCGGCCGCCTGACTGAGTGACAAACGAATATTCTGCAGCCGGCAAATATTTGCCACGTCCTGCCGGATTATGGTATTGTATTCTGTCTATTAATTCCGATGGATGCTCGAGCCTGACGCCAACCGCAATGCCCTTTGGCTCTATTTCAACCTTCGCCTCGGCAAGATATCGGTAAACATCCCTTGCAGAATGGCCTGTTGCCAATATCACAGGGCCGTGTAATGTAAGGCCGGCACCCGTGCGCAAGTCGGTTGCGTCGATTCCTTCCACATGACCTTCATGTGAAATCAGCAACCTGTCCATGCGTGTCTGGTGGCGCACCTCACCGCCGGACGATATTATCGTCTGGCGCATTCGCTCAATAACTCCCGGCAGACGGTCGGTACCTATGTGCGGATGGGCGTCTGCCATTATTGCCGTTGAGGCACCATGCTGGCAAAAAACGCCAAGTATCTTATCCACATTACCGCGCTTCTTGCTCCGTGTGTACAGCTTGCCGTCTGAGTAAGCACCGGCTCCACCCTCGCCAAAACAATAATTGCTCTCGCCATTAACCTTCTGCGTACGTGATATGTCGGCAAGATCTTTCTTGCGCTCCCTGACATCCTTGCCACGCTCTACGACCACCGGACGCAGTCCCAGCTCTATTAGCTTAAGCGCAGCAAACAACCCCGCAGGGCCCTCACCGACCACAACAACCTGCCTTGAACCTGAGACATCGGGATATTCTACCGGGACATAAGGCAAGTCTGACGGTTCTTCATTGATGTAAACACGCACTTTAAGATTCACATATATAGTCCGCTGGCGTGCATCTATGCTCTTGCGAAGCACCCTGACGGCCTTAACCGTACGCACGTCAAAACCATGCTCACTTGCCAGATACCTGCAAATGGACTCTTCGCCGGCTGCCACATGAGGCAGTACCCTAACCTGATATTCGTTGATCATCCTGACTTTCGTTTTATAACTCTGCTCTCAATTGCCATTTGAAGCGGGTAACTGCACACAAAACCGTAATGCAAACAAAAGCCACCGCGACCGAAAGGCAATTGATTGAAACACATTGCAAATGTAGACAAATTATTGCAAACGACAAAACCCAGACGAAACAAATAGCGTACTAACGACGTTAAGCAGCCAATATAAATGTGATGTATGCCAAGATTAGCACCTCCAAGCCACGTTTTCCGCCTGCGATTCCAACCAAGTCTTGCCTATCCACAACATAGCGCCCGGTGTATCGCACAGACAACAGCATAATCAAGAAACTCTATCGGACGCATTACTCTGGGCCCACATCAATCACCAGCCACAGAAACCGCATTAACAACAAATCATGGAAAGAATGCCAATCCAATGCATTCTTTCCATGACTTGCCACATGTAGCCTTGACCATAAAAACCGTCAGAAGCTGTTCAGCCATGCCTTAAAGTCAAGCAGCATCTCTATGTGATAAGGGAAACTCTGCTTCATGCCCCAACCATGCCCACCGGTGGGATAGACATGGAGCGACGCCGGAACGTCGTGACGATAACAGGCGAGATAGTAATTGACGCCATTGGCAGGCAAAACGGTGTGGTCGTCATCGCTCAACAGTATGTACGCCCTTGGCGTCACCCTGCTCACTTGCCTGTCTGTGCTGTACTCCTGCTCAGTTTTCTTGCGCGCATCCTTTCCAAGGAAATTGTCATGCGAACCGATATGGGTGAACCCCGGGTTCATCGTAATCACCGGATAAAACAGTATCTGGAAATTAGGAGCTGTGTTGCCCTTGCCCATGGTGGCCACCACAGATGCCAGGTGACCGCCGGCCGACGAGCCCATGATGCCCACCTGGTCAACATCTATGCGCCACTCTTTGGCATTGCGCCTCACCAAGCGCATAGCTTCCATCGCATCGCTTACCGGCACTTTGCGGTTGCCGTGAGGCATGCGGTATTTCAACACTATGGCTGCGATGCCCTGACTGGTAAAGAACTCGGCCCAGTCTGTGCCCTCATGCTCCATTGCCAACATGGCGTAACCGCCACCGGGACATATCACCACAGCGCGCCCCGTGACATGCTTCACATCCGGCAGATACACATAGACCCTGGCCGTATCCTTCAAATCCGAGCTTTTCTCCGGGGCACCATTCGGCCACAAGTCCAAGACTATGGGCTTGGTGGCTGCCGAGACAACCGACGAACATAACAGGAACAATAATGCGGGTAACGCTTTAAGTATATTCTTCATAATGAATTTGCTCTGAAATATGTGATTGCAAAGATAACTCTTTTAGCGGAGAACACAAAAGAAAACGGTTCTTTTTATCAAAACGGATGTGCATTATCACCTACACAACATTGCCATACAGCAACTATGGCATGCGGTGCCAATGCCATCAAACCGCAATACAGCAAAAACAAAATATGGCCTGCAGGGTTCCATTTTATCATCAAAAAGTTGTTTATAACAACAATTATTGCTAATTTTGCACAGATTATTATAAAAGGAGAAAACAGAGTCCCGTTTGCTGAGGGAGATTACAGAACAAAAACAAGCACCAAGAAGATGAAAGTAATGAAATTCGGCGGAACATCCGTAGGTTCCGAAGAAAGCATACTCAGCCTGAAACGCATTGTCGAAGCTGAGAACGACGACGTGATAGTAGTGGTAAGTGCGCTTGGCGGCATCACCGACAAGCTGATAGAAACCTCGAAGATGGCTGTCAACGGCAACGAGGGTTACGTAGACGAGATTGAAGCCATGGCGCAACGCCACCACAACATGATAGACGCCATCATTGCAGACAAGGATAAGCACGACCGTCTGCTCGCCATCATAGACGGCCTTCTTGAGCAACTTCGTTCAATATATTATGGCGTTTACCTCATACGTGACCTCAGCGAAAAGACCAAGGCGGCCATTGTCAGCTATGGCGAGCGCCTCAGTTCACAAATAGTGGCCACGCTCATTGACGGCTCCAGATGGTATGACTCCCGCGAATTCATAAAGACCACACAGAAGCACGGCAAGCATGTGCTCGACAGCGAGCTCACCCAAAGGCTTGTGCGAGAGACCTTTGCCGAAATTCCGAAGGTCTCGCTGGTGCCGGGATTCATCAGTTCCGACGAATGCTCGGGCGAGACAACCAACCTCGGCCGCGGCGGAAGCGACTACACGGCAGCCATCATTGCCGCCTCCCTTAACGCCGAAGTGCTTGAGATATGGACCGATGTCGACGGGTTCATGACCGCCGACCCCAGGGTGATACACACCGCCTACACCATCAATGAGCTGAGTTACATCGAGGCTATGGAGCTGTGCAACTTCGGCGCGAAAGTAATCTACCCGCCTACGATATACCCGGTATGCGTGAAAAACATACCGATAATGGTCAAGAACACGTTCAACCCCGATGCGCAGGGCACTGTCATCAAGGCCACCGTCGACAACGACAAAAAGCCAATCAAGGGCATATCAAGCATCAACGGCACCACGCTGATCACCGTAACCGGCCTGTCGATGGTTGGAGTGATCGGCGTCAACAGGCGCATATTCACAGCCCTGGCCGACAACGGAATATCAGTATTCATGGTCTCGCAGGCCTCTTCGGAAAACTCTACGTCAATCGGTGTGCGTGACGAAGACGCCGACGAAGCCGTAAACGTGCTCAACAGGGAGTTCGCCAAAGAGATACAGACCGGAGCCATGTTCCCAATGCATGCCGAAAGCGGCCTTGCAACAATTGCCATCGTGGGTGAAAACATGAAACACACGCCAGGTATAGCCGGCAAGTTGTTCGGCACACTGGGCCGGAGCGGCATCAGTGTCATTGCCTGCGCCCAGGGCGCGTCGGAGACCAACATCTCTTTCGTGGTCGACTCGCGCTTCCTCCGCAAGTCGCTCAATGTCATCCACGACTCTTTCTTCCTCAGCGAATACAATGTGCTGAACTTGTTCATCTGCGGCATAGGCACTGTGGGCGGCAACCTCATCGAGCAGATTCGCTCTCAATACGAAGAACTGAAACGCACGCGGAGGCTGAAGCTCAATGTCGTTGGAATATCCAACAGCAAGAGGGCAATGTTCTCGCGCGACGGCATAGACCTCTCTTCTTACCGCGAGCAACTCGAGAAAGCAGAGCCGAGCAATGTCGACCACCTGCGCAATGGCATCATCGGCATGAACATATTCAACAGCGTATTTGTAGACTGCACTGCCAGCGGCGAGGTGGCCGGGCTTTACCAGGCGCTTCTCGAGCACAACGTGTCGGTGGTGGCAGCCAACAAAGTGGCAGCGTCGAGCGACTATGACAGCTACTTGAGGCTGAAAGAAACGGCCTTGAGGCGTGGGGTGAAGTTTCTCTTTGAAACAAATGTAGGCGCCGGACTGCCCATCATTGGCACAATAAACGACCTGCGGTCGTCGGGCGACAAAATACTGAAGATTGAAGCAGTGCTGAGCGGAACGCTCAACTTCATATTCAACGAGATATCTGCCGACGTTCCGTTTTCAGAAACCGTGCGCAGGGCCAAGGAACAGGGCTACAGCGAGCCCGACCCGCGCATAGACCTCAGCGGCAAGGACGTGGTTCGAAAGCTCGTCATCCTGGCCCGCGAGGCAGGCTACAAGGTTGAGCAGGAAGACGTTGAGAAGCATCTGTTTGTGCCCGACGAGTTTTTCAAAGGCAGCATAGACGACTTCTGGCGCAACCTGCCTTCGCTCGACGCCGGGTTTGAAAGCAGGCGCAAGGCCATCGAGGCCGACAACAAGCGATGGCGGTTTGTGGCCAAGATGGACCGCGGACGCACAAGCGTGTCGCTGGAGGCTGTGGGCAGCGACCATCCGTTCTACAACCTCGAAGGCTCGAACAACATAATAATGCTCACAACCGAGCGCTACCGAGAATACCCCATGCTCATCCAAGGCTACGGGGCCGGCGCCGGGGTTACCGCTGCCGGAGTGTTTGCCAACATCATGTCGATAGCAAACATCTGACAAACAAAGACAAACCGACAACACAACAAAAACAAACAGGACAAAGAAATGAAGCATATCATAATACTTGGAGACGGTATGGCCGACCACCCGGTTGAAAGGCTGGGCGGCCAAACGCCGTTGCAATACGCCGACACGCCGTATATGGACATGCTCGCAAGAAAGGGGCGCACCGGCAGACTGATGACTATACCCACAGGGTTTGCGCCTGGCAGCGAAGTGGCAAACTCTGCCATACTGGGCTACGACCTTAACAAGGTGTACGAAGGGCGCGGCCCACTCGAAGCCGCAAGCATTGGGTATGAAATGCAACCCGGCGACATGGCCATGAGATGCAACATCATCACGCTTGCCGACGGACGCATAAAAAACCACCACGGGGGCCATCTGACCACCGAGCAAGGCGACACGCTGATAAAGTATCTCGACAGCCGACTGGGCAACGACCGCATAAAGTTTATCACCGGCACACAATACCGCCACTTGCTCATCATCCGCGGTGGCAACAAGCACATAGAATGCGCACCGCCTCACGACCATCCCGACGAGCAGTGGCGCCAATTGATGGTGAGGCCGGAAAAGGGCTACGACACCGACGGGGCTGACGCTGCGGCCGCCGCTGACGGCCGGCTGACGGCCAAGGCAACCGCCGAACTGATAAACAAGCTGATATTGGAATCGCAAGAACTGCTCGAAAGCCATCCTTTCAACAAGGGCAGGACCGACAGGGCCAACTCGATATGGCCGTGGAGCCCAGGATACAGGCCATCGATGAAACCTCTTTGCGAAATGTTTCCAAACGTGGGCAAAGGCTCTGTCATATCGGCTGTCGACCTGATAAGGGGCATAGGCCACTATGCCGGGCTGCGAAACATCTGCGTTGACGGCGCAACGGGGCTTGCCAACACCAACTATGAAGGCAAAGCCCGGGCTGCCATCGACGCCCTGAAGACCGACGATTTCGTTTTCCTTCACCTCGAAGCCAGCGACGAAGCCGGCCACGACGGCGACCTCGAACTGAAACTGAAGACGATAGAATACCTTGACCACCGCATCGTGGAACCTATATACAACGAGACGAAGGCATGGCAAGAGCCGGTGTGCATGGCCATACTGCCCGACCACCCCACCCCGGTAGAAATTCGCACTCATGTAGACGAACCGGTGCCGTTCATCATCTACCACCACGGAATAAGCCCCGACACCGTGGAAACATACAGCGAACTGAGCTGTGTAAACGGGGCCTACGGACTGCTGCGCCTCGACGAGTTCATGAAAACGTTCATGGCCATTGAGTAAGCCCTGACGTGCAAACCGCCACGACGGCACCGACAGAACAAGCAACTGAACACAAAGATAAAACCGACAAACAAATGAGATATTACAGCACAAACCATAAGGCACCCACGGCTTCGCTCGCTGAAGCTGTAGTCAACGGACTGGCCGGCGACCGCGGACTGTATATGCCCGAGCGCATAGTGCCGTTGCCCGAAGAGTTTTTCACCAACATGGCACAGATGACGTTTGCCGACATTGCCTGCACCGTGGCCGACGCATTCTTCGGCTACGACATTGAACAGGGCGAACTGCACCGGATAGTAAGAGACACGCTTGCGTTCGACTGCCCCGTGGTGCCGGTGACGGACAGCATCTACAGCCTCGAACTGTTCCACGGGCCGACCCTGGCCTTCAAGGACGTGGGCGCACGGTTCATGGCCCGCCTGCTGCGCCATTTCTCAAAGGCCGACAACGGCGAAACGGTCAACGTGCTTGTAGCCACGAGCGGAGACACCGGTTCGGCCGTAGCCAACGGTTTCCTGGGCGTTGAGGGCATACATGTCTATGTGCTTTACCCCAAAGGCAAGGTCAGCAAGATTCAGGAAAGCCAGTTTACCACCCTTGGCCACAACATTACGGCCATCGAGGTAGACGGCGTTTTCGACGACTGCCAGGCGCTGGTGAAAAGCGCTTTCATGGACACGGAGCTCAACAGGCACATGAAACTGACATCTGCCAACTCAATAAACGTGGCGCGGTTTCTGCCGCAGGCGTTCTACTACTTCAACGCCTATGCGCGGATGAAGGAACTCGGAAAGGCCGACAACCTTGTGGTATGCGTGCCAAGCGGCAACTTCGGCAACATCACGGCCGGGCTGTTTGCGCGGGAAATGGGATTGCCCATCAAGCGGTTCATTGCCGCCAACAACGCCAACGACGTGTTCTACCAATATCTGCAGACTGGCAACTACGCCCCCAAGCCAAGCATTCAGACCATTGCCAATGCCATGGACGTGGGCGACCCAAGCAACTTTGCACGCATACTGGAACTGTATGGCCACGACCACGCAGCCATAAAGGCTGTCATCAGCGGGGCCACCTATTCGGACGACAGCATACGCGAGACCATGAAGGCTTGCCACGACTCATTCGGTTACGTTCTCGACCCGCACGGGGCATGCGCATTCAGAGCCCTCAGCGAGGGTCTGGCCGACGATGAGAACGGGGTGTTCCTGGAGACTGCCCACCCGGCAAAATTCAAAGAGACGGTTGAAAATGCCATTGGCCAAAAGATAGGCATCCCGGCCAGACTGGCTGAATTTATGAAGGGCGAAAAGCAAAGTGTGCAGTTGGGCAAAGACTTCTGCGGATTCAAGAGCTTCCTCATGTCTGAGTGACACCCCGACAGAACCAAAGGCACACTGCATTTCTTATCACCATGCGGCAATCCCCCGCCACCATAAGGCCCCTTGAGGCTGTATGGCGGCGGGGGATTAACTGTTGGCGGCTCATTGGATGGATGATACGTATGGCGGCCAAAACGTCTGTCGGCCGATGGCTTGTTTGAGGTTGCGCTTTTGCCCTGGGCAAACCTACCGGCAGCACCATGCTGAAATATCTTTACTTGCGAGCATACCGTGCCGCCCTTACTGCCATTCGGCGCCACGACTCGGCCCGTTTGGCATTCCAAAACGACCAGTCTGGCCGCACGATACGGCCTTTGCTGCAAGCCGGAACGGGGGTAGTACGCAACCATCTGACACTCTGGCCATTGCCGCACAATGCAGTTAGAAGATGATAAGCGGAAATATCACAACACAAACAAAGACCCACAAGCGAAAGAGCAGATGCACACAACTGCCTATTAACGCAACCCCGCGACAATGACGGACATTGCGAGGGCACCGGGCAACGTCGGCCACAAGGAGGCCTTGCATTGTTTGGAGGCTTGAAACGGCTTTAACCGCCACTACCTACTTGGGGCAGCTACATTGTGACGTCAACACTCCGATACTGCATTACAACGCTACTTAGACCTGCCAGGATGCTGTCGCCGACGGCAAATTGCCGCGACCCCACATCCAGGGAAAGCCTTTGTTTGGCACCACCCTATCGGCAACCAGACGACAAATGCCTGTAACGACATTATTTTCAATGTGATTTCAAAGCGTTTCCATACCCGTGCCACCAACTTGCGTGAGGCTTTGCCTTGGCATATACAGCCATGCCTTGGACAACAGCTTGGGCCAACCGGCCCCGCCACAGACCGAAATAGCCGGGCCATAACAACATGCTTGGGATAAAAACGCAAAGCCAAGCCACGGTGCAAGCACAAAAGCCGCACCATGGCTTGGCCATGTTCCGACAGCCGGCACCACCATTTCGGTGAAGCCACAGCCCAATGTCGAGGCAAGATTACGCTGTCAATGATGCTCGGGCACTATGGCAAAATACACCACGTCGGCGTCGCCATCGTTGAACATGGCATGCGAATGCCCCATAGGGCAATAATGCACACTGCCCGGGCCGAATGACTCAACACCGTCATCATAGCGGAAATGGCCCTTGCCGCTTATGATATAGACAATCTCGCTGTTCTGCTCATGAGTATGGTAACCGCTCGATGCACCCCGCTTAAGGCGGCTCATCATTACCTTGTTCTTGGAATCTATGAAATTGCGGGTATCCAATTCACCCTCGCCGCCCTTGAAATTGAAGAGCGCCTCCTCCTGAATCTTGCTGAAATCAATAATCATATTCTTATAGTTTTAATAATGAATAGCGTCATAAGTCTTTGAGAAGGATGGCCCGCGATTCGTGTAAATACTTGCGGCGCATCTCCATTGCCTTGCCCCAGAGCTTGCCGTAATGCTTACCTATGGCAAGGTCTATCTTCCATTTGCCCTGGGCTTCCAGGCTGTCAATCATCACGCCCAGGCTCAATTTCTCTATGTTCATCGCCGGCATGTAGCGTGTCTGCTCGCCTTTCTCGTCCGACGAGATGCCTATCACCAGGTGGGCCTCTATCAGCTTGTACAGCAAATCGTTTACAATGCGTATGGGTATGTTGGTCTCTTCGCGCAACTCGAAAGCATTGTATGGCTTGCCGCCTTTGTCAAAACGCTTGCAGATGCAGCTCATTATCATAGCGCAGAGCAATATGCGGTATCTGTGGCTGATGTCGGCCGTGTTGGTATTGTAATCATAATACTCCAGATTTTGGTTTGTGTAACACAGCTCCGCCCCGAAAAGACATATTATCCACGAAATCTGAACCCACAGCATGAAGAGCGGCAAGGCTGCAAACGAACCGTATATTGCATTGTAGCTCGAAACCCATATCTGCGAATTGATATAGAACAGCTGCAGCCATTGCATGGCAACGCCGGCCAATATGCCCGGCACAATAACGTTGCGCACCTTGACATGGGTGTTGGGCATGAACACATAAAGACCTATGAACATGGCCGACATGAGCCCGTAGGGCAGCAAATCGATGAGGAAACGCTTGACGGGATCGAGCAGTGTGACGTCGGGCAGATGGTCGACAACCGTGGCCATGAATATGGACAGACCCGACGTGACGACTATAAGTATGGGGAAAAGCAACAGCATGGCCAGGTAATCGGTGAACGTACGGAAGATGCTGCGCTGCTTTTTCACTTGCCATATCTCGTTGAACGTCATCTCAACGTTGTTGATAAGCATCAATACCGTGTAAAGCATGAATACAAGTCCGATGCCAAGGAACACGCCGCTCTTGGTATGTACGAGGTAGCTGTTGACGAAACCGATTATTATGTCGGCGGCCTGCGGCTGCGACTGGAACGCATCACGGAACCACATCTCGATATACTTGTTGTATCCAAAGCCACGGGCTATGGCAAAGACAACAGCCAATATGGGGACGATGGCCAGCAATGTGGAATATGTCAGGGCTGCCGCCTCGTTGACCACACGCTTTGTAGTGAAGAAACGTATGGCCAGCATAAGCTTCTTCAACACCTCCAGCAAGAGGAAACGCAACGGAGACGTGTCGTCTCTCGACACTCGCCAGATGCCCACTTGCATGAACCTGACTATGCGCGCAACCTTATCCTTCACCTGACAATAACTTCGTATAGAAAGAAAGCAGTGCCCCTGTAAGCCGGGTTCTGTTCCACCGCCACTTCCATGGCGGTGGCGCCTGCCATTTATCTAGCTTGTGCGTCGCCACACAAGTCAAGCATTCTACCCTCCATCGGGAAATATCGGGCGGGCAACCCTCAGCCGATGGTTTACATGAACTTGCAGCCTCCAGACGACACAGCCCACCGATCACCCGGTGGCTGGTGGTCTCTTACACCACCTTCTCACCCTTACCAGCCTGACGATGGCTGGCGGTTGTTTTCTTCTGCCGTATCCTACTGTCACCAATAGCTTCTACTTTCAGAAGTGGAGCGCCCTGCGCTGCCCGGACTTTCCTCTCGCACCGAAGTGCCAGCGGCAGACCGAGACACTGCTTTCTGTGTTTGTTACAGATGTGCCACACACTAAGCAATGCACCAACGACATTGCATTGGGGTGGCATTACCGTATGCAAAGGTACTCAAAATTATGCGAACATAACAATAATTGCATGAAATATATTATGCAAAATCATTTGTGCGCAGACGTGTTTAGCTTCAACACGCAAGCACCCCACGCCCCTACTGGCATTGTCACGATGCCGTCGCGAACGAGCGAGACAGACATCCGGCGGCCGGTGAGCAGGTCGGTGGCCATGCAACGCTTCTCGCCAAAGCCAAGGAAGTCAAACGCATGGGCAGGTATTGTCACGCCTGCCTCTACTGCTGTATCGCTGAAATTGGCAACAACAAGCAGCAACTGGTTTGCCGACTTGCGCAAAAAGGCGTACTGCCTGTCGGGATTGAAATGGCCAGAATGCCCATTCACGTACATCAAATCGAAAAACTCACCTTCTGTCACAGCCTTCTCGGTCGATGCCATCCCCAACACCTTTGCGTAAAATGCGGCGAGCTGCTTTTCGTTGTCGGTCAGGGTGCCATTGCTCGCACGGCTCAAAGACCCGACACTCCAATAGTCGAAGATGGTGGTACGGCCGTCGCGACCGCTGAACCCTTCTTCGTCCATACCCCGCTCTCCGTATTCCTGGCCGGCATAGAGCATGAACGGACTGCGGCGCATCAGCGCACTAACCACAAGGGCCGGCACACCGCGCCATCCGTCTCCGGCGAAATAGTCGCTGGCTATGCGTTGTTCGTCATGGTTTTCAAGGAAATACAGCATGTGACAATTGATGTCGTCAACTGCCTGCCAAGCCCCTGTTATCGACGATGCCGGCATATATCCGCACGTAACGCCGCGCAGAGTGTCGTACATGCCCACCTTGTCATACAGGTAATCGAAGCCGGACGAGATGTAGTTGCGGTATTCGGCAGGATTGTAAACCTCGCCGATGAACACGATGCCGGGATGCTGTTGCTTTACTCGGCTTGTCGCCCAATGCCAGAAACCGGCCGGAACCATCTCTGCCATGTCGCAGCGGAAACCGTCGATTCCTTTGGCCGCCCAATACAGAAGTATTGTCAGCATCTTGTGCCATGTGTCTGGTACAGGGTCGAAATGGGCCACACGGCCGGCGTAATAGTCGACTCCGTAATTCAGTTTCACCGTCTCATACCAGTCGTTCACTCCGGGCGACGGGTCAAAGTGGTCGTTGCCGGTAGCCTTGGCCGGCATCTCTACGTATGGGCCGAACCCTTCGGCGTCGAGGCTGAACTGTGGTGAGAACTTGCAACCGGGACAATAGTAGAAGTTGTTCTTAGGAGTAAAGCCAAGAGAGCTATCGTCGCCTTCACCCAAATCAGCCACCCCGGCCGGCTTGCAGACCGAATGGTATTGGCGGGCCACGTGGTTTGGCACAAAATCGATGATGACTTTGAGCCCGGCATCGTGTGTACGGCGTACCAACGCCTCAAACTCGGCCATGCGGTCGGGCACGCTTTCGGCCAAGTCGGGGTCGACATCGTAATAATCGGTGATGGCGTATGGCGACCCTGCCTTGCCTTTCACAACCGCTGGATGGTTTGCCGGCAGTCCATACCGGGTGTAATCGGTCTGCGTGGCATGGCGAATCACTCCTGTATACCACACATGACTTATGCCCATCTCACGCATGGCGGAAAGCTCCATAGCACCGATGGCGTTGAATTTGCCACAACCGTTTTCATCAATTGTGCCGTTCTTGCGCGGACAACTGGCGCCATTGCCGAACAGACGGGTAAAGACTTGGTAAATGATAACTTTCTTACTCATAGGCGATAATGTCTGAAAAAGATGGCCGACACCTTTCAACAGGCGTCGGCCAAAACCAATGGTAATCAGGCAATGCCGTGGGCTGCCACGTTCTTGTCGATGCGCCCAATCATGCCTTGCAGGGCTTTGCCGGGGCCACACTCGGTGAAATCGTCGGCTCCGTCGGCTATCATGTTCTGCACACAAGCCGTCCATCTTACGCTGCTGGTAAGCTGTGCTATCAGGTTTGCCTTGATTTCGGCCGGGTCTGTGTGGGGCTTTCCATCCACATTCTGGTAAACGGGGCACTTTGGAGCTGCGAAATCTGTGGCTTCGATAGCTGCCTGCAACTCATCCTTTGCCGGCTGCATCAGCGGAGAATGGAACGCACCACCAACCTTCAAGGGCAAAGCACGCTTTGCTCCGGCTGCCTTAAGCTGCTCGCAAGCCTCGTTGATGGCCTCAACGTTGCCAGAAATGACAAGCTGACCAGGACAGTTGTAATTGGCAGGAACGACAACATGCCCAGGCTTATTTATGGATGCGCACACCTCTTCAACCTTTTCATCGGGCAGGCCAACTATGGCTGCCATGGTCGAAGGAGCCATGTCGCAGGCTTTCTGCATAGCCATTGCACGGGCATAAACCAACTTCAGGCCATCCTCGAAGCTGAGAGCGCCGGCTGCAACAAGTGCTGAGAACTCACCAAGTGAATGGCCGGCCACCATAGCCGGGCTGAAGTCGTCACCCATGCAAAGCGCAGAGATGACGCTATGAAGGAATACTGCAGGCTGAGTAACCTTTGTCTGCTTCAGTTCTTCGTCTGTACCAGCAAACATAATGTCTGTGATTCTGTAGCCAAGAATCTCGTCTGCTTTCTCAAAAAGCTCTTTTGCTAATGGATTGTTGTCATAAAGGTCTTTGCCCATGCCAACAAACTGCGCCCCCTGACCGGGGAAAACGAATGCTTTCATTTGCTTTCTGTTTTATTGGAATTAAAATGTTCAGGCAGCAAAATTACTATTTTTTTCTGATATTGGCAAATATTTGGGTTCATTGCACTCACACTCCTGCCATTTTTAGTTGCACGCATGCCACTGGCAAACGGTAAACACCGCGGCATGACAATTCCGGGAACAATGTTGAATAAAGAATGTGGGGCCTGCCAACATGTTGGTGTCCGACCTGCAACACCAGTCCAAACGAGGCCCTGTTTTTATGTTAGTGGCCTGAAGTACGCAATGGACTGCCGGCAGACATCGCCGAAAAAACAACCGCGTCAGGCAAGAAACAAAACACAAAAAGTCCCGTGCAGCACTACATTATTGCAGCGCTACACGGGAAATTCGAACCGTACCGAAATTGCATGCCGATGAATTTGCATGCAGGTTGGCACAATATTGTAAATAAGGCCACATCATGTGACAGTAAGCCACAAGCCTCGTTATATCATTTAAATGTCACCGTGGTTACGGCCCGAAGCAGAGTTGAGCCATCAATGGTGGGCGAAGTGTATCCAGAACTGGAAAATACGTAACACACAAGCTTGCCATTGTCTTTGACAAAATAGTTTTCCCCAGTGCCAAACAACTCAAACTTCCCCTTTAACAGCACCTTGTTTATCGTGCCAAATTCAGCAAAGATGACATCCATTTCATCTTTTGTCGGTATCCGCCAGCCAGATATGTCAGAACCTTCTGTCATTTTTGCAATGGCCGCATTAACCAATTCTTCAGCTGCCTCCTGCGCTATTTGCTTAACGTTAAGCCCGTCCACTTCATCTGTTGAAACCAATGTAACCGTGGTTGTGCCGCCCGACGTCTTTGAGTCTAACACATAATATTTGTCTTTATATATCGTTCCTTTCTCCGGCGCCCCCGTCGGGACAATCGGGACATCGGGTTCTTTCTCATCAGAATCGTCAACGGGGTCTTCCGGAACGACAGTGCCTGTGCTGCCGCGTTCGTCAAAGTCGAACTTTATCTCGCGCTCCCCACTCCACGTGGCGCCCACAATCGTACCAGCCAACGAGACTCCCAAGCGTTCGGTATATGTGCCGACAATGTTGATTTTGTAATTTGCGACAAGCTCTTGGCTGCTTATATAAGAATAGCTCTTGACCTTTCCGTCTTTCCCTGTGATGTTTACGGAAATGGTGGCGTTCTCGGTCGACGGTGGCAAGACATACCTGCCGACAGATGTCTTCCACGTCTTCGTACTGCCGTCTTTGGCCAATGGCAACACTTCGCTGGCCACATTGTCCGAATAAGTGCCGTTGATGCACACCGAGGAATACAGCGGGGCGATTGTTACAGAGACGCCCGTGGCCGTGGAAGGCACATTATTTATTACTATGCTCTCTATTTTCATCACCTTGCGCTGCATTGTCAGCGTCAGCGTATTCTCGCCTCCTTCGACCAGGCTGACCGTACTGCTTGCCGACATCAGGTCGCCGTGTGACTCTCCAGTCAGGCTAACAACCGACTCCGGGCGCGCTTCGGCTTCGGAAGGCAGGCTGTAATTTCCGGCATCAGCGCCCGCAATGGCAAATACACTGTACTTGCCTTCAATCAAATCGATGGAAAGCGACGCCGCCTCCTCAGCAACCTGAACACGTTTGCTACATTTCCCGCTACTGTCAAACACGTAGACGTAAACAGGATAACTTACCTTACTTGCTTCGCCGTCAGCACCCTTGATGCCATCATCTACACGGGTACGGATAGTTAGCGTACTGTTGGGCTCGGGCTGCAACCCGCCCTCGAATGAAACATCCTCCGTACAGGAGGTGCCCATTGTGGCCAAAATGGTGGCCGTCAACAGGCTCTTGAGTAAAAATTTTCTCATCACCTACACTTAATGATGAATTAAATAATATTTTAATAGTTATTGCAAATATACACAATTTATTTCATTATCAAGTATAATTTCGACTTATTTTTACAATAAAATCAAAGTATTTGTGTGCCAGTATGATACAGTCAGAACACTCACTGCCGCCAAAGTGTTCAAAAAATTACATTAACTGATCCTCCTATAACAATCAAATGGCTTGTCGACTTAGCCGACGATATCCGGTTGAAAGAAAGGTTGTAGTCGGCAAACATACGTATGCCGAGATTTGACCTTGCCCTGAACGTCAGCGAAACCCCTGTTCCAAGCCCTGCCCACAGTTCTTTCCGATGGCATATTCAGATGTCTTCATATGGTTGCAGAAGCTCATCCCGACAAGAGCCTTGCTTCCAATCAAGAGCCGCGACATGATTGGATAGGAAAAATAAGCACCTGCATGGACAAGAAACATATCCAAAGTTTCGTCGAGAGCATGGCCTTTGTAAATTACAGCATTGTTGGAAACAGCCAGCCTGCCCCCCACTCCTATATATGGATTGAAGAAATACGCCCCCTCAAGGCCCGCCGTGCTGCCAGACGAAAACTGCAATGATGAATTGCCGGGCAGGCTGTAGTTTCCTGGCATGGCGTTCAACCCGAGGTAAAGGCCCACAAATGTCGGCGCATCATCCACAGAGCAATTGTCTGCGATATCATAATAATGGATGCCCTTGTCGTTAAAAATGAGATCGGCAATATAGTAACCTGCCTCGGTGGAAAGGATGCCGATGCCCGCCCCTGTAAGCACATCGCTCAGCCAATGCTTGTTGTTGGCCATGCGCATAAGCCCTGTGGCAGTGGCAACGGAATAGGTCCCGATGCCTATCCAGGGGCTAATGTGCCCATATTCTTTGGTAAGCATGGTGGCCGTCATGAAAGCAGTGGCAGTGTGTCCCGACGGGAAAGAGTTGTCGTTTGACCCGTCTGGGCGCATCACACGGGTCGACTGCTTCAACGAATAGACGACACCGCCCATTATTACAGCCGAAAAGGCATCGGAAGCAAGCATCCGCCCCCACGAGCTTCGCCCTTCTGCACCGCCAAGCTTCATGCCAACCATCACGGCAGCCGGCAGGTATTGAAGATAGTCATCGGCGTGGCGGTTGAAGCTTGGCAGGTAATCGTTACGCAGACTACGGAAGTGGTCGTCTTCGCTTTTTACCACGAGGCCGGCCGCTACCAACGGCACGCCGACACAAGTAACCTTGAACACACGCGAGGCGGCCTGCCGCTCGAAAAACGACCGGCCGCGCGCGGCGTCGGCAAGGCTGTCGTCCTGGGCTTTTGCCGGAATCATAGCCAACGCCGTCAAGCAGCATATCACCAAACGCTTCATGCTGTCTGTCATCTGTCTTTGTGCTTTAATGTTTCAAAATTCCATGCCACACCGAAATAAAACACGCGTGAACCGTTGCGTTGCTCAACGCGCTGCTGCAGTTGGAGTGTGTCGATGGTATATGTAGTATGGCTTGTTCCAAACACATCGGAAAGTGTGGCATTAAGCGAGATATTCAGCTTTGGTATTTCATACTTAAGGCCAATGTCCATCGAAAATGAGCCTTCACGCCTACCCTGCGGTGTCAGTGCAGTCGACAACACACGTGAGTTGAGTTGCAACAAGGCATTGCCGAAAGGCACGAGTGCGGCGTTCATCGACGCACTCCAAGCCACGGCACCCTTGTGCGAGGCATAGCCCAGACGCGTGGCGTCGATACGGTCGTAGAACAGATTGCCGTTTACATTGAGCGTCAGCCACTTGCCTATTTCCGAACCAACCATCACTTCGGCCCCGGCAGCCGAACTGTTGTCCATGTTCTCTTTCGTTGTCATCAGCACATTGCCGTCAACATAGCGTGTTATCGTTGTGAGCTTGTTCGTGACGTAACGATAATAGACCGCCCCAAGAATGGTTGTGGCGCCCTTTTTCCATTGGTAGGCAGCCTCCAACGAGTGAACCTTTTCAGGCTTAAGATACGGATTGCCGGCTTTGAGCGTCAAAGGGTTCTGGTATTCGGGAAAAGGGTTGAGGTCGTCGGCCTCAGGCCGGTTTACCCGCAGGCTGTAACTTAACCGCAATCCGTTGTGCCCGTCAATCGCATAAGGGGTGTGCAGCGTTGGATAAACCATGAAGTAAGCATTGTTGACAATGCTGTCGAGGGTAAACAACTGCGACTTTATCTGCATGTGTTCAGGCCTCAGCCCAAGCAACACGCCCCATCTGCCCTGCTCATATTTCAAGGTGGCATAAAACGAATGGCACGTCTCATGGTTGGTGAAGTCGCTTGTGCGGTTTGGGTCGGCAACAAAGCCGCTGCCGTAGAAACTCTGTGCATGATAAAAGAGGTCGGTCTGCAGCGCATCCAGCTCGTAGCCCAGGCTCAGTTTCAGCCTGCCTCCCAACCGGCGCCGGTAGCCCACACGCAACAAATGGCGGTAATAGGCCTGCCATATCTGCGTGTTGTCTTTTGAGCTGCCGTCGGTCGAGAAGGTGGAATACCTGTTGTCTTCCAGGCCCTCAAGCGAAGAATAGCCGTAGTCAACCGTTAGCTTATGCCCGCGGCCGAAAGTATGGGCATAGACCGTAGCCACTTCCCACTGCTTCACGCTCTCGTCGTCATCGCGGCAACGCCGGCCCTGGTATCCAATATTGTTGCTGGCATCCGTCTCGGTGGTATAGATATTGTCATGGCGGGCAAAACCGCGGCTGTTGAAGCCTCCGCTCAGCTGCAGCCGGTCGTTGCGTGTGATGTTCCAATCAGCACCGGCCCTGACGATGTTCGACAACGGATGCGCAACGGCAGCCGTCTGCTGCATTACATACGGGATTGCATTGCCATTCCTGATACGCCTGTCGTGGATGTCGGTTTCATACAAATCGCGACGTATGCCGTAGCTCGCAAACAGGTTGAGCCTGTCGGTCTTAAAGCCGGCCGACGCCGTGGCGTTCTTCCGGCCGCCAGTCCCGACATTGGCAGAGATGCCTCCACTAAGCCCAGCCTTGCCCTGTGTCTTCCTCACTATGTTGATAATGCCGTTTACTCCGTCGGGTTTGTAGGCCGCCGACGGATTGGTTATCACCTCGATACGCTCGATGTCGGCCGCCGGCATCTGGCGCAGCACATCGGCACGCGTGCGTGAGCTCATCAGCGTTGAAGGCTTGCCGTCGAGCAATATGGTGACATTCTCGCTGCCGCGAAGGCTTACCTTGCCGTCAACGTCGACCGTGACCGACGGGATGTTGCGCATAAGGTCGCTCACCGAGCCCGAACTGCTCATGAGGTCTGTGCCCACGTTAAACACTCGCTTGTCGAGATGTTGTACGTAGGCAGGCCGTCTCCCTTCGACAACCACTCCGTCGAGGTGGCCGAAAGACGGGTGCATGTATAACGTGCCGAGGTCTACCGGCTTTTGACTGCCCAATCGGAATGCAGGCGAACGGGTGACAGAATAGCCTATGAAACGGCATTCTACATAATAATTACCCGCTGCCACGGATGTGAACACAAAGCGCCCGTCGGTGCCGCTGACTGTTCCTGCAACAAACACACTGTCTGCCGAACGATACAACACCACATCGGCATAGCCGAGAGCCTCGCCAGAATCGTGCGCCACAACGGTGCCTGTCACGCCTGAAGCGTTGGCCGGCAGTGCTGCCAACCAGCAACCACATATCAAAACAGACAATGCTTTCATCTTTACCTGCCCTGCTCATCAAGGAGCTTAGTGTGTGACTTGACGTTCTTCAATACAAAATAGGCAATGCCGCTTATTTCCGTTGCCACGTATAAAGGCAGGTTCAGGGATACTGACGCTACCTGCCAATATACAATGATGTCGAAAAGAGTGAACAGCAGGAAGAGGGCAAAGACCCCGTTTTTCTCTTTCTTGACCACTTTTTTCCATGAAAAGGCAATGCCCGAGGCACGGTAATGCCTGAAATCGGGCAGGAATGCCGGTGTCCGACCGGCCCAATCCAAGTAGGAAACGCCGAATTTCCTGCGCAAGAACTGCTCTTCAGCAAACATGATGCGCTCGTAGTAGAGCCAATAACAAAGTGCAAACACTGCCACGAAAGCGGCATTGCACGTAAGCATGGCTATGCCAAGCCACATGAGGCAGTTGCCCAAGTACAACGGATGGCGCACAACCGAGTATGCATCCATGGTGTTGAGACCGTCGGCCACTTGTCTTTCCGTATTCCTGCCAGAAGTGCCCACGGGTGTGTGGCCTACGGTGTAGGCGCGCACAAACAGTCCGGCCAGGCTTGTGCCGAAGCAGAGGCACTCGTAGGCGTGCCAATGGTGGACGGCTGCCGAGAACAGGATTCCAGAACTGTGGATGACAAACAGCAGAGCCGCTATGCCTGCCGCCAAGGCCGCTTTTCGACGCCATTGCAAAACGGGCCGTTTTGCGTGCCCATACGGCCCGTTTCATTCTCCAATATGGCAGCTTTCGGAATGCAAAACGGCCCGTATCGTTTAACACCCGCAACAACAGTGACTCGCTGCGCCACAGTGTGTTAGGCGTAAAGTTGCCGGCGCAATTCCAACGCACATAACAAGCCAAAGGCTGTGAGTGCCTGCAGGTTGCCGCCAAGCCAATGAGGGGTAGCAGACTTTCGTTTCTGGGATATCACAGGCTGTGGCGTGAAATAGTGACATAGCCAAAACGCAAAGCTCATGCCCACCATACGCCATTGCCGATTGAACATAAGAAACTCATCATTGATGCATCAACTAACGCAGGCATCAACGGGACACCCGATAAACATAGGGGGCTTAAGCGTACAGGGAGTTATGGTGTTAGAGGACAATGGCATTATTCAAGGAATTGTTATAGGAGTTAATGAGTTAGGGAGTAAAGGAGTTAAGACAATGGTTTTGGAAACATGGGTGTACTGAGGGCATGGGGAACGCGTTGCAGGAAGGCAGTCTATGCTATTGTCCACTAACTCCATATAACACCCCTTAACTTCATATAAGGGGTCAGTCCGAAAAGCCGGTTGCAATCCTTGCTATAATCGTGTAAAAACATTAT
>ERZ773136.9-NODE-9-length-237851-cov-9.402160_pt1 | contig 237851 bp, 181 predicted proteins | sample MGYA00580855_ERZ773136 | MGnify/ENA primary metagenome ERZ773136 (study PRJEB29015, sample SAMEA2737860) | human gut metagenome | biome: human gut; feature: human-associated habitat; material: faeces | place: China | collected 2012 ... | reverse complement strand
CAAATCGCAGCATATCAATGCAATCGCACCCGAAATAGAACTTTTTTCGCCTCCCTCTGCCCGAATTTCGGAAATTCGGCTATATTTGCAGCCGGAGCAAGACGGATAGAGCCTCTATTTCAGCGCTTTGAAATCCTCTCAAAACCGTCTTTGCCATTCGGAACAGAGTAACGGGATAGTAACGCAACTCCGGGTTCAGTTGGCTTTTCGATGGCTTCGGTTTGGCTGCGACAGCGTAGTCTGTTACTCTCTAAACCCCTTGTTTACAACCTTCTTGCGCCAATCCGCTCTAACTCTCGGTTTTTATCCTTATCTTTGCCAACTATAGGCTGTACGTTTTTATGGAAACAGACCGTAACATATACATCAAAAACATGGTGTGCGACCGTTGCGTCATGGTCGTACGGAACGTACTGGAACGTCTCGGACTGACACCCTTGTCGGTCGAACTCGGACGAGCCGAACTTTCCGCCCCTCTCGCGGAGACCGCACGCCAAGCCTTGCGCGAGGCCCTCGCCCCCTTGGGATTCGAACTGATAGACGACCCGCGCATCCGTACCGTAGAGCATATCAAGCGTCTCATCATCGAACTCGTACACCATCAGGACAACCGCCTGCGGACAAACCTATCGCAATACCTCGCCACGGAGTGCCGCCACGATTACGGTACGCTCAGCAAGCTGTTCTCCGAAACGCAAGGCACGACCATCGAAAAATACTTTATCGCCCAGAAAATCGAACGCGCCAAGGAACTGCTGGATTACGGTGAACTGACCCTCAACGAAATAGCCGACCGGCTGAACTATTCCAGTACCGCCCACCTCAGTGCACAGTTCAAGGCACAGACCGGATGTACTCCACGGCAATACCGGCAACAGAAAGAGCGGGCACGCATTCCGTTGGATAAAATATAACACTCACACCAAAACATATAAAAAGAAGCCATAATTCTGTAAGACAGTTTGCAGACCCCGTACTTATCTTTGTACCCTACAACCATAGATACGATAAACACAATGGACACAATACATATAGAAAAAAGGACGTTCCCCGTATTGGACATGAGTTGCGCCGCCTGCGCCGTACGGGTGGACAAGACCCTCAACGGACAACCGGGGGTGCGCACGGCTTCCGTCAACTACGCGGCGGCCACGGCCACCGTGGAATACGACACGGCACAGTGCAGCCCCGAACAACTGAAAGCGGCCTTGCAGGCTGCGGGCTACGACCTGCTGGTGGGCGACGACCGCAAACAGTTGGAAGACCGGGCGGAACAGGCGCACGACGAGAAGTACCGACGCTTGCGGCAACGCACCGTCTGGGCCATCATCCTCGCCCTGCCCGTGGCCGTCATCGGCATGTTTTTCATGCATACGCCATACGCCGACCTCATCTCATGGGCATTGGCCACCCCCGTCGTCCTCTGGTTGGGACGGGATTTCCACCGCAACGCCTGGCGGCAACTGCGGCACGGCACGGCCAACATGGACACTTTGGTGTCGAACAGTACGCTCATTGCCTACGTCTTCAGCCTTTTCAACATGCTCTTTCCGGAATTCTGGACGGCACGGGGCGTAGAACCTCACGTCTATTTCGAAGCGGCGAGCGTCATCATCGCCTTTATCCTGTTGGGGCGGCTCTTGGAAGAAAGGGCCAAGGGCAGCACCTCGACGGCCATCCGCAAGCTCATGGGGCTGCAACCCCGTACGGTCACCATCGTGGACGACCGTGGGGAAACACGTGAAATCAGTATCGACGACCTGCAACGGGGGCAGACCGTCTCCGTCCGTCCCGGCGAACGGATTGCCGTGGACGGCACCATCGTCGCGGGCAGTTCGTACATCGACGAAAGCATGCTGAGCGGCGAACCGGTGCCCGTAGCCAAGCGCGAAGGGTCGCACGTTTTCGCCGGTACCATCAACCAACGGGGCTCTTTCCGTTTCCGTGCCGAGAAAGTGGGAGCCGACACCGTACTGGCCCACATCATCCGCATGGTGCAGGACGCGCAAGGCAGCAAAGCCCCCGTACAACGGTTGGTGGACCGCATCGCGGCCATATTCGTACCGACCATCATCGGCATCGCCCTTCTCTCGTTCGCCTTGTGGTGGGCACTCGCCCCGTCGGACGGTTTCACGCACGGCCTGTTGGCTTTGGTCACCGTACTCATCATCGCCTGCCCCTGCGCGCTCGGACTGGCCACGCCGACAGCCATCATGGTGGGCATCGGCAAGGGAGCCGAACACGGCATCCTCATCAAAGACGCTGAAAGCTTAGAGGCTGCGCGGCAAATAGACAGTATCCTGTTGGACAAGACGGGAACGGTGACGGAAGGGCATCCCACGGTGACGGAAATGACGTGGGCGGAAGACAGCCCGGCCGGCCTGCCCGACATTTTCTTCAGTTTGGAAAAACAGTCGGAACATCCCTTGGCCGAAGCCGTCGTCGGCCATATCCAAGGACGGGAACTCCCCGTGCAGGACTTTGAAAGCCTGACGGGAATGGGGGCAAAGGCGGTATGCCAAGGCCAAACGTATTATGCCGGAAACCTTAAGCTGCTGGAACGGAACGGCATCCCGACAGACGAACGCCTGACACGCACGGCCGAACGCATGTCTGCCGCCGGACAAACGGTGATTTACTTTGCCGATACGAAGAAAACATGGGCCGTGGCCGCCATATCCGACCGCATCAAGAAGACTTCGCGCCAAGCCGTGGCCGAACTGCAGGCCATGGGCATCGAAGTCTATATGCTCACGGGCGACCAGGCCCCCGCTGCCGCACGGATAGCCGACGACGCAGGCATCCGGCACTACCGCGCCGGGGTGTCGCCGCAAGACAAGGCCGATTTCGTGGCCGCCTTACAGCGCGAAGGGCATCGCGTGGCCATGGTGGGCGACGGCATCAACGACAGTGCCGCCTTGGCCCGCGCCGACCTGAGCATCGCCATGGGACGGGGCAGCGACATCGCCATGGACGTGGCCCAGATGACGCTCATCTCGTCCGACCTGACCCGGATTCCGGAGGCCATCCGGCTGTCCGCCCGTACCGTACGCACCATCCGGCAGAACCTGTTTTGGGCTTTCATCTATAATATAATAGGTGTACCCGTGGCCACCGGAGCCCTCTACCCCCTTTGCGGCTTCCTGCTCAACCCGATGATTGCCGGGGCGGCCATGGCCATGAGCAGCGTGAGCGTCGTGACGAACAGCCTGCGGCTGAAACGGGCCGGACTGCGACACGAAGAAACCGACATTTCAAAACCCTATACAGATATGAAGAAAGAATATAAAGTGGAAGGCATGATGTGCAACCATTGCCGCATGCATGTGGAAAAAGCATTGAACAGTATCGAGGGCGTCAACGCCACCGTGACCTTAGACCCTCCCGTGGCCGTCATCGAGTTTTCGGGAGACGCGAAGCCCTTGGAGGACTTGCAAGCCGTACTGGCCGAAGAAGGTTACAAAATCTCGGAAATGTAAAGGAAGGAGGAAACCATGCAGTTAGACAAGCTTTGCGTGGCCTGTTTCTCGCCCACGCACACTTCGATGAAAATCGCACGCGCCATTGCCGACGGCACGCGCATCGCACGCCGTGAGGAAATCGACCTGACCACCGACCCCGCCGACACGCCCATTTCGGTACGCAATGCCATCTGCATCGTGGCCGCCCCCGTCTACGGGGGACTTGTGGCCCCGGTAGCCGTCCGGCGCATCGCCCGCCTGCGGGCGGAAAACAGCATCGCCATTCCGGTGGTGGTCTATGGCAACCGCGACTACGAGGATGCCTTGGTACAGCTTCGCGACCTCCTGCACGCCCAAGGGTTCACGCCCCTCTGCGGTGCGGCTTTCGTGGGCGAACACTCTTACAGCCGTCCGGGCATGCCCGTCGCCGAAGGTCGTCCTGATGCCGCCGACTTGCAGAAAGCCGCCGCTTTCGGGGCGCAAGCCTATGGCAGCCTGTTGCACCAACTGAACCTGCCCTACCCTCCGGCCACGGATGCACGTGACTTCGCGCTGACCTACGACAGCCCGTTGGAAAGCCTCGTGACTGCGCCCGCGATGAAGGGTAACGTACCCTACAAGACCCTTGGCCCCTCCACACCGCAGGCCCCGGTGGTGAACGACAACTGCTACGGCTGCGGAGAATGCGTGGACTGGTGCCCCACCGGCGCCATCACCATAGCCGACGGACGCTCTGCCACCCGTGTGGACTTGTGCACCAAATGCTGTGCCTGCGTCAAGTTCTGTCCCGTGGGCGGACGCACTTTCGACACCCCTTATACTGCCATGTTGCACCAGAACTTCAGTGCACGTCGCGAACCGGAATGTTTCGTCTGACAAAATGTCAGGCCAACCTCACGAGAATCGTCTATCCGCCTCTTTATTCGGACGAGGTGACAAAAAACGTCGGCATTTCAAGCCGACGTTTTTACATTCCGCAACCATGGGCGAGGTTTTCGCTTACAAAAAGACACCCTCTCCACACCGCCATGCGGCATGCCCCGCATGCAAACGACATTCGTCAGCCTTTTCCCGTGACAAAAAGCATGAGGATTTGGCGCACGGAAATCCGTCAGATAAATCAAAAAAAGCCCTTCCGACCTCCCTTTTACACCGTTTACCGCCCCCTTTTCCGCCGCACGGAAGACCGTTTCCGGCCGACAAGCGGACAACTCCATTTTTTTCTGCTCCAAAACTTTTTCCGCTTTCAGCCCAACGAAATTCCAATCTCATGAGATTAAGGCCCCGGATTCAAAAGAAATGCGTCATAAATACATAAAACGGGCCATATACCGGTTCGGATTTAACATATCCTCTCTATTTGAGCTTTTTACGACCCGGTGCTTATGCGTAAAAGGCTGACATATTGTCAGTATTTCACGTCCTGCCTCATCCGCCTTATTTTCCCTTTCCCATCTTTTTTTTCTCAATTCTGTTTGCGTTACCAATAGTTTTATTTAATTTTGCCGCACCTAATCATTTACGAATTAATACCAAGAAAATTAGGAATATGGAAGCTGTATTCGGTTACATCATCGGCCTCGGGGCCGCAGTCATGATGCCCATTATCTTTACCATACTGGGCGTTTGTATCAAAATCAAGTTCGGAAAAGCCTTACAAAGCGGCCTTTACGTGGGCGTCGGTTTCGTGGGATTGTCGGTCATTACGGCGTTGCTCACCAGCAGCCTCAGCCCGTCGCTCTCAAAAGTGGTGGAGATTTACGATCTCAACCTCGAAGTGTTCGACATGGGATGGCCTGCGGCAGCCGCCGTGGCTTACAACACGTCGGTAGGCGCATTCATCATTCCCGTATGCCTCGGAGTGAACATCCTGATGCTCCTCACCAAAACGACAAAGACCGTCAACATCGACCTGTGGAACTATTGGCATTTCGCCTTCATCGGCGCGATGGTCTACTACACGATGGACAACATCGCATGGGGTTTCTTTGCCGCCGTCATCTGTTATATCCTGACGCTGATAGCCGCCGACTATACGGCTCCCCAATTCCAGAAATTCTATGATAAGATGGACGGCATCTCCATCCCGCAGCCTTTCTGCCAAGGGTTCATGCCTTTCGCCATCCTCATCAACAAGGCGCTCGACCTGATTCCGGGGTTCAACAAACTGTATATCGACGCGGAGGGCATGAAGAAGAAATTCGGCATCCTGGGCGAACCGCTCTTCCTCGGCGTATTGGTGGGATGCGGCATCGGCGCACTGGCCTGCAAGAACGGGCAGGAACTGGTGGACGGCATTCCGGGCATCCTTGGACTGGGTATCAAGATGGGAGCCGTCATGGAGTTGATTCCCCGCATCACGGGACTGTTCATCGAAGGCCTGCGCCCCATTTCCGACGCCACGCGCCAGATGATTGCCCGCAAATTCGGTGAGAATGCCGGTCTGCACATCGGTATGAGTCCGGCCTTGGTCATCGGCCACCCGACTACGCTCGTCGTATCGTTGCTGCTCATTCCCGTCACGCTGTTCCTCGCCGTCGTCCTGCCGGGCAACCAGTTCCTGCCTTTGGCTTCGTTAGCCGGCATGTTCTACGTGTTCCCCATCATCCTGCCCATCACGAACGGCAATGTGGTGAAGACGTTTATCATCGGCCTTATCCTGATGGTCATCGGGCTGTATTTCGTGACGAACCTCGCGCCCTACTTCACCAGTGCGGCACACGATGTGTTCAACATCACGAAGGACACGGCCGTGGCCATCCCCGAAGGTTTCGAGGGCGGTGCGCTCGACTTTGCCTCCAGCCCGTTGGCATGGGTCATCTTCCACCTGACACACACGGTGAAATATGTGGGTCCGGCCGTCCTCGTGGTCTGCACGCTCGGACTGGCTGTCCTCAACCGCCGCGCCATCGTCCGCAAGAAGTACTAAGACGCGGACGCATACCACGCATTTGAATCTAACATCACATAATCAAAAACAGAAAGAAAATGAAAAGATTTGCATTGGCTCTTTGCCTCGGCCTCGGCGCACTGGCGACGAACGCCCAGATGAACTACAAAGTACAGACCGCCTGCCATCCGCAGGATGTCAAACACTACGACACCGAACGCCTGCGCAGTGCTTTCATGATGGACAAAGTCATGGCTCCGGATGAAATCAACCTCACGTATACCCTGTATGACCGTCTGATTTACGGTGGAGTGATGCCGGTAAATAAGGTTCTGAAACTGGAGAAGTTCCATGAACTCGGACCGGAAATCACCTACTTTTTGGAACGCCGCGAATTGGGCGTAATCAATGTCGGTGGAGACGGTGTGGTAACTGTAGATGGCAAAGCATACGAAATGAAGTACAAAGAGGCTCTCTACGTAGGTTGCGGCAATAAAGAAGTTACTTTCAAGAGCAACGATCCCGCCAAACCCGCCAAATTCTACATCAACTCGGCTCCCGCATATAAGCAATTCATCACCCAGTTGATTACGACTGATGCAAAGTTACAGAAGGCCAACCCCAAGAAATACGTTTTGGGCATCTCTGACCATTACGGCAAGATGGAAGAAAGCAACGACCGTGTGGTCAACCAGTTAATCGTAAAAGACGTTTTGGAGAAAGTGAAAGGCGGCGGCACGAACCAACTGCAAATGGGACTCACCGAATTGGCTCCGGGTTCCGTATGGAACACAATGCCGGCCCACACACACACACGCCGGATGGAAGCTTACTTCTATTTCAACGTAACCGACGGTAACGCTATCTGCCACTTGATGGGCGAGCCCAAAGAGGAACGCCTCGTATGGTTACACAATGAGCAAGCCATCACTTCGCCTGAATGGAGCATCCACGCCGCAGCCGGAACCAGCAACTACAGCTTTATTTGGGGAATGGCCGGCGAGAACTTGAAATACAGCGACAAAGACGAAATCAAATATCAAGATATGCGCTAAGCATTGGGCAATCCCGCATATAGCCACATCCCCGTCCTCTACTTCAAAGGACGGGGATATTTTGTTTTACACAGTTTAACATTCTAAACGTTTGTTTTCCCATTTCTTTCCAGAATCAATCCTTTACTTTGTATCATCAAAAAGAAACAAATGTCTAACTTTCAAAAAATGAACATTATGAAAAAGTTATTATTCTTACTGCTGAGTGTATTCACTTTACAAGTAGCGCAGGCCGACAACGACAAACCCATCACTTTCGACAAGCTGCCGGCTAAAGCACAGACTTTCATCAAACAGAACTTCCCCACGGAAAAGGTGGCATTCACCAAAATGGAGAAAGGATTCTTGGACACGAGCTATGATGTCGTGTTTGTCAACGGCAACGGGGTTGAGTTCGACAAGAACGGCGAATGGACGGATTTGGACTGCAAACGCAGTAGCGTACCGACGAAAGCCGTTCCCGCCCAAATCACAAAGTTCGTAAAAGAAAGCCATCCCAATGCTACCATCCTCAAACTGGAGCGTGACCGTTACACCTACGAAGTGAAACTGTCCAACTTCTGGGAAATCAAATTTGACAAGCAATTCAATGTCATCGACATGGATATGGATGACTAAACAGAAAAAACTGTAAATCCGGATCCGGCACATTCCATCCCGAAAAGGGGGAATGTGCCTTTTTCGTACCTCTCCGGTTACCGGCTGCTTTTTTCAGTACGCATATCCCCAAAAACATATCTTTTCATAAAATAGGTTGTATCACGGCAAAATATTCAAGCAAGCTTAAGATTTTGCGTTCGATTTGCATTATCTTTGTGAACATGAACATCCGTAAACTTTTCCTCTTTGCATTTTGGACGGGTTGCTGTCTGACATCGACTTTATACGCCCAAGAACGCGCCAAACCTAAAAACGGAGAAGGCGTATCGACATTTCTTCAACGTTTTGGCTACACTTCCCGTGCAGCCCAAAAGGAGTTTCTGGAAATCAACAAAGGGAAACTGACCCGCGACGGAGGCTTGATACTGGGACGTAGTTACCGGCTTCCCACCGGTAAGAAGTCTGGGAAAAAAGCGCGGGCTGGCAGTCGTAAGACCAGCGTTGTAGAACCGCTTTTCGGCCCGGCATACCAAAACGTATCCGTCCGTTCCCATGAGTTAGAAGGTGCTTGCTTGTATCTGGTCAGCGGGCACGGAGGTCCCGACCCCGGAGCCATCGGAAAAGTAGGAAACCGGGAATTGCACGAAGACGAGTATGCCTACGACATCATCCTGCGGTTGGGACGTGCATTGATGGAAAAAGGTGCCAAGGTACATATCATCATTCAGGATGAGAAAGACGGCATCCGCGATGACCGGTATTTGTCCAACAGCGACCGTGAGACCTGCCTCGGACAAACGATTCCGCTCGACCAGATAGCCCGTCTACAGCAGCGGTGCGATGCTATCAACCGACTGATGTACAAGGATAAAGAGAAATACAAACGTGCCATCTTCATCCACGTGGACAGCCGAGGACATAAAGACCAGGTCGATGTATTCTTCTACCATTCTCCCGGCAGCAAATTAGGAAAACGGCTGACGGAAAACATTCATAAAACCTTTGAACGGAAATACGACAAACACCAACCGAACCGGGGATTCCGGGGTACGGTAAGCGAACGTTCGCTCTACGTATTAAAAAAATCCAACCCGGCGGCAGCTTTCCTGGAACTGGGCAACATACAAAACGAACGCGACCGGAAACGCCTCGTCATCCCGTCCAACCGTCAGGCCTTAGCCGACTGGATTTGCCAGGGTATCATAAAAGATTTCAAGGGACAACGGTAAAACCGAAGTCCCTATAAGACAAAAAGAACGCATAGAGGAAATCATTCCCTATGCGTTCTCCTTTTTAGTGCACGTGCTGTCACAGCACACGCAACTACCAACCTATTATTTCATATAAAACTTCTTCACTGTTCCGTCGGAGTACTTGAAGATGTTGACTTGCCCTTTCAGCGGAGCAGCCACACGCTTGCCGCTTACGGTATAGATACCCAGCAATTCAGCACCTTCAGGACCTTTTACTCCGGCAATGCTACTTCCCTCATGGGCTTTTTTAGCATCTGCCAATACCTTCTCGATACCGGCTTCGATGGCCGTCGCGTCGATTTGGCTTTCGGCCGTCAGCTTCACTTCATCGTACAAGCCCTTCACCTCGTTGCTGATGGAATCGATATCTTCCTGCAAAGCGGCGATGTCAGCCGTGAATTGTTCTGCCACCTCGGCATAATCCGTTTCTATCGTAGTCTTCGCAGCATCTAATTTAGCCTGAACGGCGGCGATGTCGGCAGTCAAACGAGTGTAAGCTTCTTCATTGGCAGTAACTTTCTGCTGATAGTCCAACACCATCTCCACCATATCCACGATAGCCGTGTCGATTTCCACTACAGGAGCCAACACCTCATCATAAACAGTCGCGAGCGTTTCATTGGCGTAAGCTTCGTCCACAGACTTCCGCAAATCCTCAATACGGGTAGCCACTTCCTGAACGGCATTCACGACAATCGCACTGTCTTTCACGTTGGCAGCCTCAGTATTGATTTTCTCTACGGCAGCCTCATAACGCGTACGCAGGCCTTGTATGGAGTCATTGGCAGGAGTATAGTAGGCGATGAAAGAATTAATCACCTTCATAACTAACTTACCCTCCATATTAATGCCATGTCCTGCATTATCCGACAAAATAATTTCATCCAATGAAAGTTCAGCAACCTCTTGGAAAGTCTCAGAAGCTTTCACAAAGAAAGAAAATACCACACCCGTATCTCCCTTGAGCGTTTCGCTCGTCAGACCACTCAGCACCAATTTGGTACGACCGTCTTCCAAAATACTGGAAGAGATAGACAAGTTCTGTGGTAAACGTTCACCATATTCAAACTTAGGTACACCGTTGGCCTCCGTATCCAATGACAGTCCTTCGGGCAACGACAACACAGCCTCCATACCACGGACACTCGTATAGTTACGCAAGCCCAAGCTTACTTTTTTAACACTACCGTCGTTCTTCACGCAAATAGAGTCTTCGGTAAGATAGAAAAAGCCCACGTTCGGACTCACATGTGCGGTATAGGAATCAAGGTGATACCCCTTGATGTTACCGCTCTCTTCAAACTCCGAACCGCTGCCCACAATGTTATCCAACACGATTTCACTGGTTTCTACCATATTCTCATTTGCCCTTACTTTGAAATAAGCCACGGCACCGCGGTCGCCTGCAATATTATAAATCCCATTGGGCTGAATGAGAAGGCGCACCGTCTTGATACCTTTAGCCATATCCTCCATGGAACTTTGCACCTCATTCATATAAATGCTGTGCGAAGAACGGCTCAAGCGCACCTCATCGCGTTGTACACTATTCGGAACAAAATCCAAGCCTTTGGGAAGCTTGAAGTCCATCTGCAAACCCACCATAGGATCGCTATTCTCCAAATAGACAGAAATCGTCTTCTCTTCGTCCACCTTGATATTGAAATTATCAATGGTGACCTTGTTCTCAGCTTCAGCACTTGCCACAAAAGCCATCACCATGCCCCATATCCATAGGCACTTCGCCGCAAACCGTCGCATCGAAGTATTTGTATTCTTTGTCATACGTTCTGTTTTTATTGTTCTACATTAAGCTCCTTTAGAAGGAAAGCGCAGCCACCTTACGTGGCAGCCACGCTTCCTACACACAGAGACTTTATTCACTTACTTCTTCAAAACTTTCTTCACTGAACCGTCAGCATTACGGATGATGTTGATACCTCTTGTGAACTTGTCCATGATCTGACCGCCCACAGAGTATATCTTCTCTTTCATGCTTGGGTTGGCCTGCACACCGTTGATACCGGTTACGCCGCCTTCGCCACTGCCACCGATGCTGTAAAGTACGCCATCGACATCTGCTGCAAGCACATTGCCTACGGTCATCTTAGAAGCAGCACGACCCGATACTTCCAAATAAATCAGGGCTTCGCCATTTGCGTTAAGCTCTTTGTTCTGGAGCGAACTTACCACGATGCGGTGCGTCGTCCCATCGGCCAATGTATTGGAATACAACTGGTGGTCGTCTGCACTTCCGCCCAAAGATTCTCCCAACAAAGTTACGCCTGCGGGAAGCGTCACGTCCATCTGGCAAGCTACGTAGGGGTTCACGTTTTTCAGAAGGATGGCTACACGCTTCGTGCCTCCGACTTCTTCCATGTTCATCTCTACGCTTTCTTCGGTCTGCGTCATCGCAGGCTCTGCCAAACGTACACGAGGTGCCACTTGACTGACCTCCATCGTGTTGTAACTCATAATCTTGTTCGTGAGCTTCGTCAGGTCAGCCACGTTAATCCGACCGTCGTCGTTCACATCTGCGGCATACCACTTGATCGTACCCGCGATAGCCTCAGCCTTAGACGGGTCGAGCACATACATCATCAATTCCGTGTAGTCGAGTACATCGACAACGCCGTCACGCAATACGTCACCCCGTATGAACGATTCGGTTTCTATCGTTTCGCGTACGTTTACCATCCGTTCTTCCTGCTTTGCAAGTGCGGCCTGAATTTGCGGAAGGGCTTCTTTTACGTAGTGAATTGGCGTCGAAGCAACAATATTACCATTGATGTCCACACTGACGTAACCGTCATTGGTATCCTCATTATAGGATTTAATATTGCCTAAATCTGTCCTGACAAGCTCCAACGTATCGTTCAAGGCATCTTCAACTTCGACAACAAACGTATGACTGTTCACAGACTTAACAAGTTCAATCCTATCACTCTGTGCCTTATCAATCACGCCCGTATATTCTATGAAGGAAGCCCTGCAGTCCAAAGAGTCGATACGCTCCAGCACTTTATCCATAATGGTTTTAAGATCATTTTCGGCGTCTACGTCAGTCAATTCGATATCAGCATAGTATTCATCCATGGCTTTACCGTATTTGCCGATATGGGCCGTAATGTCAGCTATACTTTCTGCATTAGCCTTCTCGTCTACCTTGTAATACTCAAAGCCGGTCAGCTTGTCTACTACAGTGGTGAGCGAGTCATTCAAATGAGCCATATCAGCCTTGCGGGCCTCGTAAGCCTCATCGTTGAGCGTATAACGTTCCTGATCTTTTGCGATGTCGGACAACAACGTCTTCAAATCAGACAAGATAACATCCATCTTGTGATTCAACTTGTCTTGATAAAACAACATGTTCGTCTTGTTCTGCTCTATACCGTCTTTCACGGCAACCACATCACTTTCAAGTCCGGCCATATCGCCCTCGAATTTACCCTGTACGTTGGCATGACAGGCAGCAAGCGTCTCTCGGCCAGCCTTCACATCTCCTTCCACTTCGCCTGCACGGTCCATAAGAGCTGTGTAAGCATTCTCTGTGGCAGCAGCATCCGTGTAAGTTGCCAGTTTCGTACGCATGTCTGCAATCCAAGTCTCATAAGCCAGGAATAACGGCTGTTTGGCTTTAGTTTCTGCGTTGGTGATTGCACCGTCATTAGCGGTATCCTTCGTAAAGGCAGCCATTTTTTCCTTGATAGCTGTAGACAAAGCGTTTACTTCTGCCTCAGCGTCAGCATCGCCTTTCACCTTATTCTGTGCGTCGGCACAAGCGGCCTGCAATACATTGAATTCTGCCAGTATTTGAGCCTGTTCTTTCGTATTGGCCGATTGATAAACGCTTTCGATAGAAGTCGTGATACTCTTGCATTCATTCTCGGCAGTTGTCTTGTAAGCGTTATCCAACCCACCTTTGTAGCGTTTGGTCTCCAAATCGCTAATCAGCCTGTCGATACGAGCTTGCAAAGCATCCACACCGCAAGCGTCTGTCAGGATATAGGCATCGACATACTTCGCAGCCTCATCCAACGGTGCCTGCAAGGCTTCAACCTTCACAATAAGACCGTTATATACGTCATTATTGGTCACATATTCGTTATGTTCCGTCTTTCCGCTGACATAAGCATTATACATTGGAGTACCGAACTGTCCTAATTTCACATGCAACTCAGTCATGACATCACCATAAATATGCCCCGTGTTATCAGCATACGTCTTTTCTGCTTCTGTCAACGTAGGCAGGGTTGCCTTGATATCATCAACGAATTTCTTTCCATCGACTCCTTCAAGATAAGCACCATTTTCATACCATTCTTCCAATTCTGCCAAATGGCTGTTGTATTGTTCAAGGGTATCGGTATGCAATGTCTCCCATTCGTACACTGCAGCAGGTTCTTTTCCATCCGCAATCCAAGCCTCGAAATTAGCGAAATCAGAGACGATGCCGTCCACTTTCGTGATATTGAACTGACCCGGAATGAAATCTTTGATAGCTTCTGCTTTTTCGAGAACAGCCTGAACGTTGGCAAACGCCTCATCAGCCGTAACATAATCGGCATCGACCAATTCTTGATAGGCTGCGTCATACAATCCCTGCGCAGTTGCATATTCACCGGCAAAGAACGTCTGCGTAGCACTTTGCACAGTTGCATCCATTGTATTCAATATCTGGTCAATCTTGCCTTCGTATGCCCGTACGTCGGCCTCATATTGTTTATCAGGGTCGAACAACATCTTGTCTGTATTTTGAGCCTCGCTAAAGGCAGCAAAAGCTTCGTTCTCGATGTTGTTGATTTCTTGAAGGTAGTTTTGGATACTTGTATTCGCTGTTTCTACCGCACTTTTAACGACATTAAGCAGTGCCGGAGTCTGTACCTTGCTCACCTGTCCTATCACATTCACAGCTTCGATGTAGCAATTACGCATATCCTCGACGGCACTGTTAAAGCTATTATAACGGGTCTGGTTATCAGTTTTCACAGCATCCACGTAGCCCTGCTCACGACTTGCGCCGATCGTAACCACCTGCATTTTGATGGTTTGCAATACGCCATGTATGGTTCCATATTGTTCATCGGATTTACCCTTCTCAAAAGCTGTGGCAATATCCTCCGCAACTTGATTTTCAAGTTTGCTCTTCTCCGCCTCTAATTGTTCGATAAAGGCTTTGGCCGCCGTAGTCGGGTCACCTACAGTCAATATGGTATACAAACTGTCCACGGAATTTTTCACAGTTGCGTATTCTGTATCCAGTGTGTTATCCACTTTGATATTTGTCTCAGCATCCTTAGATACCTGCTTTATCTTTTCACAAATATCAGTGTAGTCCTCTTTGAAATTGTCTTCTCGCGTCTGGCAGCTTTCGGCACTATTGTCGTTGTAATGGCTCTTCCAAGCCGCATTCACGTTAGCCACCCAATTATCGAACTCTATCACATACGTGCCTTTCGGGTTGGTATTCTCGCCCAACAGGCCATTTACGTAATGGTTTTCACTATTGCCCAATGCCAAATTTGACAGTTCGTCCAATTCCGCTACTATCAAGTTGTGGATATCCGTCTTCTTGGTTTCTACGGCCAATCTTTCGTAAGCCGCCAAGTTCTTCCTGGCCACTTCCAATTCGGTCAATGTCGCTTTCACCTTGCCGTCAATAACCTTCATCGCCTCGTGAATAGCGGCACTGTCATTGTGCAATGTATCGCCCTTATACGCGTTGTCCATCGCCGTCTCCTGCTTACCAAGCTCCGTGGTATAACTTCCCTTCAGGTCATCAAAATGCCTTTTCGACACATCCTTGTCATCGATAGGAGTCCAATTCGCATCAATCTTACCGATATTTCCCGCAATATCATCAGCAACCTTCGTCAGACTTGCCTGGACGGAGTTGTTCTTGGCGTGAATTTCCTTCGCCTCACCGACCTCATCAATGAAGGCACTGACATCCTCAAGAAGTTTCGCCATCTCAGCACTGGCATCAGACAAGGCAGCCAAAGTTTCAGCCTGCTTATCCTCGCTTGTGTAGTCCAAATCAGTTACCGTTTCTTCTATTTTATCTACAGAGCTGTACAATACCGTCTGCTTTTCAAGCAAGTTCTTTGCAAAAGACCCGTAAATCTCCGCAGTCACCGAAAGTCCATCCAGATCATCATTTACAGATTTGATATCCGCAGTGATTTGATTCTTCAAACGGTTGATGGTAATTACGACTACTTGCTGGTCATACCATTCTTTGTGCTTATCGAAAGTTCCTACCAAGGTTTTCACCTCGCCCGTGATACCTGTAGTTTCATTTCCCTTGGCATTGGTTGCCTCCGTCAAAACATTGTTCATGCCGTTAGCATGCGTATCCCCATCGGCATCCTTGGCAGCCGCTGCGGCTTTCAAAGCTGTTTGAAGGTCGGACAATGTCTTGTTCATTTCGTCTAACTTGCCGCCATAAGTTGGTAAATCATCGATATTTTCGTCCGGTGTTTCCGTTCCGGTATAGACCGGCACATAACGTCCATCGCCATTCCCGACCTTGTCCGAAAGCTTTTTGATTTCTGCTTGAATATCGGCGATAGTCTTTGTAGCGTTGTCATAAACCTTCACGACGGCCTTGGCAGCATTCACATAGCCCTCGATTTTGCCCTTAAGAGTTTCTATTTCTGTTTTCTTCGTATCTTTGTTATCGGCACAAGTCCCTTCATCAAAGCTTTTCTTTATATACGAAGAGAATGCATCTATCTCCTCTTGCAACTTCTTCTCATCGGTATCTTTATAGATGTCGCCCACCGACACGTCGCCATACTTCAGGGCATGCACTTCTGTCTTGGCCTTATCGAACGCAGCCGTTTGAACATCCAACGCAGCGGTCAATTCCACTTTAGCCTGATAGTTCGGCAAAGATTGGTATTCTTTTTCAATGATGGTATTCAGGCTCTTTGTCACCGGTTCCTTAGCCTTCTCGTATGCACCGCCTTTTTGGGTATAAGCATCCAACGTATACTTCTTGTATTGATATACAACCTCGGTTTCGATTGCTTTAAGATTGACTTCGGCTTTTTCCAAATCGGACTTATACTTTTCGGAAACCACCGCATCTTTTTTCAATTCCGCAAGCAATGCCCATGGACTCTTGCCGTCTGTCCTTTCGGCAATCAAAGCCTCGTATATATTGTCATTGTTTTGGATGCTGTCCGTATAGAATTTACACACCTCGTCTGTTTTCTCGTACAAACTGTCCAAAGCGTGCGTGTTAGCCTCATATCCCTCTTCTGCGGTCTGATGGTTCTCATTCGTTCCGTTTTTCCTCTCCACAGCTACAATGCCCAGGTTCACTTCGTTAAATGCATTGTGAGCCTCAGTACGCATCGTCTCATACAAGCCCGAAAAATCCTGAGGGTCTACCGCTACTTTCATGAAGGCCTGCAACTGTTCGTTATAATGAGCCTTAGTAGAGTTGATTTCCCCCAACACTTCGTCATAAGCCGTATGGTTCTTGTCGACATTCACCAACTTATCGGTGAATTTTTTTATTGCTTCCGATGCCTTTTTGGCAAATTCACTGTTGAATGCTGGCGTACATGCAGTAGCAGCAGTACCATTATCATAATAACCTTTAACTTCAACAAGGAAAGCATCGATTGTTTCCTTTGCAGCATTATATTCGCTCTGGGACAACACCTTAGCGTAGTCCTGAGCACTTTGCTTACTGTTTACTCCGTCTGCATCACTCAAATTGCCAATATTTGTATCCCAAGCGCTTTTCAAAGCTGTATTTTGTTCTTCACCGACAGCCTTCGAAGCCGTATAAGCTCTCCAGTTGGCCAAATGCGCCTCGATATCCGTATCAAGTGCCTTGACCTCTGACATGAGTGTACTTCCTTCCACGCCATTGAGGTAAAACTTATACTCACCATACACCGTATAAGCAGCGAAATCAGCGGCAGCATCATCTTTCACCCGATTGATTTTTACCGTTAAATCACTATACCGTTTATTAAATTCGGCATATTTATCCGCATCATCCTCTTGGCTCACTTTTGCAATAGCCTTCGAAGCTGCATTAAGCAATGTCCGTTGTGCTCCGGCAAAATCGAATACCAGTTCTAACTTGAAACCGCCAACCCGGAATTCCTTTCCCGTCTCGACAGCCTCAATGGCAAGAGTGACCTCGGATGCCGCAGTACCTTCCACTTTGAACTCGCCGTTTGTCAACGCCTTGCCGTTCACCAAGAACTTAGCATTCATCAAGGTAGTAGCCGACAACTTGTATGTACCAGGTAAAAGGGAACCCAAAGACTGAGAAATCGTGGTACCATTTGGAGATGTCAACACACCGTTCACCAACGATGGTTTTTCCGCTCCCACCCATTGATCCACTTCTGTCTTAATCTGATCCAAATTTGCATTGGCATAGGCTGCCATAGAAGCAGATGTCATTGCAAGAACAGAAACCAGTGTCTTCTTTTTCATACTTTTAATGTTTTAAATTCTATAAATTATTAAAGTCTCTTTTAAGCCATTCGGATGCCTTTACCTTTATATAAATAGGAATAGCACCCACCTAATTTTTGTGGGGTAAAATTACTTACTATCTATAAACGGCGTGCAAACTTAAAAGGTGTTATTCGTGAACCATGCCATTCTTTTCGTGAAAAAGCAAAAACAGAATGACGGTACAATCTGCTGCAAACGATTTTCCGTTCTGCTGCAAACGATTTTTCAATCTCCTGAGAACGATTTTCGGACGTACTGACATCCGTCTTACGGGCTTTACCATGCTGAAACCGGATAAAGGGAAAACACGGATGTTTTCCGGATTTACATCCTTACTGTCCCACCTCCCACAAACAGTTTTTCGCCCGAAAAGGTTCGCATCCTTCAGACCTCCTCTGTACCAACGTTTTAAGGTGAACTTTCTACCGTCCTATCCTTCACCGAAATTTCACCGGAAAACGAGTTGTCCGCATGAAACTGTTTTTAATAAAATAGCATTCGGATTGGTTTTCAACACATTACGGTGAAGGGTCTGACACGGGAGCTTTCATATTGCATCTTCGCGGACAGATAATAGACTCAAAGCACACCGGTCTGCCACGAAACGTGACCTGAACGCCATCTGCCTTGAAGAACGCACCGCCACGGCATCGACCGCTGGAACTGCGACAGCGTGACACGATATTATAAAACAGTTTCAGCTTTGCGTCGTCGTAATCTGCGGTTTTCCGCTGATATCCTCCATCAACATGCGAAGCACAGGCTTAGGCAGGCGAAGCGTGTAGTTCGTACCGTGGTCGTCGGCCAACACCGCCACCTGCTTCACCGCGTTGACATGGAAGACCCGCCGGATGTTGACGATATATTTACGTCCCAAGCGCAGGAACGCATCACCGGCCCTCCCCTTGTTCGAGAGAGCGGCTTCTACTTTGGCAAGGCCGAAAGGAATCATGAAATGTGTCCCCGAAGAGTAATAGACATGAGTGTAATGGTCGTCGGCCTCAAAATACAACATCCGGTCGAGATCCACGACATAGAGTTCACCATACACACTGAAGCATAGTTTGTTTTCCATCTGCACAACCCCGCCGCACTGTCATCCTGCGGCTTCGTGCCCGTGTCTTCCTCTCAGGCACCGGTTAATTTTTAAACGACATAATTCCGGGCACATACGAAAAAAGCGTGGAAAACCCGCCCGTTGCTGTTCCACACACTGAGGCCCTCGCATTGCCCATACCAGTAGAACAACAACGCACAGTCCCACGCCGATATGAACAACACCCACCTTTATGGCATCGTATGTGGTGTGCCACAAAAGTGGCACACTCACCAACGGCAATAAAGGCATGCGTTCCTGTACACACCCCATGGGCATCTGCCGCTGCCATGTCCTGACTGATACTTCGAATTTGCGAGATTCCAGTGTGTCAAGAACAAAGCGCCTAAGCAAACGCCTTCTCAATATATGCACACCCCCACCGCTGTTTTCCGGCTAAATTACCTTACAACTTTTTTCCGTGTCTCCACATGAAAAATCCCTTCTCGGCGTGGAATGTAAATGCAAAGATAGGAATAAATATGATAAAACCCGAAACATCCGGAAACAAACCGATGCTTCATGACATAAAAAATAAAATCGTTCAAAAACGGTGTGCCCGTAAACGCGAACAGGATACAAGGCTTCCGCAGAGTGTAAAACCGCCGGCCAACCACATGGCGGCATGGGGCGCACGGTCTCCGTTGAGATAAAAAAGCAAAGCTACCAAGGCTGCTCCCGTGGTCTGTCCTACCAAACGTGCCGTGGCCTGCATCCCGCTCGCCCCACCGGTCCGATATGACGGTGCGGAACTCAGCAACAAATGGTTGTTGGGCGATTGGAACAGTCCGAAGCCGAAACCGCAGAGCATCAAACGCGCCACCAGTCCGCCATAACCCACCGACGGCGACACATCAGCCAGCAAGAAGCACCCGACACTCATCACCAGTAGTCCGACACCTCCCAACAGCCCCGGATGGATTTTCGTAGCCAACGTGCCGGCCAAAGGACCGGCCACCACAATCACCAAAGGCCAGGCGGTCATCAACAGCCCCGTCTCTGCCGCGTTCATCCCGAACGTGAGATGAAACATAAAAGGTAAGGCCACCATGCCTAACATTTGCGAAGTGAAGGAAAGGATACTGGTCAGCACGGACAAAGAAAACACGGGTATGCGAAGCAAATCGAAAGGCAGCATCGGATAGGGCTGGCGCAACTGACGACGCACGAAAACTGTCCCTATCCCGGCTAAAAGGACAACTCCGGCCACAATCCAACGAAAAGACAGCCCGTGGGAAAAGGCTTCCACACAACCGATGAACAGACCGAACGTAAGAGCGTTCAGCACTGCCGAAGGGAAATCGAACCGTCGCCCTTCGACGCGCGTCGGATTCCCCGGCAAGTATCTACGGGCTAAAAAGAATGTCAGTAGACCGAACGGCAAATTCACGGCAAACAGCCATGGCCAGGAGGCCACGGATAAAATCGCACCGGATATCGTAGGTCCGGCCACGGAGGCCAGAGCCACGACCGTGGCATTCAGTCCGAAACCTTTGGCCAGATGGCGTTTCGGATAAATCAGACGCACCAAAGAGCCATTCACGCTCATCACCATGGCTGCCCCCACGCCTTGCAACATGCGTGAAAGAACCAGCAGGACAAACGAACCGGACAAGGCACAACACAGCGAACCGACGGTAAAGAAAACCATTCCCCATAGATAGGTACGTTTGAATCCGAACAACTCGCCCAACGCGGAACAGGGCAACAGGGTCATGACGACCACCAACTGGAAAGCATTGACTATCCAAATGGAATCGGAGGAAGAGATTTGCAACTGACGCGCAATCGTGGGCAAGGCCACGTTGCATATCGTACCGTCGATGACCGAAAGGAACAACCCAGAAAAAATAGCCACCATGGCATAATAGATTTGCGGACGGTGAAGCCCGTCCCAATCCATATTCCCCACCACGTGTACTGCCGAAGGTTCCCGTCTGTCTTGTGCCATCTTTCTTATTGTGTTGAAAAAGCCGTCCTGCCCATGGCAAAACGGCTCATACATGATGATATATCCAATTACTTCTTGACTTCCACGATTTTTGTCGGTGCCTGTTCCGCATTCCGGCGGCCGGTCTCTTCCACCACACGGCGGGCAAAGGCCATGAACGCCTGTCCCGTCTGGCTCCCGTCGTTCAAGACTTCGGGCGTACCGTTGTCACCGTTCTCGCAAATGCTCTGCACGATGGGAATCTGTCCCAGCAAAGGCATACGCATCTCTTCGGCAAGGCGCTTCACCCCTTCTTTCCCGAACAGGTAGTATTTGTTTTGCGGCAATTCGGCAGGAGTGAACCATGCCATGTTTTCCACCAGCCCGAGAATGGGGACATTCACTTTCTCGTTCTGGTACATGTTGATGCCTTTGCGTGCATCGGCCAACGCCACTTTTTGCGGCGTGCTGACAATGACGGCACCGGTAATAGGTAAGGTCTGCACCAACGTGAGATGGATATCGCTCGTACCCGGAGGCGTGTCGAGGATGAAGTAATCCAAGTCGCCCCAGTTTGCATCGCCTATCAACTGCTTCAGCGCGTTGCAGGCCATCGCCCCACGCCACAAAGTGGCCTGGTCGGGATCGACAAAGAAACCGATAGACAGCATCTTGATGCCGTAACTCTCCACCGGCACAATCAAATCACGGCCGTCCACCGATTCGGCATAAGGATGCGCATCCTCTACATGGAACATCTTGGGCATGCTCGGTCCGAACACGTCGGCATCCAACAAGCCGACTTTGTAGCCCAACTTGGACAACCCCACAGCCAGGTTGGCCGCTACCGTAGATTTCCCCACACCGCCTTTGCCGGACGACACGGCGATAATATTCTTCACACCGGGCAACAGTTGCCCCACCTCCGGACGAGGAGCCTGCAAGGTTTTGGTGTGTATCTCCACTTCCACCTCCTTGCCCACGTAGGCATGGATGGCAGCCTCGGAAGCTTTCACGAGCGACTTGAGGAAAGGATTCGTCGGCTTGTCGAAAATCAACGAAAAACTGACATGCAGCCCGCTGATACGCAGATCGTCTTCCACCATCCCCGCCTCTACGATGTTCTTTCCAGTACCGGGATAACGCACGGTAGCCAGTGCGTCCATAATCAATTTGGGATATATTTCCATAAGTTCGGTATTTTAGTTCGTTCTTTCATTTAGCCGTCGACAATCCGCTGCGCTTGCTGCGGTTGTAACTCCGGTATTCATCCAATTCTATCTCCACTTCCGGCTCCGCCAGTTCTCCGGCTTGCGGCAAGAGGAAACGCATGTATTTGATATCCAGTCCGCGGTCGAGCCATTGCTGTTCGTAATACGTCCGGATGTTCAGGATACGGGCTTCTTCGGTGTCCGGATGCTCAGCCCACGTACTGTGATACAAGTCGCGGGTGGAAAACTCCAAGGGCAAACCGTTCCTCTCCACCATATACTCCGTATAAGTGAAAAGGAAATTGGAATCGGTTTTCAAGTGAATCCGTCCACGGTCTTGCAGGAAACGGCGGTAACGCGTCATGAAAAAAGTGGAAGTCAGACGTTTGGTCACCTTCTTCATCTGCGGGTCGCTGAACGTCAGCCAAATCTCGGCCACTTCGCCTTCGGCAAAGAAACGGTCGATAATCTCTATGTTCGTGCGCAGGAACGCCACGTTGGACAAGCCTTCGCGCAACGCCCCCGTGGCCCCCGTCCACATACGGGCACCCTTGATGTCCACCCCGATAAAGTTCTTGTCGGGATACAAACGGGCCAACCCCACGGTATATTCACCCCGTCCGCACCCGAGTTCCAACACAATAGGATGGTCGTTCCGGAAAAAATCTTCATGCCAACGTCCTTTCATATCGAAAGGCACTTCATCCACGACCGAATAAGGGTATTCAAACACATGAGGGTAACTGGCCATGTCGGCAAACTTTGCTAATTTTCCTTTTCCCATTCCTTATATTGTTTATTCCACATACGTCAAATCTTTTTTGATTACCTCCTGTTGAATATCAACTCCAACCCATAACGCCCATAACGGACAAACTTTTGGTCAGAACTTACAAGCGGAATACGGTCGCATATAGCTTGCGCTATAATTAAACGATCGTTAGGGTCACGATGGTCTTCATACAATGGAAGTTCCACAAGTCTCCTAATATGCTTTTCACTTACGGGCATCATCTTTATCCCATAATCCTCCAATACCTGCAAAGCCTCAGCAGCCGCCTTACCCACGTCACGACAATCAGGACGGCGTAACTTTCCGATTTGAACCAAATGGACCAACTCTTGAAAGCACACCGCACTGGACAATAGCACGACCTCATAATCTTGCAAAAGCTCCATCACATCCCTACTTATCGACTCCCCTTTGTCTTGTCCAACTAAAAAAGCCAATATGTTCGTGTCCAGATAAACCCTCATCTAAGAATGTATTTCAAATCTTTCTCATCAAACAAAAACGGAGTTTTACCGCCCTTGTTAAGCAATTCACCAAGCTTATTGAGTTTCCTGCCTTTTGAACTTTTTATTTTTTCCAACAAAGACAATACCTGCCGGCTGTTGGTTTCCATTGTTCCAATTCCTTCCATAGTCATATCATTTATAGGCCGAAGCCCATTTCAATCTTCACCCTTGTTTTGCCGATTCTAATCAGAATCTAATCCTTACCCGTAGGTTTCCGTCACAAAGGTAGGCAATATCAGAAGAATAAAAAAGCCGCCGACAAACTTTTCCTCTTGCCGGCAGCTCAAAATTATGAATTCTAAATACACTCAGATATTATCAGCCGCCCGACGTATACGGTCAGCCAAATCACATAAAGCCCCTTTCATCTGCTCTGCTTCATGCGGAGTAAAACCACCCGTTCCGCCATTACCATCTATACCATCCATCTTATGATAAAGCCATGACACTGATTTATCAAAGTATGTACGCGACAAGTCTCGCCATGATACAGCAAACAGGATGTCGCCTAAACGTTGCTTCATGTCCGTTATCTTCTCCATCTCTTTTTCTATCTTTCGAGGTTCTCTTTATTCCCCTTGCGCCTGAGCCGCTTCGTACTCGGCTTTCACGTCTTCATAGAAGTGCGCTGAAGCTGATTGCATGTAAGGGACAAACCACAAGAGGCCGATGCCCAACGTCAAGATGCAAAGTAACCCCCAACCTATGAAGGTCAAGTACAAATAAAACAGGTCGAACTTATGACCGTCCATCATCTTCATGCTTTTTTCAATGGCACCATTGAATTTCAATTCGGGATTATCCCGCAAGACAAAAGCCGTCATGGCATAAGAAAAAGACTTGATGATGCCCGGCACGATAAGCAACAAGGTCCAAAGAAACGTATAGATACCGGTGAGTATCATCGTCCCGGCCACACGGGTGTAATCGCGAAACCCCTCGAATAACTGCCCGACCTTATACTCGTCGCCACTACGCAAATTGTCGAGGAACAGCACAGACATACTCCAACCAAGAGGCATCAGCACCAACTGTATAATGGAACCTACTCCATCATAAACTTTTAAGTCGATACCGGCCGGTAACACTCCCATAACCGCCAGATAAACCAACGTAACCATAACCGCGCCGCCCCATTTTCCAGAGAGCGACGCCCGGGCTGCAGCCCGCATTTCACTTGCACTTCTAATCATGATAATAGATTTTTTAATGAATGAATCACTCCATCACCACCGTAGTCCATCCGTGCACGTCGGGTTCGATGCCGTACTGGATATTACGCAGATGATGATATAATTGAGTACAAACCGGTCCCGGCTTGCCGTCTTTGCTGATAATATAGCTTTTCTTGTTTTCCAAATCATCGATACGCTCGATGGGGCTGATGACCGCAGCCGTCCCGCATGCCCCGGCCTCTTCGAAAGTGGCCAGTTCTTCTTCCGGAATCTGGCGGCGTTCCACCGTCATGCCCATGTCTTCGGCCAACTGCATCAGGCTCTTGTTGGTGATGGAAGGCAGGATGGACGTGGACTTCGGCGTGACATACGTATTGTTTTTGATGCCGAAGAAGTTGGCAGCCCCGCATTCGTCGATGTATTTCTTTTCTTTCGCATCGAGGTAAAACTCGCAGGAGTACCCCAAATCGTGTGCCATCTTGTTCGCTTTCAAGCTCGCCGCATAGTTGCCGCCCACTTTATAGATACCCGTTCCCAACGGTGCGGAACGATCGAACTCGCGGATAATCACGTACGGATTGGTGGCAAAGCCTCCCTTGAAGTACGGCCCTACCGGCGTGACGAAAATCACGAAGAGATATTCGTTGGCCGGATGCACGCCCACTTGGGCTCCCGTACCGATAAGCAGCGGACGGATGTACAACGTGGCCCCGCTCTCGTATGGCGGGATAAAACGCTCGTTGAGCCGTACCACCTTCTTGACCATTTCTTCAAAACGTTCCGTAGGCAGTTCGGGCATCAGTATGCCGCGGCACGTGCTCTGCAAACGCTTGGCATTCTCGTCCATGCGGAACACGCGCACCTTGCCGTCCGGACAACGGTAAGCCTTCAGTCCCTCGAAAGCTTCCTGCCCGTAGTGCAGGCAAGTAGCCGCCATGTGGATATTGAGGGTCTCCTCCGAACAAACTTCAATCTCTCCCCACTTTCCGTCACGATAATAGCAACGTACGTTATAGTCTGTCTTCATATAGCCGAAAGACAGGTTCGCCCAATCGATTTCTTTCATCTTTTCCGTTTTTAAATTTCATTCTGAAAGACAAAATTACAGAAATTTATTATTTTAAAGGCGTTTTCCGCAAAGAATTTATCATTTAACAAGAAAAACGCCCTACGCCGGACGAAGCCGGAACTGTCTCAGGCCTCTTTTTCGCCCGTTTCCAGTATTTTCTTGATTTCTTCGTCCGTCGCATAAAGCTTCTCGCGGCAGAATGCCACCAAGCGTTGCGCTTCCTTCAGTTCCCCGGCCAACCGGTCGATGCCGGTTTCGTTGGCCTCTATCCGGCGCACCAATTCTTCCAAGCGCGCCATGGCTTCCTCGTATGACAAGTTTTCTTTCTTCATATACCTTATCTTATTGTACAACTGAGCGGATCTCACCTTCCGCCAAACAAGTCGTGATTTCTTCTCCTCCTTTCAGTTCCGAAGCTTTCCGCACCAACTTTCCACCGCAAAACGTCATGCTGTATCCCCTTTTAAGCAACAAGACGGGGTCGGCAGCCTCGCATTTCTGTTGCAGGAGCTGCAAGCGGAACCGCTCGCGCTCCATGCGCACGGGAATGCCGCGCCCTATCCGCCCGGCATACAGGTCGAGGCGATGGCGTTCGTCGGAAAGGCGTTGCCGTCCGGCATGGAACAGGCGTGCGGCCATCTGCTCCAACCTGCGCTCCCCACGGGTACGCACCTGCAGGGCTGCCGCTGACAATCGGGCGGACAAACGCTCCACGCGCAAACGCTCACCCTCCATGCGCCCCTTGGCCTGCTGTTGGATTTCGCGTGCCACAGCCTCCAGACGCGAGGCCGCCTCCAACTGGTGATGGATGAGAAAAGCCGCAGCAGCCGTAGGGGTCTTCACCCGCGTATGGGCCACGAGGTCTATCACCGTATCGTCACGTTCATGCCCGATGCCGGTTATCACCGGTAAAGGAAACTGTGCACAAGCCGCTGCCAGCAAATAGGTGTCGAAGCCGGACAAGTCACTGGTTGCTCCTCCGCCCCGGATAATCACCACGGCATCCCAGTCGTCCTGCCGGGCCATAACGGCATCCAACGCCGCCAGCACCGATGATTCCACATGTTCGCCCTGCATCACGGCAGGGAAAAGCCGGACGGTGAAACGCAGGCGATAGTCATTGCGGAGTAACTGGTTGCAGAAATCACCGTAACCGGCGGCTGTGGCCGACGAAATGACGGCTATACGGTTGGCCGACAACGGCAAAGACAATTCCTTGTTGTCGTTCAGAATGCCGTCCGCCTCCAAGCGTGCCAGAATCTCCCTGCGCAGACGCGCCATGTCGCCCAACGTATAGGCCGGATCGATGTCCGTCACGGTCAGCGAATAGCCATAAAGTTCATGAAAGGCGACCCCGACCTTGACCAAAACCTTCAGTCCCGGCGATAAAGTCCGCCCCGTCTCCCGTTCGAACATGGGTTTCAGCAGACGGTACATCCCGGCCCAAATCACACCGCGAGCTTTGGCCACCAAGTCACGGCCGTTCACGGACTTCTGCACGAACTCCAGATAACAATGGCCGTTGTAAGCCTCGCGTACCTCGCTCAGTTCGGTCTGCAACCAATATTCGGCCTGCAACGTACGTTCCAGCGTACCGCGCACCAGCCCATTCAATTCATATAGTGTCAATGCCTCCATCTCAGTCTTCCAAATAAGCTTGCAGCCCCCGTTGCGAACCGATGTAGGCACCGCCTGCCATCTTGTCACCGACGTAGAACACGGCAGACTGGCCGGGCGTCACCGCCGAAGCCTTCTCCTTGAAACGCACCAACCACAAATCCTCGCCGCCTCCTTCTTCCGGGAACCGGTTTTTCACTTGGCGTACACTGCACGGTATCGGACGGCTGCGATAACGGATACGCACGGAAAGCTGCCCGTCGGCCCAATCGGCCTCGGACGAGATACGCCCCCCGCAAACCAACATGGCACACGCCTCAAGATTTTCCGCATCGCCCAACATCACCGTATTCTTCCGGGCATTCAGCCTCAACACGTAGGCCGGCTTGCCCAAGGCAATGCCCAACCCCTTACGCTGCCCCACCGTGAAATACGGAAAACCGCAGTGTGTACCGATGACGCGCCCCTGTACGTCGACAAACTTGCCTTCGCCCACGCGCCGATCCAAGTCGGGCACTTGCTCCCGTAGGAACTCACGGTAATCCTTGTCTATGAAACAGACCTCCATCGACTCTCCGCCGCGGGCTTTCATCTCAAATCCCTTCCGTGCCAGATAGCCCCGCACGTCTTCCTTCCGCAGTGCGCCCAAAGGGAAAATACAGCGCGACAACACGTCCTGCCCCAGTCGCCAAAGGAAATAGGACTGGTCTTTCTTCCCGTCCACACCGCAATACAATCCGTAACGGCCGCCTTCTTCCTTCACCCTCACATAGTGTCCCGTGGCGATATAATCGCAACCCAACTTATCCGCCCACTCCGCCAACACGCGGAACTTGAACGCGGGATTGCACATCACACAGGGATTCGGCGTACGCCCGGCAAGATATTCATCCACAAAATTACGGACCACGATGTCCTTAAAGGCCGTCCGCTCGTCGGCTACATAATGGGCGATACCCAAACGGGCGGCCAAAGCCCGGGCATCTTGTATGAAATCGGGATACTCTTGTCCCGTATCGGCAAACTGGCGTGGCAGATCCCACACGCGCATCGTCACGCCCACCACTTCGTAGCCTTCGTCCAACAACATCAGGCACACCGCCGAACTGTCGATGCCACCCGACATGCCGACCAATACCTTCTTTCTTTCATGTTCCATATCTGTTAGCGTGAAAGTCCTTTTACACAAAAGTACGAAGAAAAAAATAAAGTAAAGGAAAAACCAAGAATTATTTCTGCGTCCTCCGACGTACTGTGAGGATTTTTTACACCTCCGGAGGAAGCCGAATCATTCTGCTGAGAACGGAAAATCAATCTCAGCCAAACGAAAAATCAATCTCCTGAGATTGATTTTCAAATCTACGGAAGATAAAAAGAGGAATAAATAGGGTTTGTAAGTCTTTCATTTCTTAGCACTTACGTCCCATAAGCAGAAAGATAATACAAAAAGGCTGCCCGTAAATATATTTCAAGAGGACAACTCCACCGAAGGGCTGACAATCACATATCCTTCCGCGTCTCTTTCTTGTCCTGAATCCAAAAATAAACACCACCGACAATGGCTATTACAGATACCTATGCACTCATAATAATCGCACCCATAACTCACTTCCTTTCTTTTTATCCCGTACAAGCCAAAGCCCTACGCTCAAAGTCACCACCACAGAAAAAGAGACCGACAAATAAAGAATCCACGAATTACCCATATCCGTAATAATAGAGGATAAAAGTACAGCCGTAACCAAATATTTGGCTATATCCATCAACCATTTGCCAAGCTCCTTTCTCATATTGCAAACATACGAAAAAAAATGTATCTACACTATGATTCCATACAAAAAACATATCTTTCCTTTGTATTTGCTAAAAAATGGTACGGGGTTCTATATACGAAAGGCCGCTTTCCCTTAAAGGAAAGCGGCCTTTCGTATCGTCTGACGGCTCGTGCCCAAATTAGCTCAAGAAGCCCAACAGCACACCGGCAGCCACAGCCGAGCCTATCACACCGGCCACGTTCGGCCCCATAGCATGCATCAACAGGTAATTCTTGGAATCGTATTCCAATCCTAAATTTTGCGAAATACGGGCAGCCATCGGCACAGCAGATACGCCTGCATTACCGATAAGCGGATTGATTTTCTTGTGTTTCGGCAAGAACAGGTTGAAGAACTTGACGAACAACACGCCGGAAGCAGTGGCGATGATAAAAGCCAACGCACCGAGGAAGAAAATCTTAATGGTATCCATCGTCAGGAACTCACTGGCCTGCGTGGAACATCCCACCGTAAGGCCGAGCAACATCACGATCACATCGTTCAACGCACTACCGGCCGTCTTGGCCAGACGGGTGGTCTTCGTACTTTCTTTCAGCAAATTACCAAAGAACAGCATACCCAACAACGGCAAGCCTGAAGGCACGATAAACGTGGTCAGCAACAGACCGACGATGGGGAAGATGATTTTTTCGGTCTGCGACACCTGACGGGCGGGTTTCATGCGTATCACGCGCTCTTTTTTCGTGGTGAGCAAGCGCATCAAGGGCGGCTGAATGACCGGCACCAAAGCCATGTAGGAATAGGCGCACACGGCAATGGCCCCCATCAGGTTCGGCGAGAGTTTGGAAGACAAGAAGATGGCCGTAGGCCCGTCGGCTCCTCCGATGATGGCGATGCCCGCCGCCTGGTTAGGCTCGAATCCCAAGGCCAAGGCTATCATATAAGCCCCGAAAATACCGAATTGGGCGGCAGCACCGACCAGCAAAAGCTTCGGGTTGGCTATCAGCGCCGAGAAATCCGTCATGGCACCGATACCGAGGAAGACCAAAGGTGGGTACCACCCGGCTTTCACACCCTGATAGAAGAAATTCAACACGGAATTATCCTCGTAAAGCCCGACTTCCAGCCCTACGGCTTTAAAAGGAATATTTCCTAAAATAATACCCAAACCGATAGGAATCAAAAGCAAAGGCTCGAAATCCTTCTTGATGGCCAGCCATAAGAAGAACGCACCGACCAGAATCATAATCCAATTCCCCATCTCGGCATTCGCAAATCCCGTATAAGTGAGGAAGTCGGACAATTTTGTTCCAATGAAATCAAATACTTCCATAGTCCTAACCGATTGTTACCAACATTGCACCTTCACGCACCGAGTCTCCCTTGTTTACATGCACGGCTGTCACCGTACCGTCGCACTCGGCGTTGATATTGTTTTCCATTTTCATGGCTTCGAGCACCACTACGGTCTGTCCTTTCTTGACAGCTTGTCCCACAGTGACCGCCACAGCATTCACCGTACCGGGCAGAGGAGCACGGACGGCAGTACCGTTGCCTGCCGGGACTTCGGGTTGCGCAGCCGGAGCGGCGGCTGGAGTGACCGGACCGTGGTGCACATGGGCTACCGGACGTATCACCGGTTTATGCGTCAGGTGCATCGGACGTTCCATCTCCACTTCAAACGGAATCCCGTTCACTTCCACTTTGGCCATATTGCCTTCCACATCGTTTATCTTCACCGTATATTCGGCTCCCTTTACCTTATATTTATATTCTTTCATGATGATTCTTTTTATTGATTAGACTTAAACAAATGATTTTACTCCGGCCACTCGCGCATGGTGTATCCTTTCGCATTCCATTCCGAGTGCTCCTCGGTGTGATAGGTCAGCACATTGCTTTCCACGTCATGCACGTCTTCTTCATAATCACGGAGCGCCATGGCTATGACGGCCATATACACTTTCATGTCCACGCCCTTAGTCTCCAGTCCCTGCTTGGCCATGACAGCGGCTTTGTCCGCCTGGTCGTGAAGCGCACGGATGGCTCTCACGCGAGCCATCTTGGAGAATAAGGCCACCATGTAACCGAACAAACGGAAAAAGACATAAAGGGCAAGCAGACAACCGAACACGACTCCCATCGCCATGATAGACATGGCCACGCCGTAGGGGTCTTTCTCTTTGAATTCCGCCACCTTATCCTGTACCTTTCCCTGCCCTACGTTCGGAGCTCCCGGAGTCACTTCGTTCGCATCGAGCACTACCCATACGTAGGTCTCGCTCTCGGAATCATATACCCGGGCGTAAGACTGGTTTTCGGCCAAAGGCGGTACGGTGATGGAATCGAGCAACGTCTTACCGTTTCCGTCAAACAAGGCGATGAAGTTTTCCTCGCCTTCCTTCAAGGTGAAGTTCGTGTGCAATGTGCCCAGGTTGGTTTGTCCGTCGGCGAAGAACACGATACGTTGCTGGGCGGTCAAGTTCGTCCGTTCGTCACCTTTCGGTATCAACGACATCAACTTGACGCGTTCCGGCACGGAAAGTCCTTTGTTCAAAGCCTCACGATTCGTAGTCAGGTAACAACTACGGAGATTGTTGGTTCCCCATGAAGTATTGGCAATCTCAATCCATCCCGTACGTTCGCCGTACTCATCTATGAGACCGTCCGTATTGGAGACTACCACTTCATTGATTTTGAAACTGAAGGCACCCTGCCCGAAAGCAGCGACCACAGCCGTCAAACCAACAAGGATTCCTAAAAATCTTCTGTGTAACATCATTTTTATATTATCGGATTACAATGGAATATTCCCATGCTTCTTCACGGGGTTCAATAATTTCTTGGTCTGCAACTGGGCCAACGCGCGAATGACACGGAAACGTGTGTTGCGCGGCTCTATCACATCGTCGATGTAACCGTACTTGGCTGCCTGGTAAGGATTAGTGAAGAGTTTGTTATACTCGGCTTCCTTCTCTTCCAGAAAGGCTTTCGGGTCTTCGGCTTCCTTGGCATCCTTGGCGTACAATACGGCCACGGCCCCGGAAGCTCCCATCACCGCAATTTCCGCCGACGGCCATGCGTAATTGATGTCTCCGCGCAGTTGCTTACAACTCATCACAATATGGGAGCCGCCATAGCTCTTGCGCAGGGTCACCGTCACCTTAGGCACGGTGGCTTCTCCGTAAGCATACAACAACTTCGCCCCGTGCAATATCACAGCGTTATACTCCTGCCCCGTACCCGGCAGGAAGCCCGGTACGTCTACCAAAGTCACCAACGGGATATTGAAAGCATCGCAGAAACGCACGAAACGCGCCCCCTTGCGGCTGGCATTGCAGTCGAGCACGCCGGCATAGCACTTCGGTTGGTTGGCCACCACGCCCACGCTCTGCCCGTTGAAGCGGGCAAAGCCCACGATGATATTCTTGGCATAATCGGGCTGCACCTCAAAAAACTCGCCGTTGTCCACTATCGCCCCGATGACTTCGTACATATCGTACGCTTGATTCGGATTGTCCGGAATGATTTCATTGAGAAAATCCTCCAGACGGTTAATCGGGTCGGTACATTCCAGACGGGGAGCCTCTTCCATATTATTCTGGGGAATATAACTGATGAGGGTACGAATCATTTGCATGGCCTCTTCTTCCGTTTCGGCCGTGAAGTGCGTCACACCGGATTTCGTGGCGTGCACGCTCGCGCCGCCCAAATCTTCTTGCGACACATCCTCGCCCGTCACTGTCTTGACTACCTTCGGCCCGGTGAGGAACATATAAGAGGTGTTCTCCATCATCAGGATGAAATCGGTCAGTGCCGGAGAATATACCGCTCCGCCTGCACACGGACCGAAAATGCCGGAAATCTGAGGAATCACACCGGATGCCTCGATGTTACGCTGGAAGATATTGGCATAACCGCCCAAAGCGTTGATACCTTCCTGGATACGTGCGCCGCCCGAATCATTGATGCCGATACAAGGCGCACCCATTTTCATGGCCTGATCCATCACCTTACAGATTTTTTCAGCCATGGTCTCAGACAAAGAGCCTCCGTTCACCGTGAAGTCCTGGGCAAATACATAAACCAGACGCCCGTCGATAGTGCCGCTTCCGGTCACGACCCCGTCTCCCAAATATTGTTTCTTCTCCATGCCGAAGTTGGTGCAACGATGAAGCTTGAACATGTCCATTTCCTCGAAACTGCCTTCATCCAGCAACATGTCGATACGCTCGCGAGCCGTATATTTACCTCTCGCATGTTGTTTTTCTATGGCCTTCTCGCCTCCTCCCATGCGCGCTTTGGCACGGAGCTCCACTAATTCCTTGATTCTCTCTAACTGATTACTCATGATACTTAATATGATTTAAGAAATACTATCTGCTACCAGTCCGCCTCACTTTGGCGGTTGAGTATTGCCATGCTGCAACAAAGGTACTAAAAAAGAATTTCCATCAAGCCTTTTATGCGGAAAAAATTAGTCGAAAAAAGATTACCGACCTTACGGGCTTTTTTCGTACCTTTGTCTTACTTAAATTAACTTAATATGTCGAATTCCACTTCACCATTAGATTTAGGAACTCTTCCCGTCAGCAAGCTACTTAAACAATATGCTTTCCCGGCCATCGTCGCCATGACGGCATCGTCGCTCTACAACATGGTGGATAGTATCTTTATCGGTCACGGCGTGGGCCCTTTGGCCATCTCCGGCCTGGCACTCACGTTCCCTTTCATGAACTTGTCCGCCGCATTCGGGGCCATGGTCGGAATCGGGGCATCCACTTTAATATCCGTACGATTGGGACAACAGGATTACAAAGCCGCACAAGACATCTTCGGCAACGTGGTCACCCTGACCCTGATTCTGGGTGTCTTGTTCAGCATTGTGGCGCTGGTCTTTCTCGACCCGATTCTGAGCTTTTTCGGTGCCAGCCCCGCCACACTCCCCTACGCCAGGGAGTACATGGAAATTATTTTGCTGGGTAACGTCGTCACGCACAGTTTCTTCACTTTCAACGCCATCCTGCGTTCTACGGGGCATCCTCAACTGGCCATGAATGCTACCATCATGGCTGTGGTGGGAAACACCATCCTCAATCCTATTTTCATCTACGGAATGAACATGGGCATACGCGGCGCCGCTACGGCCACGATTCTGGCACAGATCGTCTCTTTGTTGTGGCAGGTGAGCGTCTTTCGCCGCCCCAAGGAGCTCATCCAGTTCAAACGCGGCATTTACCGCCTGAAAAAGAAAATCGTCAAAGACACTTTCGCCATCGGCATGTCTCCCTTCCTGATGAACAGTTGCGCTTGTCTTGTCGTAATCCTCATCAACCGCGGACTGGGACAGTACGGCGGCGACCTGGCCATCGGTGCGTATGGCATCGTCAACCGCGTCTTGTTCATCTTCATCATGATTGTCATAGGATTGAACCAAGGCATGCAGCCCATCGCCGGATACAATTACGGTTCGCAGGACTACCATCGTGTACTCAAAGTGCTACGCTATACCCTACTTTGGGGTACGTTGATTACCACGACCGGTTTTCTCATCGGGGAGTTGCTCCCCGAATTGTGCGTCCGTGCCTTTACGACCGACGAAGAACTGACCGACATTGCCGTGAGAGGAATGCGTATCGTAGTCATATTCTATCCTTTAATCGGCATGCAAATGGTTACGACCAACTTCTTCCAGAGCATCGGGCAAGCGAGCAAGAGCATTTTCCTGTCCCTGACACGGCAACTGCTGTTCCTCATCCCCCTGCTTCTGACATTGCCTCAGTTCTGGGGTGTAAAAGGAGTATGGTTGGCCATGCCTATATCCGATGCCATCGCATGTATAGTAGCCGGAATCATGTTAATTACAGCATACAGAAAATTTAAAAAATTAGCCGTATAACGTCATGAAGAAACATATCATTATCAATGTAGGACGCCAGTTAGGTAGCGGCGGACGCATCATCGGGAACCGCATTGCGGAAGATTTCAACATCAAGTTTTATGATAAGGAACTTTTGGACCTGGCTGCAAAAGAAAGCGGTTTCAACAAAAAGTTCTTCGAACGTAATGATGAACACAAAGGCTTTCTCAAAGTATTGTTCAGCTCTTTTGCTCCCATCTTCGGCAATAGCGACCCATACGCCAACCAGCTCAGTGACGAATCGCTTTTCAAATTTCAAAGCGACGCCATCCGCAAGGCGGCCGAACAGGATTCTTGTGTGTTCGTAGGAAGATGCGCCGACTACATTTTGCGCGACTACCCTAACACCGTAAGTATCTTTATCACAGCCGACATGCCCGACCGAATCAAACGCGTCTGCGAGATGCTCCACATCACGGAAAAAGAGGCAGAAAAGAAATGTATCGAAGGTGACGAGAAGCGGTCTGAGTACTATAACTATTACAGTGCCAAGACATGGGGAAGCGCAGAATCCTACGACCTTTGCATCAACTCGTCTGCTTTGGGTATAGAAGCTACTATCGACGTGATTGAAAACTTCATATCCCAGAAGCTCAAATTATGAAACGTATCGGATTACTGTCGGACACGCACAGTTTTTGGGACCCTAAATATCTGGAATATTTCGAAGAATGCGACGAAATATGGCATGCCGGCGACATCGGTTCCATGGAAGTGGTACAAAAATTATCTGCGTTCCGTCCTTTCAGAGCCGTATACGGAAACTGCGACGGTGGGGACATCCGTAAAATGTTCGGAGAAAAACTCCGGTGGCGTTGTGAAGATGCCGATGTGCTGATGACACATATCGGAGGATACCCCGGCAAATATGCTCCCGGCATTCGAACACAATTGTACAATCGTCCGCCTCATTTGTTTATCTGTGGCCATTCTCATATCCTAAAGGTTCAGTTCGACCCGAAATTGGGTTTGCTGCATATCAACCCGGGAGCTGCGGGTATCATGGGCTGGCACAAAGTACGTACGCTCGTACGTTTCACCGTAGAGGGGCAGGCCTTCAAAGACTTGGAAGTGATAGAAATACCCCGAACGGAAAGTTCATCCGGCATATTATAACAACCGCATCCTACGAATGGCGCCCGGTTTATTTGATAAACCGGGCGCCATTCGTATAGTTACACCATACGGCATCAGAATGTGCCGCAAAGCAACAGCACGATCAACTGTGCCGTCAGAATGCGCAAAAACATCGTTAACGGATAAACTGTAGAATAGCCCACAGCAGGAGCATCCGTACTGGACGCCTGATTGGCAAAAGCCAAAGCCGGGGGATCGGTCGTGCTACCAGCTATCAACCCCATAATGGTGAAGTAATTCAACTTGAAACGCATCCGGGCTATCACACCTATTATTAATATAGGTATCACGGTTATCAGGAAACCAGTCCACACATACGTCAGACCGTCACCGGCTACTACCGTATCCACAAAATGCTCTCCGGCTTTTATCCCCACACTGGCCAGGAACAATGCCAATCCGAACTCGCGCAACATGAAATTGGCACTCGTTGACACATACGTAACCAGACGGAACTTATAACCGAAACGACCTATCAAAATAGCCACAATCAGCGGACCTCCGGCCAAACCGAGCTTCACAGGCGTGGGCACGCCTGGGAAAGCAAACGGAATACTTCCGAATATGATACCCACCAGAATGCCGACAAAAATCGTCACCAAATTGGGATGATCCAAACGTTTCACGGAATTACCCATCAGGCTCGCCACACGATCGACAGCATCTTCCGGCCCGACTACGACAATCTTGTCGCCCACTTGCATGCGCAAGTTACGGTCGGCAAAAAGGTTCATTCCGGAACGGGAAATGCGCGTCACATTCACCCCATAGACAGAACTGAAATGCAACTGCCCGAAAGTCTTGCCGTTCATCTTCGGTTGAGTTACCACAATGCTCTTCGATACCATCGGCATGTCCTGCATATCCCAGTCGATATATTCTTCCGGTCCGATAAAAGCACGGACAGCTTCCGCGTCGTCTTCGGCACATGTAATGAACAAGTGGTCGCCCAAATAAAACTTCGTATCCTTGGTCGGGATACTTACGTGACCTTCATGCAAGGCACGCGAACAAACATAATTGCGTCCCAAGAAATCACGCACTTGCAGAAGCGTCTTTTCATGCAGGGCCGTGTTCGTGACCTTCAAGGTCATTTTGTGCGGTTTGGCATGCGGATTTTCCGCCTGTTGCGCCAATATACGATCCTCTTCATCTTTCAACACAATTCCGCAGATATAACGAATAGAAATGGTTGCAGCAATAATACCTACCACTCCGAGGGGATAGGCGCAAGCATATCCCGAAGCTATCTGAGGAACAGCCTGAGCGTTGGCAAACACTTGGGTCAGAGCTTCCGTCGCGGCACCTAACCCCGGTGTATTCGTCACCGCACCGCAAAGCACACCCACCATCATCGGCAAATTGCGTGGATCGTTCGTGTCGAACACACAATAATACAGCACCAACATCACCAGGATGTTCAGTGCCACGATACCACAAGCCAACAGGTTCAACGTCACACCACCTTTCTTAAAGGACTCGAAGAACCCCGGCCCCACCTGCAAGCCGATACAATACACAAACAGTATCAAACCGAAATCCTGCAAGAAATTCAACGTGGAGACAGGACCGGTAAATCCGAAATGTCCGGCCAGAATACCTGCAAACAACACGAACGTCACTCCCAATGAGATGCCGAAAAATTTAATTTTTCCCAAATAGACTCCCAAAGAAATTACCGCCGTGTACAACAAGACGATATGGGCAATGGAATTTGAATCAAACAGCAATTGCTCTAACCAATTCATCGCTTTACTTTAATTTTATAAATAAATGATTTTTTTAATTCTTCCAATTCGTCGGCAAAAGTACTCAAAAAAAGGACACCAACTGAGTTTTTCCACCTTATTTTTTTGTGCTTCTACAAAAGTTTTGTTACTTTTGCTCGATTGATAAAATTCTTTTTAACAGTATAGCTATGGCAGATAGTAAAGAAAAGCTTTTCTCTGACTTCATTGCACCTACGCGACAAGAATGGCTCGACAAAATCAACGTCGACCTCAAAGGTGCGGATTATCAGAAAAAAATGGTCTGGAGAACCAATGAAGGGTTCAGCGCAGAGCCGTTTTACCGAAAAGAAGATTTGGAAGGCATGGCGCAGACCGATGCGCTTCCCGGCGAATTTCCCTACCTGAGAGGGAACAAAAAGGACAATAACCGTTGGTATGTCCGCCAAAACATCCGAGTAACCGACCCTAAAGAGGCGAACGAAAAGGCACTCGACCTTCTGAACAAGGGAGTCACATCATTAGGATTTAAAGTTCCGGCCAAAGAACTGAATGCCACGTTCATCTCCACTTTGCTGGAAGGCATTAAGGCTGATGCAGTGGAACTGAATTTCAGTACGTGTCAAGGTCATACCGTGGAATTAGCCCGTCTCCTGACGGCATACTACGATGGAAAAGGATATGACCGTACCGCATTGGTAGGTAGCATCGACTTCGACCCGATGCAGAAGATTCTGACCAAAGGTAAGGATACGACCGCCCTACTGAACAAACTGGCGGAACTGGTCAATATTCTCGCACCCTTCCCCAAAATGCGTTGCATTTGTATCAATGCCGACACGCTTTGCAACGCCGGCGCCTATATCTATCAGGAACTGGGCTACGCCCTGGCATGGGGGAACGAATACCTCAACCTGATGGTGGAGGCCGGTATCCCGGCAGCCCTCGCCGCCAAGAAAATCAAATTCAACTTCGGCATCAGCGGTGTCTATTTCATGGAAATCGCGAAGTTCCGCGCCGCACGCATGATGTGGGCCCAGATCGTGAAGCAGTACAATCCGGTTTGTCCGTGCGAAGACTGCACCAACACGGGTGAGGATAAGTCCTGCAACTGTGCTTGTAAAATGTATGTCAATGCGACCACTTCCACTTACAACATGACGGTGTTCGACAGCTACGTGAACATGCTGCGCACGCAGACTGAAGCGATGAGTGCCGCACTGGCCAACGTGGACGCTATCGTGGTGACTCCGTTCGACGCTCCTTACGAGGTTCCGACCGATTTTGCCGAACGTATCGCCCGAAACCAGCAGTTGTTGTTGCAGGAAGAAAGCCATTTCGACAAAATCGTAGACGTGGCCGGTGGTTCATATTTCATCGAAACGCTCACCCGTTCGCTGGCAGAAGAAGCTTGGAAACTGTTCCTTGCCGTGGAAGAAGAGGGCGGATTCCTCGCAGCCGCCAAGGCTGGCAGCATCCAAAAGGCCGTGAACGACACCAACGCCAAGCGCCATGCCAACGCAGGCAAGCGTAAGGAGTTCCTGCTCGGTACGAACCAATTCCCCAACTTCAACGAAAAGAGCGAAGGGAAAGCCCCGTTGGCAGCCACATGCTGTTGCCACAGCCACGGCGACAGTTGCGAAAAGCCGTTCGCCAAACTGGAAACAAGCCGTCTGGCTGCCGATTTCGAGGCATTGCGCCTACAGACGGAACAAGCCGAAAAACAGCCGGTGGCCTTCATGCTCACCATAGGCAACTTGGCCATGCGGCAGGCACGCGCCCAGTTCAGTTGTAACTTCCTGGCTTGCGCAGGCTACAAGGTGATAGACAATTTAGGTTTCCCAACCGTGGAAGAAGGCGTGGAAGCCGCCATGAAGGCAGGTGCCGACATCGTGGTGCTTTGCTCCAGCGATGACGAATACGCCGAATATGCCATCCCGGCCTTCAAAGCCGTAGACGGCCGTGCCATGTTCGTCGTGGCCGGTGCTCCGGCCTGCATGGAGGACTTGAAAGCCGCAGGCATCGAGAACTTCATCCATGTTCGTGTAGACCAACTCCAAACACTGAAAGAGTATAACGCAAAATTGGGAATCAAATGAGACAGAATTTTAAAGATATAAACATATTCTCCGGTTTCGGCCGACAGAACGGTCAAGACTGGCAAAAAGAAAACGGTATCACCGCCAACTGGAAAACGCCCGAACAGATCGACATCCAGCCGGTGTACACCCAAGAAGATTTGGAAGGAATGGAGCATTTGGACTTTGCAGCCGGCATACCTCCGTTCCTGCGCGGCCCGTACAGCATGATGTACCCCTTCCGCCCGTGGACCATCCGCCAGTATGCAGGATTCTCCACCGCCGAGGAAAGTAACGCATTCTACCGCCGCAACCTGGCCAGCGGACAGAAAGGTTTGTCCGTGGCTTTCGACCTCCCGACACACCGTGGCTACGACCCGGACAACGAACGTGTGGTAGGCGACGTGGGCAAGGCCGGCGTGTCGATCTGCTCATTGGAGAACATGAAAGTGCTTTTCGAGGGAATCCCTTTGAACAAGATGTCCGTCTCCATGACGATGAACGGTGCGGTGCTCCCCATTCTGGCCTTCTACATCAACGCCGGACTGGAACAAGGCGCACAGTTGGAAGAAATGGCCGGAACCATCCAGAACGATATTCTGAAAGAATTCATGGTGCGCAACACCTATATTTATCCACCTGCCTTCTCGATGAAGATTATTGCCGACATCTTCGAGTACACTTCACAGAAGATGCCTAAGTTCAACTCCATCTCCATCTCCGGTTACCACATGCAGGAAGCCGGTGCCACGGCGGACATCGAGCTGGCCTACACACTGGCCGACGGTATGGATTACCTGCGCGCCGGAGTGAACGCTGGAATCGACATCGACGCATTCGCGCCCCGTTTATCTTTCTTCTGGGCCATCGGCATGAACCATTTCATGGAGATTGCCAAGATGCGTGCGGCACGTTTGCTGTGGGCCAAGATTGTGAAGGGCTTCGGCGCGAAAAACCCGAAATCCATGGCGTTGCGTACCCACTCGCAGACTTCCGGTTGGTCGCTTACGGAACAAGACCCGTTCAACAACGTGGGACGTACGTGTATCGAGGCCATGGCAGCCGTTTTGGGGCACACCCAGTCGTTGCATACCAACTCGTTGGACGAAGCCATCGCCCTGCCGACGGATTTCTCGGCCCGTATCGCGCGTAACACTCAGATATACATCCAGAACGAAACCCAAGTGTGCAAGCACATCGACCCGTGGGCCGGTTCTTACTATGTGGAAACCCTGACGAACGAACTCGTCCACAAGGCTTGGGAACACATTCAGGAAATCGAGAAACTGGGCGGTATGGCCAAAGCCATCGAAACCGGTCTGCCCAAGATGCGTATCGAAGAGGCCGCAGCCCGTACGCAGGCCCGTATCGACTCCGGCGCACAGACCATCGTGGGTGTGAACAAATACCGTTTGGACCATGAAGATCCTATCGACATCCTCGAAGTGGACAACACTGCCGTCCGCCTGCAACAGGAAGAAAACCTGAAGAAACTGAAAGCCGGACGGAACGAGGAAGAGGTGAAAAAGGCATTGGCTGCCATCACCGAATGCGTACGCGAGTTCAACGAAGGCAAGAAGAGCGAACACAACCTGCTCGATCTGGCCGTAAAGGCAGCCAGCGTACGTGCCACGTTAGGAGAAATTTCAGATGCTTGCGAGGCTATCGTAGGCCGATATAAAGCCGTAATCAGAACTATTTCACAAGTGTATTCATCAGAAAGTAAAGCAGACGCCGACTTCGCCGAAGCTTGCGAGTTGACGGAAGAGTTCGCCCGGCAGGAAGGCCGCCGGCCGCGTATCATGATTGCCAAGATGGGACAGGACGGCCACGACCGCGGGGCCAAGGTTTGTGCCACGGGTTATGCCGACTGCGGTTTCGATGTCGACATGGGACCGTTGTTCCAGACACCGGCCGAGGCTGCACGCCAAGCCGTAGAGAACGACGTGAACATCATGGGCGTAAGTTCGCTGGCAGCCGGACACAAGACCCTCATCCCGCAAGTCATCGAAGAGTTGAAGCGGTTGGGACGCGAGGACATCATGGTCATCGCAGGCGGTGTCATCCCGGCGCAAGACTACGACTTCCTGTACAAAGCAGGCGTAGCGGCTATCTTCGGGCCCGGAACCTCCGTAGCCAAAGCAGCCTGTGAAATGATGAAAATCCTTTTGGACAAAGAATAAGGACCGGACAAGGTTCCTATCCCAAACTATCAAGTAGGAGGAAAGCAAGGTGAAGCTTTTCTCCTACTTTCATTTTCCCACCTTTTAAAAAGCCGGTCTGCCGGTTTCCTTTTCAGGAAACACAAAAACTATCTTCCCGGTTTTATACCTAATTTATCCTTATCTTTATAAATTTCTACGCGGTATCCCCTCTCCAACATATTCAACAACACTTCATAAAAAGCTTCTTTATACCCTTTCTGTTTCAGCTTTTCTCTCAACAGTGACAGTTCATGTTCCAAAACAAGGTTTCTTTGTTCCAGTCCTGAAAGCGGACGCTTCTTCCGAAGCATGAGGGCTGCCACATTTCCGTCTGCATCCCGCGCACCGTATTTCTCCAACCATCTGCTCACCGTGCTCTCCCCCTGTATCCCATACTTCCGTGAAATGGCATTCATACTGATGTGGGAAGTCTCCAGTTCTCGTACTACACGAAGTTTAAAGTCAAGCGTATAATCTTTCTGCGTACGCTTGACATGTTTTTCTTCAACATCCTCTTTTCCCATAAACTGCATTGAATAAAAAAACCGCCATGAAAGGTCTCCCGACAAACACCCTCTTTTTATCGGAAACCAACCAACCTTTTCCTTTCACGGCGGTCGCAAAACGTCCAAAAGTCAAATTATTCGGCTATGCAAATAGATACGCGATTCTTTTCAACCTCTGTAAAAGGCTGTACGGTATCTCCTTTATGTTCCACTCGTATCCTGCCCGCATCTATCTTTTTGACCTGTAAGGCCTTCGACACGGCCTGAGCGCGTTTCAGCGAAAGTGCATCATTGATTTTAGGAGTGCCCGTAGCTTTGTCGGCATATCCGCAAATCACGACCTTCGCTTGTGGGTTGGCGGTGAGATAAGCGGCCAGACGTTCTATTTTAGCTTCCTCAGACGCACGGATTACGGCTGAATTAAGTTTAAAGAACACATTCTCCTGCAATTTTTCCACTTTGGCTTTCTCCACTACCGGTTCGGCCTTCTTCAGAGTCACCGGTTCGCGCTTTTCCGGTATCACGGGTGGAGCCACCGGCTCGGGAGCTTCTTCGACCACCTTCTTGTGTGTCTTGCCCAACTTGATGACCAAGCCTCCTAACGCGTTGAACACCCAGTCCGGATTGCCCGCCTTCTTGGAGTTGTACTTGTCGCCCAACACGTTGGCATTGACCTCAAGGTTAAAATAAACTCTCCCGCCCAAGCGAATGTTAGCTCCTATACCGCCGCGACCTACCGGATTGAACTGGCGGTCACGCCATAAATATTCCAACGTATGACCACCGTCATTGACGGCCACCGCTTCGTCGTTGCCGAATGCACCGTTCAGTCCTACCCCCAGGAACAAATAAGGATTCACCACCCGTTTATAATTATACTTGAAACAGTTGGCCAGGTCCACCACCACGTCGATGTCTCCTTGCAGGTAATTATACTTATATACTTGGAGAGGATTCACCCACACTCCTTTGGATTCATAACCGGACACACCGGCACGCAGTCCCCACACCGGGGTAAAATAGTAACTGCCATGCACCCCCACAGCCGGAGATACCAAGTCGCCAAACCCGGCCTCACCCAAGGTGTAAGCCGCACCGCCTTGCAGTTGCAGGCTACCATGCCGGTGGAACTGTATCTCTTCACCCTTGGACTGCGCAGATACCGCATGCGACATCAACAGGCATGCGCACACGAACATTAAATTCTTTTTCTTCATAGTCATTCTTTTTTTATATTAAACATCCTTCATCCGACTAACGGCCTAACGACTTGTCCCCATATTCCGTATTGGTCAGGCAAAGCACCCAATTACCAAGATAAAACACCGGTTTGAAGAATATCTTGGTCGTGACAGGAGGTATGCCGTCTCCCGCTTCGCGGATAATCACATTACATTGCACCTCATTCGCATAATATTCACTGAACTTCATGTATGCAATCTCGTAACCTGCCATCGGTATGGATTCGAGCATGGCCCGTACTTCCGCCATCTCTTCGTTGTTTAGCGAAACCGGTGTACCGTCTTCTGTCTGGTCGTTACGATATAGCATAAGAATGGCTTCGTCCGTCTGCTTGTTTTTCACATACGTGAAGAACTGGTCTATAAGCTCCTTAACGGCTATTGTATCTTTCGCCTCCAGCGTCTGCTCGAATTCCGTTTGCGTTTGTTCTTCGCTACTTTTCTTGTTCTTATCCGCACAGGCTGACACCGAGCATATTATGATTCCCATCCATAAGGGAAACAGCAAATGATGAATTTTCATCTTACAATCTAAATTACTTTTACTTAAAATGAAAAGGAGGGCAGGTTTCAACCACCTGCCCTCCTTCCTAAATCCCCATGCTAAATGCTACGCATATTAGCGGTTGAGAGAACGTTTACCCGGGGCATTGTTCACATGCAAGGTAACAGTCTCTGTGAGCTCACCCCACAAGTAAGTCACCTTGAACGTCATCCGCACATTGAACGAGTTCGCACGGCTCATGTTCACCTGTGTCAGGGTTACAGAACCCATGTTGTCCAAACTGATGCTACCAGTCGGTTCAGCGTAGCTAATCGTAAACACATTGTTATCCACAGCACCCCAATTACCAGAATAGTCAGTCTCTGTGCCAATAAGCTCTATACGAGACACTCCGTAGAAGTCCCAGAACGTCTTGGTCTTGTTACTGTAGTCGTAGAACTCTTTCGGGTCGTAACCGTTGAAGTCCTCGAAGGTGAGCGACAACTTCTGCGTCAAAGTGTTCCATTGGTTCAGCGTCATCTCGGCAATGCTACCTCCTTTGAGGAAGATCGGCTTGATGACCTTCACATTGAACTTGTTGTTGTTGAAGGTAATCAAATCCTTTGCCGGCTCACAAGTGGCTTCGTCAACCAATACCGTGAACGTCAAAGCATCAGCCAAAGATTCTTCATAAATGTTGATGATAGCTTTCACTACATCATCGCTACCCATTGTGATTTCACCGTTAGTAGGTTCTATCGTGGCCAACGTTACACCACCTGTAGTAGAGATTGTACGACCATCAGCAGACACTTGAATATTGTAAGTGGTATTTCCTACAATGTAGCTCCGCTTACTCTGCTCATTAGTCGGAGCAAACTTATATTCCACAGTCACAGCATCAGCCAAAGCTCCATAAGTACCCTTGATAGCATCCTTGATGATGTCTACCGGTTGCTTGTTGAACGTGTTCGCTACAACCATGTGCTCGTATTCACAAGTCGCAGACGGATCGGTAGCTTTACCCACTTGGATTTGCAATTCCTTGAAGCCTTCATCACGTGAGTTTTCTGCATGCCAATCGGCACGTTTCTTGTGGTTGTAGCTGTCCTCGATAGCGGCTTCTGGCTTATCATTCACCACGCTCGGTGCCCACGTCAACTTCACGAATACAGGCTTGTGGGAAGAAACCGTGCTCTTCGGAGTAAACTTAACCCAAGTAGAGACAGCATCCAGATTTTGTCTGTCTTCCGAGAACAACATATAGGCTTGCTGGTTGCCCACGCTCCACTTCAGCACGTTCGTTTCGTGCGCCTGGTCATCGTTAGTGTTGACAATCTTACCGATTTGCGGGTTTCTCACAGCCTCATCCTTCGGTTCGCTGAATTGCTTGCAAGTCACGCCGTCGCTGTTGAGTTCAAGCGCATAATTTGCTTCAAACTCTTCCTTGCTCATGTTCAACTGACCCAGAATCTTATTCTCGACTTCTACCCATGTAACGGCTCTTACGTTATCCAATATCGAAGCATCATCACAGTTTACTGTATAACCATTGGTGATTGGCGCAATGTCGTCCACGGTTACAGGACCCACGATTACATCCGTAATCTCTACTAAGATATAACCAACTTCTGCAATCTGGTTATTCGTATTCTCATCCACCAACGTTACGCGAAGCAACGGCGTACGACCGATAATGTTGCGGTTTCCGGCAGGGCTTCCGTCTACTCCGTGTACGTTCAGGATATGGCCGTCTACGATAGTGGCATGTTCGCTTTCACTCGTCTTGTCCGCATCATTGGCCTTGTAACCGATCAACTCATACACCAGTTTGAATTTCTTTTCATTGATCTTCTTCTGGTCGCCCCATACCTGATCGGTATTCGCATCATTTACTACATAATGCACGTTAATCCACTCGTTGAGGTCAAGGCCTGTAGTTTCGGAATCTGCATACGGGTCTTTGTTCTCGTATGTAATTTGCAGACGATTGTTAGAGGTAAGGGCTTCGGCAGCCGTAGCAGCCAAATGGTTCTCTATCTTCTCCTCCATATTGCCTCTCGCCGTCACCTTGTTGATGGCAAAGTCCGTAATCTTATACTGCTTCAAGGCTGCGTAGTCGGAAGTGATAAGCGTATCCCCGTTCTCTGTAGAATAAGTGTAACGGAGGGCAGCCACATCCACCTTGCCGTCGCCCGCAGCCGGAATCTTCTCGATATCGTTGGCATTCTTCATGCTGAAGTATACATTAAGCATACCGGTCTCCTCTTTGTCAAGTTCCACGCTGTCCACAGAAATATCGTTCCTGCCTACCGAACGCGTGTAAGAAGCATTATTGACCACGTAGGAGAAATGTTCCTTTTCCGTGCTGATGGCCGCATTCGAAGGATTCAAGTGGTAGGAAGCCTTCACGAACGGCACGACGCTCGTTTCAGGTTGTGTCAACGTAGTCGGTCTATCCGTCTTTTGGTCACCCGTCTTATCAGCCGCGCTCACGCTCAAAGCATTATAGTTGAATGAGAAGACTCCAATCGCTTCGATACCCTGATAATACTCCGTCGGACTGAAGACGATGCTCCTCAACTGAGCACTCAACATCGCACAAAGTTGCCCCAATTCAGCATTGAACACATTGATACACTGCCCGATGATGGCAGAAGTCTGTGCCAACTGCTTATATATGTCACCGATTTCAGTCTCTACAGTCGTCACCCGACCCGTCAATGCGGTCAAATCGGTAGTCAGGTTTTCTACTTTAGTACCCAACTCAGCAACCTTCTGGTTTACGGCGTTTATCTTTTCGTCTATCAGCCCGACTGTACCTTCATCGCCCGTGATGGCACCAATCTGATTTTTCAGAGCCTCATATTTCTCTTGCAGGTCACCTTGAAGTTCACCGATTTTGGTGTCCAGTTCGCCCGTAGCTGTTGTCAATTCGCTACGTAGTTCACTACCCAACGTACTGACAGCTTCGTCCAGCTTATTACTCATCCGGTTCTCCAGGTTCACCAATGCTTCGTTGTTCGCTGACACATAGCTGTTGAAGTCCGAAGTCAACTGGACAATCTGGCTCTTGGCTTCATCAGCCGTAACTTTCACGGCATCCAAATCCGTTCTCAACCCTGCAGCAGTCTGCCTCAGCGTTTCGATGTCGAGATTCTGTTGCGCTACCGTACCTTCCAAAGTTTCAAGCCTGCCAAGGATGCCACCGATAGAAGTATTGATGCTTTCGATATTGCCTTCTACCTCTGCGATGGTTGCAGCAAGCTCTTCGTCCTTATCTTCCAAAGCACCAACGGCTTCCTGAATAGCTGCAATTTTTTCTTCCGCAGCACCCAAACGAGACAAAGCACCGGCAAGGTCAGCTTTTACAAGCTCCATATCGGCGCCCAATTCGGCTTTCAAAGCAGCTACTTGTGCATCTGTATATGCTTTGGCTGCCGTCAGGTTCTGCTCTACCGTGCTCTGTAAAGCCGTCAGTTTCTCAGAAAGAGCCAACAGTTCCGTACTGTTTTGGGCAATCTTGTCCAACAATTCAGCATCCTTGTCTTGTAATGCGGATATAGCCTCCGTATTGGCTTGCACAAGGGCGTTCACCGTGGCCAGCTTGGCTTCCACGTCAGCTTTGTTAGCAGCGATGTCGGCTACGGCCTGATTGAGTTTTTCGTCCAAAAGGGTAATCTGCCCCTGCAAGCCTTCTTCCACGGCCTGGAGCTTTTCCGTCACACCGGCTATCTTTTGCGCATTTTCGTCGGCTGTACCTTGAGCCGCTTCGGCTGCACTCTGCGCTGTGGCCGCCATGCTCTTGGCCGATTCAATCTCGCCATTGGCTATGTTGATAGCCTCTTGCAAAGCCGCGTCGGCAGAAAGCAAAGCATCAATCTGTCCGGCTTGGGTTGCTACCTGCGAATTCAGGGTTTCGATGGCAGCGTTTGCCGCGTCGATACCGGCCTGGAGTGCCGTACGGGCTTCCTCGATATTGGCCTTTGAAGCTTCGATGGCTGCCACTTGGGCCGCAGCGGCCTGAATGTCGGCATAATCCTTAGCTCCTTGTTCAGCTTCTGCGATAGTAGCCGTCAACTCGGTTTTGGCTGTGGCCAAAGCCGTTTCCAAGGCAGCCTCCTGCGCTTTCAGCGAATTGATTTCCTGAGTCAGGTTGTTGACCTTCTCATTCACCAATTCATCAAGATTCGTCGCATTGGCCGTAATCTGCCCTTGCAAGCCACTGATATCATCATCGTAGTCCTTGCAAGAAGTCGTTACGCTTGTCGATGCCGCAAGAAGCGCACCAAACAAAGCCACACTGATAAACTTTCTCTTCATAATCAAATAAAATTAGTTAAAACGTATAATTCTCTACTCTCTTTATTGCCGTTGATAAACTTCTATCTCTATGCAAGAGGTGGAAATAGTATCCCGTAAATGCCTTATATATAATAAGGTAAGCTCAAGAATCGACTTTATAAAAACCTATTTATTTTAAGATTTTCTTATTTTTTTCATCAGAAAAAGAAGAGATTATTTTGTTTGTATGCGTATTTTATCTACATTTGCATCGAAATCTTCCACCTCTTGCATAGAGATGGAATTTATATTTCCCCATATAACACAATGTATTTCAAGGATATATAAGAAAACAAGCATTGTAAAAGTCACAAACATTCCCCAACAATCAAAGTACATCCATTCATATATTTTTGTCATATTCTTCAAACGTGCCATTACAGTCCGAATTTAAAGATAGCAACGTGTCTAGAACATACCGGTTTAAAAAGCAGTACTCTCAGGGGGAGACTTCTGCATCCTGAAACTATCCGATTGGCCGAAGCCAACGAACCATTCCGCACAGGTATGAACCGTTCCATACTGACAAAACTTCACGTAAAACGGGATTTTCCATCCAAAAAGACATAAAACACGGCGGAAAATACAGAAGATAAAATGTAATCCGGAACGGAAAACCAGACAGATTCTGCATATTTATACAGAATCACCCCGGATTTTTCGCATATATACCGTATAACACGCGTTTTTTCTAAGCCGAACAAAAAATCAATCTAAGCCAAACAAAAAAAAGTTCTCCGCATATCTGCACTGCAAACGGCTCCAAACGGAGAAAAGACGGCAGCAAAACCGCACGCGTCCCGCCCAAAGGATGGTTTCTATAATTATTTGAAGGCAAAATACAAACCGTTATGCCCAATCCGTTTGCCACGGAAAAACTTAAAAAGATGACACGACACGAACCTATAACCGTACAACACGCAAAGCGACAGAACACGAAGAAACTGTCAAACGCGTAGAGGTGACAAAACGGCAATCCCCTATTCCACGAGAATCGCGTAAAATCCGACACAAGGGCAACCCATGAAAATACGGCAAGGAAAAAGAGGAAGCATTGACATTTTGACAAAAAGAAATCTTATGGTCTTACCGTTCCACCGTTTCGCCATGCTGCATGAAAAGCAGGCGGTCGCCCAACATCAGTTCCAGCGAACCGTTCGGCACAATATAACGGTCGCCCCGCTTAATCATAATAACCAGCGTTCCTTCCGGGAGCGACAGTTCGCGAATATGACGTCCCCGTTGCAGAAGCTCTTCCGTACAAAGCACTTCACGTAACGTGCTCCCGACATCCTCGGTCAGTTCGATACCGAAGTTGTCCTCTTTTTCCGGCAAGGGTTCCGTAAGGCCCAACTTACGCGCCACCCATGACAAGGACATACCCTGAAAAAGCAAAGATATCAACGTGACGAAAAACACGATATTGAAAATCTGACTGGCACCGTCCACTTGCGCCATCACCGGATAGGTAGCGAAAATAATGGGAGCAGCCCCACGGATACCGACCCAGGAAATAAAAAGCTTGGATTTATTCGTGATTTTCCGTCCAAAAGGCAGAAGGCTTAACCATACGCTAAGCGGACGGGCCACAAAGGTCATAAAGACGCTGACCAGGACAGCCGTCAGCATGACGGGAAGCATCTCGTGGGGATTGACCAGCAGTCCCAACATGAGGAACATCACAATCTGGAGCAGCCATGTCATGCCATCGAGAAAAGTTCCTATTTCCTTCTTCTTGAACAGGCGGCTGTTGCCGATGACCATACCGGCAATATAAACCGCCAGATACCCATTGCCTTTCAGCAAATAGACCGAGCAATAAATGATGAAAATGAAACAAAGCACCATGATGGAATAAAGCTCGGCATTCTTCAGGCCCACACGGTTGATGAGCCATACGGACAAACGTCCCAACAGATACCCCCCGGCTATGCCGACTACAAACTGCAGCAGAAAAGACCACAGGATTTCCCAACCTGAAACTCCTCCGGCCTGCAGGCATTGTATCAGGATGATGGTCAACAGATAGGCCATCGGGTCATTGCTCCCGCTTTCGAGTTCCAACATCGGTTTAAGATTATGTTTCAGGTTGATTTGCTGCGAACGAAGGATGTTGAAGACGGAGGCGGAGTCGGTGGACGACATCGTGGCGGCCAACAACAAGGAACCGATGAGGGTGAAACCGACGCCCGTATGCAGTTGCCAGCCGGAAACCCAATAGACGAACAATCCGCAAAAAAGCGTAGTCAGAAACACGCCGGAGGTGGCCAACATGACACCCGGCGACAATACCGGACGGATGTCCTCCATCTTCGTGTCCATTCCACCGGTGAAAAGGATGATACACAGCGCAACCATACCGATATGCTGGGCCACCGACACATCGTCGAACTGTATGCCCAGACCGTCTGTGCCGAACAGCATGCCGGCCAACAGGAACATCAACAGAGTAGGGATACCGAAACGGTAACCGGTCTTGCTCATCAGGATACTACAGAAAATCAGAAAGGCGGATACAAGCAATCCTATTTCAATGGAAACATTCATAGTTACGGCTCTTGGAATTTAATTGTACAAAGATGAAAAAAATAACATTCTTCGTCAACCGTCCGTGCCGTAAAAAAACAAAAAAGATATTTCGGAGTGTAACCGTACAAGGCTTGTCCCCACAAAAAAAGGAGCCCGAAAGCTCCTTTTATCCTCATATCACTTCTTTTACAGACCGGGTTGGCGGTCCAGGTAACCGCGAATGTCGGGCGAAGAAGGACGCAGCATATTGGCATTCACAATCTTTCCCTCGGGATCGAGCAGGATAAAATGAGGAATGCCATCGGCCTTGTATGCCGTCTGGAAACGGCTGCCGGTACCTAAATGCAACTGTATTCCTGTCATCGGCTGACTTTTCACCATCTTCAGCCAATCGGCCTTACGTGCATCCGTAGAAAGGCTCAGGAAGGTGATATTACGCCCTTTGTATTCTTCCTCCAACTGCTTGAGGAAAGGCATCTCACGGCGGCACGGACCGCACCACGTCGCCCAAAGATCGATATACACATATTTCCCCTTGAAATCGGCTACGGTATAAGCTTTCCCGTCCACGTCCCATGCCCGGAAATCGGGAGAAGGGTTACCCGGACGAGCCAAATCCCAAGCATCATATTTTTCTTTGAAGGCAGCCTGTAGTACGGGATCGGTCACGTAAGTGCCGTGCAGATTCAGCAATTCATCTATATTGCTGATGCCGTACTGTTCCACTTGCTCGATAGCCAACACGTTCAACAGCGTCTGTTTCACTTTGTCGTCCTCGATATGGTCGGCAATGTAGTTCATCATACAAATCGTACGGTCGTATGGTGTCTTTGCTTCTTCTTTCTTGCAGCCGAACATCCGGGCTATCTCTTTCATATACTCACGATACTCTTTCAGTTCTACCAGGTTCTCGTCTGCCACAGCATACTTTTTAAGTGTATCGTAATAGGCTTCGTCCGGGCGGTAAGTGGTATCCTGAGCTACAAAAGGATGCCCCACGGCGTACATCATCAGCGAAGAAGCATAAGCATAACGGATGCGGCCGGTTTCGACGGTAACAAAACGCGGACTGACTTCATCCAGCTTCCATGCCTTCAGAATACGCATCATGGACTCTTCTTTCTTGTCCACCAACGCGGCGTACTCCTCAAACGGCAGGGCCATCTTCTCTTGCGGGACATCCAAAAGGGTCACCTGATTCAGATACTTAAAGATTTTCTCTTTGCCTCCATCCGCTTCAAATTTTACGGATTCCTTGAAATCAGCCCCGTCGAAGGAGATATGGATACGATCTCCGTCTTCCAAAAAAATGTTTTTGCTGTCCATTCCATAAAACAGACTGGCATGTACGGCACCTATATGCTGAAAGGTATGGCTACCGTGCCCGTTGTCGTCCAACGGAATCTCTACGATCGTAGTCTGATACACCACAACGACTGTCGAAGCCGTCTTATTCGCCACATCGACCGTCAACTGAATATCGGCCCGACTCTGTACGAACCCGAAGGCACAAAAGACAAATGTCAGAAAGGCTGCCTTAAACCACATATTATTTTTCATCATCTCATTCATTATTAATTATTGTTGATAAATTACTTTCTCGCGGTAAATCACGTCCACAATGTCTGCAAAACCGGCGTATTGTTCTACCGGAACGGCATCCTGGAAATTGCCTTCATTCGTGAAACCGTCATAAATACGCAATGTACTCTCACCCGTATCATTTTTCTTGCTGCCTACAATCAGGTCGTAAGAACGGTTGTCTGCATCTTCTTGTTCCCACAGATAGAATTTCAAACAGGTGATTTCTTCTCCTTCGGACAATTCGAACTGTAATTCTGCCGCCGGAGCCGCATTGGAAAAATTCACGCGATAGACCTTTCTACCCACGGCATAATACATAAATGTCTTCAGGGAACTGAACGCAAAGTGTGTGGCTTGCGCAATGTCCGTACAAGCAGACAAATCCACATAATAAGCTTTCTCATAGGCATAACCGTATTTGGCTTCGGCAAAAGAGTAAAGCTCATTGAGAATGATACCATACAAGAAACGTTGGTCGCCTTTACCCAACACGGCGTATGTCATTCCGTTACCGTCTTGATTACGGTCGTAACGGGTATTCTCCATACAGATAAAGTCCATTCGGTCTGCTCTTTTCGGCCATGCGAAAAGCTCTTCATTCACCGTAGGGAAACCGTCGGCGGCCAATTCATCCATCGGCACGTCTCTCACATTATCCAATCCGATAGACGCAAACTCCGAAGCACAGACCACGAAACGGCGGTTATTCTTGTCCCACATCATAAAAGCCGGAACAAAAGGAGTCCCTTTGGCATTATAACCGACTGCCGGCTCTACATAAAAACCGTTGGCTCGAACGGAACCGAACAAACCGTCGCCGGACAACGTATTACAATAATACACACGTCCCGCAATATCGACAAACAACTTGCCCGGTCTGTGAGAAGCCAGGCAACGTACCGTACCGGTATACATTCCGTTACCGAACTCATAACCTATCATATAGGAGTCGTTCCACTGAAAATCGTTATTGCTCAAACGCGTAGTCCCGCTACCGGTCACCAAATAGAAAGGCTCTTGCATCCCGGGATCGCAAAGCAACTGGTAAGGTTGTAGCCAATCCTCCAAATCCGTCCCTTTCAACAAATCGTAATACACATTATCCGTTTCCTTAATGTGCGACACCATGTCCAGACGCACACGCCCGTTGTCGGAGCACAAGACCAACCACCCCAACGAAAGCGGCGTATCCACGTTCAACGTGGCCGACTTTTGATAATACAACCCCGACGCCTTCTCCCTAATGGTCAGTACCAACTGATAGTTGCCCTGTGCAAGAGTCAATTCCACATCCAAATTCAAAGCCGTACCCAACACAACCGGTTCCTGGCTCCCGGCCTGGTCGTACGCCTTCCATTCATAAGTATAAGCGTCCGGTGCGAACTCTTTTGCTTTCACCTCCGGCTTTATGACGAAAGGTTCACGGGAAATGGCAGAATAAGCATCATCGAACGAAATATTCAAATCGTTCAAATCCTTGTAATCGTAATTCCCCTTATCTTCCGCACAGCTTTGCCATAAGAATGGCAACAGCAACCATAACAAACGGATATATTTCATTCTTTCCATATCATTCCATATTAGTTATCAGAGGTTATAGGAGTAAAATCCAGTAACTGGCGGTCATTCCCTTCAGCCGTCGGGTCCACCAATGCGTCTACATCCACCGTTCCTTGTTCGTATCCCAACAATATATACAATTGCATCGTCATGTAGGTATCTATTTCACGTTGCATGTACACCCATTTATTGAAAGGAATAGCTCCCTTTACATTATAGTCGGCACGGTCCACCACATCGTCGAACAGTTTCCACATCAGACGTAACTTACGTTCTGAAAACTCGCCGACATACTCAGGAAGCCATCCGGCCGGAGGAGTAGAATAGAAGTCGGAAAAATCTATCCGGAACTTCAACATCTCGGTGTAAGGACGTTCCTCGCTTCCCGTAGAATCCTTCTTCAGAAACGTCGTGAAAAACTCGTTAGCCGATAGTTCCAGATAAATGGACTTCAATTCCGTTTTAATGGCTTCCGTACGTTTCAAACGAACCACATAGGAAAACATGGAGGTATGAGCCGGTACCACCGCCGGTGTCAGCAACTCATAATCCACTCCTTCCTCGGCATTGTCCGACCAGACCTTGAGATTGACCGGACGATCGATGTCAGCCTGCCTTCCGATGGTCTGTATGACTACCGGTACATCGAGATACATCGTTTCGTCCGGCTCATAAACGAAAGTCAAAGTCGTCGTATCTACCAACACACTCCCCGAAGTCCGGTTATTAAAGTAAATTCCGTCGGGAGCACTATACAAATCCGGCGTGCACTCATCGCATGCACTCCACAAGCAAAGCGCAAGGCACATCGGAAACCATATTTTTAATTTCTTCATCATAACCTGTTTATTGTCTGTTGTCTGATTCCGTATCCGGTAAAGGAACTACAAAAAATTTCTCCGAAGCCGGGATGAATTCCGTAATAGGATCAAAAGTAATCAATACCGGTGAATAGTTCCGCTTATGATAGAAAAAGATTTGTCCCTCTCCGTACAGCTCTCTCACGACCTCATATCCCAAGAAACGCAGAGCATATTTAGATTCATCCATTTTCTCTACTCCACGGTGTTCTCTCAACTTATTCACCCAACTGCCCATAAGAGGACGTTCGCTCACTTCGTCATAAAGGTCTGCAATAATCAGATACATTTCTCCCAACCGTATCATCGGAACGATGGTGTTCTCTATCTTCCCCACGTCGGTAATGTCTGCATACTTATAAAAATAGTAATCATTTCCGCTCTTTTTCCAGTTGGCAATGTAACGATAGTCGTCAGTAGACCCGCCGTAGTCCGCTCCGCCGCCGAAATAAGGCATCTCCAAAAGAGCCGGATCCATCCTGAGCACCGGCTTCGGGCTGTGGTCCGGATCGTTGTTGTTCTTGAACATCAGATTACGGTTCACATTCGTCAGACCGAAAATCACTTCCGTAGCAAAAATGCGATCCACATTCTCCGGTGTTCCCAACACGTTTGCTTTATTCACAAACGGAAAATGCTGCGGAGCAATATTAATAATCCCTTCGGCATAGCTTTTAGCCTTGGCTTTATAGTCTGCCTGATGCTCATCCTTGTAACTGGATATATAGTGATATGCCCGTGCCAACAACGCCTGTACGGCATAATAATTAAGCCTCAACGTGCGGTACTCCAAGAAATTGCTGCCCCCCGTCGTCGCATGATTGACCAAATGGTCCGTCGTCGTGATAATAGGATCACCGGCCAACAGCCTTTCCGCTTCAGACAAGTCCTCTATGACATGACGCATCACTTCATTCCCCGGTAACAGTTCCTGCACCTGCAAGGTAGTGGACGTCTGATAGGGAATACTGGCCTTCGTCGGATTCAGCTTATATACGGGACCGAACAGACGGAACATGTCGAAATGCAGCAAAGCCCTTAACGCCAGCGCTTCTCCCCGAATCAAATTATAATTGTTACCCGTAAAGACCGACTTACGACTCTCCATCTGTTCCAATATCGTATTGCAGTTACGAATCAATGCATACGCTTTGTCCCACGTATTGTCGAGTCTCGTACGCCAATACTCGGTAGTGAAGTTCCGGTTGTTCAAATCAATATAATCTCCCCAAGTCAATGGGTCGGTACCAATCAGATAAGACCCTCCCATAATCTCCACCATTTCCACAGTAAGTGTCTGGCCGTACAGCTCGTCTTTATTCAAATCAATATACACTCCGTTAAGCAATTTCTTGAAACCTTCTTCGGTGCTCAACAAATCACCTTCAGCCATGGTGTCGTAGGGCTTCACTTCAAGCCAGTCACTACATCCGGCCGTGAAAAACAGGCCGAAAAAAGACAATATGATATATTTTAAGATTTTCATAATTTCTATAGCTTTAGAATACGGCTGAAACAGAGAATGACACAGTTCGCGCAAAAGGATAATCAATACCCCGTTCCGCTTTGACGGTAGACACCCGGAAGATGTCGTTCATGTTGGCCTGAAGGGTCAACGACGACAGACCGACCTTTTTAATGAAAGGTTGTGTGAATTCATATCCTACATTGAAGGACTCTCCGGCGAACGTATTCTCATCCATTACGAAACGGGAAGACTTGTCCGTTTTCTGTACTAAGGAGATACCCTTAAACTGTGCTTCCTGGCCGGGTACGGACCAACGGTCATACAACGCCCGCCGGTCCTGGTTGTAGTTTATGTCACTCAAGTCGATATTCTCCACCTTATTATATAAGTCTGAATTGAATATCTGCCCCCCGAGTTGGTAACGGAAATAAGCTCCGAACGAAAAGCCCTTGTAATAAAAGGTCGTTCCCAAAACCCCTTCCAATTTGGGCTGCGTGTCACCGACGACAACTTCGTCATTCACATCATAATCGAACGAATAACTACCGTCTTTCTTAATAAAAAGCTCTTTACCCGTAGCCGGGTCAATACCTGCCGAACGGACAGCCCAAATAGCCGTCGGGCTTCCTCCATCGTAATAACGCGTCGTCCCCGTTACCGAAGCCTGTCCGGCTTTGTTCAAGGCACTCAAAGAATTACCGATATGAGCGTACTTCGATTTATACGTCCGTGCATTCAAGCTGACGGTCCATTGTATCCCCTTTTCCAAATTATGAATAGGAGACACACACAACGTAGCCTCCAGTCCATTCGTATTTTGCTGGCCGGCATTCATCGCTACGCTCTTTACGCCTACCGAACCCGGTGTCGTAATGACAGCCAACAGCGGGTCTGTGATTTTACGGAAGACATCCACCGTTACATTCAAACGATTGTCGAACATGGCTATATCCGTCCCTACCGTATAATTCAAAGTGTTCTGCCACTGAAGGTCGGGATTTCCCAAAGCCGATATCAAAACACCCGCACCGAATACATTGGTCATCCATCCATTGAATTGATAAGTCGTGAAAGCCTGATAAGCGGAAAAGTTCTGATTACCGGGATTGCCGACAGACGCACGCAACTTGAGCAGTTGAAACAGGTCCGTGCCGCTCATAAACTTTTCCTTGTGAATGTTCCAACCTATACCCACCGACCACGTATCGCGGAAACGGTGGCTCGACCCGAACATGGAAGCTCCGTCGCGCCGATAGTTTACGTCGAGCAAATAACGGTTGTCATACGCGTATCCACCATTCAAATAGAAACTGGCAGCACGCGTGGTGCTTTCGGAATATGACGGTTTTCCACCATCCGGATAACCATTGGCAAAAGAAGGTGCACCGAACTGGTCTTCGGTGAAGCCTATTGCTTTATAACCGTTACGGGTAGACTCCGTATTGGAAAAATTAAACCCGCCGACAAGATTGAGCATGTGAACTTCCCGGAACAGCTTGCCGTAAGTCACGGACAGATCCCCTTCATACTTCGTAACAGCGGTAGTGGAATGTTCGTATGAGCCTTTCTCCGTATCGCTCATACTGTCGAAATCCGTATGCAACGGAGACAAACGCGTTTCGGCTGTGGCCGTAGTTTTCGTCACTCCGAACTTGGCACGGGCACGCAAATCCGTCGTGGCAAACCATTCCGCAATGAAGTTATTCGTAAAGCCAAATTCATCCCCACGATCATAATTGTTCAGACGGGCATTCCAGAGCGGATTCGGAACAGGAGCCTCGTCGTCATTCTCCGGAACATACAAATACTTGTCTACTCCGCCATCGGCATTGTACTTGCGGTAATAGGGATTAGCCAAAGCATATTCGGAGAACGAGACCACTGGGTCGGACGTTTCCAGATAATCAATCGTCAGTTTGTTACTAAACTGGAACTTCCCGGTACGATAAATCAAATCCAGATTACCGGATAGGGTCTGGCGGCTCGACTCTTTCATCACGCCTTCCGTATTCCCGTAAGTCAGCCCTAAGCCATACCTGATTTTCTCTTCTCCGCCCTCGGCATAAACGTTATGTTTTTGCACGAAACCGGTACGCAACGGCTCACTCAACCAATAAGTATCCACTCCACGTGCCACTTCTTTCAAACGTTCGTTCCTCAGGTTGTCCAACCTCAGTTGGTTTAACGGGTCGTTCGTCAAATCAGTATATAACCCAGCCAATTCTTCGAACTTTATCTTTTCGCTGGCATTCATCAGGTTATAATCCGTCAAGTCGGCCATCGTCAGAGAAAAGTCGCCTTTATAACTCAAGCGCAACCGTCCCTTCTCCGGCTTCACCGTCTCGATGACCACAACACCATTGGCCGCTTTCGAACCGTAAATAGCCGTAGAAGCCGCATCCTTCAATATCGTAACGGAAGCCACACGGTTCATGTTCAAATCCGAGACCGTCTGCAAATCGGTTTCAAATCCGTCCAGTATGAACAAAGGCTGATTCGGATCCGTACCATACTCCTCTTTCAACCCCATAATACTGCTCTTACCACGGATTTCGATGTCCGGCATGCGGTTGGGGTCTGAACCAAACTGGATGTTATCCGCGATTTTGAAAGAAGGGTCGAGGGTTTTCAAACTCTGCAAGACATTCTGTACCCCGATTTTTTTCAATTCCGGCCCCTCGAAAGTGGCAGCCGATCCCGTAAAGCTTTCCTTCTTACGCTGGTATATTCCCGTCACCACCACTTCGTTCATGGCTTTCGAAGCCGGAGCCATCACTACCTTCTTAAAACTTTCCGTATGGGATGCGTCCAATTCCCGCTCTAACCTTTCGTAGCCGATATAAGTAAAAACCACTTTATAACGTCCTTTGGGCAAAGTTAATGAATAAGCACCGTCTATATCCGTCACCGTAATCACGTCCGTACCCAATACGCGAATGGAAACTCCAATCATGGTCTCTCCGGTCTCCTTATCCACCACAACGCCTTTTACCGTCATTTTTTCCGGACTTCCGACTGTTTCGGCACGAACCGCCCCTCCGACACCCGTACCGTTCTGTGCATGAAGCGCAGTGACCGATGAGAGCACCATCGCAAGAACGAAAAGGACAAGCCCAGCACCGTAAGCCTTCAAACGGAAAAATACGATTCTCAAGTTTATTTTCATACTTCTTTCGTTATATATAAAAAAGCAGGACATTACTACTCCTGCCAACCATTTTATATTCCCTTTCTCCAACACTCTGGAAAAAGAAAAATAAAACGAAGAGAAAGAAGTCTCACAAGACTCGGTCCCCTTCGTTTTACATGTATATCTTCAGGTTATTTCACTACAACTTTCGCTGTCTGATTGCCAAATTTCACCAGATACAGACCAGACTTCAGACCGTTAAATGCTGCTGTAGCTCCGTGCGCAGATGCCACCAGCATACCCTGTACGTCAAACACACAGATTTCGGCATCTTCCAACCCATCCACGCGAATCGAACCGTCTGAACTATAAATTTTGACATCCTTGATACAACGGCTGCTAATGCTACTTCCTGCCTTCACAGCCTCACCGCCAACGACAGACATTTGCAATGGCATTTCCATTACCTCATCGAATCCGTTGTCTAATACCAAATAGCCCGGAGTCACCAACTTGTCTTTTTCCACAAAAAAGAACGGAGCTTCGTTGGGATTATACCCACCTTCCTCAGTCGGTTGCTGCCCGAAGCACATGCCATTGGCCAGTTTCATATCATGCGGCAATACCAATATGCCACCATCGGCATAGAACTCAGCGGTCACATCCGTGTTTTCCACCCCGAACCAATTTCCTAAGCTCACACCGGAAGAAATCGTTTCTGAGGTATTTCCCGTAATTTTCAGCTTAAAATTTTCAGACGCATCAGCCAACAAATTATTATCGACTCTCGTCGACGCGAAATCGTACTCCCCAATCACATCACTAAGATTATAGGAGACTTCCTCCTTGGTCATGGTATATGCAGAAGCGTAAGAAAGCATCCCCATAATACCGTTCTCCATATCCATAATAGTGACATCTTCCAATGCATTCTGCGCCGTAATCTGTATTTTGCCGTCTTTCTCCGCCACCTGATAATTAAAGACAACAGTCCCTCCTGTAGATGCCGCATCCGCTACAACCATTAAATTCATTCCCATCACAAACACTGCGGTTGGCGTTTCTCCCTTCAACGTGCCATCTTCCTGGTTATAGGTCAACGTCACACCACCGCCATAACCGAAGAAACCGAGCACCTTCACTTCATTCTCTGATTCGCCCGGCAACACGGCCATATTATAATCCGTTGTGGCAGGAACCGGAGCCTCGCCCGCCGCTCCAGAAACCATGTCAACATAAGAGCATTCTCCACTAAATTTATAGCGGCCATACAAATCCTTAACCGAAGGGAAACCGGCTGCCGAAACCATTTCCACACCCAATGAAACAGCAAACAAGGCAATCAAAACTGCCTTAAAAATAGAAGTAGACTTTCTCATAGACACACTTTTTTACATTAAAACAATGCAAAAATAATAAAAAAGAAAGAAAAGAAGAGGCTTCGGGCGTTTTTTAACTATAAAACAACCGCAAAAATACAATCCCAATCCCCAGACATCCTTGTATCCACTTGCAAATCGAAAGGCTTTCCCTGCATTTTTCCGGCAAAAAACACTATCTTTGTCCCGCTATAATGAAGAAGAGAAACGCATGATTGTATGTATCGCAGAGAAACCCAGTGTGGGTAAAGACATTGCCAAAGTGCTGGGCGCCACGCAAGACCACCGTAATTATTGGGAAGGCAACGGCTACCAGGTCACTTGGACTTTCGGTCATCTTTGCGAGCTGAAGGAACCGCACGAATATACTCCGCTCTGGAAAGCGTGGAGCCTTTCTTCATTACCTATGATTCCTCCCCGCTTCGGCATCAAGCTAAAAAGCGACAAGGGCATCGAAGAACAATTCCGGGTGATTGAGCGACTGATGCAGGCTGCCGACATGATCATCAACTGCGGCGATGCCGGACAGGAGGGGGAGCTGATACAACGTTGGGTCATGCAGAAGGCCGGTGCCCGATGTCCGGTGAAACGCCTCTGGATTTCGTCACTCACGGAAGAAGCCATCCGTGAAGGATTCAGCAACCTGAAAGACCAGAGCGAATACCAGTCGCTCTACGAAGCCGGACTGAGCCGCGCCATCGGCGACTGGACTTTGGGCATGAACGCCACGCGGCTCTACACGTTGAAGTACGCACAGGGACGCCAGGTGCTGAGCATCGGACGGGTGCAGACTCCCACACTGGCCCTCATCGTCAACCGTCAACTGGAAATCGAGAACTTCAAGCCGGAACCTTATTGGGTACTGACCACCAACTACCGTGATACAGTCTTTACCGCTGTGTTGGAACAAGACGAAGAGGAAACCGCAACGGCTTCTCAGGAAAAAGGTGCGAACGGCAACGGAAGCGGCAAGGCAAACGATGTGGCACGCCGGGGATTCACCTCGGAAGAAGAAGGGCGGAAAGCCCTTGAACAAATCAAAGACGCACCGTTCACGATTACGTCCGTCACCAAGAAAAACGGAACGGAAGCCCCTCCCCGCTTGTACGACCTGACCTCGCTACAGGTGGAATGCAACCGCAAGTTTTCTTTCTCATCCGACCTGACCCTGCAACTCATCCAGTCGCTCTACGAGAAAAAAGTCACGACTTATCCGCGTGTGGACACCACTTTCCTGAGCGACGACATTTATCCGAAATGCAACGCCATCCTCAACGGTATAGCCGGCGAATACGCCGCCTTGCTCCAACCCTTACGTGGTGCGGCGTTGAAAAAGAGTAAAAAGGTGTTCGACTCTTCCAAAGTCACCGACCACCATGCCATTATCCCTACAGGAGTAGCACCGCACGGCTTGACACCGGACGAACAACGGGTATTCGACCTCGTGGCACGGCGTTTCATCGCAGCGTTCTACCCTGACTGTAAATTTGCTACCACCACCATCCTCGGCGAAACGGCCGACATCCCGTTCAAAGCTACCGGCAAACAGATTCTCTTGCCGGGCTGGCGGGACGTGTATGCACAGGAGGCCAAAACAGCGGAAACCTTGGCAAAAACCGGCGAGGAGGAACGCACGCTTCCCGCTTTCACGAAAGGCGAAAGCGGCCCTCACGTACCGGATTTGGCCGAAAAATGGACACAACCGCCCAAACCTTACACAGAAGCCACGCTCTTGCGCGCCATGGAGACTGCGGGTCGCCTTGTGGACGACGACGAATTGCGTGATGCCTTGAAAGAGAACGGTATCGGCCGTCCGTCCACCCGGGCCGCCATCATCCAGACCCTCTTCAAGCGGCATTATATCCGATTGGAACGGAAAAACCTGATAGCCACTCCCACGGGGGTGGAACTCATCAGCCTGATTCACGAAGAACTGCTCAAAAGTGCCGAGTTGACCGGCATCTGGGAACGCCGTCTGCGGCTGATTGAAAAGAAAACCTACGATGCCAAAACCTTTTTGGAAGAACTCAAGCAAATGGTAGCCGAAATCGTGCATACCGTCCTGGCGGACAACACCAATCGCCGTGTCGCGGAAACACAGGAAGATAAGCCGGCACCCAAGGGAAAAAAGGGAGCCGCGAAAGAAAAACCGACCAAAACCCAAAAGACGACACGCAAAATCGCGAGTAAGCGAGAGCAGAGCCAAGCTTGCTTGACTATGCCGAACGGGAGCGATTTATCTAAAAAGTCGGCCGCCCCTCAAGCTGCCATAATCCCGGCCACGCCTCCTGCCCCCAAAGAGGGGGACCTCTGCCCGCTTTGCGGAAAAGGGCATATCATCAAAGGCAAGACCGCATTCGGCTGTTCGGAATGGAAAAACGGATGTACTTTCCGCGCACCGCTGGAAATCTCTTCATAAGCCACGTCCTTGCATACCGTACCGCTCCTACACAGGAATTTTGCAAAAACATCCTTCATCCTTCAGGTCGCATGGTAAGTCTCTCATAATTTTGATATTATAAGCTGAAGGATGTTTCAGGCATCTTTCAGCCATGCTTCATTTCGCTTGATTCAGATTGAAAAATCAGTTGGCTTAGAATGAAAAATCGTTTGGCTGAGATTGAAAAATCATTCGGCTGAGAACTTTTTATCGCTTTCCGCAATGAAAGGAAACTGAAAGATGGCTGAAACATCCTTCATTCCATAACGCATTATATGTTAATCGGTTACCTTATATCCTGAAAGATGAAGGATGTTTTTTCAAAACCCTTGGGGGAGCATGCAGGAAATGACGGATTCCGGCAAAATACCTTTTCTACCCCAACAACCTCCAACTGTCCCAAGTTCTTTGACAAAGGCACTCCATGCTTCCGCCCCTGCCGCATACATTTACTCCTGTAAGGCTAAAGGATATGGTCTTACCACAATCTTTGCAAATGAAGTATTGCTTGAAAACATAAAATCAACCGCTTTTTGGCCGATTTTGATTATTCAACACAGATTTCTGATAAAAAATTCTTGTAATTCATTTCTTTTTTATATGTTTACAGGGATGAACAACAAAGTAATATCATGAAAAAGACTCATTTATTGGTATTTATATTGATAGGCTTGTTGGGAGCTTGCCAAAACCACCCCCAAAGCATACAAAGTAAAATGGTCAATATCAGCGACAGTTCCATGATAGATATTAATCACTATGAAGTCAAAAAAATCAGTGTTGGGGAAAACATCACCAATAAGCCGATGGCTTCTCAGGTTATCTCAATGAACGGGATGGATAAATACGTTATGTTGGACGAATTCTACCTCTATGTTTTTGATTGGCAACAAGGAATACTCGAAGATTCTGTTTCGCTTCATCAATGCGGCCTTCTTAGGAACTGTTCCGGATTTAATTATATAAATTCTGATTCTATTATCATTTACAATGATGGCAAGAAAACTGTCTTTTTAATTGACTCGAACGGAAATATTCAAAAACGTTGGAATATCCCCCGAAGTGACAATTATACACAATGGGTCTCTTCAGTAGATGCACTGAACGGGACACGTATTGAATCCGACCATGAAAAGTTTCTGCTTTCCGGAAGCATATTGGGTGCACTAAGCCAAGCGAAAGGTTTGACCATCCCCATATCTGAATGTTTATACAAGGAATCAGGCGAATGGAAATCTGTTGCTTATTATCCTGATTTATATATGCAATATAATTGGGGAGGATATTATATGAATTGCACATACGTAACTAAGGATTCAAAAGGCCGCTACCTGTATAGTTTCCCTATATTGGATAAAGTACTGCGTTATAATAATGATTTTTCATTGTGCGATACCATACCAATGAAAAGCCGGTACGATAAGGGCATTGAAGAATTTGCATTTGACGGTTCAGAAGATGAAACTAATGAAATCCGTTACTATATCAGCCAAACTACTTATTCCAATATCATATATGATCCTTACCGGAATCTCTACCTGAGACTTGCAGAACATCCGTTACAAGACTGGAACGAGAAAGGAGCATTTTGCAAACCGTTCTCCATCGTCATATCGGATACGAAGGGAGAAATTTTGTCGGAAAGCAGCATCTCAACGGATTACAAACAGTTCCATTACCAAAACATGCACGTTTGTAAAGAGGGAATTGCCATTGCCATGGAAAATCCCGACGAGAACCACATCTATTTTGCTTGTATTAAAATTAGTGGAACATTTAAATCAACAGCACAATGAATAAACGTCATTTTCTATTGCTGTGTATTTTTTGCTTATGCGCATGTAGCCGACAAAAAGGCAGAGCTATAATAGATTTGACCGACATAGGACAGAACGAAATCGTTGTTCCTGCAGAAAGCATTTACTCTTCCATAAAATTCATTCCGCTTGAGACCCACGGGCAAAGCATATTGAGCAGCCCGAACGTGTTTGGAATGGACGGCGACAACGTGCTGATTTGGGACCAAGACGAGATTCTGAGATTTGATTCCAATGGAAAATTCCTGAACAGAGTGGGACGGTTAGGAAAAGGACATGGAGAACACGGGCATATCAACTCCGCCAATTATGATGAAAACAAGAAAATTATCTATGTCGGAAACATGGGAGGTTTCATATATAAATACGATCTTGAAGGCAACTATATAGGACAGTTCAAGATAGCCGAAAACGGTGAAATCCTCCAGACTGTCAGGTTCAACAAACAGTTGGACGCCTTGGTGTGCGAGACGAGGAAGTATTCTGGCGAGGGGCTTCAGGTCAGCCTTCGTACAGTGTCGCCTGAAGGAGTCGAGAAAGGTACATATCCTATATATGAAGATAACGAACAGGTTTCACGTAGTATGACAAGGACCGGCATGCTTCGTAATACTTCGGAGGGAGTCATGTTCATGCTGCCATTTGACGACAAAGTGACTTTACTTACCCAACAAGGTATCATAGACACATTAACGATGGACAGAGGCAATCTTCGCCCAAGCAGGAAACTATGTGAAAACTGGGATTATGCGGACGAACTCTACAGGACGAAGTATCAAATCGACAACATTGTGGTTACAGATAAATACTTTTATTTAACCGTGACCATGGACAAGGAGCAGTGCGACCTACTGATAGACCGCCACTCGTATGCTTTTATCCACGATAAGAAGTATGCATACGGTAGTGAATCGGAACACCTTTCTTTAAAAGGATTCAAGCATGTAAGTTTTTGGCCTTGGGTGGCATTCAATGATAAGGCGGTGGATTTACTGCCCATAGACAGGTTTGACGACAACGACTTGGAAGTTTTAAAGAAAATAGCGGTAAACGAATATCCATTGAACGACATGTCCAATCCCATCTTAGTTGTCGCAGAAGAAAAATGAAACATAAAACAGTTAAACTGTATTAAAAACACTAACGTTCATATGTAAACAGCACACTCTTCACTCCCTATTTATATACCTTTGAAGGAAATTTCAACCCTATAACTTTTAATCACTAAAACCATGAACAGTACTCGCATCAGCAAACTGATTCTTAGTTTACTATTTTTATGCCTGGCAACCACAGGCCGTGCACAAACCTTCCCTCGCCTGCTTCTGGGTGGAGACTATCCCGACCCGTCCATCATCAGGGAAGGAAAAGACTTCTACATGACGAACTCATCTTTTAATTATGCACCGGGACTGCTCGTCTGGCATTCTACCGACTTGGTGAACTGGACGCCCATAGCCCGTGCACTCCATGCCCTCGACGGTTCGGTATACGCCCCAGACTTGGTGAAGTACAAAGGACGTTACTATATTTACTATCCCGCTGCCGGAGCCAACTATGTGGTCTATGCCGACAACATCCGCGGCCCGTGGAGCCAACCGGTGAAACTCGACCTGACAGGCATCGACCCCGGACATGTAGTGGGCGAAGACGGCAAGCGATATTTATATGTGGACAAAGGTGCCATAGCCCCGCTAAGCGATGACGGGCTGAAAGTGACGGGACCGAAAAAGACCGTCTACGAAGGTTGGCAATTCCCCAAAGAATGGAAAACCGAAGGCAATGGCGACATGTTCCTCGAAGGTCCGAAACTGTTGCACAAGGACGGTTATTATTATATGGTATCGGCAGAAGGCGGCACGGCCGGACCGGCCACGAGCCACATGGTGGTTGTGGCACGTTCCAAAAGCGTATTCGGGCCGTGGGAAAACTCTCCCTACAATCCTTTGGTGCATACCTATAGTGCAAGCGACCCTTGGTGGTCGAAAGGACACGGTACGCTCATCGACGATGCCGAAGGAAACTGGTGGGTGGTGTACCACGCTTACGCACAAGGCTACCACACGTTAGGCCGGCAGACACTGATAGACCCGGTGGAATGGACGGCCGACGGATGGGTCAAGCTGCGGCATGACGCCCGTCCGCTCCCGGCACAAGACCCTGAAAAACACGGACTGGAACTTTCCGACGACTTCACGGGCAAGCAACTCGGCCTGCAATGGACCTTTTGGAAGGAATACGCCCCCGAAAGCCTCTCGTTCGGCAAGGATGGCATGAGCGTCAAAGCCAAAGGCAAGACACCGGCAGACGGACGGTTGCTCATGGTTACGGCCACCGACAAGAACTATGAACTCACGACGGAAATCACTCTCGGAAAAGGAAACACGGGCGGCCTGCTCTTGTTCTATGACGAGAAAGCCTATGCCGGTGTCGCTTCGGACGGAAAGACGTTCACGATATACCGCAACGGGGAAAAAACCGAAACCATGCCGTCCGATTACCACAAGCATTTCCACCTCCGCCTGCTCAACCGTGCCAACCGCGTGATCCTCTCTGCCAGCAAGGACGGAAAGTCATGGGAGGAACTGGCCACGGATATCGACGTGTCGGGACTTCATCACAACAACTACGGCGGGTTCTATGCCCTTCGTCCTGCACTCCTGTCCGCGGGAAAAGGACGTACTACTTTCCGCAACTTCACCTACCGTGACGTCACACCGCAAGAAAAAGACATGGCGGCCTATCTTATGGTATTCCATCAGGACGAAGACCACTGCCTGCATGCGGCCATCAGCCGCGACGGTTATACGTTTACCGCTCTGAACGACGGCAAGCCCATTATTGCAGGCGATACGATTGCCGACCAGAAAGGTATCCGCGACCCACATATCTACCGTGGTCCGGACGGCGGCTTCTACTTGGCCATGACCGACCTGCATATTTATGCACAACGCGACGGTTACCGCGATACGGAATGGGAGCGCGACGGAAAAACTTATGGCTGGGGAAACAACCGTGGCTTGGTGCTGATGAAGTCGTTCGACCTCATCCATTGGACGCGCACCAACATACGTTTCGACCAAATGTCCAAGGAATTTGCACAAATAGGTTGCGCTTGGGCGCCGGAAACGGTCTACGACCCCGTCACGGGACGGATGATGATTTATTTTACCATGCGGTTCGGCACCGAGCAGAACAGGCTTTATTATGTCTACGTAAACCAAGATTTCAACCGTATCGAGAGCATTCCGCAAATCTTGTTTGAATACCCCTCGGGAGCGTCTGCCATCGACGGCGACATCACCCCAATATGGAACGAGGAACGGCAAAAAATGGAATATCACCTGTTCTACGTGGCGCATGAATCCGGTTCGGGCATCAAACAGGCGGTTTCCGACCGTATCGACGGAGGCTACCGGTTCGACCCGCGTTGGATAGACTTTGAACCGGTGGCCTGCGAGGCGCCTAACGTCTGGAAACAAATCGGTGAAGACAAATGGGTGCTCATGTACGATATATTCGGTATCAATCCACATAACTTCGGTTTTGTAGAAACCAGCGATTTCGTACACTTCAAAAACTTGGGACGCTTCAACGAAGGCGTGATGAAGACCACCAACTTCCGGTCGCCCAAGCACGGCGCAGTCATCCACCTGACCCAAGAAGAGGCCGACCGGCTGGAGAATTATTGGAACGGGAAAAAACAGAAATAACCGAAGAAAAATTACCTCATCCCCAACCGCGACACAAGGAAAGCTAATCCCTGTGCCGCGGTTTTCTTTTCTGATTTAACGTTCTTTATGCTTTTTATAACAGGTAGTTTTAATTGTTCATTCGTATAAACATAAAACGAATGACTCAATTTATATCGAATCACACTTATGAACAAAAACATGAAAAGCAAAAGAAACAGGTTTAGGACGCTATTGGCATCCTGCCTTATCGTATGTGCCGACTATACTTACGGCAATCCGGGCGACTTCACGGCATTGCAAAATGCCATCAATGAAGCCCAGGAATATATCGCTTCACACGCCTCTTCTTACACAGGCGCAATCGTTGCACTTTACCAAGACGAAGTCAATATCGCCCAAGACCTCGTGAACGAAGGTAAAGTAAACCAAAATGCCATCGACCGACAGCTCGAAAACCTCGCATCAGCCCGTACGGCCTTGGAAGCCACGGAAGGATTCGATTTCGACGTCACGGGCATTACGACAGGATACGACACAGAAAGAGGATTCCGGCATCCCGGTGCCCTCCATACCGATGCCGACTTTGAACGTATCAGGAAACAGCTCAAAGCCGGAAATGAAAAAGTCGTAGCAGCCTACAATGTATTGGTCAACGCCGGATTCTCACAGTCTACGGCAGCTACAAATCCCGTACCGACCATCATACGCGGAGGGGGAGTAGGAGAAAATTACATTAATGCAGCGCAGGGAGCTTCTATCGCTTACCAAAATGCCCTGCGGTGGAAAATCGACGGTTCGGAAGAACATGCCAAACACGCAGTGGATGTCCTGATGAAATGGGCACGCGTCACCAAAGGCATCGGAGGCGACTCCAATTATGCACTGGCTGCAGGACTATACGGATATGCCTTTGCCAACGCCGCCGAACTCGTGCGCGACTACGAAGGATGGTCTGACGAAGATTTCACCACATTCAAACAATGGATGCTCGACGTGTGGTATCCATCTTGCATCGGCTTCCTGCGCGGCCGCAACGGAACTTGGCAAAATTCGGGAAAATGGTGGGAATGCCCCGGACATTACTGGTCGAACTGGGGACTTTGTAACGTATTGGCCGTCATGAGTATAGGCATCCTTTGCGATGACGTATTCATTTATAATCAAGGACTTTCTTTCTTCAAATACGATCAAGTGGGTACTTTCACCGACCCGCGTACTTCCGATCCTATCCTGAACGACGGACTGACCGAGTTTTTAGGCAACCTTGTCGTCACGACACAAGAATCCGATTTGGAAGCCGGAGCTTACGGCAAACTGGGACAAATGCAAGAAAGCGGCCGTGATGTAGGCCATGCCGCCATGGCCGGCGGGCTGGCCGTAGACGTAGCCCACATCGGTTGGAACCAGGGCGATGATTTGTTCTCTTATATGGACCACAGACTGGCAGCCGGTATAGAGTATTTGGCGGCACAAATGCAAAGCGTACAAAACCTGCCATGGACTAATTACCATTACGGTACGAGTGGACTACACTGGAGCGATGGTAGGACATGGATACAAACCGCCCCCGCATTGGGAGAACAAATACGTCCTTATTGGGGTACCGTCATCGGGCACTATGAAGGCATTAAAGGCGTAGAAATGCCTTTCTCCAAAGCGGTCTACGAAAAAATGGGCATCGACGGCGGCGGACAGGGTAATACCAGCGGAGGCTACGACCACATGGGCTATTCCGTATTGATGAACACCCGCGACTTCCCTACTCCCGAACAAATACCCACCCCGCTCACTCCCATCATGGAATACAACGGTATAAGCGTGGAACACAACGAACTGGGCGGACTGCACAATACGTACCGTACCGAACCTACGGAAACGCTCCCGGCTGGTACACTCGTCACCCTGAAGCCACAACTTCCCGATGGCACGACCGATACGGGAAAATGGAAATGGAGCACCGGAGAAAACACGAAAGACCTCACCGTGGCAGCCGACAGGAGCGGCATCTGGCGCGTGACATATACGAATGAAAACGGTGTGGAAAGCGAACAGATGTTCAGCATCGCCGTGGAAGGCGATTGTGAGGAAAGCACAATCAACCCGACCATAACCTACAATGGTTCCACACGTGCAGCGACTTCCATCAACGTACTATACAACAGCGAAGTGTCCTTATCCATATTCGGTGTGGGAGGCTATGGAAGCTATTTGTGGGAAACCGGCAGTACGGCTTCTTCCATCACCCTGCCGCACGTCACGACCTCACGTACCGTTTCCGTCATCCATACCAACCAAGGCGGACGTCGCCAGGAAACCGTCTTCCGTATCAATGTACAGGCTGCACGCCCTGACATCATCGTCAACGGCGGACGTTATACGGATAAGAACATGATGATCGTAGAAAAAGGCGACAACGTGACGCTCACGGCCACACCGGCAGATGCCATGACGGGAGGAACTTACTTGTGGGGAGACGGCTCTACCAAAGACTCTCTCACCATTAATAACGTGCAAACTTCCGCCTCTTATACATTGGATTATACCATAAACGGCCAGACAAGTACCATCACTTATCAAATCTATGTAAAAGAAACGGGATACCGCAGTGTAACACCGGGCAACTACTACATCCGGCACAAGACCTACGGAACGTATCTTACCAATCATGGCAACGACGACTATCCCTCGTTCGAGCCTGAAGATGAATCCAATAAAGCAGCACAACAATGGAACGTCGTCAACACTCCTCCTTCTACGACCTACGGTTTCCAGTCGATTTTGGACGGAACCTACTTGACCGACGAGGGGTTGTGGCAGGAAACCATGACCAAGCCGTTCCGCTTCAGCGGTGCCGTAGATATTGAAACATTGGCCATCCAAAAGTCGGCCCGTAGCGGTAACATCTATTGGCAAGTGGCAGAAGACGGCAGTATCGACTTCGCTGCGACGGAAACCCCGAATGATTACCCGTTCGAATTCATTCCTGTAGAAGGCAGTAAGGTATCCGAAACGACCGGCGGTAAAATTGTGGCACGAACGATATATTATTCAATGGACGGTATACAGTTGGAGCAGCCCCGCAAGGGTATCAACATCCGTCAGACCACCTTCACCGACGGTAGCGTAAAACAAGATAAAATCATTATCCGCTAAACGAGATATTCACTATTGCACAACGACCCCACAAAGAGACCATTAAAAACCGTTACGGTCCAAAAAAAGCAGTGAACTGCAAGGGCAAATGAAATAAAAAAATTATATTTGCACACCGAACGGAATATGAAAAAATGGATTTCTCTTTTTGGGCTCGTTTTCGTGACACTATGGCTCGCAGGCTGTAGTGCGGAAAGCAATGTGAAAAAAGGAGATAAATTCTACGCCATCGGAGAATATTTCGAAGCGGCTGCCGAATACCGGAAAGCTTATATGCGGACCAAACCCAAGGAACGGGCCAAGAGGGGCGAACGGGCCTATAAAGCCGCGGACTGTTACCGGCGTATCAATTATACCTCACGGGCTATCGGGTCATACCAGAATGCGGCACGATACAACTACCCGGACAGCATCGTTTATTTTTATTTAGCTGAAATGCAACGCAAAAACGGCGATTACAAAAAAGCGTTGCAGAATTATGAGATTTACCTTCAGTACAAACCGGACGACGTGTTGGCACGTCACGGCCTACAGGGCTGTACCATGGCGCCCATCTGGAAACAGAAACCTACATTGTATTCGATAAAGAAAGAACCGCTACTCAATGCCCGCCGTTCGGACTATTGCCCGATGCTGACAGGAGATGATATGGACATGTTGTACCTGACTTCCACACGCCCACAGGCTACAGGCAACGAACTGAGCGGCATCACAGGAATCAAGTCCGGTGACATCTTTATCTCCCGAAAAGACGATAAAGGGAAATGGCAGTCGCCGGAACAGGTAGAATCCGAGATAAACAGTGAGTACGATGAAGGAGCCTGCGCTTTCTCGCCGGACGGCAAAACGATGTATTTCACCCGTTGCACGCATGACCCAGAATATCCGCGATATGCACAGATTTATACTTCGGAGCGTACGGATGCCAGTTGGGGCGCACCCAAATTGTTGGAAATCACCAAAGACACTTTATCCTCCTTTGCCCATCCTACCGTATCGCCGGACGGCAGATGGCTGTATTTCGTCTCCGACATGCCGGGAGGATTAGGAGGCCTGGACATCTGGCGAATCGAAATAGGAGAACACGGGTTAGGCGGAGTGGATAATCTCGGCGAACCCATCAATACTCCGGGGAATGAAATGTTCCCTTCGTTCCGTCCGAACGGAGATTTGTATTTTTCCTCCGACGGACACGTCGGCATGGGCGGATTGGACCTGTTCAAGGCCGAACAGGACAGTACGGGCACATGGACCGTAGAAAACCTGAAATACCCGATGAATTCGCAAGGAGATGATTTTGCCATGACTTTCGACGGACTGCACAACCGGGGATTTTTCAGTACCAACCGAGGCGATGCCCGAGGGTGGGACCACATCATGAGTTTCGAATGTCCGGAAGTGTTGCTCACGGTCAAGGGATGGGTCTACGAAAAAGACGGCTATGAACTGCCGGAAGGCTTGGTTTACATGGTAGGCAACGACGGAACCAATCTAAAGTTGAGCGTGAAAGGCGACGGTTCCTTTACCCAGGAAATCCAACCGAATGTAGACTATGTATTTTTAGGTACGTGCAAGGGATTCCTGAATCATAAAGAACAACTGCGAGTGGACACCAGCAGCGTAAGCAAAGAATACGTACTTCAGTTCGAACTGGCTTCTATCACGGCTCCCGTATTGGTAGACAATGTGTTTTACGCTTTCGACAGTGCGGAACTCACAGACTCTTCTACCCTCGCACTGGACTCCCTCGTCACGCTCATGGAAGACAATCCGAACATCACGATTGAACTCAGCTCGCATTGCGACTATCGGGGAAGGGATGAATACAACATCCGCCTCTCCCAACGCCGGGCAGAATCCGTGGTAAAGTACCTGATAGCACACGGCGTCGCAACCGACCGTCTGACTCCCATCGGATACGGCGAGACACGCCCGAAAGTCATCCGCAAACGATTGACGGAACGGTATCCGTTCCTGCATGAGAACGACACGTTGACGGAAGCTTTCATCAAAAAACTGCCGGAAGAACAGCAGGAAATCTGCAACGCCCTGAACCGCCGGACGGAATTCCGTGTCCTCCGTACTACTTACGGTTTGTTCGATACGCCGGACGCACCGAAAAACAACACGGAAGCAAAAGAGCAGGACAGCGCTACACCACAAGAATAAGGCGGAAGGAATACACTTCGCTTCCGCCTTTCATCTTTCCTTATGCCTATTTCAACCCAAACTTTACCGGCAAAGAAAACAACACCCTGACGGGTTTGCCGTTCTTATATCCGGGCTTCCAATCAGGCATTATGCCCACCACCCTCACTGCTTCCTGTGCCAAATAAGGATGAGGACTTCGCAACACCCTGATTTGACCGATTCCTCCGTCCTTTTCCACCACGAATTGCACATATACTCTTCCGCTCGCTTCTTCAGATACACAAACAGGCGGATAGTGGATATTCTTAGACAAAAAGGCCATACATGCCTTTTCACCTCCTGGAAACTCAGGATTCTGCTCCCCAGGCATAACGGCATTCCGACCGGTGCCTGTCTTACGTTCCTTCGTTTCTTTCCGAAATTTCTCCACTCGTTTCTTTATTCCGGCAAAACAAGCGGTATCCTTAGAAACAGACTCTGCATTTTCACGAAAATAGAAAGAGTCCCCGTCGAAGAAAGATTTTTTCGTTTCATCGTAATAGAAAACACGTGCATATTTCAATGATTTGGCAGTTTGATAAAACATCTTCATGTCATCGGGCATCTCCCCAGCATAAGCCCGCGTGGCTACCAACCGGTAAGAATCCCGAGCCAACTCATAGATTTCCGTACCCCGCCTTGAATCCGGCCAACGCAAACACATGAACAACGTACTGTCTCTTACCTCTAAATCCATTGTGGCCAACACTTTGCCTTCTTCTTTAAGGCTCACCAAATCGTATGTACACGCCATAGCCTGCCAAGAAAGCTTTGACGAAGAGAACTGTTCCACGGCAGAAAGCGGCAGCCCTCCGGCACGTCCCTTAAACCAAACATGAGCCCAATCGTCCGTTACCGTCCCTTCACGCAACCATAACGCCGTCCCTTTTTTAGCTTTCCCCAAGACTCCCCCGACTCTCCGTGTTTCGGATATCACCTTTACAGACGGAGTTTTTACTATGACCCAATTTTGCGATTGCACACTTTGCAATCCGACCATAAGCATCACAAGGAGACTCGCAATAGTTTTCACAGAACACATATTCCTTCATATCTAATCATAAAGCATACCGAGCATGAATGTCCCTGCCCGATATGCTTTATCGTTTAAGCCGTTATCAACGTGGAGATTTCCGTTTTCTCGCCTAAATGCTCCTTCAAAAAGGCCTTTATACGAGCTATCAGATTCATGCAACCGTTAGTCATTTCTTCATCCTGCGTCTGATAATCGAGATCGCCACACACGGAACCTACCAAATGTTCTTTCCCGGATGTACAATAATCCAAGAATAAGTGAATTTTATTCCAACTACTGTAATCCATAAAACGTGTCAGAAAGTTGCGCTGCCTCCCCTCCATAACCACGATAAAATCAGCCTGATTCAGTAAATTGCCTACTTTATCAGGGCCACTGCTTTCCGGAATCCCACTTTCATTAGAAGTGACTCCCCACATGGCCATATCGGCAGACTCTACTTCAATGTCCGGAACCTCTGCCTCTTGTATTTTCTTCTTAAAAAGATATTCTACAAAAGGTAGCCTGCAGGCGCACCCGGATCCGATAAATAAAATTTTCATAGCGTTGTTTAGATTAAGTTAGACAATTAGATTTCTACGGTGTGAGTATGAACCCTCATCGTTTCAATCCATTCACACTCTCAGGCTCTAAATATAGCTTTTACCGGATTAAAAAGCAAGGAATCAAAAGAAAAAGCATCTATTTTTTAGTATTTTTTACTTTATTCTATTGATTTTCGTCCTAAATCCCCCTTTAAACTATAAGTTGAAAGATAACTTGTACGTATTTTCCATTCCTGGGGATAAAGGTTATTAGCCCGTCCACCTATATTTTTCACGAAACCGATCGGAATTTCCTGAAACGTCAGCAACACGTAACCTTTAGGAGTGTCGGGAGGTAAGACAAGCACTTCTTTACGTAAATAGGCCACCGCCATATCGTAGGAAACGGGAACAATTGGAAAAGCCGAGCGATTCAAGTCAACGGACATCGCTAAAGCGTGCAGCGGAATATAGTCTTTCCCCTTTACCGTAGCCAACGGAACACCAGCCTGCCACACTTTAACCGCTTCCTGCAACAGGCCTACCTGACGGGAGAACGAAGCGCGTACAGCCGTCCACACCGGTCCGTCGGAAACGAAATCAAAGGTATCGGCATGAAGCAACCATGACCGGCAGGAAGCAAGCAAAGCCGGAACGGAAGCGTGTAGCGCACGTTTCTTTTTAGACTTCACGCGCTCATTTTCATACCTATCGGAGGACATCACCCAATCAGAAATCTCCTCTTCGCCATTTTTACGTAAAACAGCCAAAAAGAAGCCTTCTCCACGAGTAAAGCCGGGAATGAAATGGGCGACGGGAAAAAGCTTTTCCGCCTTCGCCGTATCTTTTACTGAGGAGACTGCCAACAGGTTCCCGACGACACCCCAACCCGGTTCCACATCAAAAGGAAGTATTTCCGCACCAAGTTCTTCGGCTATCCAAGCCACATTTTCCTCATCCTCCAAAGCATTCAGCGTACAAGTACTGTACACCAACAGCCCTCCCGGCTTCAACGAAGGCCATACGTCACGCAAAATCTCACACTGACGGTCCCGGCACATCCGCACAGCCTCCATGCTCCAACCCGTCACGGCATCTTCTTCTTTCCGGAACATCCCCTCACCGGAGCACGGCACATCGGTCACCAACAGGTCGAAAAAGTCCGGCAAACGGGCAAAATCCTTTGGGTAACTGTTTGTCACTATCACGTCGGGATGTCCCCACTTCGTCAGATTCTCCAGTAAAACCTGAGCACGTGCCTTAACGGGCTCGTTGGATACCAGCAGGCTACCCTCCGGCAGACATGAACGAATATGGGTAGACTTGCCCCCGGGCGCAGCACAAAGGTCGAGTGCTACCACCGGACGAGTCACATAACGGCGTAAGATTTGCCCCAAAAACATGGAAGCCGCCTCTTGTACATAATAGGCACCGGCATGAAACAACGGGTCGAACGTGAACGGAGGGCGTTCGCTCAGGTAGCATCCTTCTCCGGAGGCCCAAGGCACCGAGCCATCTACCCCATTCAAATCTTCCGCTAAAAGACCAGACCATACGGCCTTGAACGGGTTCAGCCTCACACTTACGGAAGGGGGTTCATCCAAAGCTTGGGCAAAACGTGCATAACGCTCCGCACCGAGCAAACGTCGGGCATAGTCTTTAAACTCTTGAGGTATATCAGGTCGTGTCATGTCGTATCATTTTATGAGGATAAAAGTAGGCAAAAAAAATGGGGCGAACAACAAAATCGGACGGATTTTCATTTGCTTCTGCGCTCGCCTTTCGCTATCTTTGTCCCAAAAATCAAACAGCTTATCACATGAAACGCCCTATATTTCCCGTCATACGGCTCAAAATATGGCTTTGCCTTTTATGGGCTTGTCTCGCACAAAATATTACCTTGGCACAAAATGGCATCACTGTCTACTCCGATACGGTGTCGGCTCTGGAAGACGTGGTTGACGACAGCACGTGGAATGCTCCTCCATCGGTTTACTCCCACACATTTTCTCTCATGGAAGACTTGGGAAACGAAGGGATTTTGGACTTCATATCCGGACTTCTCGGAATTGGCGGCGTGCTCCTTACGGTACTTACCGTAATCCTGTTCCTCATTCCTGTCCTCCTCGTACTTTTGGCCGTCTACCTGATATACCGTTCTCATCGTGAAAAGAACATGAGAATAGAAAGATCCGCGTATGACCCGGAAAAACGGACGGTAGACGAAGATAGGAGAAACCAATTGCTCAAACAATCTGCCATCAAGAATGCCTGTTGGGGCGTAGGGCTTATCGTCATTGAATGGATTATCGACTTCACCGACCTGTTGTATGTCGTGGGTGTAGTCATGCTCTGCATAGCCGCCAACGATTGGCTGACCACCCTTATCAAGAAGAAAAAAGAATAAAACAATATTAAGCATGAAACAATATCTCGACCTGTTACACAGAATACTGGAGGAAGGCGTGGAAAAAAGCGACCGTACGGGCACGGGCACTCTCAGTGTATTCGGCCATCAGATGCGGTTCAACCTCGAAGAAGGATTCCCGCTGCTTACCACAAAGAAGTTACACCTGAAATCCATCATCTACGAACTGCTCTGGTTCCTGCAAGGCGATACCAACGTGAAATATTTGCAGGAACACGGCGTAAGGATCTGGAACGAATGGGCGGACGAGAACGGCGACCTGGGACATATTTACGGGTATCAGTGGCGTTCGTGGCCGGACTATAAAGGAGGATTCATAGACCAGATACAAGAGGCTGTGGATGCCATCAAACACAATCCCGATTCGCGCCGTATCATCGTCAGTGCATGGAACGTCGGCGATCTCGGGAACATGAACCTGCCTCCCTGCCATGCTTTTTTTCAGTTCTACGTGGCTAACGGGAAATTGAGCCTCCAGCTCTACCAGCGTAGTGCGGATACGTTTCTCGGCGTTCCCTTCAATATTGCATCATACGCCCTGTTGTTAATGATGATGGCACAAGTGACGGGACTGAAAGCAGGCGACTTCGTACACACGTTAGGAGACACACATATCTATAAGAATCATCTGGAACAAGTGAAACTGCAACTCACCCGGGAACCTCGTCCCTTACCTCGCATGAGACTCAATCCGGACGTGAAAAGCATCTTCGACTTCAAGTTCGAAGACTTCACATTGGAAGACTATAATCCTTGGCCGCACATTGCCGGTGCGGTTTCCGTATAACCCTCTAACCATCCCGACATGATATCCGTTATCGTAGCTATTGCACGCAACCGTGCCATCGGTTTTGAAAACCGCTTGCTGTACTGGCTTCCCGACGACCTGAAGCGCTTCAAGGCACTCACCACCGGACATACCATTATCATGGGGCGCAAGACGTTTGAATCCTTTCCCAAAGGAGCGTTGCCCAACCGGCGTAATATCGTGCTGAGCAGAAACAAAGCAGCCGTCTTCCCCGGTGCGGAAACATTCAGTAGCTTACAAGAAGCTCTGTCACATTGTAAGGAAGAAGAAGAGATATTCATCATCGGCGGTGAAAGCGTGTACAAAGAAGCCCTGCCACTCGCCCAAAAACTATATCTCACGGAAATAGAAGACACGCCCCAACAAGCAGATGCCTTCTTCCCACCCTTCGACATCCGGCTATGGGAACTCATACAAAGTTCCCGACATGATAGGGACGAAAAACATCAATGCCCTTTCTCCTTCAAAGATTATCAAAGAAAGAGCCACCATTGATACCCCGAAGAAAATCCGTCTCAAACGAAGAATCGTATAAAATAACAAGACCTGAAAAGAAAGGAAAAGAGGTTGTCCGCCTTCCCGACATGACAACCTCTTTTCCTTTCTCCCCATTATTCTTCTTCCTCCACTTCTACATCCATATTCTCCGTGCTCCCCTTCTTATTCTTTATCTCAGGAATCGGCATCTGCCGGTTAATGGCCTCATGAAAAGAAATAATGGTTTCGGAGCGCTGCAAGCCCAAAGGCTGTAACTTATCATGGATGATACTCAACATGTGGTGGTTGTTCCGGGCGTAGATTTTGATAAACATGTCATAATCACCTGTTGTATAATGGCATTCCACCACTTCCGGAATGTTTCTCAACTCCTCTACCACGCGATCGAAATCTGAAGGATCTTTCAGAAAAAGCCCCACGTAGGCACAAGTCTCGTAACCGATTCTTTCCGGGTCCAACACATATTGTGAACCTTTCAAGACCCCTAAGCGCGTCAACTTCTGTATGCGCTGATGAATCGCGGCACCAGATACATGACAAGCACGAGCCACTTCCAAAAAAGGAATACGTGCGTTGTCGGCAATTAGTTTCAGAATCTGCTCGTCAAGAGCATCCAAATTAGCAATCCCCATAATCTATTCGTTTATTTATTGCAAAAATAAAGAAAAAACAAAGACCTTGGTATAAATCCATAAAAAAAACGGCATTTTCATAATGAAAATACCGTTTTTTAATGATTTCTCTTTATCAATTTCGCTTTGCAGCAGAATAATTGATCTTTAAGGCCCACGACTTACGTAAAACCTGTTTGATATCGGTAATAATACCCATCTGCGTATGTTGATCTACTTTCATAGATACAGTCTGGGCAGCCTGGTCTGTCATTCTTGTACGTTCCTCCGCAATGAAGTCCATCACCTCGGCCGGCTCCGCAAATCTATCATTCAACTGGATTCTCGTACCCGAACCCATTGCAGCCCTTAATTGGTCTGTCGGAGGCCCTACATAGATGAAAGAAACCGCAGATTTCTTCTCCAACTTCTCCAATTCCGTACCTGTAGGCACCGTAAATTTCACTTTCAAGGTAACTTCACGCATGGTCGTTACGATCATGAAGAAGAACAAAATGGTAAAAATCAAGTCAGGAAGTGAAGATGTATTCAATTCCGGCATTTCTCGGCTTCCGCCTCTACTAAATCGTCCCATTAGTCTGTCCCTCCATAATTTTTAGGTTCTGCCTCGGAAATCTTCTGCGGATAGTATTCGCGAATGGCAGCCTGATGCTCATCATCCAAAGCCCCATAAAGTTTCCCGAACTTGGCTTTACTCAACTCGTCTCTCAACTCATTGTATGCACGAACCAACTCGTTCTGAACCTGAAAATACACATTATAACTTGTCCCTCGGTCGGTTTGTACGGAAACCACATGCTTGTCCGTCACCGCACATACTCCCAACAAAGGAATATTCTTGGCATGTTTCTCAGGCAGGTTAGGACTGTTGTTCTCGTTCTTCACGAAATCTTTCACTCTATCGCACAACTGGTCGATCTCGATGAAATCCCCCCCACACATGAGTTGCCCCGCTGCATTGACTTTAACCATCAACACGTTTCTCTCTTTCACGTCTATCTGAGCTTCGTTTTGTTCATCTTCAGGCGGCGGCGGCAAGCGTCTTGCCAAACCGGAATCCGTATCCATTGAAGTTGTCACAAGGAAGAAGATAAGCAATATGAAAGAAATATCCGCTGTTGAACTGGCGTTCAATCCAGGTACTTTTCTTTTTTTTCTTGCCATTTCCTACTCTTAAATTAGACGTTTTTATTTCTTTTTCTTCATTACACCAGACATGTTAAAGACAACTGCAACAGTAGTCAATAACAACATGATATAAATCGATACCAAGAACATATCAGTTACGGTAACCATAGTGGCAGATGTCACAGTTCCGTCCGCTGCCGTAAAATCGGTCTCGTTCAGGTTACAAACCCAACCTACCACTAAAGAAACTACCAAAAGGGCAAAAGAAACAGCACTAATCTTAGCCCCCGGCACACCGCTGATGTCGCCTCCCTTGGAACCCATGGAAATCTTAATGCCGCGAACGACACTCCAAAGCGCTAACAAGCAAGTTACGGCAAACATACCGTACATCAGCCACATTAAACCTTCCGTACAAACAGGAGCGTTATAATCTCCTACGGGATTATCATATCCATATCCAAAGAATGCCGCGAAAAACAATACGATGATTGCAAAGCAAGCATACAGGACATAATATGACGTCATATATTTCTTTGCTGCCATATTGCTAATTATTTTTTCAAGTTATACTTCATACACATGTCAAGCAAAGAAATAGTAGCTTCTTCCATGTTAGAAGTGATTTCCTCAATCTTAGAAAGGATATAGTTATAAAATACCTGCAATACCAATGCAACGATAATACCGAAGATTGTCGTAATCAAGGCCACCTTCATACCACCGGCAACGATAGTCGGAGAAATATCACCTGCCTGCTGAATCTGGTCGAAGGCCATCACCATACCGATCACAGTACCCAAGAACCCGAGTGACGGTGCCATAGCAATAAACAAGGTAATCCAAGAGCATCCTTTTTCCAAATAGCCGGCCTGCACGGCACCATAAGCCGTAATAGAACGCTCTACATCCTCCACACCGTCATCGAAACGCATCAAGCCCTGATAGCAGATAGAAGCAATAGGACCGCGAGTGTTACGGCAGATCGTCTTTGCACCTTCAACATCACCTGCATTCAGTCTTTCCTCAATCTGAGCCATCAATTTTTTAGAATCGATTTCAGCCAAGCTCAAGTAAATGATACGTTCAATGCAGAATGCCAAACCGAACACCAAGGCTATAGCAACCAATGACATGAAGCCTGCATCACCTTCGATGAACTTCGTCTTCAATTCCTTATGGAAGCTTTCTTCCTCTACCGGCGCAACAGTTTCTTCCGTAGCATCCATTGTCTCGACAGCAGCCGTATCTATGGCAGCCGAATCTACTGCTGCACTGTCTACCATTGCAGCAGCCGAATCCGATTCCGCAGCAGCGGCCTCGTCAGTCTGTGCCATCATGGCCTGAGTCGCACCGAATGCAAAAACTCCAAACATCGCAATAATTGCAAATAACTTTTTCATTGTGTGTCTAATTTTTTAAGATTAATATTAATTATTATTATTTCCTCGTTTATGTTTAGCGGAGAGAGGGGGATTCGAACCCCCGATACGCTTTAGGCGTATACACGCTTTCCAGGCGTGCCTCTTCAGCCACTCGAGCATCTCTCCTTCTCAAAACGGGCGCAAGTTACAAAAAAAAACGATATGCCTCCGTTTTCGAGTACAAAAATATTCTTTTTTTCCCGGACTATCACCATACTCAGCCCAAAAAGTGCGTCTCATCCTACAAAAAGTTTAATTTTAACCTTTCGACGGCTTCATTTACGGGCACCAGGATACATTTTCAATGCATTTTCGTATGTTTGTTCGGCAACCGTTTCCACCGGCAAACCGTAAACCTCCGCCACTTTCACCAATGTGTGCCGGATATATGCGCTTTCATTCCTTTTGCCCCGGTGAGGAACCGGCGACAAATAAGGGGCATCGGTTTCCAGCACCACCCGCTCTATCGGAATCTGCCGCAACACCTCCGGCAAGGCAGACTTTTTAAAAGTCAGCACACCATTGATTCCTATCATGAATCCTTCGAACGAAAGCAACTCCCGTGCCTCTTCCACCGTGCCGCCAAAGCTATGGAAAACTCCTGCAACCCCTCTCGTACGAAAAGGAGTGAGCAGGTCCACCAGTTCTTTTTGTGCGGAACGGGAATGAATCATCAGGGGAAGACCGTATGACAGCGACCACTCCACTTGGCAACGGAAGGCTTCTTGCTGTTCTTTATAATAAGTACGGTCCCAGTAATAGTCCAATCCCACTTCACCGATACCTATAAAAGAATGGCCGGCTTGCAACAGTGCCTCCATACGTCCGAGCACCTCGCCATAATCCGCTCTCACCTCCGTGGGATGAAGCCCCAGCATCGGATGAAAGAATCCCGGAAACCTTGTACACAATTCCAACATGGACGAGATAGTCGTCTCATCTATATTGGGCAGAAACACCTTCTCCACATCGTTCTGCAAAGCACGGGAAACCACCTCTTCCAAATCTTCGGCAAAAACCTCATCGAACAAATGGGCATGCGTATCAATTATTCTCATCACCGACTTCCCCGTTCCTTCAAGACTTCCGATTCAACAAACTTTGCGCCATCTCCCACAACGGTTCCTTCCGCTCCTCCGGCAAATCCACCTTATCCAGAATTTCACGAGCCCGTTCAAAATAGAAACGGATTTTCTCGTCGCACAAGGCACGGATACCTATCTTATCATACAGTTCTGTTACGGCGGCGATTTTTTCTTCGGGCGCATAAGTCCCCTCTTCTTTTTCCAACCACTGTTCCAACCGCTCACGGTCGGCAGGCAAAGCGCGCCCCAACGCATTAATCAGCATATAAGTCTTCTTGTTGCACAGGATATCCCCTCCTATTTTCTTACCGAAGACCGCCGGGTCGCCATATACATCCAAGTAATCATCCTGCAACTGGAAAGCCAGACCGAGATTCTCGCCGAAACGATAAAGAAGTTCCGCATCCTGCCGGGGGGCATTCCCCAGCCATGCCCCGATTTTCAGCGCGCAAGCCAACAATACGGATGTCTTCAAACGAATCATCTCTATATATTCTTCTTCGCTGACATCCGCACGGGTCTCGAATTCAATATCGTATTGCTGCCCTTCTCCTATTTCAAGGGCAGTTTCCGTAAACAATCCCATAACGTTTCCCAGTTGTTCCGCCGGACAACCCTGCTGCATGTAACGGTAAGCCATGACCAGCATGGAGTCCCCGCTCAATATCGCGGCATTGTCGTCCCATTTCTTATGCACCGTAGCCATGCCCCGCCGCATATCGGCCCTATCCATCAAATCATCGTGCAACAACGTATAATTATGATAAATCTCGATGGCCATGGCCTGGGAACGGATAACCTCCACCTTTTCCTTATAAAGGTTATAAGCCATCAACATCAATACCGGCCGGATTCGCTTTCCCCCCATCGAAAGGACGTAACGAATCGGTGCATAGAGTTCCGCTGGCTGACGCTCGAAAGACATTCCGGCAATCTCACCGTTAATGTAGTCTAAAAGTTCTTTCCAATTATACATAGGCTATGTTTTTCACAAAAAGAGGCTGCCGTGAGCAGCCTCCTTACATTATACATCTTATTATATTATTGCAATCTGAACATCACCGGCAATGAGAACTTCACACGTACCGGTTTACCTCTTTGCTTACCGGGACTCCACTTCGGCATCATCTTCAACACGCGCTCAGCCTCTTTCGACAAATAAGGATCCGGACTACGCACAATCTTAATATCCACGATAGAACCGTCCTTGTTCACCACGAACTGAGCGTATACACGTCCCTGAATACCTTGCTCCACACAAATAGGGGGATACTTGATGTTGTCGGACAACCACTTCATACAAGCTTCTTCACCACCGGGGAAGCGAGGATTCTCCTCTACGATGTCATAAATCTGGTTCTCGTCCACTTCTTCCACCACAGGGCCTACCGGTCCCGTAGCTACGGCCGTTGTCCCCGTACCCGGAGTCGTCACAATGGCTTGGTTCACTTCCTCGGAAGTTTCCACTTCCTCCTCCACCAATTCCGTTTCGTTGTCCACGATATTGATGATTTCAGCGATTTTTGGAGCTGCAGCCGGGGGTGGTGCCACAACTTCGGGCTGCTGCGTGATGGGAATCATGTCCTCCTCAATCGCCGCCGTGAATACAGGTTCTGTTTCAATAACCTTCTTGTCATGCTGTGTCCACTCGAATGCGACAAACATGGCCGAAAGAGCCAAGACAAAGCCCATCAGTAATCCTGTGCCTTTCTTGCCTTCGAGATCCGCGCTCAATGATTTTTTAATTTCCATATTATATTTAGCTTTTTACGTATTCTTCATGCAAGGGCAAAAGTAGCACATTTTTTTTATATCTCATGCGCTTCGCCCCATTTTTTTTCCAATCTCACATTTTTTTTCGTTCCACACCCTAAATCGGACTTTTTCACGTTATATCTGCATAACGGTATGCCCATACGGAATTATCGCGCAAATATAATCAGATATTTCAGAAAATCCGTATCTTTGGCCACAAAATTCATTTCAGATGACGAAAAAGCTTATTTTAGCATTATATATCCTGCTTGCCGCCGCGTCGCATGCCCAAGAAAGCAACTCCGTGTTCAACTTCTTGGAAATGCCTGTGTCCGCACATTCTACGGCCTTGGGCGGACGCAATATCTCCCTGATAGAGGACGACGCGTCGCTCGTCTTCAGCAACCCCGCACTGCTCAGTTCCGTGAGCGACAAGACGCTAAATCTCAATTTCATGACCTACCTGCAAGGGTGTAACGTAGGGAGCGCGGCGTTTGTCAAGATATTGGGAGAACGTTCCACAATGGGCGTCACGGCGCAATATGCCCACTACGGCACCATGGACGAAATCACGGCCGACAACGTCACCGTGGGCTCTTTCTCGGCCATGGACATGGCTTTGAGCGGCATGTATGCCTACAACCTGAACGACCGGTGGGCCGGTGGGGCCACAGGAAAGTTCATCTATTCGAAATACGGCGACTATTCGTCTGTGGCACTGGCCGTAGACTTGGGCGTAAATTACTACAACGAGAACACGGATTTCTCGTTGTCGGCCGTAGCGCGCAACCTGGGCGGACAGGTAAAAGCATTCGGCGAAATTCACGAAAAGCTGCCCTTCTCCATGCAAATCGGTTTTACGAAAGGATTCGACCACGCCCCATTCCGCGTGTCCGTCACCCTCGTGGACCTGACACGATGGGACAAGGATTACTATTTCGCATCGGGCGAAGAGTTGTCTACAGGCAAGATGCTCATGAACCATCTGGCAGCGGGCGTGGATTTCCTGCCGACCGACTACATGTACCTGTCCTTGGGTTACAACTTCCGGAAAGCCAACGAAATGAAGGCGGCAGGCTCTTCCCACGCCGCCGGTCTTTGTGCCGGTGCAGGCATCCTGCTTTCCCGTTTCGGTTTCGGACTGGCATACGCCCAGTACCACCTGTCCGCCCCGTCTTTCGTCTTCAACGCGTCCTACCGCCTGTAAGGACAGACAAGTCCCCATTTCAGCTTATACATTATTATAATATACAGAACGACATGAAGAAAATCACGATTGCCATAGACGGTTTTTCCTCTTGCGGGAAAAGCACGATGGCCAAAGATTTAGCTCGCGAAATAGGCTATATTTACATTGACAGCGGTGCCATGTACCGTGCCGTCACGCTCTACTGCCTCCGGCACGGGCTATTCCACGGCGACGAGGTAGATACCGACCGCCTGAAAACCGCCCTTCCGCACATAGACATCGCTTTCAAGCTCAATCCCGAGACGGGAAAACCCCAGACTTATCTGGACGGGACGTTGGTGGAAGACGACATTCGTACGCTGGCCGTATCGTCTAAAGTCAGCATCGTGGCCGCACTCGGTTTCGTGCGCGAGGCCATGGTCAGCCTCCAACAACAGATGGGACGGGAAAAAGGTATCGTCATGGACGGACGGGACATCGGCACGACAGTGTTCCCCGATGCCGAACTCAAAATATTCGTGACCGCCTCACCCGAAATCCGTGCCCAACGCCGCTATGACGAATTGCAGGCCAAAGGTGAAAAAGGCAGTTACGAGGAAATCCTGGAAAACGTGAAAGAACGCGACCGGATAGACACGAGCCGCGCCGTAAGTCCGCTCCGTAAGGCCGATGACGCCATAGAACTGGACAACAGCCACATGACGATTTCCGAACAAAAGGAATGGCTCGCAGCTCGGTTCCGCAAAGCTGTCGGGGCAGAATAAAGAGGATTCCATGCAAATATACAAACCATTGCATACCAATAAGATAGAGTCGGCTAAAAAATCTACTGAGAATGAAAAATCAATCTCTTGAGATTGAAAAATCGTTCTGCTCCGATTGATTTTCCATTCGGAGCAGAACGAAACGACAACTTCAGCAAAACGGAAAAAGGGACTGTACGGCACAGTGTTTAAAACTTAAAGGATTCTTACAAATGAAGATAGAGATAGACCAAGGGTCGGGCTTCTGCTTCGGCGTGACCCGCGCCATCAACAAGGCGGAAGAAGAGCTGGCACGGGGAGCCACGCTCTATTGTCTGGGCGACATCGTGCACAACGGCAAGGAATGCGACCGGCTGAAAAAACTCGGCCTCATCACCATCGACCACGCCACGTTCTCGACCTTGCACCACGCCAAAGTGCTCTTGCGTGCCCACGGTGAGCCTCCGGCCACGTACGGGCAAGCCGAAACCAACGGGATTGAAATCATAGACGCGACCTGCCCTGTGGTACTTCACTTACAGGAACGCATCAAAAAGGAATACCAAGCGGGGGGTACGGAAAGCAAACAAATCGTCATCTACGGAAAGAACGGCCATGCCGAAGTGCTCGGTCTCGTGGGACAGACCGACGGCAAGGCCATCGTCATCGAATCGCCGGAAGAAGTGGACAAACTGGATTTCAACCGGGACATTTGCCTGTATTCGCAAACCACCAAACCGTTGGAGGGTTTCCGGAAAATCGTGGAATACATCGGTGCGCACATTTCTCCCACAGCCACCTTCCGTTACTATGACACCATTTGCCGCCAAGTGGCCAACCGCATGCCGCACATCCGCGATTTCGCCACGCGCCACGATGTGATTCTCTTCGTGTGCGGCAAAAAGAGTTCCAACGGAAAAGTCCTGTACGACGAATGCCGAAGCGTGAACCCGCACTCTTATCTGGTGGACGCCGCGTCAGAGATCGATTTCGCCTGGTTGGAGGACTGCCGTTCGGTAGGCATCTGCGGGGCCACGTCCACTCCGAAGTGGCTGATGGAGGAATGCGCCGAAGCCATCCGGAAGCGGATGTAACCGTAAACACACAGGACGGGGCTTCCTGTCCAGAAGAAAAACAGCCGGGACGGATGCCACACATCCGTCCCGGCTGTTTCCTACGCGCCACCTCCGCTCACCGGAGCGAGGCGAAATATTCATCGAGCAACTGTTTGGCTGCCACGAAAGAGGTTTGCCGTCCCGACAACACCATGGCTTCGGCTTCAGCCAGACGGGATACAATTTGTTCGTTCTGGAAAAAGCTGTTGCGCAACTGCTCGTTGATGGTCTCATACATCCAGTATTTGGACTGCTCGTTGCGCCGATGTTCGAAATATCCGTTCCCTTTCACAAAATCCATATAACGGTACACCATGTCCCAAATCTCCTTCACGCCCAAATTGTAAAAGCCGGAATAGGTCAGCACTTGTGGTGTCCACCCGCTTTCAGGAGCCGGGAACAGGTGCAAAGCATTGCGGAACTGCGTAGCGGCCAACTGGCACTTATCCACGTTGTTCCCGTCACATTTGTTGATGACGATGCCGTCGGCCATCTCCATGATACCGCGTTTGATGCCTTGCAACTCGTCTCCCGTACCGGCCAACTGAATGAGCAGGAAGAAGTCTACCATGGAATGACAGGCCGTTTCGCTCTGTCCCACGCCCACCGTCTCCACGAAAATCTTGTCGAAACCGGCAGCCTCGCACAGGATGATCGTCTCACGCGTCTTGCGGGCTACGCCGCCTAACGAACCGGCCGAGGGACTAGGACGGATAAAAGAGTCGGGATGCACGGCCAGTTTCTCCATACGGGTCTTGTCGCCCAAAATACTCCCTTTGCTCCGCTCACTGCTCGGGTCGATGGCCAGCACGGCCAATTTGCCTCCGTACTCCTGCAACACATGGATGCCGAACACGTCAATGCTTGTACTTTTCCCGGCACCGGGCACCCCGCTGATGCCCACGCGAATGGAACGCCCGGCATGGGGCAGGCACTTTTCTATCACTTCCTGCGCCACGGCCTGATGGGCGGGGTTCGTACTTTCTACCAACGTCACGGCCCGTCCGAGTATCGTCACGTCCCCTTTCAGGATGCCTTCCACATAATCCCCTGCCGACATCTGCCGATGTCGGTACCGGCCGCGCTTCAGGTACGGGTTCACAATCGAAGGTTGGGCTACGCCGCTGTTCACGGTCAGTCCCTTATATTCCGCACTGTTTTCAGGATGTTCCATAGCCGTCATCTTTATTGCTTCACGTTTACGGTAATAATCTCTTTCGAGCGGGCAGGGTCGTTCGTAATCAACAACACGCGCGGGCTGCTCTTCACTTTATTCAGATATTTAGCCAACACCGTGACTTTCAGCTTCGCCGTCTCGCCCGGCTCGATATTCCGGTCGCTCAACCCCACAGCCAAAGCTTTATTGAAGACTTGCAAAGTCCGGATTTCGAGCGTACGCTTGCCCTTATTGCTCACAAGGACTGTCATCGACTTCTTACGCTTCCGTCCCAGTTCGCCCATGTCCAATGTGTCGGCAGAAAGCTCCATGTGAGGTGCCTGTTCCCTGTCTTTCGCCGACAAAGACGAAAAATCGGGCAACAACACGGAAGAAACCGTAATCTCATTGTCTTCCGACACCTTGTCACCGACCTTACGGGCCAAGTAGATGGAAGTCTGCGTCAACCCCATCTGGTGCAACTTCTCACTGTCCAGCGTGAGCATGATCTTGCCGATACGCCCGCCGCTCAACGTCTCCGGGAAATACTGTGCCGAAAGATAAGGCGGCAAGTGCATCAGATAAGGCTTGTAACTCTTCCGCCCCATATTGACGATTTGCAGTTCCACCATCGGATGATCTCCGCGGTTCACATTGTCAAATTCTATATTATTGATATTCAATCGCACATTCCCCAAATCGATGGGAAAAGAACCTGAATAGTCGGACAGCTTAGACACCACGCGCCCTTGTATATGCAAATAAACCGGCTCGTCCGAAGCATTGGTGTACACCTCAAGGTCTTTCTGGAAAACGCCCAGCATCTTGGCGTCATATATCGCTGTGATCGTACCTTCCGCTCCGGGGGCTATCAGCTCGCGCGTCCAGTCTACGGCCGTACAGCCGCATGAAGGGATGACTTCCGTGATACTCAACGGGTCAGTCCCCGTGTTGCGCAACGTAAAGTTTACTTTAGAAGGCAGTTGAAACATAATCTCACCCATGTTGGCCACATCGCGGTCTACGGCAAGCCGGGGTTGTGCCCACACAACTCCCGCCAGTATCATTCCCCAAACGCTCAGGAAGGTTCTTTTTACAGACATATTCGTACTTTCATTTGGTACAAAGATAGTGAAAGGTGAGCGCAGAGACAAACGAAAACGCAGTTTTCTGATTGGTCTATGCCGAACCGCATCCTATCTTCGTGAGAACAAAGATAAGAAAAACGGCCCCATCCCACAAGGAAGGAACCGTTTTTTTCAAGGTTTCACCGGAGCTAACGTACGCAAGGCGGCTTCCATGCGGCGCACCAGGTCGCGTTTGTTCGTATCGGGCGAATAAATAAACCCTTCCGTCACCAACAAACGCCCCTGCGCAGAGTCGGGATATGCCAACGACACGAAAGGACCGCCGAGCGCCCCTTTGCGCATCTCCCACAGACCGCGCATCTCATATACCTGACGCCCGTCGGCCAACTGAACCGATCGCTGCACCACCAACGGTTCGCCGTTTTCACGTGTGGTGGTCATCCAGTTCTCGGGTGTCGAACCGGGAATATTCCGTTTCATGACCGAATCACGCAGTTCTACCCACCGTTTGGTCAACAACATGCTGCTGTCTGCCAACGGAAGACTGTAGCACACATAGTTCATATCTTGTGTCTGACGGTCTGACGAAGCCCAGATAAACTGTTCCCCCTTTTTAACCTTAGCGACATCTGCCGGCACCTTCACCGTATAGCCGAAAAGTTCCCGCGACGCGTCGTCCACAATCTTGCTGTACTTTTTCTTCAAACGCGCTGCTTCCCACTGCATTTCCGAAGCAAGGAACAAATCGGTTATCTGCTCCCGATGGGTCATCAGAAAATGGTTGAGCGAAGCTACGTCCCGCACCTTGATGTTCACATAAGTCTGCGGCACGGCTTTCACATTATACGCCACTCCCATTTCCACGCCATCGGCTTGAGGGTCCTCACGTACCTCGATGATATTACGCATCGTGGAGTATTGCCCCGAATAATTTTCCGGAAAGATCCGTATCATCCGGAACATGGGTTCATGTTGCGACAAACCGGGCACACTGCCTTTCAACACATCTTCCAACGAATCACGGGCGCTCGTTTTCCAAAGCGAAGCATCTACAATCAACAACAACTCTCCGGGCAGTCCCTTAGACGGCCCCAACGGAGCTTTCTTTTCGCCACCGCCACAGGCGAAACACATACACGCCAGGCAAAGGGCTAAAATTCCTTGCCTCCAAAAACTTTTCTTCTTCATATTCATTTTATTTTAGGCGAGACACAAACGCGAATCCAATCCCGCAAATGACACAATCTGTTTCCATAACCACCCTGCGAATCACTCACGAGCAGCCATGTACGCCGTCCGTCGGCCAGACGACTTCCTTCGCACAGCCCTTCGTAATTGGCCAGTTTCGGCCTGACCAGACGCATGCGGGTGGAAAAAGCCGCAACCGGTTCCTTTTTCAAAGCGTAGCCGGACAACCGTTCCCACGGGGTATTTTCCGGAAGTGCCGTTCCGGAACCGGGTACTACCTCATAAATCTTCATGTCGGTACGGGCTTTCAACCGCCTCTTCGGGACATTGAATTCCCGTTCCATCACCCACAAGCGTCCGCCTTCCTGCGGCCAGATCGCGACCACCCCGAAAGCATACTGTTTTCCTTTGGCTTCCGATTCGGGCATGTCCAACGGATAAGCATACGACGCGCGCGGCAGCCCGTCACGCCCGAAACTCTGCAAACGAAGGCAAACGCCATGTCCTGCACCGGGTTCCGCCACCCTGCCGTCGGCTTTCAAAGCATTCTCGGTCACGGTCCAGAAAAGTCCGGACGCACGGTCGTAACCCAAAGCTTCGAAACCATAATTCGGCGTAATGGCCGACCGTCCCAATGCCGGAGGAACAGCCAGTTCGCGGTGTACCGGTGCGCCGTCCGTCCGATAGGCCACAATACGTTGGTCGGCTTCTCCGCTTACCCACACCAAAGAATCTTCCGGCACGAAAGTCACACCCTCCGCATCCCTACCGCTTTTCAATGCGGAATCCGTTCCACGGAATCCTTCATTCACCACCTCGGTCACCTGTCCCGTCCGCTCATCCTGCCGGATACGGAACACAAAGAATCCGTCTTGTACCTCCTTGTCGCTCACCACGGCATAGCGCCCGTCTCCTATCGGCGTTATCCCACTGTAATTCCCCGGCGGAATGTTCCACCGCCCCAAATCTTTCGGTTTCAAGAGTTCCACTTGCTGAGCTTCCGCATATCCTGCGGAGAGCCACAGCATCCCCATACCGAGTGTTATATTCAATACCTGTTTCATTCGCTCACCTCCAATACCGTTCCTGCTCCGTATGCACTGAACTCGGGTGCATACACTCCGTTCAACTTCACTGCACCGAGGGCATAGCGTCCGGCACGTTCCACATAGCATTCCGCTTCTATCACGTAAGTTCCCTTGGGCAAACGCTCGAAGAAATAGTTCGTCGAAGCGTCCTTCACCTCTTTATAATATCCCAAACCATTGCGGTATTCATAGCCCGAACGGGATTCCACAGGTTCCAGACAAGCCGCGCGTCCCGCCTTCAGACGGACATACTCATAGTCGCGGTCGGACGTGAGCACGTAACGGAGCCTCACGCGGTCGCCCACACGGGGATGTTCATTGTCCACTTCTTGACGGATGCGAAGACCCGAAGCGGATGATTCCACCTCATCCAAAGGCAACTGAAAACAAGCATACGCGGCCCCCCACGACGAAGGACGTTCTTCTGTCTTCGTCACAGCCAAAGCACCAAGCCCTTTCTTCAGGTCGCCTCCTCCTACAGATACCGATACCGCGCCTAAACCGCCCCAATCTCCCACCGAAGATACAGCATGAGCCAGTTCCTTCCCTTGCGGAGAAAGTAAGCGAATGGCATCATACGCACGGAACGTCAAACCTTCCGGCTGTCCTTGCAACAAGGCATAAATGGCATCCACACTACCCGTAGAAGTTACCCAATCCTGCAAACGCTTCTGAGCCAACAACCAACGGCAAAGCCCTTCTGTAACACGACTGTCCGGAAATTCCTCTGCGAGAAAAGCCTCCATCAGCATCGTATGGACGGCTATCTTCCGCGCCGAACCGTAAAAGCCGTTAGACGGATATTCGAGGTGCAATCCTTCGGCATCATCCACCAGATGTTCGCGAAGGGAAGTCATCAACAACTCGGCCTCTTCGGCCTTCCCCATACGCTGAAAGACTACGGCCGCCTCAGCCATCTCCGGCAAAGACATACGTTCCTCATCGCCCATCAGCCGCTTTTTATTAGAAGAAGCCGCCGCCGGAAGACATTCCAAAAGACGCTCTCTCATGTAATCCATATCTTTCCGAGAGGATGACGTCAACCATCCCTCCGGACAAAGCGTGGCCAGATACAGATAATCCAGCCAACGAGAACTGCCGTATGCATATACCTTGTGTACACGCAGGTTCTCTTTGTCCCGTTGTACGTCTTCATGCGCCCGACCGAATAAATATTCCATCATTTGCCGCACGTCCACATGTTCCGTCAGGACACTGTCGTTTTCTATGCCAGATGTACTACGCAACAGCGCACGTGCCACTCCGTAAGTCATATACATACTACCGGACATCCCGTTGAACCAACCGAAAGAACCGTCTTCCCGCTGTAGTTTGCCCAAACTCTCTGCAAACTGGCGGCGCAAATCACGCTGTCGGTTACGGTCAAAAAGTTGCTGTAATTCCTGCATGAGCCGTGTTTCCCTCTTCGCACCTATCATCCAAGGAGTTTCGTCCGACACGACACCGGCCGGTTCTTCCTGCATGGAAAGAGAGCCTCCCAATTCTTCGCCGCTTTCATACAGCCACAAGTCAACAGCATTCTTCAACTGCGGATAAAGCGAAGACAAACGAGTGGCAAGCGTGGAAGCATAATAGGCAGCACTTAAAGACCGCGCATCGTCTGTCGAAGGTTCCAGCACCGAAGGTAGTGCCGTAACGGCATACCACAAAGGATTGGCCGTATATTCCACTGTCAAGTTGCGCCGTGACGCATCCGAATGATGGTTTTGGAACAAGCCATCGAGATGGATGACCGTATCTCCTGCGTGTGACACTACGAAAGGCAAGGTCTGCGTCAGCCACTCCTTGTCTTCCAAGACCGGAAGATAGCGTTGTTCTCCGTCGCTATGGCTGTCCGCTTCGAACAAAACGCGACAAGCCGACAGCGTCACGCCCTCCACGGGTACGTAAGTAAAAGTCACCACCGTATCAGCGGAGGCTGCCACCTCCAGCTTACGTGTCTTCTTCCACAATGTTTTCTCTGTAGCCGGGTCGAACACCTCCATCGTCACTTTGCCCTTGATAGTCTTTTGTGTCAGGTTATAAAGCGAGGCAGAAAGCGCGGCATGGTCGCCCATCCTTACGAAACGGGGCAAGTCAAGCCGGGCCATCACGTCCTTGGATGCCACCGCCTCGTCCGTAAACGTACCCGTCATCATATCTTTCGTATGAGCCAAAGCCATGAATTTCCATGTCGTCAGGCTTTCCGGCAAGGTGAAACGTATCGTCACCTCTCCGTTCTCATCGGCCATCAAACGAGGATAAAAGAAAGCCGTCTCGTTCAGATTCCTACGGATCGGGATGCGCATTTCATCGTCTTCATCCTTCCCTTGTCCCTCAGACGGCATGAAACTTCCATCCTCCACACGGGCGGAACGCATCAAAGGGGCAGGACGAGGACTTTCTTCCAAACAATCATAAATTTGGGATTCCCGCTTCGTAATTCCCTGTACATCTTCCATCGCTTTTCTCCAATTCAGGAAATTCGCCCCAAAAGTATCGAAACACAGATTCTTGACGGTTGGAATTTCTACCTTTTTCCGGGTATCCAAAGAAAAATAATTCCCGTCGTAATCATTAAAACTATAATATACCCATGACCCGCAATACTTATAAGGCACACTCCATTGATGCGGGAACTTACCCTCAAGAGACGCATCATAAAGTGTTGCCATCACTTGTGCGGATGCCGGTCGCCCGTCTGTGGTCACCACACGTAACTTCCAAGTTTCCTCCGTTCCCGGCTGTAAACCGTCACGGAAAGAAGTCCATTCCATATGCAACTGCTTTGACGGACGCCCGGCCTTCAAAGTTTGTCTATGCTTATACATGCTTCCGTCCTTGACGAAATAGAACACGGCTTCCATGACATCCCCATAGTCCAAGGCTTGCGGATAGGAAAACGTCAAGATAGTATCACTGATTGTATAAAGCGTATCAGCCAGAACCCGATCCTTATAAAGTAAGGTGTAAAACAAAGTCACGTCCTTTCCGGCACTCCCTACTTCAATCCGTCCGGGACATCCCGGGGCTATCGTATCCTCCACACAATCAAACCAATCCAAACTTCCATTTATCGGCCGTGTGTTCGTAGAGTCCAACAATACAAAATCCCGTGCACGCGCCCTCACGGTATCTTCCCCAGCCACGGCCTCCATCTGCAATCTGTACTCTCCGGATGCCAAGTCCCTCACTTCCGTCAAAGTCACCGGTACATTGGCTTGTATAGGACGCTCCATCCAAACCGTATCCAACCGTCCTTCCGGTCCATAACGGAAAAGATGATAAAATACCCGAGCCGTACGTGGGTGCTCCCCACCGTTAATTTCACGCAAGCCGACTTTAACGGAAGGCAATCTGTCACGATGCCAGTAATATGACCCTACAGAAAAACCTATTTGCATTTCGGTCGGTCCTGTGGGAACGTTTTTCGTAATGTTCTGTGTCTGTCCGTTCCTATCCGTCACGCATACATCCACAATCCTGTAACTTCCCCTTCCGGTCCGTCTACCCTCTCTATTAAGAGGCAAAGGCAGTACAAAACATCCCTCCGCATCCGTATATACCGTATCCAACGCAACCGGTTCTTTCTCGCTATAAGTCTGGGAATATACCCAATTCCTCGATGACGAAGTTGCCGTGACCCGGGCATCACGAACCGGAACTCCCATAAAATTCCGAGCTTTCCCCATCAGGAACACGGTATCCCCGAGTTCCTTTCTTTTATCCAACTTGACCTCGAAAGCAGGACGTTTGTATTCTTCCACATTGAAATAACATAAATCATATATCCCGGTAATGTAATAGCGTCCGGCCCGGCAAGACCGAGGTAAGACAAACTCCGTAGCCACTGTCCCCATTTCATCGCTCACCACTTCTTTCGTTGCCCACGTCTTACCCCGAGAATCCTTCAGCCTGAGTTCGAACTTCCGCCGGGGCAGCACCCGTTCTTCACCGCCACCCATTATCATGCAAAGTCCTCCGACATATACGGTCTGTCCGGGGCGATATATCTCTCGGTCCGTATACAACGCGCCGTCCTCTTCCGGTTGGCATCTATCGTTGTACCTATATTCCCAACCACATTCTTCTGCAAAAAGATAACGGTCTTCCCCCTTGGCCACATGAAGTTTCATCTCGTCCAAAGAACGCTTTTCCTTCACCGGAAAACGGATTACAAACGCACCGTCCGCAGCCGTCACACCCCGGGCTGTCAAACTGTCACGGACATACACCTCAACCTCTGCGTCCTCCACCGGCTTACCTGTCGTCTCGTCCATCACACGGCACTGCAAGCAACTGTCCGGCCAACCCAATGTCACGACCCGAAAACGAGTCACACAAATGGGATACAGCAGTCCCTCTTCCATTCCGGGCGTACCCTCCGGCCGCATACAAACCACATACAATCCCAGCCCGGGAGTTTCGACTTCCAGCGTATCCTTCAAATCTTCCCAAGGTTGGCCCTCCTTCAGTTTCACCTGTACAGACTTCACCAGACGACCGTTCCCCTTCACAAAATCCGCCAACACCTTACGTTCCTTCCATACATCAAGAGAGTCCTTCCGTACGGTTTCCGGAATCCTGAACCATTGTAAAGCGACAGTTTCCGTATTGCGATAATTAACCGTCCAACGATATGTCTTTCCGGGATACAGAATGTCACGCTTTGAAATGCTGACATAAGGAGCCTGCAAGGCATCCTTTCGTTCCCGCAACTTCTTGGCACGAGGATACGAAGCATATTTCTTCCAACCCTCTTCCGCCCATTCTATCTTCCGCTTGGCCGTGACACTCCAATCCATCCATTGCAAATAAACTTCGGCTGCCAAAGGCAAATCACCGAAACGATCGAACAACCGACAATAGTCTCCATATCCCCTTTTGTCCAACTCCTTCCGTTCCCTTTCTTCCGAACTTGCTTCCCAAACAAAACGGTTGGTCTCCCCTACCATTTCATCGGACGACTGAGCCAAAGAGTCGAGCAACACCAGAAGCTCCGCTTCCCTGTTTCTCCGGCTACGATACTCTTGCAACATCTTCGCACAATACCCGGCCACAGCCTCACGGTCTTCTTTCGCTTTGTAGTCCTTCCGTGCCATTACAGCCCGTCGCCCGATGACGTTCAGCAGATCACCTCCGAAATAGGCAGCATGTTCCCCTTGCTCGATGAAAGGCAAATAGTCGGCAGCTTTCACCTCGGCCAACAATTCCGGATGAGACAGCGATAAGTCGAAGTTCGCATCCGAAGCATCTTTCCATTCTCCACTTGCCCATTCACGCATTCTTTCCGGTCCCTTGACTTTTTTAAGCCATACACTCCGGTTGCGACCTGCATTGTCCTTATACAAACCGGCCAATACGGAGGCCCACACCGCCCGCCGTACTTCATCCCGGGCGTCTCGTTTCAATTTCTCCAAACGCACTATGTCGGCATAAAAACTGTCCGGGACGATACACTGACGGAGTTTGCAGCCATATATCAAAGCTGCCATCTGCTGCCCCTCCTTATGCTCTTTGTCAGCTTTCACACCGATTTGCTCCACGATTTCATAAGCAGATTTTGTCAGCCCCTGCCGTTCAAACTGTCGCACTTGCTTCCATAAGGCATCATAGTCGGCCGTACGCCCCACCATGATACCACACAGACACAAGCTCCACAATACGCAGAAAAAAGATTTCACTCCCGCCATTTGCATTATCTATCATTTACAAAGTTAGAAACAAGACGCTATAAGAAGCATGCTTACGGCTGTACCTCCAATACCGTTCCTGCCCCGTATGCACTGAACTCGGGTGCATACACTCCATTCAACTTCACGGCACCGAGGGCATAGCGTCCGGCACGTTCCACGTAGCATTCCGCCTCTATCACGTAAGTTCCCTTGGGCAAACGCTCGAAGAAATAGTTCGTCGAAGCGTCCTTCACCTCTTTATAATACCCCAAACCATTGCGGTATTCATAGCCCGAACGGGATTCCACAGGCTCCAGACAAGCCGCGCGTCCCGCCTTCAGACGGACGTACTCATAGTCGCGGTCGGACGTGAGCACGTAACGGAGCGTCACGCGGTCGCCCACCCGAGGATGTTCATTGTCCACTTCTTGGCGGATGCGAAGACCCGAAGCGGAACTGCCGACCTCGGACAGTGGCAAACGGTATTGCGCATACACCGCACCCCAAGCGGACGGACGGTCTTCCGCCTTTTCCACTTTCAACAAACCGGCACCTTTCGACAGCTCGCGGCCTTCCACCGTAGCCGTCACCGTACCCAAACCTGCCAACTTGCTTTCCGAAGATTTCAATACGGCCAGTTCTTCACCCTTGGGACTTTCCAACCGAACCACATCATTCGAGCGCAAAACCAAATCCCGTTTTTGCCCTTGCATCAAGGCATACACGGCGTCCATGCTGCTCGTGGTAGTCCCCCAGGCCTGCAAACGCTTCTGCGACAACAGCCAGCGGCAAAGTCCCTCTTGTTCCTTTTCATCCGTGTTTCCTGGAGCAGATAATGCTTCCATCAACAATGTATGCACCGCAATCTTTCGGTCGGAACCCACAAAACCGTTAGACGGATATTCCAGATGCAGCCCTTCTGCCCCGTCCACCAAGTGTTCACGCAAAGAACGTACCAGTCCGGCGGCGGCATCAGCCTTGCCCATATAGCGCAATACGATGACGGCCTGAGCGGTTTCGGTAATAGATAGCCTGTCACTATCCCCCGCCATCCGTCTTTTTCCGTCAACCTCTCTTTGTTCCACACAATCCAGAATACGGCTTTGCATATATCCCAAGTCCTTACGGACAGACGCATCAAACCACGTCACGTCGCTCAGGCTTGCCAAATAGAGGTAATCCAACCAATAGGAACCTCCGTACGCATGGATTTTATGCTCGCGCAGGCTTTCCTTATCCGTGATAATTTCTTCATGAGCCTTGCCCATCAAATACACCATCATCTTCTTCACGTCCACATACTGCGTCAAGAGGCTGTCTGTCTTTACGCCCGCCCCGCTCCGGAGCAACAGACGGGCCACACGTCCTGTCAGCCATGCGTTGCCGGCCATTCCTTCGAACCAACCGAAGGATCCATCACCACGCTGCAACTTGCCCAAAGCCTCGGCAAACCGATGGCGCAAATCAGCCTGACGGTTGGCATCGAACAACTGTTGCAAAGCCGTCAACCGCTGTGTCTCCATCTCGGCATCGGCCACCCAAGGTGTCTCTTCCAACACGATGCCGGTCAGGTCTTCTCCACCAGACAAGGGACTTTTGAGTGCTTCACCCGCCTCGCGTTGCCAAAGTTCTACCGCCGTTTTTACCTGCGGATACCGTATGGCCAACGTGGAGGAAAGCGTAGAAGCATAATAGGCCGCACCCAATGAAAGCACGTCGTCCGTCCGTGGCTCCAGCACGGAAGGCAGGGCCTGCACGGCATACCACAAGGGATTGGCCGTATATTCCACCGTCAGACGACGGTGCTCCGCCTCAGGATGGTTGTCTTGGAACAAACCGCCGAGCCGTATCACCGTATCCCCCTCGTGCGATACCACGAAAGGCTGCGTCTGCGTCAGCCATTCCTTGTCCTCCAAAATGGGGAGATAACGCTGCTCCCCGTCGGTATGCTCCCCGGCTTCGAAGATTATACGGCAAGCCGGTAAGGACACTGTGCCTGAAGGCGTGTAAGCAAAAGACACCACCGTATCCGATTCCGCCTCCATCTCCACCTTCACCGTCTCTTTCCAAAGCCCCTCGCCCGTAGCCGGGTCGAACACTTCCATCGTGGCCTTGCCTTCCAACGTTTTCTCTGTCAAGTTGAACAACGTAGCCGAAAGCGTGACACGATCGCCCATCCGAACGAAACGCGGCAGGCTGAGTTGGGCCATCACCTCCTTGGCGGCCACCACCTCGTCCGTCAACAAGCCCGCCATCATGTCTTTCGTATGAGCCAAAGCCATGAACTTCCACGTTGTCAGGCTTTCGGGCAAAGTGAAGCGCAAGGTCACCACGCCGCTCGTATCGGCCATCAAACGGGGATAGAAAAAGGCCGTTTCATTCAGATTCTCACGGACGGCCACGCCCGGAGCCTTATCCATTTCCGCCTTTGCGGCACCTTCCACCAAAGCTTGCTCCTCTTCCATGGGGGATTTCAAAGCCATGTATTCAGGCGCACCGGCTGCAGGCGCGGCCTTCTGCTTCCCCACTGCCACCTCCATCCCGGCAATCCTACCGTTGCGCGGTGCCGCACCCACTGCCAGGCTATTGTCCGTAATCATGAGCACCTCTTCCACGGCACGAAGGCCGCCCCACGCCATCATCATCGAATTGAAATAGTCGAACCGCAGGGGCTTGACGGATTCACGCCGCACCGAAGCATGGTAGGACATATTGTCTCCGCCATACAACCAAAACTTGTTTATATCCACACGAGGCAAAGAGAGCGGAACATAATGGGAAAAATTCCACGCATGCGGCTGTATGCCGTCCAACGAGGCATCGTAAAGCGTGGCCATCAACTGTGCCGGGGCGGGCAGGCCATCGAGCCGGGTGATGCGGAGGTTCCAAGTCTCTTCGCTTCCCGGCAGCAAGCGGTCGCGGAAAGAAGTCCACGAGAGGCGTAACCTACGGTCGGGCTGTTTACGAATGAGATGCTGGCTTTGGCCGTAATACTGTCCGTCTTTGACAAAATAGAATATCGCCTGAAGGCCGTCTGCCCCGGCAGGCACCTCAGGATACTCGAAATGCAGGATGGAATCCGAGAAATGGAAAACTTTCTCTGCCAAAATGCGGTCTTCGCAGAACAGCATATAGAAAAGCGACACACTGTCGGCGCCGCTGCCCACCATCAGACGGGCGGGACGACCGGCAGAGACCGTATCGTCTATACAATAATAGAAAAACTTTTCGCCGCCTCCGGGATGCCGGTCGGACAAACTGAAAAGCACGAAAGGATGGGCATATTCAAGCGTATCAGACTCCGTCACAGCACGCAATTGCATCTCGTAACTGCCGGACGGAAGTGCGGACAATTCCGACAAGCGTACCGGCTTATTGGCAGGGAAGGCAAAGCCGGAAAGCACCTTTTCCACCTGTTTCCCATCTTGCATCCGGTAGATTTCACCCGTCACTTCCACCCTGCCCTTGAATTCGGCGCCGGCATTCGTTTGCACCACAGCCTTAAGAGCGGGCAAACTGTCTTTCGTCCAATACGTACCGACCTCCAACGTAAGCCGCAGGCTTTCCTCGTTCAAAGGGAAGGACGTTTTAGCCGTCTGTGTCTCACCGGACGCCCCCATGACCGACACATCCACGAACTGTCGGGCACCATACCTTGGTCCACGCCTCCCGGCCTCACGCACCGGAACACGCAACGTGAAGCGTCCATCTTCACCGGTATAAACCGTGTCGATCGGAATTTCCTCTCCTCCACGGTCCACCCTATAGAACCAACTGCCCACAACGGAAACAGCCGTCACGCGAGCCTGCCGGAGCGGAACCCCGTTATAACCCATGGCCGTACCGGCCAAGCACAAAGTGTCGCCTGCCTGATAACGCGCTGTAATCTCATCCAGACGGACTTCAAAGGTCGGTCGTTTGTATTCCTCCACCGTAAAGCCTACGCTGTTGTTCCCCGTACGCACGGCATAACGCCCCGAAAGCCCTTTCACCGGTAAGGCAAATGTGGCAGAAAACGTTCCCCATTCGTCACTTTCCACCGTCTGTTCAGCTACGGTCTTTCCGTTCGGGTCACGCAAGGCCAGTACCACCTTGCGCCCTCCTGCGGCCTGTTCCCTGTCATTCTTCCGGTCCCAACACAAGCCCCCGATGTAAACCGTCTGGCCGGGGCGGTACACGGCGCGGTCGGTGTAAAGTCGTTCCTCACCGTGCGTTCCGTCATCCGTCCGGTAAGGCTGCCGGAAGGTGCAACTATGTTCATATTTATAACGGTCGTCTCCTTTCCTCACTTTTATGGAAAGGCTGTAACGGTCGGCATGTTTTTTCCTGTAATCTGCGAAGTTCCATCTGGCCTTTCCCTCGGCATCCGTCTGCGTGGAGTAAACCACGTCCTTTGCGGCACACCACTCCACGGTGGCGGACGGCACGGGAGCACCAGTTTGCGCATCGACTACCGTGCAGAGGCTCGTGCTGTCCGGCAAGTCCCCGGCCACCACCTCGAAACGTGAAGCACGGAAAGAAGCCACCATCTTGCCGTCGGATGAAGCCACACCGTCGGCCTTCCCGACCACCACAAAGTAACCCACGCCGGGACAGGCCAACCGGAATGTATCCTCAACTTGCAGGAAAGCCGGTTGCGCCTGCCAATTCAAACGATCCGTTTTCCTCAACACCCCGTATTTCCGCGCATAGGCAGCCTCATCTTTCCGATACTCCGCCCTCCGCGCCTCTGCTTTGGGAAAGCCGTCGGGAAGCTGGTACCAACTCAACGACATGCCTGCCACGTTGCGATGTTCCACGACATACTCGTTCGGGACACCGGGATAAACCTCCGCAGGGAAGCGGAGGAAAACAAAGGGAGCTTCCAACTGCCGTTTTCGGTTCAGCAATTCCTTGGCACGTGGATATGCCTTATATTTCGCATATCCTTCCTCAGCCCAAGCCACCTTCGTGCCCGGAGTGACCTCCAAATCCAACATACCTAAATACACTTCCGCCGACAGAGGCAAATCGCCGAAACAGGAAAGCAACCGTTCGTAAGCTTTATAAGCAGGTGATTGCAACACCACGCGCTCGGTTTCCTCAGGAGACAAGCCGCCGGTTTGCCCCGCCAGTTCCACATCGCCCCGCTCGAGGGCAAATGCAACGGAATCGACGGACACGAGTAATTCAGCCTCACGGTTTCCCTGGGCGCGATAAACGGCCAACATCCGGGCATAAACCGTATCGAGCGCATACGAGCCTTCGCCCTTGTTTGCCCTCGCTTGCACAGCCCGCCGTCCGATGACATTCAGCAAATCCCCGCCGAAGTAACCGGCATCCTTCCCTTTTTCCACAAAAGGCATGTAGTCGGCGGCTTTGGCCGCTGCCAACAAGTCCGGACGGGCCATGGACAGCAGGTAATTCTCCGACGAGACCTTCATGAACTGTTCCCACGACCACTCGCGGATGCTGTCGGGATGAGCGTCCGTCCGGTCGCTGTAATTCCGATTACGGTTGGCATTGTCTTCGTACAATTCTCCCAACACGGAGGCCAGCACCGCCCGTTGAACCTCGTCGGTGGTCTGCCGTTTGATCCGTTCCAATTTCATGATGTCGGAATAAAAACTGTCGGGTACGATGTCCTGACGGAGCTTGCAACCGTAGAGCAAAGCTGCCATCTGCTGACCTTTTTGCCGCTCTTTGTCTGCTTTGGCGGCTATCTGTCCCACTACTTTATAAGCTGATTTCGGTAAATCTTGTCTTTCATATTTTTCCACTTGTTTCCATAAATCATCGAAACTCGCAGCCGGGCACCCTGTTCCGAAACAAAGGAACATCGCGCATATACTCCATAAGATTTTTTGCTTCATAGTTATTTCTTTTGGTTTTTAGTACTGATTTATGCAAATAACGGCATTCTTCTTGAGAAATGAAACTATTCAACGTTATAATATTCTAAAAACCGTACATCACAGACCGACCGGGTTTCCAGTTCACCCGTACCCAAAGCCCAAAAAACAGAAAAGCCACGACAAAACGACAAGTGAGGAGAGCGTAAAATCGTTCTGCGCCAAACGAAAAATCAGTCTCAAGCGATTGATTTTTCGTTTGGCGCAGATTGATTTGCGAATCTAAGGAGAACTTTTTAGAGCATTCAACAATCTAAAACACAGCTATTTACGAATACAAACCAAAGCAGTAAGAAATCTCCACAACGCCATGCGGACATCCGCCCGTGGCATGCCTCCCATTATCTCCCAAACATACCATGGCCTTCATGGAAAAAATTTATACCTTCTCCGGTATCCGGCGGAGCAGTTCTTTCAGGAACGCCCAGAATTTGGCCACCGAAGGAATATGGCAACGCTCATCCGGCGTATGCGGCGAACGGAGCGTAGGACCGAAACTTACCAGGTCCATATCGGGATATACCTCCCCAATAAGACTGCACTCCAAACCGGCATGTACTACCTGCACCAATGCCTCTTCACCGAACATTTCCTTATAGATTTCCACCATCTGTGCCGTAATCTGCGAATCGAAATTAGGCTGCCATGCCCCGTAACGGCCACTGAATTCCACCTTCATGCCCGCCATGTTGAAGCAACTTTCCAACATGGTTCCGATATAGTCCATCATGCTCTCGCTCGAACTGCGTGCCAGAATCAGCACTTCCGCACGTTCCGGCGTCACGTTGACAATCGCCAGATTGGACGAGGTCTCCACGATGTGCGGAATGGACGGGATGTAGCGAAGTACACCGTCATGACAAGCCATAATGGCATCCAGCACATTGTCCTGAATGTCTTCCGGCACTTGGGTAGCAGGCAAATCCACGCGCTCCATCGTCATCACGATGTTTTCTTCCACCCCGCGGTATTCTTCGGCAAACATTTCCGTACAATATTCCACCAGTCCCTGCAACTCATCGACATCATCGACCGGTACCGTCACCACCGCTTCGCTCTCACGAGGTATGGCATTGCGCATATTGCCCCCCTTCCACGAAGCCAAACGCGCTTCGTTCTCACGAATGGCCATATTCAGGAACCGCGCCATCAGTTTGTTGGCATTGGCACGCCCCTCGCAAATCTCCAGACCGGAATGTCCGCCGCGCAGACCTTTGACCGTCACTCTGACCGCCACGTCAGCCGGATCTGCCTCCACGGCTTTATAGGAAATCGATGCCGTGACGTTCACCCCTCCGGCACTTCCTACCACAAATTCGCCCATCGTCTCGTTGTCGAAGTTCAGCAGGATGTCGCCCGTCAACGTGTCGGGCGCAAGATGGTTGACCCCGTACATGCAAGTTTCCTCGTCGGCTGTAATCAATGCCTCCAACGGGCCGTGCTCCAGGCTCTCGTCTTCCATCACGGCCATAATGGCCGCCACCCCCATTCCGTCGTCCGAGCCCAAGGTCGTCCCCTTGGCTTTCACCCACTCGCCGTCGATGTAGGTTTCGATGGGGTCGGTCTCAAAATTATGCCGGCTCTCCGCCGTCTTCTGCGGTACCATGTCCATGTGGGCTTGCATGACGGCTTTTTTGCGGTTCTCCATCCCCGGCGTGGCAGGCTTGCGCATGACGATGTTCTCACCCTTGTCCTTAAAAGCCTCTATACCGTGCGCAGCCGCCCAATCCAACAGGAATTGCTGCACTTTCTCCAAATGTCCAGACGGACGCGGAACGCGGGTCAACGCATGGAAATTCTTCCATACGATCTGCGGTTCCAAGTTCTTAATCTCGTTCATAACAACCTATATTATGGTTCAACAATCCAATTTATTCCGTTCCGTCCTCCCCTCCAACCAAGCACCTCCGGCGGGTAAAGGCCAATGCCCCCGCAGCATAGAGCCCGAGCAAGATGACGAGCAGGGTTTGCAACGTATGTACGATGAGCACGAACACGACAGCGTCCGACTCGCATACGCCGTAGAGCACCAGAATGGTCTTTACCGCGAAATGCCACGGTCCGGCACCGTTCGGCGTGGGTACCAAGACGGCAAACGTGCCGACCACGAAAGCAATCAAAGCCGCCGTAATCCCTAATCCCGAAGTATAGGAAAAACAATAAAAAGTCAAATAGAAATGCAGGAAATAGGAAGCCCATATCCCTAACGAATACATTATATATATAGGGACATGACGGACATTGCGCAAAGAAAGTACACCGTCCACCACATTGCGGAGCAGGTTACGGGTGTGGTTGAACCATGCCAACCGCTTGGCCAAAACGGCAAGAAAGACCAGCACGACCAACAAACAGGCCGCCGTGACCCAATAACCGGCTGCCGAGAAACGTCCGGCCAGTTCTTCAAAACTCACTCCCGTCTCGGCAAAGAATACCATAAACACCTTGACTTGCAGCAAGACGGTCAAAGCTGCCAATAACAACATCAGGAGGGAATCCACCATACGCTCGGTCACCACCGTCCCCAAGGACTTCGTAAAAGAAGTCCCATCATATTTCTTCAGTACCCCGCAACGCAAGACCTCTCCCACCCGGGGCACCACAAGACTGGAGGCGTATGAAAGAAACACGGCATGCACGCACGAAGACAGGCGCGGACGCTCGTCCAACGGTTCCAAGGCTTGCCGCCAACGGGCCGCCCGCAAGACTTGCGCCAACACGCCGAAAGGCATGGAAAGCCACATCCACGTCCAATTCATCCCGTCGTTCAACGCGTCCCACAGCCCGTTCCAGTCGAAATCACGGTACATCCACCACAAAATCAAGCCTCCCAACACCAAAGGAAAGGCTATTTTGAATAATTTGCTCACGCTTGGCAGATTCAGAGCAAGCTCTGTCTGCGCTCGCTTAATCGCAAAATTCAACGCATGACGAATGATCTTAGAAGTTTCCAATGCCGCCTATGTCTATTTTTTAATTACCTTTGTCCCCACAAAAATAAAACAAAAAAACAACAATGAAGACAGTCAAGCCCAAAAAGTTTCTCGGACAGCATTTTTTAAAAGACCTGAAAATAGCACAGGACATCGCCGATACGGTGGATGCCTGCCCCGGAATCCCGGTGCTCGAAGTGGGGCCGGGCATGGGTGTCATGACCCAGTTCCTCGTGCGCAAAGACCGCCCCCTCAAAGTGGTCGAGATTGATTTCGAATCCGTGGCCTACCTACGCACCCACTATCCCCAACTGGAAGAAAACATCATAGAAGACGATTTCCTGAAAATGCATCTGGAACGGACGTTCGGCGGACAGCCGTTCGTACTTACGGGCAACTACCCTTATAACATTTCCAGCCAGATATTCTTCAAGATGCTCGATTACAAAGACCTCATCCCTTGCTGTACGGGCATGATACAGAAAGAGGTGGCGGAACGCATCGCCGCCGGACCGGGCAGCAAGACCTACGGCATCCTGAGCGTACTGCTCCAGGCCTGGTATAGCGTGGAATACCTGTTCACGGTACATGAACACGTATTCAACCCTCCCCCCAAGGTGAAGAGCGCGGTCATCCGTATGACACGCAACGCCACGACGGACTTAGGCTGCGACGAGCGGCTCTTCAAACAAGTGGTGAAAACCACATTCAACCAACGGCGCAAAGTGCTTCGCAACTCCATCCGCCCTGTGCTGGCAGATGCCGACCACAAGGCACAACAGGAAGGACGGCTGCCTAAAGACCATACCGAATTTCTCTCCGCCGAGATTTTCGGCCGCCGTCCGGAGCAATTATCCGTGGCCGAATTCGTCAATCTGACCAATGCCGTGGCCCGGGAAACTTCCGAAACGGCATAATCCGGGAAAAAGATAGAAAAAACGGCTCCAAAGCCGTTTTTTTATTTGTAACTTCAAGCGGTTTATCGTATCTTTGCACCGCAATTTATCACAGTGTTTATTTAAAATGGACGATTATCACGCGGAAAATATGAACTAAGTAGGACAGAGGTTTGCAAGGAGCTGCCTCCGTTCCGTTATAATTATGGAGGATTTTTATTCATGCGAACATACTGGAATACAAACCGCGGCCTGCGCACGCTCGAAAAGTGGGAACCCAACTGCTGGGTACAGGTTACTTGTCCGACTCAGGACGACATAGATTATCTGGAGAATACGCTCCACATTCCCGATTACTTCTTAATGGACATCGCCGATACCGACGAGCGTGCCCGCTATGAGTTCGACGACGGTTGGATACTCATCATCCTGCGTATCCCCTACGTGAAAGAAGTACGCTCGCGCACGCCTTATACGACCATTCCCCTCGGTATCATCCTGAACAAAGAGGTGTGTATCACCGTGTGCAATTTCGAGACGAACATGATGATAGACTTCGTAAGCTATCAGCAAAAACGCGGATTGGGATTCACCGATTCCGTAGACATGGTGTTCCGCCTGTTCCTTTCGTCTGCCGTGTGGTACCTGAAACGGCTGAAGCAAATCAACCTGCTCATCGAGAAAGCCAAGCAACACCTGGATCGTAACGTGGACAACGTGGACCTCATCAACTTGTCGCGCCTGCAAGACAGCCTGACTTATTTCATCACTTCCATCCGGGGCAATGAAACCCTGCTCTCCAAACTGAAGTTCAAACTCCCGGTGGACGAACTGGACGCCGACCTTATCGAGGACGTCAACATCGAGATGAGCCAGGCACGCGAAACGACATCCATCTATGCCAACATCCTCGACTCGACGATGGACACCTACGCCAACATCATCAACAACAACACGAGCGGCGTGATGAAGATGTTGACCTCCATCTCCATTATCCTCATGTTTCCCACGCTCATCGCCAGTTTGCTCGGCATGAACCTGGTCAACGGCATGGAGAATTGGGCTTGGGGATTCCCGGTGGCTTTGATGCTTACCGTGGGCATTACCGTGGCATTCGTATGGTATTTTAAGCGAAAAACATGGATTTAAAGCCGGGCAAAGTAAAAAAACAGGAGATTTTTTAGGTTTCCACCGTTTTTTATACTTAATTTGTGCCGGATTAAATGAATAGTAAAACCGAATCAGATACTAAAACAAGTAACATGATGGACTCTCAAGAAACTCTCCAGACGGAAGAGAACGTAACAGAAAACGTAGCACCTGAAGTGAACGAAACGGAAAATCAAACGATAGAAGTGCCGCAAACACAGGAAGAAGTCGTTGTACGAGTGAAGGAACTGGCCGAAGCCGACGCTCCGGCCGAGAAACAGGAGTTGGACGCCCTGAAACAGGCTTTCTATAAAATACATAAGGCAAACGTGGCGGCAGCCCGTGCGCAATTCATCGAAAACGGAGGCGAGCCCGAAGCTTTCCTTCCGGCACCGAATGTGCTCGAGGACGAATTCAAGGCGGCCATGAACGTCATCAAGCAAAAAAGAGCTGAATTGCAGGCTGAACTGGACCGGCAGAAAGAAGAGAACTTGCAGAAAAAGCAAGAGATTCTGGAACGGATCAAGGCATTGAGCGCTACGCCGGAGGAAGCCAACCAAGCCTACAAGGAGTTTAAAGAACTCCAGAACCAATGGAAGGAACTGACGCTCGTCCCGGCAGAAAAAGCCAACGAGCTGTGGAAAACCTACCAGTTGTACGTAGAGCAATATTACGACCAACTGAAGCTCAACAACGAATTCCGTGAATACGATTTCAAGAAGAACCTGGAAATCAAGACACGCCTTTGCGAGACTGCGGAGAAACTGAACGAAGAAGCCGATGTCATATCCGCTTTCCAACAGTTGCAAGCCTTGCATCAGGAATTCAAGGAAACGGGTCCCGTAGCGAAAGAATTGCGCGAAGAAATCTGGGCACGCTTCAAAGCTGCGTCTACCGCCGTGAACAAACGCCACCAACAATATTTCGAGGAACTGAAGCAGAAAGAAGAAGAAAACCTGGCACACAAGACCGCACTCTGCGAGAAAATAGAAGCCGTCGACCTGACGGCCATCAAGACTGCGGCTGCATGGGAGGCACAGACGCGGCAAATCATCGAGATGCAAAAGGAATGGCGTACCATTGGTTTCGCCCCTCAAAAGATGAACGTGAAGATTTTCGAGCGTTTCCGTGGCGCATGCGACCGGTTCTTCACGGAAAAGGCTGCATTCTTCAAACGCCTGAAAGAGGAACAGGCTCAAAACTTAGCCAAGAAAACGGAACTCTGCGAAAAAGCCGAGGCACTGAAGGACAGTACGGACTGGAAAGCCACGGCCGACAAGCTCATGCAGATACAAAAGGAATGGAAGACCATCGGTGCCGTTCCTAAAAAACATTCCGAATCCCTTTGGCAACGTTTCATCGGTGCCTGCGACTACTTCTTCGAACAGAAGGGCAAGAACACGGCATCCCAACGTGGGGAGGAAAAAGAAAACTTGCAAAAGAAGGAGCAGGTCATCGAGAAACTGAAAGCCTTGTTGGAGTCCGACGAGGAAGAAAACAAACAGGATGCCGTAAGAGAACTGATGAAGGAATGGAACGAAATCGGTTTCGTACCTTTCAAAGAGAAAGACAAAATCTATAAGGCTTACCACGAAACGGTAGACCAACTGTTCAAAGCCCTGAACATGTCGGCCGCACGCCGCCGTCTGGACAACTTCAAGAACAACTTGAAGAACGATGCCAAAGAAGGCGGACAAGGCTTGTCCCGCGAACGGGAACGCTTGGTACGGGCTTACGAAAACAAACGCAGCGAAATCAAGACGTACGAAAACAATCTGGGCTTCCTGACTTGCAGTTCGAAGAAGGGCAGCAGCCTCCTCAACGAGATGAACAAGAAGATGGAGAAGCTGAAAGACGAATTGAACTTGATTGGCGAAAAGATTGCCGCCATCGACAAGGAAATGTCTGCACAGGCAGAATAAAAGAGACAAACCATTTATAAACAGCTTGCCGCATCCGGAATTTTACTTCGGATGCGGCTTTTTTTATGCAAGTTTTTGAATTCATGCTCCGCCACAGCATGATGTGGCGGAAAACAGGACGGACGCGCAGCGCAGAGACTTGCCTCACCGCCCTGAACAGCTTCAAGCGTTTCCGGAAGCATGTCGACTTGAGTTACGACGAAGTAACCTCCGGCCTCGTGCAACGTTATGAAAGCTATTTAAAGGAACAAGGTCTCTGCCGCAACACGTCATCATTCTACATCCGGCAGTTCCGCACCTGCTACAATCTGGCTGTGGAACAAGGCCTGACTGCCGACCGGCATCCGTTCAGGCACGTCTACACCGGAGTGGACAAGACCGCGAAACGGGCACTCCGGCAAGAGGACATATCACGAATCTACCGCATGGATTTGTCCGGCTTGCCACAGGCAGCTTTCGCCCGCGACATCTTCATGTTCAGTTTCTTCACCCGTGGGATGTCGTTCGTGGACATGGCCTACCTGAAAAAGTCGGACGTGTCGGACAGCACACTGACCTACCGCCGCCGGAAAACGGGACAAACCCTTTCTATCGGATGGGAACAACAGATGCAGGCCATCGTAGACAGGTACGCCACGGAAAAGGCCACAAGCTACCTCTTGCCCCTCATTACGCGGGAGGACGGCACGGAACGTACCCAGTACGAAAGCAAGATGCAGCAAGTAAACCGGCATTTGAAGAAAATCGGGCAACAGCTCGGCCTGCCCATACCGCTGACCACGTACTGCGCGCGCCACTCCTGGGCCACCATAGCCCGAGATAAGAATGTGCCCCTTGCGGTCATCAGCGAAGCCCTCGGCCACGACAACGAACAGACCACGCGCATCTACCTCGACTCTATCCGGACATCGGTAGTGGACGATGCAAACCGCATGATTATCGAGGGGTTGTAAAAGCGGCCACGGCAAGGCGGTTTACGAGTGAAACGTGAAGAAAACGACAATGTCGGTCTCTGCGCAAGAGACCGACATCCACCTGCAAAATTATGAAAAGTTTATTGATAGCCAATCATTTCCATACAATTATTTTATTCTTTTCTTGAAAAATATATTCCAAAAGCAGCATGACACACGCCGTGTGAATCCTCTAACCTCATGTTGCATAGGCATATAAGCCCCTTGTCGGTCTCTTGCGCAGAGAACGACAAGAAAGGAAAATGTAAAATCAATAAAAGAATTAAAATTATGGAACCAAACAGAACTCCAAAACAATACCTGATAAAGTTTACATTGGCAACGAACGAATTGAAAATCAGATTCCAAAGCGACTATGATTACAGCCAAGAGGACTTCACCCCCCACCTTTATGATGAGATAAAACATCTCATCCAACTGTCTCATGACAAGGCAAAAACAGATGAGAAAGAAACTATATTCGCCAGTAATATAAAATTATTCATGGACGGAAAGGAAGAAGCTATATTCACCTCTGAAAAGAGCTTGCAAATATACCCTCCACTAAAATAAAAATCGAAGAAACTATAACAAACAACATATTAAAACAGAACTTCTATGAGAAAAATTTACCTCTTCACATTCATGATGTTACTGCTTGCCCACCTTAAAGGACAAGCACAACAAATCACATTACACGTAGAATCGGCCGGAACCCTACCCGGCATGATTGACGAAAGCAGGCTTCCTTACATTACCGACCTCAAACTTACAGGGGAACTTAATGGTACAGATATTAAATTTATTCGGACATTGACACAAGAGAATCTACGATTCTTAGATTTATCAGAGGCACAAATCGTTGAAGGAGGCAATCCTTATACCGTACACTATTATACAAGGAATAATATTATCGGTGCGCTCATGTTCTGTATTGAGGACAGTCGGAAACCATCTGTCATATCAAAGATAATTCTACCCAAGTCAACCTTAGAAATTCAGTTTCGTGCTTTTAAGGGATGCACAAACCTTACGAATATCGATATTCCCAACTCGGTCACAAGTATTGAAAATCAGACTTTCTACCGTTGCACAAGCCTAACGGACATCAACATTCCCAACTCGGTCAAAAGTATTGGATCGGAAACTTTCTACCATTGCACAAGCCTAACGGACATCAACATTCCCAACTCGGTCACAAGTATTGAATACGGTACTTTCAACTATTGCACAAGCCTGACGGACATCAACATTCCCAACTCGGTCAAAAGTATTGGAAGTTGGGCTTTCGGCCGTTGCACAAGCCTGACGGACGTCAACATTCCCAACTCGGTCAAAAGTATTGGATATAATGCTTTCAGCAATTGCGACAATTTAAAATCCGTATATATGAACGCTTCCACTCCTCCGTCTATCGGTGATGAGGCATTCCACGACTGCAGCAAAGACCTAACCATTTATATACCGAGAGGGTCATATACGGCTTATTGGCTTTCCTATTGGGGCAACTACAACCTCGTGGAATACGACCCGACGGACATTCAAGGCGTTACCACTTCTGCCCACAACGGTGTGGAAAAATATTTCTCCATTGACGGCCGCCTCCTTCCCGGGCCATGCAAAGGAGTGAATATCATACAAGACACTGACGGGAAGACGCGGAAAGCGTGGATTCCGTAACAAGGAAAAGGATAAAGATTGAAATCGGGCTGAAAGACTGGTGGGCACTGATTACAATCATCAAAGCCATCATCGAAGCCTTCTGATTTCAAAGCCTGCCGCCACCACGCGGCAGGCTTCTTTTTTTCCTAATGGCTTCCTCCTGACATATTCCGTGAGACCGAAACATGAAACGGCATTTCTACCCAACAAATGTTAAAAGAGCATAGCCACACCATTAAACCCCTATCAACTGCCCACACCTTGACGTGAACCCCAGCCTCTGCATCCCCTCCCCCAAGAGTTTTCAGAAAAATGGTTTCATCTTTCAGGCTGAACGATAACACACTGTGTCCCAATATATAAAACAACTGAAGGATGGGACACCCATCTTTCAGCCTTCCGTCAGGATGAGAACGGGAAACCCACCGGCTGAAAGCTGAAAATCATTTGGCGCAGAACGAAAAATCGCTTGCCTGAGATTGAAAAATCGTTTGGCGTAGAAAAAAACGCCCTTTTAAGGAAGGCCTTTTCCCGTCCTCCATAAGGAAGGGGAAAGCTTCGGCTGAAAGATGGCCGATGCATCCTTCAGGACACAATATGCTTGTTTTAAAAGACTTACGATACAACCTGAAAGATGAAAGATCTTTTTGCAAAATCCCTGGGAAGGAAAGAAAGCCGTCTGCACGTCGTCTCGGAATCAACCGCCACGCATAAAAAAAGCTTCCCTCTCAATGAGGAAAGCTTCGTGTTGGACTACCAGGATTCGAACCTGGAAAAACAGGACCAGAATCTGTTGTGTTACCATTACACCATAGCCCATTGTCCTTTTTGCGACTGCAAATTTAGCGACTTATTTTCGAACCCACAAATTTTTATTCCCTTTTTTCGTAGGGAAGCCGCCATGTCCATAAAAATCTTCCTCTACGATGGTCTCTCTCTGTTTCCGGACGAACCGCCAGGCACAAACCGGATTATATTATCTAAAAAAGATAAAAAGCAAAGGGTTTTGAGCCTAAAAATTGGAATGATAACATATTATATACTATCTTTGCCCGACAAATTATGTATGAATTAACGCATGAACGAAACGCAACAATTAGTAAATGCCATCACAGAAGGCATACAGGACAAGAAAGGAAAGAACATCGTCGTAGCCGACTTGACGAACATAGGTGACACCATCTGCCAATATTTCATCATCTGCCAAGGAAATTCGCCCTCACAAGTGCAGGCGATAGCGGAATCCATCGGGGAATCCGCACGGCTTAAGGCGCACGCCAAACCTGTAGCCGTGGACGGGTTGAGAAACGCCGAGTGGGTGGCAATGGATTACACGGACATCATCGTACATGTTTTCTTGCCGCAAACACGCGACTTTTACGACATCGAACACTTATGGGCAGACGCACAACTGACTTCTCTTCCCGACATTGACTAAACTCACCTTAAAAACATTATGAACGAAAAAGAAAACAAAAATAAAATGCCACGGTTCAACATGAACTGGATTTACGGCATTATCATTGTGATATTGGTGTATCTCTTCTTTACGGGTACGGGCGGAAGTTCCTCCAAAACGGTGGACTACACGCAGTTCGAACAATACGTAAAAAGCGGTTATGCCTCTAAAATCATTGCGCAAAAAGACAAGGGGGTATTGGAAATGTATGTGTCGAAAGAACATTTGAAAGATGTGTTCGGCACGGACGACTTCAAGAAAATAGGAACGGTTCCGATGGTCACCGTGGAATATGCCTCCAACGAAAAACTGATGGACCTCGTGGATGAAGCCCGGGCGAACAACAATTTCAAGGGAAACTTGCGCTTCGAACAGAGCAACGACTTCATGAGCAATATCTTCTGGAACTTCTTCCCCTTGCTTTTCATTATCGCCATCTGGGTATTCATCATGAGACGGATGGGCGGCGGAAGCCCTACGGGCGGAAGCGTGTTCAACGTCGGTAAAAGCAAAGCCAAACTGATTGAGAAAGGAGAAGCTACGAGAGTGACTTTCAAAGACGTGGCCGGACAGGCCGGTGCCAAAATGGAGGTGGAGGAAATCGTGGAGTTCCTCAAAAATCCGAAGAAGTTCACCGACCTCGGAGGTAAAATACCCAAAGGTGCTTTGCTGGTAGGTCCTCCGGGAACGGGTAAGACGTTATTGGCCAAGGCTGTAGCCGGAGAGGCTAACGTCCCGTTTTTCTCTCTTTCCGGTTCCGATTTCGTAGAAATGTTCGTAGGCGTGGGAGCCAGCCGTGTGCGTGACCTGTTCCGCCAGGCTAAGGAAAAGGCTCCGTGTATCATCTTCATCGACGAAATCGACGCCGTGGGACGTGCACGCGGTAAGAACCCGGCCATGGGAGGCAATGACGAACGGGAAAACACATTGAACCAGTTGCTGACCGAGATGGACGGTTTCGGCACCAACAGCGGTGTCATCATTCTGGCAGCCACCAACCGGGTGGACATTCTGGACAAAGCCTTGTTGCGTGCCGGACGTTTCGACCGGCAGATACACGTGGACTTGCCGGATCTGAATGAACGGAAAGCCGTATTCAAAGTCCATCTCCGTCCGGTGAAAACGGACAGCACGGTAGACATTGACTTGTTGGCCCGTCAAACGCCCGGTTTCTCCGGTGCCGATATCGCCAACGTATGCAACGAAGCTGCCCTGATTGCAGCCCGGCATGGTAAAAAGGCCGTAGGCAAAGAAGATTTCCTAAGTGCTGTAGACCGCATTATCGGAGGACTGGAGAAACAGACCAAAGTCATGACGGTGGAAGAAAAGCAGACCATAGCCTTGCACGAAGCGGGACATGCCACCATTTCCTGGTTCCTGCAATATGCCAACCCGCTGATTAAAGTGACCATCGTGCCGCGCGGACGTGCACTGGGAGCCGCCTGGTATCTGCCCGAAGAACGACAGATTACGACCAAAGAGCAGATGCTCGACGAAATGTGTGCCACATTGGGTGGCCGGGCCGCCGAAGAATTATTCACGGGACACATTTCTTCCGGAGCGTTGAACGACCTGGAACGCGTGACCAAACAGGCTTACAGCATGATTGCCTATCTAGGTATGAGTGAACGATTGCCGAACCTCTGTTATTACAACAACGACGAATACAACTTTACGAAGCCTTATTCCGACCAGACTGCACAACTGATTGACGAGGAAGTGAAGCACATGATTGCCGAACAATACGAACGGGCCAAATCTTTGTTACGCGAACATCAGGACGGGCATGCGGAATTGGCAAAAGTGTTGGTGGAGCGCGAAGTGATTTTCGCCGAAGACGTGGAGAAGATTTTCGGCAAACGGCCGTGGACCAGCCGTACGGAAGAGTTGCTTAGCATGAACGAAGAACTCCCGGGAGACGAGATGGCCCAGGAGTCTGACGAGCAAAAAGAAGAACAGGGTGCGCCAGCCTCGGATGAGCAACCGACGGAAATCTCGTCCGAACATCCTATGGAAACCACGGCACAAGCATCCGATCACGAGGCCGAGAAACCGCAAGACACACAAGCCCCTAAAGAAAAATGACCGATAAAATAAAGAATTTATGTCTCCGCACAGCCACCGGTATCGCTTTCGTAGCGGTATTGGTGGGTGGTATTTTATGGAGTAACGTCACATTCACCCTGCTCTTTGCCGTGATAACGGGTCTGAGCGTATGGGAGTTTTGCCAAGTGGTGAACCGACGGGCCGATGTACAAACCAATGCGGTGATTTGTACGGTGGCCGGGATTTACCTTTTTTTAGCCGTTTCGGGCTTTTGCAGCAATATTACTCCTTCCGGGGTATTCATCCCGTATCTGTTGTCAGTGGTGTACCTGCTGGTCAGTGAACTTTACCTGAAAAGCGAACATGCACTGAACAACTGGGCCTATACCATGATGAGCCAGATGTACGTGGCCCTGCCGTTTGCGTCGCTCAATATCCTGGCTTACCAACCCGAAGCGTCTTACAGCATCGGTGTGGCCTATGCGGGCATGCTTCCGTTGTCCGTATTCGTATTCCTTTGGGCCAGTGACTCCGGAGCTTACTGTTTCGGTTCGCTTTTCGGCCGTCACAAACTGTTCCCGCGTATCTCTCCGAACAAGTCGTGGGAGGGTTCCGTCGGAGGGGGATTGGTAGCCGTGGCCGCTTCACAGATTTTTGCCTGCTTTGAACCGTCGCTCGACAGATGGGAATGGTTGGGGTTGGCACTCACAGTAGTAATATTCGGTACGTGGGGCGACCTTGTGGAAAGCCTTCTGAAACGGCAGTTGCAAATCAAAGACAGCGGCAATATCCTGCCGGGACATGGAGGGATGCTCGACCGTTTCGACAGTTCGTTGCTGGCCATTCCGGCTTCTGTCATCTACCTCTACACCCTTACCTTATTATAATAAGGAGAAAAAGGCAACCCGGCCATGACGGCCATACCTGATACAAGAAGCGGGAACCATTCGCTCGAAGCAACGGTTCCCGCTCTTTCATTATCGATACAGGTCTGTCTTAACGACAGCTATCGGAAGGGGCTTTCCGTCCCACGCCACGTTCTAACAGACGAAGCATGAGACTTGCCGCCTTCGCGGGCGCACCGGTATCCCCTAACTTGACAGCCATCTCTTCATAGCCCTGCAACATGGCCGTGCGTCCGTTTCCGTCGGGCAGAATCCGGGAAAGTTCCTCCCGTATATTCCCCACGCTCATCCCGTCGGCCACCAACTCCCTGACCACCTCTCGCCCGGCTACCAGATTGACCAGCGAAATATAACGGACTTTCAGGATATGCCGACGCAAGAAAGAAACCAGTTTGCCGCAGGCCGTATAATAACACACCACTTGGGGCACCCGGAAAAGGGCTGTCTCCAACGTGGCCGTCCCGGACGTGACCAAAGCAGCGCAGGCGTGGTGCAATATACGATAGGTCTGGCCGTACAGGATTTTCACACGGCTGCCCCGTAACACTTTTCCATAAAATTCAGGGTCTATATTAGGAGCTGCCGCCAACACCAACTCATACTGCCCCTCATAAACGGAAGCTGCTTCTACCATCATGGGCAAGTTGTCTTTGATTTCCTGTTTACGGCTCCCGGCCAGCAAAGCCAAGACGGGCTTACCCTCCAGGCCGTTGTCTTCCGCAAAACGTCCGAAGTCTTTTTCGTTTTCCCTTTTGTAAGCCTCCACTTCGTCCAATGTAGGGTTACCCACATAGTGAATAGGATAATGATGCTTCCCCTCAAAGAAATCCACTTCAAACGGAAGGATGGAAAAAAGCTCGTCCACATCGCGTTTGATATTCTTGATACGATACTCCTTCCATGCCCATATCTTGGGAGATATATAGTAATATACCGGTATGGGACTATGCGCATGCACGAATTCCGCCACAGACAAGTTGAAACCGGGATAATCCACCAGAATCAACACATCGGGGTTCCATTCCAACACGTCACGTTTGCATGCCTTCATATTATGCAGTATCGTACGCAGATGGAGCAACACGGGAATAAACCCCATATAGGCCAATTCTTTATAATGCCGAACCAAAGTCCCGCCCTGCGCCTTCATCAGGTCTCCCCCCAAAAATCGGAAATCCGCTTCGGCATCCCGGGCTTTCAGTTCTTTCATCAGATGAGACGCATGCAAATCCCCACTGGCCTCACCGACAATCAGATAATATTTCATAAAACTTCCAAGTCTTTGAGTCCATCCATAGCCCGATAAGCCGTCACGTCCACCGTGACGGGAGTCACTGCCACATAGCCGTGCGCCAAAGCCCACGCATCCGTATCCGTACACTCCGGCTCCCTGTTGGTATACTCACCGGTGAGCCAAAAATATGTTCCGCCCCGAGGATGGTCGGCTGCATACAACTCGTTGGACCACATCCCACGGGCCATCCTGCATACCTTCGTCCCACGGTAACCCTGTCCCGACGGTCGGGGAAAGTTTACATTCAGACATACCCCTGCTGGTAATCCCGTTTTCAACACACGCGCCACAATGCCTCGTACGTATGGGACGGTAGGAGAAAAATCAGCATCCGCATCGAAATCGCACAAGGAAAAACCGATAGACGGGATGCCTTTCATGCAGCCTTCCAACACCACACCCATCGTCCCCGAATAATGTACGTTGACAGAAGAATTGTCCCCATGGTTGATGCCACTGACCACCACATCCGGCTTACGGCCGGTTTCCATTTCAAGTGCCAGTTTCACACAGTCTACCGGTGTCCCGCTACACGCACAGATTTTTATACCCGGACGCACAGCCACGACGCGATAACGTAAAGGGTCGTGTGACGTAATCGCACACGCGGAACCGGAACGGGCACTGTCCGGCGCCATTACAAGAATATCTCCCAAGGGAGACAACATATCTATCAATTCGTTCAATCCTTTTGCCTGTACTCCATCATCGTTCGAGAGTAGGATAAGCGGCCTCATGTCGTTCATTTTCACCTATATTTGTTTCCACAAAAGTACGAAAAAAGGTTTAAAAGCTCAGTGCTTTCACCGAAAAACATTATCTTTGCGGCATGATGTTCCTCGCAGTTATTAACAATATAGTCGAGTTTTCAACAATTTAACGTTTCTATCTGCATTCTCTAAAGCGCAGTAGTCAGGAATACGTTACTTTTGTGCAAACCAAATATTAGGATATGGGAAAGATTATTGCTTTAGCAAATCAGAAAGGAGGGGTCGGAAAGACCACGACTTCGATGAATCTGGCCGCCTCTTTAGCGACATTGGAAAAAAAGGTCTTGCTTGTCGATGCGGATCCTCAGGCCAATGCGTCTTCCGGTTTGGGAGTAGACGTATCTGAAATAGACTGCTCTATCTATGAATGTATCATCGATCACGCAGATCCGCGCGATGCCATTTATACTACGGATATCGAGGGATTGGACATCATTCCTTCTCACATCGATTTGGTCGGTGCGGAAATAGAAATGCTGAACCTTCCCAATCGGGAAAAAGTGCTGACGGGTATCCTTTCTCCCATGAAGAGCGAATACGATTACATTTTGATAGATTGTTCCCCTTCATTAGGCCTCATCACCGTAAACGCATTGACGGCAGCCGATGCCGTAATCATCCCGGTCCAGTGTGAATATTTCGCATTAGAAGGTATCAGCAAACTTCTCAATACGATCAAGATTATCAAATCCAAGCTCAATCCGTCTTTGGAAATCGAAGGTTTTTTGCTGACCATGTATGACAGCCGCCTGCGTCTGGCCAACCAGATTTATGATGAGGTAAAAAAGCATTTCCAGGAATTAGTCTTCAAAACCGTCATCCAACGGAACGTCAAACTCAGCGAAGCCCCGAGCCACGGTCTTCCGGTTATCCTGTACGACACGGACTCCACAGGTTCCAAGAACCATTTGGCTTTGGCGAAAGAAATTATTGAAAAAGACAAATAACAGAAAAAAAGAATGGCTGTACACAAGAAATACCCTGCTTTAGGACGAGGACTGGACGCCCTGATTTCCACCAAGGAAGTTCACACGGACGGTTCCTCTACCATCAATGAAATCGAACTGGACAAGATTTCTCCGAATCCCAACCAGCCGAGAAGGGATTTTGACCCTGAAAGTCTGCGCGAGCTGGCCGACTCCATTGCGGAAATCGGCATCGTACAACCCATCACACTCCGCAAGATGGAAGACGACACGTTTCAGATCATCGCCGGAGAACGGCGCTGGAGAGCTTCCAAACAAGCCGGCCTGCACACCATCCCGGCATACATACGTACGGCAGATGACGAGAATGTCATGGAAATGGCCTTGATAGAGAACATCCAACGCGAAGACCTGAATTCGGTGGAGATCGCACTGGCCTACCAACATCTTATCGAACAATACAACCTGACGCAAGAGAAATTGAGTGAACGCATCGGTAAAAACCGCTCTACCATCACGAACTACCTGCGTCTGCTCCGTTTGCCCGCTCCTATTCAGATGGCTTTGCAAAACAAAGACATCGACATGGGACACGCACGCGCCTTACTCGCTTTGGATAACCCTACACTGCAAATCAAACTATTCCAGCAAATCATTCAGGAGAACCTTTCCGTCCGGAAGGTGGAAGAAATGGTCAAAGCTCTCACGGAGGGCGAAAGCGTAAAAAGCGGAGGTAAAAAAATCACACCGAAGGGAGCACGTCTTCCCGAAGAATACAACGTTTTGAAACAAAGTCTATCTAAATTCTTTCAAGCCAAAGTACAACTCACTTGCTCGGATAAAGGCAAGGGTAAAATCAGCATTCCGTTTGCGAATGAAGAAGAATTGGAACGTATTATCGAACTGTTTGACCGTTTAAAAAGTTGAAGTGTATTAAACTCTTATATCGTCATTCACTCATCCTGCTCGGCATCTTGTTCATGCATGGCGGGATGTCTTCAGTTTGGGGACAAACGTCTCCGGCAGCAGACAGTATACCTGCCGCACACGACTCCGTGCCCACCGCAGTACCCTTGCTTGCCGACACGTTGGCCGTTACGGCCAAAGACAGCATTCCACCCGTTATCACCGAAACGCCCCCCACGCCCGGCGACAGTTTGCCGTCCGCAGGAACGTTGACGGACACCACAGCAACCGCATTGGATTCCACTGCCATCGGCCTGAAAAGCGATTCATTGCTCCGCCACACGCCCTCTTTTATGGAAAAGCGTTTCATTCCCAATCCACAGCGTGCCCTATGGTTATCCCTGATTATTCCGGGAGCCGGACAGATTTACAACCGCAAACTGTGGAAGATACCTATTGTCTACGGCGGCTTTTTAGGTTGCCTCTATGCCCTGACATGGAACAACCAGATGTATGGCGACTATTCACAAGCCTATCTGGATATTATGGATGACGACCCCAACACGAAGAGCTACGAAAATATGCTCCCGTTGAATTACAGCATTGCAGGCCGGGAAGACCAATACAAAGAAATATTCAAGAACAAAAAGAACTATTACCGCAAGTACCGGGACATGAGTATATTCGCCATGATAGCCGTATATCTGCTGTCGGTAGTAGACGCATACGTGGACGCGGAACTCTCGTCTTTCGACATTTCCAAAGATTTGGGTTTGCGAATCGAACCGGCCGTCTTTAATTTTGGCGGACGGGGACGGGAGGCTTCGGTAGGCGTCCAATGTAATTTAAACTTTTAAACCATGATGAAGAAAATCGGATTATTCTGTATAGCAGCTTTATTGGCTACGGGGATGAAAGCACAAAACGACATCACCGTACACGACGACCAGACGGGAAAAGACGAAGTGATCGGTCTCCCGGAAGGTATGACCTATGAAATAGACAGCCTGTTGCAAGAATGGAACACCAAGAACTATCTGGGAGTGGATGAGAAATGCGAAAGTTCGGACGAGAATCCGCAATACAGCAAGGAGGAATACATCTCGCGACTCAACCGCCTGCCCAACGTCATAGAAATGCCCTATAACGAGGTGGTACGGAAATTCATCGACCAATATTGTACACGGCTGAGACGCTCCGTATCTTACATGCTGGCAGCCAATAATTTCTATGTACCCATATTCGAGGAAGCATTGGAAAGTTACCAGTTACCCTTGGAACTGAAATACCTGCCGGTCATCGAGTCCGCCCTCAACCCTGGAGCCACCTCCCGGGTCGGTGCAGCCGGATTGTGGCAATTCATGATTTCTACCGGTAAAGTGTACGGCCTCGATGTCAATAGTCTGATAGACGAACGACGTGACCCCATCAAATCCTCGTATGCAGCCGCACATTACCTGCAAGACCTTTATCAGATTTTCGGCGACTGGACTTTGGTCATTGCTGCCTACAACTGCGGGCCGGCCAACGTAAACAAGGCTATCCGACGCGCAGGGGGAAGCAGGGATTATTGGCAAATCTATCCTTATCTTCCGCAGGAAACAAGAGGTTACGTACCGGCCTTCATTGCCGCCAATTACGTCATGAACTATTATTGCGAACATAATATATGCCCGATGACCACCACGTTGCCTCCCAGCACGGACACCATCATCGTTGACCGCGACGTGCATTTCGACCAAATCGTAGCTGTATGCAACGTCAAGGCGGAAGAAGTCAAAGCCCTTAATCCGCAATACCGTACGGGACTTATTCCGGGCGCCAAAAAAAGCTGCATTCTCCGCCTGCCTACCCACGGTATCAGCGCGTTCATTGCGGCCGGAGATTCCGTTTACACTTATAAGTCGGACGAACTGTTCACCAACCGTAGCGAAGTGGCTGTAAGCCAATCTGCAAAAAAATCATCCGCTACACGTTCACGCAGCAGCAAGAGCAGCCGCAGCAAATCGAGAACCCACACCATACGTTCGGGAGAGACTCTCTCGACGATTGCGAAACGTTACGGAACGACCGTATCCAAACTCAAACGCCTCAACGGTATAAAAGGTACAAGCATACGAGCCGGAAAAAAACTGAAAGTCAGATAAAACAGCCGCAAAAGACAAAAGGAGGTGACCATGGAAGATTCTGCCAAAAAACAACTTGACGAAGAGAAAATGGTAAATGATGCTTTTCAGCATCTGATAAATACTTATTTGGCGTCACGCCACCGCAAAAAGGTGGAAATCATTACCAAGGCTTTTAATTTTGCCAAACAAGCCCACAAAGGAGTGCGCCGCCTTTCCGGCGAACCTTACATCATGCATCCGCTGGCCGTAGCCCAAATCGTATGCAGCGAAATCGGCTTGGGTTCCACCTCCATCTGTGCCGCCTTGCTTCACGACGTGGTGGAAGACACCGACTACACCGTGGAAGACGTCTCCAACATTTTCGGTCCTAAAATTGCTCAAATCGTAGACGGGCTTACGAAAATATCGGGAGGCATCTTCGGCGACAAGGCGTCTGCCCAGGCCGAGTCTTTCAAGAAACTGTTGCTGACCATGAGCGACGACATCCGGGTGATTCTCATCAAGATTTCCGACCGGTTGCATAATATGCGTACGTTAGGCTCGCAGCCCCCCAACAAACAATATAAGATAGCAGGGGAAACTCTTTATATCTATGCGCCGCTGGCCAACCGTCTCGGACTGAACAAAATCAAAGAAGAACTGGAAGACCTGAGCTTCCGGTACGAGCATCCTGAGGAATACCAGCAAATTATCGACAAACTGGCACAAACCCGCGCCCATCGTGAAACCCTTTTTGAAGATTTCACGCGCCCCATCCGCGAGGCATTGGATAAGATGGGGCTTACCTATACCATCAAAGCACGCATCAAAACACCTTATTCCATTTGGTGCAAGATGCAAAACAAGCATATCGAGTTCGAAGAAGTCTACGACATCCTGGCCGTAAGAATCATCTTCGAACCGCAAAGGGCAGAAGACGAAATCAGCGAATGCTTCCGCATCTACGTGTGTGCCAGCCGTATATACAAGCCGCATCCCGAACGGTTGCGCGATTGGCTGACTCACCCGAAAGCCAATGGCTACCAAGCTCTGCATGTCACGCTCATGAGTAAGACGGGCCAATGGATAGAAGTGCAAATCCGCTCCACAAGAATGGACGAGATGGCAGAGCAAGGATTTGCCGCTCATTGGAAATATAAAGAAGGCAGCAAAACGACAGCAGACAGCGAAGACGAACTGGAAAAATGGCTCCACACCATCAAAGAAATCCTGGACGACCCACAGCCGAACGCCTTGGACTTCCTCGATGCCATCAAGTTGAACCTCTACGCCTCGGAAATCTTCGTAGTTACGCCCAAAGGGGAGTTCAAGACGATGCCGGCCGACTGCACGGCACTCGATTTTGCATTCAGTATCCACACGTTTCTCGGCAGCCATTGCATCGGTGCGAAGGTGAATCATAAATTGGTACCGCTCAGCCACAAATTACAAAGCGGCGACCAAGTGGAAATCCTGACCTCGAAAACCCAACGGGTACAGAAAGAGTGGATCAACTTCGCCACCACAGCCAAGGCCAAAAACAAGATACAAGCCATCCTGCGCCGCGAAGAACGCGAGCTGCAAAAGCAAGGAGAAGAGATGCTTAACGAATTCTTCGAAAAAGCAGAGGTTGAGCCCAACAGCATGAACATCGACAAACTATGCGACTTGCACCGCATCAAGTTCCGCGAAGAACTCTTCCAAGCCATAGGCAGCAAAAACGTCGTGTTGGGCACGGCCGACTTGAATGTGCTTCATGAGAAACAAGGGAACAAGGGCAACAGTTGGACACATTTCATCCCCTTCCTGAAGAAGAAGTCTCCTTCTTCAAAAACAAAAGAGAAACTGCCCCCGGAACAACCCATCTCCATAGACCGGAAAAAAACAGTGGTTCTGAACGAAGAAAACATTCAGAATTTCATCATTGCGGAATGTTGCCACCCCATCCCGGGCGATGACGTGCTGGGATATATCGACAGCGACAAGCACATTTACATTCACAAACGCCAATGCCCAGTGGCCGCCAAACTCAAGACCAGCGACGGCAATCATATTCTCGCGGCTACGTGGGACGTACATAAAACGTTGTTCTTCCCCGCCACCATCAAAGTCAGCGGCATCGACAATATCGGTATCCTGCATGAAATGACCGGTGTACTGTCCAACCAGCTTAACATCAATATCTACAAATTGACCGTCTCGACAAAGGACGGCATATTCGATTGCGAAATACAATTGGGAGTACATGATGTGGAGGATGTCAAAACCATCTGCAACAAACTGAAGAACATGACCGGTATAGAAGAAGTGACCCGAATAGACTGAGACATTCCCGGCCGCACACCATAGAAAGGAATCAGACCAAACCGTCTAATTCCTTTTTTATTTGCATCAACTCCTCGCGGACGGCTTGCAGACGGCTGACAATCTCCATATTCCGCTCCACTTCTCCCTTGCTGTTCCGCAAAGCCTTGCGGGCGGCCGCCAGCTTCATGCCTTTCACCTTGACCAAATGGTGAATCAGGCGTACTTGTTCGATGTCCTCCTGCGAGTACTGCCGAATGTTCCGTCCCGATTTTTTAGGGGTTATCGTGGGGAATTCTTTCTCCCAGTAGCGCAGCAAAGTCTCGGACACCCCCAGCATTTCCGCCACTTCTCCAATGGAATAATAAAGTTTCAACTCCTTATTCGGATTCAGTGCCATAATTCAACTCTTTTTCCGTTCGTTTCCAGTCATTTCCTTGCAAAAGTAGGCAAAACGGCCTATCTTTGCAAAACTTTTTGGAAAATAGTAACGCATAAAATAAAAATCAAATGACTGCAAACGAAATCCGCGACTCGTTCGTCAAGTTCTTCGAGTCCAAGGGACATCTCATTGTCCCGTCTGCGCCGATGGTCATCAAAGACGACCCGACGCTGATGTTTACCAATGCGGGCATGAACCAGTTCAAAGACATCATCCTGGGCAACCGTCCCGCCACGAGCAAACGTTGCACCGATTCGCAGAAATGCCTCCGTGTCAGCGGCAAACACAACGATTTGGAAGAAGTAGGCCATGACACTTACCACCATACCATGTTCGAAATGCTCGGCAACTGGAGCTTCGGCGACTACTTCAAGAAAGAAGCCATCGAATGGGCTTGGGAATATCTGGTAGACGTGTTGAAGATCGACAAGTCCAACCTATATGCCACTGTCTTCGAAGGTTCACCCGAAGAAGGACTTGAACGCGACAACGAAGCGGCTTCTTATTGGGAGAAGTTCCTCCCGGCCGACCACATCATCAACGGCAACAAGCACGACAACTTTTGGGAAATGGGTGCCACGGGTCCCTGCGGTCCGTGCTCCGAAATCCATATCGACCTGCGTCCGGAAGAAGAAAAAGCGAAAGTGCCCGGCCGCGAACTGGTGAACAAGGACAACCCGTTGGTCATCGAAATATGGAACCTCGTGTTCATGCAATACAACCGTAAGGCCGACCAGACCTTGGAACCCCTTCCGGCCAAAGTCATCGACACGGGTATGGGATTCGAACGTCTGTGCGCTGTGATGCAAGGCAAACGTTCCAATTACGACACCGACGTGTTCCAGCCTATCATCAAGGTAATCGGTGACTTGTCGGATTGCCGATACGGTGAAAACGCGAAGAAGGATGTAGCCATGCGCGTAGTGGCTGACCACTTGCGTACCATAGCTTTCTCCATTGCCGACGGCCAGTTGCCGGGCAATGCCAAAGCCGGTTACGTCATCCGCCGTATCCTGCGCCGCGCCGTACGCTATGCCTACACGTTCTTAGGCCAGAAAGAAGCTTTCATGTACAAGCTCCTGCCCGTGCTCGTACAGGAAATGGGAAAATCCTACCCGGAGTTGGAAGCCCAAAAGGTGCTCATCTCCAAAGTGATGAAAGAGGAAGAAGACTCCTTCCTGCGCACCTTGGAAACCGGTATCCGCCTGCTCGACCGCGTGATGGCCGAGACACGTGCCTCCGGGAAGACCGTCATAGACGGCGTGGAAGCCTTCACGCTGTTCGACACCTATGGTTTCCCGCTTGACCTGACGGAACTCATCTGTCGTGAAAACGGCATGACCGTGGACGAAGAAACGTTCCATGCGGAGATGCAGAAGCAGAAAGAACGCGCGCGCAACGCCGCAGCCGTGGAAACGGGCGACTGGGTAGTAGTAAAAGAAGGAGAAACCGAGTTCAAAGGCTGGGACTATACTGAGCACGAATGCCACATCCTCCGCTACCGCAAAGTAACGCAAAAGAAACAGACGTTCTATCAAATCGTACTCGACTACACGCCGTTCTATGCCGAAATGGGCGGACAGGTGGGCGACCGCGGTGTGCTTTGTTCGGAACACGAGACCATAGAAATCGTAGACACTAAACGGGAAAATAACCTCCCGGTACATATCGCCAAGACTTTGCCTGAGCACCCCGAAGCCGACTTCATGGCCTGCGTAGACACCGATTTGCGCGCTGCCAGCGAAGCCAACCACACTTGTACGCACTTGCTCGACCAGGCCCTGCGCACGGTGTTGGGCGAACACGTGGAACAGAAAGGTTCATTGGTCACTCCGGAATACCTGCGTTTCGATTTCTCCCATTTCCAGAAAGTGACCGACGAGCAACTGCGCGAAGTGGAACGTATCGTCAATGCCAAAATCCGCGAAGACCTGCCCCTGCAAGACCATCGTGACATGCCGATAGAAAAGGCCAAGGAACTGGGGGCCATCGCGCTCTTCGGAGAGAAATACGGCGACCGGGTACGCGTCGTGCAATTCGGCGACAGCGTGGAATTCTGTGGCGGTTGCCATGCCAAATCCACCGGCCGTATCGGTATGATGAAAATCCTGAGCGAGAGTTCCGTGGCAGCCGGCGTGCGCCGCATCGAAGCCATCACGGGAGAAAAAGTAGAAAACATGCTTTATACCCTGCAAGACCTGACAAACGAACTGAGGACCATGTTCAACAATGCCCCGGACGTGAAAGCTGCCATCCTCAAATCCATTGAGGAAAACGCAACCCTGAAGAAGCAGATTGAAGAAAGCATGAAAGAAAAAGCCGCACAAGCCAAGGCACGTATTGTCTCGCAGGCCGCCATCGTAAACGGCGTAACGCTATACCGTGGCATTCTCCCCATGCCTGCCGATCTCGTAAAAGACATGGCTTTCCAGCTTCGGAACGGTGCGGAAGACGCATTGGTCATCATCGGTAGCCTACACGAAGGCAAACCCATGCTGACGGCTGCGGCTTCGGACAATATGGTGAAGGCACACGGCATGAACGTAGGCAAAATCATCCGCGAAGCAGCCAAGTTGATTCAGGGCGGTGGCGGCGGACAGCCCCACTTTGCCACAGCCGGCGGCAAGAATGCCGACGGACTGAGTGCAGCCGTAGACAAATTCGTCGAACTGGCGGCATTGTAAACCGCGCTACTGTCCGGCATCGAATAGCAAGTGGGGAGGAGCATGGCTCTTCCCCACTTTTTTTCATCCCTCGCTCCGGCTTACGGGAGGATGTTGAATATCCAAGACAGTCCGTTCTTTCTCCCCTTACCCACGAGAGTTTTTATAAAAAACTGTCATACAATAACATACCATTCTCCGTACATTCCCAAATCAATCGGCTGAGAACGAAAAACGAATCTCAGCCGATTGATTTTTCGTTCTCAGCCAATTGATTTTTCATTTGCCTCATGATGGAAAATCCGTCGGAGGAGTCCATCAGAAATCCGGACAGAAGCGTTCTATCCCATCTCACTTTCCATTTGATTCGGCGGCCAGTTCACCAGATACAAAGTTTCCGTGGCCCGGGTAAAGGCTGTGTACAGCCAACGGACATAATCGGGCGTGAGCATGTCTTCCGTCACGTAACCCTGATCCACGAAGACCCGTTGCCACTGTCCGCCCTGCGCCTTATGGCAAGTCACGGCATAGGCATATTTCACTTGCAAGGCATTGAAATACGGGTCGGTTTTCAACTTCTTCAACCGTTCACGCCTCACCGTAATGTCCATATAATCCGCTTCTATGGCAAAGAACAAGGCATCGGATTGGGGTTTCGTCAAGGCCGGTGCTTCGCTCTGTAACGTATCCAGCAATACCGTCGCCTCCAGCTCCACATCGTCATAATCGGGAAAACGTAGCCACACATCGGCAAAGCGAAACCCGTACATGTCACGCGTACGCCTCACTTTCCGCACGACCGCCACGTCACCGTTGGCCAAAAAATCAAAGGGACAGTCCTTCTGTCCCGCAGTCCAGAAATAATTGTTCTTGGCCACTAATAATTGGTCGCCTCCCGTAAGCTCTTCTTCCCGCCCCAGGATACGCCCCCTTATGCCGTTATTATAAATGTTGGCCCGTTTGTTCGACCGGGTCACCACGATGGTCTGGTCCAGTCCGCACCGGCTGTAGGCTTCTTCCAAAGCTTCTATCAATTCATCTCCGGGTACACGACGGATGTCGGGAAAACCCTGGATACGCACTTGGGGCAGGCCGGTGTACTCATCCGCTGTAATCCAATGTCTCAGGCGTGTGGCATTCCACAATATGCCGCTCTCGTCATGCTGCCGGACCACTTGCGTCAGTTCGCCTTCCCATACATGCAAGCCATATCCTTCCAATGCGCGTCGCGAGAGGGCCGGACTGAGTTCTTCCCCCACGGGAGGCAACTGTGCCGTGTCGCCCACCAACATCAAACGGCATCCCTCGCCCGAATACACGAACTGTATCAAGTCGTCCAACAAGCAACCGGAACCGAAATGCCCCACTCCGCCGGTACTCCCCGAAATCATGGAAGCCTCGTCCACAATAAATAAGGTATGTTTTTGCAGGTTAACATTCTGTAAGAAATTGTCCGTCTCATTGGAAAAAGTCTTCTGACGGTATATGCGCTTATGAATGGTAAAAGCCGGATGCCCCGTATGCAGGGCAAAGACTTTGGCCGCCCGACCCGTAGGCGCCATCAGGACGGTTTTCTGCTTCAAATCGTCCAAAGCCCTGACCAATGCACTTAGGACGGAAGTCTTGCCCGTACCGGCATATCCACGCCACAAACAAAGCCCGTCTTTGTCCCCCGACAAAAGGAAGTCTGCCGCCATGGCTATCATCTCCCGTTGCCCGTTTGTAACTTCAAAGGGGCATTTTCCCTCTATAAACCGCTCTAAATCCTTATTTATCATAAAACCGAGATAAAAAGTTCGTCGAAAAGTCGAATATTAAATTTATTTATCTTACTTTTGCGATGCGAATGTAACAAATAAAATTATAAATGTATCATGAAAAAAGCAATTAATGTCATCCTGGGCTTATGCGCAGTGGTTTTGCTTTATCTCTGCTACGAGAGCATCATGCAACCCATCCAGTTCAACAAGGAGAAGGACATACGGGAAGCAGCAGTTAAGGCACGTTTGATTCAAATCAAAGATGCGGAAGAACAGTACCGCCAGCAACATCAAGGCGAGTTCTGCGACACGCTCGACGTGCTGATCAACTTCATTAAAACGGCACGAATTCCTCACGTGACCAAGGTAGGAGAACTGAGTGATAAACAAATGGAAAGCGGACTGACCGAATCCAAGGCTGCCGCCATTGTGAACAGCGGAGACGCCGCTGCCATCGCAGCCAACGGTTTGCAGAATTTCCGTCGCGACACGACATGGACTCCCATGGCCGAAGCCATTGTGGGTACAGACGGTAACGCAGATTCACTCAAATTCATCCCGTATAGTGACGGGCAGACTTTTGAATTGGAGAAAACCATCCACGTAGGCCGCTCCGGTGTGACTCAAAATGTGATGGAATGCCGTGCTCCTTATTCTGCTTACCTGAAAGGCCTGAGCGAACGCGAGATTTACAATCTGACAGACGTGGCTGAGAAACAAGGCCGTTATGCCGGACTGAAAATTGGTGACCTCATGACCCCGAACAACAATGCAGGAAACTGGGAATAATCAAAGTCAAACTTATAATCTGTCCATCCGCCTGCACGCGGATGGATTTTCTTTTTATAGCTACAACCCGACAAGAACGGAACCGGTAGCTATAGAAGACTATATTTATCATGAAGAAGAGAGCGTCGCGGAAACCTTGAAGAAGGCCATTACGCAATCCGCCATAGTCCGAAAAAGGAATAACCCCGTAGTTTATGGCTTGGTGACAGGACTTTCCATGCAAGTGCCTTTAGAGTGTTTCCGGAAAGAGGAAGCCCATGCGCTCTATCGCCTGACGTACGCTCAGGAAAAAACAGGCAAAACCTATTATAATATCCTGCCTCATCTGGAAATCGTCCAGATATTTACAGTAGACCATGAAGTGGAGCGTATACTCAACCAACACTTTCCCGGTATACGGTTTTACCACAGCCATACCATGATATTGGAAAAGCTGTGGCTTTTGGCCCAACAGGACAAACGGCAATTATACGCTTATTTCGACGAAAAAGAAGTTTTCGTATTCGGCTATCGGGCACAACAATTATGTTATGCCAATACCTTTCCAGCCGACGTGGCGGACAATGCGGTATACTTCATCCTTTCCGTATGGAAAGACCTGAAAATGGATGTACGTCAGGAGGAATGCATACTATTGGGTAACGGCAATATAAAGGATGACACAGCCCAACTCCTTGCCCGATACTTGCAGAACGTCAGAAACACGAACGCGGCCGATATTTACCGCCGTTCCACACTGGCACGGAATCAGCAGCTCCCGTTCGACCTGCTGGCTTTATGGGTTCATGTGATATAATATAAATCATCGTTATGAGAGTCATCACCGGTATATACAAGGGCAGGCATTTCGATGTCCCCCGCAGTTTCAAGGCACGTCCCACAACGGATTTTGCCAAAGAAAACCTGTTCAACGTACTCAACGGCTATCTGGATTTCGACGAAGAGCCGGAGGCTTTGGACCTCTTTGCCGGCACCGGCAGTATTACCATAGAACTGCTTTCAAGAGGGTGCGGAAAGGTGGTCTCCGTGGAGCGTGATGCCCAGCATTTCCGCTTCATCAGCCAGATTGTCGACACGCTGAAAGCCCCCAACTGCTACCTGCTGCGTGCCGACGTGTTCCGTTATTTGGACCGGTGCAACGAACAGTTCGACTTTATCTTTGCAGATCCTCCGTATGCCTTGAAGAATCTGGAAGACCTTCCCGACCTCGTGTTCCGGCACAACCTGCTGAAACCCGACGGCCTGTTCGTGCTGGAGCATGGCAAAACCAATGACTTCAGCGCACATCCTTCTTTCAAAGAACATCGCACATACGGAAGCGTGAACTTTTCTTTCTTCAAAGCAAAGGAGACAGCAAACGAATAGAGGATTCGGCCACACGGCACCAAATGGAGCGCGTCTCCCACGTCTCCAGATTCAACATCCGACAATGGCTCTGGTCTTCCTGAAACACTTTTTTCATGTGCAATGCCGCCTCTTTGTCGTACACAAAGGCATTTACTTCGAAATTGCGCTCAAAGCTTCTGAAATCTATGTTGGTCGACCCGCAGGACATCAACGTATCATCGCACACCAACGTCTTGGAGTGCAGGAAACCTTTCTGATAAAGATACACCCTCACTCCGGCTCGAATCACGTCGTGAAGAAACGAACGTGAAGCCCACGTCAGAAATCGCTTATCCGTGCGCTCCGGTATCATCAAACGCACGTCCACTCCCGCCAGGGCAGCCGTTTGCAATGCAAACAACATACGCTCCGTAGGCATGAAATAAGGGCTTTGCAAGTAACAATACTGACGTGCACGCAGGAGCGCCAGAATCATTCCCTGCATAATATCCGGCCACGGTGCCGTAGGTATAGAGGTCACAATCTGTATCAAGGCATTCCGGCTCACGTAGGGTTCGCGGTCGCAGGCCATGATCTTACGGCACTCCTCTTCCCGAGGATAATAGACTTGGTCTGTAATCGTCTGCCCGGCCGCCACATACCAATCCGAAAGGAAAGCGCGCTGCAAACCGCCTACGGCATTCCCCATGATGCGCACATGCGTATCGCGCCATACAGGCTGGTTTTTATCCACCTGATAAAAATAACGCTCTGCCAGATTCATGCCACCCACATAGCCTATAATACCGTCGATGACCACAATCTTCCGATGATTCCGGAAATCCACCTTACTGGTAAACTTCGGAAAACGTACCGGAAGGAAAGCCGCCACCTGTATACCCTCCGCTTCCATCTGCTTGAAAAAGCGATTCTTCACGTTCCAACATCCCACGTCGTCGTACACCAACCGGACGCTCACCCCCTCACGGGCTTTGGTTGCCAGAGCCTCGCGCACCAGTCGTCCCACCTTGTCGTCTTCTATGATATAAAACTCCACATGGATATGATGCCGCGCCGAGGCAATGTCGCGCAGGAGGTTATCGAGCATCTCCTCTCCGGAAATGAAGAAACGTATTTTATTGTCGGGATAAGGGAAAGAGCCGCTTTGCCGACGAAACAGCTTGATCAAAGGCTTATGCTCTGCCGGAAGTTCCGGAAAACCTCCCTGATAGAAACGTACGGCCGAACGACGTGCAAGCTGACTGGCACACGCCCGACTTACAAAATGTTCCCGTTTACGGTTTCTGCCGAAAAAGAAATAAATGACCAGCCCCACGACGGGTAAGGAAAACAACACCATCAGCCATGCCACAGTCTTCACCGGCTGACGGTTTTCCAAAATCACCACCAGCATCTGGCTCAAAACTATAAACAAGTAAAAAGCACCAAGTACACTATAAATTACCACATCGAACACGTCTCAATCCGGTTTCTTTATAACAAACATACAAAAAAGTATTGAAATTCGGTTAAACATACGAAGAAAAAGTGACTTGGCTTGAAATCTCGTCACAAAAAGAAAAGCTAAAGTCCCATCGAAATGAGACCTTAGCCTTATTCATAAGCATTCCGTTTCCGACTCAAAAACGCGGACCACCGAAGCCGCCGGGTCCCCTTCTCGGTCCGCCCGGTCCGCCGTGCCTGTCCTGTCCGCCGCCCATGGCGTTGCGTCCGCCCATCAGATTGAGCTTGTAGATGAAATGCACCAACACATAACTGTTGATGGCATTGGTCCATGTGTCCGTACGCTGTGTGGCAGAAAGCGAGCGGCTGATATTGCTGCGTTCACGCAAGATGTCGTACCATTGCAGCGATACCGTGGCGGCATTCCCTTTCAGGAAGCTTTGCGAAAGCTGCGCGTTCCAAATCAACTCATCGGTATTCATGGACGCGTCGTCGTAACCACGGCGACTGCTTTGCCCGATATTCGTGGCCAAACTCATGTTCCACGGCATGTTGACTTGCACATTGCCCCCGTACGAAAAGCTGTAAGTGTCAAGATTGGCATTCTCCTGCAAATCATTACGTGCATGTTGGTAGTTGATGTTACCGTTCACGCCCACTTCAAACAAATCATTACGGAAATTGAAATTCACCCGTTCGCCAACATTGGAACTCTTCGTCGTGCTCTTTTGGCTAAGGTTCACGATTTGGTCGGAAGTCACGTTGTCGTTGATTTGCGAACCGGAACTGATGTACCCTACATCATTGGCATAACGGAAAGTTGTAAATGTGAAAAAGTTGAAGTACTTCTTCTCCCCCATCGCGGTGTTGAACATAAGCCCCGTCCAGGCATTCCAATTGCCGTTGATATTCATCGGCATGGTGGTACGCCGTCCCGAAGCCTCATCGTAAAGCACAGCCGTACTGATGCTGTTGTTGGTCATGCTCATGTTCGCATGCACCATCCATCCACGCTGCAAGTCGGGTATGTAATTGTTGTAGAACAGTTCCATGCGGTTGGTCCACGAAGGCTTCAGCCCAGGGTTACCTTTCGAGATGTTCAGCGGGTCGGAGTCGTCTGTCACGTCGAGCAAGTTCGTCATTGAGGGTTGTGAAGAACGCCCGTTATAACGCAAGCGCAACTGCCCCGTCTCGGAAAACTTGTAGCGGAAGTCTATGCGCGGTGCCCAGTTCAGCACGTTGCGCACCACGGTAGTGTCGAGGCTTCCTTTGGTATAATCCATGTAGGTCTTCTGCGGCTGCACGGAAATACCCGCGCTGAAACGCACCTTTTCCTTCCGGTAACGGAACATCACCGTAGCATCTTGATTGTGCTCCTTGTAAGTGGCATATTGGCTATTCTGGTAGTTCCGCGCCAAATCCAACCAATCCACGCCCGGGATATATTCCAAAGGATACGTCTCCAATTCCTCCTGCGTGATGACTCCTTTGGATACCAAACTGTCCAAAGAATACATGGAGCGGTCGGAATCGGAATAACGGTACTGGTAACGGTAGCTGAACTGCAAATGCGCCCCGGCAAACAAGGGTTCACTGTAGCTCAAATCCGCACTTCCGTTGTAACTCTTCGAGGGATTGACGTTATATTGGTGCATATAGGAACGGTCGTACCCTCCGCCCGGCTTGCGCTGAAGGAAATAGTTCACGTCCGAGATGTTGAACGACTTGTTGTCCGAATCGGAATAACCGCCCCGCATCCGCAAGGTAAGGTTGCGCCCCTTGCTGTTCAGCCGACGGTTCACCATCAACATCCCGTCCACGGAATAGCTTTGGCCGTCGCTATGGCTCCAACGCCGGTTGTCGTTCACCACGATACTGTCCGACACATAATCGCGATATTGCGAAAGCGGGTCGGTCATGCCCCGTGTATAAGGGTTGTCGTTGAACGTCACACTGCTGCTCTGCCCGTCGCTGTAATTCTGCGAGAAAGAAAAGTTCGGACGGAACATGATGCGCGTCATCGTGTCCGGTGACCATTCGAGCCTGAAATTTGAATTCACGTTCGTATTGCCCGACTTGGAACGGTTCATCCTGTTGGAAAACGAACTGTTCGCCCCCGACGTAAGGAAAGATTCCGAATTGGTCGTGCTCAACTGGTCGGTACTGCTATGGCGGTAGCGCACGTTTCCGCCCACTTTCAACCGTCCGGCCTCATCTTCCTTCTTATCGTTCTCCCAGACAAAGTCCATACCGGCATCCTTGTTGGCCACGAGACCGCCGTTGCCGCCCCAACCGCCATGGAATCCGCCGGAGAACCCACGGTCGTTCACATTGTTGGCACCTCCAAGCAACGTCAACCGCAGCCTGTCGGTAAAGCGGTTCACCATGAAGCGACCCGTATAGCGGTCTTCCGTACCGTATCCGAGATCTACATCCGCCAACCACCCTTTCTTCATGTCCGGCTTCACCGAAAGGTCGATCACCGTTTCTTCTTCCCCGTCGTCGATACCCGTCATGCGCGTGTAGTCGCTCTTACGGTCGTATGCCTTGATTTTCTCTACCATGTTGGTAGGCAAGTTCTTCATCGCCACCTTGGTGTCGTTATCGAAGAATTCCTTGCCGTCTATCATGATTTTCTTCACTTCCTTTCCGTTAATGGTGATGGTTCCGTCCTCTGAAACTTCCGCTCCCGGCAATTTCTTTACCAATTCTTCCAAGGCGGAACCTTCGGGCACACGATAGGCACCTGCATTATAGACGAAAGTGTCAGCTTTCATTTCCACCTGAGCCTGCCGGGCTGTCACCTCGACTGCATCCAACAAAGCCGCATTGGTCTGCAACTTGATCGTCCCTATAGCCATCGAAGGCTTCGAAGCCACCAACACCACATCCTTATAATAAGGCTTAAAACCGACCGACGTCACCCGGAATATATACTTTCCCGGTTTCACGCCCGGAATGGAAAACTTCCCTTCCAAATTGGAACTGGCACCTGTGACCAACGTGCTGTCCGTCGTTTTCAACAATACGGCCGAGGCCGAAAACGCAGGTTCGTTGGTATCTTCTTCAATCACCGTTCCGCTGACCGTCACCTTCTGCGCCCACGAGCACACGCTCCACACACACAGCATAAAAGCCAGCACGTTTCTCTTTTTCATTTTATATCTTCATTAATTTTTAAACGCCATACGGAAATTGGACGGACAACCCTCCCTTCGGTTTAATTCCCAGACGGCTTTTTAACAAAAAAAAATGTATTTATTACCTAACCACCTGCAAAATTAAATAATCCACAAGAAATAAAAGGCAAAATGGAACATTATCTTCCAAAAAACCTATCTTTGCAATCGAATTATCATGAACAAGCGCTATGCAAAAGCAGAAAATCATTATTTCACAAAATCTGAGGGAGAGTTTGGAACAGGCTATAATCCAACAACCTCATGACAAGTTATTTGTCCTGACGGATGAAACCACATACAAAAAGTGTTGGCCGGTTATCTCCGGTTTCCCGTCCATGCAACAGTCGGAACATATCGTCATCGGTGCCACAGACGAACATAAAAGCATAGAGACCCTTATTTCAGTGTGGACAGAATTAAGCCAAAAAGGCGGCACACGCCATTCTCTGTTGGTCAATTTAGGCGGTGGAATGGTAACCGATCTTGGAGGATTTGCTGCCTCCACCTTTAAAAGAGGCATTCCGTACATCAATATCCCTACCACTTTGCTGGCCATGGTGGATGCCGCTGTCGGCGGAAAAACAGGCATCAACTTCAACGGTTTGAAAAATGAAATAGGAGCTTTCGCACCGGCCGCAAGCGTATTGTTGGATACAGAGTTTCTGAGAACACTAGACTATAAGAACATCTGTTCCGGATATGCGGAAATGCTGAAACACGGCCTTATCAGCACAGAAAAGCATTGGGCAGAATTGGTTTCATTCGACTTGAACGACATCGACTATCTCCGACTGCAAGAGATGGTGGCCCAAAGCGTAGCCATCAAGGAAAACGTCGTCGCACAGGATCCGTATGAACAGGGTATCCGCAAGGCGCTGAACTTAGGACATACAGCCGGGCATGCACTCGAAAGCCTGGCCTTGGCAGAAGAGCGTACCGTACTGCACGGTTACGCAGTAGCCTGGGGATTGGTATGCGAACTTTACCTGAGTTGCCTACGAGAGGATTTCCCAAAAGACAAGCTACGCCAGACCACGGACTTTATCAAAAGGTACTACAGCGTGTTCCCTTTCGACTGTAAGGCATACGAAACGCTATACCAGTTCATGACCCACGACAAAAAAAACATATCGGGAGAAGTCAACTTCACATTGTTGGGCAACATTGGAGATATCCGTATCAACCGCACAGCCGGAAAGGACGAAATCTTCAACATGCTGGACTTCTACCGTGAAACCATGGGGTGCTAACACTTTTAATTTTAATATAAACATGATGAAAAAAGCATTAACCATTCTCTCCATTGCCGGTTTGCTAGGCATTCCGGCACATCTTTCGGCCCAAAGAGCCAAGACAGGCAACCCAGTACTCCCGGAATTTCATGCCGATCCTGAAATCCTGTACGCCAAACAGACTAAAAAGTATTACATCTATTCCACTACCGACGGAACTCCGGGATGGGGCGGATACTATTTCACGGTTTTCAGTTCCAAAGATTTGACCGACTGGCGCCACGAAGGTATCATGCTCGACTTGGGTACCGACCAAGTGAAGTGGTCCGACGGTAACGCCTGGGCACCGTGTATCATCGAAAAGAAAATAGACGGGAAATACAAATATTTCTTCTATTTCAGCGGCAACACCCCCAACGGGAAAGCCATCGGAGTAGCTACCGCAGACCACCCTTGCGGACCGTTCACCGATGCCGGACATCCTATCGTAGACCGTCGGCCTGAAGGTCAGAAACACGGGCAGCAGATAGACGTGGATGTGTTTGAAGACCCCGTAAGCGGAAAAAGCTATCTTTATTGGGGCAACGGCTACATGGCCGGCGCAGAACTGAACGAAGACATGATGAGCATCAAACCGGAAACGGAAACACTCATGACCCCACAAGGCGGTACGCTGCAAGATTATGCCTTCCGCGAGGCTCCTTACGTGTTCTACCGCAAAGGCACTTACTATTTCTTGTGGAGCGTGGACGATACGGGCTCCCCCAACTACCACGTAGCCTACGGTACGGCCAAGTCTCCGCTCGGACCAATCGAGGTAGCCCAAAATCCGGTTATCCTCATCCAACGTCCCGAACAGGAAATCTATGGCCCGGCACATAACGCCGTCCTACAGATTCCCGGTAAAGACGAATGGTACATTGTATATCACCGCATCAATAAGAATTACATCAAACACCAGCCGGGCGTACACCGCGAAGTATGTATCGACAAGATGGAATTCAACGAAGACGGCACCATCAAACCGGTCATTCCTACACACGAAGGAATCAAACGGGTGAAATGACCTGAATATCGGTAAACAATTCCGCATGAAGCGCGGATTGCCACACATAAGCAGCCGGATAACGGTTGCGCACGTCAGGGCAGGATAAAGACTGTATAACGCCGGCTTTATCCTGCCCTGTGACGTAAAACCATGTATGACGGGCACGGACCATGACTTCACCGGTCATAGCAATGCGACGTTGCCCGGTAACAGGATGAGTACTAAGCGCATAAGGCGCCAAAGTATGAAGCAGTTTCTCCTGCCCGGGAAAGACGGAAGAGGTATGCCCATCTGCTCCAATACCTAACAACACAAAATCAAACACGGGTATGCGCCCGTCCAACGGTAATTGCGACAACACCATCGAAGAATAGCGTAATACTTCTCTTTCCGCATCCTCTTGCTCTCCGCGTATCCGGAAAATCTGTTCCGAGGTTAATGGAATCTTATCCAACAAATGTATCTTAGCCAATCGGTAATTGCTGTCTTTATTCTCAGAAGAAACACAACGTTCATCCACCCAATACACTCGGAAACGATTCCAAGGCGTCAATTCAGCGAACTCCTCTACCCACACATCAAACAAGATAGCCGGTGTACTGCCTCCTGAGAAAGCGACATTCACCGTATCTCCTTCACCTCCGGCCCCGGAAGGTTGCCTAATGACGGCCAGCATATTCCGAAGCAACATTCTTGCCGCCTCACGGGCATTATCCGCTACATGTATGTTCATAGCTCACAATATAAATGAGTATTCGTCAAATTCTTACACGGATTGGTCCACGACGCTCCTTGACGAGCCACCAGGCTATCTGCCTCCAACGGCCCCCACGAGCCTGCCGGATAACCGTAAAGCGGGCATTCCGGCACATCCTGCCAATATTTCAGTATCGGATCGAAAAAACGCCATCCGCTTTCTACGGCATCGCTACGGATAAACAACGTAGGGTCGCCCGCAATACAATCCTCTATTAAGCGTGCATAAGCATCCTCCGTAGGCAGGCGACCTAATTCGGCATAACTGAAGTCCATATCCATCGGGAGTACCTCGAAGCCTTCACCCGGCTTTTTCATGCCGAGACGCAATACAATCCCTTCATTGGGTTGTATACGTATCACCAAACGATTGGGTACCGGACAAGTACCTCCTTCGCAACGGAACAAGGAATAAGGTGCCGGTTTGAAGTGTATCACAATCTCACTCACTTTCGTAGGCATCTGTTTACCCGTGCGGATATAAAAAGGTACGCCGCCCCAACGCCAGTTGTTCAGTTCCAACCGCATAGCCAAATAAGTTTCCGTTCGAGACAAGGCAGGCACTTGCTCTTCCTCTCTATATCCTTTACGCCCCTCTGAAGCCATATATTGCCCACGCACCACCGAATGACGGATGTCTTCTCCAGTCAATGGTGTCAAGGACTGGTAGACTTTCACCACCTCATTCCGGAATCCCGAAGCATCAAAAGCAGCAGGCGGCTCCATGGCTGTCACAGCCAACAACTGTGCCAAATGGTTCTGCACCATGTCGCGTAAGGTCCCTACTCCGTCATAGAAACCTCCCCGCGTCCCGATTCCCATATTCTCCACGGCCGTAATCTCTACGTAATCTATATAATTTCGATTCCATAAAGGCTCGAAGACACTGTTGGCAAAACGGAGAGCCAGTATATTCTGTACCGTCTCTTTCCCCAAAAAATGATCGATACGATAGATCTGTTCCTCCCGAAAGGCATCCAAATAAATACGGTTCAGTTCCAACGCCGACGACAAGTCATAACCGAAAGGTTTCTCCACGACGATACGCCTGAAACCATCGCCTTCCCGATTCAATCCCTCTGCCTTCAAATGACGGGGAATCACACCGTAAAGCAACGGCGGAGTAGCCAAGTAATACAAATAATTATGAGGATTATCTATTGTCCGGTCTATTTCCTCCAAGCGTGTCTTCAACTCCGCATAAGCTTCCGGCTCCGAAGGATCGGCTGAAAGATAATGCAAGCAGGACAAAAATGCTTGGATTGCTTTTTCGTCCACCTCGTCCGGCCGTACGAAAGAAAGCAACCCCTCACGTATAGATGTACGGAAACGGTCGTCATCATAAGACGTACGTGCCATCCCCAACACAGCAAAACGGCGAGGCAACCGTCCCGCTTTATATAATAGGTAAAGTGCCGGCATCAGTTTACGCCTTGTCAGGTCGCCCGACGCACCGAATATCACAAGAGTCAAAGCATCCGGTTTGTTCATATTCCCTCCTTATTTTATTGTAGTGAAACCCATTCTTCATGATAAAACTTTCCCCTTTCACCATCCGTCCGCTCAAAAGTATGCGCACCGAAATAATCACGTTGTGCCTGAATCAAATTGGCAGGCAAAAAGTCCGTAGTCAAAGAATGGAAATAATTGAGCGCAGAGGCAAATGCCGGTACAGCCACCCCTTCACATACAGCCGTAGCCACCACTCTACGCCATGCAGGCAAAGCCTCCCTGACTTGCGTGGAGAAGGCTGGGAACAACATCAGATTCCCTCGTCCTCCCCCTGCCTCGTAAGCTCGGGCAAGTTCGTCCAAAAAAGCAGACCGAATAATACAGCCTCCCCGCCACATTCGGGCTATCATGGCCAAATCCAGATTCCACCCAAACTGTTCGGAAGCTCTCGACAGCAAATCAAACCCTTGAGCATAAGCCACTAACTTGGAGGCAAACAAAGTCTGTTCTACTTCATCAGCCGAGAATGAAGCATACGGTTCTTTCTCCAATCGGGAAGCATATACACGTGCCGCCTCCACACGCAGTTCCTTCTGTGTAGAGATATTACGTTGGAAAACAGCTTCCGCTATCAATCCGAACGATTCTCCCAGTTCGAGCGCGTTCTTCACCGACCATTGTCCCGTACCTTTCTGCCCCGCCACATCCAGAATACGATCCACCAAATACCCACCGTCAGCTTCTTTATAAGCCAATATGTCGGACGTTATTTCCACTAAATAACTTTTTAAACGGCCTTCGTTCCAGCGACCGAACAAACGACTCATCCGTTCATTGTCCATTCCACCGGCCCGTTTCAACAGGAAATAGGTTTCGGCAATCAGTTGCATATCGCCGTACTCTATGCCGTTATGTACCATTTTAACAAAATGTCCGGCTCCGTCCGGCCCCATCCAGTCACAACAAGGGGTTCCGTCGGCTGCCTTTGCAGCCATATCCTGTAAAAGAGGGCGAATCAACGGCCAAGCCTCTTTCGCTCCGCCCGGCATGATGGAAGCCCCCCGAAGGGCACCCTCTGCCCCGCCGGAAACTCCAGCTCCAACAAACAGCAATCCACGAGCGCGGCAAGCAGCTACCCGTCGCCCAGTATCCATATAATCCGAATTTCCTCCGTCTATCAGAACATCCCCCTCTGCCAGAAAAGGACTCACTTGGTCGATAAGTTCATCCACTGCATCACCCGCCCGCACCATCATCATAATAATTCTCGGTCGGTTCAAAGATGCCACAAACTCTGACAAGTCCGAAAAGCCCAGAATTTGCTTTCCGGCAGCACGTCCTTCCACAAAACGCTCCGCAACACCTTCTTCCACGCCGGGCACGGTTCGGTTCCACACCGATACCCTACGCCCGTTTCTTTCCATATTCAGCGCAAGGTTTTCTCCCATAACGCCCAGCCCAATCAAGCCTACATCCGACAACTGCTCCATAAGTTCTATCTTTTTATCGTTTATTCTTTTCCAAAGGTCAGAAAAGAAGCAGGTAAATCCAAATGTTTACGGAAATAATTCGTCTAACTTAACAACTTTATGGTTTTCATAAAATGCCAATGCAAACTTTTTATTGTGTTATACATTTTCAATCACCTAATAAACAACGAATTGCGAATCTTCAGCCAGATAAAAATGCAAACTCAAATATTAGGTGCATTTGGCTTTATTTACTAAATTTGCTTCAAACATTGAAGCCATGAAGAGCAAGTTAACTGTTTTATACTTTTCCATTTGGCTGGGAGGCACTTTTTGGAGTGTCTCCGGCCAATTTATAGATGCGGAAACAGCTCCTAAATGGTATTTTGCCCTTTTTGGAGGGACATTTTTATGTTGGATGTACGGAATGAGCCACTTCAGAAGTATACCGACTACTAAAAAGCCCCATTTCACCGGTATTTTCCTCTCCATTTCGCTTTGTGCCACAGCATTGGCTTTCCATGGCCTTTTGCAATGGAGCGGACTTTGGACGCCACAGCCCATGTTTCCGGTATGCGGCAATTTCGACAACCCGGCCGGCATAGCTTCCGCACTGGCTTTTTCACTACCCTTCAGCCTCCACTATACCCAATCTCCCTGCACCCCCTTTCGTTACACCGCCCTCGCAAGTACCCTCTTCATTGCATGTGCCATCATCGCTTCCGAATCACGGGCAGGAATCCTTTCTATGGGATGTATTTTCCTTTTATATTTCCCGATGAAATGGCCTAAAATCGGCAAAGCCCTGACTTTCGGACTTGTGATGCTGTTCACCGCCTCTTCTGTGTTCCTTTATCATTATAAAAAAGATTCGGCGGACGGAAGGTTGCTTATCTGGCAATGTACTTGGAATATGATAAAAGAGCGCCCGCTATACGGATACGGTTACGGCGGTTTTCAAGCAAACTATATGGACGAACAGGCACAGTTTTTCCGTACTCACCCCAACAGCCGTTATGCACAGTTGGCAGACGATGTGAAATCTCCTTTCAACGAGTATCTCGGGGTTTTGACCGAATTCGGATTTATCGGCGGTACGGCCATGCTTCTCTGTGCCGTCGTGCTTTTCCGTATGTGGCGGAAACATCCTGGGGGAAGTTCGCGCCCGGCCCTGCTCTGCCTGACAGCCATTGCCGTCTTTTCCCTGTTCTCTTACCCATTCCGCTATCCGCACACGTGGATACTGTGTATGGGTTCCGCCTTTGTTTTGGTACTTAACGGACACCCGGCATTACGACAGACAACGGGATGTCTTTCTTTCGTAACAGCCCTCCTCCTCATTACGCTCTCTGTTTTCGCATTCAAACGTATGCGGGCAGAAATTCTATGGTGTGATACCGCCAACCGCTCCCTCTGCGGCATGACAAAAAAGATGTTGCCCGTCTACAAGGGACTTTACGATAAATTGGGAAACGAACCGCTGTTTTTATATAATTATGCCGCCGAACTGAACGTAGCCGGCCGGTATGAGGAGAGCCTGCGTATATGTAAGGCAAGCTCGGTACGGATGTCCGATTACTACACCCGGCTTCTTCTGGCAGACAACTGCAAACAGTTAAAACGCTATAAAGAAGCTGAACGTCATTTGCAGCAAGCTTCATACATGTGCCCCAACCGTTTCACTCCCCTTTATGAGCTTTACACCATATATGAAGCCCAAGGAGACACGGCATCCATGCACCGCACGGCAGAAGCCATCCTTCGGAAACCCATCAAAGTGGACTCCCCGGAAGTGCGGCAAATCATCGCAAAAATGAAACGATTCAAACAGATTAATTAACTATTAAAAAAAACACTCATGAAAAAAGCATTTTTCATAACGATTATGTCAGCATTGCTGATTTGCAGTTGCCAAAAAGAGAACGAAGAGGTGTACAGTTGCAACAAACATTTGAACGAATGGGCGCACGAAAACTTGCAATCCATTCGTTCTATGGACCGTGACGCTTGGCTGAATTTGGATGAAGAGTACAAACGTCCAGCTTTCAACGCCCTCACTCCCGAACAAAAGTTACTCTTCTGGAAAGACAAACTGAAAGAAGTCATGACTTCTTTCGAATGGAGCGAACCGGAAAGACAACATCTCATGAAAATGTACCGGTATTTGGAAGAACATCCGGACATTTATGAACCGGATTTTTTTGCAGATTCTATCCGAGAGGAAAACTTCGATAAGTTTATTGCAACTTGGACTGTTGATGCTATGATTGATTATGAATGGACTGAAGAGCTGCTCTATGGTATTTTATATACAGGAAACCGAATGACAGATAAAGAGGGTCATTTTCAGATTGTACATAAGAAAAGGGTTATAAGTAGAAAAGAAAGTGCCCCTGATGAGAACTGTAATTGTAATAAAGAAACAGAATATAAGAACTGTAGAGGGGAGGCGTGTACAGGAACGGAACGTGGATGCGGCCCCGCAAGTGCAAAACCGTGCGATGGAAAAAAACATTAAACAAAAGGCCGTTTATATATCGGCCTACATATTTTGCCTGATATGTCCCCCACTGATATTAAGTGGGGGCCTAGGCCATGGTATTACTCTTTGGAGAGATTGGTGGATATATCTACCGCTGTTTCTAATTGGGATTTTTGCATCATTTGGAAACAAGAAAATACGGAATCTGGCATTTGTGTTTCAAATGCCAATAACTATTAACGGTATATTTACTACCGTTTTTTCCCCTCTCCTTTATTTGGAACATACTTATTATGTGGTAATCACCACTGGCCTCTACTGTGCATTCTTTATTATATGGCATTCCTATTCTCTGACCATAGTTTCTGCATGGCAAATACTTGGAACCATATATCTCGGTATGTTGTTTATACAGGTCGCTCTGATGTTATACTTAGGAATGTACTGGAATGACTTTATAAATTCAATAGCAGGAAGTTTCTCTACAGACATTGTATATTCGATTGGGTTGTTGTTCACAACATTGTTTTGCCACATTAAAACTTATATATTGAAATGGGTGATACTATTTAACGGCCTCTGCATATACATATTTGTAGGTGGGTTCTATATAGATCCCTATGTATTTAACAAATTACAATATGGTACATTTACTGGAGAAACAAAAGAGAAGGCAGTCCTCATCCTGCCAGAGACGGACAAAGAAAAAGGATCCGAAACGAATATTCCCCAGGGATATCAGGTATGCATGATTGCTCATAGCCTTAACCCTTGGACAACCAAAATGTTTGAAGGTATTGCCTTACAATTCCATAACCATCCCGTCAGGTTTTTCATCTTGGGAGTGACCGACACGCCGACCGAAGCCGAGGTTCTCTCACGGGAACATAAGACCATGCATGTGACCGTACCCTTATACTTCATTAGCAGGGAAAAACTGAAGAAATCTCCGCTTAAAGCTAACGCATACGGAGACTATATTTGTATACTCAAGAATGACACATTAATATATAAAGGAGAAGCAGACCCGACAACCCGGGCAATTCGCTTCTTATCAAATGAATTACAACCATGAAGATTTATTTCAAAACATCCGCCATCATCATTTTATCCTTGCTCTTCACCAACTGCCGCAAGGAGTCTACCTCTTACCTGCAAAGAGCTTATGAAGAAGCTGTCAAACTCCATCAGGAAGGTAACCTGAACGATGCAGTCTTTTATTATCAGTTGACCGCCTTGAACTGCCAATACCACCCCGAAGACAGCCTGACTTATTGGTGGAAAGCCATGTGTGGACAGGGAGAAGTTTGGATACAAAAGAACTTCTTGGACCGTGCCCAGACTGATTTTGAAACTGTCTTGCAAAATGCCCCTAAATACCGGCTTGACACGGCTGAATACATTGCAAGCCGCAAATTGACCCTTATCGCCTTGGAACGACAACACTATGACAAGGCTTATTCTTACGCCATGCGTGCCTGGAAAACGGCTGCAAAAAAGCAATTTCCCGAGACGATGACGGACGGACAGGAAAACGAAAGGATATTGGCAGGGTTCGCTTGTGCTTTGAATAACGGACAAGCCGTTTCGGATACGGTATTCGGACAAATGGAAAAACTGGCAGCAAGTCCGTCATTGGAACTACGGACTACTGCCCTTAAACTGCTTTCATTATATGAAATGCAGGGTTCCGGCAAGCGCAGCCATCTATCCCAGTATATTGAAAATGAAAACGAATACTGGAACCGTCGGTTTCAAAGTTTTACCGATGCCTCGGAAAGTGAGAAGAAACAACTAATTGCAGAAAGGGATGCCATTGCCGCTGAACAAAAAAATACGTTATTCATATCCCTGACCATCTTTACCTTGTTACTTGGAGGCAGTCTCTACGCCATGGCAGACCATCGTCGCAAGCATGAACTTGACCGTATCCGGCTCATCTTGAATCAAAAGGAACAAACCATCCACTTTTTGGAAACGAAACAAGAAAACTCTGAAAAGCTACTCTCACAGCTAAAAGAAAAAGAAGAAAGAATGGTTGAACTGGAACGACGTGCACAAAAACTGAACGAAATGCAGAGGTTATTAGGAGACAGAAAAGAAGACACGAAAAAAGTGACTCGACAATTAGAAGATTTAAACACTCTTAAAGACCAAATACAACAAAAAGAAAAAGAATGGGAAACTACCGAACAGCAACTTAGGAATCGTCTTTTATACCACATGGAAATCGGACGCAACCTACCCACAGCCGACAATCCGAACAAACCTACTCCCAAAGAATACACAAACTTAATCGCTACGGAGGAAAAGAAAATTTTATTCTTGAAAGAAATAGATTATTGTTTCAATAACTTTGCAAGCGGACTCAAAAAAATTACGCCCAATTTAACTATGCATGATGTGGTTCATTGCTGCCTCTTCCGCTTAGGTATCCGTACGTCAGACATCGCCGCAATGTGCAGCCTGACTAATAGTACCATATCGTGTCGACGGAAACGCCTTGAAGCCAAAATGGAGGCTAAAACCTAAGTTTCAATACACGATGCAAATTATTTTTTGGATGAGAATTTTATAAATAACAAATATTCAGATATATATGAAATTTCCAATACCCTAAAATGCAAACTAAAATATTTGGATTTTACTCGACAACGTGCCTAACTTTGCCATGTAAGAATCAAAATTATGTCGAACATATAAAACAAAGTCCAATGGATTAAACGGAAACAAGGAGGATACGGCAATGAGATGTTGCCGGCTTCAAAAGAGGAAAAGTAACAACGCTAATTTCAATTTCCTAAAAATTACCATCATGAAAAAAGTAAAAGTTTTCATTGCCATGATTGCCGTGGCACTGGGTGGACTTATCATTTGGAGTTGTACCCAAGACGAAATGGAAAACGGACAAGGCACCTACCGTTATTCAGCAGAAGAAATCGTCACGCTACGTGCTATGGCAGAAAAGTATGGAGTGCCGGAAGTTGTATTTGAAACAGAGTCGGGAATCCCACTTCCGACATTGGAAGAAATGGAAGAAACTTTTAAAAACTTCGGGCTGATAAAAGCTTCATTAACGGCTCAGTTGGAAGTAATAGACTCAACCTCCCACTCAATGGTCTTCAAAACAAAAAAAATCCCATTCAAACGATTATCTTCCATATCCGAAAGCATGAAGACAGAACGCGAAATCACATATGGAACTTTAATATGGAACATATCCTGGCAACAAAGTGTTTATAATGGAAGTTACCAATGTCCAGTCGTTAGTGCAACGGGAACAATAGAATTTTCTCCTGAGATGCAACGTCTTGGATATTTTACAAGCAACAATAGAAATTTTTGTTCTATACGTGGGACAGAGTTATACATAACATTTGAATGCCAAATAAACTACAGTCGTTCTCATTTTAACTTTGCATACTCAGACTGGGTGCATCCTGGATTTAGGCCATATCGGTAACAATACACATGAGGTTGCCTCAGAATCAGGCAACCTCATCAAACCAATTAGCTGTATATGAAACAAATTATCTTTATTTCCATTTTTATCTTTTGGAATTATCTTTGCTTTGGCGCAACTACATTCAATACAGATTCTTTACAACGTAGAATGTCACTCTTCGGAACGATGCTGCCGCAAGAAAAGGTATACGTGCACCTCGACAATACCTGCTACTTCGTGGGCGATACGATTTGGTACAAAGGATACGTCACACGCAGCGACAAAGGAACACTGACCGACTTGAGCAAAATCCTCTACGTGGAACTGCTCACACCGGATGGATTCCTCGTCGAAAGGCAGCAACTCGAAATGCCGAATGGAACAGCTAACGGAGCTTTCGTACTGACGGATTCACTCTATGCCGGATACTACGAACTACGTGCCTATACACGATGGATGCTCAACTTCGGGCAATACGAACATCCGCATGCCCAATGGAGCGAGGACGCTTTCTATAACAAGGAAATGGCCAAAGACTTCTTTCGGGATTATGAAAAACTCTATTCAAGGGTGTTCCCCGTCTACGACAAGCCCAAAGAAATGGGACATTACACCAAAGACATGACACTACGTCCTTTAAGGAGGTATTTCAAGGCACGAAAAGGGAAACCGGAACTCGAACTGAAATTCTATCCAGAAGGAGGTAACCTCATCGCCGGGACGGACTGCAACGTTGCCCTGGAACTCAATACGGAAGAGGGGGAACATCTGGAAAACGTGGAAATTGACATACTCGACCCACAAGGAAGGAAGATAACCAAAACCCGAACCGGAAACAGAGGAAGATGCACATTCCTACTGAACAACGTTGGGATCCAAGAAGAGTACAAGGCCGTTTTCCAATACAAGGGCTACGACTATGAAGTGAAACTCCCTGAAGTGGAGGAAGAAGGCATCGCCTTACAGGTTAGACAGGACACCCTGCTAAGAATAGAACTGCAAAGAAGCGAAGGATTGACGGACTTCCCGGAAGGACTGGCCCTGCAGGTCATGGCACAAGGAGTACCCCAAACCTTACAGCACATCGACTTCGGAGACAAACGAAAGACAAACGTAACCATCCCGTTGAACGAACTGCGCACGGGGGTGAACCAAATCACAGTATTCGACGGGAAAGGGCAAATCTATGCCGGCAGGCTGTGTTTCGTCAACCGCCACGACTACGATTCTGCAAGGATCGACATCCATGGAATAGAACCACAATACGAGCCGTTCGCACCCGTCACACTAAACCTGAAACTACAAGACATACAAGACACGGCCACATCCGTATCCCTTGCCGTCAGGGACAGGGCCACGGAAGAACAAACCTATGACAACGGAACCATGCTCACGGAAATGATGCTCGCCAGCGAAATCAAAGGGTTCGTCGAAAATCCCGGATATTATTTCGAAGCTGACGACAGCATGCACCGCAGGGACTTGGACCTGTTGTTGATGGTGCAGGGATGGAGAAGATACGAATGGAAAGAGATGGCGGGAATTGAAACCTTTGCTTTACAGCATTTGCCCGAAAGACAACAAAACCTTACCGGCAGCGTAAACCTGACTTACAATTTATATCCTGACAACGAACCGGGAGAAGATGCATGGATTACCCCTCTCATGCAAGAAAACAAAGACCTTACCGTCCCCGTCGAATTCTATACCACGGAAAAATGTAATTGGAAATACAGGAATAAGGACTTGCAGGATTTATACGGGTCGCTGATCAAGAGGTTGGACAAGGAGGTGAACATATTTGCTTCTTTTGCACAAGGAAACCAATCGCTCAACTTAATGCAGAAAACGACCAATGGGCATTTCCACATGATTACCCCTAAATTTTATGAAGCATGCATCGTAGACCTCACCGGAACGACAAACGGCGGAAAAGCAGCCGGTTTTACGGAACAATATAAAAAAGGATATGACGATGAAGAACAATATCCCAACTATTATGTCAAGTTAGACCCGTTCTATCCAAAATTCACCCAACCTTATGGGTTCTATCAAGACCTTATCTTCAACAAGACAGACTCCGGTTATACCCCACAAGACAGCAGCACTTTTTTCAACCGCCGCCTCCCGGTCGTAAACATAAGCAACAAAAGAAACGGACTGAGGAAATTGGATTTTGACAAACCGGCTGTCGTAATGGATGCTTATGAAGCATTCAATCTCATCTCAGACTACGGCCTGAACGGAGGAAAACATGACTGGCGCACCTTTTCACGCCAACTGGCTTTTGCCACGGTCGGCGACATGGGACTTGACAGGCGGTATTTCATCCAAGAACAGTACGATAGCAAACCGTTGAACCTGAAAATCAACCAAGGGACAGACTACCGAAAAGCTCTCAAAAAGCACAAATGGGATGTGCAGATAGAAGTTCCTACTGCACCGGACTACAGCAATTCAAAAGAAATCATGAAGAAATACCGCCTGCTCCGCTACCTTGACAAAATCTATATCTACACCGATTATGCCCCTCGCGAACAAGGCAGTTGGAAGTATGCACAAGACAACCAGCCCGAAGTCATCATAGACTACCGCCTCTTCCCCAACGACGGATACCAAAGGACTTACCGGGACCGGCATTACGTCCTGCGAGGCTATGCCGTCTGCGAGGATTTCTACAGCCCCGATTACATCCGGAAACCTCTGCCTGACACCAAAGACTACCGGCGCACACTACTCTGGATACCGGAAGTCAAGTTTGACGAAAAAGGGGAAGCCACCGTACGGCTCTTCAACAACAGCAAACAGACCGTCATTTCCGTGGAAGCGGAAGGCATCACCGGGAAAGGAAGACCTATCGTTTATAAAAAATAACAGAATACATTGTGATTTTAAAGGGATGTTAAGCGTAATAATAAAAAAACAAAAGTATGAAAAAGGACATTTTCATCTTACTCGCCATAAGCCTGGTCACAAGCGTCTACGTACTAGCAAACTCAGACACCGATTCCCTTTACTGTAAAGTACAAGGATTCGGCATCGGATTGCCACAGGAAAAGGTGTACCTCCACCTCGATAATACCTGCTATTTCTTAGGAGATACAATTTGGTATAAAGGATATGTCACACGAAGCGACAAAGGCACACTCACGGATTTAAGCAAAATACTATATGTGGAATTGCTTACTCCTGACGGGTACTCCGTGGAACGACAACAACTCGAAATGACAAGCGGCACAGCATCCGGAATGTTCATTCTCAAAGATTCACTTTATGCAGGCTACTATGAACTACGTGCCTATACCCGATGGATGCTCAACTTCGGGCAATGTGAATACCCTCACATTTCACGTAAAAGCCATGGCTTTTATAGCCGTAAAATGAAAGATGACTATATAAGGGATTATGAAAAGCTGTATTCCCGGGTGTTCCCCGTTTATAACAAACCCAAAGAAGAAGGACGTTACACCAAAGAAATGACCCTAAGACCCATGAGAAGATATTACAAGGCACGGAAACCGAAACCGACCGCTGTCCTACGCTTTTATCCGGAGGGAGGACACCTTGTGCAAAATACAACCGGGCGGGTTGCCTTGGAACTGAATGACGAAGAAGGCAAACATTTGGAACACATTGACATCACCATCATAGACCAAGACGGGGAGAAAGTCAGCGAATGCCAAACCGACAAGAGAGGAAGGGCTTCATTCATCCTGAAAAACATATCTCCCGAAGGAAAATACAAGGCCACATTCACATTAAAGGGAGTGAAATTCTCCGAAAAATTACCGGAAGTAGAAAAAAACGGCTGCGCCCTGTCTGTCACACAAACCGACTCCACTGTGGAAACCTTCATACAAGCCGTAGGAATAGAACGGAAAATCGCACTGCACGTCATGCACCAAGGAGTCTCCAAGTTCTATCTCCCGTTAAGGAAAAATATAAAAGGAGAATATGATAGCGTAAAAATCCCACTCCGGACACTTTCCACCGGAGTAAACCAACTTACAATATTCGACGACGAGGGAAGAATCTATGCGGACCGGCTATTCTTCGTGAACCTCCACGACTATGACAGGCCACAAATAAACATCTCCGGAATGGAAAAACAATATGAACCTTTTGACTCCATCACCTTGTGCCTGAAACTTACGGACACGAACAAACAAGGACGAAGCGTGTCGCTCTCCATACGTGACCGGGCTACGGAAGAACCCATATACGACAACGGCACCATGCTCACGGAAATGCTACTCGCCAGCGAAATCAGGGGATTCGTGGAAAACCCGGGATTTTATTTCGAAAGCGACGACAGCACCCATCGACAGGCACTCGACCTGCTCATGATGGTACAGGGTTGGAGAAGATACGAATGGAGAAAGATGGCCGACGTGGAACCGTTCAGTCCTGACTGGCTGCCGGAAAAGTTCCAAACCATCGCCGGATGTGTCAACCACGCCGAAAGACAGAATGTGGATTTCAAAAAAGCCAGTAACCTCAAAAGGGAAGTGAATGTATGGGCCATGTTTGTACAAAACGGAAAAACGATTGAACTCAAACAGCCGACAAGAAACGGAACCTTTTACATGCAAACGCCAAAAATCTACGGGGAATACATGCTCTTCCTCAGTGCCGCAAGACAGAATAAAGGAACTGACTACATCACCAGAAGCCGACGAAAGGACTTTACCGACGAGGAAGCTTGGCCGGACTATTACGTAAAACTGGACCTTTTCTACCCGCATTTTGCCAAACCATACAATTATTATCAGGATGTCCCCCAAAAAGACATGCCACATTTTGAAGGAGAAGACAGCATCGTACGCGCATCCTTCACCAACAGATATATGCCTGCCGTCACCGTGCAGGCCAAAAGGGGCGGGCTACGCCATTATGACCCCACCAAACCGGCTGTCGTAATCGATGCATACGAGGCTTACAACCTGATGGCAGACTATGGACTGGCCGACCGGCCATTTTACCACATAAGGGAGGACACCATGTGCAGGCTATTGGCATCATTATTCGTGGGAGACATGAATATGCACAGGCAATACTACTACGAGAAAAGATATGACGGAAAAACTCAAAAAACAAAAAACTGGTACCGTTTAGTAAAAGCACCTCTCGAACATGCCATCTCTCCCGTCAAAGTGGAACTTCCAAAGCCCAACATCGGAGGCTATCAGACACTCAGGAAATACCGTCTACTGAGTTGGTTGGACAAATTCTATATCTATACCGATTACGTACCCCGGGAACAAGGCAGTTGGAAATACAAACAGGATAACCAACCCGAAGTCATCATCGACTACCGCCTTTACCCCGACGGCCAATATTTCCCGGCATGCCGCGACCGCCGATACCGCTTGCAAGGCTATGCTGTCTGCGAGGATTTCTACAGCCCCGATTACAGCCGGAAACCTCTGCCCGAAACCAAAGACTACCGGCGCACACTGCTATGGATACCGGAAGTCAAGTTCGATGAGAAAGGAGAAGCTACCGTACGGCTCTTCAACAACAGCAAACAGACCGTCATTTCCGTAGAAGCGGAAGGCATCACTGGGAAAGGAATACCTGTCGTATGGCAAAGTAATAAGACATACGGAGCCAAGGAGCTTAATAAGCCCTAAAACCCACCCTCCAAAACACGATGCAAATTCTTTTTTGAAGAGAAAAATCATAAATCACACATATTCAATTATATACTAACTTTCCAAAACCTCAAAATGCAAACTAAAATATTTGGAAACTACCCAAAAACATACTTAACTTTGCCATGTGAGAATCAAAATTATGTCGAACTTTAAAAAACAAACGCCAATGGATTAAACAGAAAAAGAAAAACTCCACCGTTGAAATGATATATACGGTAATTATAAGTAATAACAACCTTTTAACTTTTACAATATGGAAAGAAATAAAATAAGAAAAATCTATTTCTCTATAGTTGTAGCCTCTGCCGTACTCATCACCGGCCTTTCTATTGCATGTTCTAATGAGAACGATGCTCTAGACTTACAATTGTTAGAGAAACAAAGTGAACAAAAAACAGTTCTAAACAAAGAAACAACTGAGTTCAAATCAAGTCTGACCTCCGTTCTCAAACAAGAACGGAAAAGAGGTTTTGACAACGCATCGGAATTTTCTGAGGGAACCATAAAATTCTTAAAGGATAAGGGATTAAAAATGTTCGAATCCCATGGTTTCACTGAAAAGGACATCAGAAATGTCGGAGCTAAAACAGATGAAGACATTATTTTTATGGCAGCTATATTTACCGCCATTGTAGAACATCCCGCCAACACTCCACGAGTAATGAAAAAAGGTGAAAGTGGAGGAGGATGCTATAATGCAAATAAAATTGTGGATTGCATTCTTCAAGCAACTGGAATACAAGCTGTCGTAACAGGTTGCCTAACCAAAGCTGCGGCTCTACAAGTCGCTAAAAAATACATTCCTTATGTTGGCTACGCTGTGGCTCTTGCAGATTTTGCTAATTGTATGGGATGGACAGATTGGTGATATCCATTTAATGTCAAATAACTCAAATAGTATGCAAAAAGATTTAAATAGTATAATATTATATCTTTTAGGTATAGTTATCATCACGTTGCATTCCTTAAATAGAACCAACCTACACACAGATTTCAGTTCTATACTCATATCGTATGCCATACTAATCTGTGTATTATCACAATTTTACGAATGTATCCGTTACAAAAAGAGAGATAAAGACATCTCCAAATGGATGACGTATGCCAAACATACTGAACTCATTTTGGGCATAATATTTATAATATCTTTTGTATATAATACGTTCCTATAATCGTTCAATAGGTGGCCGACAGCACAACAGACTGTCGACTACCTATTAAAAATGACAAATCATAATTATTTCGCATGTATGAAAACAGTACTTCTTTCAATTATCACTATTCTTTTCATTGCTTGCTCAACAAACGACATGGAAAAAGATTATAAACGACTTAAATCTGAAAATATAAACCTTCCACAATACCAAACGTTCATCATCAATGGAAAAGAATGTTCAAATATAAATCGGCCTAACGGAAAACTAAAACTTATTGTATTCTGTGACTCTACAAGTTGTAACAACTGTGCAATTGAAGCAATCTATAGTTGGGAAGATTACATAAAATATGCAGAAAAATTAGAAAATCAATTATGCTACTATTTTATTTTCACACCACGAAAAAAAGATATAGCTAATGTCCGTACCACTTTAGCCATGACTGACTTTAATTATCCAATAGTTTTTGATTCCACAGGAATTTTCAGAAAATTAAATCCACATATACCAATGAACAAAATGTTTCATACGTTTCTAATAGACGAAAACAATCATATTGTCATGGTCGGAAATCCCTTACATGATTCTAAAACCGAGAGTTTATTTAAGACAACAGTAGAAAAGCTTTTATCTGAACCACGAGTATGACCACCCCAATCAAACTTATCCTACGCGCCCTATTGCCATTACTGTTCATTGGAGCGAACAGAATAGGCCAGCACATAGCCCGTCCTCATTTCATCCCGGACGGTGCCGCAGTAAGGGCTGAAGTATTGTTCCCCGCATTTTTGCTCTTCTTCTTCCCTATCATCCTGCTCATACACGGATGTATCTGCTATATAAACCAACGTCATAAGTTTAACCTGAAACGTCTGGCTTACGCTTTGGCCATCCTGTTCATTCTAATGTCCATTCCAACCTTTTTCCTTTCGGACAACCCATTATCTGCTAAAATATGGGAAGCATCGGAAAACCTTTTTGGCTCGGTAATACTTTGGCTGTACCTTTATGGGATGAACGCCACGAGACAGGTTAACGTCCCGGAATGGAATAGCAAATCCGGCGTGGCATGGTTCTGCATCAGCTTATGCCTCATCGTAGGAATTCTCATTCCGTCTTGCCTGTTTCATTATGGAGTCATAGGAAGCATGCCATTCAGATTGTACAGCCCGCTCATCCTGTCATACGGATGGTTCGGGCTTATATGGCTTTTGCAAAACAAATGGATAAAAACCGGGCTTTTAATTCTGGCCGTTTTCTCTTTCGTCTACATGTTCAACATGTCCACTATTCCATAACATTAAAATCAACTGCAATGAAAAACCTTCTTCTTTGCTGCCTTGCTGCAACCTTAGCCGTCTCCTCCTGCCAGAAAACGGACATCAGGCAGACGCTGGAAAAAGCCGGTGAAAACCGCCGGGAACTGGAAACCGTATTGGAACATTACAAAAATGAGCCGCTCAAAGAGAAAGCCGCACGCTTCCTTCTGGAAAACATGGACGGGCATTTCGCCCACACCGGTGAAGCCGTCGACGTGTACGACAATTACATGGACAGTGTGTTCCGCCATTGCAACGGAGACCGTGTGTTCTGGATCATGAAATACGATACTATCTTGCAACGAACAGGCCTGGATTTGGAATTAAGCCAAGACGAACGCCTGTACGATGCCCAATCCGTCACGGCAGACTTCCTGACCGAACATATCGACAGTGCATTCACCGTATGGCAACAGAACTGGAACAAACAATACAGTTTCGAAATGTTCTGCCGCTATGTGCTGCCTTACCGTATCGGGAATGAAAAGACAAGTCTTTGGAGGAAGACATTCACCGTGCCCTCATGGGTGCGCGAAGCATACGCCCCCAACCAAGACAACTCCACCTATGCCTATGGCATGGCCAACGACATTCTGGGAGGCATGCGTTCCGTCATTTATTATCCTCCGCAATTCCTTCCCGACCTCCCCCTCACGGCACTCGAACATGTCAAGTCGGCTTCCTGCAAGGAATATGCACACCTGTGCGTGGCCGTACTGAGGGCGCATGGCCTGCCTGCCACCATCGACTTCACACCACAGTGGGGCAACCGCGGATTGGGGCATGAATGGTGCGTGTTCTTTCCCGACAACCATTCTTTCATCCCTTTCAATCCGGGGGAACGGCTCGGCGACCACTTCATGAAGCGGAAGGAAGACCGGCTGACCAAAGTGTTCCGCCAAACCTACGAGAAACAACCGGAATCGCTCTATATGCAGAATAAGGGGGAAGAGGAGATTCCCGACCTTTTCGACACACCTTATATCATGGATGTGACAAGGGAATACACGGCCACTTCCGATGTGGAGGTGGAGTTGTACGACGATGTTGAAAGCGGCAGGTTCGTCTACCTGTCCGTCTTCGACAACCAAGACTGGAGCATCGTGCATTGGGGTACGCGCCACGGACGGAAAGCCACCTTCCGAGACATGGCACGAAACGTAATGTACATGCCCGTACATTATTCCGAAGAAAACGGCACGGTTCCGGCCGGAGACGCTTTCCTTTTAGACCCGCAAGGAAATATCCATAAAATGACAGCCGACACCACACAACGCACGACGGTGGAAGTGAAACGCAAATTCCGCGACGTACGTTCCAACCAATTCCTTCAGGGCGTAATCGGCGGGAAGTTCCAAGTGGCCAACCAGGAAGACTTCAGCGATGCGCTGACCATACATGTCATCCCGCATCTGAAGGACAACAAATTCCATGTCGTCCATCCCCGTTACACCGGCAAATACAGATATTTCCGTTACCTGTCGCCGGACTGGTCGAGGGGCAACATGGCCGAACTTTATACGTTCAATGCCACCGGCGACACGCTGAAGCATAAACGGCTGATGGGCAACTTCCACGTACGTCCCTGGTGTGGGCCGGAAAACCTGTTCGACGGTAATGTCCTTTCCTTCTACGACTCCCACGACGTGTACGGCGTATGGTATGGATGGGAACTGGAACAGTCGGAAAACGTGGCACGTATCGTATTCCTGCCGCGTAACGATGACAACTTCATCCGCGAAGGCGAAGAATACGAATTGTTCTATTGGAACCACGGGACATGGATGTCATTAGGGCGTAAGACGGGGAATTTCGAGGCGGTATTGAAATACGACAACGTCCCGGCCCAGGCCTTGTTCCGCCTGCACAACCGTACCAAAGGCTCGGAAGAAAGAATCTTCACTTACGAAGACGGAAAGCAAATCTGGTGGTAACCCTCTGGGTATCTACACAGGGATTTTACAAAAAGATCCTTCATCTTTCAGGATTCATGGTAATCCGTTCATAATATTGACGTTACAGGCTGAAGGATGTTTCAGGCATCCTTCAGCCAAGCCTCATTTCGTTCGACGCAGAACAGAAAATAGTTCGCCTGAGATTGAAAAATCATTCGGCTGAGAACGAAAAACGAATCTCAGCCGAATGATTTTTCATTTGCCTCATGATGAAAATCCGCTTTCTGCAATGAAAGGAAACTGAAAGATGGCCTCCCTATTCTTCATCCCATAACAAACTATACGACAAAGCGTTGACATGTCGCCTGAAAGATGAAGGCTCTTTCCTGAAAAACCTTGGGAGGGAAAGCATGCGGGACGTGGAAGCTATAAACACATAAAAAAAGCATCCATAATCCTTGGATTACCGATGCCTTTATGCCTTGTCGGGATGACTGGATTCGAACCAGCGACCACTCGCCCCCCAGACGAGTACTCTAACCGGACTGAGCTACATCCCGTTTGCGGGTGCAAAAGTAGAAATTGTTTTTGAATTCTCCAAATAAATTTCTACTTTTGTGCTGGTATAACCCACATTTTAGGCAAAACATGCAAATCAGACTTACCGCGCCGCTACACCTGCGGCATAAAACCATACTGCCGGCCAGCAAAAGCATCAGCAACCGGGCCCTCATCATCCATGCATTGGCCGGAGGAAAAGACTTGCCGAAAAATGTGTCGGACTGCGACGACACATTCGTTATGGTAAGGGCACTGACGCAAACCGACGACCCCATCGACATCATGGCGGCCGGTACGGCCATGCGTTTCCTTTCGGCTTACTGGTCTGTGAACGAGGGAACACATACCCTGACCGGTACAGCCCGGATGAAACAACGCCCCATCGGCATCTTGGTAAATGCCCTGCGGACACTGGGCGCACAAATAGAATATGTGGAAACGGAAGGTTATCCCCCCCTGCGTATTTCCGGCGGACTGCATGAGGGTGGCCGGCTCAGCCTGCCGGGAGATGTGAGTTCCCAATACATTTCCGCTTTGCTGATGATCGGTCCGGTCCTAAGAAAGGGGTTGGAACTGGAACTGACGGGACAGGTCATTTCACGCCCCTACATCGACCTGACCCTGAAACTGATGAAAGACTTCGGTGCACAAGCGGAATGGACAGACGAACGACACATCAAGGTGGAACCGCAACCTTACCGTCCGACACCCTATTATATAGAAAACGACTGGAGCGCGGCATCCTACTGGTATGAAATGATGGCTCTGACGTCCGACAAAGACGCGGAAATCATCCTGACCGGCCTGTTCGCAGACAGTGCCCAAGGAGATTCTGCCGTACACGGCCTGTTCGAATCGATAGGCGTGCACACGGAATTCTTCTGCGACGATGACGGAATGCCATGTGTCAGACTGACCAAACAACCCATCGCCACGGAACGCTTGGAGTATGATTTCGTCAACCAACCGGACTTGGCACAGACATTTGTAGTCACGTGTGCCATGTTGGGGCTCCCGTTCCGTTTCACGGGTCTGCAAAGCCTGAAAATCAAGGAAACCGACCGCATCTCCGCACTTATCCGCGAACTGGACAAACTGGGGTATCCCTTGCATGAAGCCTGCGGATCAGAACTATCTTGGGACGGGCAACGCACTGAAGTCCGGCCACATCCGGCCATCGACACCTACGAAGACCATCGCATGGCCATGGCGTTTGCACCTTGCTGTTTCGCCGTTCCCGAAATATATATCAATCATCCGCAAGTGGTCAGCAAATCTTATCCCCATTATTGGGACCACTTGAAAGAAGCGGGATTTGAAATTACGGCCTTATGATTATCATTTACATTCTTATAGCCCTTGCCGCCGCGGCCGTCATTGCTTTCGTGGCCGGCAGTTTGCGCAACCGCTCACTGAAAAAGAAACTGGCACAAGGCGAAATCAGAGAAATGCCGACCGTGGTACAACCGCCACAGGAATGTTGCGGACAGCACGAAGTATGCGAAAAAGAAAGTCTGCTGGCTGCCGTAAGCAAACAAATAGAGTATTACAACGATGAAGAACTCGACCGTTTCCGGGGAAAGGACGCTTCCGCGTACAGCGAGACGGAAACGGACGAGTTCAGAGATATCCTCTACACGATGCGCGACGACGAAGTGGCCGGATGGGTGCGCAGCCTGCAACTGCGCGGCGTTCCCTTGCCCGACGCATTGAAAGACGAAGTTTTCCTTATTATCGGAGAAAGGAGATTCGACCACGCATGAGCATCCTGTCTTACACTTTCTTCCAGAATGCCCTGTTGGGCAGTCTGTTGGCCAGTATCCTTTGCGGGCTGATAGGCACTTATATCGTTGCACGGCGGTTGGTCTTCATCAGCGGCGGCATCACCCACGCCTCGTTCGGCGGTATCGGTATCGGAGTTTACCTCGGATTTTCCCCCATACTCTCTGCAGCCGTATTTTCCGTATTGTCCGCCTGCGGCATACAATGGTTCAGCCACCGCCGCGACATGCGCGAAGATTCGGCCATCGCCATTTTCTGGACTTTAGGCATGAGCATCGGCATCATTTGCAGTTTCTTGGCACCGGGCTTCACCCCGGAGTTGTCCTCCTACCTGTTCGGCAACATATTGACCGTGACACCCTCGGACCTTTATTTGTTAGGCACATTGGCACTCATCGCCATTGTGGCTTTCACATGTTTCCTTCGTCCGCTCGTTTCCATGGCTTTCGATTCCGAATTCGCCCGTTCGCAACGCCTTCCGGTCATCACGGTGGAATATCTGATGATGGCCTTCATCGCACTGACTATTGTAGCCTGCCTGCGTATGGTGGGCATCGTGTTGGTCATCTCCCTACTGACCATCCCTCAAGTGACAGCCAATATTTTCACGCATAGTTTCAAACGTATGGCACTGCTCTCCATCGTGACAGGTTACAGCGGCTGTCTGGGCGGCCTTTACCTGTCGTACCATTACAATATACCGTCGGGCGCCTCCATCATTTTCGTCTCCATACTCATCTATTTGGTGTGCAAAGGAATTTCATGGTCGATTATTCGATGGAGAAGGCAATAAAATACATGTTTTTCAGTTATCTAACTGTGTAAAGAACGCATTGGGAAAAAGGATTCTACATATCATCACCTCCGGACTTGTCCTCCTGTCCGTCCTGACGGCGTGTTCCACGAAAAAGAACACGTCGGGCACCCGTTTTTACCATGCCATGACGGCACGGTTCAATACGTACTTTAACGGGTCGGAGGCCTTCAAAGAAGGAGTCCTCGAACAACAAAAAGGACATAAGGACAATTACACGACCTTATTGCCCATGTATGCCGTGCGAAATAAGTCTACGGCAGCCATGGGAAAGTCCAACTTCGAGACCGCCATCGAAAAATGCGAGAAAGCCATCAAGCTGCACTCCATAAAGGCGCGGCCGAAATCGAACGTCAACAAGCGGAAAACGGCCAAGGAAAAAGCGTATATGGCCCGCAAGGAGTTCAACCCATTCTTGCGGCACGCCTGGCTGCTCATGGGGAAAGCCCAATTCCAGCAGGGCAATTTCATCGAAGCGGCCTCCACGTTCAATTATATCAGCGGACTGTATGCCGGACAGCCTGAAATCGTGTCCGTAGCCCGGGCCTATCTGGCCCGTTGCTACGTAGAACTGGAATGGCCTTACGATGCAGAGGATGTCTTTCATAAAATACAACGTGACAGTATCGGGAGTGAAGGAAAACGGGAATTCAACGCTTCATACGCCGATTACCTCATCTTCGTGAAACAATATAAAGAGGCTATTCCTTATTTGCAAAAAGCCGTCAAGAAGGAAAAAAGCAAACTGCAACGTGCACGCCTGAACTTCCTGTTGGGACAGTTGTACCACGAAACGGGAAACAAAGCAGAAGCCTACAAGGCCTTGCGGCGTGTCATACGTGCCAATCCTCCATACGAATTGTCTTTCAACGCCCGTATCCTGCAAACCGAGGCCATGGCCAGCGGGAACCACAACAAAATGGTGAAGAAATTGCGACGCATGGCCAAGAACAAGAAAAACAAGGACTATCAGGACCAGATTTATTATGCCATCGGCAATATCTATCTGGCCAACCGGGATACCGCTCGATGTATCGGAGCATACGAAACCGGTGCCAAAGAAAGTACACAGAACGGCATTGCCAAAGCCATGGTATTGTTGCGTCTGGGTGAGATTTATTGGGACAAGGAGGACTATATCAACGCACAACGCTGTTACGCCGAACTGGTCGGCATATTGGACAAAGAAAATGAAACTTACAAAGAGGCGGAACGCCGCTCAGGCATCCTGACCGAACTGGAACCTCATTTGTCGGCCATCAAACTGCAAGACAGCCTGCAATGGTTGGCCAAGTTGCCCGAAAACGAACGTAACGAGGCCATCGACAAAGTCATCGAGGCCTTGAAGAAGCAAGAGAAAGAAGAAGCACGCAAGGCCATGCAGGCCGAAATGGCTGCCAATATGCCCAAAACTCCGACAGCCACCCCCACCCTGCCTACGGGAAACCGCGGGGCGCAGGCGGGAACTTCCGGACAAACCGGCACGTGGTATTTCTATAACCCGTCGGTCGTAGCCCAAGGCAAACGTCAGTTCCAACGCAGGTGGGGCAAACGCCCGTTGGAAGACAACTGGCGGAGAAGTCATAAGAACGAGGACCGCACGGAAGATTTCGGAGAATATGACTACAGCGAAGAGAGCGACAGCCTGATGGCGGCACAAGCCGACAGCATCGCCTTGGCCGACAGCATTGCCGAAGCCCAGGAGCGTATGGCCGACTCATTGGCCAGCGACCCGCACAACCGGGAATATTACCTGCAACAAATCCCGTTCACGGAAGAGCAGTTGCAAGCTTCCAACGACATCCTGCGCGACGCGCTTTATCAGGCCGGCATCCTGGAAATGGAGAGACTGGAAAATTTCGGTTTGGCACGGCGTACCCTGTTGCGTCTTATCGAAACGTTCCCGGACGTAGCCGACAAAGACAACGTGTACTACCATCTATTCCTTATCAACGGCCGACTGAATGACATGGCCGAGGCGGAACAGTATAAACAGCGGCTCATCGAGGAGTTCCCGGACAGCCGGTATGCCATCATGCTGGCTAACCCCAAATACGAGCTTTACGCAAGGCAGGGCAAGCACATAGAGGATTCTCTGTATGCCGCCACATACGAAGCCTATGGCAAGAACGAATATGAGGAAGTGTTCCGCAATTATTCCATTTCGACTTCGGATTTCCCGGAGGGGGCACACCGCGCTAAATTCATGTTCATACAAGCCATGAGCCAACTGTACGGCGGAGAACGGGACAGCTTCTTGGTCACGTTGAAACAAGTCATTGAGAAATATCCGAAAGACGAAGTAACGGAAATCGCACAAAGCATCGTGAAAGGCATTCAGGAAGGCCGGTCGCTGACCGACGGGAAATACGCGGCAAGCGACATCTGGAGCCGGCGTTCACTGACGGCTCTGCAAGACTCCACAGCCGAAGCGCAGCAATTAAGCGACGAACGCCTCAGCAACTTCGTGTTCCTGTTGGCCTATCCGGAAAACAGTCTGGACGAGGACCAACTGCTATATGAGATGGCCCTGTATAATTTCACTAGTTTTATGGTACGCAATTTCGACATCGACATCGTGAAGGCCGACGGACTGGCACAAATGCGCGTCAGCGGTTTCCTCAACTATGACGAGGCACACGCTTACGCCCAAAAGCTGTATGCCGATCCGCACATGAGTGTCGTGCTTAAAAACATACGTTCTGTCATCATCTCCGAAAGCAACCTGAAGCTGCTGGGCACGGTCTTCAGTTTCGACGATTACAAGAAGTTCTACGATGAGAAGTTCGCACCGCTGCAAGTGCCGGAGGACCTGAGACTGGACGAACCTACTTCCATCGAAATCCGTACGCCGGACGACGAACCGCCTGCCGGAGACGAAGAATACGAAGAAGAGGAAGAAGACACAGACAGTGGTATTATTTTCTAACATACGAAACCATTACAATGATGAACAACGGTTTATTACTTTGGGTAGACGATGAAATAGAATTGCTGAAAGCGCATATTCTTTTTCTCGAAAAGAAAGGATACGAGGTAGAAACCGTATCCAACGGGCAGGATGCACTGGACAAGTGCAGCGAAACGACCTACGACCTGATTCTGCTGGACGAGAACATGCCCGGCCTGAGCGGGCTGGAAACCTTGTCGCGCATCAAGGAAATCACACCGGTCACGCCGGTGGTCATGGTGACGAAGAGCGAAGAGGAGAATATCATGGACCAGGCCATCGGCTCCAAAATTGCCGACTATCTCATCAAGCCCGTCAACCCCACGCAAATCCTCCTGACCCTGAAAAAGAACATCCATAAGAAAGAAATCGTCACGGAGGTGGCTCAAAACGCCTATCAACAGAATTTCGGCAAGATTGGCATGCAAATCAATGACTCATTGACGTTCGAGGACTGGAAAGAGGTGTACAAACGATTGGTATACTGGGAACTGGAGCTGTCCGAGACCGACAGCAACATGGACGAAATGTTGGGCATGCAGAAAACGGAAGCCAACCTGGCTTTTGCCAAATTCATACGCAAACACTACGAAGACTGGATTGCCCACCCCGAAGACCGCCCGCTGATGAGTCCGGATATCTTCAAAACCAAAATATTCCCCCTGCTGAATCAAGGGGAAAAGGTGTTTCTCATCGTTTTGGACAACTTCCGTTACGACCAATGGCGGACACTCAGTACGGAACTGGCGGATATGTTCCTCATCGACGAAGATATTTATTGCAGCATCTTGCCCACGGCCACACAATATGCGCGCAACGCCATCTTTTCCGGTCTGATGCCGGACAAAATCGCCCAAATGTACCCGGATCTCTGGGTGGACGAAGACGAAGAAGAGGGCAAGAACCTGAACGAAGGGCCTCTCATCCAGACCCAATTGGACCGTTACCGCCGTAAGAATACATTCAGTTATCATAAAATCAATGATTCGACTACGGCCGATAAACTTATCGGCCAGTTCAAACAGTTGGAAAAATATGACTTGAACGTCATTGTGCTCAACTTTATCGACATGCTTTCCCATGCTCGTACGGAATCTAAAATGGTGCGCGAACTGGCTTCCAACGAGGCAGCCTATCGTAGCATCACCCAAAGCTGGTTCCGGCATTCTGCCGTGAAAGACCTGTTCAAGGCCCTGGCCGCAAGCGACTACAAAATCATCGTCACGACCGACCACGGCAGTATCCGCGTGAAGTCACCGGTCAAAGTCATCGGGGACAAGAACACGAACACGAACTTGCGCTACAAACTGGGGAAAAATCTGAAATACAACCCCAAAGAAGTCTTTGAAATCAAAGACCCACGTAAAGTCCTGCTCCCGGCTCCCAACCTGAGTACGGCCTACATCTTTGCTTCGGGCGACAATTTCTTTGCCTATCCCAATAATTACAATTATTATGTGTCTTACTATCGCGACACATTCCAACACGGCGGCATCTCTATGGAGGAAATGCTCATACCGCTGATAACCCTACAAAGCAAAAAACGAAATTAAAAACAAAAAACTATATGAAGATTAGAATAGACTCTTTAGACCACATCCACGAGGTTGCCCGGGAATTCATTGCAGCCATGGGCGACAACACCGTCTTTGCCATGTACGGCAAGATGGGAGCCGGTAAGACCACCTTCACCAAAGCCGTATGCGAATGCCTCGGCGTGGAGGACGTCATCAACTCGCCCACCTTCGCCATCGTCAATGAATACCGTTCGGACAGCGGCGAACTGATTTACCATTTCGACTTTTACCGTATCAAAAAACTGGAAGAAGTGTACGACATGGGCTACGAAGACTATTTTTACAGCGGTGCGCTTTGCTTCATCGAATGGCCGGAACTGGTGGAAGAACTTCTTCCGGGTAATACGGTGAAAGTAACCATCGAAGAGAACGAAGACGGTTCACGCACAGTGAGCTTCTAAAAGTTTGAAAAGTTCATAATAAAGAAAAAAATAATAGATATTTTCCTTTGAGTTACCAAAAAGAATGCCTATATTTGCAACATAGCAGAAAAGAACAAGAAACAGTAGTTTCAATATTCTGTGAATGTTCTTTCATAAACCTTAATTATGCAAAAATATACTTTCTCATATCAATATGGGAAATGCCCCTGATGTAATAGGGCGTGGAAGTGATTCCGCGCCCTATTTTTATGCCTGCCCTACATCACAACTTCCGTAAATTCAAGGTTCACGTCCTTCAGGCCATCTAATAATCAACCTATTACGGTGAAGGCTTTACGTTTTAGGATTCACACGGAGTTCTGTAGTTGGGAAAATATTTAGGGGGTATATAAATGTAGCCGTGAACCCACCGGTGAAGCCCATGTGAAGGCTTTCGACCAACAGGGTTCACCGCAACAGACTGATTCTTAGACAGTCTGAAGAATGCGAACCTTTTTTAGAATAAACATATTGTATATGGAAGTAGATACCTCTGCCCCGTCGGCCTTAGCCTTGTCTTCCGCTCACAGCAAAACAAAAAATCGTTTAGAGCACATCTGAAAATCGTTTGGCGGTTGTTTCTACGGTGTCCTCACAATTCCTTGGGACATTTTTCATAAGGCACTTTCATAAGATATAGTTTTTACACTTATCCGAAGCTTTTAGATACAAAAATACGGTTTTTCTAATTTACTCATCCCCATACAATATATATTTATCGTATGGGGATGTTATTTGAAACGGAGGAGCAGGTATTTACTTATAAGAATCTTCTACTCCAGCTAAATAACCAGCAGCATAAGCTGCATGTGGGCTTTTATGCCTAACTGTTCCAGCTTGACTCTCTGGTAATGAATCCAAGTCCAAATCCATTTTTTCTTTACGATTTAGTCCATCTTCATACCCTCTTTCATAAGCACATCCAGCACAACGATGTCTTCCTGCCCCACCTTGATCGACAGGTAAATTATTGTACTGAGGATCATAACGATGTTGTTTTTCACAAGCCATAATTCTTATTCTTTAAATTATTACTCTATTAGTTCTAATATCCAATTTATCCAAGATATAACAGTAGATGCCCTTCGTTTATATGTTTGTTCAGAATCAATATTATACAATTTTGCACTTTTCATTATTTCAACGACCTCGCTCTTTGTTGGAACATTGCCTTTATCAAAATACAGTTTCAAGGTGTTTTGAAATGCCGTATGTGCCAATATAAGTTTTACAAATTCCAATTGCCGTTCAATAATGGGCAGATTAAATATACGAGAGCCATCACGAGTTAGAATGCACCCTATTTGTTGATTCTCACGAACAACCTCTACTAATCCTAAATATTTTGCTGCATTTGAATAATAATCAGTTTGTCTGTGGTCAAAGTCATAATTTTGCGTAATATCATCTTTACAAATAAATCCTTTTTGTTTTAATAGCTCGCAAAGATTAATTACTCGCTCAAAGCTATCTGCTTGAGGGAAAGGCAACTTAGGCTCTTTTACAACTTGAATACTATCCAAAATGTTCTGTATATTCTCAACATTAATTCCTCCTTCTTGAACTGCATATTTTTTATGTTGTATTAATCGGATGGAATTGTATGATTCAGGCGTAACAAAGTCATATTCTCTCAAATGGAAAATACCATTTGAATACGTCAAGAATATTGGACGAACACGTTTTCCAATTTTATTACTCCATAATCTATATGGATAGTATAGTTGTCGAATCAGAAAATCATCTGAAATATAATTTTTAGCTTCAATCAAATTTAAAGAGCTATCTCCTTCATACCCTCCGTCTATTTCAATTTGTGAATTATCAACATTAATTTTTAAAATGTTTTGTCCTGAATTAATCGTAAAATCAAAGACTGAAGAGCTCATCCGTCCGGAAACGGTAGGTAACAGATTTTCCTCTCCTGTAAAATCATGCAATATCTTAGATACAAAAGCACAATTTATAGCTATTGATTCACTCGTAATATCTTTATAATCTATACTTTCCAAGAAAGTTGGAAAGTCAATAGGGGTTATCTCTATATCATCTTTATTGAAATCACAAAAAGTTTTAAAATTCCCGATTTCATACGTACCTCTGGATGTAGGTAATATTGATAAGTTATGATCTATAAACAATTTTGGAAGTTGAGATCTATGGTCAAACTTGGTCATTAAACGAGCCTCTCTAAACTGATTAATTTCTGTTGAAGAAATTGATATACGTTCATTATTGGCAAGTTTGTCCAAGATGCAATACTTCTCAAAAATTTTCTCCCACGCTATGTCATTCTTGGATTTACTCATAATTGCTAATTAAGAATTCATCAACTTGCCCTCTTTTAGAAGAATCTGAATTTATAGCACGACTTGCCTGTACTACATGAATATTGTATTCCGCATAAATTTCTTTTATGAAATTAGATGCAGAATTTGATAGGAGAAATTTTATGCCATTGCTATTTAATCTATTACAAACATCTCTTAGCCTAAGTTGATCCCTCTCACTCCATCCGCCCTGCACGTATCCTGTAAAATTAGAACTCTCTGAAATAGGATGATACGGAGGATCTAAATACACAAATGAATTTGTTGGTATATCTCTCAAAATGACCTCATAATCACCATTTGATATTTGAATCCGATCAGAATTTAAATATTTACTTACCGCCTTAATCACAGGCTCATTGACAATATTTGGATTTTTATATTTCCCAAATGGAGAATTAAATTCCCCAGCATTATTAACCCGATATAATCCATTATAGCAAGTTTTATTGAGATATATAATCCGTGATGCTCGCTCGATAGTGGTAAGATTTTTAAAAAGAGGTTGCCTATCCATAGAGCGAATTTCATAAAAATACTCTGACGTATTTTTATGTTTCTTTAAATCCTCAATAAGTTCATTAGGGTTGTCCCTTATAACCGTATAAACATTAATCAACTCTTCGTTATAATCATTTACAACTGCTTGTTTTGGCTGGAGTTCAAAAAATAAAGCTCCGCCTCCGATGAATGGCTCATAATAGGGACGATTCGCTACCCCTTTGGGTAACATCTTTCTAATTTCTGGAATAAGTTGCCTTTTTCCCCCAACCCATTTCAAAAAAGGAACTACAAGTTTATTCTTAGCCATTTTATATAAAGTCTATTACATCAGTTACAAAGGTACAACTTTTACTGATTTATCCTATAAGAATCCACAACAATTTGATTATTTTGATTTAAAATTCTGAGGTACAGCTAATTATTCGTTCTTAAATTCCTCTACCTTTCCTTTGCGGCTGCATGGGGCGATGTATGTTCTACCGTAGCTTGTCGAACTGTTCCTTGAACCATTCGGCAATGTTTTCGGACGATGGCAAGGACCTGCTTCGTCCAGTCTGTCGGGTCTTTCACCACTTGCCCCCTGCTTTTTCGGTCATGAATTTCCGTCCGTGTTCCTCCGAATAGAGTTCCCCAGCATACTCCAACGGTTTCCCCTTGACGAGCGTTGCGATCTACCGTTCGTCAACCCCGACAAGGCGACAAAGGTTTTCGATATGGAGCATTTCATGGAAATAAGGAAACCATGCCGCCACCCTTGCGATTACCGTTTTCAGAAACGATATTTCCTCCTTGTGCCTCGCTTCCTTGTCTGTAAATGAATGAAAGCGGAAAAGTTATATATCACACTTTGTTTTTAGGAATCATCCTCCTCATCTCCGGATGGTTCAAAGACATTGCCCCTTACGGCACGGCCCTCCCTGTACATTCCGCCTTGTTCCTTCCCCTATGGATTTCCTGCCCTATAACCGGGGAACAAACCTTGACGGGCATCCCGACTTTGCCGTCTTCAACAGATAATACAAAAAAATAACGGATTCGTTACATATATAAAGGTGTATTCGCCCTACTGCTCATTCAACAAAATTAGTATCTATCCACTGTAAAACAAAATTTAGAATGCGTTTCTACTGCGTCCTTCCGTTTTTTAAACATCTCTCTCAAAAGGTACTTTTATAAGATGTTATTCTTACACTCATCTGACTATTTTGAATACAAATTCGTCAAGACAGGCATCCTTTTGCGTCAAAAACAAGTTTAAATGCAATTTTTTAAGAAAATATTTGCAACTTATTTAAAAATCAAATACATTTACTATAAATTTTGAGAGGAAGAGTCTCGCAAAGAACAATTAGTCACATAAAAAGCTAAAAGCCATGAAGAAAATTAAATTAATGATTATTGGAATTCTAACTTTATCAAGTGCTTATGTTGGTTATTCTGTTTATGATGACATGAACGCTCCGATTTCCGACGCATTTTATTTGGAAGATGTGGAAGCATTGGCTTCAGATAGTGAAGCAGGTGGTTCTGACATAAGAGACAGGTGTCATTGCAGTAACGAATCTACCGGAAGTTGTTCGCCCAATAATTCTGGTGGTGATTGTGGTATGGATGTTGACTGTAGTCAACGCGCTTGCGTATAGAAAGCAACACATCTCCCGCAACATTAAACTGTAGAATGGTATTAATCATTCTACAGTTTAAAGATTTAGAAAAGCTTTAAATAGATACATTGAATTCATGAAAAAAATTATTCCCGTATTAACTTTTGTAATACTCTTTTGCAACTGTTCTAACAAGAAGAAAAACGGGAACTTTTACGTTCCCACCAATTCTCAAACCAGTATAAGCATTTCTAAGCTATCTTTTGACAGCATTCCGTTAGACTCGATAACTACATCGTATGTAATTGAATCGAACCTACATGACAGTTCTATTTATGTCATGGATAGATTTTTCTGTACCTTGTACACCTTTGACCTAAATGGACATTTTAAGTTTAAAAAATTAGGAAGCGGACATGCAAAAGGTGAGATTCCAGTAGGACGGATTGCCACACACACATTCCTAAACAATGGAAATTTGTTTATTTTGGATTATAATTGCGTATATCGACAATATGATAAAGATATCCTTTTAAGTGATTTCTTTAAAATCAGATACGACCGAAGCAAAAGGACTAAAGATAAGGAAGAGTTTTATCAAAATCCCATTGAATATACCCAGTTTTATGAAGACATGGTTTGTCGCTCGTATAAAAACAATGTCTATTTCAACGCACGTGCATCATCTAACGAATGCTGCTATGTTAATAATACGGCACAACATCTTAAAAACAATTCAAACATTTTGGAGGTTAAACTTGACGACCAAGATTTTGGTCGTCTGCTTGCTACAGGCTTTCCACCAAGTTATCAGGAAAACAGCCTCCAAAAAGCCATACTTTGTTCTGTGAATTATGACATAGACCTAAACGGAAACTTCTATGTCACATACGAGGCAGACAGTCTGATTCGTCAATATGATAACGACTACAATGAATTAAAATGTTTTGGATATGCAGGAATAGACATGGATTTGAATTACAAGACGATTACTACACTTGAAGAATCCCGCAAGAATTGGCGAAATGAAAGACTGACCAAAGGTTACTACAACTGGTTGGAATACGTAGATGAAACTGGGTTACTTTTCCGCTCCTATCAAAAAGGAGAAGCACGTTCAACTGACGGATTGCAAATTTATAAGGACGGTGTTTTAATTGGAGATGTAAGCGTACCCAAAGGACTAAAGGTCATGGGATATATTGCACCTTACTATTATTCATACGTCATTCCGAACGAAGAAAAAGAATTTATGTATCTATACCGCTTCAAGTTATGAAACGACAAAATAGTATTTGGATTTAGCTCGCATTAATAGGGTGTGTTTGGGGGTTCTATTTCTTTTGGAAACAAAACTCCCATCAAAAATCCCTGCGTACCCCACGAGACACACCGAAAGAACAACCTTTGACCGAACTTAAAATAAAGGAGAAAGTCATCAAACTCAAATCTGTAAAAGCCGGTGAAATAGCCACAGCCAACTATATTCTATACAACATAGGAAAAAATCCCCTGGTCATTGATTATGTGAATCCAGACTGCAACTGCACCAGTTGTGAAATTAGCGATAGCATAACAGCCCCGGGAGATTCCATGCAAATAACGTTAAAGTTCAATTCTGAAGGAAAAGCCGGCACGAACTTTTTGAATACAGTAATAAAAGTCAATACACCAACTGAATTATATAAATTAGGTTTTGTAATCCATGTAAATGAATGAAAGAGGAAAAACTATATACCATTCTTTGTTTTTAGGAATCATCTTTCTCATTTCCGGATGGTTCAAAGGCGTTGACCCTTACGGTACGTCCTTGCAGATGGAGGAATACTTCCGAGTATGGGGTATGGACGGAGTGTGGAGCAAATACACCATGGTTTGGGCGATACTCCTCTGCACCGGAGAACTGTTTTTAGGCCTGCTGTTGGTCTTCGGAATCTTCCGTAAACCGGCAGCGTGGGCGGCATGTCTCCTGATAGCCTTCTTTACGACCGTCACCGGAAACTTGGCTTTTACGGCGGCAGGCACCGCTATTCAGGACTGTGGATGCTTCGGAGAAGCCTTTAAAATCAGCCATGAAGCTACCTTCTTCAAAAATCTCCTGCTATTGGTTTTGGCCATTGGAAATATTCTTGCCGTACGCCACGAAAAGCTTTTCCCGAAACATGGGGTTGGAAAATGGACAGCTTTAGCCTGCCTCATTTTCGCTACGGCCATCCCTGTACATTCCGCCTTGTTCCTTCCCCCAGTGGATTTCCTGCCCTATAACCGGGGAACAAACCTCGATGGGCATCCCGACCTTGCCGTCTTCAACAGACAATACGAAGAAGTAACGGATTCGTTGCTCAACCTGTCGGGAAGCAAACCATTAGCCATCATTACGACAAGGAAAGAACTGATGGCGGAAGATTGGAAGAAACTGAAGACGTTCAGTACCTTGGCGAAGCAAGGAGACATTGCCCTTTGCCTCATGTCTCTCCCCGAACAGAACAAAAGAAACACAATGGAAATCTATTATACTGATGAAGTGACCCTGAAATCCATACTCCGCAGCGAAAAAGGTGTCCTCATCGTGGAAAACAGTATCATCCGTGCCAAATGGAACCTGGACACTTATCCGACTAAACTTATACGCCATGCCACGAGGCTTAAGCAACTCGCCGCATGGAACAGTTGGGTCGCATACCGGTATGGCTTCTGCTTGTTGGCCGGGTTCCTCCTCATAGTATGGATAAGGAAAAAAGAAAAACAAGCCCCGCAAGGATGAAAACGGGAGATTACATATATAAAGGTATATTCGCCCTGAGCCTTTTGTGTGTGGCCGCCGTGTTGGCCGTAGGCATACACTACGGTTGGCGTGCCTTCGTGGCAGACACCTTTATCGTGCCGTCGGACTCCATGCAACCCACCCTGATGCCAGGCGACAAGGTAAAAGTGGACAAACTCATCTTCGGGGCTCGGATATACAAATCACTCGACTTCACGGACGGAAAGTTGGAATGTTGGCGCACAAGAGGACGGCGCGGACTGCGCCCGAACGACATCATCGTCTTCAACTACCCTATCAACGACGGGAAAATAGGATTCAAAATCAACTATGTGTATGTGAAACGGTGTGTGGCCCTGCCGGGCGACACCATTTCGTTCGTACACAGCCGACCCGTCAACAACAACTACCACGGCACGATAGGCGTGCCCGACATGCAGCAACAATTAGAAAGCATGCCCGACGACCAACTGCCGTGGGGCGTGATGTGGCCGATATTGACGGGCGACCCGCGCTTGGGATGGAGTGCGAAAAACATGGGACCGCTCTACGTGCCACGATGCGGCGACATCATCCGGATGGACAACTGGCGCAAGGCGGACATTTACCGTCCGGCCATCGAGTTCGAAACCCGTAAACCGCTCACATGGGACGGGGAACGGAACGTTTGCCTGTCCGGCGAGAAGCCTCTGCCCTACTACCGGTTCCAAAAGAATTACTACTTCGTATGCGGAGACCATGCCGCCAACTCCCGGGATTCGCGTTACTGGGGCTTCGTGCCGGAAGAATACATCGTGGGCGTGGTATCGGAAGTGGTGGAATCCATAGACCGCACTACCGGACGCGAACGCAAGGAACGTGCCGGACTGAACCTGCTTTATCCCCAATCCACCCAAACTAATGAGAATGAAACGGCATAAGCTGATACGATACGGTATGGCAGCTATCCTGACTGCCATATTGTGCCTCCCGGCTGTATGGCAGACGGTGGCCTACCCATCTGTTTCCGGCGTATGGTGTTACGGGATGGTGGCCATGTTGTCCATACCGGCTTTCTGCGCCTCCCTTCGGGCACGACAGTGGCCAAGACCGCACGCCTTGGATGCCATCGTCCTGCTATGGGCACTTTACATGGCCTGCAACTATTGGTTCCTCTCCCCTTATCCGGCTACGGAGGATTTCCGCGAAGCCGAAGCCTTGTGCCTTGCCTATGCGGCCTTGCGCCTCGCCATCCCTTTTTGCGGAAAGGCATTCGGGGCGGTATGGACAACGGGGCTATGCTTAGCCGGACTTTACCAAATCTATACCGGAATCGCCCAACTGGCCGGTTGGGAACCTTCCCATCACTACCGCTATGCCCTGACGGGTACCTTCTTCAATCCCGGCCCGTACGCCATTCTGGTAGCCATTGCGCTAACCGTAGCCTCCGCATGGCTGTACAACCATAAAGGAGCATGGACAGGATTGTCCCGACCAGACAAAATATTCCGTGTGACCGTATACGCCATGTGGGTAACCGGACTGCCTGTGTTGGCCGCCACATGGAGCCGCACGGCATGGGTGGCCCTGGCAGTAGCCCTTACCGTCATGCTATGGCGTGGCCACCGCCGCATGGTACTTGGAGGGTTGGCCGTAGCCGCCTGCCTCAGCGTATGCGCTTATGCCATGAAACAAAATTCAGCCGACGGCCGCCTGCTGATGACCATCGTAGCCGGAAAGGCATGGATGGCAGAATGGCTGACAGGACACGGACTGGGCGGTTTCGCCCATGCCTACGGTGAAGCACAAGCCGCGTTCTTCACTGGGCATCCGGACTCCCCGCTGCTGTCCGTAGCCGGAAGTCCGGAATATGCCTTCAACGGTCTGGCTGGAGTGGGAGTGGAGCAAGGCTTCATCGGCATGGCCTGTGCGCTCACGATTACTTCGTGGACGGCTTTCATCCTTGTGCGAAAACGCGAGGCATCGGCCTGTGGCTATATAGCCCTGCTCGTGGCCTCAATGTTTTCCTATCCGTTTTCATTATGGCCGTTCCGCCTGTGGGCTACAGGATGGGTGGCCTACGCCGTAAGCCTGCAAGCCGGAACCGGCACGGGGGCAGCCTGGTGGAAAAAAACTTCAGGAGCCGCCATGGCCATACTGTTGGCCGTGCCTTCCGTATGGTGGACAGCAGAAACAAAAACACGGGTGGAAGCCTACGGGGAATACCGTGCCCTCTCCGGCATACAAGATGCCGCTTTCGTGGATGATTTCCGAAAGAATTACGACCGGTTGAAAGACCGTCCCGAGTACCTGTTCACCTACGGCAAAGCCTTACGCGAACTGGAACGGTATAATGACAGCAACGCTGCCCTGCGGCAAGGCACACGCGTGAGCTGTGACCCGATGTTCCATGTCATGATGGGGAACAACTACCTTGACTTGGGAGCGACCCGTGAGGCTGAAACGGCCTACCGCAAGGCTTTCAGCCTGTTGCCTAATCGCGTCTATCCCCTCTACCGCCTCATGAAGCTGTACGAAGCCACGGGGAAGGACGAAAAAGCACGGGACATGGCACGACGGATAACCGCCCTCCGTGCCAAGGTGGATTCACCTGCCGTACGGAAAATGAAAGAAGAAGCGGAAGATTTGCTTCAACAAACCCACGTTTAAAAACCACAAAGAAAAAACAAAGCCTTATGAGAAGATACATCCTTTTTGCGGCCATCGCATGCGGCATGATATTCTCGGCCTGCAACCGCCCGCACGACACCCTGCTTGAAGAAGCCCTGGAAATGGCTGGGGAAAACCGCACGGAATTGGAAAAGGTTCTGGCACACTATGCCGGAGACTCCCTGAAACTGGAAGCAGCCAAATATCTCATCCGACACATGCCGGGACATTACTCGCAAGCCGATACAATACTACTCATACCATATTATGATGCCGTGGATTCCCTGCTTACGGCCATGAAGGACACTACAGACAAATGGGTGGTACGGGACTCTCTGGTATCCCTCAGCCGGAGGTTCGGGCAACTACGCACCCCAAAAGTACAGGACGTGAAGATCGTCACCGCCGACTTCCTCATCCAAAACATAGACAGCGCATTCGTACAATGGAAGGAAGGACCATGGGCACGCCATTTGGACTTTGAGGAATTTTGTGAATACTTGTTACCTTACAAGGTTGAGGAACTTCAGCCCTTGGACGACTGGCGCACGCATCTGCGTTCGTTCCACCCCGACCATCTCGACGAACTGGCCTATTGCGACCTGTACCGGAATTCCGCCCTGCAAGCCGGTATCAAACTGAACGACAACCTGTGGTATTACATGAAACCGGGTATCACGGACGAGACTATCCTGCAGCCCGTCTACCGCTGGCGTACCCGCCTGAGGCTTCCCATCGGTACTTGTGCGGATTACGGTGCCATAGCCACCTCCGTATTCCGGAGCCAAGGTATTCCCGTGGTAATGGATTTCACTCCGCAATGGGCTTTCCGCAGCTTAGGCCACTCTTGGAACGTCCTGCTGGCCGAAGACGGCAAGCGTATGCCTTTCAGTGGCGTGTGCTCCAATCCCGGACAACCTCACAAGTTGGGCGAACGCATGCCCAAAGTGTTCAGACGCACCTACACCATGCACCCGGAACTACGCCGGATGCTCCAAAACGAGGAATACGTGCCGGACGTATTCCGCAATCCGTTCATCAAAGACGTGACGGAAGAATATATGGACTGCCGGGATGCCATCGTCCATACCACTGAGGGGAAAGAAGGGCATTACGCTTTCCTTACCGTGTTTGACAACAAGGAATGGGTGCCGGTGGACTTTGCCCGGATGGAAGACGGGAAAGTCATATTCCATAAAGTCGGAATGAACACGGTCTACCTGCCCGTATGCTATGAGAAAGGAGGAAAAATGAAACCTTTGGCACCTCCGTTCCTCTTTGCCTACGGCGGCAAGGTACGTCCCGTCGTAGCCGACACAACGCACCGAGCAGACCTCGTACTGTGGCGCAAATATCCCGTCCTGCCTCATGTCCAAGAGGTCATCATGCGTATCGACAGCGGGGAGTTCCAAGCCTCCAACGATGCCCGTTTCAAGGAGAAAACCGTACTCCATCGCGTGACGGACTGCTCGGCCACAGGAAAGGAAATCCTGCTGTCCGACACCGTACGCCCTTACCGTTATTGGCGCTTCTACCAGCCTAAGGAAGGCTCGTACTGCAACATTGCCGACATTCGTTTTTATGCAAGAGGAAGCCACAAGCCCGTTAAAGGCAAAACATCGGCACGGACGGTCATTGGGAGGGGAATCCGGAAGGTACGAAGGACAAAGTCTTCGACGACGACCTGCTTACGTTTTTCGATGCGCCACTCTCTGCCGGGGCATGGGTCGGCATGGACTTCGGCCGCCCCACGGCCTTGGAACGCATCGTCTACACCGCACGAGGCGACGGCAATACGATAGACATCGGCGACACTTACGAACTGTTCTACTGGAACGGACAGGAATGGACTTCTTTAGGCAAACAGGAAGCCGCGAACATCTATCTACGATTCCTCAACGTCCCAACCGGTGGGCTGTACTGGTTGCGCGACCAGTCAAAGGGAAAGGAAGAACGTATCTTCACTTATGAACAGGGGAGACAGGTATGGTGGTGACAAAACATCTTACTTTACCGAACCAAGAAACAATCCGCTAATTTACAACCGGATACAAAACAAAAATCAATCTCCGCAGAACGGAAAATCGTTCGGCTGAGATTGATTTTTCAATCGGCTGAGAAACGTTTTCAGTTCTGCGGAGGTTGATTTTCCAAATGGAGCAACGGTAGTTTTGTCTTACATTTTTTACAGAATCGAACCGCTGCCGTCATAAACTTATAAATCAGGATTAATCCTCCTCGCCGAAAGATTCCCCGTATTCCAACTCGCCCTGGACCACCCACAGGATATCTTCAGCCGCAAAGTCGCCCATCTTGTCTTTACGGGCCTGGCTGATGACGTAATCCACTATTTTGTCCTGGTCGATTTCTATATAGCCGTCCTTGTCGGGTGCCGCATCCAGAATACCGCTATTGGCATAGTACTCCACGATGACATCCAGAAAGTAATAAAGCTCTTCGTCCGTAAACTTGTCTTTTACTTCTTGCGGCAAGTAATGTTTGATGAACTCCACCGTGCGTGCATCGTCTTCAGCATCTTGCAGGAGTTCCTGTTCCAAACTGTCCATAACTTATATCTTTAAAGGATGGCCTTCAGCTTTTCCTCGAAAGTACTCTTCGGAGCCGCACCGACTTGTTTGTCCACCACTTCACCGTTTTTAATGAAGATCACAGTAGGCACGTTGCGCACACCGAAACGCATGGCCAAGCCGTCGTTTTCCTCCACATCGCACTTGCCGATGACGGCTTGTTCCTTATATTCTTCTGCCAACGCCTCGATATCCGGCCCGATTTTCTTGCACGGGCCGCACCATGTCGCCCAGAAATCTACCACCACCGGCTTGCCTGAAGCCAACAACTCTTCAAAATTTGAATCTGTAATTGCTAATGCCATTGTATTATTCCTTTTAATCGTTTGTTATTACTGACAAATATACTAATTTATTTTATATGACAGGACGGGTTTGCTCTGAATATAAGAAATTAAATCCTTTTTAACTGACACTTTCGCCAACTTGGATTGCATCGTCAAGTTCATCTGTCCCAAGGGGTCGAGGATGTGAAAATAAAGGTCGGTATTGCCGGGACACTCCTTCACGATGTCGGAAAGCGAAAGCACGATATCCTCATCCAACGCATCCAAAGCCACGGATATCGTAATCCTTTCCACCAGAGTGTCTTTCACATCTGCCAAAAAATCAATGCGCCCGATACGGAAATCCAGTTTGGAAGGATCCCATTGCCGGGGCTGGCATTTAGCCGTAATATAGAGCGTATTCCCCACATCCATATATGAGCCCCATGTAGGCCAATCCTGTCCGAACAAAGCCAGCTCGTATGCTCCCGTGAAATCCTCCATCGTCACGATGCCATACGGCTTACCTGTCTTGGAGATACCCTTCCGTACGGCCGTGACCATGCCGCCCAGCGTGAGGTCCATATTGACAAACTGTTCCAAATCTTTCAAATCCGCCATGTGCACGTTGCACACATTTTGAAGTATGACGGCATAATCGTCCAACGGATGGGCGGACAGATAAATGCCGACCAAGTCGCGCTCCTTGTTCAAACGCTCCAACGAACTCCACGGTTCGGCCTGCGGCACTTCCGGCGTGGCGATTTCCACCATGTCCATATCCCCGAAAAGTGAATTCTGCACGGCATCCTTGTCGGTCTGGTAGCGCGAGCCGTAACGTGCCAACTGGTCGATAAAGCTTTCCCCTTTGGCATTCACGCCGAAATACTGTTCGCGGGTGATGCCGTCGAAACAATCGAAAGCCCCCGAAAGCACCAGGCTTTCCAGGTTATTCCGTTTCACGGCTCCGCTCGGCACACGTTGAATGAAGTCAAAAATGCTCTTATAAGGCCCGTGGGCTTCCCGTTCTTTCACGATGGCATCCACAGCCGAATCGCCCAAGCCCTTGACGGCTCCCAAACCGAAACGGATGTTTCCGTCTACGTCCACACTGAACTTCCGGCGGCTGATGTTGACGTCCGGTCCCAAGGTATTGATACCGATACTTTTGCACTCGCTCATCAGCTTTGTGATATCGGTAATGTTCGCCAAACTTCGGCTCATTACGGCCGCCATATACTGGGCGGGGAAATTAGCCTTCAGATAGGCCGTCTGATAGGCTACCCAGGAATAGCACGTGGCATGGCTCTTGTTGAACGCATACGAGGCAAACTTCTTCCAGTCCGCCCAAATCTTTTCCAGCACTTTCGGGTCGTGACCATTCTTCTTTCCGCCCTCGATGAACTTGGGATACATGTGGTTCAGCTTTTCTATCAGCTTCTTACCCATCGCCTTACGCAATGTATCGCTCTCGCCTCGCGTAAAATCGGCCAACTGACGGGACAGCAACATCACCTGCTCCTGATACACCGTGATGCCGTATGTGTCTTTCAGATACTTCTCCATACACGGTATGTCGTATTCCACCGGTTTACGTCCTTGTTTACGGTCGATAAAGTCGGGTATATAATCCATCGGTCCCGGACGGTAAAGCGCATTCATGGCAATAAGGTCCTCGAATGTGGAAGGCTGCAATTCTCGCAAATACTTCTGCATGCCGGGGGATTCGAACTGGAACGTCCCGATGGTGCGTCCGTCGCAATACAGACGATAGGTGGCCGGGTCCGTAATGTCCAATGCGTCCACGTCTATTTCCATCCCGAGACTGTCGTAGATGTTGGCCTGGCATTCCTTGATGATGGAAAGGGTCTTCAACCCCAGAAAGTCCATCTTGATCAATCCCGTGTCTTCAATCACGGAACCTTCGTACTGCGTACAGCGGAGCTTCTCTCCCGTTTCCTTGTCCTCGGCTGTGCTGACCGGCACCCAATCGGACACGTCGTCACGACAGATGATTACACCGCAGGCATGCACGCCCGTGTTCCGCACATTACCCTCCAGCATCCGGGCATAACGGATGGTGTCGCGCAACAAAGGATTCGGCGATGCCTCGGCCTGTTGCAACTCCGGAATGCACGAGATGGCATTCGGAAGATTCATTTTACGCGACTTGCCGTTTTCGTCGTCCGGCAACTTGTCCGGTATGAGCTTGCACAATCCGTTGGAAATGTCCAACGGCAGCTTTTCCACCCGGGCCACATCCTTTATGGCCAGTTTCGTGGCCATCGTACCATAGGTAATGATATGCGCCACTTTCTCTTCACCGTATTTCTGCGTCACCCAACTCAAGACCTTTCCGCGTCCGTCATCGTCGAAATCCACGTCGATATCGGGCAATGAAATACGGTCGGGGTTCAGGAAACGCTCAAACAGCAAATCGTATTCAATGGGGTCTATCTTCGTGATACCCAAACAATAGGCCACCGCAGAACCGGCCGCCGACCCACGTCCCGGTCCCACGGACACGTTCAACTCGTGACGCGCAGCATTGATATAATCTTGCACGATGAGGAAGTAACCGGGGAAACCCATCGTCTTCATCACGTGCAACTCGAAGTTGATACGTTCCCGTACATGTTCCGGCAGCGGGTCGCCATAAAGCTTGGCCGCCCCGATATAGGTCAGTTCAGCCAGATAATCGGCTTCCAACTTCAAACGGTAAAGCTTGTCACAGCCACCCAGTTTCTTCACTTTCTGTTCGGCGTCCTCGCGGCTGAGCACCACGTTGCCGTTTTCGTCACGGGTAAACTCCTCAAACAAGTCCTCATCGGTATATTTCTTCCGATAGCCTTCTTCGGTTCCAAATTCTTCCGGAATGGCAAAGTTCGGCATAATCGGTGCATGGTCGATGCTGTAAAACTCCACTTGGTCGCAAATGTCGCAAGTGTTGGCCAATGCCTCCGGCACGTCTGCAAACACTTCATTCATTTCCGCCCGCGTCTTGAACCATTCCTGTTTGGAATAAAGCATACGTTTCGGGTCATCCAAATCACGGTTGGTGCTCAAGCAGATCAAACGGTCGTGTGCTTCGGCATCCTCCTGTTCCACAAAATGGCAGTCGTTCGTACAGACCAACTTCACGTCATATTTACGGGCCAGTTCTATTAATTGCGCATTGGCTCGTTGCTGCAACGGGAAAGTCTCACGATTGGCCCGTTGGTTCGGATCTTTCACCTCATGGCGCTGAAGTTCCAGATAATAGTTGTCTCCAAACACGCGTTTGTACCACTGCACCGCTTCTTCAGCCCCTTCAAGGTCGCCCGACAGTATTTTCCGGGGAACTTCACCGGCTATACAAGCCGAACAGACAATCAAACCTTCACTGTGTGCCTCCAATTCAAAGCGGTCCGTACGCGGACGCACATAAAAACCGTCTGTCCACGACTTGGAGACCAACTTGACCAAGTTATGATACCCCGTTTCATTTTTAGCCAACACGATTAAATGATACCGCCGGCCGTCCTTCTCTTTTTCCATCTGATCCAGACGACGAGGCGCCACATACATTTCACAACCGAATATCGGTTTGAACAAACGTTTCCGGGCCGCCACCAACTCCACGCGAGCCGTGGCCAACTGATCGGCAATCGGAGGAAACTCCGGTTGCGCCTCCGGCACGAAATTCGCCTCAGCCGGTATCGGCTCGTCATTCGCTTCTGCCCGCCTTCTCAGTTCATCGGCTTCTTTCTGCTTCTTTTTCTGCCCGTCCACCCATTCTTTCAGGGCCGCATCCTCACCGTTCTCCAACAAGGCGATACGCTTCTTCCACATTTTGATGTCCGCATTCGTACCGCTGTTCTTTTTGGTCGTATAATTAAAAAACTCCTTGATGGCCATCATGTTGCCATGGTCGGTGATGGCCATTCCGCGCATACCGTCTTTCATCGCCTTGTCAACCAAGCGCGACACGCTGGCCTGACCGTCGAGGATGGAATATTGGGTGTGCACATGAAGATGTACGAAGTCCTGCATAATAGTTACAATTTGGTAAAACAGAAATTACGGGCTAAAGTTACGCCACATTGAGGAAACCAACAAAATAAACCTTCGTTTTTTAACATAAAAGACTTTTTAGGGGTCGGCCTTTGAAAAAGAAAGTAGGGAATTTTGCATTTTAACGGAATATAGCTACCTTTGTCCGCTAATACAAGGGGAAAACTCCATGGGACGCAAATTGAATAAATTAAAAAAAATCAGAATACATCGGGAAGGAACGCACACGCTCATCGCAGGTGCAGGGGTGTTGTTGCTGTTCAACGCCTGCCTTTACTATGCTTTTGAATGCAAGCTCCCGTTCTATATTTCTGCAACCGTATGCACGGTCATCTACCTTATCGTAGTCAATTTCTTCCGATGCCCGGTCAGACGTTTCGAAGGGGACACGGAAAACGTTGTCGTAGCTCCGGCCGACGGTAAAATCGTCGTGATAGAAGAGGTGGACGAAAACGAATATTTCCATGACCGCCGACTGATGGTTTCCATATTCATGAGCTTGACCAACGTACATGCCAACTGGATTCCGGTGGACGGAACCGTAAGGCTGGTGGAACACCATGACGGAAACTTTCATAAGGCTTGGCTGCCGAAGGCCAGCATTGAGAATGAACGTTCCACTATCGTCATCGAAACACCGGACGGGGTCTTCATCATGGCCCGGCAGATTGCCGGTGCCATGGCCCGACGCATCGTGACATACGCCCGCGAAGACGAAGACTGTTATATCGACGAACACATGGGATTCATCAAGTTCGGTTCCAGAGTAGACCTTTTCCTTCCGGTCGGGACCAAAGTCAACGTCAAATTGGGGCAAAAGACGGTGGGTAACGAAACTATCATCGCCAAATTATAATAAAATGTTATATGGCAAATATCATCATACGACAGATTCCCAACAGCATTACTTGCTGCAACCTGATTTCCGGCTGTATGGCTACGGGTGCAGCTTTCTACGGTAATTACAGTTGGGCGTTTCTGCTCATTGTCATAGGAGCCGTATTCGATTTCTTCGACGGGATGTCGGCTCGCGTGCTGAAAGTATCCTCCCCCATAGGAAAGGAATTGGATTCGTTGGCAGATGTAGTGACCTTTGGAGTAGCCCCTTCGGCCATGATATTCCATCTGTTCCATCGGGTGGTCTACCCCGACTTCATGGAACCGCTACGCGACGTGATGCCCTATACGGCTTTCCTTATGGCGGCTTTTTCGGCTTTGCGATTAGCCAAATTCAATATCGACACGCGGCAAACATCGTCTTTCATCGGCGTACCTACCCCGGCCAACACCTTGTTTTGGGCTTCGCTGATTGTGGGCAATTACGGTTTTTTGGTTTCAGAAAAGTTCAATGCTTTCTTCCTTTTCATGTTCATGTTGCTATCCTGTTTCCTTTTGGTAGCGGAGATTCCCATGTTCGCCCTCAAATTCAAGAACCTTTCCTGGCAAGACAATAAAATTAAGTTTATTTTTATCTTGACTTGTATTCCCATGATTATCTTTCTGGGGTTCAGTTGTTTTGCAGCTATCATCGCATGGTATGTCATTCTTTCCGTCCTGACTTCGCGACAGAAAACACACTGATTCTGGCATGGTTCTTGTTTATAAGTCCGGCAACAAAGCATAAAAAATTATATTTATGACAGGTCCTTTCGGATGTTTATTCGGTTTACTTTTTGCCTTTTTGGCCTTCCTACTCATTATGGTTCTTAATATAGCCAGAAGAGTACGGAACATCATGTCTTCATTTTCTCCCAAGAACCATAAACAACAGTCTTCATCCGGTAATCCCCACGGACAAACCACGTCGCAAAACCATTCTCAATCCTCGTCCCACGGTTCGCACAAAATATTCGACGACAACGAAGGGGAATATGTGGACTACGAGGAAATCAAATAAAAGGAACCTAACGTTTCCCCTTAAAGAAATCTTTCAGCAAAGCCACGGACTCGTCTGCCATCACACCACTCACCACTTCCGTTCGCGGATGTATGGCTTGCGGTGCAAACATCCTGTATCCTCTTTTTTCATCCGTTGCCCCATAGACCAGGCGTTTCACCTGTGCCCATCCGATAGCTCCCGCACACATCACACACGGTTCCAAGGTTACGTAAAGCGTACATTCGTTCAAATACTTTCCGCCTAAAGCATTGGCAGCCGCCGTAATCACCTGCATCTCGGCATGGGCCGTCACATCCGTCAACGTTTCCGTCAGATTATGTGCACGTGCCAGAATACGGTCGCCGCAAACGACTACGGCCCCTACCGGTATTTCATCCTCTTCATAAGCACGCCGCGCCTCTTCCAGCGCTTTTTTCATGTAAAAAGCATCAGTTGCCATATCTTCACAATTTAGTACATGCAAAAGTAAGATTTCTGCAAGGATTCACCAATATTTTTAATAAATTTGCAGCACGGGAATCCAACAAATCGATATGGCCGCGCACAATGAACTGGGAAAAGAGGGGGAACTACTGGCTGCAAATCATCTGCAATCAGAAGGTTATGTCATCCGACACCGGAACTGGAGGTGCGGACACAAGGAATTGGATATCGTGGCCGAAAAAGACGGCACGCTGGTCTTCGTGGAAGTAAAGACCAGAAAAGACGTTTTATTCGGACTCCCCGAAGACGCCGTCACAAACGGGAAAATACGACGCATTGTCAGTTCGGCCGACGCCTACTTGCGCAAATACGCCATCGACCTCCCGGTACGCTTCGACCTTATCACCATCGTAACGGGAGAAAACGGGCTTCCCCGGCTAAGGCATATAGAGGACGCCTTTTATCCGCCGCTATACTGACCTGCAACACGATTAGAATATTTTGAATATGACGCATTCACTTTACATATTGGACGATTCGCCATGGTTTGAATGGATACGACTCCACTCGACAGACTCCACCATCGATTTCCTGAAACACTATCGTCCTGTTTCTCCGAAAGACATGATTCTGGTCACGGCAGACTTCCAGACTGCCGGACGCGGACAAGCCGGCAACTCTTGGGAGTCGGAAGCCGGTAAGAATCTTTTGTTCGGCCTGCTCTTCCATCCCCGCGAAGTGGAAGCCAACCGGCAGTTCATCCTGTCCCAGGCCGTGGCACTGTCTATCTGCGAAACGTTGTCCGACTACACCGAAGACATCCGCATCAAATGGCCGAACGACATCTACTGGAAGGATCGGAAAATCTGCGGCATGCTCATCGAGAACACCTTGGTAGGACGATGTATCGAGAATTGCATCATAGGAGCCGGCATCAATATAAACCAACAAACGTTCTGTAGCGATGCCCCCAATCCGGTCTCGCTCCGGCAAATCACGGAAAAAGAACAAGAACCGATATTCATCTTAGCCGACACCATCAAACGCTTCAAGGACTATTATCGGAAAATCCAACAAGGCCAAACGGAGGACATCGTCCGTAACTATCGGGAACGGCTTTACCGGCACAACGGTTTTCATCTTTACCAAGACGCGGACGGCGTTTTCGAAGCTGAAATCCACGACGTGGAACCCACCGGGCATCTGGTCCTGGCAGACAGGGACGGCACGACACGAAGATATGCCTTCAAGGAAGTAAGCCACCTGATACCGTCGGACACAGCCCCGTCCGCCCCATTCGTACTTTAACCCACCAAAATACTTTATTATGGCTAAATTCAAAAGAATACTCCTCAAACTGAGCGGCGAGAGCCTCATGGGAGAACAACGTTACGGCATCGACGAAAAGCGTCTGGCCGAATATGCGGAACAAATCAAAGAAGTGCACGACATGGGCGTGCAAATCGGCATCGTCATCGGCGGCGGCAACATATTCCGCGGCCTGAGCGGTGCAGGAAAGGGATTCGACCGTGTCAAAGGCGACCAAATGGGTATGTGCGCCACGGTCATCAATTCGCTCGGACTGAGCAGTGCCCTGGGAGCCATCGGCGTAAAAAGCCGCGTGCTGACCGCCATCCGCATGGAGCCTATCGGCGAGTTTTACAACAAATGGAAAGCCATCGAGTGCATGGAAGCCGGAGAAGTGGTTATCATGAGCGCCGGTACGGGCAACCCTTATTTCACGACCGACACGGGTTCCTCGTTGCGCGGCATTGAAATCGAAGCCGACGTGATGCTTAAAGGGACGCGTGTGGACGGCGTGTACACGGCCGACCCGGAAAAAGACCCCACGGCCACGAAGTTCAGTGAAATCACATACGATGAAATCTACCATAAAGGCCTGAAAGTAATGGACCTCACCGCAACTACGATGTGCAAGGAAAACCATCTGCCCATCTACGTTTTCAACATGGACGTGTACGGCAACCTGAAAAAAGTAATGGAAGGAGAAAACATCGGGACCTTGGTACACAACTGATTCCATATCCGCCCCCGAACGACCGACAAATAAAACGCAATACCCGTCATGTCGCACACATGACGGGCATTTTATACTCCAATAACGGCAATCAGTGGGATACAGAATCCGAAAACACGTTAATCACCACCACGCCGGCAATAATCAAAGCCAGCCCCAACACGGCCGGTCCATCAAGATGCTGTTTGAACACCGCGAAACCGATGACGGCTATCAGCACGATTCCCACGCCTGACCAAATGGCGTATGCAATGCCCACCGGGATGTGTTTCAGCACCAAACTAAGACAATAAAAAGCCGCCGCATACCCGGCTACCGTCACCACCGAAGGCCAAAACTTCGTGAACTGCTCGCTTTGTTTCAGAAAAGAAGTCGCCACTGTTTCAAAAACAATGGCCATCAACAATACCAAATAACTCTTCAGCATATCCCTCTCTTTTTAGAATGAAACTACAAAGATAGGTTTTTAAAAGAAAAAGAGCAAATAAGATGAAAACGAGTAACGTGCCAGAAGAGTTTCCGATAATTCCTCCTCCGTTTTATTGCAGATGAATAAAAAATCCGCTACTTTTGTTTTTTAAAGTATCATAGTATCAATATATCATCTTAACAAAAGAACAGATTATGGCAGATTCAAAGACTATCCTTGACGAAGCGCAGGAGAAAATGGACATGGCGGTAATGTATCTGGACGAAGCCTTGGCACACATCCGTGCGGGAAAGGCTGATATCCGTTTGCTCGACGGCATCCGTGTGGATTCCTACGGTTCCATGGTACCCATCAATAATGTGGCAGCCGTCAACACACCCGATGCCCGCAGCATCGCCATCAAGCCGTGGGACAAAAACATGTTCCGCGTCATCGAAAAAGCGATTATAGATTCCGAATTGGGTATCATGCCGGAAAACAATGGTGAAATTATCCGTATCGGTATCCCGCCCTTGACCGAGGAACGCCGCAAACAGTTGACCAAACAATGCAAGGCCGAATGCGAAACGGCAAAGGTCAGCGTACGCAATGCACGCCGCGACGCCATCGACGCCCTGAAAAAAGCCGTGAAAGACGGTATGGCCGAAGACGAACAAAAGAACTCGGAAGCCAAACTGCAAAAGGTGCACGACAAGTATATCAAACAAATCGATGACTTGTACGCGGCCAAAGACAAAGAAATCATGACCGTCTGATGCGAGGGCTCGTCATCCGTAATACAGGAAGCTGGTACGTCGTCCGCACGGACGACGGCCAGTTTGTCAATTCTAAAATCAAAGGAAACTTCCGCCTGAAAGGCATACGCAGCACCAACCCGGTGGCCGTAGGCGATTTTGTTCAGATTACCGTTAATGCGGAGGGGACGGCTTTCATCACAGAGATAGAAGACCGTAAGAACTACATCATTCGGAAAGCTTCCAACCTGTCCAAACAAAGCCACATCATCGCAGCCAACGTAGACCAGGCTTTTTTAATCGTGACCGTCAGCCATCCGGAGACTTCCACCACCTTCATCGACCGTTTCCTGGCTTCGGCCGAAGCGTACCGCGTCCCGGTATCGCTCGTTTTCAACAAGACCGACTGTTACGATGCCGACGACCTCCGCTACATGGAAGGCATGATGCACCTGTACACCACCATCGGCTATCCCTGCCATGCCTGTTCCGCATTGCAGTCCCTCGGTATCGACGCGCTGCGCGACAGCCTGAAAGGACAGACCACTTTGCTCTCGGGCCATTCCGGTGTAGGAAAGTCCACTTTGCTGAACACGTTGATACCCGACCTGAACGTACGGACGGCAGAAATATCCGCCGCACACGACACGGGCATGCACACCACGACATTCAGCGAAATGTTCAGTCTGCCCGGCGGCGGTTATGTCATCGACACCCCGGGCATCAAAGGATTCGGCACGTTCGACTTCGAAAAAGAAGAAATGGCACACTACTTCCGCGAAATTTTCCGGATTTCGGCAGACTGCAAATACAACAACTGCACGCACACCCATGAACCGGGTTGCGCCGTGCGTCGCGCCGTAGAGGAACATCTCATCAGCGAAAGCCGCTATGCCTCTTACCTGAACATGCTGGAAGACCGGCATGAAAGCAAATACCGGCAAGGTTATTAACATTTCAACTACTCCCCATGGAAATCATTACCATCATCATCCTGTTTCTGTTCTGCACCCTTCTGTTGGCCGCAGAACTGTTCATCCTGCCGGGCACAGGCGTGGCCGGCATCGCCGCAATCTGTTGTCTGGTGGGTGCCAATTACTTCACCTTCGTCTGGTTCGGGCTTACCACAGGACTTTGGTTATCCGCCGCGTCGCTCGTGGCCTGCATCCTCGTAGGCTATTGGATGCTACGCTCCAAGACACTGGAAAAATATTCGTTGCACAAGTCCATCGACTCCACCGCCGCCACACAGGACCAACTTTCCGTACAACCCGGCGACGAAGGAGTAGCCGTCACCCGCCTGGCTCTCATCGGCAATGCAGACATCGGAGGCCGGTTGGTGGAAGTCAAATCTGCCGACGGTTTTCTGGACGAAGGTACTCCCGTAATAGTAGTTCGCGTAGAGGACGCCCAAATCACCGTCAAAAAGAAATAAACATATTATTCACCCTTTAATTTTCTGATATCATGTTATTAGACCCAGTTGTTTTTCCGGTATTCATTGCCATTGTCGCCATCGTTATCCTGGCGATATTTTTCCATTTCGTACCGTTCTTCCTTTGGCTTTCCGCCAAAGTCTCCGGCGTACACATTTCGCTCATCCAGCTATTCCTGATGCGCATCCGTAACGTGCCGCCCGGCGTCATCGTGCCAAGCCTCATCGAAGCCCATAAGGCCGGTCTGAAGAACATCACCCGCGACAATCTGGAAGCCCACTACATGACGGGTGGACATGTGCAACGCGTGGTACATGCCTTGGTTTCGGCATCGAAAGCCAACATCGACCTGCCTTTTGAAAAGGCCACGGCCATAGACCTGGCCGGCCGCGACGTGTTCGAGGCCGTGCAGACTTCCGTCAATCCGAAGGTAATCGACACGCCACCCGTGGCCGCCGTAGCCAAAAACGGTATCCAGTTGATAGCGAAGGCCCGTGTCACCGTACGCGCCAACATCCACCAACTGGTGGGAGGTGCAGGCGAGGACACCATCCTGGCCCGTGTAGGCGAAGGTATCGTTTCTTCCATCGGATCAGCCGAAAACCACGAGCAAGTTCTGGAAAATCCGGACTCCATCTCCAAACTGGTACTCAAAAAGGGTCTGGATGCAGGTACGGCTTTTGAAATCCTGTCCATCGACATTGCCGACATCGACGTAGGTAAGAACATCGGTGCCACCCTGCAAATCGACCAAGCCAACGCCGACAAAAACATCGCACAGGCCAAGGCCGAGGAACGCCGTGCCATGGCTATCGCCGCCGAACAGGAAATGAAAGCCAAAGCGCAGGAAGCACGTGCCGAAGTCATTCAGGCCGAAGCCGAAGTGCCCAAAGCTTTGGCACAAGCCTTGCGCGACGGTCACATGGGTTTCATGGACTACTACAAACTGGAAAACCTGAAAGGCGACACAGCCATGCGTGAGAACATCGGCAATCTGACGAAAGACGGAATGAAAGATATTCTGAAGTAAACCGGGCATCATTTTCCCGATCACCCCATAAACCTCTTTCTTCTCCCCTAAAAAGGAGGAAAGAGGTTTATTCTTTACCCACGTTCAAACGGCAGGCTCGCCCGGGCAGGCCAAAAGTAAGGAAATTACATAACAACACTCCGAAATACACCGCTCACATTTTCAATACGTTATGATGGCTAAAAAAATCTCCTGAGATTGGTAAATCAATCTCAGGAGAACTTTTTTTCGTTTGGCTGAGAATGAATTTTCAATCTCAGCCAAACGATTTGGCGGATTGCGGTGTATATTCTTTTCATGGCATTCCTATTAATACAATCTCACTTCAGTATTAACCTTAATGCAGCATAACCTTCCGCACATAAACCTTTCCTTGTATTTCAACACGAACCAAGTATAATCCGACTGGCAGTTTATTACAATAGTGGATACCATCCCGTACGCAGCCACTTTCAACAGCCCGGCCATCCATACCTATCACTCTAAACCTTGCCTCTTCAGGAGCATAAATACAAATGCAATGTTCCGTAGGATGGGCCGACACTAACAGGTTCGGGGATAAAACCGTTCCGGTAATTCCATCTTCCTCATCATCCTCCCATCCGGCCGATGCTTCTTTGTCTTCTTCCTCCATCACCGTATTTACATTAGACCAGATTTCTATTTCGGATATATTGCAAGCAGCCGACCAATTATATACAGCCAAGTACCTGTACTTTCCCACAGGCCCTACGGTATAGCAACCTTCCGCACCGTCCTCAGTCAGCCAAGTATTCTCTAAAACGGGAATCCCGTCATAAATGTTTCCATTAGTACGCAAGACATCCTTCGCCTCCGATTGGTTCCATTCTCCTTTGAATCCCCCTTCAACGGTATTACCTAAAACCTTCATTTGTTCTCTCGTATCTTGCGTCACACCGTCATTATAACAAGAAAGCCGGTTTATCTCCAAACCGCCCTCCCCGAAATCGTATACCAAAAAATACTGGTGCCTCAGTCCTATTGGTGTATCCTTAATACCATCGGAGGCCGCTATCAAAGCCGCCTCCGATTCATTGGTCTTGTCATTCCCATTCGCATCATATACATTCACCGCCACAGCCTTCTCATTTATATCCACCGGTTTCAGTTCCGACTTCTCCAAAGGCACAATACGAAGTTCTTTTAAATCTAATGTATGCCCCTTTCCTTGCATATACACTCTTAACACGGTGGCCCCACACCTGACGGTCACGGTTCCCAACAGCTTTTCCGTCCAACCATTGGAAGGCTGTAGTTCCTTTCCCTTTTTTTCTCCTCCGTCAACGGCTACAAACAGTTTTGTTCCGGCTGACGAACTCCGGTAAGTGGCGTACACATTATACCGTTTTTCCACATTTGCGTCCATATTGTCATCCGGTGCCGGGAATACCATGGTATAACTCATCCATTCTCCGTGTTCCATGTCCGTCACATAAACCTCGTCCCCCTCTTTTCCTATTTCTACCGTGCCATCCGTCCGGTAAACCGACGACCGCTCCTTTCCGACATTATGATACGTGTGCATCTCTCCATCTCCTGTATAAAAATCATAGTCGACAGCTTTTATCACACACGGAATCGTAGGCATCCCCGACACCCGAACTCCGTCCTTCCATGTCCCGGCGTCGCCGACCATCCAATCCGTACGTTTCTTCGTCAACGTCCCCCAACCGGCCCATTCATAATACCAATTAGGTGCTACGCCCCAGTTTTCATGCCCATAATCCGCCATCATCTTATCATAAGCCCGCTGTAGCCAAACATAATCGTCTACAGATACGCCTGCCCTAACCCGGTAATGTTCCAACGCTTGCGTCTTCCATCCACCCGGTCCAAACACTTTACCCCGATCGGCAGATGCCATGCTTTTGGCTTCCCAACGCTTGGAACGGCTTACTGCTTGGTAAAATTTACCGTTCTCAAAAGTGCACTCCTCCTCATTGGCCGTGTAAGCCGTAGGTTCCCATGGTTGCATTTGGTCGGGAAAAGACATTATCCCCGAAAGGTTGTATCGGATGTTGAATTCAATTCCTTTTAGAATCCTGTTATCCAACCAACCATATAAAGAGTCCCCTTGATTCCAAGCCATTTCCGCGATTGCAGTATAATTTCCGATACCTCCCATCGTATGTCCTTGGTCACGACAAGACTCCTGACACTGTCCGTTACGATAAATATAATAACGCAGTGCCTCATCGGAATGGTATTCTTCCCCGGAAGCAGGCCATGTCACATTATAATCCCGTTTAAACTCATCCTCGCTAATCAGATTACCCTGTATCGGAGGTCCGGCCTGATAAGGCAAATCGTCCTTACGCCCGGGCAAGCAAGCCAAATAACGATAACCTCTGTCATACATCGTATCATTATCCAAATAAATCCCCATAGCCATCAAGCCACGGGCTGCGAACAATCCTTGATTGCCGAAACGTCCCGGGTCGAACTTATAAATATTCCAATAAAAAGACACTCCATTCTTATTGTCATCCGATGACTTATAGGAATCTGCTGAGACTTTAGTACTGTAAAACGGATAAACCAGCATTTTCTTGAAGGCTTCTTGATCTTCTGGACGCCATCCTTCATAAGCACGCAACAACTCGGCCGCCTCTATCAACATGTATATCTTGCCGTTGTCGAGAGGTGCCGTTCCACGACTACTGGCATTCACCAAACGATTATACCGGTTCAACCTTTTCACGGCATCATCTGCATAAGCCTTGTTACCCGTAATATGGTAAAGCAATGCCATATCATGTGCCCGGCGTCCGTCGGCTCCAATGGTTCCATTGAATTTGCCCTCTTTAATTTGTGTGATATCTGCATAATTACCATCACCGATTTGTGAGTAGCCGTCTTTCAACATGTGCTGAAACGTGGTATAAAACGGCTCCTGCCGGGCCTCTACCATCGCTTTCATCCTATCCAGGTCTGCCTGTGTGTAAGTGATACCCGGATGGACAAAAGTCCTTTTCTGCGCCTGGCCTTGCAAAAAGACGAGCATCTCTAAGGCGAATGCCACTTTCCTCCATACTTTCCCCTGCTTCATTATTCCCAACTTGTTTATCATGGCTTCCATATATTACATTACCATTTACCCTTATATGATTGTATACGAACGAAGCGGCATATACGCGTAAGCCCGTCTGCGTTTTAACACTATTTATGACGATACACCCGTTATAACGCTTCTCCCTTATACTTTTTGTATTGCCGCGTCTCCTCCCGATTAATTTCCCGCAAATGTATGGCCGCACCTCCACGGGGTCTCAAACGGAATTTCAATACCTGCGAAGCATTGACCCGTTTGTATACGCATTTTACATGGGTCCGGGTTTTTACCTCTTCTCCGCCATCCGTATATATTTGAGCCAGATATGTCTTCCCCTCTTCCAAGAAAGAAAGGGGAACATCTTCCTCCGCCCCATCATTATTGGTCAAAAGCCCTACAAACCATTCCTTCTCCTTACGCCGGGCCATGACTATCCCCTTACCCGGATGTCCGGAAAGCACCTTGGAATCATCAAATATCGTAGGCAGGTTCTCAAACCATTCTATTTCCGGTTCTCCTTGATAAGCCGAAGGTTTATCGTACCAGAAAAGGGTCTGCAACGGACTGTAAAATACCAGCGAAGCTGCCAACTGATGGGCATGTGTATTCTTCAAACGCTCGTCATAATAACAGATGGTGTAGTCTGCCGCCCCGTTTATCATACGCGTAAAAGGCAGAATGGTGTTGTGCGTTGCATCCGGGAATTCCTCGTTTCCCAAAATCCCTTCCTGAGTCAACAAGTTCGGATAAGTCCGGCTAAATCCGGAAGGCCGGAACTCATCGTGGATGTTCATCAAAAGATGGTTCTCCGCAGCCAAACGTACCAAATCATGCAACCATGTAGCCCATCGGTGACTTGCATACTGTACAAAACCCGACTTTACCCCTACTATCCCCCATTCATGCAAGATAGGAAATAATTCACGCGCTTGTTTCATCAATGCATGCTGGTTGACATACAACCAGACTCCTACTCCTTTTCCTTTCGCATACTCAACGATACGCGGCATATCCAATGTCTTCACGACCTTTGTGGCATCTCCGTCATGCGATCCACAAGGCATATACCATTTCCAATCGAAAAGCATATAGGGTATGTGATGATTGGCGCAAAAATCCACTGTTTCTATGGCTCCTTCCGTAGTCATTGTCACTTCACGCATGATCTTTCCCGGCTTCACCCATTGCGCCGCATCGACAATCTGACATGCAGGATTCAAATTCTGTATGATATCATTATGTTCCAACAAATCTCCCGGACGGTCAGCCGCCATGATGACTTTCCACGGTGTGGCACAATAGGTCACCACATCCACAGGACTATACATGACAGAAACCAACGTATTAGCCTTCTTTTCCGAAGCCACAAATTTAGTCAGACACCAATCATCCACATCCGCATCAACCAAAGCTACCCACTTTCCTCCCGGCAATTCCACGGTCAAAGCCCGTTCCACCGAATGTTTGATGCTGCTTATGGGCAGATATTCAAACTTAGCTTGCGCCCATTGCTCAGTCCAGGCCATAGAGAATGAAGGAAAAGTATATTCCGTTAAATCTGCCGTTACCTTATGAAAAATAGCTTTGGGATGTTCCGGAAGAAAGTAACGGAAAGCAATACCTTCATCGTATGCCCGTACCTCCATATTCAGTCGGTAATCCGAACCATCCTTTTTGGAAAGGTACATCGTGGCCGATCTATAATGGTCACGTACCACGCTACGCTCTCCGTACAGTGGATTCCAGATTTCATCGTGAAGAGGATGATATGTCACAGAATCAACGTCCATATTATCCATCCAACATCCAGGTTGTTCCAAATCACGCACTCCAAGTGACATTTCCCAGACACGATTGTCCATATCAAGTCCTGCACGAGACGTTTCTATCACAGGAGCTCCCCGATAATCCACACGATAACACAATTCATTCGTCCCCGAAGCCGTTCGACGTACCTCAAAAGAAACATAATGAGACCCATCGGGAGAAAACAGCTCCATTTTCGGTTCACTCTCAGCCCATAATGCCGATACGCCCCCAAACATGAGCACCAACACTTTTACTTTTTTCATTAGTTTCATTTTAATCTTATTAATATCTTCCATGTAAATTATCCAATTATCCACTTCTCCACCCTTGACTATACGCCACCTCTGGCAAGAAGACAATATTACTCTTATAATTAAATACGTTTCAGTGATGTTTATTACGCATTCAAACATCCATAATATAACACAAAATATATTAAATCACAGTATTGACAACATAGCAGGCATTATTGGGCATTTTCTCAAATCTCATCCGATAATACCGTAAAAAAACAGAGCGTAACAAATATACGTTCAAGCTATCTGCTACACTCTCCAATATAAGAATAAGGAAAGAACCTCCTCCCTCTACTTTTCCCGCTACTTAGCTTCTTGTCCCCGCCGCTTCATCTCGCGATCCGACCATTTCTGCAGGCGTTTGTATTCCTTTTTGGTCAACCGCATGAAAGAACCATGCTGCGGTGCCTCCACCCCTTCTATGGTGACAGGGGAATGGAAATTCTGCATACGTTCGTCGGCCTGACAGATACGATACTGCCGGGGTTTCGTGGAATATTGGATATAGGCCACCCGCCAAGTGCTGTCTCCTATCAGTTGGAAAGCCGAGCATCCTTCGCATTTCCGATTGCCCTCGAAACGCACATAGTCCGTTTCGCTCTTAATCCGGTAAGGTCCCGTCAGTTTGTCGGCCACGGCAGCAAAGATTCCCGGCGTTCCGCCTTCCTTTTTTATCAGCATGTGATACTTGCCATCGGCCGAGATATAGTTGATGTCCGCGTCAATCGTAGCATAGCCCCAGTCGAACATCAAGCGGGGCTTGGTCAGTGTCGTAAACGAATGGTCGGCATAAGAATAATACATGCGGTCATACTTTTCTTCCTCCGGATTCCACAAAGAATAGTAAATCATATATCCGCCTTTCGTCCCGTCCGGCCATACGTAGGCAGGATCCCAAAAAATCTGCGGAGCCCAAACCCGTTTTATCCCAGTATAGTCACAATACACATCCGGAGAATCCGGGTCGGAAAAGACGGAAGGACCTTTACGAAAATCGAAAGCCACGGATTCCCAGTGTATCAAGTCGTCACTGCGAAGCAGGTCTATGCCATGGTTGAACCAGGAACGGCTTTTACGGTTGCTCATATCCGTCGTCACCATCACGTACCCTTTGCCGTCGTACGTCCTGCAAATATAAGCATCGCGCGCCCCTCCCTCTATGGGGGAAAGCTTCTCTACATCGTACACGGGATCACCTCCTAACAGGTCTTCGTAATGCAAGCCGTCCCGACTCAAGGCGTATGCCGTCCATTCTCCACGGCCGCTCATGTGACAGTATAAATAACCGTAATCTCCCTTTTGAAGATTTTGCGCTGCAAGCGGGGCACATGCCACCCAGGCCGCACAACCCCATGCCCACCATTTGTTTCTCATGTTTCTTTCTGTTTTTGAAGATTAAAAAAACCGCTGCACAGAATCACTTCTCCGCAGCGGCAAAAAACGGTGACACTATAAACCTATATACCATAAAAACGCCACCGTTATTCTTTTATCTGTATGAAAGATTATTTCTTACAGACGTTCCAAGGTTTGATTTGCTTGAAAAAATCGTTGCCTTTGTTATCCACCAGGATAAACGCAGGAAAGTCTTCCACTTCAATTTTCCAGATGGCTTCCATCCCCAACTCAGGGTATTCCACGCACTCGATGCTCTTGATGTTGTTCTGCGCAAGGATGGCCGCCGGACCACCGATAGAACCGAGGTAGAAGCCGCCGTGCTTCTTGCAGGCATCGGTCACTACCTGACTGCGGTTCCCCTTAGCCAGCATAATCATGGAACCGCCATGGCTCTGGAACAAGTCTACATACGGGTCCATACGGTTGGCCGTAGTCGGCCCCATGGAACCGCAAGCCATACCCGACGGGGTCTTGGCCGGACCGGCATAATAAATAGGATGGTCCTTGATGTATTGCGGCAAGTCTTCGCCACGGTCGAGACGCTCTTTCAGCTTGGCATGGGCGATGTCGCGGCCTACGATAATCGTACCGTTCAAAGACAAGCGGGTAGCCACCGGATACTGATCCAACTGTGCCAGAATCTCTTTCATCGGACGGTTCAAATCCACACGTACCACATCGCCCTCGCCGGCCTGACGCAACTCTTCCGGAATCAGTTCGCCCGGATTGCTGTCGAGTTTTTCAATCCAGATACCGTCCTTGTCAATTTTACATTTGATATTACGGTCGGCCGAGCAAGACACACCTAAACCCACCGGACAAGACGCACCGTGACGCGGCAAACGGATGATACGCACATCGTGTGCGAGGTACTTGCCGCCGAACTGTGCACCGAGACCGATCTTATGCGCCTCTTCCAAAACTTGCTTTTCGAGTTCCACGTCGCGGAATGCGCGCCCCGTGGCATCACCCGTAGTCGGCAGGTTGTCATAATAATGAGTAGAAGCCAGCTTCACGGTGAGCAGGTTCTTTTCGGCCGATGTGCCGCCGATAACGAATGCGATATGATAAGGAGGACAAGCAGCCGTACCGAGGCTCTTCATCTTCTCAATCATGAACGGCACCAAAGTGGCCGGATTGAGGATGGCTTTCGTCTCCTGATACAAATAAGTTTTATTGGCAGACCCGCCGCCTTTGGTCACGCACAAGAAACGGTACTCCATTCCTTCGGTGGCTTCGATGTCGATTTGTGCCGGGAGGTTGCACTTGGTGTTCACCTCTTCGTACATGCTCAACGGGGCATTCTGGCTGTAACGCAGGTTTTCTTCGGTATAAGTCTTATAGACACCTTTCGACAAAGCCTCTTCGTCGCAATAACCGGTCCACACCTGCTGGCCTTTTTCGCCATGGATGATGGCCGTACCCGTATCCTGACAGAACGGAAGAACGCCCTTGCATGCCACTTCCGCATTGCGCAGGAACGTCAACGCCACATACTTGTCATTGTCGCTGGCCTCAGGGTCGTGCAAAATCTTCGCCACTTGTTCATTATGAGAACGACGCAACATGAACGACACATCGCGGAACGCCGCGTTTGCCATCGCCGTCAATCCCTCGGGAGCCACCTTCAACACGGGGTGCCCTTCAAACTCGCCGACCGACACATAGTCTTTGGTCAGCAAATAATATTCAGTATCGTCCTTGCCCATCTGGAACATCGGAGCGTACTTGAACTCAGGTGCATTTGCCATAATCGTTTTTGTTTTAAATTGAGATATTTCTTGTTTCGTACTTGCAAAGATAGTGAAAGGCGAGCGCAGAGACAAGCGAAAACGAAGTTTTCATGCTTGGCTATTTCCTGTTTTCCCCGCCCTATGCCCCTTCTTCGTCGTATTTCTCAAAAAGGAAATCATTGTAGGGGTATTTCTGCACGTGAAGTTCGCGTACTTTGTCGTACAACACTTTCTTCAATTCCTCCAAATTGGTCTTCTCACGGGCTGAAATGAAAATACAGTTGTCGTTGCGACGAGCCATCCATGTCTTCATCAGGTCGTCCAGCGACACGTTTTCTTTCGTAGCCGGCGTCAGGTCGTCTTCCTCTTTTTCCACCCAGTCGTAAGCGTCTATCTTGTTGAACACAATCATGCACGGCTTGTCGCTGCATCCCAAGTCGCCCAACGTCTTCTCCACCACCTGAATCTGGTCTTCGAAGTCTGGGTGAGCGATGTCTACCACATGCAACAGCAAGTCGGCCTCGCGCACCTCGTCCAACGTGCTTTTGAAAGAATCCACCAAGTCGGTCGGCAATTTACGGATAAAACCGACCGTATCGGACAGCAGGAAGGGCAGATTGTCGATGATAACCTTACGCACCGTCGTGTCCAACGTAGCGAACAGCTTGTTCTCGGCAAACACGTCACTCTTCGAGAGCAGGTTCATCAGCGTGCTTTTCCCCACGTTGGTGTAGCCCACCAACGCCACCCGGATCATACGTCCGCGATTGCTCCGCTGCGTCGTCTTCTGGCGGTCGATTTCGGCCAGACGTTGCTTCAGAAGCGACATCCGGTTCAGGATGATACGGCGGTCCATCTCCAACTGTGTCTCACCCGGACCGCGCAACCCCACGGAACCCTTCCCGCCGCCAGAGCCGGAACCGCCTCCCTGACGCTCCAAATGCGTCCACAAGCGTTGCAGACGGGGCAGCATGTAACGGTACTGGGCCAACTCCACTTGCGTCTTGGCATTCGCCGTCTGGGCACGCATGGCGAAGATGTCGAGTATCAACGACGTACGGTCGAGTATCTTGACTTTCAATTCCTTTTCTATATTACGTAATTGCTTGGCAGAAAGTTCGTCATCGAAAATCACCATACCGATTTCTCGTTCCGCTTCTTCTTCCGCCTCTATGTATGCACGGATTTCTTCCAACTTCCCCTTGCCCACATACGTCACGGAGTTCGGGCCGTTCACTTTCTGCGTGAACCGCTTCACCGTCACGGCACCGGCCGTATGGGCCAAGAACTCCAGTTCGTCCAAATATTCGTTCGTCTTGCGTTCGTTCTGCGTTTGCGTAATCAAACCGACCAGGACCGCCGTTTCGGCCTGTGCGTCGGAAATCACAAATTCTTTCATTCAAAAAACTTTCTTTATTCGGTGACAAAAATACATAAAACCCCGTTGGAAAACAAATAGAAAGGGGAGGAATTTAAAAAAGCAAAAGAGGCTGCGCAAACGCAGCCTCTTTTCTATTCATTTAAACCTAAAATACCTGCGCGGACATTCCTCCCCCGCAGAAAAAACGGCCTTATTTCACTTGGATAACCAGATACTTACTTACGCTCCAGAATGTTTCGGGCGCGGTAATATGTAACACATATTGTCCCTTGTTGTCTTTCTCCAACTTATAAGAACCAGCCGGATGGTTGGTCAGCAGTTTGGCGCTCTTGGAATACAACTTGATTTCCTTGTCGTAACGGATATCCACTTTCGTAAAATAATCCTTATTGAAATCATTGCCTTTCAGCACATCACCTTTCTGCAAGATTTTCTGTTCTTTCAATTCCGATTTCGTACCAAATACATACCATGCCGTATGGAGCTGCTTGTCCTGCTCGGTCACGGTCTGGTTTTTTGCCTTGTTTTCTTCCGTCAACGTATTCACGTTCTCATTCAAAGACGTAATGGCCTCACCTTGTTGGGCTATCACAATATCCTTTTCAGCCAATTGTGCTTCTAACTCCTGCACCCTTTGCTTCTGGGCTTCAAGCTGGGCGGACAAGTCGTCCACCATCTTTTTCAGTTTATCCCCCCCGATGGTACTCGTACGAAGCTTCTCTTTCAACTGACTGATTTTGTCCCGGTTTTGCGCCATGGCATCCTGAATGTACTGCATGTTCTCCCGAATGGCTTGTTTGGAAGTTTCCGATTCCATATTCCCGTCGTTCACGGTGATACGTCCCTCCGCCTCATTAATGCGCCGGAAGCCCTCCTGAATCTCGTTCACCGTTCCCATGATTTCATTCAATTCGGTATCTTTGTCGTTGATGACTTGCATCAGCGAATCCCGTTCCTCGGCAAAAGCCTGGTCTTTCTTATTCGCCCCGTTGTTACATGCGGTCAAAGCCGCTGCACACATCACACATAAAAAAATCTTTTTCATACGTTTCTATTTTTATTCGTTCATATTCTTTTTCTTACTCTCTTTCTCTTCGCATCCGGCCAGCACGATGACGAACTCTCCGCGCGGTTCCGTTTCTGTGAAATGAACCAACACCTCTTCCAACGTTCCCCGCACGCTTTCCTCATGCACCTTGGAAATCTCACGGCACACGGCAACTTGGCGCTCCGGCCCGAAAGTTTCAACGAACTGCGTCAACGTCTTGACCAAACGGTGAGGCGATTCATAAAAAACAAGGGTCCTGGATTCTGAAGACAAGGCCGCCAAACGGGTGGCCCGGCCTTTCTTAACCGGAAGAAAACCTTCAAAGCAAAAACGGTCGCAAGGAAGCCCCGAAGCGACCAAAGCCGGTACAAAAGCCGTGGCGCCCGGCAGACAAATCACTTCCACACCGGCCTTTACGGCTTCACGCGCCACCAAAAAACCGGGATCGGAAATACCCGGAGTGCCGGCATCGGATACGACCGCCACCGTCTCTCCGGCATTTAAACGACTGACCACACTGGAAACCGTCTGATGCTCATTAAACTTATGATAAGACAACATTGCATTCTTTATCTCAAAATGCTTCAGCAGAATACCCGTCGTACGCGTGTCCTCCGCCAGTATCAAATCGGCTTCCTTCAATATGCGCAAAGCACGATATGTAATATCTTCCAAGTTCCCCACCGGAGTAGGTACCAAATATAAGATTCCCATCAGTCTATTGTCAATATGGACAAAAGTAAGAATAAAACATTATCCGCTACGCTATACACGTCAATATTTAACAGATGTTTGCGAATTTGCCTCTTTTTTTATCCTATTATCCACCCTTAATTCTTATTTTTGCAGAGAATTATAATCAAAAACATCCGCACATGAGTCCGATAACCGAACGAAACGGGGAAATGATGCGCAGAGGACGGATTGAAGTCATCTGCGGTTCCATGTTCTCCGGCAAGACCGAAGAACTGATCCGAAGATTGAAACGAGCCGAGTTCGCCCGCCAAAGCGTAGAAATATTCAAACCATCCATCGACACACGCTATGCCGAACAAGACGTGGTGTCGCACGAAGGAAACTCCATTCCCTCCACCCCCGTAGATTCTTCTGCCAGTATCCTGCTGCTTGGTTCGGACACGGACGTAGTAGGCATAGACGAAGCGCAATTCTTTGACGAGAACCTGATTGACGTATGCAACGAATTGGCCAATCGCGGCACACGCGTAATCGTGGCCGGACTGGACTTGGACTTCAAAGGCGTGCCTTTCGGCCCCATGCCGGGATTATGCGCCGTGGCGGACGAAGTGACCAAGGTGCATGCCATTTGTGTGCGTTGCGGTGCGCTGGCCTACGTGTCCCACCGTACGGTCGACGACGAGAAACGAGTGCTTTTAGGGGAACAAACAGCATACGAGCCGCTCTGCCGTGCCTGTTACCAAAAAGCGATAGAAAAAGATAATCTAAAACATCAAGTCTAACTCCTGCTTCATTATGTTTGAAAAAGAAATAACGTTCGACCGGTTTATCCGGGGATTGATGGTTGTAGCCGGATTGGGACTGGCCATATACATCATCAATCTGCTCAGCGCAGTACTCCTGCCTTTTTTCATCGCCTGGTTCCTGGCCTATATGATATATCCCACGGTGAAGTTTTTCCAGTACAAACTTCATCTCCATAACCGAATCTTGTGTATCGCCATTACCTTATTATTAATATTGGCAGCCATAGCCGGGTTCTTTTGGCTCATCATCCCTCCGGCCATCGCCGAATTTGTGAGATTCCGTGATTTAATAGCCGACTTCATCAAAGAGACAGGAAATTCCACCATAGCCCGCAATATCGAAATTTTCTTCCAACAGAATATCGACCAAAATGCTTTCATACGGTTGCTGCACGAGAACAACGTGATGGAAGCGTTGAAAGTGGCCGTCAACCAACTATGGAGCCTGGTTTCGCAAACATTCGACATCATCATTGCACTACTCGGTTTTTGCATGGTGCTCCTCTATCTTTTTTTCATCTTGTTGGATTACGAAAAATTATCTGAAGGTTGGATCAAGTTAGTCCCTAAGCGTAGCAGGCGTTTTGCAGCGGCATTGGTGGATGATGTACAACACGGGATGAATTCATACTTCCGCGGTCAAGCCCTTGTCGCCTTTTTAGTAGGAGTCTTGTTCAGCATCGGGTTTCTCATCATCGACTTTCCTTTAGCCATAGGTTTGGGAATGTTTATCGGTTTTCTGAATCTCGTACCTTACATGCAAGGATTCGGCTTCATCCCCACAGTTTTGCTCGCCCTATTAAAAGCCAACGACACAGGGGAAAATTTCTGGCTCATTTTACTTTCGGCTTGTATCGTCTTTATCGTCGTACAAAGCATACAAGATGCGTTTCTCGTCCCCAAAATCATGGGCAAGCTCATGGGACTGAATCCGGCTGTCATCCTGTTGTCGCTATCCGTGTGGGGTTCTTTATTAGGTTTAATCGGCCTCATCATCGCACTTCCCTTGACGACCCTCCTGCTTTCCTATTACCGTCGCTTCATAGAGCGGGACGAACGCAAAGTCATACTGGCAGAAGAAAGGCGACGTAAACGTCCTTTATCTTCTCAATCCTTTTCAAGCGAATCCTCCGATGCTTTCCCTCCCATCCCCACAACACCTAACCGCAACGGTGAGTCCACACCAAAGGAAGAACACATGCATGCTTCTGAAAGTGGAAAAAGCTCTTCCGTGGAGGGTGAAAAGGATTAAAAGACATCATCTCCACGAAAAAAAGTCCCCATTATGAAAAAAAACGGGCAAATCTTTTGCTATTCTCAGAAAAAGCCGTACCTTTGCACTCGCAATCAGGAATGATGCATAATAGAGGTCGATTCGTTAGCTCAGCAGGTAGAGCACAACACTTTTAATGTTGGGGTCTTGGGTTCGAGCCCCAAACGAATCACTGAAAGAAAGACAGTTTTCATTTTTCAGAAAACTGTCTTTTTGTTTATAGATACTACATTTAGCCTTTTTATGGGGCAGTAGAAATTTAGTGGGGGTATCCATATATTTTAGCTATTCTAAACAGGAAGAACTTTCTGTCTGCTACTCCATGTAAGTTTGCCCTAAACAGTTTGATCTTTGCGTTGAAAGACTCGGCAGCCGCGTTTGATGCCCTCTTGTTGTAGAAGTTTAGAATATCATCATAGTGTTCGTAGAATGTCGCCGCAATGACATTGAAAGACTTTATCCTTGACTCATCCACTTTATTATACCATCGAGCCATGCTTAGCCTTGCAGCATCCTTAATAGTATTTTTTGCAAATATCATCCTTAAGGAATGTGACAGCCCATAAGCCATTTGGATATCAGGATATTCCTTAAATAGTATTTCAGCCCTTTCCTTTTGTTTTTCCGCCCACTTTTCCGCTGATTTAAACAAGAGGTATCTGCTTCTGACCAGCAGTTCCGGGCGGGTGTCTCCGTTTGGGAAACGGTAAGGTGTATATGGTTTTCCCGCTTGTTTGCATTCCTCCATTTCTTCATTGCTCTGCTGTAAGGCGTCCCAACGATGGGCTACGCGGATTTCCTGTACAGCAATCACAGGCGAGTTTCTGTATGTGAAAGCGGTCTATGACGCGTTTGGCCTTGGGGAAGGCAATGCTGACAATCCTGCGCATGGAATCGGACAGGTCAAGCGTCACTTCCTCCACAGCTTCACGGGCTTTCTCGTCTATTTGTTTAAGCACCTGTATGACATCCTCCGATTTGGTGCCTGCGACAGCTGCCACAAGGCTTTCCTCATGGGTATGCCGGTCACGGTTGGTGACAAAAGTGTATAATTCTCCATTAGACAGAGACGACTCGTCTATAGCCAAATGCGGACCGATATTCTCCGGGAATAAAATCCATTCATCCGCATGCTCCAACTGCTCCCAATTCCTGAAACCACTGAGCGTTTCCTTGTATTGTTTCTCGAAAGTATGTCCATCTATATGGTAGAATTCCTCAAGCGTACGGCAGGTCACCGGGGACGTCTCCATACGTCTCTTTTAAAAAAGCACCAAATTCCTTGGAGTAACGGGTGCCTTTACAAACGACATCGAGGTTGATAGGGATACTGAAACTCTTGCCTGTACGCCTGTCGGTCCAGCGACGACGGCGGATTTTTAGGAGGACCTTATGGTCACGGATGGGAAAGTCGGTGACGCTGACTGTTTCCATGAAGCCCTTGGATTCAAAGTGCACATCATCGGATAATGCAGGATTCATCAGTTCGTCAAGATGAATATGTATTTCTGTTGAAGTCTGTTTGACACCGACAACTGAAAAGTAGTTGAGTATTTCCGAGGGAAGCACGATATGAGCCAACACCTCCAATTGATTTGTTTCCATGAGGCAAAGGTCGTACTTTTCGGCGAGAATAGGAAACAAGAATCCCCACTAAATTTCTACTGCCCCATTTTTATGTAGACGCCAATTATAAATCTATTAAAATCGGATTCACCTGCTATTTCTTGCGGGCTGCCACTGCCAAGATGACACCTAAAGCCACTCCCAACAAAGCCGCGAAAAGCACACGCACCTCTCCCGGCAAGAGGAAAGTTACCGTATGTGCAGGAAACCAGAACAAGGGTATCGTCTTCTTGAACACGAACTCCCATTGTACACGCCAATTCAATCCCTGCATAATCTCGCCCATAGGTATGGGACTGAACAGGCCACGCAGGGTACCACCGGTCATCAGGATATGCGTGTCGGTGATTTTGTGGAACGTCATGAACACGGGAGCAAAAATACTGTTCATGGTAACGGAGATGGCAAAAGCCAGTAACACTTTGCCCCAACTCAGTGCACCTTCCATAATGGCAGCGGGATTATCTACACCCAAATAGGCGGCAAAAGCAGGCACTCCGGTAGAAAACACCACGAAAGCCATGTTGATGCCCATTCCTAAAAAGCCCCATACCACAGCACGGGGCAAGACGCCGAACCCTTTACGAAAGTAATGCCCCGAACTGATACGTAGGCCCAACAGCTCACCCATAGTGGACAGTATGGAGAATTTGACAAAGCTCATCACCATACCATGCGCGGCATTAAACGACTGATACCCTTCATAAAGCGTGCGGGACAAGAAAAAAGGTACAAAGAATGCGGCCACCACCAAGGCAAAATATAAATCAGCGCGTTTCATGATATTCTAATTTTGTATTAATAAATTCTCCGGAATCGTATCTTTCTACGATTCCGGCATTCCTCTTAAAACTATTTCAACTCCACCAACTCATATTGCTGACTGCCCAACCCGATTTGCTCGGCATAGTCCAACGTATGCATGCCGTGCCGGGAATCGATGCGTTCAATCAGGTGTATCTTTCCATGGTCTTCCGAAGCACGTACCTGGTCCACACAAGCCCGGTCGAGTGCCACGGGGTCGAGCGAAGCCAAGATTCCGATGTCCCCCATCTTCGGGTCTTCGGGCGTAGCCACACAATCGCAATCCACCGAAAGTTTATTGGCCACGCTGATATACAGGATACGGTCGCCGCAATGATCGGCCACAGCTTTGGCCGCTTCGGCCATCGACTCTAAGAAATCGTCCTGCGGAGGCAATTTACCCCACACCTCTTTCACGCTCTTCGTTTTTCCGGCGGAATGAATGTAAGCCTTTCCCGAAGAAGAAGCGATACCGATGGAGATATTCTTGATAGCCCCACCGAAACCGCCCATCGGGTGACCTTTGAAATGGGACAACACTACGGTAAAGTCATATTCCGAGTACGCCTTTCCCACAAAATCTTCTTTCAAATGCTTTCCCCCTTTCACGGGCAACGATACTTCTCCGTCCGCATCCATGATGACTACCGGGGCTATGGCCGTAAAGCCGTGGTCTTTGGCCGCTTTCAGATGCTTTTCCGTATCGGAACGTCCGCCGCCGTAGGCCGTATTGCACTCCACGATAGTGCCGTCCACCTTCTGCACCAACCCTTTTATCAATGCCGGATCGAGGTAATTGTTATTTCCGGGTTCGCCGGTGGAAAGCTTCACCGCCACTTTTCCGGTAGCCTTCCGCCCGAGCGCTTCATACACTTTCATCAGGCTCTCCGGACTGATTTCTTTTATCATATACACTTTGGCCGGTACTTTTTCCGACCGTGTCTCACAAGCAGTCCCCTGTCCCTTCACACCGGAAGCCCACAGGGAAAGACCTGCCCACGCGCAAACCGCGAATAAAAACAAACGTTTCATGACCCTATATTTTAAAAAACTCATTTTACACTCCATTCCACCACTTCGCCAATCATCGGACACAAGACTTCCAACGAGCTGTCCTCGGCCAGTCTGCGTGCGTTCTCCAACGGTTCGTCCCAACGGTGGCGTGCCAACGCGTATTTGGAATGGTGCACCGTGAGCACCCGTCGGGCACCCAAAGCTTCAGCTTCCGCATGCTGGTATTTGGGCAACGTGTGGATATAACGCCAGTCTACGTTGTACTGCCCGTTCTCCAACACGGCCAGATCTATCCCTGGAAAACGTTTCCCGATGTCAGCATAGTGCGCTCCGTAGCCGCCGTCCCCACCGATGTACACCTTACGCCCCGCCGCTTCTACCAGAAAAGACGCCCACAGGGTACGGTTCGACCGCAAACCACGGCCGGAGAAATGACGGGCAGGCAAGCAATGTACCGTCACACCGCCGCCCAACGTAGCCGTCTCGTTCCAATCCAACTCCACCAACCGTTCTGGTTCGTAGCCCCAGTACTCGAAATGTTCGCCCACACCCAAAGAGCACACCACCTTACGGACACGCCCCTTCAGGCGCGTCACCGTCCCGTAATCCAAATGGTCCCAATGGTCATGCGTAATCACCAGGCAATCTATATCCGGCATATCTTCCGGACGATAGATATCCGTCCCCGGAAAAGGCTTATTCAGGAAAGATACCGGAGCGGCACCGCAAAACACGGGGTCTACCAAAATACGCTTGCCGCCCAGTTGAAACAAATAGGAAGAATGCCCGAACCATACCAAAAGCTCCCTATCCGGGTCGAGTGCACGCAAATCCGTCTTCACCGACGGAACCGGATGTTCCGGACGCAATCCTTCCGGCGACTTTTTGAAAACGAAATCCAGCATGGCCCCCCATTTCCCCTTTTCCGAAGTCATCAGGACGGTAGGTTCCATATTACGGAACTCCCCGTCCCTGAAATTCGGCGACCGCTTGATACGTTCCAACCGTTCGCCACGCGGCAAACGCCCGAACGACGGCGTCTGAAGGAAAAGGACCACAGCCACAATCGCCACGGCTATGACACACAATATGACGAGCAATATCTTTATCATTTTCTTCCGATACATGTCTTTTTTAAACTTTATCTCCTAATGTCCCGACAAAGATAAGCGTTCGTCCGGAAATATCCTATACCTTTTTTACTTGATTTACAACCGGAATTACTTCCCGGCCTTCCGAATGCGGATTCCGGTCCTCATCCTTTCATCATCCTGACATACAGCCACCCCGGTATATGACGATACACCCAAGCAGCCAGCCTCCAGCGTCGGGTGACATATACGACCTTACGCCGCCGGTCGATACCTCGTGCGATTTGCCGACAAGCCTTGTCCACCGGAGCGACCCAAAACAGCCCCTCTCCCTTGGCCATGGCCGTATCTACAAAACCGGGACGGATGTCTGTCACCTCTATCGGCAGCCGCCGTGCGGCCACACGCTGACGCAACCCTTCCAAATAATTCATCTGGAAAGATTTTGTGGCATTATAGGCCGGTGCCGCCCCGCTGCCGCGCAGGCCACCCACCGAGGTGACAGTTGCCAGATGCCCCTGTCCCCGGTTTTCAAAATACCGTATGGCCCAGTCCGCCACGCAAGTCCACCCCGTCACGTTCGTATCTAACGTACGACGCTCCACGGCGTAATCCAGATTCAGATTCAAGTCACCCGTCCCGGAAGAAAGCACCAGAATATCCACTCCTCCCAAGCGAGACGCCAAACGCTCCAATGCCACCGGAAGCGCCTCCGTGTCCGTCACATCACACACCTCTGCTTCAAACACATCCGGACGCGACGCACACAAGTCTTTCAAACGGCCCGGCCGACGCCCCATCACTCCGATTTTCACCTCTCCGCGTTCCGCATACAAACGAGCCAATCCCTCACCGATACCGGACGTGGCTCCCACAATCAAAATTCTCTTCATTGTCGTTTACGTTTTATTTCCACTTTCGATTTTCGGGCAAAGTTAAAAGGGAGCCACCGGATTCTCCTTGAAGTATTTCAAGAAATTCCGGACTTCAACAATTTTTTCCGGATGGCACTCACCGTTTCGGGCGTCACCCCGATAAACGAAGCGATTTCTTTCAGCGGACGCTGTTCTTTCAGCTCGGGATAACGCCTCATCAAGTCCATATAACGCTCTTCGGGCGTACAACAATAACTGTCCATCAAACGGTGGTAGGTCATGACGAACAGTTGCTCGGCCACGATGCGCCCCAAACGCTGATGTTCAGGAGACATTTCCCAGTAACACCTCAGCTTTTCGTAAGGCAAGACGTAAAGCGTGCTTCTCACGATAGCCTGCACGTCCGCCAACGCCGAACGGCTACAAAGGCACGAGGTGTATTCGGCCACGAAACTGTCGCGGAAGCTATACCCGACGATATGCTCCCCACCTTTCGTGTCCGTCCGCACGAAACGGAACATGCCGTCTTCCACATAGGCCACACGCCCCGACCGTTCGCCTTGCCGCACAAAATAATCCTGCTTTTCCAATATTCGCCGCTCCCCTTGTTCCAAAAAGAACCGTTTCATGGCCAAGAGGTCCAGCTCTTCCATATAATAATCATTTATCGCATCCATACCGCAAAATTAATATTTTCCGCGTATACCCGCACATTTATCCCACCCGACCTATCAATTTGTCAGATTGTCAACATCCCCCGCACAAGACTGCGCCATTCAGGCACAAAGGAAGGCACGGACGGAAATACGCGATTCTCGCACGGCAGGGAGGAAGCCGGTGTGTCAGCATTTGCTTTTTTAGGCTTACTTTCTGACCACCGGGACATTCCGTCCTACGCACAAGTAAAAGGCTCGCGTCAACGAAACAGGGTATTTCCATGACATCATGCTTCCCCTTTTTGGTCCTCCGAAAACCACCAATCAGTATCCAATAGGGTATCCTGCACACGTTTGTAGGTTGCTTTCACCCCGTCTGTACACCGTCATGCGCAGTTTTCCGAAAAGTCCTGCGGAGAAAAAAAGTGTTTTTTCAGCCAAATGAAAAATGAATCGACTGAAATTGATTCTTAATTTTGCTTCAGGAAAGTGAAAAACGAGCCTGAAACCTTAAAAAACGTGTATAAGTCGGACTGAAATCCTTCCTGAAAGCACTTTTCCATGCGCTCCCGTTCTTCTAAAAATTGCCACTTTACTTTCCTTTCGTCACCCATTTCCCACATTTCCCTTTCATTTATCCAAAAAGCACAAATCCACACGACCGACGGAAAACTGCGGGACATGCCGCATGAGACCTGCCTCAACATGCAGGGTAGCCTACTGGAAAACCCTTATTCTGAAAAGGATTTTTTAACGCGAGCGGATTGCATATATTTCCCCAATACCTTAACTTTGAACATTGACTTTAAAACCTTTTCGCCATGAAAAAGATGATATTGGGATGTTTTTTGTATGGGACGGCCATAGGATTATATGCACAAGCCCCACAAGGAGACTTCAAAGGCTCAATACAAATAGGGCAAACAACAATGCCTATCGTGTTCCACTTCGGACAGCAGAACGGCCAACCGACAACCACCATGGACAGTCCTGCACAAGAAGTTTTCGGTTTCCCAGTACAATCGTCTGAATGTCTTTCCGACGGAGAATTAACCCTGAAAATCCCACAAATACAGTTCCGCTATGTGGGCAAAGTACGTAGCGACTCCCTGATAGAGGGGACGGTGACGCAAGCCGGGCAGTCCCTTCCGCTGAACTTGGTACGCACGGCCCGGAAAGCCGGTGTATCGTCTGAACCGGAAAGGCCCGGCACTCCAAAACCGCCCTTCCCCTACCGGGAAGAAGAGGTAAGCATCACGACAAAAGACGGCATAAAATTATCGGGTTCACTGACTTTGCCCGAAGGGGAAGGGCCATTCCCTGCCGTGCTCCTTATTTCCGGTAGCGGGCCGCAAGACCGGAATGAAGAGGCATGGAAGTACAAACCGTTTCTCATGATAGCCGACTGCCTGACCCGGCAAGGCATCGCCGTACTCCGCATGGACGACCGCGGGACCGGCAAGTCCGGAGGCCGCTATGCCGACGCCACCTTACAACTCGCTGCCACGGATGCGGAATGTGCCTTGGATTATCTTCTCCGACGGAAAGACATCCGACGCGGTAAGACCGGACTGGCCGGACACAGCATGGGCGGCACCATCGCTTTCCGTATGGCCGCGCAACGTCCGCAAGACGTGGCTTTCGTACTTTCATTGGCCGGAGCCGCCATTCCGGGAAAAGACCTGATGATGCACCAATGTGAGAAGATCATCCTTTCGCAACTCCCTGCCGCCGCAAGCGACAGCCTGCGCACCCTGTACGAGGAACTGTACGGCACCATGGCGCTCCCCCTTCCGCTCGACTCCATACGCCACAGGAGCACTCCTCTCATGGTCTCCATTTGGCAGCATCTCGGCATAAACGAAGACACCTACCGGGAAAACCTCACGGACAGCATCCGCCGACGCAAGGCCCGCCAACTCACCGGACAAGCCATAAGTCCGGAAATAGCCAGTATCATACAATATGACCCGAGCCATGACTTAAGCCGGGTGCAATGCCCCGTATGGGCCGTCAATGGAGCAAAAGACCTGCAAGTATTGCCCGAAGAAAACCTGAAAGCCATCGAAACGCTCGCAAAAGGAAGCCCACAAGTCGTCACGCACATTTATCCCGGCCTGAACCACCTGTTCATGGAAGCCCCCACCGGGCATCCCTCGGAATACGGACTTCTACAAGGGAATTTCAGTCAGGAAGTGCTGCAAGACATGGCGGAATGGATCAGGAAAACCGTAGGTGCACCCCAAACGGTCTTCTGACACATCCCACAACCGTAAAGGCAAAAGCCCTGTTCACTTCACGGTTTGCGTCCGCAAATACCTCTTGAACTGTTCCTCCGAACCATTGAATACGTCGATGTCCACATCACCTTGGATACCACGAACCCGGCCGTCGGGCGAGAGCTGCCAGTAGAGCAAATGCACGTATGGCTTGTATTCCCCGTAACGGGCCACCCATACAGGATAGGCTTTCAACTCTTCCGGCGCGAACGGCATATAACGGTTGACAAAATCCTGGCTCACATATATAATAGGTGTGGTGCCGCTCCGGCGACCTACCTCTTTCAACCATACCAGCATCTCACGGAACAGCACGTCACGGCCTCCCATCGCCGCAATCCGCCTGTCGGACAGCTCCACGTCGAGCATCGGCGGAAGGTCGCCTTTCCGCAAGCGGGACTTCTTCAGGAAATAGTCTGCCTGGCTCATCGCCGGACGGGTGGAAAAGAAGTGATAGGCTCCGACCGGAAATCCATACCGGCGTGCGGCACGCACATCCTGCGTATAATAAGGATTGAACACCGTCAGCCCCTCCGTGGATTTGATGTACACGAAAGAGACCGGATAGTCCACCGCTCCCAACGCATTCCGGTCTGCCGTATGCCCCAAACGTGTAATGCGCAGGTTCCTCCAGTCTATACCGTACACCCGCCGCTTGTGCACATGCTGGTATTTGGAAATGTCGATGCCGTATATCCGTTCCGAATGGTACAGCATTTGTTCGCCCCGGAACCGTCCCTTCGCCCACACTCCGCACTTGACCACCTCGTGAGGAGCTACTGAAAAGCCGAAGCCGTCACGCCGCCCGTCCTTCCATTTCCCTACATAGTACCCTCCGTCGTTCGCCGTGAACTCTCCCTCGCCATGCTCTTCCATCCGTCGGTTGAAGAGACCTTCATACGTCCCCTCTTTTGCTCGAAGACGTCCGCGCCGCAAAGAATCCCCGCGCCAATATCCGCTGTACGTGCGCCCCAAGGAGTCGGTATACTCCCCGTATCCTTTCCGGATGCCCGCATGCCAACCGCCACGGTACACCCCGCCATCGGGATAACGCATCACCCCCTCACCTTCCGGGAAGCTACCGGACAACTGTCCGTAGAACAGCGTATCCCGACGCGTATAAGTACCGTAGACCGGTCCTGTTTCCGACACGTCTTTTTCTCCGGTAAAGTCAAAACGTAACCCTGTGCGCCAACCGGAAACCCAAGCTTTCAAATCTTCCCATACACACTCCGGCCAAGACGCATGGGACAAACTCAAGGCATACAACCCGGCAGACGGATAAAAACGGTCACCGACCCACATACCGTTCAGGTTCCTCCAAGGCCCGAACACAGGAGCACCCTCTGCCCCCTGAATTAAAGGAATTTCCGGACAACCGTCTTTCATCCGGATGCTCACCGGCAAAGCCTCGGCTTCTTGGCTACGGGACGCCACACCCGGCCATCCCCAATGCCCCCACCATGTATAATACGGCGAAAGGATATGGAACCAACCATAGGGAAACGGATTCAACCGAAAACGACGACAACCGTCGGGCAACTTACCGCCTGCCGCCTGCCACACGGACGGACCTCCCGGCCTTTGCGCCAGCCGTCGGCAAGCCACCGACACCTCGTCCGCACCACGGCCTACCCCCGCATGAATACGCAGCATCCGCTCCTCACGCAAATACGCATCTTCTCCCCCTGCGGCCAGCAACCTGTCCAAAGCTTGCTTACAACGTGCCAGTTCTCCACACTGCGCCTTCACCCATTCGTTATGGGCCATGACTTCATGAAACCCTTCGTCCACCACCGAATGCGTACGGCCGTAATACTCCATTTCCTCCAACATCCTCCGAAAACCGGCCAAACGCACAGACACCAGTCGCGACTCTTTCTGCAAGGCAGGAAGCAAGGTCTCACGATTCAGCCGTTCCGGTCTCGTCACGGAATCGGCAGCCGTCAGCAAACGGCCGGAATAGGAAATGAAAAAGGCATTGGCCCGAAATTCACGCTGTGCAGTTTCGCGCTCTGCAGAAAGCCCTCCCAAGGTGGAATCGGTACGTAAGACATTAAAATACAAGGTGTCGCCTCCCGGTACTCCCAATTCATACCAAGACACCGTGACAGCCTCTGCCACGCCCTCACGGCATGCCCTCTCCGAAGTCGGCCAAAAAAGCAGGCATCCACACAAAATGATTCCTACCGTCACCGCCCACGCTGTTTTGCATAATTTGCTCACGCCCGGCAGAGACGAGCAAGCTTGCCTCTGCTCTCGCTTAATCGCAAATTTCTTTTTATTCCACTTCATACATTTCCCGCACGAAAAAGCCTCATTGCTTTTCTGTCTAATTAAAAACAAAAATACAAAAAGCATTTAAAAGATGTTGCGGTTTTAAAAGAATATAAGTATTTTCGCAGCGATAAATCATTTATTAATTTAACTAACGCTCTATTGTATCATGAAAATCAACTCTCTGCTTGCAGGTGTAGCGCTCATGGCAACTTCGTACACGGTTTGTGCACAAGACAATACCGTGACCGTACAGACTAAGAAAATCGGAGCCGACATCCAGCCGACCATGTACGGCGTGTTCTTCGAAGACATCAACTTCGGAGCCGACGGCGGTTTGTATGCCGAACTCGTCAAAAACCGTTCTTTTGAATTTGCCCCCGACCATTACATGGGTTGGAAGATGTTTGGCAACGTCACGTTGCAGAACGACGGTCCCTTCGACAAGAATCCGCATTACGTCCGTTTAGGTTACGCCGGACATGGCGATATGTGGACGGGCATACAGAACGAAGGCTTCTTCGGCATCGGTCTGAAGAAAGATGCGGAATACCGTTTCTCCGTATGGGCACGCGTGCCGGACGGCAAGCCGGTGACGCTGATGGTCCAGTTCATCGACCAGAACACGATGGATGACGCACAGCAGTTTGTCAGTCAGGACTTGGTTATCGACTCGAAAGAATGGAAAAAATACACGATGGTCATGAAATCCAACCGTACCATCGCCAAGGCTAACCTGCGCATCTTCCTTTCCAATCCGCAACATCGCTCGGGTACGGGTACCGTAGACTTGGAACATGTATCTCTCTTCCCGGTCGACACTTGGATGGGACATGAGAACGGCATGCGCAAGGATTTGGCACAAGCTTTATACGACATGCGTCCGGGCGTGTTCCGTTTCCCCGGCGGCTGTATCGTAGAAGGTTCCAATCTGGAAACGCGCTACCAGTGGAAGCATACCGTAGGGCCAGTGGAAAACCGGCCGCTCAACAAGAACCGTTGGGAGTCGACCTTTACCAACCGTTACTATCCGGACTATTTCCAAAGCTATGGTCTGGGATTCTATGAATACTTCCTGCTGAGCGAGGAAATCGGCGCGGCTCCGCTTCCCGTATTGAATGTAGGTATGGCTTGCCAGTACCAGAATTGGGACAATGAGAAAGCCCACGCGGCCTGCAATGCCGAGGATTTGAAGCCTTACATCGACGATGCCCTCGACCTGATCGAGTTCGCCAACGGTTCGACCGATACGAAATGGGGAAAGTTACGCGCCGATATGGGCCATCCGGAACCGTTCAACATGAAATACTTAGGCATCGGAAACGAGCAGTGGGACAAGTTCTATTTCGACCGCCTGAAATTCTTTGTGGAGGCTGTCCGTAAAGCCCATCCGGAAATCCTTATCATCGGTTCATCCGGTCCCGACTCGGAAGGTAAAATGTTCGACCTCGGTTGGGAAGACATGAAGAAACAGAAAGTAGACCTTGTGGACGAACATTTCTACCGTCCGGTAGACTGGTTCAAAAACAGCATGAACCGCTATGACGACTACGACCGTAACGGCCCGAAAGTGTTCGCCGGCGAATATGCCTGCCACGACCACGGCAACCGCATGAAATGGAATCACGCAGGCGCTTCTATCTACGAAGCCGCTTTCATGACCACATTGGAACGCAACGCCGACATCGTGCACATGGCTACATACGCTCCGCTTTTCGCCCACGTGGAAGGCTGGCAATGGCGTCCCGACCTGATTTGGTTCGACAACCTCCGCAGCGTGAAGTCCGTAAGCTACTACGTACAGCAGATGTATGCCAAGAACATGGGTACGAATGTCGTACCGGCCACGCTCGCCACCCCCACTCCCAAAGGTGAGGACGGCCTGTTCACCAGTGCCGTGTTCGACAAGAACACCGGTGAATATATCGTGAAGGTCATCAACACGACGGACAAGGCGCAAACCGTGGACATCAAGTTCGACGGCTTGAAGAAGATAGAAGGCAACGCCACAACCGTTACCCTGGATTGCAGTGACTACACCTTAGACAACACATTGGATCATCCGAACGCCATCATTCCGCAGGACGGATGGGCAGCAGTAGAAGGCAACGTCATCAAAACTACCGTTCAAGGCAAGAACTTCGTGATTTTCAAGGTGAAGAAATAAAACCTCGGGCACGAATCTCTATAAACGTATTTTGCGGGTACTCCCTTTACCATGAAGGAAGTACCCGCAAACTTTTTGTCAAAGAACAAGGACAGTATGGAAAACTCAATGCTGAGAAAGGTGCCATCGTGAACGCCTTGTACGGAGAAGTGCAAACCGCCCGTTAACTTTCAAGCCGATATGGGGCTGTGCGAAGATTGGAAAATGCGCCGGCTCCATATCGGCTTTTGAAAAAAACATATCATTCCTTTCCTCTTTTTACCTGCATATTAAGATTCTTTGCGTATCTTTGTACAAACGAAGAAAGGATGAACGTCATTGATTTGATTCAGAACCATAAAGGAACAGCTTTTTCTTTCGAAGTACTGCCTCCGTTGAAAGGAGCAGGCATAGACCGGTTGTTCCATACCATAGATACGCTCAGGGAGTTCAACCCGGCGTATATCAACATTACCAACCACCGCAGCGAGTATGTGTACAAGGACTTAGGGGGGGGCATCATGCAACGCCTCCGCATCCGCCGCCGTCCCGGCACCATAGCCGTAGCGGCAGCCATCCAAAGGCATTACGACATACATGTCGTGCCCCACATCCTATGTAGCGGATATACCCGTGAGGATACGGAGTACATGTTGCTCGACCTGCAATTCCTGGGCATCAGCGACTTGTTGGTGCTGCGCGGCGACAAAGCCAAGGAAGACCCGGCCTTCCGTCCCACGGGCGACGGTTATTCGCATGCCACGGAACTCATCGGACACATCAACCGTTTCAATGAAGGTTTCTTTGTCGACGGTTCGCCTATCAAGTCTCCCGGCACGTCGTTTTCATACGGCGTAGCCTGCTACCCGGAAAAACATGAGGAAGCGCCCAATCCGGAAACCGACTTGGCCGTGCTCAAGCAAAAAGCCGACATGGGTGCCGCATACGCCGTCACCCAGTTATTCTACGACAATGCGAAGTATTTCGACTTCGTGGACCGTGCACGCCGGGCCGGCATCACCATCCCCATCATCCCGGGTATCAAGCCCTTTGCCAAACTGTCGCAACTCAACGTAGTACCTAAAACGTTCCATTGCGACCTGCCCCAGGCTCTGGCTTTGGAAATAGGAAAATGCAAAACGGACGAAGAAGCCAAACAAGTGGGGATAGAGTGGACGGTGGAACAATGCCGCGAGCTGATCGGTCACGGCGTGCCGAGCATCCATTTCTATACCGTTTCGGCCGTGGACAGTATCCGCGAAATCGCACGTCAAATCTACTAAAGCCATGTTCAGCCAGGTTGTAGGACAAACAGACATCAAAGAACGCCTCCTTCAGGAAGCGCAAGCCGGACGCGTGCCGCATGCCCTGCTCCTGAGCGGACCTTCGGGATGCGGAAAGCTGGCTTTAGCCGTGTCGTATGCCCAATACCTGCTGTGTCACCGTCCGGGGGCGCACGATGCCTGCGGGGAATGCCCGTCATGCCGGACTTTCACGCACTTCGTACACCCAGACCTCCATTTCGTCTTCCCCATCATCAAATACAAAACAGCGGAAAGTTCCGTATGCGACGTGTATATAGACGCATGGCGCAAACGGCTGCAAGCCGGGCTTTATTTCGACTTGAACGACTGGTTGGGCGACATGAAGGCTGAAAACCAACAAGCACTCATCTATGCGGCCGAAGCCGCCCAGATACAGCGGAAACTGGCACTTAAATCCACCTTGGGCGGACGTAAGGCCATGATTGTCTGGATGCCGGAGAAAATGAATGCGGAATGTGCCAACAAGTTGCTCAAACTCATCGAAGAACCGCCCGAACAAACGAATTTCCTTTTGGTGAGTGACGAGCCGGAGAAAATCCTGCCCACCATCCTGAGCCGTACCCAACAAATCGAGGTAAAGGGCATCGACCACGAAAGTTTGGTGGAAGCCCTCCGCAAAACCCATCCCACGGAGGACGTGGAAGCTCTCGCACGCAATGCCAGAGGCAGCTATACCGCAGCACTGAAAAGTCTGGATGCAAGCCGGGACAACTTGCTCTTCTTCGACCTTTTCGTCATGCTGATGCGGTTGAGCTATCAACGCAAGATCAAGGACATGCGGAAATGGAGCGAACAGATTGCCGGCATGGGGCGGGAAAGGCAAAAGAACTTCCTGACGTACTGCCAACGGCTGGTGCGCGAAAACTTCATCTATAATTTCCGCAGGCCGGAACTGAACTACCTGACGGCACAGGAAGGGGATTTCGCCAAAAACTTCGCACGTTTCGTCAACGAGCGGAACGTCATCAAAATCATGGACGAACTGAGCGACGCACAACAGGACATAGAGCAAAATGTCAACCCACGAATCGTATTTTTCGACTTTGCTCTGAAGATGATTGTGCTGCTCATACAATAATATATATCAAAAACCGACAACGAATGGAGGAAAAATTCAAACTGAACGGGCCGTGCCGGGGACTTTGCGCCAAAGGTTGCGGACGACAAAATAAACAACTGAATACGTACGATTACCTAGCAGACATCCCGGGTAATGCAGAAGCCATCGACCTCGTGGAGGTGCAGTTCAAGAACACGCGCAAGGGATATTACCACAATAGCAACCGTCTGCCGTTGGAAAAAGGCGACATCGTGGCCGTGGAAGCCACTCCGGGGCATGACATCGGTGTGGTCACTCTCACCGGACGTCTCGTCCCCCTTCAAATCAAGAAGGCCAACCTGAAATCAGAACAGGAAATCAAACGGGTATACCGCAAAGCCAAACCGGTTGACATGGAAAAGTACGAAGAAGCCAAAAGCCGTGAGCACGACACCATGATACGTTCGCGCCAGATAGCCAAGGAATTGGGACTGCAAATGAAAATCGGCGATGTGGAATACCAAGGCGACGGGAACAAAGCCATTTTCTACTATATCGCGGACGGACGCGTGGACTTCCGCCAGCTCATCAAGGTATTGGCCGAGACTTTCCGCGTACGCATCGAGATGAAACAAATCGGTGCACGGCAGGAGGCCGGGCGCATCGGCGGTATCGGCCCGTGCGGACGGGAATTGTGTTGTGCCACATGGATGAAGAACTTCGTTTCCGTCTCCACCGGAGCAGCCCGCTATCAGGACATTTCCCTGAACCCGCAGAAGCTGGCCGGACAATGTGCCAAACTGAAATGTTGCATGAACTATGAGGTGGACACTTACGTGGAAGCCGGAAAACGTTTGCCGAGCAAGGAAATCACTTTGCAAACCCAAGATGCCGAATATTATTTCTTCAAAGCCGACATCCTGGCCGGATTAGTCACCTATTCCACCGACAAGCATTTGGCTGCCAACTTAGTCACCCTCACTACCGCAAGAGTCTTCGAAATCATCAACATGAACCGCCGGGGCGAGAAGCCTCAACGTTTGGAAAGCGGGGAAGCTGCAGAACCGGCCAAACCGGCTGACCTCGTTGAACAAGAGAGCCTGACACGGTTCGACAAGAGACGGAAAAACAAAGGCAAACGCAAAGACAACGGTAATCCTCGCGGCTCACAATCTTCCAAAGAGACACAAGGCGCGGAACGTCGGGAAGAGAATACCGGCAAAGACCGCCGTAACCGAAACCGCGGACGGGACAACAAAGAATACAAAGGCGAACAGGGCGGCAACCGCGAGAACCGCCCCGGCAAGGATAAACGCAAACGGGACAGGGACAATCGCTCGGAAAAAGCTGTTAAGCCCGCCCCAAACACACCGGTCGAAAAGACGGAATAGTCATGACCATTCTTCGCACTCCAACGTTCATTGCAGCCGTAAGCATCCTTTTGTCGCTTACGGGCTGCAATGAGCATGTAATCTATCATTCATACCGCCACGTTCCCGAACAAGGATGGAACAGCCGGGATACCTTCACATTCGACATCGATACCTTGCGGACAGCAGCGACCTATCAGTTCGCATTGGGATTGCGTTCGACCGATTCATATCCGTACACCGTTATCTGGCTGGCAGTGGAACGGGAGTTTTCTCATCCGGACACTCTGCATCGTGACACGGTGAAATGCCAGTTGATGGATTCTGTCACCCATCGTATGGGCAAAGGCATCTATATGTACCAATACGACGTGCCGCTTCCTCCCATGACATTGCACCGCGGACAAACCGGACAAGTCCGTATCATACATCTCATGCAACGGGAAGTCCTTCCGGGCATACACGATGTGGGAGTCCTCATCAGCCGCTAAAGCCTTAATCCCTCTTGGCCAGATTGCGTCCGGCATCTATACGCAGGAATACGAACAACAAGATGGTGAAGCCCCACAAGGATGAACCTCCGTAACTGAAGAACGGCAACGGAATACCGATAACCGGCGTAAGTCCCAACACCATTCCCACGTTGATAAACACATGGAACAGGAAAACACTCATCACACAATAGCCATAGATACGCCCAAAGGCAAAGGGTTGGCGCTCGGCCAAGTGAATCAAGCGGAGAATGAGCACCAGGAACAACACCAATACTCCGGCCGCACCCCAGAACCCTTCTTCTTCCCCGACCGTACAGAAAATGAAATCGGTATCCTGTTCCGGCACATACTTCAGCTTGGTTTGCGTTCCGTTCAGGAAGCCTTTTCCTCGTAATCCTCCGGATCCGATGGCAATCTTGGCCTGATTGACATTGTAACCGGCACCCGAAGGATCGTCCTCCAAGCCCAAAAGCACGTTGATACGTACCCTTTGGTGGGGTTCCATCACACTGTTCAGCACGTAATCGGCCGAATAAAAGAAAGCCATGGAACCCAAGGCAAACAAGGCAATATAAAAGTAACGCGTGACACGCTCGCTCAAAGCCACATAGCATAAATACAAGATCATGGCCACGCATACCGTAATCAAAATCCAGGTGATGTCGAAGGGAATGACAAAGCCGGAAAAGCCAAGAGCCAATGCTATCACGCCCACACCATAAAACAGGATATTCCGTTCCACCGACACCTTGTCACAATAGACATGTACCATACCGATCGTAAAAAGAATCACCATCATCAACACCAGAAATTCTCCGGCGCTGGTGGGGATATGCCCTAACATGACGTGCTCGAAACGTACGCCCACCACAAAGTAAGCCACAGCCGACACCCCGGTAAAAAGCACGGCACCGGGCATCCCCTCCCGATAAAGCATCAGGAAAAAGGCCAGATAGACCAAAGCCGAACCGGTCTCCCGCTGCAAAATAATCAGGACGATAGGCACGACAATAATGGCCAACGTCACCAAAAAGTCTTTCCACCGCGAAATATTATATCCGTAAGCAGACATGAATTTGGCCAAAGCCAATGCCGTGGCACATTTGGCAAACTCGGCAGACTGTAAACTAAAAGGTCCTATCTTTATCCACGAATGGGAGCCCTTGATGTCTCGTGCCAAAAAAGGTGTGACAAACAGCAAGACAAGCAACAGGGCATAAATGACGTATGCAAAGGTATCGTACAACTTCCCGTCGAGCATCAAAAGAATAAAGCCCAATGCCAACGAAGTGCCTATCCAGATAATCTGCATCCCCGAACGGGAATCGAATGAAAAAATGTTCCCCTCCATGTCAAAATCGTAGCTGGCTCCGCAAATGCTGATCCAACCGAACGCCAGCAAGGCCATATATATAAGGATGGTCCACCAATCCAATGAACGCCACACGCCTTTTTCCTTTTCATCTATCCGCCGTACCATAACCGATATGTCTTTGTTGATACATCTCCGCCAATTTCTCGCTTTCGGGCGAGAGTTTGCCGTTCAAATACTGTTCCATCATCAATGCCCCGAGAGGCACACCGTAGTCTGCCCCCCAACCGCCGTTCTCCACATACACGGCAATGGCTATCTTAGGGTCGTTCATCGGGGCGAATCCCATAAACACGGAATGGTCGTGTCCACGGTTCTGTGCCGTACCCGTCTTGCCGCAGACTTCTATACCGGGAATATTAGCCTTACGGCAAGTCCCGGCCAATACGGCCCTCCGCATCCCCTGCACCACCGTTTCGTAATGCCGGGCTTCCACCTTCGTGTACCTCCGCCGAGTGTAAAGCGTGTCTATCTGCTCGTCTTGTATCTGTTTCACCACGTGCGGCGTGATAAAGTATCCCCTGTTGGCGATTGTCGCACCGAGATTGGCAATTTGCAAAGGAGTGGCGTTCACTTCGCCCTGCCCGATGGAAATACTGATTACGGTCAACCCGTTCCATGAACCACGATAAGCCTTGTCGTAAAAAGGAGCATTCGGAATCAATCCCCGTTTCTCTCCCGGCAGGTCGATACCGAGCTTATACCCGAACCCCATCGACACCATATAGTCTTTCCACACCGTCATGGCCTCCTGCACATTCTTGTATTTCGTCCGGTTGCCGAACATGTAATAGAGTCCCCAACAAAAATAAGCATTGCAGGAAGTTCCAATGGCCGGCACCAACTTGGCCGGTGCCGCATGTCCGTGGCATCCCACTTTCAGTCCGCGATAAATAAACCCGTGATAACAAGGGTAAGCCGTTTCGGGAGTAATGATGTCTTCCTGAAGGAAAGTCAACGCCTGCGTGGTCTTGAATGTGGATCCGGGAGGATACTGCCCCATGATGGAACGGTTCAACAAAGGTTTCAGCGGATTACGGCTCAAAGCCAAATGGTTCTTTCCACGTTGCCGACCCACCATCATACGGGGATCGTAAGTAGGCGAAGACACCATGCACAACACCTCGCCGGTAGAAGGTTCTATGGCCACGATACTGCCCAGCTTGCCTTCCATCAGACGCTCGCCGAGCGCCTGCAATTCCAAATCGAGTCCCAAAGTCAGGTTCTTGCCGGGCACGGTTTTGGTATCCAGCTTTCCGTCCATGTATCGCCCTTTGATACGCCCCCGGGCATCACGCAAAAGTATTTGTATCCCCTTTTCGCCCCTCAACTGCTTCTCGTAGGCACGTTCCACACCTTGCTTGCCGATGAAATCACCATTCTGATAATACTCATCTTCCTCCACATCCGCAGGCGACACCTCACCGATGTCCCCCAAGACCAATGCGGCATACGGGGACTGGTATTGACGGATGGAACGACGCTGCACATAAAAACCGGGAAAACGGAACAACTTTTCCTGAAACACACAGAACTCCTCGGAAGACAACTGGCTCATGAAAAGCTGCTGGGTGTAACGCGAATAACCGGGATTGCGGTGCCGGTCCTTGATTTCGTCCATCCGCTTGATATAATATTCCTTGGTTATTCCGAGGCTCGCACACAAATCCAACGTGTCCACCCCCTGCTGCTCGTTCATGACCACCATGATGTCATACGAAGGCTGGTTGTAGACCAACAACTTCCCGTTGCGGTCGGTGATGACTCCCCGCGAAGGATATTGGATTTTCTTTAGGAAAGCATTGGAGTCGGCATTCTTCTTGTAATCGTCGCTCATGATTTGCAATGTGAAAAGCCGGACAATATAAATGAGGACGATGCCCGTAGCCACCGCCCCTATTACATATTTACGCTTTTCCCTATTATAATCAGCCATCCCTTCTGTCCGAAACTTCCAACTATTTATTACCGCGCATCCTCTCCAATACCAATATCAGCACAATGGAAAGCGCACTGCTGCTCAAGTAAATATAAAGCATGTCCAAAGCACTGAAGAAAGAAAAAATTTCAAGCATCATCACGGACGCCTGCTGCAACAGCACAAGCAACGTCACATACCAAATGTAATTCCATCCTCCCAACGTCCGGTAGCCCGGCACCATGTCTTCCAGACAGTCTTTGGGCGTAAACAACCGCAAAAGTGGCGGAGCGCACAAGGCCGTCAAAGTCATGGACGCAGCCCCCAGACCCGGCGTCTCGGAAAAGAAATCGGCTCCGAGCCCGACTGCAAATCCCCACAACAGCCACGCATAACGCGAGGTGTTTAACGGTTGGAGACAAAGGATATACACATATATGACAGGAGTAGCATAACCGAAAAAGTGGATATGGTTGAATACCAATCCCTGGAAAACCAGCAAGATGAATGCCCACAACAACCTACTGAAAAAACTCTGCATCATACATCGGCCTTATTTTTCTGATTCTATCTTTTGCTGCAAACTGTCTATCTCCACCCGATTGGGCGTCGTAAGCACACACACGTCCCTCAACCGGGCAAAATCCGTACTCAAATTCACCTGTAACTTATAAGAAAGCCCGTCTTCCGAATTTTCCACCTTCGTCACCTTGCCGACAAACAGCCCTGCCGGAAAAACCGCAGAGAAACCACTGGTCTCTACCGTCATGCCTTCTTTCAGGCGAGCATGGCGGGGTATATCGCCCAGAGAGGCATACAAAGGATGCCGACCGTCCCAACGCAAATAACCGAAATAATCGGTTCCCCGCAAACAACAACTGATATTCGACTTGCTGTTCAACAGCGGCATGACAATCGCATAATGGGGCGAAGTCAGATAGACTATCCCCACAATGCCCGTACCGCATACGACCCCCATCTCGGGTTTCACGCCATCCAGCTCCCCTTTGTTGATGGTCAGGTAATTATTATGCCTGTTCACACTGTTGCTTACCACCTCGGCAGGCACCATGCCGAAACCGTCCAACAGTTCCCTCTGACGCATTTCCGTATAGGTGGAATCGTGTTCCGCACGGTCCAACAACTCCGTCAGTGCCCTGACCCGCTGCTCCAACACCAGATTCTTCCGCATCAGGTCTTTGTTCCGTTCACCCAAAGCGATATAGGACAGGAAATCCGACTCCCACTCCAACACGCGTCCGGAAACGGTATTGGCAGAAGTGAACCATACACTTCCCTGATAAAGATTGAAACGAAAGAGCAGCAAAAGGCTACCTCCTTCCAACAGGATGAAAAGGAGCCAATAGCTATATTTCTTCAGAAAATCGAATAAGCCCTGCACGGGTTACATCAAAAAAGAAAAGTTGTTCACGTTCTTCAATGCTATGCCGGTGCCTTTAGCCACACTGTGCAGCGGATCTTCGGCGATGTGGAACGGAATGTTGATCTTGTCGGTCAACCGTTTGTCCAAACCACGCAACAAAGCTCCTCCCCCCGTCAGGTAAATACCGTTGTGCACGATGTCGGCATACAATTCCGGCGGCGTATTCTCCAACGCGCTCAAGACAGCCGTCTCGATACGGGCGATACTCTTCTCCATACAGTGCGCCACCTCCTGATAACACACCGGGACCTCCATCGGCAGGGCCGTAATACGGTTCGGTCCGTACACGATATAATCCTCCGGAGCGTCCTCGCCCAATTCCGTCAACGCTGCTCCCACGTGAATCTTGATACGTTCGGCCATGCGCTCGCTCACCCTCACATTATGCTGGCGGCTCATGTATTCCTGGATGTCGGCCGTAAGGTCGTCCCCCGCGATGCGGATGGAATTATTCGACACGATACCGCCCAAGGAGATTACGGCGATTTCGGTGGAACCTCCGCCGATGTCCACTATCATGTTACCTTGGGGAGCCTCCACGTCGATTCCTATGCCGATAGCGGCCGCCATCGGTTCATAAATCAGATACACGTCCCGTCCCCCGGCATGTTCCGCCGAATCCCGTACGGCACGCAGCTCCACTTCCGTAGAACCGGAAGGAACGCCTATCACCATGCGCAAGGAAGGAGAAAACAGACGGCTGCCCGTATGCACCATCTTGATGAGCCCGCGCATCAACTGTTCGCAGGCATAAAAGTCAGCGATGACTCCTTCGCGCAAAGGCCGTACCGTGCGGATATTGTCATGCGTCTTTTCATACATCAACTTGGCCTTCTCTCCCACGGCGATCATTTTGTCCGTACGCCGGTCTAATGCCACCACAGAAGGCTCGTCCACCACAATCTTACCGTCGCTGGTGATAATGGTATTGGCCGTCCCCAAGTCCATTGCTATCTCCTGAGTAAAAGAAAAGAATCCCATCAGCCCTTCACTTCATTTTAATATTTCCAAATCCGTTACCTTCAAACGCCATCCCTTACTTTCCGTTCTCGAAATAAGCATGTATGGCCGTATCGTAATGGCTGCTCACGCCGAACGCACGAGTGGCAAACCAGCGGCGTTCTTCCACATCGGTCTGCGCCCCTTTCCGGTTCAGCAAATCCAACAGCGGCCCATATTCAGCCTTGCTCGGCACGATCACCACATCCTTGAAGTTCTTGGCACCGGCGCGAATCAACGAAATGCCGCCTATGTCTATCTTTTCGATAATGTCCGCCTCGCATGCACCGCTCGCCACGGTATCCTCGAACGGATAAAGGTCCACGATGACCAAGTCGATTTCAGGTATTTCATATTGTTGCATCTGTGCCTGATCTTCAGCCAGCCCGCGACGCCCAAGAATGCCGCCGAAAATTTTAGGATGCAACGTCTTCACGCGCCCACCTAAAATAGAAGGATAAGTCGTCACTTCCTCCACGGCCTGGCAAGGATAACCCAACTCCTCGATAAACTTCTGCGTACCTCCCGTAGAGAGGAACTTCACACCTTCGTCATGCAACTTCTTCAACAAAGCGTCCAGCCCGTCCTTATGAAAGACCGACACCAATGCGGTTTTGATTCTTTTCGTTTCAGCCATAGTCTTAATACTTATATACGTTTAAGGCACAAAGATACGAATTTTATACTGATTCACGGTGTCTTATCCTTAAAAAAATAGGTAGTTACCACTTCCTTTATAGACTACCTGAAAAATCCATAATGATATCATTCAAATTGAAATTCCACCTTTCTGCCATGTATTCATAGATTTTACCCAAACCGCCAAACGCGCCGCCCCGTTAGCCCCCGTCCGAATCACTTGCTCTCTGTCCACTCGACAACTCACCTCTCTCCATTATCCTTATTTGCGACCAAAAGTTTCTACAGTCAAGCCATATTAAAAACTTATATCTGTCAGAAATCCCATATACCTAATAAACAACAAAATACCCCAAGGTTTTTAGTATAAAACCCCGGGGCTATCAACCAAGAAACAAAGCATTGCTATCTTCTATCTCTTAATAATAAATTTATCACTGAATACAACAACACCATTCTCCACTATGCTCAGAATATAATACCCCTCCGACAAATCTGAAACAGGGATTACCGCAGTTCCCAAGGACAAATCTATGTTTTTAGACAAGACCCTATTTTGCAATGAATATACGTTAACCGTTACATTATGGGTTGGGCACATCAAAATTTCAGTTTCATTATCCTTATCCACCTCAGTAATTGCTAAAGAATGACCGACAACATTCTCAACAAGCGCATATCTTGAATTTGAAAATGTATATGGCACGTTTACATTTATGTTATGGATTATCCTCGAATTTGGCGTACTAATACGTGCATTTATGTCAAACGGTTTAACAAAGTAAGGCATATCCCTATCCTCCACTTCAAGAATATATCGGTTTTGTGATTCTTTCGTAAAAGTGTAAGAGGTTATATTGCTAAGTTCATGATAAGGAATGCTCCATATTATTTCACATCCCTCCGGAACCCCAACACCCGTAATATCTAAAGTGATAACCCCTTTGGCAACACCCGGAACCCTAACCACTCGACTTATCTCTATTTCAGGTAATAACGACTCGGCTACAGCCACTGCGCTTCCAGCATCAAGTAAGCCATAACCAGTTTCGTCATTCCATGCCCCATGAGGATATCCCCCCGAATAAATATATCCATTCAACTTTTGACAAGTAGAATCTATTATTGCACTCAAACATCCGACATCCAACAACGGATTGACAGAAAGCATCAGAGCCGCTACCCCAGAAACATGTGGACAAGCCATAGAAGTCCCACTTTTGTTTCCTACTGTATTATTCAGAACCGTCGACAATATATTAACACCCGGAGCAACTAAATCCAAACGCTCACCATAACCAGACGTCGAAGCCCTTTCGTGACTTTCACCAATAGAACCTACACAAATGATCCTTTCATCAGAACTGCCGGGATAATCAATCGTATTATAATTCCCACTTGCGAATGTTACAATCGTCCCCAATCCGTCACGCCCTTGCGTCAATGCAACTTCTATGGCATCCTCTAACAAAGCACTCTTCAAGCGATCATGCAATCTACCTCCCTGATCCCCCCAAGAATTATTTATCACGGAAGCACCATTCTGCCAGGCCCAAGTCAATCCATTTGCCAATTCCTCTGAAGCTGTAGCTGTAGCCGTCAAAGGATGACTTACAGGCATAAGCCTAGCATCTGGTGCTACCCCTGCAACAAATTGCCCATTTATACCTGCAGCTATAATCCCTGCTACATGTGTACCATGGTCACCATAGACTACAGCATTTCCACCAGAAATCACATCATAACCATCAAGTAGATTTTCTTGAAACTCTATGTGACTGGCTTCTATTCCTTTATCAAGAACAGCCACCACCGTTGTAAAATGTCCTTTTGTCAAGCCCCAAGCTTCTGTCACATTAATGGCTTCCAGTCCCCATTGTTTTCCCCACATAGGTTCATCATCCCCACCTGAAGTTTGAAAATTAAAAATAAATCCAGGATCCACTTCCTCTACCCTACCTGTCTCAAAACATTTGTTTGCCATTTCTATAGAATTGCCAGCAGAACAGATTGAAGTAGATAGTACATACCACGAAGGCATTAATGCCACTTGACGTTCCACCTTGCAACCATTCTTTACAGCAAAATCTTTCAAAAAAGCGGTATCTTTTTCCGTTTGTATTTTTACATAAAACAGATTGGATACAGGGGTTTGGGATGGGGCTATTACCGGCTCCACAGAAAGAATCTCTGTAGCCCCGCTTTTTAACCCGACTTCATCCAACTGTTTCTGTCCTATAATACAAAAGTTCTTGCCTGACATTCCTTCCTCCGATTTTAGGATACCCGTTTCGCGTAAAACATGATCAGAAGAAAAAAATATGGTGTATCTTACCGTATCTATAGAAATCGGTATTCTTTCACCTTTATAATAATAAAAAGTCTGGGCTTCCAGTGAAACCATAAAAGCTATTTGCACTAAGAATAAGACTAATCTTCTCATTGTATCTGTTTTTTATAGTTCATATCTTCTTTTAATAATCCTCATAAACGGACTCCACCTCCATACCGACCCGCACGTTTTCGGGAACCTTATCCAACACTGAAGCATAACACACATCCGTTATTTCCTCTGTAAGTCCGTAAAAACACATTTTGGCCTCATAGGCATATTCCGTACGACTTAATGGCTCTAAGCGGGTTTTCACCCCACAAAATTCACCACTCCCATATTCGTGCCAAAGAATAATAGATTGGGTAGAGAAATCAAAATCCTGCAATTCGGGGTATTTGGAAATTTCTATTTCATCCACATAGTCCAGCAATTCATCACGCGTTCGCACCAACTTGCATTCCCCATACCCTAAAACAGTAGAGTTTCCCTCCATCCTAATATCCTCTTTTAACCCCAACCCCTCTTCCAACAATACGGAGTAAGAGAATACTGAATTGCTATACATTTTGTCATATTTTTTACAAATTACATGTCGATACAAAGTATCTTCTCCGGAATACAGGCATCGCAAGGTATACTCATACCCTCCGGCTTTACATATCAACGTATCAACCTCTACGACGTAAGCGGCAGAAGGTATTTCAGCGATTCCTATCACGTATGTGAAATGTTCCAAATCTAATTCCCCCACTCTTACTCCCATACCTGGCGGACATAAATCTGTCCAATCATCAGGTTCGTTGATGCAAATAAGTTCCCCTCCAACAAGACGCTGAAAAACAGGTAAAAAAAAGGATGAGTCCCGGCTCGACATTTCATAAGCCGCGCGAAATGGCAGTATTTCTTCTTCAACGGGATTTTTTGTATTTTCATTTCCACAAGCAAATAAAAACAAAGCCATTCCCCATATAAAAAAACGATACTTTTTCATGACTTCACGATTTAAAAGGTTACACATATTACTATCAACGCAAATTTAAGAAAAAAAAGCGAATAAAAAATTACTAATAAGAAAAATATTCCGAAAATGAAATAAAACTAGAATGGCACAGCCTGACCATCATACAGGGAAAAACGAAAACAGGAAACTACAATAAAATGATTAAGGGACAGTAGAAATCAGGTAACAGTTTAGATGTTCCTGCCAGACTGCCAGCATACCCCGTAAACTCCCCCACACAGTTTTTTGCAAAAAGAGCCTTCATCTTTCAGAGCACACAACAAGCAACTATCATACAGCGCATTACGTCCTGAAGGATGTTTCAGGCATCTTTCAGTGCCCTTTCATGGCGGAGAGCGGTAAAAAGTTCTCAGCCAAACGTTTTTTCAATCTCAGTCGAACGATTTTTCAATCTCAGCCAAACGTTTTTCCGTTCTCAGCCAAACGAAATGAAGTCAAGCTGAAAGATGCCTGAAACATCCTTCAGGACGTAACATATACGTAATGAGAGACTTACCATATCACCTGAAAGATGAAGGATATTTTTGCAAAAACTCTGGGAGAAGGACATGCAATAAGGAATGACACCTTTACGGTCGGGATTATACGGGCATCACCGTTATATCATAAATGACTATACAACTTATTATCATTCTTAAAGTAAAATTCATTATGGCCTCATTCAAATTGAAATTCCGCCCTTCCGTCACGCAAGGGCAAGAAGGAACCTTGTATTTCCAAGTGATTCATCGCAGGGTGGTGAAAATGATTTATACCGATTTCCATATACGACAGGACGAATGGAATGATACCACCTCCTTTATCCGAATCACCGGCACGCCGGAAAGGCAGGCTTTCCTGCAACTGACGGCTTCCAAGGTGCAGTGGAATACCAAACAACTTACGGCCATCATCACGGACAAGGAAACAGCAAGGGTGGAATATAGCACGGAAGACATCGTATCGGCCTACAAGCGGTTACCGCCCTGCCAGACATGGTTCGGTTTCGTCCGCGACATGGCCGCAAAAAAGGAAAAGACAGGCCGGCAGGGAACGGCCAAGACTTATCGTGACGCATTGAACAGCTTTATCCGGTTCCGCCAAGGAGAAGACATGGCACCCGATGCCTTGGATAAGGAAACGATTGCCCAATATGAGGCATGGTTGAGAAGTTGCGGACTCAAGCGCAATTCATCCTCATGCTACCTGCGCAGCCTCCGTACCCTTTACCGCAAAGCTGTCGAAATGGGTCTGACTACGGATAAAGGCATCTTCCGCCACGTATTCACCGGCTTTGCCAAAACCGCCAAACGTGCCATCCCGTTAGAGTCTGTCCGGACCATCAGGCTCCTCCGCCTGCCCTGCCACTCGCCCCTCGCCTTTGCCCGGGATATGTTCATCCTGAGCATTTACCTGCAAGGAATGGCGTTCATAGACCTTGCCTATCTACGAAAGTCCGACATCCGTAACGGCGTATTGCAATACAATCGCAAAAAGACGCGGCAAAGTCTAAGCATCGGTTGGGAACCCTCCATGCAGGCTATCGTCGAGGAATATGCCCATTTGACGGTTGGCAGTCCGTACTTGTTGCCCATCATCACCCGAACCGACGGCACGGAGCGTCGGCAATATGAAAAAGCAGAACATAACATCAATCGGAATCTAAAGAAAATAGGCCGGATGGCAGGCTTGTGCATTCCGCTTACGACCTACGTGGCGCGACACACCTGGGCCAGCACTATGCGAGACATGGGTTATGACCTTTCGATTGTAAGCACGGGCTTGGGACACGAGAACTTGAAAACCACGCAAATCTACCTTTCTTCGATCGACACCATGGCCGTAACGAAAGCCAACAAGAAGATGATTGACAAGATATTAAAATAAACCCAACCGACAGAAAAAGTTTGATTCCCATGGAGGTTGTATAATATGAAGCGGCCACTTGGCGGCAAAGTTAGTAAAAAGAACTGAATCTGTAGCGCTTTGCGCAAATATTTTTTGAAAAACATGTATTCAAGCCCTCATTTGTTAGACAAATCACGATGATAAACTATAAAACAGTATTGATTTTAAACGATTTGCCGCCAAGTGGCCGCTTCATATTATGCAACAGCACAAAAGCGGTCGCCTGAAAAGGGAGAATAAACCATTCTAAAACAAAGGATATGGAAACAGATTTCATGAAGCAGACCACGCTTCGTTCATCTCTTTCTATAAAAACGGCAGGTATTTGTTGCTGAGGTTCCTCCAGAATACTACCGTTACACCTGAAACAAGGTATCCCATAACTCTTATGCGTCCGGCATGAGGGGAAAATAAGGATTGCACTTCAAAGTTCGAGAATGACAATACCGGAACATACCGACACGGAAACAGACCGTAGCGTGAAGCCGCATCGTCACGACAAACTAAATAAGGTGGATTTCCAATGGTTTGTCGTCCGCACCCTTCGCCATCAGGAAAGGAAACTGGCCGATTTGCTTTCGGCTCATCTGTCACACACTCATAATATCCTTGAGGTATATTGCCCTGCTCATACCACAGTAAATTTAGAAGACAAAGTCAGGAAGCCACAGACACCCTTGTTTGCCGGTTATGTATTTGTCCTCTCTACCCAAGAAGCTTTGGTCGATTTCATCGACAAGCAGTACCCGGACGGCACTATCCTGTATGAACGCAGAACGGCATCCGGACGTAAGGCTTGCTTCCTGACCATACCCGAAGGACAGATGCGTTTCTTCAAGGATTTCAACGAAAATTATGCGGAACACGTCATCGTCCTGGAACGTCCTTATAATAATTACGCTTTTAACCCGAAAACCGGCGAGCCGAACGAGATTGTCAAGGTCTTGGACGGCCCGTTGAAAGGCCGCGAAGGATATTTGACCCGTTTCCACAAAGAACGGAGACTGGTTTTCAACATGAAAGCTATTGACTCAAACCGTCATTTCGCCGTTTCCATTCCTAATGTCTGGAACTTTCAAGTCGTACGCCTGCACAATACCGAAGGCGACCGTCAAACCATCGGTACCCGTAAAGCAAGAGCTGTCGATTGGCTCATCGGTATGTTGGAAAGCTGCGGATATGACGGAAAAACGCTTCCGATGCTATACGAAATAGTAGAGTCACTGGCAGTAAAGCCATCATTCGCCGAACTCCGCAAAGACCTCATCCGGAAAGGCCATGAAGCATTAAGTCAAAGAATGGCCAGTCTGAGCGCCCAAGACGCCGAACTTATCCTGAACCTTGTCCGTTACGAGCATGACAATCCCGGTTATGTAAGAAATCATTGGGACAAGCACGTCATCCGTCCGTTTCTCACCCCTGCTTCGGGCGTGGAATTTGAGGACGGCAAAGACGAAGCGGTATTGCCACACGCGCATTTCACGGAAATCATCCGAAAGACGGACATTACGGAACAAGCCTACCGCCCCAGCAAGGGCGAGGAAGAATCTATGACCACCACTTATTACAGCCATATCGGTATCATGTCCGACATGCTCCATGGCGGTTACATCCTCTTTGCCAACTGGGACATATTCTTGGGCCAATATTTCCTGACCACAGGTAAGGCCAACGAGCGTTTGGTAGAAGGAACAAGCCGAAATGGCAAAGGCGTGAAAGACGGTAATGCTCAGGAAGAAAAGCTCATCGAGTCATTCCGGAACTTCGCCCCCACGCTCTACCGTGTCCTGACCGATAAGGATTCGGCAGTAAAAGCCCTCCCCCGCCTCAAGATAGGGGAAGAAACCCTGAACGTATTGGCCATTACGGCCACGGACATCGACAGTGCCAAAGAACGACTGGCCACCACTTGCATCGAAATCTGTAAAGAAATCAACGCGACCACGCATCTGGCCGTCTGGCGCAGGTATTTGCAGACAGTGTGGTTGCATCAATAGGACATAAAGAAAAGTTATTGCCCAGTACATTGGAAACTTATTTTCAAGGACGGAAAGACTTGTCCAAAGGTTTGGCCATGGAGCGGTTGCCCCTATTGGTTCGGCAGCGGCACGCCCACCTACTTTATCGAGGTACTGAACAAATTCGGTGCATTACCGTCCCCAATAGGGGGTAACGAGGCTGTGGCGGCCGATTTCGACGCACCGACCGAACGGATGGAAAGCATCACTCCCTTGTTGTACCAAAGTGGCTATGTCACCATCAAGGGGTACGATGAAATGTTCC